>ENA-ORXU01000062-ORXU01000062.1-marine-metagenome-genome-assembly--contig:-NODE-62-length-128010-cov-9.159834_pt1 | contig 128010 bp, 98 predicted proteins | sample MGYA00237869_ERZ511484 | MGnify/ENA metagenome assembly ERZ511484 | reverse complement strand
TCATTGCTTTTTATTAGTTTATTTTTAACCACTTGTAATTCTTTTACAGTTATTGATATTTTCTGTTGCACGGAACGGGCGCGGCCACGCAGCCCGCGCTTTCAATAAACAATGATACGAAGAAATCAACACTACCCTACTCATAATCATTGATCGAAGCCATAAACATCATGCGCGGGTTGACGTGGCCGCTATGTTGCGCGCATTTTATTTTTTTAAGTTAGCTGCTTTCTTCTTATTTATATCTCTAAACTTATTATAAAGTACAGCTGGATTAGCTCCTGTACTTCTCCACGTAAAAATGATTGTGAAAGCTTCTTCCATTAAAGGTAAAGTTCCCATTCTACAATCAGCACCTCTCTTCCCGTTTACTTTTCTCTTTCCATTAGCTAAGAAGGTGTTAATCTCTTCTCTAAGTTCTAATCGCATTTCCTTGTACTTACTTCCCTTTGGTAATTCTTTTCTAAGAACTTGATCTATCCCATGATAATACAAGTCATATTTCGTATCCGGGTCATCAGCATCACCCAAAATTATAGACTTTAATTCATCCAAGGTTTCTAAATCACCCTCTTCTCCAATGAATAAAGAAGTAGTAGGTGATTCATCAGTACGAAGTAGAATCTCATCGATTTCCCGTTGGCGTTCATTTTCGCCGTTTTTGTTGATAAACTTTTTCATTTTTAATCAGTTTTAGTTTTGAGTTTTATCATTCCGCTAAGTACTCCTTCTTCAAGAGTAGAGTATTGCCAGATGTCTGAATTTAAATTCTTTACAGAAATTTCTGTTGAAGGCATATACCTCTTATACATTCCCCAGTACTCATTTCGTCCTTCCATATCATAACAGTAAAAGTTATAGATAAAGGAAGGATGTATTTTATTCTTCATCGCATATCTCTTTATTATAGAAGGCTGATCTATATAAGGAAATATGTATTTAGATTTTTCATTAGATAGAAAATATTGCCTAGCAAAATCGTTAGCAGCTTCTTCATCAACAAATTCTAAATTTAATTCTCCAGTTAGATGAAACACACTCTTTTTAACTTTATCAAATTCAAATAACACATGATATATTTCGTGTAATAAAGCAAACCATAATGTAGCATAATTCTTATTCCTATTTGTAATGACTATACATGGCTTATCATTAACAATAAATGTTGCACCTCTCATTTGTGTTGTTGACACATAAGGCTGAAATATCACGGTCACTCCAATTTCATATAATGCACGAGCAACTATTCGAAGTCCATTCTCTAAATCTTGAGAATATGGTCTTATATGAGGAATGACTTCGATCAATCGATTTCTATCATAATCATTTGGGTTGTTAATCTTTTTAAAGTATCCGTGTGCAGATTGATTCCAAAAGTCAACCATTTTATTATTGTAGTTTTTTTTGGCTTTGCTGTAAGCTACACCAATTTGACTACCATAATCATAGATAGATTGTAAACCAAAAAAATCGTTAATCCTTTGTTCAATTAATGAAAAATCATTAATGTCAGATAGGAAATTTAATTTTTTCAACCCTTTGAGGTCAAAATTCTTGATGATAAACAGACGTTTGCGAGCATCTTGAATTTCAATTATTTGCTCTACAGGTAAACTTGCTGCAAATATTTTAAGAGACTCTTCAAATGAGAATCCGATAAAACTTCCTATTTTTATAAGAGAAACTACATCTACTTTTTTATTCGTTCCATCTAGAATATTTTTCAATACCTTTCTATCAATGGTCAATATATTTTCTACTTGTCGCATAGATAAATTCAAAGAATTAACTCTCTCTTTAAATAGACCATTTATGTCTGGGACTTCTTCTTCAGCTAACTTACTAAAGACTTCATCAATAAATTGTTCTTTCATGCTGTAAACATAGCACAAAAACTTACTTAACAAACAAATTATTGGTGATTTTTTTACCCAAAACATCGCAAAGCCCTGAACATCAATTACATATAGTTAATTTTAATGTTTAAATTTTTCAGTTGCGCGCAACGTTCGTAGCTGCGCAGGCCGCCATCAATCAAATTTAGAGAAAAACTTTGACTCGAAGTAATTAGGCCGTTTTTGCTGTAAAAACGTAAAGCGTCAGCACGTTTTTTACCGCAAAAACGGCCGGAAATGAACCCTGGAATCAACTTAAATAGTAGGTGGGCGGCTTGTCGTAGCTACCGTGTTGGGCGTATTTTTTTATTTACCTCATCGACAACTCTCTCGCAAACTAACATGATATGATTGAGGTCACAACTGAAAAACTCTCGTCTTTCGGTTACCCTATAATCAGACAATTCTTTATGAATTAAACTTTCTGCAAGTTTACAATCTTTAGTATTGTATTCATGCATAACATAGAAATGGTCAATAATGCTAGTGTTAGATAGTTCTCTTCGTCTTATTTCACTATTTCTTGTGCTTAACCCTACTTTGAATACTCCTTTAGGTTTTTCTGGATCACGCATAATATAGATAATACCAGCATCATCTCCTTCATACTTAATGGTAGGTTTAATATTTATCCTTCCATCTTTTTCTTTATAGTAAGTTTCGTGTCTATCAACCCAAGTTTTTCCTATTATCTGCTTTCCTTTCTTGTCAATTCCTTTTTCATCTGGTTTCAGTCTCTTCCAATATCCAGATTTTTCAATTTTGAAGCTAGAGTCTTTTACAGAATCCATTTTCTTTATTGTCGTCAGTTTAGATTTCAAAAAATATACTGGCTTAGCAAAAATCTTAACCTCTTGTGGTACATCTCGATACTTCCTACGAGATATTGGCCCTGAGATGACTCTAGATAAACTAGTAGGATAATCAATAGATATTAAGTCAACCTCCCTATCAAAAGTGTATTTTGGTAGAAACATTGCAAATTTTGCAAACTCAGTTAGGTTTCGGATTTCTTCAAATTTCTTCAAATACATAATATAGTCCTCTTTTGCAGTCTCGGACATTTTACCACCCTTTTCAGTTACTAATATTCCTAGATCGTCAGTAAGAGATTCGTAGACCGTATGGCAATCTTTGGCGTAATATCTGGTATCAATAGTCTTAGAGTCTATATCGAAAACTACTACTAAAAGTTGTCTCCATAAGTTATCTTCCAAATATGTGAAAATTTTTGCATCTTCCTTTGGATCTATTTTTAAACCAAGTTCCTTTTTGAACGGAGTCATATTGGATTCAAGATTTGCTTTTGAATGCATTTCTTGGACAATCATTTTATCATTCTCATCAAAACTTACTCCACAATTTAAGATAACCGAAACAATATTATTTCGTCTGACGACCGAAACATGACCAATATGGAATTCTTTCCCATTTTCACAAACAATAGGGTATTCGACAACTCCACTTGAAAATTCAAAGTGATAAATAAGATCTTCCGGAATTTCATTGTAAAGATCATAAGAGTCAAAATCAAAATCTTTTGAAGTTATCTCTTCTAAGAAGTCTTCCAAGGATAGAGAATATTCTTCTTCTTCAAAAAGTAGTTCTAAAATTGATGTCTCTATATTAAAATTCATAAAAGGTTCTAACACGTTAAATGAAGTTGGAAACATACCAGGGCCGTAACTAAGATATCGATCATTAAAATCATGTAAGAACATTCTGAGAGTTCGTGCATGAGAATTTTCAATACAATTATACATTTGACACAGATAAGTAGATCTTCCTTTATCTAATTTCTTCTTAATCTGTTTCCATAGTTTGGGATTTTTCACTTTCCAATCTTCAAAGCCAGAAGAGTCTGGATTGAAACCACTACGATCCTTTAAAATAGAAGGTCTAGCTTTTATCTGCATTACAATTTATAATTTGATTCGCGGCTTTAGATTATATAAATAATAAAAAGCATCAATCGCGTTTTTTATTACGCCCAACGTGATCATACACGAATTGCACCTCTGCCAGATATGCACGCACCCAAAACTAACACAAAACCCAACAAAACCCCCAATTTGGCCGAATTGATCTGTTACGTGGTTGACTGATAGGAGCTTTGGGGCTGTTTGATTGAGTTGCGTGTATGCTACACATATGGAGGCAAACACGCAACGCTACACTAGCTTAGCCGGTCGAGCGGACTGATCACCCGCTGCTTCTCCGCCGAAGAAACATGCGTGTAGATCTCCGTCGTTGAGCTGTTCGCGTGGCCCAGCAACACCTGGATGTGGCGCAGCGACGTCCCCGCCTCCAACAGGTGCGTTGCGTAACTGTGCCGCAACGTGTGCACGGTGCAATAGGGGTTGATTCCGCTCTGCTTTACCGCCCGCCGTAGAATGGCCTGGACACTCCGGTTGCTGTACTTCCCGCCCTGCTGGCCTTCGAACAACCAATAGGCCGGTTTATGCTCCGAAAAATACGCGCGCAATTCTACCAGAAATTTGGCTGATAAGGTGGTGTAGCGGTCTTTTTTTCCTTTTCCACCGTGCACGAATACCTGCAAACGGTCGGTGTGGATGTCCGCGATGCGCAAGTTGGTTACTTCACTCAACCGCAAACCACCACCGTAGATGATCTTCAGGATGCAACGGTGCTTGATGTTAGGGATGACGGCAAACAGTCTCTTCACCTCCGCTATGCTTAGTACGGTGGGCAATCGCTCCCGCTTCTTGGGACGCAGATCGATGAAAGCTTTGTCCCGCCCCTCCACCTGCTCGAGCCAGAATTTGATCGCGTTCAGCATTTGCCCCTGGGTCGATTCGGCATAATTCCCTTCTTCCACCCTGCCGACGATGTAAGTGCGCAGGGTTTCGTTGTTTATGTCTTCCAGCGTCGTGGTGGGGTGCGCGTGGAAGAAATGCCGTAGGTGGTACAGATAACTCTTTACCGTTCGCCAGCTGTACCGCCTCACTTTCAGTTGTTCCTCCGTCCGGTGCAGCGCCGATTGCCAACCAGCCGACAAGTCGCGGTCTGTGACCGCTTCGCTCCGGTTTCTCTTTTTCGTCGGCCTCAGAGAACGCCGCCGCATCGCTTCTTCTTCAATCGGCGGCGACGCTTCCCGATCGGGTTCCCAAATGAGACACTCTGGGCCGAATACGGATTTCAGGATCGTAATCGTCTCGTCGTTAAAAGGGGCAGCCCAGCGGCAAGTATCCCCGTCGTAGTGAATTCCGGGAACGGTGGCGGATCGCTCAAAAAACTGCACGATGAAGCCCCGGGGCTTGAAGGAGTATTTGGTCTGGCCCCTGGAACTGTCCCGCCGAATCGATAGCAGCTCCGACAATTTCCGCGCCCGGCCCGCATCGGATGAACTTTCTGCCCGGGACTTTACGGAGGCGACTTTTTGAACCACGGGCGCAGCACCGGACTTCCCCCGGCGCTCCGGCTCCTGCTTCACCACCTGCTCCTTTTTCGCCGGTTTAGCCGGTACTGCGGGGGCAACTTCTACGGGTCGGCCCTCGTCTGGTAACCATACCAGACAATCCGCCCCGAAAACCAGGCGCAACGATTTCAACACGTCTTCACGCTCCGGGGCCAGCCACCGCTTTTTCCGTTTGTCGAAACGGACACCGGGGATTCCACCGCAGCGCACCGCGAAGTTGTTCACATATCCCCATTGCTCGAAAGCATACAAGCTGACTTTCCCATCGGAAATTCTGCGAATCTTAATACGGTCCATAACCTTGTTTTTCGGCAAGGACCGCAATATGCCGCAGAACATCCGTTTTTATCCGAATAAAAACGTATATAAACGTTTACAGACCACTAGCTGGTGGGGCTCCCTGCCCTCCAACCATTTTTTGCACCCGCGTTCCCGCCCAAATACCCGTAATGTATATGACTGAATTTTCGGATCAGTGCTCGTTGCCGCCTGAAACGTCTTCCCCTCCCCCTCTCTGCCGAGAACCGGGGGAGAGCGGGCATCGTGGATCTCCTTATACACAAATACCCACCAACCACAACTACGCCCACAAAAAGCCTTATCTTCGCGCCTTCACCCAAAAAATCAACCACACCATGGCCAAGAAAGCCTTCCGCGCCGGCGTCCTTCACGGAGACGAAGTGAGCGAGTTATTCCGCTACGCCAACGAAAATAAATTTGCCATTCCGGCGGTGAACGTCACCAGCAGCAGCACGGTCAACGCCGTTCTGGAAACGGCCAAGGCGCTCAACAGCCCGGTCATCATACAGTTCAGCAACGGCGGAGCGCAGTTTTTTGCCGGTAAGGGCCTCGGCAATGAAAACCAGCAGGGTGCCATCACCGGTGGCCTGTCCGGTGCCATGCACGTACATACCATGGCCGAAGCCTACGGTGTCCCTGTCATTCTGCACACCGACCACTGCGCTAAAAAACTCCTCCCCTGGATCGACGGACTGCTCGAAGCCGGCGAGAAGTTCTACGCCAAACGCGGTTTCCCCCTTTACTCCAGCCACATGCTCGACCTGAGCGAGGAGCCCCTGGAAGAAAACCTGGAGATCAGCAGCAAGTACTTCAAGCGGATGAACAAGATCGGCATGACGATCGAGATAGAACTCGGCGTCACCGGTGGCGAAGAGGACGGCGTAGACAACACCGGCATCGACTCCAGCAAACTCTACACGCAACCAGAAGAAGTGTTCGAGAGCCACCAGGCCCTGAGCAAGATCGGCGACCGCTTCACCATCGCCGCCGCCTTCGGCAACGTCCACGGCGTCTACAAGCCCGGCAACGTAGAGCTGACACCTAAGATCCTGAAGAACAGCCAGGACTACCTGAAGGAGAAGCTTTCCATCGAGACCGAAAACCCCATCAACTTCGTTTTCCACGGCGGCTCCGGCTCCAGCCAGGAGGAGATCCGTGAGGCCATCGGCTACGGTGCCATCAAGATGAACATCGATACCGACCTCCAGTGGGCGTACTGGGACGGCGTGCGCGCTTTCGAGGCCGAAAAAAAGGACTACCTGCAGGCCCAGATCGGCAACCCCGAAGGCGACGATAAGCCGAATAAAAAGAATTACGACCCGCGCAACTGGGTCCGGAAAGCAGAGCAATCGTTCTCCGTCCGCCTCAAGCAGGCTTTCGAAGACCTGAACTGTGTCGACGTTCTGGGCTAACCGATCCTTACGGTCCAACAATATAAAAGAAGCCGAATCCTCCCCCGGCAGGGGCGATTCGGCTTCTTTTGTCTGGAGAAGTAATGGGGTCTACGCTACTCCGACGGTTTCGCTTCGGTGATGAAGCACAGCACCGCAACCATCCCCTGAGAAAAGAGATGCGTGATTTTGCCGCCGGAGCCATCTCTCCCCCTTCCCGAGGAGAAGGGCCGGGGGAGAGGCGAATAAGTCCCGGTTGTGAATTCCGTCAAGTACGAGCAAGCAACGCAAAAACACACCGTAGCGGCGAAATAAATAGCGGGATTTATTTCTTACACTCGACGTAGTCGCTGGAGACCTCCATCACCCGCCCGACGGCCGGACTATGAAACTTGATTTTTTTTCCGACCTTAACTCCATCAAATTAACTCACTGCTCAATCTCTTTCCCATGAGTCCCGTCCTGTCCGAATTCATCGGCACCACCTTATTGCTGTTATTAGGGTGTGGCGTCAACGCCAACGTATCGCTTAAGGGGACTTACGGTAAAAACAGCGGCTGGATCGTCATCTCCTTTGGCTGGGCCATGGCGGTTTTCGTAGCCGTTTTCGTATCCGCCGAAGCCTCGGGAGCCCACCTCAACCCCGCCGTGACGGTGGCACTGGCGGTGGCCGGCAAGTTCGATCCCCTCCTGATGCCCGGTTACATCCTGGCCCAGGTGGCCGGCGGCATCACCGGCGCTACGCTGTGCTGGCTGCAGTACCGGCCGCACTACGCCGCCGAAGAGGAGGAAGGCACCATCCTGGGCACCTTCGCCACCGGTCCGGCCATTCCGGATACACCCGCCAACCTCATTTCGGAAGTCCTCGGCACGTTGGCCTTCGGGGTTGCCGTGCTTTTTCTCACCGCTCCCAACCTCGGCACTCCGGACGGTAAGCTCGGCTCGCTGGACGCCCTGCCGGTGGCGTTCGTGGTGCTGGCCATCGGCCTCAGCCTCGGGGGTACCACCGGTTACGCGATCAATCCGGCGCGCGATCTCGGTCCCAGGATCGCCCACGCCATCCTGCCGATCCCGGGCAAGGGCGGCAGCAACTGGAGCTACGCCTGGATTCCCATCGTCGGCCCCCTGGTCGGTGGGGCGCTGGCGGCCCTGATCTGGCTGGCCCTGCAGCCCGCCGTTTGACCGGAAGGTTCCGTTACCCCGGCAATCTGCCTCTTTACCAATTGCCAACCTATCTTTACGTCCGGTGACCAGCATCCTCCTCACACTCGTTATTCTGTGCGCTTTCGGTGTTCTGCACACCTACGTCATCTATCCGTGGTGGGTGGTTGCGGGGGCGCGGCCGCAGGATGCAAAGAAAGGTTTTACGCATACCGCTCCTCCGGCCCCCGAAAACGGACTGCTGAACGCCTACGCCGCCGATCAACTGCCGGCCGTCTACGTCCTCATGGCCGCCCACAACGAGGAAACCGTCCTGCAAGAAAAGCTGGATACCCTCGCCGCACAGGACTACCCCGGGCCCCTCACCATTCTCATCGGCAGCGACCACAGCACCGACCGTACCGACGACATCCTCCGCGCCCGGGCTCAACGCGACCCCCGCTTCCGCCCCACCCTGTTCGCATCCCGCCAGGGTAAACCGGGGATCATCAATCAGCTGGCCGCCCGGGCGGAACAGGAAAATACGCCTTCCTCCGTCTACCTCATCACCGACGCCAGCGTGATGCTCCGTCCGGAAGTGGTTTCCGCCCTCGTCCTCCCCATGCTCGAAGATGAACGCATCGGCGTGGTCGATTCCACCATGATCCAGACCGGCGCGAACCCCCACGGCATCGGCATCGGCAACGTCGAAGCCGATTACATCAGCCGCGAAGTTGACGTCAAAAGAGCGGAGGGCCTGCGCTGGGGCGCCATGATCGGTCCCTTCGGCGGCTGCTGGGCTATCCGCGCCGCCGCCTTCACGCCCGTTCCGCCGAACTTTCTGGTCGATGACTTCTTCCTCTGCATGGCCGCCTACGAGCAGGGGTGGCGCGGCGTCGCCAGCCCCCTGGCGGTGGTGGAAGAAGGCGTCGGGCAGTCGCTGCACCAGGAGTTTCGCCGCAAGGCGCGCATCAGCGGCGGCAACTGGCAAAACCTCGTCCGCTTCCGCAAGCTCTGGTTTCCTTTTTGGAAAAATCCGCTCGCCTTCGCCTTCTTCAGCCACAAAGTGTTGCGGTGGTGGACGCCCTTTCTCCTCATGACCGGTTGCTTGGCCTGGATGCTGTACATCCTGTATTCGGGTTACGAAAACAACTATTACTTCGGCCTCTTGTTCGCCGTATTGGTAAACACGCCGATCTTTCTGTTGCTCGCGGATTTCTTGCTCTCCATCCTCGGCTTCAATTTCTGGCCGGCCCGTTACGCCCGCTATTTCATTGCCATGAACGTCGCCCTGCTGGTTGGCTTTTATCGCTATCTCACCGGAATCAAATCCAATGTCTGGCAACCATCCCAACGTCACTGAGCCCGTCACCACCGACCAGCGGCTCCAACTTAACTCCATCGAAGAAGCCGTAGCGGACATCCGCTCCGGTAAGATCGTCATCGTCGTCGACGACGAAGACCGCGAAAACGAGGGAGACTTTGTAGCCGCCGCCGAACGCGTCACGCCCGAGATGATCAACTTTATGGCCACCCACGGCCGCGGCCTCATCTGCACCCCCATCGAGGAGGAAAAAGCCGAGCGCCTCGGCCTCACCAAAATGGTGGAGGCCAACACGGACGTACACGAAACGGCCTTTACCGTCACCATCGACCTCATCGGCCGCGGCTGCACCACCGGCATCTCGGCCTACGACCGCGCCACCTGCATCCGCCGCATGACCGAGCACGGAGCCAAGCCGACCGACTTCACCCGCCCGGGCCACGTCTTTCCGCTGCGTGCCGTCAAGGGGGGCGTGCTGCGCCGGACGGGACACACCGAGGCCGCCGTCGACCTGGCCCGCATGGCCAACCTGTTCCCCGCCGGCGTCATCGTCGAGATCCTTAAGCCCGACGGCGAAATGGCCCGCCTGCCTTACCTCATCGAACTGGCCAAAAAACACGACCTCAAGATCATCAGCATTGAGGACCTCGTCGCCTACCGCCTGCAGACCGAGCGGCTGGTCGAGTGCGAATTCAGCATGGACCTCGAAACCCGCTACGGCCCCTTCCGGCTTTACGCCTACCGCCAAACGACCAACAACGACGTGCACCTCGCCCTGGCCCACGGCGAATGGCAGCTCGAAGAGCCCGTACTCACCCGCGTCCACAGCAGTACCAGCAGCCGCGATCTGCTCCACAGCCTGCTGTCCGGCTACAGCACCGGCCTGCACGGCCCCCTCGAAAAGATCAGTGAATCCGGCAAAGGCATCCTCCTCTTCATGCGCCCCCACCAGGACGGCAGCGAGGTCATCGCCGGGCTCCGCCTCCTCAAATCCCGAATGCAGGATGGCAAAGCCGCCAAAATCTCCCAGCCCGCCAGTATGGATCAGCGGGACTTCGGCATCGGCGCGCAGATACTGCGGGATCTGAAGGTTTCCAAGCTGCGCATCCTCAGTAACAGTCCCAAGAACCGGATCGGCCTGGAAGGTTACGGACTCGAAGTGGTGGAGTTCGTCAGCATGTAAATAGCCGGTATAAAACGACTTGTTGCGCTGCCGGCCGGTGTTTTTTTCTATTGACTGCAGGCTTGCCCATCCTCGCTTTTATTATTCTGTTGGCGGTCGAGATCTTTTTTAAAGTCAGGCAGGGAAGTAGCCATGTAATAGCTTCCGAGAATGCTTCCCTGATCATTACCGCTTTCCGGATAGCGGGATTTACATTTCTCCCGCTTGGGGGCTTAGTACCGCTGATCAGTTCAGGAAAATAACAACGGATCGCTTATCATTAACATGGACCACGATGGTACTCGGACTGCTGGGATTAGCCGTACTTCTTATACTTTGCTATTCTTACACCGGGGCTCTTCGAACTCCGACGACGATAATAGCAATTGAAGCATTCGGTGGTATTGGTTCTTCTAGCCGGAACCCGTGGGTAACGCCTACGGTTTATCTCAGCGCTTGGTTCCTTCCGCGTTTGTTGTTCTTTGGCATTTTTCCCACGCACGCACAAAGCTGGAACGAAGGAGCAGCTGGTTTCCGACCATGATTTTATTCGTGCTTTGGCCGGTCGGAATTTGTTTTTTGCAACCGCGTATCCGGACTATTCTGACGGATAAACAAAACTTAACCGCAGTGGATCACCTTGTCGGGTAACAGGCCTGCTATCTGAAAAACTTTCTTGGCATCCTGCGTTCGCGCCAATTACTTTTCGGGCGCGAACGCGGGATGCAAGGAAAGTCAGAAGAGCAATGAGTACACTACAAACAGAAGGTAATCGTTAGTCGATCCGTCTGCGCTGCTTACCCACCCCACCCCGTCGGTAATTTCGGCAAAGTCAGTTCCGCCTTAAAGGTCGGTTTGGGCTTGCGTCGCTCCGATGCATCCGGCCCCGCGCTGATCGGACGGGACGCAAATGAACGGGTTTTTCCGGTCCGGATATCCTCGATTTCCAGCGTGGTGCCGTTCAGTAGGATCACTTTGTAGCGGAGGTAAAAGTCACGGCCTTCGCGGTAACGCGCGTCCACCATATTCGTGCCCATGAAGTAGTCCACGGAAAGGGTGAGCGTAGCGGTGGAATCGGCGTAATTCCAGCGCCCCATCAGGTAGCGGCTGGAGCGGGTAAAGTCTTCCCCGGCATCCTCCTCGAATGCGCCGTGGGGCTGGAGGCGTAGTATCGTTTCTCCCCCCTGCTCTTTCCACTCAACGACGGAGAGCAGGGTGTCCCGCTGCCCGTAGAGGAACGTCCCGAGGAAAAACAAAAACAGGAGTAAATAGAAGCGCATGACGTTGATCGGCTGATTTGATGTTAAGACGTAATTATTCGGTGTCGGAACGAGAGTATCCGCTGTTTTAAGCAAAGTTTAACCGGTTCGGTCTACTTTAGTACGCGTATGGATCTAATTCCGCTTGCCTCCGCTTGTCGCTTTTATCACCGGCCGGCGGGAGTAAAGCACCCACCGGGCAGTGATCGTAAAACAGCCGGGCATGACTATTACGCATCATCGGTTTTCGTGATCCCTTCGTTTTGAAGATAACTGACGGATGTTACTCAGGTTGCCGGAAGCCATAAGTGAGCGGCGTTTCTTCAAAGCATCGGCTCCATAGCTATCGTAAATACGCGCAGGTCGACACGAAAAACCTGCCAAGTCTGTATATCTTTGCGCGAATTTACAACTCCCCATACCAGCATGCCCAAGGATACTTCCATCAAATCAGTCCTCATCATCGGCTCTGGCCCCATCATCATCGGTCAGGCTTGTGAATTCGATTACTCCGGTACCCAGGCCAGCCACAGCCTCCGCGAAGAGGGCATCGAGGTTACGATCATCAATCCGAATCCGGCGACGATCATGACCGACCCCTCCACGGCCGAGCACGTTTACCTCCTGCCGCTCACGCCCGAATCCGTGGAACAGATCCTGCGCGAGCAACCCCAGATCGACGCCGTACTCCCCACCATGGGCGGCCAGACGGCCCTCAACCTGGCCATCGAGTGTGGAGAACTGGGCATCTGGGAAAAATACAACGCCCGGCTGATCGGCGTCGATCTGGAAGCCATCGACTTGGCCGAGAACCGCGAACTCTTCCGCCTCCACATGGAAAAGATCGGCCTGAAGTGCGCGCCGGCCATGATCGCCAACTCCTTTCTGGAGGGGCAGGAAGCCGCCCAGGAGATCGGCTTCCCCCTCGTCATCCGCCCCAGCTACACCCTCGGAGGCTTCGGCGGCGGCTTTTGCTTCAAACAGGAAGATTTTGCCGATATGCTCCGCCGGGGCCTCGACGCCAGCCCCACCCACGAAGTACTGATCGATAAGGCCGTGCTCGGCTGGAAGGAATTCGAACTCGAACTGCTGCGCGACTCCGCCAACAATGTCGTCATCATCTGCGCCGTCGAGAATTTCGACCCCATGGGCATCCACACCGGCGACTCCATTACGGTGGCTCCGGCAATGACGCTCTCCGATAAGGCGTATCAGGACATGCGCAACCAGGCCATCCTGGCGATGCGCAGCATGGGCAACTTCGCTGGCGGCTGCAACATCCAGTTCAGCCAGAACCCGGAAACGGAAGAACTAATCGTCATCGAGATCAACCCACGGGTTTCGCGCTCCTCCGCCCTGGCTTCCAAGGCCACCGGCTACCCCATCGCCAAAATCGCCGCCAAGCTCTCCCTGGGGTATACCCTCGACGAGCTCAAGAACCAGATCACCAAAACTACCTCGGCCTTCTTCGAACCCACCCTCGACTACGTAATCGTGAAGATCCCCCGCTGGAACTTCAACAAATTCCCCGGGGCGGACCACAAACTCGGTCTGCAAATGAAGTCCGTCGGCGAAGTGATGGGCATCGGCCGCAATTTCCTCGAAGCCCTGCAAAAGGCCTGCCAGAGCCTGGAGAACGGCCGCGCCGGCCTTGGCTCCGATAAGAAAGAGTGGATCAAGACCGACGACATCCTCAACCGGCTGGAGAACGTTTCCGACGACCGCCTCTTCCGCCTGAAGGACGCCCTGCGCCTCGGTGTCCCCCGTAAGACCATCCACAAACTCACCAAGATCGACCCCTGGTTCATCAACCAGATCAAACGCCTGGTCGATTACGACCTCCAGGTACAGCGCTACAACGTCCCCGAAGACATCCCCGCCGATTTCTTCCGCGAGCTTAAGGAACTCGGTTACTCCGACGCCCAGATTGCTTACCTGCTCCGCGTCGACGAAGAGGGCGTGACCAAGCGTCGCTACGAACTCGGCATCAAGCGGACCTACAAAATGGTCGATACCTGCGCCGCGGAATTTGAAGCGCAGACGCCCTACTTCTACTCCACCTTCGACCAGGAGAACGAGAGCATCGTTTCCGACAGGAAAAAGGTGATCGTTCTCGGGTCCGGCCCCAACCGGATCGGGCAGGGCATCGAGTTCGACTATTGCTGCGTCCACGGCCTGCGCGCCGTCCAGGAAGCCGGTTACGAGGCCATCATGGTCAACTGCAACCCGGAAACGGTCTCCACCGACTTCGACCAGGCCGACAAGCTCTACTTCGAGCCCGTGTACTGGGAGCACATCCGGGAGATCATCGAGCACGAAAAGCCGGAAGGCATCATCGTTCAGCTGGGTGGCCAGACGGCCCTGAAACTCGCCGAGGAGTTCCATAACCGCGGCATCAGGATCATCGGCTCCAGCTACGAGAGCCTCGATCTGGCCGAAGACCGGGGCCGCTTCAGTAACCTGCTGAAAGAGCTCGACATCCCCTACCCCAACTTCGGCACGGCCAAAGACGCCGACGAAGCACTGGACGTGGCCAAGCGCGTGGGTTACCCCGTGCTCGTCCGCCCCAGCTACGTACTCGGCGGTCAGGACATGCGCATCGTCATCAACGACGACGAGCTGGAGCGCCACGTGCTGAGCATCTTCAAGAAAGACCCCAACATGGTGGTACTGGTGGATCACTTCCTCGACCGCGCCAAGGAAGCCGAAGTGGATGCTATCTGCGACGGCGACGAGGTCCACATCATGGGCATCATGGAGCACATCGAGCCCGCCGGCATTCATTCCGGTGACAGCTCCGCCGTGCTGCCGACTTATAGCCTAAGCGTAAACGCCGTCAATAAAATGCGCGAGTACACCGAAAAACTCGCCTTCGCCCTGAAGACCAAGGGGCTGATCAACGTGCAGTTCGCCATCAAGACCGATAAGGAAACGGAGGAAGAGATCGTCTACGTGATCGAGGCCAACCCGCGCGCCTCCCGTACGACGCCCTTCATTGCCAAGGCTTACAAAGTACCTTACCTCAACATCGCCACCAAGGTGATGCTGGGCAGCCACAAGCTGAAGGACTTCGTGATCAACCCGCAGCCGAGCGGTTACGCCATTAAAGTACCGGTGTTCAGTTTCAACAAATTCCCCAACGTGGACAAGCAGCTGGGGCCGGAGATGAAGTCGACCGGCGAGGCCATCCGCTTCGTGAAGGACATGACCGATCCGTTCTTCCGGGAGCTGGACCGGAACCGGTCGATGTACCTGACGCGGTAAGCGGTTGAAACCTTGCCTCGGCATAAAGCATTTGCCGAGGTATGGGCCAGGAAAAATTTATAGACGTTGCCGTTGATAACTATCTCGCAATCGAGCGGGAGGAGGATGTGCGGTATGAATACCACGAGGAAGCACTGTTCGCGATGGCGGGGGGGGGAAGTCTCGCGACCATTCCAGAATATGTAACAATGCTGCTGATGAACTATACACACGTACCCGAAGAAGCAAAAAAAACGTGTATTCCTTTAATTTCGAAATGAAGGTTGGGGTAATTCCCGAAAAAAATATCTCTACCCTGACGCTGGTGTTTCCTGCCCGGATCACAACGAATCCGAGCACGTGAAGGGAGCCATCACGAATCCGCGCGTAGCGGTAGAAGTTCTTTCTCCGGGCAGCATGATCTATGATCAAAACACAAAGCTGAAATACTAAATTTTTATTAACCGAATGTAAAGGAATACCTGCTCATTTATCAAGACCAGCCGGTCGTTCGTCTTTACCGCCGTCATGGTGACGGAGACCTCTTCGGACTGCATACTGCCGAGGGGTGGAAAATATCCATCGAGTTAGCCAGCATTGATATTTTTCTTCCGTTGGCCGATATTTACTATGGCACAGATTTTTCCCAAGCGGAATAAATCCGCAACTCTTTCAAGAATAAGGAAGCCGGAAAACAATGAAGTTTTCCGGCTTTTACTTTTAGTGTTTTTCGGTAATCAGTCAAGCCTGATCATCAACTCGCGGGTGACGTCACCGCCATTGTTGCGGTCTTGCAGTTTTACGGTAACGATGGCGGTTTCGGCGTCGGCAAAAAGTTCGTCGGTTCCGACGGGCAGACTGATGCCGAATAAGCGGTTGGTTTGCTGACCGCTATTCGTTGAGCTGCGTCTTACGTAATATTCATGGGGTACTTCAGTGCTGACACCATTGTCGACGCTGAGGGTGGTTTTTCCCGGGACGTTGACAATACCCAGTACATTATTCACCTCGATGTAGAACGTTACGGCTTCCGCACCAGCGGCGCTGATGACGGGACTTGAGAGGGTATTCTGACCGGCGTCGAGGAAGGTGATCGTGGTAGGTCCGCGGCCGTCTTCGCGTTCGCAGGAGAAGGTGATGAGGGCAAGGAATAGCAAGGGGAGAAAAAAGAGGGTCTTCATGGGTGGGTTGTTGAAGGGTTAACAAATGTGATTCACCGGTTACACGAAAGATCCCTGAGGTACCGTTGCCCAAAAGAACAAAAATATTGATCTTTTAACCGACTTATAACTCCGGATCATTTCAGGTAACGATTACTGATTTTCATGGTTTACGTCAATGCCGTTCCAGTGGGTTGGGATACGGGAAAAACGTGGGCGCGGCCGCAGGTACAATAAATGCTTTTTAGGGCGTAAAGCTTAACCCGGCAGGGCCCCGGCATTGCTGATTCAATAACCTGCTTTGCACCGGCGACCGCGCTCAAAAATGCTCCGCAACCGCCCCCACCTTGCGGCGTTACCAGTATAGCCGTAATTTACTTACTATGACCAGGCGCATCGAACCAAGGTTTGTACTGAACACCATCGACTGGATGCTGAACCATTACCACGGCATGGTGGATGCCGGCTTACCGACGGAAAACCACCGGGTAGAACCGCTGCACGGAAAAATTGTATCCAAGAGCCCCGCTTAAAGGTTTCATGTCGCCTGTGTCGACACATTGGGAGAATATTATCTGCCAAAATTTATTGGCCCGTACAGTTTCAGAATGCAAAACCCTGTTTCCATGCTGGACAATTCCGAGCCCGAACCATATTTCGTTATTGCCAAGTACGATCAAAGTCGTTATGCCGGTGGTCACCCAACGGAGGATGATGTTATAATCTTGATGGAAGTAAGTGATATCACCCTCGATAAAGACCGCGAGCATAAGCTTCCCGTTTACGCCAAAGGCGGCGTAAAGGAGTACTGGATCATCAACCTCATCGACTGGCAGTTCGAGGATCCATACCCTCCCCACAGAGGACGGAACGTTCGGTAAGCAAGCCATCCACCAGGAAGGCCCCTCGTTCGAGCATGTCCTTCTCGGTGCTATCGACGTAAGCGAGCTGCTGCCCGGAATCATCACTTCCAGGAAAAGCTGAGTTATTTTTTGATATGCTTTAAGCCCGGGGCACGTATCTTTCGCAAAAGCTAAAGTCGTGAAAACAATACTATTCGTCGTGGCAATCCTGGTCGTTGCCGTTACCCTCCACGCCCAGAACCCCGACGCCTTCCCCGTTCAGCGCACCGTGACCGGAGGCATCATCGAGGGCGACTACGACAACAAAACCGGCATCCAGACCTACCTCGGCGTCCCCTTCGCCCAGCCGCCGGTCGGCAACCTGCGCTGGCGGGCCCCACGGGCGGTAAAACCCTGGGCCGGCGTGAAGCACACCAAGACCTTCGGCCCCCGCGCCATGCAAAAATTCATGTGGTCCGATATGCTCTTCCGCTCCGACGGCGTGAACGAAGATTGCCTTTACCTGAATATCTGGACGCCCGCCAGGCAGCGGGAAAAAGGACTGCCCGTCCTGCTATACTTCTACGGCGGCGGACACATCGCCGGCGACGGCTCCGAGTACCGCTACGATGGGGAAAGCATGGCCCGGGAAGGCGTCGTGGTGGTCAACTGCAACTACCGCCTCAACCTCTTCGGCTTCTTCGCCCACCCGGAACTCTCCAGAGAAGCACCCTACAATGCCTCGGGCAACTACGGCTCCCTCGATCAGTCCGCAGCCTTGCGGTGGGTGAAGAAAAACATTACTGCTTTCGGCGGTGACCCCGACCGAATCACCATTGCCGGAGAATCCGCCGGATCCATGTCCGTCAGCCTCCACATGGCCTCCCCTCTCTCCCGTGACAACATCGCCGGAGCCATCGGCGAGAGCGGTGCCCTGATCAACCCTACCGGCCCGCCCGTCCCCCTGGCGGAAGCGGAACGGATCGGCCTTGAATTCGTCGAAAAAACCGGCTACGACTTTGCCGAGTTTCGAAACCTCAGCAGCGCCGAACTATTCGAGCTCTACAACGCTAACAACACCTACTTCCCCATCGTCCTGGACGACTACCTGCTGAGCAAGACTTTGCCGGAAGTCTTCAAAGCCCGCGAGCAGGCCCGGGTTCCCCTATTGCTGGGCTGGAACTCCGCCGAAATGGGCCCCGGTGCCATGGGTAAACGCCCCTTCACCCGCGCTAAATTCGAAGCAGCGGTCAAAGAACGCATGGGCGACCAGGCGGAAGAAGCCTTGAAACTTTATGCCGGCACGGAAGGGATGGCCCTCAAACAGACCATGTCTGACTTCGTCTCCGACAACTGGCTGGTGTACAGCACCTGGAAGTGGTTCGACCTGCACCGCAACAACAGCGACCAGCCGGTCTATCGCTACCTCTATTCCCGCATCCGGCCAGCGTCCGGTGGAGACAACGGCATCGGTGCCTCCCACTCCGCCGAGATCGAGTACGCCCTCGGCAACCTCGACCTGGTCGACATCTGGCCCTACGAAGAAGACGACCACATAGTGTCGAAGACCATGAAGTCATACTTCGCCAACTTCATCAAAACGGGCAATCCTAACGGCGCAGGCCTCCCGGAATGGCCGGCGGCAAAAGCCGGAGACGATGCACCCGACGTCATGAACATCAACGTAGAGAGCAAAGCTTTTAACGCGCAGTACGATGCCCGCTACCGCCTGCTCGACCGGAAATATCACCCAAAACAGTAATGGCCGAAAATGATCTCAGCGTACTGCTCCGCGACGCCCAACCAAGGATGCATCCGGGAATTTACGTTTACGTTACGCTCCCGACCGGCCATGAGATACCGGCTAAAGAAGTACTGATGAGTTTCCGCGAAACCGAAGGGCTGACCCTGATCCTGGAAAAATCCGTTGCGGATCAGCATGGTCTCGCCTACAATTATGAAGCCGCCTGGATCACCATGACGATCGCTTCCGCCCTGGAAGCCGTTGGCTTTACGGCGGCCATTGCTACTGCTCTCAGCAGATACCATATCAGCTGCAACGTTGTAGCCGCTTTTCACCACGACCACCTTTTCGTAGCGCGGAAAGACGGTCACCGGGCGTTGAGCATACTTCGTTCGCTTGGGAAATAAGCACCGATAAACAAGCCCGCGTTACGGGTGGTATCGCGGGCTTGCCGGCCATTTTTCATTTAAGTTTTTTATACTGAAGGTAAGCTTACCGCAATACCCACGCCACGGATGCCCCGCCGGAGTGGAGCGAAGTGGACTGCGTGGCGGCTCCATCCGCCATGCGCACACCCAGGCCGCGGCGCAGGTGAACACCGAGTTCTACCCGGCGAAACAACTGGAAGGAAGCTTTAGCCTCCGCAAATACGCGGGTGGAAATTCCACTGGTGATATCGGTCGCGTCGTTGATCCTCCTGTTTTCACAAACCGCCTCACCGGCATTGCGAAACTTCACGGTTTTATCGTCGCAGATATCAGCTCTGCCGTTTATGTACATATTTCCCCAGTGATAACCGACGTTGCCACCAACGATGGCCGTGAGGTGAAATGGCCCCTTTCCCATTCGCCAGCCCAGCGTAGGCTCAAAAGCTATCTCGTTGGAATACTGATCGATGTAAAGATAATTGCGGGTTTGATCGGAGCGAAACTCCATCGCGTCGATGCGGCCGGTGATCAGCAGCAGATTGGTCCCGAACTCGAGATTAGTTACACGGTCGTGTTCCCAGGTGGCGTTCAGACGCAGGTGCGGATTTTCGCAGATCATGCTGTAGGTATCGGTAGGCAGCAGGTCGAGTTGGGAATAGTCGTTCCGGAGATCACCGGGGCGGGCGGTACTGAGGAAGTAGCTGGCGGACATATCGCCCAGCATATCCTGGTCCTGCCCGATGGAAGCGCCGACCTTTTTAAGCTTAAATCCGCCAAGGTGAAGTCGCTGGGCGCTCAGGGTACCCACCGCGAGGGCGCAGCAGCAAAATACGAGCAGAAGGGAGAAGAAACGAGTGAACATAGAAAGTGGGTTTGAGCGTGAATACAATCGCCGAAAATGATTTGAAGCGTCGGGAGCAACCCGTAACGGGGTTTTACGTAAAAAAGGTAACATAAAAGGCCGATAAACCATCTTCAGCGCCAAATAGAAGGGTGATTAGATCATTCGGGAAACCATTTAGTGTTCCCTTTCACCGGTTAACACGACGAAATACTCCGGGTCGTCTACCATCCGGCCGGATTTTTTGGTTTAATTCACAATTTAGGCAACCTTGTGAGAACAATATTCTACCGTCTTCCCCTTTCCCCGTTACTGTTTCAACCCCGCTAACCGGATTATTGCGTGCAAAATCACCCCCCGAAAAATCAAACCATGCAATTAGCACAGATCAATATCGCACGGATGTTGGCCCCGCTCGAAAGTGCGGCCATGAGGGAGTTCCGCGGCTTCCTGGCCCCCGTAAACATGCTCGCCGAGAGAAGCCCGGGATTCGTCTGGCGCTATTCCGACCTGAACGCCAAAATATTCGTTCTTCCCTGGGACGACGAATTTCTGATCGTTAATATGTCGGTTTGGAAAGACGTGGACAGCTTGCGGAGGTTTACCCACCATACCGTCCACGCTTATTTTATGAACAGCCGCAATAAGTGGTTTCACCAACTCGATCATCCCTACAGCGTTCTTTGGTGGGTTAAGGACGGCTACATCCCCACCCTGAACGAAGGGAAAGCCAAATTAGCGTTGCTGGAAAAAAACGGACCGAGTTTGGACGCCTTCCCGTTCCAGCAGGCGGAATCTTTTCAGTGGAAGTAGCGCACCTGATTTTTTGGCCCGAAGGCAGGTGCAAAGAAGGTTCAGGCTGAATTGTCCGGTACGGCATTCTCGACGTTGCGGTATACCCAATGAATCGATCCGGCAACCTTTGAAGTTATACCCCGGCGGTTTCAGCTCAATGCTTCCAGCAAGTGCTGCTTGCGTGCGGCGGCTACGATCAGTTCCACGCCGTCGTTTAGCGTTACCGTGCCCCCCTTGCCCCGGTGGTAACGGCGTACCATTGCCAGGTTAACGACGGTAGAGCGGTGTATCCGGCAGAAACCGGCCGGCGCCAGCAACGCATCGTAAAATTTCAACTTGCGGCAGATCAGGAGCTTACGGCCGTCCGTGAGGTGAAATGACGTAAAATTATCGGCGGCTTGCAGGTAGCGGATCTCGGCGGGCAGCACGATCTCCAGCCCGTCGATCAGCGGGAGGGCAAGGCGCTCGGGTACCTCGGTGGCGCCCGAATTCAGGTTCTCCAGCAAGGCGGTCGTCACCCGTCCCTGTTGGCGCAGACCGATACGGGCATTCACCCTGGTTACGGCTTCGATCAGATCGTCGATAGCGACGGGTTTAAGCAAGTAATGGGCGGCGCTCATCCGCAAGGCGCGCAGGGCGTACTGTTCGTAGGCCGTGACGAAGACGACCTCCAGCTGGTGGTCCGGCGGCAACTTTTCCAGCAGGTCGAACCCGTTACCGAAGGGCATTTCGATGTCGAGAAACAGCAGCTCGGGCCGGTGCCGCCGGATGGCCGCCAGGGCGGTATCTACCCCGTCGGCCTCCCCCACCACCGCTATTCCCGGGCAATACTTGCCCAGATAGTGCCGGAGGGCTTCGCGGCTGGGTTGCTCGTCGTCTATGATCAGGGTTTTCATGTTACTGGTCTGGTTAACGGTTTTTTACCGGACTTCGTTTTCTCCGAGCGCGGAAAATCCGGCTACATCATAAGGCTATTCAGACGAAAGCCGCACTTCCGTACCGGGATACTCCGCCCCGGGAAAGGCATCGGATACCGCTACGGCGAAGGCCCGGTCGTAGTGGGCGTTGATCAGTTCCAGCCGCTTGCCGGTGGTTTCCATCCCGGTGCTCTGGTGCCGCAGTTGGTTGGTCGTTTTTAGTTCGGCGGACCGTGCCCGGCCGATTCCGTTGTCGGTGATGGTGATCACGGTCCCGCCCGGTTCCTGCCGGACCGAAACGGTCAGCAGACCACCATCCGTACGGTAACGCAGACCGTGCCAGATGGCGTTCTCCACGTAGGGCTGCAGGATCATCGGCGGCAGCGTTACGTCCTCGAACCCGGAGGCAGCGGGCAACTCGTAGTCGAATTTTCCGGTGAAGCGCTCCTTTTCCAACTCCAGGTACAGGGCGAGTTGTTCCAGCTCTTCGGTGAGGGGAACAAAGTCTTTTCCCGACTGGTCGAGCACGTTGCGCATCAGCTTGGCGAAGCGGCCGAGGTAGCGGTTGGCGCTGCGTTCGTCCTGCCGGGCGATGTAATTATTGATGCTGTTCAGGCTGTTGAAGATGAAGTGGGGGTTCATCCGGTTTTGCAAATTGCGCAGCAGCAGCGCCTGGTTGGCCCGCCGGCGCTTGCGTACGTTGCGCAGAATCAGTACAACCGAGAGCAACGACCCGAGCAGTAACGCCCCGAGCAGATATATCAGCCAGCGTTGCAGGCGCAGCCGATCACTCAGCAAACGGCTCTCGACCTCGGCGGCGCGGAGATCCTTCAGCCCGAGGTCGATGGTCTGTTGTTCCTTCAGCACGGCGACCTGCCGGTCGATTTCGGAGCGGCGTTCGGCCAGTAAGCGATCGCTGGCGGCCGTGTAATTGCGGTACACCTCGGCGGCGCGGTCCGGTTGGCGGCGGTCGAGGTAAAAATCGGCTCCCGCGGCGTACAGATCGGTAGCGATGGCGGCAGGGGTCTCCGCGGTGACGGATTCCAGGGCCCGTTCGAGCTTGGCTTCCGCGGCGCGGGTATTTCCCAGGTCACGCAAAGCCTTGAAACGGGTCAGGTTGTCGGAGGTGACCAGGGAGGTCGGGGCGGCGGGCAACACCTCGAAAAGGTCGAGGTCGAGTTCGGGGGCTTCCTTCAGTACGGCCCCGCGCACGCTGGCGTTGGTAGCGATCAATCCGGCGGCGTCCGCTTTGCTCAACTCAGCGATTTTCGGCACCTGCGTCAGCGCCTCATTCAGGCTGTTGTTGGCGTTCGTCAGGTCGTTTTCCTGCAGGTAGACGTCGGCCTGTTTGGCGTTCACGCGGACCTGGGTGAGGCTGTCCCGCGGTGTTTTTTCGATGACTTTAAAGTAGTTGCTGCGGCTGGCCGCATAGTTGTTCAGCCGGGCGTCGACGTCGGCCAGTCCCTCAAGGCAGGCGAGGTGCTCGGTGCTCGCCGCGGGGGCCAGACCGAGGCATTCGGTGAAGCTGGCCCGGGCCGCCGGGTAGTCGCCCTGCCGCAGGTACACCGACCCACGCTTGAAAAGCACGGAGGTCCGGGAAACCATATCCTTCGGCGAAATGACTTCCAGCGCCTGATCGTAGCGGCCAACCGCCAACTCGGCTTGGTCGATGTCTCCGTAAATGTCTCCCAGGAGGATGAAGGCCGCCGTCAGTTCTTCGAGTTTCGGCTTTCGCTGGATCACGTCGTTCAGCAAACGGATGGAGCGGGCGGGATCGGATTCGCGCAGGTCGGTAGCCTGTTGAAGGAGGGAAGCCTTACTGCTGCGGGATTTAATCTTCGTTACCGCCGACTGTGCGCTCAGCGGGGCAAGGCCGAGGAAAAAACACAGAAGAATGGCAAAGCGGGATAGCATGGTGGTAAGGTAATGGTTTTTGTAATTCGATATTTAGCAGGCAAGAAGTCAGCGGCAGGGTGTACAAGTATAATTTTTGTTTTCGGCCACGCTTGCTGAAATACGATCTTTCAAAATACATGTGCTCAATCACTGCAGCACCAGCGGCACCACCTTCCCCTCCGGCGTCAGATACAGGAACTGCTTTTTCACTTCGATCACCTTCTGCGGGGTGGCGGGTACTTTGGGCGGGTGGAGCGTAAAGCGCACCTTCAGGCTGAAGGAGAACTGCGCGGAGGGCTCCAGCAGATCGGGATTGATGACCAGGTCGTAATCGTTGGCGGGGATGGCCTGGTAAAAGCGCAATTCCGGTTTATCGGCAACGATGACCTCGGAGCTGTTCATCTCCTGCTTGCTGAGTTTTTGCGAGGCATGGGCGGAGTAGCTTTGGTACTGACCACCAGGATAGACGACCCATGCGCTCTCCCCGACGTGCTGCCGGGCGGTATCGAGGGCAATACCGTTCTCAGCATAACGGACCTTGATCTCGTTGAGATAGGCGAAGGACATTTCGCGCAGTTCGCGGTAGATCTTTTGGGGCTCGTTAACGGCATAGTCGACCTTGATGATGTCGTAGATCTCCTCCTCGGCGCAGGCGGTGATGATGCCGTCGAGCAGCTCGGCCCGAGCGTAGCGGACATGGATGTTTTTTTGCAACTGAAAGCCGGTGGGCACTTCCGTCAGGGTCTTTTTGGAGAAGATCTTCTTTTCGGTATTGAAGGCGTAGGTGGGGAGAAAGTTGACCATATCGATGTAGACGTCGCCATCGCTTATGCCGAGGGTCCGGAGGCGGTCCTTCACGGCGTCGATGCGTTCGTTCATCGCGCCGTTGACGTCCTTGGCGGTCTTGCCGGACTGGAAGACGCTGAAGATGGCAATGTGCGCATCGGCCGGCTGGTTGCTCAGGGCGTTGACGGTCATTTCAATAACGTTGGGGTCACCGTTCAGGTCAGCGGCCCGCTGCACGGCGCGGAACTGCGGTTGGTAAGCGTTGGCCTCAATGCGGTTCTGAGACTGGTAATTGCCCATCACCTGTGCGGAAAGTACGGAGGTGAAAGCAAGGAAAAAAAGGGCGAAGCAGTATTTCATAATTAGAAAATTATAGATGAGTAAATAAGATTCATAGGATTATCTTCCGGCTTTTTCAGGGCGGGGCCGCAGGTGCCAGGGAAGTATCTGAGGCACTGTCTCCACTCCGGAAGGCGATGCTATCGGCGAAAAAAAATTCTCCCGCAGCCGGTATTATACCGGTACATCCGTCAGATGAAAAACTACCGCCGCACCTCCGGCAACGCCGTAAATCTAGGGGCAATTTCTCCGGTGGTATCGGCCTGAGACCGGCCAAACCAACCACTTTTGCGGTATTACCTGCGTGGGTGGTCGCGTTCACAAAGTCAGCGGCTGCGTTTACAAAGTCCCGGTGGCGCAGCCCGGCGTGGCGCCCCAATTTTGTTGCTGAATCCAATCATCCGGAGCAAGCCTCCACCAAACACGCTACCCATGAAATTCCCCACCACTTTTGCCTGGCTCGCCGGTGCCGTCCTTACCGCAACGCTGCTCTTGTTCAGCTTTACCACCCTGTTCTCCGGTACCGACGGTGCCCTTCCGAACCCGTCTCCACATCCTGCGGCCGCGCCCCCCGAAACGCCCTTCACCCCTCCGGCAACCCTACCCGACACCGGACGACCGACTACGGAAAACCGCATCCAGATCGCCTTCCTGCTCGACACCAGCAACTCCATGAATGGCCTCATCGACCAGGCGAAAGGCCGCCTCTGGAACATCCTCGGTGAGATCCTTAAGGCCGAGAAGAACGGGGAGGCCCCCGACATCGAAGTGGCCCTGTACCAGTACGGCAACAGCAGTCTGCTGCCCCAAAACGGCTACATTCAGCAAGTCTCCGCCCTGACGACCGACGTGGACGACATCAGCAACAAACTCTTCGCCCTCCGTACCGGCGGCGGAGACGAGTATTGCGGTCACGTCATCCGCACCGGCACCGACGAACTCAAATGGGACGACTCCGACAATACCGTGAAACTGATCTACATCGCCGGCAACGAATCTTTCCACCAGGGCGACGTAACGGCCGCCGACGCCCTCGCCAGCGCTCGTGCCAGGGGCATCGTCGTCAATACCATCTTCTGCGGCGATCCGCAGGACCGGGACGCCTCCACCTGGCGTACCGCTCTCACGCCGAAAGACGGCGATTTCTTTTCCATCAACCAGAACGAAGAAGTGGTCTTCATCCCCTCCCCACAGGATGATCGGCTCGAGGTGCTCAACCGGCAACTGAACCGTACCTACATCCCCTTCGGCACCCAGGGCATTGCACGGAAGGCCAACCAACTCGCCCAGGACGACAACGCCGGGGCGTACGGCAAGGCCAACGTAAGCTCCCGCACCAAATTCAAAGCCAGCAAAAAATACAAGAACGTAAGCTGGGATCTCGTCGACGCCGCCGAAGCCGACATGGCGCGCATCGCCACCGAAAAAGCCACCCTGCCCGACAGCCTCCGCCGCCTCGACGACGAAGCACTGACCGCCAAAATCCGGATCATCAGTAAGAAACGCACCGCCTTGCAAAAAGAGATCCGTACCCTCACCGGTCAACGCGACGACTTCGTGGCGGAAGCCCGCCGAAAAGATGCGGCAAAGGACATCGGTACTTTCTCCGGTCAAATCAACAACAGCATCAAAAAGCGGCTGGTGGAAAAGAAGTACGTAGTGAAGGAGTGAGCGCCGGGCCGGGAAGACCCGCGGCAAAGGACCGTTCGGTTTACCGGAATCCCAGTTCGCTGGTGTAAATACCTGTTTGCAGGGTATCCAGGCTGATGTTGTCGAACATGATGCCTTCCCGCAGGGTCGAGGTGTTGCTGGTGACGAGCCCCAACCCGCCCATCAGGTTGGTGTAACGGGGCAGGGACTGGGAGCTAGTAAGGCCGGCGTTGGCGCCCTCGAGGTTGCGGCGGTCGAGCACTTCCTGACCGGCGGCGGAGACGCGCAGATCGAAACTCAGAAAACGACGCACTACGTTTGCCCGGGGCTCGAGGCTGTTGCCGATGAACTGGTAAAAAGCCTCGTTGTTGACGTCGAAACGAACCAGCCGCTCGGAGGTCTGGTCCGGACCGGGGACAAAGGCGGTGGCAACCGGCCATTCCAGCCGGATCTCCCGATTGGCCGAAGGGTCATTCGGGAACAGCTCGCGGATGTTAAAAAAGATGGTGACGTCGTACACAGCGGCGTTGTCCTCTTTACTCCAGCTCATGACGAGGTTCTGCGCGTAGCGGTCTACGCGCACCAGCTCATTGGGGCGGTTGATCTCGATCTCGTCGATCAGGTCGGTGATGGCTACGGCGTCGGTCTGGCCGGGCCGCTGAATGGTGAGGCGAATGCCGTCGCCACCGCTGAGGGGCAGGTCGCGGTCGCGGACGGTGTACAGCACGTTGGGGTTGGTTGCGAAGACGCCGTCGTCGCGGTCCAGGTCGAAGTCACGACCGTCAACGCGCTCCAGTTCCGTGCTTTCTCCGCTGCGGGTATTCTCAAGGATGATGGTGGCGTCGTTGCTGCCGTAGAAGATGGAATCGGGGATGCCCGCATTGGTTTCGGCGTTGCCCCCGGACTGCAAGAAGGCTTTTTCCACCCGTACGAAGTGGCGTTCGTCTTCGGCATCGAGAAAGGCGTAGGCAACGGGCAGGTCCTGGTAATCTCCCTCGAGGGTGAAGTCGTTGCGGCAGGAGCAGAGGGCGAGAAAAACGCAGGCAAGGAGCGAAAGGCGTAGGATCATTCGGGAAGAAACTTGGTTTGGTCGGGCGAAGATAGTGGATAGTAAACTACTGGAAAGGTGAAGAACGGGAATGGGTCCGCCGGCTTACGCCATCATTTTCCGCTCCCGCAGGCGGATGGCGTTACCGATCACCACTACGTCCGAAAAAGCCATGAACAGCGCCGCCCACATCGGATTAAGGAATCCGAGGGCGGCGAGGGGGATGGCCACGATGTTGTAACTGAACGCCCAGAAAAGGGATTCCCGGATGGTGCGCAGCGTCAGCGCCGCCACCCTCCGGGCTTCGGAGAGCAGCGAGAGATCGTCACGGAGCAGGACGACCTGTGCGGCGTCCAGGGCGGCTGCGGAGCCGCCACCGAGGGCGATGCCGAGGTCGGCGCGGCTGAGCGCGGCGGCGTCGTTGATGCCGTCACCGACCATGGCCGTGGGTTTTTCCGCGCTGAGGGCGGCAATGCGCTCCAGCTTCTGAGCGGGAAGTTGTTCGGCAAAAACCCGGCTGATGCCCAGTTTTTCCGCAACGGAGTCGGCTTTGGCGCGGCGGTCTCCGGTCAGGAGGATGGTTTCGATGCCTTCGTTCAGCAAACTTTGCACCAGCGGCCGCGCCCCCTTTCGCAACTCGCTGGAGAGGGATAAACTGGCCAGATAACGGTTGTTTTTCAGCAGCACCACGTCGGTGTTTTCTGGCGCCTCCACGCCCGGGGGCAGGTTGCGCGCCGCGCCGAGGTAATAGCGGTTACCCGCAGCATCGGTTGCCTCCAGCCCCAGGCCCGGCGTTTCGGAAACCCGTAGGGGCGCGATCGCAGGATGCGGTGATTCCGTTTTTAAAAAAGCCAGGATACTCTCCGCGATGGGATGGCTGGAGTACTGCTCCATTTCCCGCACGATGCCCCGGACCTTTACCGGGTCGGCTTCCGGGGTAACGATAAAATCGGTGACTTCCAGCGTCCCCGTCGTCAGCGTCCCCGTCTTGTCGAACACCATGCGCTCGATGCCGGCGAAGCGCTCGATGGTGCTACCGCCCCGGATCAGCACCCCGAGGCGTGCCAGCCGCCCCACCCCGACCATCACGGCCGTAGGGGTGGCCAGCCCCATGGCGCAGGGGCAGGAGATGAGCAGCACGGCGATGGCGTTCATCAGCGCCTGGGTCGCGGTGGCGTAACCGGTACCCCACCCCACCACGAAGGTGAGTGCGGCGATGACGATGACCACCGGCACGAACACCGCGCTGACCCGGTCAGCCAGGCGTTGGATGCCCGGTTTGTCCGCCTGGGCGGTCTTCACCAGATCAATAATCTTCGCCAGCGTTCCGTCTTTGTACCCCGCCGTGACGGCAATGGTGGTCTGGCCGGACGTGAGGATGGTTCCCCCGAGCAGGGCGTCCCCTTCACCGCGTTGTTGCGGTAAGCTCTCACCGGTCAGCATCGCCTCGTTCACGGTCACGGTGCCGGTAAGGATCTTTCCGTCGAGCGGAATTTTATCGCCGGTATTGACCCGCAGATGATCGCCGACCTTGATCTGCTCGACGGGCAGGGTCACCACAGCCCCACTGGCGGTGACGCGGCGGGCGGTTTCCTCCCGAAGTTCGGAAAGCGCCCCGATGGCGGTGGTCGTCCGCTCCACGGCCCGGGCCTCCAGCCAGTTGCCGATCAGTACCAGGGTGATGATGGTTGCGGCCGTTTCAAAAAAGTAATAATCCGGGTTTTGCCGGTAAAGCCCCACCAGACTGTAAACGAAAGCGGCGGTGGCGCCAACAAAGATCAACACGTCCATGTTCAGCATCCGCGTGCGCAAACCGGCCAGGGCGGACCGGCCGAAGTACAGACCGCCGATGGCGTAGACCGGGCCGGCAAGCGCCAGCTGCACCCATCCGTTGTGCAGCAGCCCGATGGGAACGCCGAAAGTCATCAGCAGGTGAGCGATCAGGAGCGGCGCGGTAAGGAGGGCGCAAATGACCAGGCGTCGCCACGTCGTTTTTTCGTGTTGATGGGGGTGGGCGGTTGCATCGTCGCCACCGTTTTCCGTCACGACGGTGAAACCCAGTCGGGTGATGCCCGCACTCACCCCGGCCAGGTCAAGCGCCTCGTCATTCTGCCGGAAACGGACTTCCCTGGTCTGAAAATTAACCAGCACATCCTCCAATCCCTTCCGCTCCAGGAAGCGCTGGATAGACATGGCGCAGTTGTTGCAATCCATGCCGTCTACGCGCATTTCGATGATTTCCGTTTGCTTATTCACGAACTCTACTCGAATTTTAAGGTTTTAAAGGAGCGTCTGGGCTTTGATCCGGAATGGAGGGGAAGACGGATAAACCGTCCCACCCGACACTTTCCGGTATACAAACCAAACGCATTCACACCCCGATTAGTTAATCAACACCCACACTATGCGCTACTACAGCCTGCTTTCATTCCTGGCCCTCGCCCTGTTACTATCCGCCTGCGGAGGCAACCGGACCGAAGCCATGGACAACGTCGAAGAAAACGCCGCCAAAGCCGAAGGCGGCATGGAAATGACGGACGGTGCCCTCACCCCCGTTGCCCTCGTACCCATGCCAGCCACCAAGGAATTTCCCGACGCCGCCATCACCGACTGGGATTATCAAGGCGGAAAATTCATGTACAAAACCACCGGTTACGAGTTCGCCGTACCTACCCCCGACGCCAACGCGCTGATGTGCGCCAACTCCGGCAAGGGCCAGCACGCGCACCTCATTATCAACAACGAGCCCTACATCGCCAAGTACGAGCCCACCTTCGAGCAGGCAGTGCCCGACGGCGAACACCACATACTCACCTTCCTCAGCCGCAGCTACCACGAAAGCATCAAGTCGGACGCCGCCCATAAAGCCTGGAAGGTGAATGTGGCTAACGGTGCCTTTACCAGTAAAGAACCCATTACGGAACCCATGCTTTTCTACAGCCGCCCGAAGGGCAAATACACCGGACATAAAAACACCGATAACGTGATGCTCGACTTTTACCCCGTCAATGTGACCCTGGGTGACGAGTACCAGGTGCAAGCCGTCGTGAACGGCACGGAAACGTTCCTGATCGATGAGTGGAAACCCTTTTACCTCAAGGGATTGCCCATGGGCGAAAATACCGTGGAACTTACCCTCATGAAGGGCGACGATGTGGTCGATACGCCGCTCAATCCCGTCACGCGGACGTTTACCCTGGAGGCATTGCCGGCCGAGGATTAAAGTCTTTTTTGCCTGCGAGTTGGTATCCACGTGGCCGTCATGAGTTATGCGGCCAGGTTTAACCTTTAAAAGCGGATGCACTCCCCGGGAGTGCATCCGCTTTTAAAGGTTAAACCCAGGGATATCAAATCCCCACCTCCTTGTCTTCCACCACCAGCGTACGCCCGAACCAGTCGTGCATCGCCCGCCGCAGCGGATCGGAAAAAATCCACATACAGGAGAAAATCCAGGCTACGCCGAGCAGGCCGACCAGGAAATTTCCGGCCAGGGGGCTGTTCGACTGAAACTCGGTGTAAGTTTCCAGGTCCCGCACGTCGGCAAATCCGGGTAGCTGGAAGAGCCGGACGGTCACAAAGATTTCGGTATACAGCGCGATGGCCCAGGGAATGAACCGCATCAGGCTCTGGTTCCAGGTGATCGGAGCACCGTCCTGCTGGTTCACGACTTTTATCTTCAGTACCTTTTTCCCGATGGTATGGCCGTACATACCTTCCATGACGGGTTTGTACGCTTCGCGCGCAACCAGGATGATCACCACCAACACCAGGTTCTTACTCCCGATGGCAATGACAAAAGCCAGCAGGCTCAGCGGCGCACGGATGATGGCATCGACCAGCCAGGCCAGGCCACGATCGCGCAACGAGGACGGCTGGAGAGGAATGGGTGGGGCTACGTTCAGTTCTTGCACGGGACAAAGATAACCGGTCGGTAATTTTTCCTACGGGCGGTTAGCGGATTTGTGCGCAGCGAGGTGATCCGGGTAGAGGATACCATTCAGGTGCCTGGTGATTTTAAAAATGCGCATCGGCGTAGCGGCGTCTCCGTTCTCAATCGGCACCGCCTGCGTACGGGTGAAACCGGCCGGAGAAGTGGTGGCACAACTCTGCAGGCCACTCATGAACAGGAGGGAGATAAGAATGGCCGGTAACCTCACGAATCAGCTTTTGGTGCCGCTGAAGTGGTCCTGCTTGCGGCGAAAGAGAACGTTAAAGGAGGTCAGCGAGCCGTAGATGCGGGTGATGTACTGCTGTAAATTCACCTTCTCCTCATCGGTCATGCTGCTGGAGTTCACGCGCTGCTCCATTACACGGAGGCGATCGCGAACCATCACGATCTTATGAAAAAAGGTGTCGATCGGCATTTCCTTTGCGGCCATGCCGTCTTCTCCCGGCTTCAGTACCAGGGTGCCGTCGATCCACTTGTCTCCCAGCCTGGTGGTTTCGTCGATGGCATTGTAGGTACGCAAAATGCGGATCAGCGCCTCTTCGGCTTCGTTGAAGGAGGCTACTTCCTCGGCCTCGATGGCTTCGACCACCTCCCATTCGGAGTAGTCGCGGCCGACAGATTTAATGCCGTGGTGCATAAAGGTTACGTCGTAGGCGGCTTTGTAAAGTTTGATGATCACGCCGTCGCCGAAAGCGGGATGACGGACGCGGCTGCCTACGCCCAGAGTGGTATTGTCATTCATGAGATACTGATTAGTCCGGGGCGAAAGTATACATTTTATGGATTATGTGTCACGGCCCGGCGTACTGTTCGGACGAGCGGCGTAGCGGACCGTCACAGGCATCAGGCGCGGCCGCGGGATGCAGGGGAAAGAACAAGGAGCGGGGTGGCCCGTTAACCTTAGCAAAGCTTTTTCCTCCATGCTGCTTCGTTTAGCCTTTCTGCTGATGCTCGTACCCTTCGCCCACGCCCTCAACGCCCAGTCTGATCCCGTTCCCTACCGACTCTTCGCCCGGAACGGTAAAGCAACCAGGTATAAAAAACTGGTGAAAGCCGCCCGCGCGGCCGACGTCATCCTCTTCGGTGAAACCCACAACGATGCCGTCGGTCACTGGTTGCAAAATTTGCTGGCGCGTGATCTTCACGCCAAAGCGCCCCTCAGCATCGGGATGGAAATGTTCGAATCCGACCAGCAGCAAGCCCTTGATGGCTACCTGGCCGGAGAGCTCGAGGCGGCGGCAGTGGACTCCGTGGGCGAAGGACTCTGGAACAACTTCAAAACAGACTACCAACCGCTGGTCGACTGGGCCGCCGCCAACGACGTACCCGTGGTTGCTACCAACGTTCCCCGCTCGTTCGCCCGCATGGTCTTCAAAGCCGGATTTACCCCTCTCGAAGAGCTGTCGCCCAAAATGAAAAAACTGCTCCCTCCCCTACCCATTCCGTATGACGCATCCCTGCCCGGCTACGTCCGCATGCTGGAGATGATGCCCGGCGGCCACGGCGGTGAAACCTTTCCGATGGCCCAGGCGATCAAGGATGCCACCATGGCCCACTTCATCGCGACCAACAGACAAACCGGACGTACCTTTCTGCACCTCAACGGCAGTTACCACTCGGACGATTTCGAGGGCATCGGCTGGTATCTCCAACAATACGCTCCGGAGCTGAAAGTACTGACGATCTCCTCCGTTGAACAAGATGATCTCGGGGAACTGGCGGCGGAGCACAAGGACAAAGCACACTTCATTCTGGCCGTATCTACCCTGATGACCAAAACGTACTGACCGACAAATCACCCGGTGGTCTTAAAGAGGTTGAGATACGCATTTCCCCCGCCCCGCAACACGATTCAGAAGGGATTCACCGCCTGTATTTCCGGACATAGCAAATCGAAATCCGGGAATGCGGGGCCTTATCCCCAGGCATCCCAAACCAGCACCCCGTAAACCGTAAACGAAGTAAACGCCGACACCAGTACAGCCGCCGCCGCCATATCCTTCGCCTTCCCCGCCAGCACGTGGTAGTCGGGTGAGACGAGGTCCACCACGTACTCCACCGCCGTATTCAGGGCCTCGGTGGTGATCGTAAAACCGATACAGCCGATAAAGGCCACCCACTTCCAGGTCGGGAAATCCAGGTACCAGGCCGTGCCCAGCGCCACGACGATCGCCAGCAGGTGGACTTTGATCGGGTCGTGGTTGCGCAGCAGATCAGCCAGGCCGGTGAAGGCGTAACCGAAAGCTTTCCAGCGGGTGATGATGAAGTTCTGCATTTTTGGATCTGGGATTGTGTTTTGTTCGTCGTTCAATGTTGGTTGTCGGTTCAACTGACAACTGATAGCAAAAACCGTTGCTAGCTCCCGAATCCGATCCGCTTTTGCCCCACCGGTTTCTCGGCCTTCAGCGCGGCCATGCGCAGGGCGGTCACGGCGGCCTCTACGCCTTTGTTGCCGTGTTTTCCGCCGGCACGATCCATTGCCTGCTCGTGGGTGTTGGGGGTAAGGACGCCGAAGATGAAGGGTTTCCCGGTGGTGATGCTCAGGTTGACAAGTCCGGTAGCCACGGCATTATTGATGTATTCATCGTGCCGGGTTTCCCCCTTGATGACGCAGCCGAGACAGATGACGGCGTCGAGCTTTTCACGGGAGGCGATGATGCGGGCACCGGCGGGGAGTTCGAAAGCTCCGGGCACCTGGGCCACTTTTATGTTGCCTTCCTTGGCCCCGTGCTGGAGGAGCGTGGCGTGGCAGGCTTCGTAGAGCGCGTGGGTGATGTCGCGATTCCAGTCGGCGACGATGATACCGAACGACATTTCGGAGGCGTCGGGTATGTTCGAGTCGTCGTAGGTGCTTAGGTTCTTTAGTGCGGAGGCCATGGTTGGTAATTTGGTCTGGTGGTCGGTTGGTGCCATTCGCTCAAACGGCGATTGTTCAGAGAATACAGCCTAGCGGTTTGCATTGTTGGGTCGTGGTGATTGGTTTTGCGTCATCTATTATTTTTGTAATATCCGCTGATCAACTACTTGCAGCTTCACCGGTAGAGGTTCCCAGGCCAATTGGCGTGCTATCCGGCTGAGCGGATCGGTTTTCATCCCGCCGTTAATCCAGGATTGCCCGCCGGAAATGACTCCCTGAACCGATGGGTTACTCCACACCTGGTCGTTTACCACTATCCCGATGGTGCGGTTATTATCCGCATAAGCCTCGGTGGTCATTTGCGTAAATGCTTTCCGCCCCTCTTCCGTAAACTCGACTTCGATGACCGTTTCGCCGTAATCCGTGTCGATGGTGACAGCTTTTCTAACTTCGGAATTACCGATCTTAGGGCCACCGGTTTGCGGATCATTCCTGTATAAGTACAGTGAACGAACCGGCTTTTTAACGTTCCTTTCCAGTACTTTGGGTCGGTCCCAGAATAGCGCATAACCTCCCTCCGAAGGCAACGATGCCATCAGGGCCGACCGCAACCCTTCGTGGTCTTCGCCGTAAGGAACCTCCAGCACAACGTTGGTGCTATGACCGGAACGGGACTGAGCGGGATGGAACGCGGAGAAACTGGGGCTCAGCTCAAGGATCCATTGTTGTACCTTGAGGTCGTTATAACTTACGGCGTCGTAGAAGCCGACGCTCACCGAGCCGAAGAACACTTCAAGCTCGCGCAGCGCAGCGGCGCTGGTATCCGCCAAAGAGGCGACCACCCGAATTCCCTCGGCGACCTCACTTACTTCCACCTCACCGAAGGTACCGTCACTGAAACGGGATTTCAGTTGCTGAACGCTTAGTGATTTATCGTTGGCCGAGAGCGCCGAAGGGCTTTCCACGCTAAGAATCGTCTCTACCCGGTGGTTGGTTTCACACGAGCAGCAGAACAGCAGCAGTAAAGCGGAGAATGTTGACAAAAAGTAATAGCGATTTTTCATGGTCCGGGTTATTTGTCCCAAAGATACCTTTTTGCACCCGCGGCCGCGCCCGGATAAGCCTGAGGGCTGAAGTCTTGAATCCACTTTGTGGACAGACTTCAGACTCCCGACTATTTACCTACCTTTGGCCACAGTCCTCTACATCCCACCGAATACACGTTCTCCTTCCACAATGACCAAACAGATCAAGCACGTAGCGATCGCCGGCAACATCGGCGCCGGAAAAACCACCCTCTGCAGCAAACTCGGCCAGCATTTCGGCTGGGACGTGCACTACGAAAGCGCCGACGACAACCCGTACCTGAGCGACTTTTACGACGATATGGAACGGTGGAGTTTTAACCTCCAGGTCTACTTTCTGCACAACCGCTACGGTCAGATCCTTGGTATTCAGGACGGCGACCGCACCGTGATCCAGGACCGCACCATCTACGAAGACGCTTACATCTTTGCGCCTAATCTGCATCAGATGGGCCTGATGAACCAACGCGATTTCGACAACTACATGGAGCTTTTCCGCACCATGACCAAACGCATCAGCCCGCCCGATCTGCTGATCTACCTGCGCGCCGGCATCGGCACCCTGGTAGCCCACATCGAAAGCCGCGGCCGCGACTACGAGGGCAGCATGAGCCTCGATTACCTTAAGCAACTCAACCGCCGCTACGAAGACTGGAGCTTGACCTACAGCGACGGCAACATCCTCATCATCGACGTGGACACCATCGACTTTGCCAACAAACCGGAGGATCTGGGCATGGTGGTGGAGAAGGTGCAGGCCAAGCTGCACGGGTTGTTCGAGTAGCCCGGGCTCGGCGCTGATTAAGCGCCTTCCGACAAAGTGCTCTCCGGGAACTACTGACTTCCTCACAACCATGGATGTTTTGTGCTCGGAGCGCACTTCATCCGCCTGCGCCCGGACGCTCCCGATCTTTACCGAATACATCCGCCATGAATCTTAACGCCGACCTCGGGGAAAGCTGGTACGACAAAAAAGTAGGTAACGACCGTGAGCTGATGCCACTGCTCGACAGTTGCAATCTCGCCTGCGGCTTTCACGGCGGCGACGCCTATACGCTGCTGAAGTCCATCGAACTGGCCAACGAATACAGCGTAGCTATCGGCGCGCATCCGTCTTTTGCCGACCGAAAAGGCTTCGGCCGCAAGCGCCTGGAAGTGGACGACGAGGTGCTCTACGCCCAGTTGCTGTACCAGGTCAGTGCCCTGAAGGGGATGGTGGAAAGCCTGGGGGAAGAATTGCATCACCTGAAGCCGCACGGGGCGCTGTACCACTACGCCAACGAGCACCCGGCCACGGCCCAGGCGGTGGCGATCATCGCGGCGGAACTGGCCATACCCGTTGTTTACGGCCCGCCGGAGGGCTACCTGCGGGTATACGCCGAGGCGGAGGGCCTCGAGTTTTGGGCCGAAGGATTTGCCGACCGGGCTTACGAACCGAACCTGAGTTTGCGGGCGCGGAGCAAGCCGGGCGCGGTGCTGGAAGATCCGGATCTGGCGCGGGCGCAGGTGCAAGGAATGGTGGAGCGCAAACAGGTCGTTGCTACCGACGGCAAACTGTATCCCCTGGACGTACAGACCATTTGCATCCACGGCGATCACGCCGGCGCGGTGGCGCGGGCACGGGCGGTGCGTAGGGTGCTGGACCAGCCGCGGAAGCTGCAGTGACCGGCCAGGTGCGCCTCAAAAACAATTAGGGATTGTTGACGGCGCCTCTTGGAAAGTGTATAAAAATTATACCTCGTCGTCCTCCACGATCTGCGCGTCGTCGATCAGGCTGTCGCCATCTCCGTCGGAGTCGAGGAAACCCGCAATGATGCCGCCTTTTTCTTTAGGCTTGGCGTCGGGGTTGTCCTGGATGCGAATATCCTTACCGCCCTCGTTGGTGTAATCGCCCTCGGCGAAACGAGAGGCGCGGTCGAAGAAAGAATCGGTTCCGGTCAGGGTGGATTCGGAAGTGTCGCGGTCGGCCTCCTTGCCGTCGAAGGCGCGGGCGCGGGCCTCGGCTTGTTCACCGGCCAGTCTGGCTTTTTCGATGGTGTCCTCCATCCTCATTTTTTCGGCTTCGACGTTGGCGTGGTCGACGAAGTCACTGGCTTTATCTTTCAGATCGGCACCGACGGCGGCGGCCCGGTTGAGTACGTCGTCGCCTTTCTCGAGTACCTTGGCACCAACTACTTCGCTTACATCGCCCACCTTTTCGGCCAGGTCTCCGGCTTTGTCCTTCAGGTTAGCACCGGCTTTAGCGGCGGCGTTGAGGCCCGTATCGGCGGCACCGGCGGCGGCACCGCGTACGCCGGCCGTGGCGTCTTTTACTTTATTAAAAGCTCCGGCGGCGGCACCGCCAAGGCCGCTGGCGGCTTTTTTAAGATTTCCGACGGGGTCTTCCAGCAGGTCTTCCTCGAAGTCGATGGTACCGGTTTTCGGCGCGGCGGGTACGGATACTTCCGTCATGCCGAGGTCTTCGAGCGTGAGGCCGACTTCGGCGTCAAGGTCGACGGGTTCGGCTTCCGGTTTGGGGTTGAGGGTTTCGAGTTTTTCGTTGATGGCGTCGGAGGCCTTGTCTTTTAGTTCCTTGCCTTTGTCTACGGCGGCGTCGGCTTCCTCCCAGATCTTATCGCCGAGATTCTCGAGGGCATCCTTTCCTTTTCCGACGTAGCCGGGGGCTTTGTCCATCAGGTCGGAAGCGGCTGATTTGGCGTCGTCGAGCAGATCACTGCCCTGCTCCTTGAGGTCTTCGCCCATTTCGCGGGCGGCGTCCCCCGCTTTGGACGCCTGGTGCTTGGCGACGGATTTAGCACCGAAAAATAATTTTTTAAGATCGTTCAGGATAGGCATGGCCGGATGGTTGGTGATTAGAGTTGTAATGTAGGGGTTTTGCGGGGAAACGGCGGCAGGCTTTCGACGAACCGACGCTGAATACGAATATAGTTCCCGATGGATCATCCTACTGATGATCAGACGATGTTCCTGAAAAGGGTCACCAGTTCTGCTTGGGTGGTTGCCGTCTTATCCCGGGCGTACCAGACGTGAAGTTGCTTCTGCATTTCGGCGTAATCGGATTTGGGCTCGGGTGCATTTTTGTAGTCAATCACGATTTGTTGGGCCGGTGCGGGCCGGGGTCCCCAGCTGCCGAGAACTTCTTTGGTGCCGGCATCCAGAATGATGACTTTAGGGATGCTGCGGGAACCGTCGGTCAAAAATTCGTTCATGAGTGCGGGGTGTTCGTCGCGGAGGAGGGTGTAGAGCTGAAGTTTGCCCGTGGCGTCCGCCATCCAGTTGAGGACGGGGAGAATCTGGGCGGCGTCTCCGCACCAGCCTTCGGTGAGGGTGAGCAGGATGAGCTCGCGGTCGAGACCGGAGAGAAAGTCTGCTATTGCTCTGGTAAGTTTGGGCTTCCGATCCAGCCGCTTCATGCGGGCCTGGTTGAGTTGCGCGATCTCGAGGTAGAACTCCGACTGGTTGGGACCAGTGGTTTTGCCTTCGTTTTCGAGCAGTTCGGTCAGCATCTGGCGGTAAGCGGCGTAAGACTGAGACTGGGCGAGGGAGGTGGTTAGGAGGTCGTGCATTGAGATTACGTTTAATATTGGATAGAAGCTTTTCGGGGGGTCAATTGTTTGGGTACATTGGAGTTGATGGGCTCGTAAATACCGACATACCGACATACGCATATTTACGAGTCAACTCGTACTTATACGAGTGCCCCCCTGAAAACCCAATCAATACGCTCCACGCAATAGCAGCAGCGAATACAGGCTAAAAACGCAGTTTTCTTCCCGCCATTTATTCAGATATAGGAATATTAACCGATGCGCCCGCTGCCGACGGAGATGCTACTCAAACCGGCATGTAACCTTACTCCCGTGGCCGTTTCATCCTGACCCTAAACCTCCCCGGCACCAGCGGGCCCGCCCAAAACACATATCTGGAAAATCAATATCTCAGCAGTAAAAGAGCCTTCCCGCTTTACATGATCCTTACACTGCCCACCGACTGCCTGCATGGCCGACTACGATAATTACAGACGCATGGTTCCGGTTACCACGCAGCCGTCCCCGGCCGGCTGATTTTAAGGTAGGGAGGTACTTCATCCTTAGTCGCCGGTAAACAAACGGCGCAACGTCAGCGCTACTCCATCCTCTTTTGCCGTCGCCGCTACCAGATCCGCAACCGCAAGTACTTCCGGCCGCGCGTTGGCTACCGCCACGCCCAAGCCAACGCCCTTCAGCATCTCCAGGTCGTTATAATTATCGCCGAAGGCGACACAGTCGGCCAGTTCAAATTCCGGATACTTTTGTTCAAGCACCCGCCTGATCCCCGTCAGCTTCGAAATATTTTTATTGGCGATCTCCAGGTAGGTATCCTTTGAGCGGTACAGGTGGAGGTCTTTGCCGAATACCCTGCTCAGCTGGCCGACGAGTACATCGATTTCTTCCGGTTCCCCCATCACCATGACCTTGTGGGCACCGATATTCCGAACCTTCCAGTCTGTAATCGTAGCTTGCAGCTGCCGTACCGAGGGCGTGACCCTGGTGTTGTTTTCCTCCCGCTTTGCGTAAAAGTCCATGCTTTCGACGTACCACTCTTCGCCGTGAAACAACTGCACGGAAAGCCCGGTCCCCCGCTGAAAATCCCACAACGTGCGTATGATGTGCAGCGGAATCACCTCGGAATGAACAACTTCATCGTCCACCAAAACCAACCCGCCGTTGTAGCACACGAGCGGCGATCCGGTGATCCCCATTGCGTCCTGAATCCAGGTCATCGCCCGGGGCATCCGCGAAGAGATGAGGATGAAGGGGGTGTTGTTCGCGGTGAGACGGGCAACTTCCGACCTGAGCATCACGGAGGGCGCACGCTCGGCGTTGAGGAGGGTGCCGTCAATGTCGGAGAAGGCGATCTTATAGACTTTGTCGTTTGGCATCGGCTGTTTTTGGATAGACGGCAAAGTTAAGCCACGCCCATTTTACGGCGCGTCCCTAAATCGCCACGGCAACCTCCCAGGCCTCCTTGATCGCCCGCTTGGCGTCCAACTCCTTGGCGTTCAACGCACCACCGATCACGTGTACGTTTACCCCGGTCGCCGCAAGCGCTTCCCCGAGGGTGTTAAGTGGGAGTTGCCCGGCGCAGATCACAACGTTCTCCACGTCGAGTACGCGGGGTTCTCCGGCGACAGTAATATGCAGCCCGGCGTCGTCCACTTTCTCGTAGGTGCACTGTGCGAGCATGTTCACGCGCTTCATCGTCAGGCTGCTGCGGTGAATCCAGCCGGTGGTTTTGCCGAGGTTTTTACCGTGTTTGCCCTTCGATCGTTTAAGCAGGTACACCTCGCGGGGGCTCGGCAGCGGCCGGGGGCTATCGGCAAGTGCGCCGCCCCTGGCGTAGGCAAGATCGACGCCCCATTCTTTCATATAATCCTCCATTTTCAGGCTCACGCTGGGGTGGTCGAAGTCGTGGCTGAGGTATTCGGCGGTGTCGAACCCGATGCCGCCCGCACCGATGATGGCGACGGTTTTACCGACCGTACTCTTGGCGGCCAGCACATCGGCGTAGTCGAGCACCTTTGGGTGGTCGATGCCGGGAAAATCGAGCACACGGGGGGTGACGCCGGTGGCGATGATCACCTCGTCGAAGTCTTGCAGCAGTTCGGCGGTTGCCCGGGTGTTCAGCAGAACAGACACGCCGTGTTTAGCGAGCATCTCGCCGTAGTAACGGATCGTTTGCCGGTATTCTTCCTTACCGGGGATGATGGTGGCCATTTTGAACTGGCCGCCAATTTTATCACTCGCCTCGTAAAGCGTGACGTGGTGCCCCCGTTCGGCGGCGATGGTGGCGGCGGCCATTCCGGCGGGCCCGGCTCCCACGACGGCTACTTTTTTGGGCGCGGCCGCAGGTGCGGTGGAAGGATTAACGAGCAAGGTCTCATGGCAAGCACGCGGATTGACGATGCAGCTGCTGACCTGGAGCGTGAAGGTGTGGTCCAGACAAGCCTGGTTGCAGGCAATACACGTATTGATCTCCTCCGGCTTGCCCGCCAGCGTTTTGGTCACGAAGCGGGGGTCGGCCAAAAATGGACGGGCCATACTTATCATGTCGGAGCAGCCGTCGGCCAGTACCTGCTCGGCCACCTCCGGCGTGTTAATCCGGTTGGTGGCGATCAGAGGGATGTTCACTTCGCCCATCATCCGCTTAGTGACCCAGGCAAAGCCGCCGCGCGGTACGATGGTACCGATGGTCGGCACCCGTGCCTCGTGCCAGCCGATGCCCGTGTTAATGATCGTTGCCCCGGCCTTTTCGATCTCTTTGGCCAGGTGAACGACCTCCTCCCAGGTGGAGCCCCCCTCTACCAAATCGAGCATCGAGAGCCGGTAGATGATGATGAAATCCGGCCCCACGGCCGCCCGGGTCCGCCGCACGATCTCCAGCGGAAAGCGGATGCGTTTTTCGTACACCCCACCCCACGCGTCTTCGCGCCGGTTGATCTTCGTGACGATGAACTGATTGATCAGGTAACCTTCGGAGCCCATGATCTCCACGCCGTCGTAACCGGCCTGCCGGGCCAGCTCCGCACATTTGACGTAGTCGCTGATGGTCTGTTCCACCTCCTCACCGGTAAGGCCGCGGGCGGGGAAGGGCGAGATCGGTGCCTTCGTATCGGAGGCGGAGACGTTGTGCTCCGAATAGCCGTAGCGGCCGGTATGAAGGATCTGCATACAGATCTTTCCTCCTTCGTTATGTACGGCATCAGTGACGACCTTGTGCTTCCAGACCTCTTCTTCGTTGTCCAGCGGATGACCGACCGGGAGGGCCAGTCCGGCTTTGTTCGGCGCTACCCCACCCGTCACGATTAACCCCACTTCGTTGCGGGCGCGCTCGGCGTAAAAGGCGGCGAGGCGCTCGTGACCTTCCGGAATATCTTCCAGCATCGTATGCATACTGCCCATAAGAATACGGTTTTTCAGCGTGGTGAATCCGAGATCGAGGGGTTGGAAGAGATGGGGATAATTGGACATTGAGGAGCTTTGTAACTGCTGCCGACTGAATGCTCGTCGGCGTAAGGATGGCCCAAATTAGCGAATTTTCGCTTCAGCACCAATGACTGAGGCTGTCGGGGGAGTCGGAACCCGTGAAAATACGGAGGCCTGCATGCCGGAGGCAGGGCGGCATACCGCGGTATCCACCCGAATCAAAAGCCGCTGACTTCCAGAGTTCACCGATCGATCCGCTTCCGCTGATGACCGGAATTCCGTTCCCGGCACTACCTTGGGCTTTCCGCAAAACCCCTCCTGATGCAAAACGACCTAAGCCTGAAACAACAAATTCTCACCTACTGCAAGGAACACACCGACCGCCGCCTGGAAGGGATCACCGCTGCGCTGGCCGACATCAAGACCGCCCGCGACGGAGAAACAAAATCGAGCGCCGGCGATAAGTTTGAAACCGGCCGGGCGATGATGCAGATGGAGGAAGCGAAACTGGGCGGGCAGCTGGAGGAAGCCTTGAAAGTACGGCAGGTACTTGACCGGATAAAGCCCGGTGTCACCCCGGAACGCATCGCCTCGGGCTGCCTGGTGGCGACCAACCGCGGCAACTACTTCCTGGCCGTCGGCATCGGCAAGGTGAGGATCGACGGCGGTGTCTTCTTCTGCACTTCTCTGGATTCACCGATCGGGAACCGGCTGCTCGGGAAAGTAGCCGGAGAACGGCTGGAATTCAACGGGCTGGATTTTGAAGTGCTGGGTTTCGTGTAAAAATATTTCACCCTGACATCCACCGTCCCGGGTTGGCCAGTCGATATTCATGCAGTATCGAACTGTATTCTTATCACGAAGCGACCTTGTCCCGAAGGGTCCTTTCCCGCACCTGCGGCCGCGCCCGAAAAAGTTGCGGCCATAAAGTGACGGCGTGGAAAAAAGTACTTGATGCGGATAATCCGATTATGCGACTGATCGGGGCCATTTACTACCGTTCTATTTGCCTACATTTGCCCGAAGCAAAAGCCTCCGCATGACCGCAAAATCCGAACCGATCACCAAACGCTGGACCCTCGATGCCCTCCGCGACCTGCACAACAGTCCCCTGATGGACCTCGTCTTCCGCGCCGCCGGCGTTCACCGCGAGCACCACGACCCCAACGAAGTGCAGATGGCCAGCCTGCTGAGCATTAAGACCGGCGGCTGCCCCGAAGACTGCGGCTACTGCCCCCAGGCCGCCCGCTACCACACCGACATCGAGGAGAACGCCCTGATGACCGTGGAGCAGGTACGCACCGCCGCCACCCGCGCCAAGGGCCTCGGCTCCAGCCGGCTGTGTATGGGGGCCGCCTGGCGCAACGTGAAGGACGACGGGGAATTCGAGCAGGTGCTTGACCTCGTCCGGACCGTAAACAGCCTCGATATGGAGGTCTGCGCCACCCTCGGCATGCTGACGCCCAACCAGGCCGAACGCCTCGCCTCCGCCGGTCTTTACGCCTACAACCACAACCTGGACAGCAGCGAGGAATACTACAAAGAAGTGATTTCCACCCGGGGTTACGAAGATCGCATCGAGACCATCGGCAACGCCCGCAAGGCCGGCCTTACGGTCTGCTCCGGCGGGATCATCGGCATGGGCGAAAGCATCGACGACCGCCTGAAGATGCTGATGACCCTGGCCAGCCTGACGCCCCAGCCCGAGTCCGTCCCGATCAATGCCCTGGTGGCCGTGGAGGGTACCCCGCTGGAAGACCAGGCCCCCGTGCCCATCTTCGAAATGGTCCGCATGATCGCCGTGACCCGCATCGTGATGCCGCGCACGACCGTCCGCCTCAGCGCCGGCCGTACCAGCATGACACCCGAGGGGCAGGCGCTCTGCTTTCTCTCCGGCGCCGGCTCCATCTTCGCCGGTGATAAATTGCTGACCACCCCCAACCCCGAAGCCTTCGAAGACCTCGAGATGTTCAATGATCTCGGCCTGAAACCCGCCACGGCCTACGCAAAAGGACAAAAGCCGGCGATCAGGCAGGACCCCGGCGCCCCCGGTGAAAAGACGCGGATCAAGTGGAGCCGGCCGGGACATAAAATTGACCGGAACGAGGCAAAAAGGGAGTAATATTATTCGGTAGTCTTGAAATGGCTACCGCAGGAGGCAGGACGTTGGGATCAGACAAAATTCAACCATTTGAGCCCGCTACTCAAAAGCCATGCTCTCCTCCGGACAACGTCTTGCCTTACTACGGTAGTACGTTATTACCTACACCTCAAAAAAATAAAACACGAAAAAATATGTCCACCCCCTCAAGAACAATGGTTGCCGGCAACTGGAAAATGAACACGACCCCCACCGAGGGGAAAGCCCTCGCCGAGAGCATCATTGCCGCCGCCGGCACGCCCCCGACAAAGGTCGTTTTTGGCGTACCCGCCATCCAGCTCCTGCAGGTGAAAGAGCTGACCGCAAATGCGGAGGGTTATTACGTTGCCGCACAAAATATGCACCAGGAGGACAAAGGAGCCTACACCGGTGAACTGAGCGCCGCGATGCTCGCCGACGCCGGTATCGATTACGTCATCCTGGGCCACTCTGAGCGCCGCGACTATTTCGGCGAGGACGATTACCTGATCAACACGAAGATCGATAAAGCCCTGGCCGCCGGTCTGCTGCCCATCTACTGCTGCGGCGAGAAGCTGGACATCCGCGAAGCCAACAATCACGAAATGGTGGTCGGCAAGCAAATTGAACAGGCACTTTTCAGCCTTGCTCCCGAACAGATGGAAAAGGTTGTGATCGCCTACGAGCCCGTCTGGGCCATCGGCACCGGCGTGACCGCCAGTCCGGAGCAGGCGCAGGAGATGCACGCTTTTATCCGCCGGATGATCAGCAACCAGTTCGGGGAGACCATCGCCCAGCAAACCACCATCCTCTACGGGGGGTCCGTGAAACCGGCGAACGCGGATGAACTGTTCGGGATGCCGGACGTGGACGGTGGCCTGGTGGGCGGAGCAAGTCTTTCAGTGGAGAATTTTGCTCCGATCATTGCGGCGAGGTAGGTAAAGTCTGCAGGCTGACTTTTGCTTCACGGACCTGAATACGTTAAACATTTTTGGCGGGAACGCAGGTGCAAAGACGGTTGAAAAGCCCCCTTGCGCCATCGCAGGACCTTATCCCGTGCCGACACCTGCAGCGGGAGTAACTTCTGATGAATGCACACGGCAGCTACACGGGTCTTGACTCCGCGAATCAGCGTCCCTTAGTTTGCGTTTCATACCGCAAGGCATCCGCCCGCAGACGATCGTTTTTCTCGTTGAAGGCAAGTACTTCGTGGGCGGAAACCCTGCCGGCGGAAAGCAGTTCCGATAGCAGACCGTAGGCAAGGTTTCTGACCTCTTCCCGGTGCTCATCCTTTTTGGCGTACTCTTTACTTAATACCCGCAAGAAGACGGTATCGTTTTTGTCATTTAAGCCTTGGCGACCGATCCGCTCGATCTCCCGCCAGGCTGTTTCTCCATCGGCAATATTAGCCAGGTAGAACTGCAAACAATTAAACGCATCGATGTTTTCGTCCCACCCCCGCAGCAATATTTGCTGCGCGCGGGAAAGGTCATGCATTTTCTCCTTACTGAGCCGGGCGGCCTTGATGAAGACATTTTCGACGAGGTATTTATCTACCTGTTTCAGGTACGCGGAACGGGCGGCTTCGTCATCGCCCCGCAGAACGTGTAGATCCCCTACTTTCTCCCACCTCTTCAGTTTTACGTAGAGGGGAATGGCTTCGTCGTAGATCTTTCCTTCCTCGTAACATTCGGCCGCCAGGCTTTCGTTTTTGAGGTAACGGAGGTAAATTACGGCGGCCTTCTCGAAGTGTTTACCCTTCCGAAGCGTTGCGGCCCCCGCGGCGTGATCTTTAAGCAGTTTGAGGTATACGTAGGCGGCTTTTTCGTGTTTGCCGCTCTCTTCCAACTGCCGGGCGGTTGCCTGGTATTGTTTCTGGATTCGAAAAAATTCGTTTCCCAAACTAACCGATCCGCCGGTCCCGCCGCCAAGCCCGCCGAAGATGGAAAAGTCCAGGCCACGGTCCTGCATGGTAAATGCACTTTTTGACCTGCCCCGCGAGTATCCGTGCTCGTCGAGCGGGATGGCGTAACGCAGGGCCGCCTCGGGGTCCGTCTGCATCAGGCCAAGCAGTTTATCGACTTCTTTTTTATTCCTCTCCAGGAGGTTTTCGAAGTCTTCCATCACTTTATTGTAAGCGTCCGAGCCGGAGAGGCCGAGTTGCTCGGCGAGCCGTTTAAATTTATCTGACTCCGGGTCAGGGGCGGCACCCTTACCGTCGGAAGTTATGACGGACTTATAGAGTTTCAGCCGCAGTTTTTCCATTAAAGAGAGCGGGGTATTGTCCAATTTTGATCTTTCAATTCCGGCGTCCAGCGCCAGTTCGATGTCCTCCCGCGGGGTGGCGGCTACGCTGAACGACAGAATTTTTCCGGACGGCACGGAATGATCGGCGGGCCGCAGGCTGTTCTCTGTCGGCACCTCGCCCGAGCTAAAGTTCTCCCGCAGGTCCAGGGGCTCCGTCAGTTTAAACAGGCCGAACTCGGGGTGCAGCACGTAGGCATCGTCCCGGAACAACCGCTCCAGGTCATCGTCCGTCAGTTCTGGCACCACCACCGCATTGGCCGGGACGACCAACCGGCCATTCGCCAGGCGGCAGGCGGAGGCCAGGGGGCCGAGTCGGTCCGTAGACAGCTCTTCGGCAGTCATGACCAGACAGCCCCACGTCACGTTGGCCCGCCGGGAGGGTAAGCCGTACAGTTTGAGGGTCGTGGGGTCCAGTTCCAGCCGGTCAAGGGTTGCGATCCAGGTGGTCAGGTCATCCCCCTCAATGAAAAACCCACAGGTGGGGTACGGACTTTTTTCGTGGCGTTTAAGCGTCAGTTCCATGGTTTACGATGTGGTTGATGAATGATTGGATGTACCGTTCGTAAAAGTCCGGCGGAGCTATTTGCTGCTGTTTAATGCCCCGACTCCGTACCCGGTAGGTAAAGTCTCCCAGAGCGGATTCCAACCGGTCAAAACTTTCTTCGTCGGGACAGGTGATCAGGCCGTTCTCGATCATTTCTTCCACCCGGTTCAGGTTGACCTGATCCAGGCAACCATTAACGATGCCGGCAAACTCCGCCGCACGACCTTGAGGATTACTGAAAATCAATTCGATGCGGTGCTTTTTCCGATAATATACGGGGCCCGTATAAATTTCCGTCGTTGCCATTCCGAGGGAGACATCGAGCCGGGTCGGCACGAACACCTCCGGCAGGGATTTGTCGGCTGATCTCAGGACGAGCATTCCGTTAGGATTATGCACGATGGAGCTTCCGTCCGGAAAGGTAAACGTTCCCGGAACCTCATTCCCGGCAGTAATTTTTGCGTCGACCTCGAGATGGCCCCGGTGCCGCAGGATGAGCCGGTCATGTTCCAGGACCAGATCATGTTTCCGGATACGTAAGTGATGGTCATTCGTAATGGATACCTGACTGATCTGGCGGAAAAAAAAGCTGGTTTGATTCTTGAAATGATCTTTAACGTCCGCTCGTTTCGCACCGAGGGCCTGCTTGATGATCTGCCCCTTTAGGTCGATACAGATGGTGGCCTCCAGCACGTCGACTTTAAAAACACCGTCCTCCACGTAAAAATTCCGGCCCTTTAGCTTATGCAGACGCCGGTCGGGGGCCAGCGTAATGCGCTCACCACCGGGGTAGCTGGTAAGGGTAAAGATTCTGGTGTTCGTAACGAACAAGGCAGTGACCGAAAGATCGTCGTTGGTGATGACGGCCTTCAGGATGTCCTTAGGCCGGACATCCCCGGAAACGATTTCCCAACCCGTATCGATCCATTCCCGACCCTTGGCAACGCCTTCCCGGCTTGAATACAACCGTACCAGAGCACTGTTCTTGGTCAGTCCATAGACGTGTTGCTCATCCCGCCAGGAACTTTTCAGCCGCATTCCGGGTAAGAGGATGGGGTAATCGGCATCCCCGTACGAGGTGCCCACTACCCGGCGGGGCTTCGGTCTGGACCATAATCTACCCAGGGGAATTTTCAACTCCTGCACGAGGCGTTTGCCCCGTTTCGGGTTTTTATACACTTTCAGCCCGCCCCGTTCGTCGGGGTGGATCCAATGATCGATGCGCTTTACCGCATCAGCCGAGAAACGTAGCATCTCCGGGGCGGCCAGAGAGGCGGCGGTACCCAGAAAGAACAGTTCGCTCGCTTTGAGGTCTTCCCGGGCGAACAAGTTTTTGAGACCGATACCGGGGTCCAGCGATCCGTCGGGATTGCTCAACGCGTCGATGACGTCGGCCACGGTACCGAAAGCGATCTCCCGGAAAGACCTGTCGACCAGAAAGATGCGGCAGGGCAATCGGTTCTTCGGGTGCTTAACGATGGCGAGCGCGGCCGCGAAAGAAACGGTGCGGATGTTGCCCCAGTTCTTCAGCGTATTATCAATGAGCAATACGCGGGGATCGGTGTTTTCCGCAGGCGGAATTTCCCGATGCTTGTATAGCGCCTCATTGTTGGCCAGTCGGGAAAGCAGCACGTGGTCGTCGAAGGCGTACTCCGAAGTCAGGAGCTTATCGAAGCTGCCTTTATTCGTGATGTCGGCCACCCCGCCCAGCGGTTGCTCGCTCGGCAAACTGGCGTGTAAGGAAATTTGCAAGCCACTGATCAGGCCGGGTATCAGGGCACCGACGTGAAAGGTTTCGTGGCGTTCGGTCAGTAACTCGTCGAACCGCTTTTCCCGGCCTTGTTGCCCGGGTTCCAATTCGAGTTCCTCGAGTTCCTGCTCCGTCTCCGGCAGATCCGAGATCCGCTGCAGTATGGTCTCTACGCTGGTCAGATCACGCCCAATGATGGCCAGCGGCTTAAAATCATTGCTGATCTGTACGTACATGGCCTGCTCGTCCAGGGGAAGTTCCCGCCAGGCGTCCACGTGCCGTTCGATCAGGGGAACGGCTTTCAGTTCCCGGAGAATTTGCCGGCACTTCCTGACACTGATGGAATTGTGGCTGTTGCTGAAAACGGCACGAAGCAACTGAACGCGCAGATTCCCTTTTTTATATTCCGAGGGTACCTGCGCCAGCAGTTGGGCGAACCGGAACCCTTCGTCGATCTCGCTGGTCGTTTCGACCTTACCGTCCACAATTTCCATGATGTCTTCGAGGGTATCCCTGCCGTGCGCGGTGGTGGCGGCAACGGCCAACAGTAGCGAGCCGAACCGGGGCAGCCCCTGGGGAGCGAGATGAAACACGATCTCCCCGAGCACCCGGTCGGTGTACCCCAGGGTACGACCTTCGGGTACGGCGAGCACTTTCCCCTGATCGTCGTAGCGCCAGAAGTAATTTTCGTAAGCTTGAAGGTAGTCGGTTGCTGCGCTCATTGCGGTTGGACGGTGTTGACGAAAGACCCTTTGCTCAGCGGCTTGAGGTCGGCTTTTCTTAGTTTATTTATATCGTTGTTTTCCTTTAGGACGTACCAGTAATCGTGGCTGTCTTTCAGGGCTTCCCGGTAAACGTCCGCCATGCGTTCGTACCGCAACTGCCAGCCGGCGGGAATCAGGAAACCCGCCTGGCGGTAGTAGTCCTGGCTCCGGACGGGCAGTAAGGGGGTACCCATGATCAGCGCACGCTCTCCCCCGAGTACCGTCCACCGCAACGGAGCCACCCGGACTTGCGGCGCGTCGTGGAGGTATTTACCCAGCGCCCGTAAGTCGACGATGGAAACAGAGACCACCCGTTGTGTTTCGGACGGAACGAGGGAAATGCCGTGCTTTTGGTCTACGCCGAAGTAATTGAAGTTCTCAGCGGGCAGCCTGACCTTTAATCCACGCCGGAGGTCCGTCCAGAGCAGGCTCGGCTCCACCAGGGCGGGCAAATATTTACCGACCGGATACAGGCGTGCCTCCAGCAGGTAATACCGTTCGAGCAGCGGGATGCTGCGTACGCTGACCGACTCCATTTCCGCCCGGGAAAAACCGCGGAGCCAGATCTGCCCGTCCGTGGTTGCCATCCTCAGGTTAAGCCATTTCCGGAGGGGGTAGAGCGCGTGCGCAAACCGGGCGGGGACGGCGGCCCAGTATTCTACGTTGTCTCCAGCATCGTCTTCCATAGGGCGTTTGCTTTATCGGTTAATGCCTTTTTGTGCTCGGCGTTGCCAATCCATTTGCTGCGGGCCTGTACGTAGCGGAGTTTGTCCTTGATGACGTTGCGCTCCTCCGGGGAGGTGTTCTCGTTCGTCCATTTATCCGCCAGGTCGGTTAGTTCCCGGAGAAGTTGCTCCGCATCGGGGTACTGCCGGGCCTTTGCCTGCGGGTGCTGCTTTTCCTCGGGGTCGTTCTCAATGACGGTGTTGACCATTCCCGCCAGAATATCGATCTGTTCTTCCGTATCCCAGGTGTGCTTCAGTACCCAAAGGTCGGAGATCACCGCGTGGTTCCGTCCGGAGAGATAGGCACTGGCCGCAATGAGGTACTGAAACTTGACGGCCCGCCGGTCGGATACTTTTACACCCGCGTTGCGCATCGCGTGAATCAGGTTGAGGTATTCCCCCCGAACGGAGCCGAGGTCGACGGCGCGCGCCTCCCGCTGCATTTCCCTCACGAGGTCCGGAGAGAGCATCGGCTTTTCCGCGGCGGTCTTGCGGCGGTCCAGTTGCCACCCGGCCAGGAGCACTTTTTCGAGGTTCTGCGGATCCACGTTCTCACACTTCACCCGGATCAGGAAGCGGTCCAGCAGGGCTTCGAGGGTTTCTTCTTCCGGCAGCAGGTTACTGGCCCCGACGAAGGTCAGGACGGGAAGATCGATGAGCTGCTTACCCCGGCGGAAGATCTTTTCGTTCAGGGCCGTCAGCAGGCTGTTCAGGATGGCACTGTTGGCGTTGAAGATCTCATCCAGGAAGACCATCGAGGCCTCCGGCAGCATCCCGTCGGTGTTGGTAACCAGGTCTCCGTTTTTTAGTTTCCGGATGTCGAAAGGTCCGAAGATCTCACTGGGCTCGGTAAAACGGGTGAGCAGGTACTCAAAGTTCTTACCGCCTTCGATACACGAAGAGAGCAGCCGGACGATGGCACTCTTCGCCGTACCGGGAGGCCCGAGCAAAAAGGCATTTTCCCGGGCAACCAGGCAAACGCCGAGCAGATCGACAATATCGTCTTTCCCGACAAAGGTGTTCTTGATGAAAGTGAGCACCGCGTTGAGGTTTTCTACCGTGTTGTTCATTGCGTTGATGTTGGTATTAATACTTTCCAATAGGTTGCTCCGTGATCTCCCAAAGCCGTCAGCACCAGGCTACGGAGTTCCGGACGGGCGGCCATGGCCTCGTTTTTGGTTTTAATGACCCGGTCGGCGTAGAGCCGGGCAAGACAATCGTTTTCTACGACGGTGGTCAGGTCAGCTGGCTCCGGGGTTGGGTCGGCGAGGAGCCCACTGTAATGCCACTCCCCCAGCACCGATTCCAGAACCGGGATCAAGGCGTCGTCTACGTCGATCTCAGCCAGGAACCGCAGGACGTCGGGCAGGTACCGCAGGCAAATATCCGCGGAAATGACCGCGTCGGCGGTTTTAGTCCGGTCGAAAACGGGGAAATAATGTTCCAGGGATTCCGCGTCGTGGCTACGGTACAAGACCAACTGCGCGGCGTGGAAAAGCACCCTGGCCGCCCACGCCGCCGCTTCCGGATGCCAACAGGGCGTGGTTCCGGGATACCCCGCAGCCTCCCGGTCAAATTGCTCTTTTAGTAAGGCCGTAACGGCTTCCGATTCAGAGGTAGACACCTCGTCGATCCGGCGGTACAGTACTACTTTATCCGTTGCTAACAAATGCTCAATCGCTTGCAGAAAAGGCATTTCAGGTGCTTGGTCAATCATGGTGGTTAATTCACGGTCGGGCTATTCATGCAGGGGGTTCAAATGTACCGAAAATTCACCCCTTTCCGTACGCCGGCAACGATGATGCGTATCCGGATAGTTGCACGTTAAGCGCTTCAAAGGTTAAAAAGCCGGTATTCGGGTATATGGCGCGGTAGTTCCGCTATATTGTTGGTGCTTTCAAACTTGCGGGGTCCTTGCACGAATACCCGTTCTGCAGTAATTACTTAGAATAAACCAACAATGATCAGGCTATTAACGCTGCTGGCAATTTGCACCCTGCCGGCCCAGTCCCATGCCCAAAATCTTGGCGAAGGGCTACTCCTCAACGATCTCGAGCTCCGTCCGATGCAGGACGTTCCCAAACCGGACTATCTAGAGTCCTTTACCGACCCTTCCTTCGGTACCACCATCCGCCGGATCTCCGACGCGGGGCCGGGCAACGTGATCGTACCGATGTACAGCACCATTCAGGCGTGGAACGCGGACGAATCCCGCATGATCCTCCTTAACCAGACCCAGGACCGGCACGTGCTCCTCAACGGGATGACCTACGAAGTTATCCGGACGCTCAACGATGTCCGCCCCGCCGACGTGGAACAGATCTTCTGGGATTTTTCCGACCCGGACGCCTTTTACTACCCCGATGGCATCACGAAAGATTTCATCAGGTACACCGTTTCCACCGCCGCCAAAGAGACCATCTTCAACCTGAACGACGCAACGGGTTGTACCACGACGGCGGAATTGGGCAACGACATCCAGATGATGTCCTGGGATTCCGACCTGTTCACCTGGCGCTGCAACGATGACGAGGCCTTCAGCTACAGGATATCGACGAGCGAACTGACCACCTTTGCTATTTCCAACGTGAACGACACCGCACCCGCGGCCGCGCCAAGCGGAAATCGGTACTATCACCAAACAAAGGTTTACGACGCCGACGGCACCAGTGTCCGCGACTTGAACGAGAACGGCAGAGAACATTCCTGCTTAGGTAAAATGGCCAACGGGAACGACGCTTACTTCGCGATTTCTTTCGCGCAGGGTCCGCAGGGAGGCTGCCTCGGCGACATTATTGCCCACGATCTGACCACGGGAGAATGCATCCCCGTCATAAGTCAGGCCCAGGGGTACGACTACTCGCAATCCGGCACCCACATTTCCGCCCTCGCCCATAAGAATACCGAGCCCGGCTGGCTGGCGGCTTCGATGATCGGGTACGATCAGAACGGACAGGAACTGCTGGACCAGGAACTGGTGATCGCCAGGGCCGACCGCGACAACATCGAAGTCTACCGCATCGGCCACCACCGCAGCGATGAAAAACCGTTCGACTACTACGGCGAGCCGCACGCGGTAATCAGCCCTACGGGAACGCGGGTGTTGTTCGGGTCCGACTGGAGCGGTGCGGAAGACGGCGCCTCGGTAGATTCTTACGTGGTGGAACTACCGGTTTTTTCCGCCGAAGTACTGCCCGTCAGCCTCCTCTCCTTTACGGGGCAAGCTCTAAAAAATCATAACCACCTGGAGTGGACCACCGCTACCGAAGAAAATACGGAACACCACCTTCTGCAGCGCAGCGCCGACGGAATTTCCGGCTGGGTGGATGTTGAACGGGTAGCGGGGGCCGGACGGAGCACCGATGAACGGCATTATTCTATCTCCGATCCCGTGCCGCCGGCCACCAGCTTTTACCGCTTGCTGAGCTACGATTTTGACGGGTCCGTGCAGCAAAGCGACGTTATTCGCCTGGAGCGCAACGCGCCGCCCACCGGCATCCTGCGCGCTTTCCCGAACCCCGCAAATGACCTTACGGTAATCGAGTTTGACAACTCGACCAACGAGGGTCTTTCCGTCCGGGTCTTTACCGTCAACGGCAGGGAGATCAGCCACGCCGTCACGCGTTCCGAACGGGTCGAAGTCGCTACCGGAACGCTGCGGCCGGGTCTGTACTTCTTTCGGGTAAGCGGTACGAAAGGTCTTGTGGGAGCAGGCAAATTTATCCGGAGGTGATGGTGCTGACGAAAGTGCTTTATCGTGCCCGAAAATGATTTTACCGTACGCTAACCATTTCGTCCCAGGGTCGGCGCCGGGGATTCAGGGCGCGGACGCGGGTGCAAAAAATAGATTTTAAAGCACTGACAACTACGCCAGTCTCGGGTCGGGGGCCCATCCGAAAATCGCACCCAAGATCTTGAATCAAGGATAGTACGTTGCGTAAAATTACTGCCATCAGTCGGGAGGGAAGCGCGGCCTGACGCCGGCAGGCGAGCCACGGTAAACGGCAATGGATCACATCCGCTCCGGCACCTCGATCCCCAACAATTTCATCCCCGACTGCAACGTATTCCCCACCGCTTTACAAAGTTGTAATCGGAACGCCACCGCCGCCGGCGTTTCCGCGCTCAGGATGCTGTGGTCGTGCCAGAACTTGTGCAGGTTCTTCGCAAGTTCGTAGCAGAACATCGCGATCAGGCTGGGGTCATAGCTTTCGGCGGCGGTTTTCACCAGGTCGGGGTAACCGTAAAGTTGATTCACCAGGTCGCGTTCGGCAGCGGCCATTTCGTTGTAGTCGTTTGCCAGCGACAGGTCGATCTCCGTCCCTTTCTCGGCGGCTTTGCGCCAGACGGCCCGGGTACGCACGTAGGCATTCTGCACGTAGGGGCCGGTCTGGCCCTGCATATCGACCGATTCCCTGGGGTCGAAGGTCATCCGTTTCTGAGGGCCGACCTTGATGATGTGGAACTTCAGAGCCGCCATGCCGATCTGCGTGACGATATCGTCCTGCTGTTCTCTGGTCAGTCCTTCGGTCGCGGCTCTTTCCTGACTTACCAGCCGGGCTTCGTAAATCACCTCCTTCATCAGGTCATCCGCATCCACCACGGTTCCCTCCCGGCTTTTCATCCGGCCGGTGGGCAGGTCGACCATCCCGTAGCTGAGGTGATGCAGGCCGTCGGCGTAGGGCTCTTCGAGGCGCTTGAGGAGTTCAAAGAGGGTGGCGAAGTGGTGGTTCTGTTCATCGGCAACGGTGTAGAGCATCCGCTTGGCGCCGAAGTCATCGTAGCGCAGGCGGGCGGTCCCGAGATCCTGGGTGATGTAGATGCTGGTACCATCGGCCCGCATCAGGGTTTTTTCGGAGAGCTTGGCGTCGGTCAGGTCGGCAAAAACGGAGCCGTCTGCCCGTTTCTGAAAGACCTGCATGTCCAGTCCCTTGTCCACCATGTCCTTGCCCAGTACGTATGTATCGGATTCATAGTACAACTTATCGAAGATGACACCGAGGGCAGCGTATGTTTCCTCAAATCCTTCGTAAACCCAGGCGTTCATTTTCTCCCATAGGGCGCGCACCTCGGGGTCGCCCGCTTCCCACCGGCGCAGCATCTCAGCGGCCTGCTTCCCGAGCCGGCTGTACTCGTTGAAGTACTTTTTACCGTAGCTTTTGAAAAACGCCTCCTGACTCAGTCCTTCCTTGGCGGATTGCTCGAACAGGGTCTGCCCGGCTTCCGTCTGCTGCCATGCCTTGTATTCTTCCTGAAAGAGTTGCTCGAAGCGCACGTAGTAATCGCCCACGAAATGATCCGGCTTGGTACCGGTACTGGCCGGTGTGGCCCCATCGCCCGTCAGTTGCCAGGCCAGCATTGATTTGCAGATCGCGATGCCCCGGTCATTAATGATCTGTACCTTCTTCACGTCGTAACCCGCCGCTTCCAGCAGTTGGCTGGCGGACCACCCGAGCAGGATGTTCCGTACGTGACCGAGGTGCAGGGGCTTGTTGGTGTTGGGGCTGGAGAATTCCACCACCACGGTCTTATTCTGTTTTTCGGCACGGCCAAAGCCGTCCTTTAACGCCTCGTCGAGCAAGAAACGTTTCCAGTAACCATCGGCGATCACCAGGTTCAGGAAACCTTTGATGACGTTGTAGTCGGCTACTTCCGCTACGTGCTCTTTCAGGTAGATTCCCAGATCGTTGGCTATTTCGTCGGGCTTCTTCTTCGCTACGCGCGTCAGCGGAAACGTCACCACGGTAAACTGCCCCTCGAACTCCCGGCGGGTAGACTGGAGGGTAACGGTTTGCCCCGCTCCTTCGGCGGAGTAGAGTTCAGTAATGGCGGACCGTACGCCGGCCTCGAGGATATGGGGAAGGGAATTGCTCATAATAGGGCGGCAAAAGTACGTAAAACATATACGTCGTCGTACCCGGCGTGATCAACAAACCAGGTTAAATAAACACCAACGTAGGTTTAGATTGTATGCTCCCACCAGCCCGGCAACCGGCAGGCTCCGTAAAATTCAGGCATACGGATTCATCGCCGGGCCTCCCCGGCTATTTAAAATCGCAGGCCGACGAACAGCAGGAAAACATAAAGGACGATCAGGCCGATGATCGCAATCAGCGCCAGCAATTCCAGTTTACCCGTCAGTTGATCATCGAAGGTGCGCGGTCCATCGTCGCGGCGGGGGATGGTATTCAGATCCGGAAGGGGTGGCAGAATTTTCATGTCCCGGAAGAAGGTACGGATGTGGAGGCTGCGGTTAGCCGCAACCAAATCTTCATTGTGAAAAGCCTTCTCCCCGGAGTCCAGCAGGTTCAGGTCCTCATCGAGTTCACTCAGGCCGCTGAGCTGTATGCCCTCCAGGTCGTAGGCCATGGGGCGCACCTGCGCGAAGGCGGCATCGAGGTCGATCTCATTAGCCAGTACCCGTACCTTCAGGTCATCGAGGTAGGCCGTGATGGCGGGCAGCTCCCCGAAACTGATGTCGATGTTGTTGATGATGGTAACGGTATCGAACTGGTGCAGGATCTCTTCCCGGTCGGCACCGTCCATCTCACTGAGCGCTACGAGTTCTTCTTCTTCGTACCCCTGCTGGGTCAGTGACTTGGCCCAATCCACCAGCACCTGACTGTCCCAGGGGTGCAGATAAAACTTTCCGAGAGCGGTTTGTGCGGCGGCGGCGTTGGTCTTATTGGTCGTGGACATAACGGAGATATTGGGAGTTTATATAACGCTGTGACGTAACGGCATAGTTGCCGGTCACCCGAAATTTTAAGAAAGGCTTGACATTAACTATGGCCATCCAAATTACAGCGCCCTAAAGATCCACGATCGTGACGCCGTCCCCTCCCGCTTCGCGCGGCGGGGTACTGATGGAAAAGGAATGATTGTACTCGTTCAGTTTCTGCCGTACGGCTCGCTTCAACGTACCCGTTCCCTTCCCGTGTACGATGCGCAACTGGCTGGCGTTGGCCATCAGGGCACGGTCTACGAAAGCCTCCATCGTAGCCAGTACTTCCTCGAAGCGCATGCCCCGCACGTCGAGTTTGTTGCTGAAGGTGGCGGTGGCGGAGAGGTTACTGCTCACGCTTTTCTGGTTACGGATGGTCAGGGGCGCGTTGGCGTGTACGAGGTCGCGAAGCTTGACTTCGAGGCGCAGATCACCTACGATCACGGTAGCCCTTTTCTTGTTGATGGTCTCTACCTCTCCCGTGGCGCCGCCGGCCCGCAGTTTCACGTGGTCACCGACCTTGATCTCCACATCTCCTTTCTTCGGTGGTGCGTAGTAGATGTCCTCCACGAGATTCGTCACCTCCTCGGCAATTTCAGTCCGTTGGGTTCGTAGTTCCTTTGCTTTATCCTTTGCTTCTTCCAGCTTCTTGCCTTCGCGGAGATCCCGGATCAGGTTCTCCATTTCCTTATTGTATTTGGCTGTTTCCGCCAGGGCGGATTCTTTTGCTTCCAGCTTCAGGCGCTTACGGCGCACCTCCATGCTCTTGTGCAGTTCCTCGTAGGTACGGGTGAGCGCGTCGAGGGTCTTCTGTTTAGCGTCCAGCGTAGATAGTTTTTCCTCGCTCTCCGCTTTTTCGCGTTGCAGGTCCACCAGCAGCTGATCGACGGCCCTTTCGTTTTTACCGGCGCGTTTACGGGCGTATTCCATCACCCGGGGCGGCAGACCGGATTTGGTGGCGATCTCGAAGGCATAGCTTGAGCCCGGCCGGCCGATTTTAAGCTCGTAGGTGGGGTCAAGCGATTCGGTATCGAAGTGCATGCCACCGTTGACGATTCCCTTCGTTTTGTAGGCGTAGATCTTCAGGTTGGAGTAGTGGGTGGTGATGATGCCGAAGACCCTGCGGTAGTTGAGCCCGTCAAGAATTCCCTCGGCGATGGCGCCGCCGGAAGCCGGGTCGGTACCGGAACCGAACTCATCGATCAGGACCAGGGTGTTTTCGTCGGCCGCCTTCAGAAAACCTTTGGCGTTCTTGAGTCGGGAGCTGTAGGTAGACAAGTCGTCCTCGATGCTCTGCTGATCGCCGATGTCGGCGAAGATCTGTTTGAATACGCCCATTTCCGATTCGGCATCAACCGTCACCAGCATCCCGCACTGCAGCATCAGTTGGATCAACCCGACCGACTTCATGCTGATCGACTTACCCCCGGCGTTCGGTCCGGAGAGCATCAGAATGCGGTTCTTGCCCGTGAGCTTCAGGTTGAAGGGCACGGTCTTGCGGCCGTAGGGTTTGTTTTTCAGGTACAGCAGGGGGTGATAGCCTTCGTTGATACCGAGGGTGGGCCGGTGATCGACCTTGGGCCGTTCCGCCTTGAGCCGGTGGGCGAGGATGGCCTTGGCTTGCACAACGTCGAGGTAGCCGAGCAGATCGGCGTAGTCCCGGATATGTTCCACATAAGGGCGTAGAGCGTCCGAGAGCTCGCGCAGAATGCGGTAGATCTCCCGCTTCTCCTCCTGCTGAAAGTCGAAAATGTCGTTGTTGATCCCGATCACGGCGTCGGGTTCGATGAAAGCGGTCTTACCGGTTGCGGACTCATCATGAATGATGCCCCGGATCTTTCTTTTGTGCTCGCTGGGCACCGAAAGCACCCGACGCCCGTTGCGCATACTCTCCACGGTATCGCTCAGAAAACCGGCCCGACGGTACTTCTCTATCACCTGCCGGAAGGTCTTTTCCACTTCCCGCCGCTTGGAGCCGATGAGGCGGCGGATGCGGGCCAGTTCGTCGGAGGCGTCGGACCGGATCACTCCCTCGGCGTCAATCACGCGTTCGATCTCGGCGGAAAGTTGCGGTTCGTAGGTAATGGCGTGGATGAGGGCGTAGAGCGCTTCGTAATTCGACTTTTTTCCTTCGGCCGTAAAAAACTGGAAGATCGTTTTCGCCTGCAACAGCAGTACGTTGAGTTTGGCCAGGCCGGTCTCCGACAAAACGTACCCCTCGATCTGGAGCATGCGCAGCTCCTCGGATACGTCGTCGTAAGCACCGATGGTGAACATGTTGCGGTCGGCGGTGCCCTGCTTGAACTCGGCGACCTCGTCGAGCCAGCGATTGATGTGCGTCACTTTAACGGAGGGTACCAGATCGCGCACCAGTTGGCGGCCCATTTCGCCGTTACATTGTTCTTCGAGAAGCGCCAGGATTTTATCGAATTCCAGCTTTTCGTAGGTGTCCTTGGGGAGTAAATTCATTGGATCAACTGTGGGCCCGGTCATTCCGGCGGACGGTGCCGTAAAATTCTCTCTGCTAACCTGACCGGGATAAATTTTATTCGGGTGATAGGGGTAACACAGCTTAGTTCGGGATAGTTCCCCGAAGGCGTCATTTGGGCGCGGCCGCGGGTACCAGGAAAAAAACTTCGGAGGGCATAGTCGCTAAAATGCCGGGGGTCAGTCAATGCTTTATAAATTCCGCTCTTTGCACCCGCGGCCGCGCCCCCAAAAAAAGTCAGGCTCCTTAAAAAGTTCGCAACTTGATTCAAAGTGTATGCGTTAAACCCCCAACTAACACGGCGACCATGAAAAAACCTATTAAATCCGGGACCATCCTGTTGGCAGAACCCTTCATGCTCGACCCCAACTTCAAACGCGCCGCCGTCCTGCTCGTAGACCACGGCAGCGAGGGCAGTATCGGTTTTGTCCTCAACCGCGAAAGCGACGTGCGCGTCGATGAACTGGTGGACGATTTTCCTGAATTTGACGCCCCCGTTTACGTCGGCGGCCCCGTCGGCCGGGATACCGTGCATTACCTGCACCGCAAGGGCGACCTGCTGGAAGACAGCGATGAAGTGGTGAAAGGGGTATTTTGGGGCGGAGACTACGAACGGCTCAAGTTTCTTATCCGCCAGCAACTCATCGCCCCCCACGACATTCGTTTCTTCGTCGGGTACAGCGGCTGGTCCGACGACCAACTCGACCAGGAACTGTCTCTCGGCAGCTGGGTGACCGCCCGGATGGATGCCAACTACCTCTTCAAATCCTCCCCGGATACCCTCTGGAGCCAGGTGATGGACCATAAAGGAAATGCTTTCTCCGTGATCGCGGACATGGACGAGGAGGCAAACTATAACTAGCAGGGAAATGAGCGTTTAGCGATCAGATTTTCTACACTTCGCCATCTATCTCCTCCGTTTCCGCTGTTTCAGCTTCGGCTTATTCCACTCCTCCTTCTGGGCAAACTCCACGATCTGCTTCATAAAAGCGACCATGGACAGAAAAACGAGGTAGACGAACCCCACCACAAAGAACATCCATTTGTACGACCCCGCCGCACCGATGCTCAGCCCGCTGAACGCCCAGGCCATTAATCCTGAAAATACGGCCAGGCCGACGAAGGAATAAATGCTCCGCCCCCAATATTTCATCAGGTTGGCGGACGTGGCGCTCATGATGGCGTTGAACACGGCGTAAAAGAGCAAAAAGCTGGTAGCGCACAACCACGGCCAGGTGTTGGTGACCACGTCTTCCGTACCCATTCCGATCGCCGAGCCGATGAGCATGAAAAGAAACCCGGCCGCGAGCGCTCCGGCCGCCTGATAGATCGGATCAATTTTGGTTTCGAAGATCGAAGTATCTGCCATGACGCGTTACATTTGACTGCCTAACGCGGGAGTCCGCCAATTGTTATGAAAAAGCCCCCGCCGCTGCTCACATCCACCGCCTACTTACCTCCGGCCCACTGGTTTATCGCGGCGAGCGACAGCGGGGCGTGGCGAACGGAAGCCCACGAAAACTACCAGAAAGGCGGCTGGCGCAACCGCTGCCGGATCGCCGGACCCAACGGCGTGCAGACGCTGACGGTGCCGCTGGAGAAGGGCAAACACCGGAAAAAGCCCATTCGGGAGGTCCGCATCAGTTACCGGGACGACTGGTGGCGGGAACATGAACAATCCATCCTCACCGCTTACGGACGTTCGCCTTACTACGAATATTACGCCGAGGAACTGTTTGCGGTGGCGCGGCAGCGCCCCGCTACGCTCTGGGAACTCAACCAGGGCTTACTCCATAAGGTGATCCAGCTTTTGCAATGGCCCGTCTCCCCCACTCTGACGGCGGACTTCATTCCCCCGAAGCAAGAAGGCTACCTGCGCCCCGCAGACCTACCGGCTGCACTCGCTCCGTACCAACAGGTATTCACCGACCGGCACGGTTATCTGCCAGGTCTTTCGGTGCTGGACGCACTTTTTTGCCTGGGACCACAATTGATTACGGCTCAAACTTAGGGATGCGGAACTTTGAAGTAAGAGCAATATTTAAATTTGTGATTATTACTGTAGTAGGACAGACCCCTTGAACAATTCACTACTACCGTCTTCGAACTCGACTGTAGTGTAATATACATAGACCCCGGTAGGCGCCTTTTGACTGTTTACCATTCCGCCCCAACCGGAATCTGGATCATTGATACGCAGGTTTTTTTTTCCAAAAACCAACCCACCCCACCTGTCGTAGATTTCAAAATTTACAATCTCCGCCGTAGAACCAGTTGCTCCGTAAGGGCGAAAGACATCATTCGTTCCATTCGCATCGTGAGGCGAAAAAGCGGTAGGAAAATATATAGCTTCTCTACCCGGAGAGACAATTATCACAACCTGAATGGTTTGTCGGCAGCCGTTATCCAGCAAAATTATTAGTGACAGGACCTGGCTGCTTGCAGCTGTCAATACAGGCGTCAGACAATCACGACAACTTAAATTCGCGTCTCCCCCCCACGTAATCCCGCTGATTCGATCCTCGTTAACGGATAGTTCCGGTGTGAGCACTCGTCTGCCTCCTTCAGACAAGAACAGGCTGTCCGGCAGGCTAATAAAAGAGGTGTCTGGTACTAACAGCGTAATTATTTCGGCAGTAAAAACGCACTGAAAGCTGTCTTCCACCACTACGTTATAGTCACCCGGTGGCAGATCGGAAAAGATTGGATCTGATGAGAAATTAATTCCACCATCAACGGAATAAGAGAAAGGGTTGATTCCTCCATCAACGGATACTATTGAAATCTCGCCCGTTTCCGCTGAACAATCAGGTTGTGTAACCTCTATTTCAGCTGCAAAATCGTCAAGAAAATCAACCATTACCATTGCCGTACCCGAGCAGGAACCAGCGGCGTTGGTCGTCGTCAGGGTGTAAGTGCCCGGTTCGGTAACCGACACCGTTTGGCCCGTAGCCGTGAACCCGGCGGGGCCGCTCCAGGCGTACGTATCGTCGGTTGCGGAGGAAGTGGCCGTCAGGGTCACGTCGCCCGTGGAGCAATCCAGATCCGAAGACTTGGTGGCCGTGGTGATCAGGTCGCTCCCCAGTGGCTCTACCGTCACCGTCGCCGTACCCGAGCAGGTCCCGGCGGCGTTGGTTGTCGTCAGGGTATAGGTGCCCGGCTCGGTAACCGACACCGTTTGGCCCGTAGCCGTGAACCCGGCGGGGCCGCTCCAGGCGTAGGTGTCGTCTGTTTCCGATGAGGTGGCGGTTAGGGTCACCGCGCTCATGTTGCAATCCAGGTCGGAAGATTTAGCGGCGGTGGTCATCAGGTCGTCCGCCGCTCGCTCAACCGTTACCATCGCCGTTGCCGAACAGGTCCCGGCGGCGTTGGTCGTCGTCAGGGTATAGGTGCCCGGCTCGGTAACCGACACCGTTTGGCCCGTAGCCGTGAACCCGGCGGGGCCGCTCCAGGCGTAGGTATCGTCTGTTTCCGATGAGGTGGCGGTTAGGGTCACCGCGCTCATGGTGCAATCCAGGTCGGAAGATTTAGCGGCGGTAGTCATCAGGTCGTCCGCCGCTCGCTCAACCGTTACCATCGCTGTTCCGGTACAGGTCCCGGCGGCGTTGGTCGTCGTCAGAGTGAAGGTGCCCGGGATGAAGACCGACACCGTTTGGCCCGTAGCCGTGAACCCGGCGGGGCCGCTCCAGGCGTAGGTATCGTCTGTTTCCGATGAGGTGGCGGTCAGGGTCACCGCGCTCGTGGTGCAATCCAGGTCGGAGGATTTGGTGGCCGTGGTCATCACACTACTCGTACTAACCTCCACCTGAATGGTGTCCGAAGCTGAACAGATACCCCCCTTTACGCCGGTAACGATGTATTCGCCTCCTTCCGTGACGATGAGCGTATCGCCCGTAGCTGTAACCCCGGTTCCTTCCCAGGAATAAGTTAATCCGTCGGTAGAAGAATTTACGCGTAAAATTATTGACGGGTTAGTACAATTTAGTTCTTCATCCGTCTCGATGGTAATCTCCAAAGGCTCGATCCTGGGAATTTGATACTGGTTAAGAAAAGCATTCAGGGACCGACCAAAGCTCGGTAGGTGAGGAGCTTGTTGGACGGCGGGTACCGTCAGGTCATCGTTGATGTGGGTATTGAAATAATTTTCCTGGTTCCAGACCGACCTGCAATCCGCCCAGGTAGTAGCGCCTCCGGAGGAAAATGCCGTCAGGCGTCCCTCGGAATCGAAGAAGGTCAGTCCACACACGACGAGAATCTCAGCTTCATCATCCATGTTGTAATCCACTACAACGGGGTTTTCACCCTGCGTGACTCCGGTACAGGCGAATACTTCCAGGGGAGTACCATCCCGGCCGTCAAGAATACCTAACCTTCTTTCGTCGCGGTAGACGATTTCCAGCGTGCCATTATCATCAAAATCAAACATCGTAACCGAAGTGTAGCCCGACCGGTCGATGAAGTCACGCGTCCACAACAAACTAAGGTCATTATCCATTGCGGTGATGATTCCGTTGCCTTCATCGCTGACGTAGACGGCCTCCGGTTGTCCGTCTCCGTCAATATCGTTGATACTGGGTAGGCCTCTGATCTGGACGGGAATCGTAATGTTGTACAATTCTACGTCGGTTAAAGGAGTCCATACGGACATCCTCGATTCACTCATCGAGAAAACATCCAGTGTGCCATCGTTGTCCCAGTCTACCCCAACCGATAGCGAGGAGCCGGCCATGGCAGCGGAATTGTCACGTTGCAGTGTGAACGCTCCGGTGGCAATATTGATGGCGTAAACCTTTGAGTCCGCGATCAACTCCAGACCACTGCAATCCGGGCAAGCGGAGTCCGGCAGAATATCCATCGCCATGGAATTACTTTTCACGATGCCAAAGACCTCCGCATCCGGAATAAAGAGTATTTCAGCGCCGGTATTACCATTGAATACCCTGTTGAGCGTATATATTTCGGGTGCGCCGTCCTGATCGAAGTCCGCTGCGCTCAAAACAATCCTTCCCGATATATTTTCGGTACTCCACAACGGTGCCCCGGTCGCGCTGAACGCCTGAATGTTGGAACCATTGTAATAGACGATTTCCGCGCCCGGGCTGGACGGCACGACATCCGCGATCAGCAGCCGTGGTTCTTCAATACCGCTGCCCGGATCGATCGTGAATTTTACTTCCTGAGTAACGGCGTTGAGTATTTGTACCGTTTCTACATTTGTAATAATTACAATTTCATTGACGCCATCTCCTTCAAGGTCACCTACAACGAAGTTAGATAAGGTAAGAAAAGTCTGCTCCGGAGCGATGACCTGAGACGCTATCACCAGGTTAGCGGGTTCTTCAATCAGGCACCCGTCTTTAAGACAAGGGTCATACCAAAAGTCATCGCACGCTCCCAGCATGCAACAGTCATCATCGAAGCAATCAATAAGGCCATCTCCGTCATCGTCTATGTTGTTATTACAAATTTCGACTTGTGAATACAGGAATCGAGTTGCCAGGAGCAACAGTAAAAAGAAAAAAAAGCGTTTAGTCATTTATTGATTTTGTATAAGGCTAGTGGGCCGATCATTAAACATATTTGGTGCGAAAGTACGCACCTTCGCACGACCGACCTCATCAACCGAGCCGAAGACGGAATTGATGAGAACGTTACGAGGTCCTGAGTTGAAGGGGGGGGTGAGGAAGAATTTTAAGCGAGCCCCGTAAATCACTGTGATAACGCCTGGCTTTGGGCTTTATTACGGACCATTATTTTTCTACGCCTCTAACTGATCTTTCACCATGTTCAGATTCTCGGGCCCGGTCAGCAGGTAATTCTCGTGGTGGATGTCGTTGTGGATCAGGCCATAGTTTTCGGGAGTTTGTTCGCAGCCTTTAAACTCCCTTATCAGGTGTTCGGAGAGCTACTGGAGTTTCCGCTCGTCGTTGGGGAGTAAGGGGTCGCGGAACAATACGTTATCCGTTGCAAACCTTTGAAACAAAGCCCAAAGTTGGGTAGCTGATACATGGCACACCAAGCCCGGACACCCGGGGATACGGGTTCCTTTCGGGGCTGCCTTCAGCGGTGGAGCTGGTAGCCGATCGGGAGCCCGCAAGCCGTTAAAAAATGAAATCTGTCTGAGCCCCCCAATCACCTTCTTCAAACATTCTTATCTCCCTGTTTTCAAGGTCCTTCGCATCAGAGTTTCATTAAAATTTACTGCTGATGAAATGGCTGAAGTACGGCTAAGGAACGCCTCATAAATTACTATGCCCATCAACCGCCATTGCACCTGTGGCCCCGCCCTGAATGTTCTAATGGGACTGTTGGTCTGTTGGCCATGTAGTACCTTGCCACCAATTGTTGCGTCTAAGGGATGAGAAATGAGTAAACCATGCTTCTTTACCGCCATATTTATTCCGCGCCCCCTAAGACACCAATAGTCTAATAGCACTAACAGACCAAACCACTACTATGCAACTCATCGATGCCAACCTCCAGGCCAAACGCGCGCGCCTCGAAGAGATCATCAAGAACCTCCACGAACTGACGCTGCGCATCGGCCACGAAGAGATGGCACAGACGGTGAGTGAGCTGCGCAACCGCATTTTCGAGCCTTTCATGTTCGTGATCGTGGGCGAGGTGAAGGCCGGCAAGTCGAGCTTCGTGAACGCCCTGCTGGCCACCGGCCGCGAGATCACCAAGGCCGCCCCGCAGCCGATGACCGACACCATCCAACAGATCATCTACGGCGAAGAAGAGCGCACCGTGACGATCAACCCGTTCCTGAAAAAGATCTTTCTGCCGGTCGACATCCTCAAGGAGATCGCCATCGTCGACACCCCCGGCACGAACACCATCGTGGAGCACCACCAGGAGATCACCGAGCAGTTCATTCCCGCCAGCGACCTGATCGTTTTCGTCTTCGAGGCCAAGAACCCCTACCGCCAGAGCGCCTGGGATTTCTTCAAGTACATCCACGGCGACTGGCGCAAAAAAACCATCTTCGTTCTGCAACAAAAAGACCTGGCCAGCGCCCGGGAGCTGGAAGTCAACCTCGAAGGCGTCGCCGAAAAAGCCCGCAAGGAAGGCGTAGACGAGCCCCGGGTCTTCGCCGTCAGTGCCAAGCAGGAAGACGAGGGGGCGGCCGACAGCGGCTACGGCCCGCTTCGCCGGTACATCACCGATAACATCACGGGCGGTAAGGCCCCGGCCCTCAAGCTTAACAATTCCATCCTTACGGCACAGACGATCAACGACCGCATCGCCGACGGCCTGCAGTTGCGCCGCCGCCAGTTCGAGGCCGATACCCACTTTCGCACCGAAATACAGGAAACCCTGACCGAACAGACCAGCCAAAGTAATAAACAGGTGGACCTGATGGTGGAAAATTTACTGCTGACCTACGACGGCATCACCCGCGTCAAACTTGAAGAACTCAAGGGTGGTCTCAGCATCTTCGGCCTCATGAAGCGCTCCTTTAGCTCCACCTTCGGCAGCACGCCCGACGCAAAGACCTGGCTCACCAACCTGGCTAAGAATCTCGAAGAAGACCTCAACACGAAGATGCGGGCCCGCCTCAACGACAACGTCGTCGATCTGGCCGAATCCATTCAGCAGATGGTGAAAATGATAGATCTCAAGATCCGCAATTCGGAAACCATCCTCAAGAACGACCACGAGCTGTTCAGCGACATTGCCGAGCGGCGCGAGAACGTACTGCGCGACCTACAGGACCAGTTCAACCGCTTCGTCTCCAAAACCGAGAATTTTACCGACGACAACCTCTTCGCCGACCGGGAGAACCTTACGCCTAACCTGGCGGCGGGCGGCGGCATCGCGGCGCTGGGCGTGGTGTTGATGGCCCTCTCCTCGGCCTCCGTATTTGATATTTCCGGTGGCATCCTGACGACGGTGGGTGTTCTCTTCGCCGGCGTCAGTACGCGGGGTAAGCGCCGCCGCATCGTGGACGGCTTCGAGGCCGAGATTCATGTCGGACGCAATAAACTGGCCGCCGAGTTGGAAGAGAAGCTGAAAATTTACATCGCCAACCTGCGTACGAAGATCGAGAACAACTTCGCCCGTTTTGACGAGACACTGGAGCGGGAGGAAAAAAACCTCGCCATTCTGGAAGGGACGCACAAGGAGATAAGGGTGGAGCTGGGGGAGATGACCGTTACCAAGTTTTCGTAAAAATTTTGTTTGGCGACCGCGCCAGGAACAAGTCGGGTATTTGCTGCGCTTATATCCCCAAAACCCGCTATGTCACAAGCTAACAAAAGCACCTCTCCACCAAAGTGGAAAGAGATCATCGTCAAATGGTTGGGATTGTTTCCGGTCATTCTCGTTATCTCTTATACCACTAAGTGGCTGGGTGTTGAACCCCTTTGGGTTAAATTGCTCGTGGAGACCGTCATCCTTGTTCCGCTACTGACCTACGCCATCGTGCCAATAATGAAGTCGCTGTTCTCGGACTGGTTGTACGCGGGGCTGGACGTTCCGGAAGAGAAACGGGAGACGATGGAAATAATATAAGGTCGTCAGCGGTACCGCTGCTTAGCTGATTCGCCCGTACCAGCGGGTGCCCGATTAAGTACAGAATTCCGGCTAGATCAAACCTTGCCTACCGACTTGACGGTTACGCCCGGGAGTTTATTACCCCAGATCGGAAGTGATGAGTTTCAGGAACTCATTCCGCGTCCGCTCCGCCTTGAACGCCCCGGTGAACGCGGAAGTAGTGGTCGAAGAAGCCTGTTTCTGTACGCCCCGCATCATCATGCACATGTGCCGGGCTTCGATCACCACGGCGACCCCGAGCGGATTGAGGGTAGACTGAATGGCCTGCAAGATCTGATCCGTCAGCCGTTCCTGCACCTGGAACCGGCGGGCAAATACGTCGATCACCCGGGGAATTTTACTCAGCCCGACGATGTAACCGTCCGGGATATACGCCACGTGGGCCTTCCCGAAAAACGGGAGCAGGTGGTGTTCGCAGAGACTGTAGAGTTCGATGTCTTTTACGATCACCATTTCGGAGTAATCTTCGGCAAACATAGCCCCACGCAGGATGGATTCGGCGTCCTGCTCGTAGCCCTGGGTCAAAAACTGCATGGCCTTTGCGGCGCGCTCGGGAGTCTTTAGCAAACCTTCACGGGATGCGTCTTCGCCTACCCCACTGATGATTTCAGTAAAGTTGCCAGAGAGTTCTTCGGTGATTTTATCGTCGAAATTCAGTTGCTGGGAAAAGGACATAGCTATTTTCTTCCTTGTGGGCCGAAGTATTCGGCGTAAATATTTTCCGTTTCGTATAAACGGATAGAATAAAGACTGGCTCCGTGTTCATTGATCAGCGCCTCAACGCGCTGCCAAAAGACCCGCACGAGATTCTCCGTAGTTGGTTGCATTCCCTGCGGAAACCACGCTACGTCTAGGTTGATGTTGGAATGATCGACCTGATCTACCACCTCGCGCTTGACGATGGTAGATAGCAGTTTGGCGTCCATTACGAATCCGGTTACCGGGTCTGGTTCTCCGGCAACGGTCACGAAAAGCTCGTAATTGTGGCCGTGCCAGTTTTGGTTGGAGCATTTGCCGAATACCTGACGGTTCTTCTCGTCACTCCATTCCGCAATGTGCAGTTTGTGAGCGGCATTGAAAGTTTCGCGGCGGGTGAGGTAAAGCATTACATTCTTGGTTGAGGCCGCAAAGGTAGCTAAGGGATTCCGGATAAATGTCTTTCGCAAATAAATAGGATCAGGGCGCGGCCGCGGGTGCAAAGTAAGTATTTGGAAATTCGTTTAGTTGGGGTGGGCCTGCATTCCGATTGTCCGGCCGGGCGGGAATAACCCAAACGTATACTTGATGGCCACGGTTAAACGCCTGTTCCACCAGCACGATGGCCGGCAAATCCGGCGACCAAAATTCTACCGTGAATGGAAAGCGCACGACAATTAAGAAAATGTTAAGAAAAATGCTTCTATATCGAACCTACGCGTGACCATTTGCGTATTATGTAGTCTAAACATTGATTTTTTACTGATCAAATTTTTTAATGGTGGTACCGAACAATTCCTGGGTACCACATCAGACTACAGACTATTATGACAAATATTTTAGATGATGTTATGGGTATGCTCACGAACGACGTAGTGGGCTCCATCAGCAACAAGATCGGCGAAGACAGCGCCGGCGTCTCTTCCGCGCTCGGTGGACTCATCCCATCCATTCTGGGGGGCATGGTCAACAAAGCCGAAGCCGGCGGTTCTTCCTTTTCCTCCATCTTCGACATGATCAAGAATCAGGGTGGTAACCTCGATGTCGGCGGCCTCGTCAATCAGATCGGTACCGGCAATCTGTCTCAGAATGATCCCCGCGATGCAGGTGGCGGCCTCATCGGCAGCTTACTGGGCAGCAAGGCCGGTAGCCTCATCGATGCCGTTAGCGGTATGGCGGGCATTGGCAAAAAATCATCTTCTTCCCTGCTCGGCATGGCGGCTCCACTTGTCATGGGTTACCTGTCCCGGAAGATCTCCGGACAAAAAATGGGCGCTAACGATCTCGCCGGTATGTTGCTTGGTCAGAAGTCGTCCATCATGGGCGCTATCCCCGCCGTACTCTCCAGCGTACTAGGTTTCGGTAACACGCCGACAACCGCTACTTCCGGTGCCAAAATTATCACCACCCCGGAAACCGTACGTTCAACCGCCACTACGGCAGCCGCTACGGCCACGGCAAGAACCCAGGAAGCCGCCAGTAGCGGTCTCGGGTTTCTCAAATGGTTACTTCCCCTTTTACTCCTCGGTGCACTCGCATGGTTCGGGCTTCGCAGCTGTGATACCGACTTGAGCGAAGGCGTAAATAATACCGTTGCCGCCGCCGGCGAAACTGTGTCCGACGCCACCGACAAGGTAGGGGAAATGGCCGATGATGCCGTTGACGCTACCTCAGATGCAATGACTTCTCTTAAAGAAACCGCCAACGGTATGTGGGAACGTGCTCTTCCCGGTGGTGCTACCATCGAAGCCAACAAAGAAGGTGTGGAGTACAGCCTTATCGATTTTATCGAAAGCGACAATGCCATTGATGAGGACACTTGGTTCAATTTCGACGCCCTCCGCTTTCAGTCTGGCAGCGCAAACATCGACGCTGGTTACTCGCAGCGCCAGATCGACAATATGTACGAAGTACTTAAAGCATACCCTGACGTGAAGCTCAAGATCGGTGGTTACACCGACTCCGACGGAGGCGAGGCCGGTAACCTGAAGCTCTCTCAGGCCCGCGCCAATAACGTAAAGGCTGCCATCGTTACCAAAGGCATATCCGCCGACCGTATCGAAACCGAAGGCTACGGAGAAGCTCACCCCGTAGCTCCCAACGATACGCCCGAGAACAAAGCCAGGAACCGTCGCATCGCTGCACGGGTTACCGCTAAATAAGCGGTGGAATACTTGCACTGTTTCACGGGTAAGCCCCACCGAACCAAAGTTCGTGTGGGGCTTATCCTTTGTATTTGATTCCTACCGATTAAGGGGCCAGTCTGCGGACTTATCATCCGTGACAAGCCTGTAGTGACTGGCTTCCAATCAAAAGAAACCGGTACCCCTTCCGTAAACTTTTAATTAAGGGACGAGCACGTTGACGGTTCCGGATCAAGTGCCGGATTGCCAACCAAAACACTTAGCAACTGAAACCAATGGCCCGACGGTCATCAGATCTTCCGACCGCCGGAGATCCTCCGTGTTAACACGATGTTCTGCACGACCATTTTTCGCTAACCTTCTGGAACGAGAAAACCCCGCCGAACGGATGTTCAGCGGGGTTTCTCTTCTTCGGTAGTCTAAACTTAATCCATCGGCTTGAAAGCTGGCGGACACTGATCGATCGGAATGATTTGGTATTCTTACCTGTTTGCACAGATGTTGGAGTTCCTTTTCCTTCCGGTCGTTGATTTATCTAGAGTACGCGCACCTCGATGGCGGCGGGACCTTTTTTGGTTTCTTCTACCTCGAAGCTGACTTTGTCACCTTCTTGGATGTCATCGACCAGGCCGCTAACGTGAACAAACACGTCTTTGCTGCCGTCTTCGGGGGCGATAAAACCGAAACCTTTGGTATCGTTGAAGAATTTAACGGTTCCTTCAATCATTGTCTAACAATTTTGAAATTAATAAAGCACAAAGATAAGGAATTTTAGCCACCAATATTGATTTTATCAGGCAAAACCGGCAAATAGGACTTTTCATTTCATCCATTTACGACTAATCAGCTAATTACCAGTACTTTAGGTCACGCCGATGTAATACCGATCAACAGCAAAGACAAGAGAGTACCGGACATTTCCTACCTGGCATCATATTTTTTACTTCGCACGGCTTATCGGGATAGACGGATATATCCCACCCCGCACTATTTTTTTACGCCGTAGAGCTTATCGCCGGCCGCGCGGTACTTATCGCCGTCTACCCAGTAGGGCTTCACGTCGCGGTTGGCAATCAGGCGAGCCGAAAGGGTGAACGCCTGACAGTACTCCCGCAGGTATTCCATATCAATGGTTTCAGGATTGTCCGTCACCTGGTGGTAGTATTCAAACAGTTCCTCGCTGAACCCGGTGATGCCAGGACTGAAACTAAGCGCCGGGACGCCCTTGGCGGCAAAACTTACGTTGTCCGATCGGTCGAAAAGTCCCTGCTCGGGGGCGGGATCACTGATCACTTTTTTGCCGAACGCCTCCGCTCCCGTGAGCACCTGCGGGTCGATACCGGTGCGATTGGCACCGATGAGGGATATGCCGGTTTTGTCATCATACCCCGCGCCGTCGGTATTGAAGTTGAAGATCGTTTTCTCCAGGGGGACGAGCGGGTGTTCGGCGTACCACTTACTGCCCAGCAGACCCATCTCTTCGCCGGTCACGGCAAGCATAATGACGGGCCGGCGGGTGGGCCGCTCGGCAAACGCACGGGCACAGGCCAGCAGGGAGATTGTTCCGAAAGCATTGTCGCGCGCGCCGTTAAAGATGCTGTCCTGCTCGGTGTAGGCACCCCCACCCTGCGCACCTACGCCGACGTGGTCGAAGTGCGCCGTCACGATCATGTATTCGTCTTTCAGCGCCGGATCGGTGCCCGGCAGTATACCCCCTACGTTCATGCTGGCGATCTTCTCCACCATCATCCCGTCGCTGCTCATCGATCCTCCCTTGAGACCTCTCTTTTTCTTGGTGAGCATTTCCACAAATTCATCGTCGGTTTTCAGGAAGCCGTAGGGAATCGTAGAGGGCGGATTACCGGAGTCGAGCCCCATGCGCTCCCCGCCAAGGTAACCTTTGAAGGCACCCCAGGGATAGGGAAGGGAATAGATCTCAAAAATACCAACGGCACCGGCGGCGGCGGCCATTGCAGATTTTTCACTTAGCCCCCGAAAAACACCCGCCTGGCTAACGTCTCCGGGAATTCCGGCGCGGGTGATCACGATCTTACCCTTCACGTCCAGATTTTCGTAGTCGTTGTGGTTCGATTCGGGGTCTACCCAGCCGTAGTTGGCGAATACGACATCGGCGGTGGATACTTTGGCGGCGGGACCGCGCAGGATCAACAACTCCTCCTTCTGCCGGTATACTTTGTTACCGATCTTAACCATTCCGTTATCGGGAGAGGCGGTCCTCATCAGCGGAACGGGCTGAAAGAAACTTCCCTCGTTGATCGGGCTGTAACCAAAAGCGCGCAGCTGGGTGGCGATGTAATTGGCGGCGATCTCGTTGCCCGGGCTACCGGTACGGCGCCCCTGCAGAAAATCGGAGGCCAGAAAATGCATCTCTCCGGCAAGATCGAGGGTATTGAAAGAGAACTCGGGCAACGTTTTATCAACGTTTTCCTGGGCGAAGACGGTGGTGGCCAGGGCCAGGCTATACAGAAGGGTAAGGATGATCTTATTCATGGGGCTAATTTACGGGAGAATTCTGATAAGGGATTTAAGGGCGCGGCCGCAGGTGCAAGGAATGCTGATTAAACAATTATTGCACCTGCGGCCGCGCCCAAAAAATACTCCGTCCCCGAAAAAAGCTGGCGGAGTGACTCCTTCATATTCCTCGATTCGAGCGTCGGTAGTCCGTATGACGGCAAAACGGCAAGAACGAAATTCGCGTTCGGCTACGAGCCTACCCGAAGCAGGCGTAGATCATTTCACTAGATCACCCGCGAGCTGTCCGCCAGCCGCTCCGCCAGGCGGGGTTTCAGAACGTCGGCCGCGTCCAGGATCAGCTCTTCGTCGGTCGGGAATGTCACCGGGCGGTTACCGATGTTGCGGCGGGTATTGCTGCTCAGCGCACGGCGATCTCCCCGGAAGGTGCTTGCATAGTTTTCAAAACGGGCCTCGGCGGTAAGGCGGTCACGATCCACCACTCGGCGAGCGCGGACGTCATACAGTTCGAGACTGCCGGAGACCACCACGTTCTTGGTCTGCAAAACCTCCAGCACCTCGGCGCGGATAATAACCTGGCGGGGACGGGTGATGTCGTTGCCGAGAGTATCTTTCGCAACGTTCCCGCTGGCGTCGAGCACATACTCTTCTCCGTCGGTGATCTCCTTCTCGTCGGTGTAGGCGCGTTGTTCGACGCGTTCGGGGCTCAGTTGGATAGCATCGATGACAATGCGGGCATCGTAGTCGTACGTTTTTCCGGCAACGGGCCGGAAATCATAGTAGCGCCAGTCATCGTCGAGCGTCTGGCCGGTCGGGCGCAGCAGTTCCCGCTCAAAACCGGCGGGCAGGTAACCACCGGTCTGGTTCACCATGGTTACGGCCACGTACACCTTGCCGAGTTCCCTTGCCTCCGCCCGTAACTTGTCCACATCGCGGTAACGGGCCCGGAAATAGTTTACACGATAGAAGGTACGGAAAGCCGCACGGCCGGAAGCCTTATTGCCCGCGCGGGCCTCCGCCAGTAAGGAGCTGGCCTCGTCGTAAAGCTGTGCGGCAGCGTTGCCGGACGCATTTTCGATCAGACCGTCAACCCGCGCAAACCTGAACTCCGCCCGGTAACCGTTCTTGTCCACCAACGGCAGCAGGGGCCGCAGGGCATCCTGACGACGCCGAACTTTGGCGTAGATCGTCTCAATCTTTACCCAATCGGCGTTATCGCTATCGCTCATACGGCGGGCGCGTTCCATATCGGCAACCGTTACTCTGTTGAAAGCCGTTTCGAGGGCGCTTACGAATTTGGGGTTCTTCTTCTGCTTACCGGTCAGCTTTTTCTGAGCCAGACGAATTGTTTCCTCATAGTTGCCGCTCTCGACGAGCTTCTCTACGGATACACAGGAAGAAAGCGCCAGGGTGAACAGAGCGATGATGAAGATGGGGAGGCGGGATAAGCGTGTCATATCAATAAGCGTTTAAACCAGGCAGTGCAAGACCACCTTTTCTACTGCTAAACACGGATTTACAGGGGTTCGGGTTGCTTACGGCCGTCTTAAGACAGCTTAAGGTTTGTTAAGGAACCGACAAACGGGGCGAAACAACCGACAATCATCGAGTATTGCGCAAAAATGAAAACTCATCGGCAACGACGCCGGCTCCTTCTCCTTACTTCTCCACCGCGGAAACCGGCATCCAGTACCAGGGCAATCACGATAGCCGCCCCAAGCAGGAAAGTGTTTCGGTTGCATTCGATACGTGAAAATCAGGTTATGATCCGCAATGCCCTAAAGGTTTATACCCGGAAATAAAATATGCTTAATTCACTAATGCGACAGAATCGCATTTTAAAAAACGGTAAAAAGATGAATTAATATTCTTTTAATAAATAGTTTTACGAAATATTTGTCATTTCGCGTAAAATCTATACCTTGCCGGTGACGAAAGCAATAGATCATCATTTTTTGATTTTTCGTCCTTGTATTTAAGGACTACGTCCCCCAACTGAGAATGGTATTGCCCATTCAACTGGAAAATAAACCGACACCGTTAATTTAATTTCCATAATCTACGTAACCACCCGTCGGCACCGACGGAAAGGGAGCGGACATTTTACCCGCGAAAGAGGCGCCGCTTTCGTAAATGGTACCGTGATGCCCCTAACCACCGGATCATCCGCCGATGTTTTTAATAATCCATTATTCATACCTATACACACATGAAAAACTTCCTCTTTGCAGTGAGCGTATGTTCACTGTTCGCCTTCTCCGCCTGTTCCGATAAGGAAAGTGCCATCAGCGAGCAACTCGCACCCACCACTGATCTTTCCTTCATCACCGACGACAACGAAGACGGTCACACCAACCTGCCCGCCTACGACTTCAGGGAAGCCGTGCAGGAGCACGTAGCCGCTCACTCCGTTAATTTCGACGACGTAACCAAGGTCACGGAAGTGCGCCCCGACGGTATCACCGAAACGCTTTATCAGATCGACGAGGACATCCAGGTGACCGCAGACCAGCTCGACGAACTCCGCGTCATGGATGCTTCCCTCGAAAAACAGTACCGTACCAACAACCTGGTGAGCGACAACAACATCAGCGTCATCGGATACACCGGTAACGGATTCGCCCTAACCGGCAAGATGCGGACTGCCCTGAGCTGGGCCGTGAACAATTATAACGCACTCAATACCAACAAGACGTTCACGTTGAGATTTGCCGCCGATACCAACGCCGACATTGTGGTGTACCGCAATGTGGACAACGACGGTGCGGGCGGTGTAGCCGGTTTCCCCTCCGGTGGTGCCCCGTTCAAGTGGGTCCAGATCTATAACGGCATGCAGAACTACGACACCAACACCAACGAGCACGTAATTACCCACGAGATCGGTCATTGTATGGGTCTGCGTCATACCGACTGGTTCAGCCGCCAGTCCTGCGGTCAGTCCGGTGAGGGTCGTAATCCCGATGGTGCCGTGCGCATCCCCGGTACTCCTTCCGGTTTCGACGCCAACTCCGTCATGCTGGCCTGTTTCGGCAGCGACGAAGATGGTGAGTTTGGCTTCTACGACCGCGTAGCGCTGGAAACTATCTACTAGTCACCTCTCCGCCGTTTCGATCGCAAACAATCAGCCCGCTTCGACCCTCGGTCGGAGCGGGCTTTTTTGTTGCGGTGCCGGATAATTTATCCCGGATCGGTTGCTGACCTGGTGCTAAGTCGAACCAATCTTTCCGAGCCCCAGTCGCGCAAAAACCTTCGAAATCTCGCCGAATTTTGCCATCCGCTTATCGGTGGTTTTACCGGCCACGTAGCGGGCGTAAAGCTGCTGGGTGATGACGGCCGATTTATAACAAGCGAAAGCCTCGTACCATTCCATACGGCTCAGATCGAGCCCGGAGTACTCAGCGTATTTTTCCTTAAGCCAGGTTTTATCCGGCCAGTCCCCGGTCATCATGGAAGTCGGTAGCTGGCTGCCGTCCGGCAGGCGCTCGGGCCAGTAGCTGAGCAAGCCACCAAGGTCGATGAGGGGATCGCCAAGGGTGGCCATGTCCCAGTCAAATACGGAAGTGACGCGGTCGGGCTCGCCGGGTTGAAACTGGCAGTTGTCGAACTTCAGGTCGCCGTGTACGATACTGACCCGCTGGGGCCGCGGAATGTCCTGCATCAGGGCATCCATAAGCAAATCCATGCCCTTGTTTTCTTTAAGTTTAGCCAGGTGCCAGCGCTTCGTCCAGCCGGCCAGCTGGCGATCGGTGAAGCCGGCGGGCTTACCGAGGTCCTGTAGTCCGGCGGCGGCGGTATCCACCAGGTGAAGCTCGGCGCAGACCTGCATCAGTGCGGAAGCGAGACGGGTCTCGGCGTTGGGTACCTCCCGGAAGCTTTCGGGCAGGGCGGTGCGGATCACAACCCCTTCCCGGCGTTCCATCACTACGAAGTCGCTGCCGATCACCGCGGGGTCGGTACAGAGCAGGTGGGCGCGGGGCGCGGGTGCAAAGAAAGTTGACAGGCGGTGGAGGATGCGGTACTCCCGGCGCATATCGTGCGCTCCGGGAGCAATCTTTCCGAAGGGCGGCCGGCGGAGTACGCGTTCTTCTTCACCGAAGCGCAGCAGGTACGTAAGGTTAGCGTGGCCGCCGTGAAACTGGGCGACGGAGAAGTCGCCGCGAAGGTCAGGCAGGGCGCTACGGAGGTAGGCTTCGAGTTTTGGCCAGTCGAGTTCTTCGCCGGGGCGGATGGGTTGGTAGTCTTGCATGATGGGCGGTAAGGTAGCATTTTGACTTTAAGTGTTCGTCAGGGATACCGGGCACCCGCTGAGCTAATCGGAGCGTACCGGCGGATCGTTTGGTTGCGAGGGAAATTTTCTAGGATTAACTTTGCAGACGCCGTTCATTTAGCTTGAAGGGCGTTTCCGGATTTTTCAACCTGTTTGACCCGATTAACAACAAGATGACCTTTTCAGAATCAATAAGATTTCCCTTTCCGGTATTCCTGCTTTTGTTGCTGCCCGTATTATTAACGGCCCAGAACGTCCCGCCGCCACCTCCGCTCCCTCCCGGCGTGAAGTCGCACCCGGCCCTGCTTTACATTCCCTACAACGATCACGGTAAGTGGGGCTGGTGCGACACCCTGGGTAACGTCACCATTCCCGCCAAATACGAAGCATCGAGATTTTTCTACCCGAACAAGGATGAAGCAGGCAACCCGGTCATAATGGCGGAAGTAAGCACCAAAGTCGGAAAAAACTACCTGGTTATTGGTAATGGCCTGATGTACCCCAAAAAGTACGGCATTGCATCGAACTGGAAAATCAGCTTCCCCGACTCGGTCACCAAAGAAAAATTTTACTACATCAAAGACAAGCGTGGCCGTTACGGGCTCTTGTCGCTTAGCGAGGGCGTCGTTGTCAAACCGACCTACGATGAGATCAGCCATGAGATGGCGTTCTACGGGTTGATCCTGCTCAGGAAAAAGGGAGCAACCTGCTACGACCGCTACGACATGGCCAGCCGAAAGATGCTTACCTCTGACATTGTCTCCCATAAAGTGTATCGAACCCATGAAAAAGGAAAAAACCCTTATTACATCTCCGAATTTATTAATGTCATTACCCACGCCGGTGGCAGACTGAGCTCTTTAGCGCGTCACGGAGTATTGGAACCTTTCACCATGAAAGACAATACCGAGTATGCTCCGAACGATATGTTTATCGAAGAAGAACCCTCTTTTAGTAAAACTTATCGCGCAGCGCCGGAAAATGACCAAAAGTCCACACCGGACGAAGTACTAACGACGGTAGACTACGCCCACTACGGGGCCACGAGCAAGCGGTACGGCTTCACCCGGCTTAAACTGATCCGTAAAGACGGGAAACTGGGCATCGTGAACGAAGCCGACAGCGTCATCGTACCGCCGGCGTACGACCGCATCGACCTCTCTGAAATTGACAGCAGAGCAATGATCTTCAAGGATGACAAACAGGGCATGAAACTTTTCTTCACCCATTACCCCCTGATCGAAGCCCGCTATAAAAGTATCGCAGAAGCACACCAGCTCCGGGTAACCGAGCGCTGGGTTTTTGCCGTTTTCAGGGTAACCAAAAACAATGAGCACGGTTATGTCGGAGAAAACGCCGTTGAATATTTCGACCTCGACTGACCCCTGGCACAACGCTTTACCCTGATTTGACCAAGGCCGGCACCGCCGACCGTACCTTCGCGTACGGAACGAATGTTTAGCGGTTCGGGGGGGATCCCTTTTCAGAGGTTTTCTACTCTGCTTCCACTACGGTATCGCAACTTTCTTTGCTCCCGCGTTCGCGCCAAAAAATCGCCTTGCCATGAAGAAAACTTATCTCATTGCCCTCATAATGGTCATCGTCGCCACTGCCCTCGTCGTAAATGCGGGTATCGGGGACACCGCCCCCTACGCTAACTTCACCACCGCCGCCGAAAAAGGCGGAACCGTCACCCTGGTCGGTAGCCTGGTGAAGGACAAGCCCATGGTTTTCGACCCCACCATCGACCCCAATAAATTTACCTTCTTCCTCGAGGACCACGCCGGTACCGAACGTGAGGTACTGCTCCTGAAGGGCAAACCGCAGGACTTTGAAATGTCGGAATCCATCGTCCTGACCGGCCGCATGGAGGGCGAAAAGTTCATTGCCAAGGACATTCAGCTCAAGTGCCCGAGCAAGTATAAAGATGAGGAATCGATGATCAAAGGTCTGACGGAGGAGTAATGCGGCGGTATGTCCGGGTGGTCCTGTGGTGCCCGCCACGCACGCTACCCGGCACCATTATACTATAATACTACAATAGCATCCCTCTTGGAAGAAATCCAGTACATCAACGAGCATCTCGGTCCCCGCCACATCGGCCATTTTGCTATGCTGCTCGCCTTTTTCGGCGCCATCCTGAGCATGGTGAGCTACTTCATGGCGACGCACTACCGCGACGAAAAACTGCGCAGCAGCAAGTGGCAGCGTCTCGGTCAGCTGAGTTTTCTGGCGCACGGCGCGGCGGTGTTTACCGTGATCGGGTGCATCTTTTACGCAATGCTCAACCAGTACTACGAGTACCAGTACGTCAGTGCGCACGTGAGTGCCGACCTCTCGCAGCAGTACATCTTCAGTGCCTTCTGGGAGGGGCAGGAAGGGAGTTTCCTGCTGTGGATGTTCTGGCATGTCATCCTCGGCTACGTGCTGATGGTGACGGCGCGGCGGTGGGAAAAACCCGTGATGGCGGTGCTCTGCTCGGTACAGATCGTTATCGTTTCGATGATCCTGGGCGTGCACTTCGGCGTGGGGGACTTCATGGTCAAGCTCGGGTCCAGCCCGATGCTTTTGCTCCGGGAAACCATCAATGCTCCGATCTTTCAGCAGGCCGACTACGTCGCTTTGCTGCGGGGCAACGGACTCAACCCCAGCCTGCAGAATTACTGGATGACGATTCACCCCCCTACCCTTTTTCTGGGTTTTGCCAGTACCGTTGTCCCCTTCGCCTTCGCCGTGGCGGGTCTCTGGACGGGCAAGCACAAAGAATGGCTGCGGCCGGCCCTGCGCTGGAGTTTGTTCAGCGCCGGCATCCTCGGAATCGGCATCCTGATGGGTGGTGCATGGGCCTACGAAGACCTCAACTTCGGTGGCTACTGGGCCTGGGACCCCGTAGAGAATATGAGCCTTGTGCCGTGGCTGTTGTTGGTTGCGGGCCTGCACACCAATCTGATCAGCCGGGCCACCGGGCAGGGCATCCGGGCGACCTACCTGTTCTACCTCTTCACCTTCGTGATGATCATTTACAGCACTTTCCTGACGCGGTCGGGGGTGCTGGGAGACACCTCCGTGCACGCGTTTACCGAGATGGGCCTGGAAGCGCAACTGATGTTCTTCCTCGCTTTTTACGGCCTGGGCAGCATCGGGCTGATGATCTGGCGCTGGCGCTCGATTCCCGTTCCGGACCAGGAAGAAGCGCTGAGCAGTCGGGAGTTCTGGATGTTCATCGGCAGTCTGGTGCTGCTGATGTCGGCGGTACTGATGTCGGGCGCGACGAGCCTTCCGATCTATAACGAGATCCGGGAGTATTTCAATCCCGCCTTTGCCGGTATCACGCTTACGGAGCCCGAGGCGCACCACAACCGGTTCCAGATCTGGATCGGCATCTTCATCGGCATCCTGTCCGGGGTGGCGCACTTCCTGCGGTGGCGCGAGAAGGGGTTCGGGGAGCACTGGAAGACCTTTACGATCCATACTTTGGGCGCGGTCGCGGGTGCAGTGGCGTTGTCTTACGTGACCCTGTTGTGGATCGATGCCGGTCCCTGGCAGTATAAACTGATGCTTTTCGCCGGATGGTTTGCCGTGTGGACCAACGTAGACTACCTGATCCGTTTCATCGGAAAAGACGCCAAGGTCTTTGGCAGCAGCCTGAGCCACATCGGGTTCGGCATCATGCTGCTCGGTATTCTGGCCAGCGGTGCCAACAAGCGCATCATTTCTCAGAACCAGTTTCTCATGGAGGGGCTCACGGACGACGAAGAGGCGATGCGCACCACCATCATCATGTTCGAAGACACCCCGGTCGGGATGGAGGATTATGAGATGACCCTCCGGGGAGACACCATCGATAATTTTAACCGGACCTACGAGGTCGATTATAAACGCCGGAACAAGGAAGGGGAGGTCGTGGAAGAGTTCACGCTGTTGCCCAACATCCTGTACGACAAGAGTTTCGAGAAGATCGCGATGACCAAGCCCAGTACCAAGCACTACTGGCACAAAGATGTCTTCACCGTCATTATGGCCCTACCCGAGGAAGAGCAGAGCATCACCGCCAGGAAATCCAAAGACAGCAGCCTCAATTACATCGTTTATCCTTTGCTGGAAAACGAGCAGTTGGCGTTCCGGGACACCACCCCGATCCGGGACCGGGATACGTTTCAGATTCGCAACTACCGGATCACGCTGGAGGACTTCAGCCGCGTCCCCGATCACCCGGAATACATTGCCGAAGCCGACGATATCGGTGTTGGGGCCACTCTGGCCATCACCCGCAACGGGGCCGACTCCGTTTACCGCGAGCAGATCGCCCTCGTTCTCCGGCAGGGCCTGCTGTACCACTACCCCGCCCAGATCGATGAACTCAGCACCCGGCTGAAGATTCACGAAAGCGTATTCGAGCAACTCCTCGTTCCGGAGGAGGACCTGGATTACCAGGAATTCGTCGTCAGCCCCGGCACCGATTTTCAAGTGGGCGACAAACGCATCACGTTTACCGGTTTTCAGCCCAACCCAACGGTAGATCACTACAAGCCGATGGGGGGTGATATCTCGGTCAGCGCCAAGCTGGAGATCACCGCCGCAGACGGCACTACCGGAAGCATGGAACCGGTATTCATCATCCGCGACAAAACCCCCAGCCGCATCCGCGACGAACACCGGGAACTGGGTCTATTCGCAAACCTGGTCAACATCAACCCCGAAGACAATATGGCGACCCTGTTAATCGCCCAGTCTGCTCCGCGCGCCGATCTGCGCGTTCCCATTGCCGTGGCAACCAACAGCTTGCGCTCCGACTGGCTGGCGCTACAGGCGATTGAGTTTCCGGGCATAAACCTGTTTTGGTTCGGGTCCATCTCCATGCTGATCGGGTTGCTGGTTTCCATGTTCATGCGCATCCGGGAGAAGCGACGGGTATGAAAGCGACGACTAAATTTCGCTACGCCTGGTTCCGCAAACTGGTAACCGTGTTCGGTTCGTTCCTACTGATTTTCGCTTTTTACGCCTGGCGTACGGATAAAGTGAACGACCTGATCTACCACTTACTGTTTTTTCTGGTCGGTGGAGTGCTCGTCTTTTTGCTCTTGTACGGCGGGTACATCTTTGAACGCTTCCGGGTGGATAACGCCGGAGTGACGGTCAAGCGCCCGTTTCGGAGTAATCTCCGCTACGACTTCAAGAACATCGGACGAATTGACGTAAAGAAAAGCGACGGGCAGGACGATACACCACGGGCCATGAACCTGCACACCCGCGACGGAAACGAACATTTGATCAAACTCTCCGACCTCAAGTACGGAAGCCTGCTGAAAGACTGTATCGAAGCGGGCATGGCCCGGAGTCAGCGCTCTCCGGAAGGGTTTTCATCCCAAACCGAAAAAAGAGAAGAACGGGATCAAGGTCACCAACTTTGAGCGGTAGCGCAAAGCCCTTAGCCCCAAAACCAAATGCAGGGCCTTCAAAGCTCAGGATTTTAACCGCAGAATGTACGGATTCCCGTATAAACCTGACCACTGATTTTCTGAACGCTAAATTACTGCTTCCCCAGCAACACCTCCTCCGAGAAACCCCGGCGGTCATCTCCGGCCGTCTTTAGCATTTCCAGCGTCGCCGGGAGCAGGTGATCCGGCGTTAGGTTGCCCGAGCCGGGGTTGGGCAGGTCCAGCCGAAAGTTCATCATTCGCAGGAACAACTCGCCGTTTGGGCCGATGGGGTAAGACTTATTCCGACCGCCGTAGCTCACCCGGTTGCTCCCGCCGCTGACGGTACCCACCAACTCCCCACGCCCGTAGGACTGCACGTAGTGGGCGAACAAACTGGCCGCCGAAAAAGTGGACCCGTTGATCATCACCACCACGTCGCCCGTAAACCGATGTCTGGCGGCTACCGGCTTGGTGTATTTCAAGTACTTGGGTTTATGGTAGCGGTCGCCGTCGTGACGTAACCCGAAGAGGAGGCTGTTGGCCAGACGGGAAAAAAAGTTTTTGGGTTTTGCGTTAGGAGAATAAGATTCAAATTTTTCCAGCCTTACGAAGGGTTCCCTGGCCAGTAACCGGAAAAGGTAGTTGGTGTTGCCCAGGTCGCCACCCAGGTTGCCGCGTACGTCGATGATGAGTTTATCCACCCCGGCCGCATTGATCTCCGCAATGGCTTTGCGGACGTGCTTCGGGCGGAACGACCGGTCGTTGAAGGAGGGGACATTGAGGTACCCGACCGTTCGCTCGTCGTTAAACTCCGCTTTGATTACGTATTTATTCTTTGTCTTGGACTCGGTCTTTTCGGAAGACTCGTTCTTTTCAATTAATAAAGGGATGCGGTAATTTATCGGCTCCGACGAGCCGGCGATGGAAATGCTGACCGTATCCCGCGGTCCGTGCAGGGATTGAAAATAGTAATCGATGGACTGGGCTATGATGCTTCTGACGCCCTCCTGGAAGCCATGGTCGTTTACGCCATAAAATACGGACAACTCCTCCACCAGAAAGGGTAACGGCCGGCCTTCGTACTCCACGATTTCGGTACCTACCGCCAGGGTATCTTCCCCGACGGCCAGCGGCATTATCAGGACGTAGCGCCCGTCTTCCAGCATCATCGTCCGAATTTGTGGAGGACGAGCGTCAAGCGCCTTTTTCAGTTTCGGAGATTTTTTGCGACGCAGCATGGTGTGCCCGCACTCGGTGACCTCCTGCAGCGGGGCAGCCAGACCGATGACTTCGGAGTACGTCAGAGAATCGCCCGGCCGGCTTTCCAGCAATTCATCGAGCCGTGGTTTGATCCGACTCAGGGCATCCGCCAGTTTGGCCCGGTTGTCTCCGAGAAACGAGAACGGATGCCGCGCGGCAATGGTGTCGTGAACCGCCTCAACGATCGTCCAGGCGGCAGAACGGGCAATGGAGTCCTGGGCGGCAAGAAATTGGGGAACGAACAGCAGGAGGAATAAGATCGACTTCAAGGTTTCAGGGTTTTACTTCGCTGATAAAGATACAACGAAGGCACCGGGAGCGGATATACGAAGGAATGATTTAACCTATGGTTAAGAAGGGTATGCGGTGGCATCCTAAAACTATTTCTGCACCCGCGCGCCGTCGCCCTTTTCCTACCTGACGGTAAACCTGTATACCCGATCGTCCGCAGCGGATAATTTCATCCGGTTTCCCCCGCCGCTATTCAGCCCGGATGAGTGCATAACAACAGGTGGCGAAAAAGTCTTTTACCCAGGGAATGGCACCGATAATGCCGGGTAACTTCTTTGGGGTGAGTCCGAATTTCGTCTCGTAATTGGGGTTGAAGAACCACAGATCTTTTTGCTCGAAGCGGAAGCCGGCGTTCTTGACGTAGCGGCTGAAGCGGGCGATGCTGATGCCGGTCTCCTTCACTTCCAGCAGGTTTTCCACGCGGTGTTCCGGCTCTCCGAAGGCGCGCAGCATCCCGGCAAAAGCGGGTGCGGGCAGCAGGTGAAACCACGGCAACTTGTTCAGCACCTTGCTTTCGCAGATCTGCTGATGACCGCCGAAGGGCATCCGCCAGGGCGGGAAACCGAAGAAGATGCGCCCCGCCGGATTAAGAAATTTATGGACGAACTTCAAAAACTTCTGCTGATCGTGGATGTGCTCGATGACATCGCGCAGAATGATCAGATCGTACGTGCCGAGGGTAGCGGCGCTGCTGTCGTAGATGTCCTGGGTGAGCAATTGCACGTCGGCTCCGGGCACGACCTGCTCCATGAATTCCAGGCCGAGATCGATCTTGCGCTGGTTAAAATCCACGCCGACGCAGGAACAGCCCATCTCCAGAAACGGGACCAGGTTACCGCCTTCGCCGCAGCCGATCTCGAAAACGCGGGTAGCGGAGGTGATCTCCATCGTACGGGCGATGTACGGGATGACGTGCTTGCGGGTGGTGAGGGCCTGCTCGTCGAAGTATTGCCGGGTGTTTTTGTGGCGTTCCTGCATGGGGCGAAAGTACTCCGTTCCCTGGTTTTTTATGGCTAACTGACCGTTGTAAAAATAACGAACGAAGTACTTTTGCCCCATGACCCGCAAACACCTCCTGATCGCCGCCCTGGCCCTGGCCATCGCCAGCTGGAATTCTTACGGCTTTCACCAGGGCGACGAACACTACCAGCTCATCGAGTTCGCGGCCTGGAAGCTGGGCATTCTCGATCAGGGGCAGCTTACGTGGGAGTTTGCCGAGCGGATGCGGCCGGCCACCCAGCCGGCCATGGTTTACGCCCTGCACAAGCTAGTCGGGCTGTTCGGGGAAGTCAATCCGTATCACTTCGCTTTTCTGCTGCGGCTCATCTCTTCCGCTTTATTCATCGTGCTGGCGGCAAGGATGTGGGAGCGTTTTTCTCCGGCTCTACCCGACCGGCGACTGATGCGCTGGCTGGCCCTGGGTCTGCTGTTCAACTGGTGCTCGGTGTACAGCGGGATTCGCTTTTCGGGCGAGAACTGGTCGGCGATGGCGGTAGCAACGGGTTTTTTAAGCTATCCGATCCGTTGGCCGGGGGAACGCAACGATATTTTCACGCCCCGCCGTGACGGCAACGACCTGGCCTGCCTGGGCGCGGGTCTGCTCTTCGGGCTGGCCTTCCTGTTTCGGTATCAGGCAGCCATCATGGTAGTCGGCTTTCTGGGTTGGCTGTTGTTCGTGGGGAGGGAATCGTGGCGGCGGGTACTGCTGGTGGTGCTCGGCGGGCTCATCATGCTGGCCGTCGGCACCGTGCTAGATCGCTGGTTCTACGGCGAGTGGGTCATTGCGCCGTGGCATTATGTCCGCTCTAACCTTATCGAGGGTAAAGCGGCAACCTTCGGCTCCGCGCCGTGGTGGGACTACTTCCGGATGGTGTTCGAGCGGGGCGTTCCGCCGCTGAGTTTTTTGTACATCGCCGCGCCGCTGTGGTTTGCCTGGCGGTTCCGGCGCGACCCCCTGACGTGGATGATGGTGCCTTTTTTACTGGTTCATTTTCTGCTCTCGCGGAAGGATGCGCGCTTTCTGTTCCCCCTCCTCCCCTACGTTCCCGTAATGATGCTGGCGGGGGCCGCGGCCCTGCAAAAGCGCTACGGCGAGGGTTTTTTCGACCGCAAACGGGTTGGCCGGGGCGTAAAGTTACTCTGGGGAATCAACCTGGTCATCCTGCTCACCATCCTGGTGCGGCCGATGATCAGTGAAGTGAGGGTCAATAAGTTCGTTTACGACCACTATACCGAGCCGGTGACCATACTAGCCGACGGGCGGCACGTGTTTACCTACGCCAACCTCGTACTCCATTTTTACCAGCGGCCGGGTAAGGTGACGATCCACCGAACCGAAACCCGGGACGACTGGCCGGCGTGTGAGACCCGGGTTTGCCTTTACTCCCAGCTGACGAAGACGCCCGATCCGCCGGCGGGCGCTAAGTTAGTGTACACGACCCGGCCGGCGTGGGCGGACGGGCTGGGGCTTCAAGATTGGCTGGACGGGATGAAGTGGTGGTCGATCTATGAATTGGACAGGGGCGGGGACGCGGGTGCAGAGTAAACCTTTTTAAAGATCAGTGCCGTGTACGGGATCGGTTCGAGGGCCTGTGTTTACTCTTTAAAATGCCCCACCTTTGCACCTGCGGCCGCGCCCCGCACACCCCGCTCGGAGTCATGCGTATTGTTTTACCCTACCGAACCGTTTACGGCATATTGAAGTCGCCACCGACAAACAAGCTGCCCAAGGAAAAACCTACCCGAAGAATTGTTTGGTAAACAACTCCCGCCTGCGTACCTTTGCGCTCCTTAAATAAAAACTTGCGCCATGCCCAAGATGAAAACGCACAGCAGTGCAAAAAAGCGTTTTAAAATTACCGGTACCGGTAAAGTGAAGCGTTTCCAGGCTTACACGTCGCATATGATGCGCAACAAGTCCAACAAGGCCAAGCTTCGTCTCCGCGACGGCGCCATGGTCAGCGTTGCCGACGAGAAGCGGATCAAGCGTCTGCTGTGTAAGTAAAACCTAGTTATTTCTGATTAAGCAGCGATTTTGTCTTAATCAGGAGCCAAGAAATTCCCAGCGAGGAATCTCTATTTTCCACGAGAGTACGGGCCACAAAGCACCTTTCGGTCTCCGTACTGCACAAAAACAGAGCTATATGCCACGTTCAGTAAATGCGGTTGCAAGCCGCGCGCGCCGCAAGCGCTATCTTAAAGCCGCCAAGGGATACTTTGGCGCCCGTTCCAAGGTCTACACCGTAGCCAAGAACGCCGTTGAAAAAGGCTGGGGTTACGCCTACCGCGACCGCCGCAACAAAAAGCGCGTTTTCCGCCGTTTGTGGATCGCCCGCATCAACGCCGCCGCCCGCCAGAACGGCACCACCTACAGCCGCCTCATGCACGCCCTGAGCACCGCTGAGGTTGGCCTCAACCGCAAGGTTCTTGCCGATTTGGCCATGAACCACCCCGAAGCGTTCACCGCCGTGGTGAACAGCGTAAAGAAATAAGGTCGATCAGCCTTTTTCCCATCCCACGAACTTTTCGAGCCCCGTCGATCTTTGGATTGGCGGGGCTTTGTTTGTCTCTTTAGCAATTTGTAGGGCATAAACCGTTCCACGATTACAGAATAAATGTATCTTACGTGCGCAAACAGACACGCCAAACTGGTTTTTGATCGCAGGTTCTTGCCGGTTAGCAACCTTGTTATCTTTGTTTAGTAAAGTTCTTATTTTACCAGTGGACCTTTCAGTCCGGTAGTTCTTTCCTTTTTACACTCGCTTAGTTACACATTTTAATATTTATGTATCTGACTTTCCTGCGTTCGGCGCGGGATGGCTTGTTAAATTTTATCAGCGACTCCGGCCGGGTGCCGGGTTGCGGAAAATGTGTAATCGGTAAGTGACTCACCAAATACTTAATCAATTAAATCCATAAAATAATGAGACGATTTTTACTAGTCCTAGGACTACTCTTTTTTGTCGTGGGTATTACCATGGCGCAAAAGACGGTGACCGGCACGGTGACCGACGAAGAGGGGGAGAGCCTGATCGGGGTCAGTATCCTGGTGGAGGGAACAACCACCGGTACCGTTACCGATTTAGACGGTCGTTACAGCATCAGTGTTCCCGACGGAAGCAACGTGCTGAATTTCAGCTACACGGGTTTTGGCAACCAATCCGTACCGGTCAATGGCCGTTCGTTAGTTGACGTATCGATGGAGACCGCGGCAGAGCTCCTGGGCGAGGTGATCGTTACCGCCTTTGGTACGACGACCAAAGAGGCTTTCTCCGGCTCCGCGGACGTCGTTGGTGCCAAGGACCTGGAGGTCCGCAACGTGACCTCGGCCATCTCCGCCATCGAGGGTATTGCCACCGGCGTACAGTTCACCTCCGGCAACGGCGGGCCAGGCTCCGAACCCAATATATATATTCGTGGGGTAGGTACCCTGAACGGCAGTGCCGATCCTCTCTTCATCGTTGACGGCATCCAGTTCCGGGGCGGAATTCAGAACATCAACCAGGAAGACATCGAATCCCTTACGGTTCTTAAAGATGCTTCCTCTACCGCTCTCTACGGTTCCCGCGCCGCTAACGGCGTAGTTCTGATTACTACGAAAAAAGGATCACGTAAGGGAAAGACCCAGGTATCCGCTTCGGTCAATCATGGCTGGGTATCTCCTGCGGTTCCCTTTTACGACGAAGTAAGCCCCGGCGAGTACTACGAAATTATGTGGGAGGCGCTGAAAAACTCAAGTGCCGGCGGTGGTGACCCCCAGTTTGCCTCCGATAACATCTTTAATAACCTGGGCTACAATCCGTTCGATGTGCCCAACGATCAGATCGTTGGTACCGACGGGCAGCTGAACCCCAATGCCAACGTCATTTACAAGAGCCTGAACTGGTACGACGAGTTGCAGCAAAGCAACACCCGGACGAACTACAACGTTAATGTATCCAGCGGCGGAGAAAACCACAGTGTTTTCTTCTCAACCTCCTACCTGGAAGAAGGTAGTTACATCAAGACCGCTGAATATGACCGCCTGACCTCACGCGTCAACGCTGATTTTGATGCCACCAACTGGCTCACCCTAGGGGGCAGCGCCAACGTTACCCTTTCCAACGCCGCCGGGCCGAGTTCCGCCGGGTCCGGTAGTATCGTAAACCCCTTTACTTTTGCAAAAAACGTCGGTTCCATTTATCCCGTATTCGTCAATGACCTTCAGGGGAATATCGTAACGGATCTGGCGGGTAACCCCGTTTTTGATTCCGGAGAAGGATTTTCTGAGTTCAACATCGGATCACGCCCCATCAATCAGGGTCGCCACGCCCTTCAGGAATTGCTCCTGAACAATGAACGCGATCAGAACAACCTCTACGGTTTCCGTTTCTACGCCGACGTCGCTCTGCCCGTCAAAGGGCTTAATTTTAACATCAACTATGGTCGGGACATCACCGACGGCATTGAAAAAGAATACGAGAACAACATCATCGGTGATGCGCAGCCTACCGGTCGTTACAGCGAAGATCGTTTTCGGAGAGAGCTCGAAAATTTCACCCAGCTCCTGAACTACAAAACCAGCCTCAGTAATGTGCATAACGTTGAACTGACGCTGGGTCATGAGACAACCGCCTGGGACTTTTCCGACTTCGACGCGCTCGGTATCGACCAGACGGCGGAGGGTATTTTTGAATTTGCCAATTTTGCCACACCTATTAATATCAACGGTGCATCTTCCTCCAAGCGACTCGAGGGCTACTTTGGCCGGCTAAACTACAACTTCGACAACAAGTACTATCTCAGCCTATCAGCGCGAAGAGACGGATCTTCGGTATTTGCTGCGGACTCCCGTTGGGGTACTTTTTATGCCGTTGGCGCCTCCTGGAGACTCGAGCAAGAGCCCTTTATTCAAAATGTCGACTGGATCGACCGCCTGAAACTGCGTGGCTCTTACGGCATCACGGGTAACGACAACCTGGGTACAAGCGCGTCGGGTGTGGATGGCTTCTTCATCTCCCAACCCCAGTACGGGCTGACCTCCAACGCCGGCAATCCCGGGATTTTCTTCTCTACGATCGGTAACCAACAGCTGCAGTGGGAAACCATCGAGGCCTTTGACGTTGCCGTAGAATTCACCTTGTTCAACAACTTCCTGGACGGCTCGATGGAATACTACCGCCGGGGCTCTACCGACCTGCTCTTTGATCTACCGATCGCACTGAGTAACGGTGCGGATGCCTTCCCCGCCAACGATGCCGACCTGTTCAACTCCGGTTTCGAGCTTGGCCTGACGGCAAATTTGATTTCCCGCAATGACTTTCGCTGGAACGTGCGCGTTACCGCTTCTACCCTGAAGAACGAGATCACCAGCCTTCCCGACCCGGTGGTAACTGGCTCCAAACGATGGGAGGAGGGCCGCTCCCGTTATGACTTCTACATGCTGCACACCGCGGGGGTGGACCCTGACAACGGCGATCAGCTGTACTTCGTGTACGAGCTGGACGAAGACGGTAACAGCATACCGGTACTGGAGAATGGCGCACAGGCAACCACCAACGACTGGCAGGAAACGGAAAGAGCTTACCTCGATAAGAGCTCGATCCCCGATCTGCTCGGATCGGTTTCCACCAGCTTTTTCTACAAAGGCATTTCGTTGAACGTACTGACCAACTTCGGTGTGGGCGGTTATGTCTTAGACTTTGGCTACTCCGCCATGATGCACAGTGGCGCTTACGGCAGATCTCTGCACCCCGACATTCTGAACGCATGGCGCCAGCCGGGTGACGTCACGGATGTGCCGCGGATGGAGAATGGTAACAACGGCCTGGTCCGGACCCAGTCATCCCGCTTCCTGACCGATGCCTCCTTCTTCGCCTTACGCAACATCAACCTCGGTTACACCTTCGGCAACAACGTTTCCGATAAACTGGGCATGGAAAACCTGCGCGTGTCCGTCACCGGCGAGAACCTTGCCGTAAGTGCCGCTCGCCCCGGCTTGAACCCCCAGTTCAACTTGGCGGGAACACCTTCCGCAGATACCTTTAACCCCACCCGGATCTTTTCCGTCGGGTTGAACGCAAATTTCTAAACGTCTCACCGTAATACCGACGGACCCGGGGGAAAATGGTGATCGCAGCGATTATAATCAGCGCTCGCACCAAAAGCTCCCCGAGCAGCAGTTTGTCGGGATGACCCGAGATTCTTAACAAAAAATCTAAAATGATGTCATACATAAAGTATTCGATTCTTCTCTTTGCCGCACTGGTCATATTTTCCTGTGACGAGGAATACCTGGAGGCAAGACCAACCAACGCCATTTCCTCCGCCGATGCCCTGGCAACCGAGGCTAATATGGCGCTGATCATCAACGGGATGCACCGAACGGGGTACGCCCAGTCGCAGACGGTACTTCCTGGTGGTACCGCCGTTGCCAGTACCGTTCGGGCGGGTGAGCAATACTGGGTTCCCATGGGGGACAACCTCGCCGGCGGTTTAATCCACAGCGCCAGTGCCAACAACCTGGGCTGGCGGAGTGAAGCGCAGTGGATCTCACATACCGACGAGTTTACCAACACCGTCGATATTCTTTGGTACCACCGCTACAACACCATCCTGAACGCCAACTCGATCATCAATACCGTAGCCGAGGGGAACTTGCCCATGACGGAAAGACTGCGTACCATCGTTGGTCAGGCCTACGCCTACCGGGCTTACGCTTACCTCTCGCTGGTACAGCACTACGCCAAAGGCTACCTGATCGGTAACCCGAGCAGTGACCCCGGCGTGCCGATCTTGTTCTCTTCCGATGCTCCTTTCGAGAGTGGCCCCCGGGAGTCCGTACAGGCAGTTTACGACCAGATTTTTTCCGACCTGGACGCTGCCATCGAGAACTTTGAGGAGGGATCGCCCCGCCCTACCGGCAGTGCTTTCCACAAAGCCGACCTCAACGCCGACGTCGCCTGGGGTCTGCGCGCCAGAGCAGCCCTGGCCACCGGCCGGTGGGAGGAAGCCGCCGACGCCGCCGTTAAAGCACGGGAGGATTATCCGCTCATGGGCGAAGACGACTGGAAGTCAGGTTTTAACTCGACCTTGCTTCCGGAAGTGATCTGGGGCTATAACGTCATCACGACGGAAACCACCTTCTTCCGTTCTTACTTCTACCTCGCTTCCAATACTTTTAACGGTAGCCAGGTACGAAACAACCCTAAGATTGCGGACCGTCGTCTTATCGACGCCACTCCGGATACGGACTACCGCAAGGACATGTTCCTCACCGAGGCACCAAATACTAACCTCTCCGCCGCCAACGGGATGGGCGGTTTTGCCAACAATACCAATCCGCTCTACACAACACAGGAAGAGTTCGACGACGCACGTTCCGCACTGGAGTCGCAGTGGGGCTGGACTTCCCGCCACAATGCGCATCCTTACATGCACGTGAAGCTCCGCCAGGCAGTTCCCGGAGGTATCGAGCCGGACGACATCATCCTCATGCGCTCATCCGAGATGTACCTGATCGAGTCCGAAGCGAAACTGATGATGAACGACCTCTCCGGAGCCCAGGAAGCCCTGCGCCCACTGGGCGAAGAGCGCGACAGTGACTACGATGTCACGGAGTTCGATACGCAGGAAGAGTTCTTCGAGCACATCAAGTTCCAGCGTGGACTGGAACTGTGGGGCGAAGGCTTCCTGTTCCAGGATAAGATCCGTTGGGACGACCCCATCGATCACGCTGCAAATGGTGGCTCCGGCGCTTCCCAGGTAATTTACCAGGATGCTTACCAGGTTGCCCGCCCTTCGGAAGAACCCCGGTGGATATTCAAGATCCCACAGCGGGAGATTGATTTCAATCCTAACATTAGTTCAGCGGATCAGAATCCTTGATCCAGTAAGATTTTTCGCGTTGGTTTCTCGGAACCGGTAAAACAATCAGCCCCACTACGCACCTTGCGCGTAGTGGGGCTTTCAACATTCAGCAACCCTTGATCTAACTGCGTATTGAAGTTGATGATTTTTTCACAACACAGCAAATGTTTTTGGGCGCGGCCGCAGGTGCGGGGCGGGTTGTAATGCAGTGCCGGAAGCTACCGCAGCAGCGTAACCAGACCCCGCAACGTCCGCACCATTCCCTGCTGGTACTGAATTTCGATAACGTATACATACACCCCGGGAGCTGCGTCCGCACCGTCCCAAAGCACAGCCTGCCCCGGAAAGGCCGAGCGCCCAAACTCTGTTACCAGTCCACCCCACCGATCGAATATTCCGCCGCGCTGCACCCGGGCCCGAATTTCGGGAGCCTTGAATATCTCCAGTACGTCATTAACCCCGTCTCCGTTGGGTGAAAAGGCGGTTGGCACGAAGAGTGGCAACTCGCTTGCGCAGCGTTGGTTGAAGGTTGAATCGGTCGGTAACAGACAAAACCCACAACGGTCAAATACGGCCGGCCCGTTCGGAGTTCCGGCACAGTCAGCGCACGCGCGGTTAAAAGCCCGATCCGTTGGCAACAGACAAAGGCCACAGGAGTCTACCCTTGCCGGGCCGCCGGGGGTTCCCTGGCAATCAATACAGGTTTGGTTGAAGAGTGGGTCACCGGGCAATAAGCAGAGCCCACAGCCGTCAACAACAAAATCGCCGAACAGCGTACCGGCGCAATCCGTACAGGCGGCGTTGAAATCAGGACTCGAGGGCAACATACACGTTCCGCAAGAATCCCGGACGGACGGGCCGTTCGGGGCGCCAGCACAGTCGGCGCAGGCCTGGTTAAAGGCGGGGTCGTCGGGTTCCAGGCACACGCCGCAGGCATCAAGCAGGGCGGTACCGGCGGCCACTCCCCGGCAATCTACCGGCGGGGCGGTGGAGAGGGCACAGACTGCATCGATGTCGGCACCGGTGACGGCTCCGGCGCAATCGCCGTCCTGATCGTCCTTTAGCTGTACGGCATCGAAGCGCAGGTCTCCCTCAGCGTAACCGGGTAAAAAGGCATCGACGTCGACCGCAGTTGTCGACCCGGCGATCAGGCCTACCGTGAAGTACCCTTCTCCCTCTATGTCTGGAAATCCGGCGGCCACCAGCGCCGCCCGGGTAGCAAGATTCACGGGTCGTAGTGCCACCGTTGTCTGTTCTGCCGCAGTACCAACCTCAAATACCCACAGATCAGGAGCGGTCGTTCCGGAGTTGGTCATCTGGTTATTGACGAAGCCAAGGCGCAGCGTCCCCCCCTTACCCAATGAAAGTACCGACGTATTGACCGTTGTTTCTTCAGACCAATCCGCTACCCCGAGGGTATTGTCCAGTTCCCCGACCTGGCTGCCGCAGTTCTGATCGAAGACCAGTACCACGTCGGCGAAACTCAGCCCGTCCGGACAAACACCGCATCCGTTATTGGCCAGTTCCGCGCATTCCGGATCATCGCAATCGGCCAGGCCGTCACCATCGTTATCTACGCCGTCGGCACAGTCGATCGCGTTGTTCTCCTGCGCGTACGCGTTCAAACTTAGCAGGACCAGCAAACAGATCAGGAATTGGCGCATAACCGGAAAGTATACATTTTTGCGACGGTTTAAAAACGGGAACGTCCACCCGGTTGTCGATCAAGTTGATAACTGCTTTTGCTTCCGACAAGGACCGGTTTACCCCAGCAACAATTCCCGGTCGACGCACCGGGGAGTTTCCGCTCCATAATGAGAAACAAACAGTAAAGTATCCCGCGCGCCAAGTAGCTCCTCCAGCAAAACGTTAGCCCTGGTGATGTCATTCGCATCCAGCCCCTGGTAGGGCTCGTCCAGCAGCAGTACCGGCGGCGCCTTGATCAACGCCCGCAGCAGCAGCACCAACCGTTGCGTACCGCTGGAGAGGTCGTTAAATTGAAGCCCGGCAAACCGCCCGATCCGGAAATAGTTGAAGAGCGCATCCGCCATGTCCAGCTGCGCCGAATCCGGTTCTCTGGGAGGGGTGAAGGTATCCGTCAGGCCGGTCAGCACGGTTTGGTAAGCCGTTATGGGTTCCCGGAAGTACGTATGGAATTCGGGCGACGTAAAGCCGATACGCCGCTTTACTTCCCAGATGCTCTGTCCCGCCCCCCGGCGTTGACCGAACAGGAATATTCTGCGTGCATACGCTTGCGGGTTATCCGCATAGATCAGGCTCAGAATGGTCGATTTGCCGGAGCCGTTGGGGCCGTGTAGCCGCCATTTCTCCCCCCGGTTGACCGTCCAGTTCAGATTTTTGAAGACGGTCCGGTCGCCGTAACTGACGCTTACGTTCTCCAGGCGGATCACTTCGGAGAAATGATCATTTTCCGTAAGCACTTTATGCCAGTAGCTTTTTATTCGCGATAAGGCCGCCTCATTTGCTAAAATTTTCTCGTTCCCCCGCCGAAACTGGCCTATCGGCCCGGTTTCTGCTCGTCCCTCGGGAGAAAGGTGCAAGCGGTGGGTGATACAAGCGGGCAACTCCACGTAGTGCCCCGCCAGTACGAGCGTAAGCCCGAGCCGTTCCACGAGGTCATCCAGTAACTGATTGACGATCCGGCGGGCCGCAGGGTCGAGGCCTACGTAGGGGTTATCGATCACGAGCAGTTGCGGACGGCCCAGCAGTTCGCGGGCCAGTAGAACCTTCCGGGTCTGACCGCTGGAGAGTTTGATCTTTTCCAGGTCCAGCAGGTGGGTGATCCCGATCAGCTCGAACAGGTCCAGGTGGTCATCGGGGTTATTGCCTCCGGCGGCGAGGTACCGGCGAACGGTCGGGTGACCGTCGCGGTCGAAGGCGTTGAAGCGTTGCTGGTAGTAGTGCCCCTGGTCGCGGCCGACGGCAATGCTGGCCTCGTCCATGAACGTCACCAGACGGATGGCGGAACGGCGTTTTTCAAAGGGGAGCCCGTCGTTCAGGAAAGGGTAAACACATTCACCGCTTACCAGCCTGCGCCTGTTGGCAACTCCCTGGGCGAGCAGACTTTTTCCCGAGGCGCGGGGGCCGGAGATAACCCAGTGCTGGCCGGGGCGGATGGTCCAGTCGACGGGATGTAACCTGCTTTGGTGGGGAACGGCTCCGGTTAATCGTAAAATTTCGGTCGCTTGCAAGCTTTGGTATTGTTTTCAAAGTAATATCACGATCAGCATGAAAGGACCGTCACCCGGGAAATCTGTTTCCGGGCGTTAAAATTCAAGGTAAGCATCACTTCTTCGTCCTCCAACTTAAGAACTCGTTCAAGATGTTCCCGAAGGGATACGGTGCGCGCACGCAGGTATGCAAAAACGGATCTTTAAAGGCACTGTCGTTAACCCGGCCACCTCTGCCGCAATGATCCGGAGATTAATCCACTCCCTACGATTTAAACGCCGTTGCCATACGTTACACTTTTTTAAAACGGAAGTCGGGGGGAACGGGCGATGCATAAAACCCGTCTTGGCACCCGCGACCGCGCCCACAATAACGTCCGGGGGAAGGAGTACGACGGCATTTTAAGAAGACCCGACGAGACATCAGGATGCTTATCCGTTACTTGCGGCGCGCTTTCATCTTTGTTTTGGCGGACCGCCGCGGAGGCGGGGGTACATCGTGCAGTTCCAATTGGTCTAGTTCTTCCTCCAACTCAACGATATTGTTCTTACGTTCCATGATCGTGGTCCGCATGGCCATGTACTTCTGGCGCTTCAGGGTTTTTTCTTCGAGGGCCCGGGCGAGTACCCGCAACTGATTGTCGACGCCTTCCAGGCGTTTCAGCCGTTGCATATCTTCATCGAGCGAGGCGATCTCCTCGTCCAGTTTTACCACTACGGAATCGATGCGGCGGACCTTAGGTCCCCCTTCCCCGTAGTACATCAATACGGATACGGTCATGCTGAATGCGAAAATGGCGAGCGTGGGCCAGGTCATCTCGAGGGGGAAACCCGTAGACCACGCGATCAATGCGGAAACGGGTATCGAGATCACTACCGCGATGAAGCCGTAAATGAGGGCGTATTTGGCACTGATGCTGAAGGCCTGAATCTTCCCCGCCGTCTCGATAAAATTAGGGGTCACTCCGGGCATACAGATGAAGTCAGGAAGGGCCTCACGGACCTAACGATTGTGGTAAAAAAATTGAACGATGACGGATTGGATGGCCCGGACTATTTGATTCCGATACGGCGGGCCCGCTCGGAGACGGATGCGACCAGGTACCACATAACCGCCGCCATAAAACAGATGGTCAGCAAGGGCAACCCGATGCTCATGATCCCGGGTACGCTGCCGTTGGAAAGATACGCGGAAGCGCCGTAACCGATGGCAATAACGGTCGCTACGCCTAAAACTACGGCCAAAACCAACGTTCCTCCGGCGGGTACACCATTGCCGTCGGAAGATTTGCCGGTTTTGGTTTCCCGGCCGGCTTGCGTTTTCTGTCCCATCACAAAGGTGGGAGGGGTTGCCGTGGCGGCGATGGTATCGTTGTAGTTATGTTCAGCCATAGTTGGTGTTCGCGTTGTTTCTTCCGTTGCGGAAGAAACAACTTTTAAATCATTTTTGGAATCAACGACCGGAACGGTGTCGTAATCTCCCTGATCCTGCAATTGGTCGATCAACTGCAAAAGTTCTTTTTTAATCGCTTCTTCCCGCTCGGCGAGGTCTGCTTTACGGGCGTCGCGCAGGCGTTTGTCGAGGTCGGGAAGTCGCCGGCTGAGGTAAGTACGATGTTGTCCCCGTATCTGACTCAGAATTTGAATGACGAGTTGTTCTTCGTCTTTCTCCAGCAGGGACCGCAATGAACTTGTCTCGATTGACATACCTCGCAGCTTTAGTTCGCGAATTTATCAATTAATAACGGCTAAAACAAGTTCTTGTTTGACCGCAAGCCATAATTAACTGGTTTTCAGGCCCCGTAGCTGCCCATACACCGGATTTAACCCGTGGTTGTTCCGTTTAAAACCTGCTTTACTTCCGCGCGTCTTTTTCCCGGGCCGGCAGGGCGATGACCTTCACCCCTTCCTCCAGGATCATTTTGTTGTACTTAGGGACCTTATCCGCCAGCACGGACTGGTATTTTGACAGTTGTTTGTCGATCTTCCCTTCGATCTCCCGCTTGACCGCGTAGGCCGCCGCCGTTGGTTTGTAAGTACCGATGCCGGTAAGGCTATTGAGGTGAGCCAGTTTGTTCGTTAGCCGGATCGGATAGTTGAGCGGGTCCTGGCGGGAGCGGTTTTTGGTCTGATACAGCGCCTCTTCCACCTCGGTGAGCGACTTGATGATGTCATTGCCGTATTCTTTCAGTTCCGGGCTGGCGTCTTTCGGCAGGCGACCCTGAAAAGTCTTTATCTGATCGCGGACGCCGCGCAGATCGATGATGGTCTGGTGTGCTTCGGAGGTCTTATCCTGCACCTCCTTCATGAAGCGAAACTGGGCGGCCATATCTTCCGTACCGGCCGTTACGCGGGGATCGGCCTTGACGGTGAACGATCGCCGTTGCTGGTCGCCTTCGGTTCCGAAGATTACGTCGTAGTTGCCCGGCAGCGCCAGCGGGCCACCCGCGCCGGCCCACCACAGGATCATGTCCGGCACCTTCACGCCGTCCGGGTAGCGGAGGTTCCAGTTGATGACCTGACCACCCGGCTTTAATTCCAGTTTATCGTCCTTCTCCTCGGCATCGGTGGTCCATTCCCGGACCAGTTCCGCGTCCTTTTCGATGCGCAGGTAATAAACGTTGGTGTCTTTGGCCAAGTTTTCGTCGAGCCACAGATGGAAATTGACGCCGCCGGGGTGATTCGTCCCCGCCGTACGGCTTTCCTGCGTGCTTCCACCCATACGCCAGGCATCCGCGGGATCGAAGAGGTGATAACCGGCACCGGCCCGTACATCGGCCAACTGCTTCAATACGGTCAGGTCGTCCAGAATCCAGAAACTGCGGCCCTGGGTAGCTACGATCAGGTTATCGTCTTTGATCGTCAGATCGGTGATGGGCACCATGGGAATATTGCGCTGGAAACTTCGCCAGTTTTTGCCCGCGTCAAAACTGACGTAGAGGCCGGATTCGGTACCGGCAAAGAGGATGTCGGGTTGCCCGGGATACTGACGAACAACGCGGGTGAAGTGGTCGCGCGGAATACCGTTGTCGATCCGCGTCCAGGTCTTGCCGTAGTTGGCGGTATGGTAGAGGTACGGTGTATAGTCGCCGGACTTGTAGCTGGTGCCAGCCAGGAACAGCCCGCCGTTGGCGCGCTGGTCGATCTCCACGGAGTTCCACATGATGTATTTCGGGGCGTCCTTGGGGGTTACGTCGTCCCAGCCGCCGCCGTCGTCCCTGGAGACGTGGACGAGTCCGTCGTCGGAAGCAGCCCAGATCAGGCCTTTTTCCTTATTTGATTCACAGGCGGCAAAGATGGTGGCGTAGTACTCCACGCCGGTGTTGTCCTGGGTGATCGGGCCACCGGAGGAGACGAGTTTGTCGGCTTCGTTGCGGGTCAGGTCGGGGCTGATGATCTCCCAGCTTTCACCTTCATTGGTGCTGCGGTGGACGTGCTGGCTGGTGGTGTACAGTACCTTGCCGTCGTTGGGGCTGAAGAAGATGGGGAAGTTCCACTGGAAGCGGTACTTCATGCCTTCGGCGCCGTAGCCCATCGGGTTATCGGGCCAGACGTTGATGGCGCGGTTCTGATTCGTTTCGTGGTCGTAGCGGGTGAGGTAACCACCGTAGCTGCCGCCGTAAACGATGTCCGGGTTGCGGGGGTCGGGGGCGATGTGAGCCGATTCTCCACCGGCGGTGCTTTCCCAGTCGGATTCACCGATGGTGCCCCGGTCGGTGCGGTGAGGAATGCGGACGGTGGAGTTGTCCTGCTGCGCGCCGTAGATCCGGTAGGGGAAAGCATTGTCGGTTACCACGCGGTAGAACTGGCTGGTCGGCTGGTTGCGGTAAGTGCTCCAGTTTTCGCCGCGGTCAAAGCTTACCTGCGCGCCGCCGTCGTCGCCGATGATCATGCGTTCGGGGTCTTCGGGAGCGATCCAGAGGTCGTGGTGGTCGCCGTGAGGAGCATTATTGGATTCGAACTTGCGGCCGCCGTCGGTGCTGTGGTGGTAACTGACGTTCATGACGTAAACGCCGTCGATGTCGACCGGGTCGGCGTAAATGCGGGTGTAGTACCAGGCGCGCTGGCGCAGGGCGCGGCTGTCGGAGCGAGCCTGCCAGGTATCCCCCCCGTCGTCGGAAACGTAGATGCCGCCCTGCTCGTTTTCGATCAGGGCATAGACGCGGTTACCGTCGACCGGGCTGACGGCCACGGCGTTGATGCCCCACAGTCCGGTGGGCAACCCTTTGTTGGCGCTGATGTCGGTCCAGGTATCGCCGGCGTCGGTACTGCGCCAGAGGCCGGAGCCCTCACCGCCGGATTCGAGGCTGTAGGGGGTACGGCGGATCTTCCAGGTGGAGGCGAACATGACGCGGGGATTCGAGGGATCCACGGAGAGGTCCACGGCACCTGCGCCCGCGCCCGCAAAAAGGACGCGCGTCCAGTTTTTACCACCGTCGGTAGATTTGTACACGCCGCGCTCTTCGGTGTCCTTGAACAGGTCGCCCATGACGGCGGCGTAAACGAGGTTCGGGTCGTTCTTGTCGATGCGGATGCGGGAAATGTGGCGGCTGTTCTTTAGCCCCATCTGCTCCCAGTTCTTACCGCCATCGATGGTTTTCCAGACGCCATAGCCGTAGCTGACGTTGCCGCGCACGGTCTTTTCCCCGCCGCCGACGTAGATGATGTTCGGGTTGCTTGCGTGGACGGCCACCGCACCAATACTGCCGCCGAAGGCCCCGTCGGAGATGTTGGTCCAGGTCTGGCCACCATCCTTTGTTTTCCAGACACCGCCACCGGAGCCACCAAAGAAGTACAGGTTCGGCTTACCGGGAACACCCGTAACGGCGCTGGCGCGGCCGCCGCGAAAGGGGCCGATGTTGCGAAATTCGAGGGAGGAATAGTGGTCTTCCGCCTGGGCATTCAGGGCGAGGGCGCAGGTGCAGAGGAGGATTAACAGCAGGGAACGTAGCATGGTCTCTTTGGTTTGGTGGGGGAATATAAAGCTTTCGCTGTGAACCCGGAGGGTTCGATAGCTTGGGAACGGGTGGAGCGCGCAGCGCGGAACCCGTCGCCGAAATGGCGATGGATGGAGCTTACAACGCAAAGCTCTTCGGTAATCTGGCGATGGGTTCCTCGGATTGCTTCGCAATCCCGCTTCACCCATGGCCAAGCCAACGATTCCTCCGGAATCTGCGCAAGTAAAAATGTTGTAAAAAAATAATTAATACTATTTGTGTCTTAACCGTCGAGTCCTTTAATTTCGGTTCAAACAGCAATACACAAACATGCCGCAATCCTGTTCCAGAATAATTCTCCACACACTTTTGAGTACCGAGAACCGCGTTCCAATAATTGATAAGGCTGTGCGGGGCGAATTGCACGCCTATATGGTTTCGCTATTTCACAACCGGGGTTGCCACGTATTCGGGATCAACTCGGTGCCCGACCACATCCATATAGTACACAGTTTGCCCCGCACGGTCACGCTGGCGGCGGTAATCGCCGACGTTAAGAAGTTCTCCAGCGCCTGGATCAAGACCAAGGGTTTGAAAAACCGGCGTTTCGGTTGGCAAGACGGCTACACCAGCTATTCGGCGGATTATCGCAGACTGAACGGCTTACTCGAATACGTAAGCAATCAGCACGATCACCGCGGTTACATGGGCGAAAAATGTACTTTGTAGAAGAGTACAGCTAGTTTCTGATGATCAACAATTTCGAGTTCAACCCCAACTACCCAACTACCAGTTCCCCGAGCGGCCAGCGGATGACACCGTAAGGGAGCCCCCGAACCTCAATTGCATCCCCCTCCTCCTTTACGGGGTTTACGGGTTGACCCCGGAGGGTTCAGGAAAGTAGTAGGTATCTTCGCCCGCGCCCAACCAAGCGCAAAATGACCAACCCCCAAATAGCCGCCCACTTCAATATTCTGGCCAAGCTGATGGAGCTGCATAAAGACAATCCCTTCAAGATCCGTTCCTACGTCTCCGCTTACAACAAACTCCGCAAAATGGACGAGCCGCTGGCGGGGAGATCGGAAACCGAGCTGCAGAAGATCGAAGGGGTCGGCAAGGCAATTGCCGCAAAAATTCACGAGTTGGCGACTACCGGGCGGATGGAAACCCTGGAAAAGTGGCAAGCTAAAACGCCGGAGGGTATTCAGGAGATGCTGAAAATTCGCGGTTTCGGACCTAAGAAAGTGAAGGCGGTCTGGGACGGACTGGGCGTGACCACCGTGGGCCAGCTGCTCTACGCCATCAACGAGAACCGGCTGGTGGAGTTGAAGGGATTCGGCGCAAAGACCCAGGAGACCCTGCGCGAAAAGCTGGAGTTTCACCAGCGCAGCCTTGGCCAGTTCCACTACCGAACGCTCGATCTGGCGGCCGGTGCGCTGCTGACCCAGTTGCGGGCGATGTTCCCGGAGGAGATATTCGAGCGCACCGGAGCACTCAGACGTTGCTGCCCCACCCTGTCCCGCATTGCCCTGATCACTTCCCTTGCACCTGCGGTCGCGCCCGAAATAAAAGGCTTTGAAAACCTGGAGACGGCAGACCACCGCAGCACGGCCTCCGTCGACGGATTTCCCGTTACCCTTCACCACTGCACCCGGGCGAATTTCGGCAGCAAACAATTCCGACATACCGGTACTCCGGCTTTCCTCGAGGCCTTCGTTGCGGCGTTCCCGGACACCGATTTTCAAAATCTGGCCACCGAGGCCGAAGTATTCGCCCGCGCCGGCGTCGACCCCATTGCGCCCGAACTGCGCGAGGACGATGCCTACATAGGTCTGGCCCGTAACGGTCAACTGCCGGTGCTGATCGAGGAAAAGGATGTCAAGGGCGTCGTGCATTCTCACTCCACTTATTCCGACGGTATCCACACCCTGCGGCAGATGGCCGAGGCGGCCCGGGCAAAGGGTTATGCCTATCTCGTGATCTCCGACCACTCCAAAACCGCCGTTTACGCCGACGGGCTGAAAGTAGCAAAAGTACGGGAACAGTGGGCCGAAATCGACGCCCTTAATGCAGAAATGGCCCCGTTCAGAATTTATAAAAGCATCGAGAGCGACATCCTCGCCGACGGCAGCCTCGACTATGACGACGACCTCCTCGCCGGTTTCGACTTCGTCATCGCCAGCGTTCACTCCGGCCTGAATATGGACGAAGAGAAAGCCACCCGACGGCTGCTGACCGCGATCGCCAACCCGTACACCACCATTCTCGGACATCCTACGGGACGGTTGTTACTGAGTCGCGCCGGCTATCCCATCGACCACCACCGAATAATCGATGCCTGCGCCGAACACGGTGTTGCCATCGAGCTGAACGCCAATCCGTACCGGCTCGACCTGGACTGGAAATGGATCCCCTACGCGATCGACAAGGGCGTCAGGATCAGCATCAACCCGGACGCACACTCCACGGGCGGCATTGACGATATTCGCTACGGGGTGCTGGCCGCCCGTAAGGGGGGCATGACCGCCGCCAGCTGCTGGAACACCCTTACTCCGGGAGACATATAGGGGTGAATTTTTACCCTTTTTTTAACATAGTTGCTAAAACAATAATCTCGAACTACTTTTGCAAAGAATTTTGCGCCGCCCAAAATCGGTTCGAACTTTCAGAGGTTAGACCGGATGTCGCCCTAACGACACCTTCTTGCCTCTGGGTTTCCTTCAAAGCAGCGATAGCATACAACGATCCGTTCTCTGAAATATGCACTGGAGTGTTTTTCAATCCACTGTAAATTTTCGCTTTTCGCAGTTGACTTCACCTGATTCTTCCAAAGAAATTTTTGCCGATCCTCCGGTAGAAACACGTTTACTTAATCACTTTTTCAACTTTACCTCATATGCATAGATTGAGACTATTATTTTGGGTACTTCTGCTCAGCGGCGCGTCCGTGCTGCAGGCCCAGACCATTACCGGTACGGTGATGGACGAAGAGGGCATTCCGCTAATTGGCGCTACCATTCTGGTAGAAGGTACGACGACGGGTACCGTCACCGACATCGACGGCAAGTTCAGCGTTCAAACTCCGGCGAACGCTGAGGCTCTGACCGTTTCCTACACTGGTTTTGCCAGTAAAACCCTTCCCCTCGTAGGCGGCCGGACCGTTTACGACATCACCCTTGAGAACGATGCCATCGGCCTGACCGACGTCATCGTAATCGGTTACTCTCCCGTACAGCGTAAGAACCTCGTTGGTTCCGTCGCTTCCATCGACGGGGGCGACATCGAGCGGGAAGCGGGTTCTACCGTACAGTCCGCCCTGCGTCAGGCCGCCGGCGTGGTGGTACAGCAAAGCAACGGTGCCCCGGGCTCCGGCTTTAACATCCGCGTCCGTGGATCTACTTCCATTCTGGCTTCCAACGAGCCGCTTTTCGTAGTTGACGGTGTTCCCGTCATCTCCGGTAGCTTCTCTCAGGTAGGTGTGGGTGGTCAGGAGACCAACGCCCTTGCCGACATCAACCCTTCCGACATCGAGAGCATGGAGATCCTCAAGGATGCCTCCACCACGGCCATTTACGGCTCCCGTGCCGCGAACGGCGTAGTTCTTATCACCACCAAGAGTGGTAAGGCCGGTAAGACGCAGATCAACTTCAACAGCAGCTACGGTTTTAACTCTCCGATCAAGCTGATCGATGTTGTTGACAACGAAGGCTACACCGATTACGTCGAGGAGCGTTACGGATTCCGCAACGTCGCCAACTTCGGCGGTAGCCTGGACACGGCAGCTTTCTCCAACTGGCAGGAACTCATCTTCGACACCAATCCGATCACCAGCCAGAGCCTGAGCATGTCCGGTGGCGACGCTAAGACAAAGTTCTACTCCAGCCTCAGCTACGACGACAACCAGGGCATTCTGAACAACAGTCGTTTCCGCCGCTACAACGCGCGTCTTAACCTGGATCACTTTGTGAATGATAAATTCAAGACCAATTTCAACCTTGGTTTTGTCAACTCTAATACAGACCGCATCCAGAACGACAACAATATTTTTGGTGCCGTTTCCGCCGCCATTCTGTTGCCTCCCGCCATTCCTATCCGTAACGAAGATGGTTCTTACGGTACCGCTTTCGGCCTGGAGAACCCGGTAGCCGCTACCGACGAGTACAAGCATAAGCTGGTAAACAACCGGGTAATTGGTAACGTCTCCGCTACCTACTTTATCATTGATCCGCTTTCTATCACCGCTAAGCTCGGTGCCGACGTGATCAACGTACGGGAAAGCGTATTTGAGCCCAGTGTTCTGCAATCTTCCGCTAACGGTCAGATTCAGGAAGGAAGCCGCAACCAGACGCGCCTCATCAATGAGTACACCCTGAACTACAATGGCAGCTTTGGCCAAACGCAGTTCAACGCCGTTGCCGGTGCGATCTTCCAGCGCGACGAGTTCCGCCGTACGTACGTACAGGACAACGATCTGCCGACAAATCAGTTTCCCAGTCTCGATGCCGCGGCTAACCCCGCTACCGTTAACGGTGACTTCAGCGGTGACGTACTCAACAGCTACATTGCAAGCGTTAACTTCAACTTGAGCAGCAGCCTGTTCCTGACGGCCTCTTTCCGTGCCGACGGATCCAGCCGCTTCATCAACAACCAGTGGGGTTACTTCCCCGGAATCGCAGCGGGATACAACTTTGCCGCCGACAATAAAATGCCGACGTTCGACCTGCTGAAGCTTCGCGCCAGCTGGGGCCAGACCGGTAACAACAACATCGCCAACTTTGCCACCCGCCAGCTTTACGGTGGTGGTGCCGCTTACCTGGATGCTCCCGGGACTTCTCCCACGCAGATCGGTAACCCGGACCTGGTTTGGGAAACGACTACCCAGTTTGACATTGGTATTGACGTTGGTATCCTTGATAACCGCATCTCTGCTACCTTCGATTTCTACCAAAAGAACACCAGTGACCTGCTTCTCGGTCGTCCAATCCCCACCACTTCCGGCTTTAACACCGTTACCGAGAACATCGGCGACATGAAGAACACCGGATTTGAGGCAGCATTTACCTTCGTAAACGTACGGAAGCCGGACTTCAACTGGACAACCAGTATTCAGGGTGCCATCAACCGGAATGAGGTAGTGAACCTCTTCAATGACCAGCCCCAGGACTTTGGTTTCGCTACCCGCCTGGCGGTAGGAGAGCCACTAGGCTCTTTCTTCGGCCTGGAAACCGACGGTATCTTCCAGAACCAGGGCGAAATCGACGCGGTTAATGCTTTGAATGACGATCGTGATTTTCAGGGCGGCGTCGCTCCCGGTGACTTCCGCTTCATCGATCAGAACGGAGACGGCATCATCAATGACGAGGACCGTACCTTCATCGGCAACGCGCTTCCCGATTTCACCGGTGGTGTAGACAATAAGCTGAGCTGGAAAGGTATCGACCTTAACTTCTTTTTCCAGTTCAACCTGGGCAATGAAGTGTACAATAACAACCTGGCTTTCGCGGAAGGCCTGAACAGTGTCTTTGCCCCTACCGTCCGTTCCTTTGAAGGAGCCTGGCGCGCGGAAGGAGACGGCAACGAATTCCCCCGGGTAACCGGAGGTACGGGTGCCACCAACAACCGGCAAGACAGTGACCGCTACGTAGAGGACGGTTCTTTCGTTCGTCTGAAGTCCGCTAACCTCGGTTACAACCTGCCGACCAGTATTCTCAGTGGTGTTAACATTCGTGCTTTGCGCGTCTACGTTTCCGCCACAAACCTGATCACCTGGACCAACTACAGCTGGTACGATCCGGAAGTAAATACTTTCGGTGACAGCAACGTATCCCTCGGTACTGATTTCCTCACTTACCCCCTGGCTCGTACGGTCCAGTTCGGCATCAACCTGGGACTCTAAAAAACCTACCAATTATGACTAAGCAATTTTTTAAAGTGCTGTCTCTGGCAGCGTTTATCTCTCTTTCGAGCTGTGGAGATTACTTCGACCTCGAATCCATTCAACCGATCGACGCGGTAGCGGCAAATGTCGCCATCAGCGATCTGCAGTCGGCGCAGGCCGCTCGTGCCGGTGTATACAGTTCACTTCAGGTTGACAATTTCGACCGCTGGCTGGCCGCACCGCAGTATTTCAGTGACGAAGCCATTTGGACGGGCACCTTCCCCACCAGAGCGGAGTTCGATGATTACAACGTGATCACCAGCAATACAACGCTGGGGGTAATGTTTAGCGCCTTCTATGGCACCATCAACGACGCGAACAATATCCTCGAGATTTTGCCCGGCGTCGAGGATGCTACCGTAGACGAAGAGTCGCGCAACAGCATTCTGGCCGAAGCTCGCTTTGCCCGTGCCATCTCTTACCTCGAGCTGACGCAGGGCTGGGGTGATGTTCCAATAGTAACCACCCCCACCCGTGGCGTTGGCGAGGAGCTTAACGTCGCGAAAAGCAGCCGTGATCAGGTACTGGCTCAGGTCATTGAAGACATGACCTTTGCCGCAGCTAACCTGGTGGACGGTAAGTCTCTGGGTGCTACCGTAGCCGCCGCTAACGGTTATCTTGCCCGCGTAGCGCTCTACCAGGAGCGCTGGGAAGATGCTGAAAATTTTGCAAAAACCGCTCTGGGTGGTGGAAGCCTGGCGGACTTCAAAGCCTCCAGCCCCGGAGACAAGCTGTTCTTTATCGAGTTCATCGCTACTGACGGTAACAGCCTGGCGTTTTTCTACGGCCCCGCCGACCTGAACGGTCGCCTCAGCATCTCCCCCTCGGCTGAGCTGGTAGCCGCTTTCGAAGAAGGCGACCTCCGCGAGGCAATGACCTACGATACGCTGAACGGCGCTCCTTACGGCGTGAAGTATCCGGATTTCAACGCCGCTTCCGGCAGCCAGGCATCACCCATCAAGCTGATGCGCGGTTCCGAAATGGCCCTGATCATTGCCGAAGCTAACGCCGAGCAAGACGAATTCGATGAAGCTTCCGACTGGATCAACCAGGTGCGTTCCGCCGCCGGCCTGGACGACATTTCCCTCGACGACGACAACTTCGAAGACGCGATCCTCCAGGAGCGCTTCGTCGAGCTCGCCCTTGAAGGCGGCCACCGCCTCTGGGACGTTCGCCGCAGAGGCAGAGCCGTGGAAATCTTCGGCCCCGGTGGCTATGACGCCGGCTGTGATGACATCTGGCCCCTGCCACAGCGGGAGATCGACCGTAATACCGCGCTTGAGCAGAACGGTTGCTGCAACTGCTGATTCTCGTTAAGAATTAGTTATCAACGAAGCCCCATCGCATATTTTGCGGTGGGGCTTCTTAGTTTTATGCTGCCACGTTACATCCATCAAAATAAATCCTTCCATGAAACCTCTCCTCTTTTTGATCGCTTATTTCGTTACATCCACCCTTTGTGCACAGTACGCGATGGTACGGGTGATGGACCAGTGGAAAGAGAAGATCTCCAGGAAAGACCCCGCCTTCGATCCGCTGATGGCCGATGCCGCCGCAACGATTTCCACCGAAACAGACGCCGGAAGGATAGAATACCTCAATCAGTCTATTCGTCCCGTCGAAATAAACCGGTACCTCGAAGTATTCGGTAATCCGTTTCTCAACAAAAAATTCAGTCAGGCTGTACTGATGGATGCCGGCAACCAGCAGGTTCCCCTCGGCCCCGTGAACTACAATGCTTATTCCGCCCGGATCGAGTTCAGGCAGGGAGAGAGCCAGTTTCAGTTTTTACCGAATTATTTCCCCCGCCTTATGCTCACGAACGGTAACGGACAGGAGGAACTGCTTGTATACGGATTGCTTCCAGGTCTGGAAAAGAAATATTCGACCCTGCTACTGAATACCGACGTACTCAAAGTGGCGACCCACCTGGAAGTGAGCAGGGTTGAAAACGAAGGCTTTTCGAAGGTATCCGGAAATGCGCAAAAGGAACGCTTTATTCCCGTCAGGTCACTTTACATTTGGTACAATGGTCGTTGGGTTCGTTCGGGCTTCAAGGTCAAGATGATTGCCAAAGAGTTCGGCCTGGAGAAAGAGATGAAAACCTTCCTCAGGAAAAATAAGCTTAGCCTTAAAGATAATGGCGACCTCCTTAAGCTCATGACCTACGTCAAGGGTCTGCTGGAAGCGTAGCAGTAGCAGCAGCAGTTTTCAATTTGGCTTCAATTAACCTCACCCCCAACCCTTCTCCGGAGAAGAGGGGGGAATAAACGCATGGAATCGGTGACCTAAAAGACGGAGCTCAGTGCCTTAAGGCTAAAAAAGACTAAACTGAGAATTACTGCAGCAGTAGCTTACTCTTTTGCTTGCTAAAGCGAGGTATTTACGGCGCGAACGCAGGATGCAAAGGCGGTTATTAAAGAAGCAACGTTAAAATTGCCTAACTTAGTCATCCAAGTGCTCCCGCACTTGTTTAATCATTCGCAGTCCCTCCCTACCCATGCTTCGCCCGCTATTTTCTGGTCTACTAATTGTTTGTTCGTTGGTGCTTTCCGCCCAGGTGATCGGCTATGTCGACAGCGTGGAGGTACACCGGACCGATACCATCTACTTTGATTTTGGCAGCGCGGACCTGAGCCCGGAAGCAGCGGCAGCCGTGGCGATCCTGGCCGCTGACCGGCCCGCGGCCCTGGAACTGTACCTGGAAGGACATACCGACGCCATCGGCTCCGACCGGGCCAACGATGCCCTGGCCCAGCGCAGGAGTAAAGTTACCCTGGCGGCAGCTCTGGCCGCCGGCTGGCCGGAAGATGCGGTGGAGATCCGGCATTTCGGAGAAAAACGACTGCTGGTAAAATCGGCCGCAAAGGAGTGGCGCAACCGCCGCGTGCTGCTGCGCTCCGGATTGCCGAAACGTTACGCTCTTTTCCGGGGTCAGATAACGGACGAGGAGGGCAACCCCTTACCCGGAGGCGTGATTGCCGACAGCAAGTACCTGAAGGACACCATTCGGGCGGATGACCTGGGGGTTTACACCATTCCCCTGCCGTTAGACGTCGGGGTACGCCTAGACATATACGCCAAGGGCCACTTTTTCACCAGCCATACCATGGTGCTGACGGAGCAAAAGTCCGCCCCGCCGCTGGTCAGCCGACTTCGCCCCGCCACCGTCGGCAGCAAGTTTTTGGTGGAAGATCTGTATTTCGTCGGCAACCGGGCCGAGTTATTGCTCTCTTCGCGCGCTACCCTGCCCCGGGTGCTGCAATTCGTGCGCGGCAACGAAGGGTTGAAAATCGAGATCAGTGGTCACGTCAATATGCCCGGTGAGCGCCGGGACCCGGGTACCTGGGAATACCGGCTTGCCGAAAACCGGGCCCGAGTAGTGTACGATTACCTGGTACACTTCGGGGTCAGCCCGCAGCGGATGAGCTACAAGGGGTACTCCAACTACGAGATGATCGTGCCGAAGCCCCGCAACGAAAAAGAGATGCTTGCCAACCGGCGGGTGGAGATCAGGGTGGTGGGTGACGGCGGGGTGGATAACTAAAACGGACTCAGCCAGGCATCCAGGCGTTCAGCCGACAGGTGTCGGATTTCCTAGCTTCCGGTCCTTCCCCTGCACCTGCGGCCGCGCCCGGATAACTACCGCGCGGAATAAATTAATCGGGTTCAGGAACACAACTTTCTCAATATGTCGTAGGTTTGCCGCCAGGTTAAGAAGGCCACAGCTTATGATCACCGTCATCTCAGGAACAAACCGCCCCGGCAGCCGAACGTTGCTTTTTGCAACCCAGTACCTCGGCCGGCTGGAGCAACTCGGCGTGGAGGCACAGTTGCTGGACCTGGCCGATATACCCCCTCACCTTTTCGCGGAGGACATGTACAACCCCGAGACAATGACGGATGCCCTGAAGCAGTTGCAAAACCGTTTTATCCTGGGCGTGGAAAAAATGGTCATTTTCGTTCCGGAATACAACGGCAGCTATCCCGGGATACTGAAATTATTTATCGACCGGATTTCGGTAAACGAGTATGCGCGGAATTTTAGCGGAAAACACGTTGCCCTCGTCGGCGTCGCTTCCGGGCGGGCCGGCAACTTACGGGGGATGGACCACCTCTGCGCGGCCATTAACCACATGGGAGGCTGGGTACTGCCTAATAAACTCCCCCTGAGTAACATCGCCTCCCTGGTGGATGAAGCAGGGGGCGAGATATCCGACCCCGATACCATTGCCGCGCTCGATGAGCACGCAAGACAACTTATTGCCGCCTGAAACCGTAACCTTATTTACATAAGCAAACACACGAAGTCCCCATGGCTAAAAATCTTCTGATCGTCGAGTCGCCGGCTAAAGCGAAAACCATCGAGAAAATTCTCGGCAAAGACTACACCGTCAAGTCCTCCTTCGGTCACGTTCGTGATCTGGACAAAGGCGAAGGGGCCGTCGACGTGGAGAAGAATTTCAAGCCGAAGTACGTGGTTGCCCCTGAAAAACGGAAAGTCGTAAAGGAGCTGAAAGCGGCGATGAGCAAGGCCGACGAGGTATGGCTGGCGACGGATGAGGACCGTGAGGGGGAAGCCATCAGCTGGCACCTTTGCGAAGTTCTCAAACTGCCGGTAGAAACCACCAAGCGCATTGTATTTCGCGAGATCACCGCTCCGGCCATCACCGCCGCCATCGGCCAGCCGCGCCTGGTGGACGTGAACCTGGTGAACGCACAGCAGGCCCGCCGCATCCTGGACCGGCTGGTCGGGTACGAACTATCCGGCGTGCTCTGGAAAAAAGTAAAGTTCGGCCTTAGTGCCGGCCGCGTACAGTCCGTCACCGTAAAACTGGTGGTGGAACGGGAACGCGAGATCATGGCCTTCGAGGCCAAGCCGTTCTTCCGGCTCAATGCGATCTTTAACGTGCGCAACGAACAGGGTAAGAACGTACTGCTGAAGGCCGAGAGCCCCGAACGCTTCGACGATAAAGCCGGCGCGGAAGCTTTCCTGAAGAAGTGCCTCGGCGCGGAATTCAAGATCAACGACATCGAGGTGAAGCCGACGAAGCGCAAGCCCGCCGCGCCATTTACCACCTCCACCCTGCAGCAGGAAGCCAGCCGTAAGCTGTACATGAACCCCGAGAACACGATGCGGGCCGCCCAGCGCCTGTACGAGGCCGGACTGATCACCTACATGCGTACCGACAGCATCAGCCTCTCCGAGACGGCCCTTACCGCCATCGAGAAGGAGGTGAAGTCCGCATTCGGCGATAAATACAGCCAGGTTCGCCGCTTCAAAAGCAAGAAGAAGGACGCCCAGGAAGCGCACGAGGCCATTCGCCCAACCTACATCGACCGGCATACCGTCAACGTTGGCGACCGCTACGAGCAACGTCTTTACGAACTGATCTGGAAACGTACCGTGGCCAGCCAGATGGCGGATGCGCAGCTGGAGAAAACGACCGTTCACATCGGCATTTCCACCATCCCGGACGCCAAATTACGCGCCCAGGGCGAGGTGCTGAAATTCGACGGGTTCCTGAAGGTTTACCTGGAGAGCAAGGACGACGATGACGACGACACCCAGGACGAGGGTATCCTGCCGCCCCTCAGCAAGGGCCAGTTGCTGCCGCTGAACGAAATGTCCGCTACGCAGCGCTTCACCCGCCCGCCCGCCCGCTATACCCAGGCGAGTCTGATCAAAAAACTGGAGGAACTCGGCATCGGCCGCCCCTCCACCTACGCCCCGACGGTATCGAAGATCATGGACCCCAAGCGCGGGTACGTCACCAGTGAGACCCGCGACGGCAACGAGCGCAAGTACGACGTGCTGACGCTGAAGGGCGGCAGCATCACTAACGAAGAAAAAACGGAGATCACCGGCGCGACCAAAAACCGCCTCTTCGCCAGTGACATCGGCCTGGCCGTCTCCGACTTCCTCGGCGAACACTTCTCCGACGTGATGAACTACAACTTCACCGCGGAAGTGGAGGATAAGTTCGACGCGATCGCCGAAGGGCAGGTCACCTGGACGCAGATGCTTAACGACTTTTACCTGCCCTTCCATGGTCTGGTGGAGGACACCACCGAGAATGCCGAGCGCGTTTCCGCAGAACGCAAACTCGGGATCGACCCCGACACCGGCCGCACCGTACTCGTGCGCCTCAGCCGCAACGGGCCCGTTCTCCAGATCGGTGCTCCGGACGAATTGCTGCCCGACGAAAAACCCAAATACGCGAACCTGCCCGCCGGCATGAGCATGGAGGAGGTCGATATGGAGATCGCTATGCCGTTGTTCGCGCTGCCGAAAGTACTGGGAGAGATCGAGGGCCGTGAGACCGCTGTCGGCATCGGCCGCTTCGGCCCTTACGTCCGCTGGGGAGAAACATTCATCAGCCTCGACAAAGGTGAAGATCCGCACGCCGTTAACGTAGCCCGTGCAAAGGAACTGATCGCCGAGAAGAAAAAAGCCGACGCTCCGGTGATGACCTATAAGGGCCTGGACGTAACGCAGGGCAAGGGGCGGTTCGGCCCCTTCCTGAAGTGGAATGGCCTGTTCATTAATATCCCCAAACGGTACGACCCGGAAAATCTGAGCAAGGACGACATGACCGAGCTCATCATGGCCAAAGAAGAAAAGGAGGCCAACCGCTACATCCAGCGCTTCGAGGCCGAAAAGATCGACGTGGAGCAGGGCCGCTGGGGTCCGTTCATCCGGTACAAGAAAAAATCCATTAAGCTGCCGAAAGACGAGGACGGCAAACGGATGACCCGCGAGGCCGCCGCAGAACTTACGGTGGAGGAATGCATCAAGGCCATCCAGGTGGAAATGCCCAAGGCGTTCCAGCCGAAGAAAAAGAAGGCACCGGCTAAAAAGAAAGCCCCCGCAAAAAAGAAGCCCGCGGCAAAGAAGAAGTAGTGTAGCGCCGTCGTAATACCTCCGCACCTGAGGCGTTACGGGTATACTGCCGGATAAACGCAATACAATCCTCCCCCCGCCCATCCATTGGAGGGGAAGCGATCAACGTTTGTCCGGCGGAGTAGCGATACAGGACTAATACATAAAGCTGATGCTACGGAACTATCGTAAATCTAACGGTTTTGTAAACCCTGTGTCGTTACTTCGCGGTATTGGCGTTTAAAAATCAAGCTTGTCTTATTTACACACTACTTCTTCTTACCAAGAACCGCAAGCATTCGCACTTTATACCATAAAGCCGGGTGACTCACGGCCAAAGCTGGAATATCGCACCTGCCGCCGCTTGTGACCCGCGGTAGTGATTACGAAACACTTTATTACAAAACCAGACTACCACCATCATGGCTGACGAAAAGAAAAAGCCCCAGGGCAACCAACTCAACATCGAGCTCCCGGAAGACATCGCCGAGGGCGTGTATTCCAATCTTGCCATCATTGCGCACAGCAACAGCGAATTCGTGGTTGACTTCGTGCGCATCGTACCGAACGCTCCGAAAGCCAAGGTAAAAAGCCGGGTGATTCTGACGCCTCAGCACGCCAAACGCCTGGTGGCCGCCCTGGCGGAGAACATTCAGAAGTACGAGAAACAGTTCGGTCCGATCGGGGAAACCGGTGGCGGGGGCAATAAAGGGCCGCAGTTTCCACCAATGAGCTTCACGCCTACGGCCCAGGCCTAGTGGTCTGTCAAGCCTAAGATCGGTAGTAATCTGCGGTGCCTTTTTCCACTTGGTTGCGTCGCTCAAATCCTCACTTAGCTACAACTAAGCTCCGGTTTGAGCTCCTTACCAATCGAAAAAAATTCACCAGCACCCTACCACCAATTTAAGCTTTGACAGACCACTAAGCTGTTAGCGCAAAACCGATAAATCCGACTATCGGACGTTGGGTGGCTAAAATCAGGCGCGTACCGGCCCGACGTAAATTCAAGCGCGAACGCGGGGTGCAGAGCTGGTTTTAAATAGGCGCAAAGAAAATCGGCCAACTATTTCCCTATATCCGGGACCGTTGTATATTTGCAGCCGCTTAAGACACCAATTTAAAATGCCGGTGTTTTCCTCTTGCAACTTTTCGTGACCGCACGAAAGTTTTACGAGCGTAAAAGCGACCGAGGGTCGATTAGCTCAGTTGGTTTAGAGCGTTGCATTGACATTGCAGAGGTCACAGGTTCGAGCCCTGTATCGACCACCCTCAATTACCCCCGTTCGATGCTTCGGTATCGATCAAATTTTCATCCGACTCGGGATGTGGCGCAGCCCGGTAGCGCACACGCCTGGGGGGCGTGGGGCCGCAAGTTCGAATCTTGTCATCCCGACCAGTCTTAAAGGTCAATCCGCTTGCGGGTTGGCCTTTTTGCGTTTCCTATCCAGCCCTTACCATTTAGCCGCGCTTATGTTCGAGCACGAAGTACGTGACCCCCGGGAGCCATCTTGTCATCCCGACCAGTCTTAAAGGTCAATCCGCTTGCGGGTTGGCCTTTTTGCGTTTCCTATCCAGCCCTTACCATTTAGCCGCGCTTATGTTCGAGCACGAAGTACGTGACCCCCGGGAGCCATCTTGTCATCCCGACCAGTCTTAAAGGTCAATCCGCTTGCGGGTTGGCCTTTTTGCGTTGCTGACCGGTCCTTACCAGTGCTTTCAGCGTTTCGTATCCCTTACCGCCCCCAGCCGCCGCCGTTGCCCCGCATACGCATCCACCTACCGCTCACGCCAAAATACTACAAACGTAATATTAACCCTATCTTCGCCCATCCAAAATCAACTCCATGCGGCTCTCCCCTTTTCTTCTCTTCCTTTTTCTTCCTTTCCTTCTCATCGCCCAGCAGCGTAAAATAGTTGACTCTACGCTCACCGTCAGTTTTGAGGACTACGATCCGCCCAGCAGCCTCGTCGTAGCTGAGCATCCCCTTACTTCGGCCAGTATTCCCTTTGTCGACGTGCACAGCCACCACTGGCGAATGGGTACGCAGGACCTGGACAAGCTGATTCGGGAAATGGATGAGTTAAACATGAAAGCCGTTGTAAACCTTAGCGGACGGGGAGGAGAAGCCCTAAAGGGGATGATGGACAACATCAACAAATCCGGTTATCAGGACCGCATCATCTGCTTCACCAACATCAACATCCGCAGCATCGACGACCCCGACTACCTGGAGTCCACCCTCGCCCAACTGCATTACGATAAAAAGATCGGTGCGCGCGGACTTAAAATTTATAAGTCGCAGGGTATGTCGAATACCGATAAGGCCGGCAACCGCATCGCCATCAACGATCCACGTTTGAGTCCCATTTTCGATCTGGCCGGGGAGTTCGGCTGGCCGGTCCTGATTCACTACGCCGATCCCAAGCAATTCTGGCAACCGCATGATGCCGACAACGAGCGCTGGCTGGAGTTAAAACTTAAACCCAACCGCAAACAGGATGATAATCGTGTGAGCTGGGAGCAGATCGCATCCGAGGCCCACGGTTTGTTCAGGCATCACCCCAACACCACCTTCATCGCCGCCCACATGGCCTGGTACGGCAACGATCTGGTCAGACTCGGCAAGTTTCTTGACGAAAACCCCAATGTGAGCGTAGAGATCGGAGCGGTGATCGCCGAGCTCGGTCGCCAGCCCCGCGCCGCCAACCGCTTCTTCGCCAAGTACCAGGACCGCGTCCTGTTCGGTAAGGACTCCTACAAGCCCGCCGAGTATGCTACTTATTTCCGCGTCCTGGAAACCGCCGACGAATACTTTCCCTATTACAAACGCTACCACGCCTTTTGGAAAATGCACGGGCTGGATTTGCCCAAACCCATCCTGGAGAAGCTGTACTACAAAAACGCCGTACGGCTGATCACCGGCCTGGAAGAATCCATGTGGGAGTAAGGAACGGCGATACAGTTAAACCTTGTAGAAACCGGGCTGTGGCCCTGATCAAGATCATAGCTTAATCTCCAGGCGTTCCCCCGCCGTCATTTTTCCCTCCTGAACAACTTTCCCGTTCGCATCCTTTACCCGCACGGTGAACTCATTGCCGATCCGGTTCACCTCGATGTCAAAACCCGCGTCGGAGCCGAAGGCGTGTACGTTGCGCAGGGCCATTTTGTACCATCCTTCCGGCATGCGGGGTTGCAGGCTGAAGGACCGGAAACCGGTCGGTAGCATTCCGAACAAACCCTCGGTAAATACCCGGCAATATAATCCGCTCTCCGCACTCAGGTGGGCCATGTTTCCTTCGGGGAAAGCCTCCACTACGTAGGGTACCCGGTCGCCCAATAATCGGGCGCGGCTGAACTGCAACAACCGCTCGTGCGCCCGGCCGGTGGCCCCGGCGATGAAGGCGCCGCGCAGGGCGTATAGCGTTCCGCGGTCCCAGAAGATCTCGCTCACCTTGGGGTCGGGATGATTCTTTTCTACGTGGACGCCGTTATCGGTCCAGAGGCTGTCGAACAGACCGATCAGGGTAGCGTCTTTGCGGTCGTGGAGGCCGACAACGAGGGGAAGGGCAATCCAGTGCCGCAGATTCTCGTGCCCGTCGTAGTAGCGGTAAGTTTTTAATCCCTCCACCCTGGCACCGAAGAACTTTTCAATGGCCCTGGCGAGGTTCTTACGCCGCTTTACCCAGGTCCTGGCGAGGTCCTCCTTTCCCAGTTCACCGGCCAGACTGATGCTTGTCTGCAACGCGCCGTAGTAGAGGCTGGAGGTGGAAAGGTTGGCGTCACCGGTTTCGATGCGACCTTCCATTTCGTCGGACTGGCTGGTGACGACGCCATCTTTGTTGAGCTTGCGGTCGTTATAGTCGAGGCACCAGGCGAGCAGGGGCCAAAGTTCGCGGGCGATGGCTTCGTCGCCGCCGGCGAGCAGGTAATGACTCAGTCCGTAGGCGATCATGGCCGCGTCGCCCCGGTCCAGCGGGTTGGCGGGGGCGTCCCCCTCCATCTCGAAGCTGTAGCGGATGTTGGAGCCGTCTTCCGGGATGGCTTCCTGGTACACGCGCCACATGTTGCGGGCCGCTTCGTTACCGAGCTCGTAACCGAGATACGGGAAGAACGGATTGATGTACTCGGCCTGATCGTTGGCCCAGAACCCGATGTAATAGCGGCTGCCGCCCGGGCTGTGCACGAGGCCAAGCTTGGAGTCGAAGATGCTCTCCGCGCCCCGGACTTTGCTCAGGGCGAAGAGGGTATTGTAAATGGACTCGGGTGTTTCCAGCACCAGTTCTTCCTGAAGATCTCTGACCATTTCCCTCCGACCGCCGTAAGCCGTTTTCGCCTCTTCATATACGTTAGACAAAATTTCCCGGCCGGCTTTTCCAGCCTTAAAAAATACATAACCATAGCTTGGAACGCCGGGTTGCAGGATCATTTCCGGTTTCGAAGCCAATCCGGACATCGTCCGGAATTTACCCGCCTCGCCGGCGTGTTCCTCTGCGGTCGTTTGGGGCTCCAGGCTCACGGCCAGCGGAGTTTCGCCCTCGTTGCGCAGTTCCAGCATTTCGTACGCCGCGTGTTGTCGGGGAGCGGGATAGAGGTGACGGGAAAGGCGCAGCCCTTCCGGCCCCGGAGCATGATGAATGACCAGGTGACCGCTGAAACCGATCGAATCCACCGGACCGAAGGGGATTTCTTTTCCGCCGCTGACGATGCGGGGCAGCACTTCCGCGTCCGTATAGTCGCGCCGCAGGTAATTGCGGTAGGTGGCCCACCATTTCGGGTCGCCGTCCTTGATGAACGGACGCATCTGCGGGTAGATCATTTCGCGCTTGACCGTCACCATCCGGTTGGTATCGACCGCGTAGTGGATGATGGCCGATGCCCCCCGGCCGGACATTTCCACGTTATCTTCGTGGGGAAGCCGGGTTTCTTTGGTCAGGTTCCACACCACGCCGGACTGACTTGCGTCCACCTGCCAGCGCAACTTTTGGGCGCGGACGCAGGTGCAAAGAAAGAGAGTAAAAAAGCAAAGTAGGGAGAAGCGCATTGAGTTGGTATGTCGGACAGTCTTCGGAACAACCGTTGGTGGGTTATTGCTGCGACCGTCATAAAAGTAAAATCCTTTCACCGGCAAGATAGACGAACGTTGCGGTGTAGGAATCGCAAATATAGTAACGGACGTATTCCGGTCAGGGATGCAAAGAGTTACCTTAATCGGTTTGAGCGTACGCCGGCTTGGATTACCAAGCCCTCCAAAGACCCTGGTATGGCACCTGCGGCCGCGCCAAAAAATGTTACCAACTCGCCAACAAATACCGGTAAGTAGTCACTGCCTTGTCTCTTGAAAAACGCAGCTTTAGTACGCCGAGTCGCGCCTTCAGGAAAGCCTGTTCCCGGGCATTGATCAGAAACTGGGTACTTTCCCCTAACTTGAACAGTTCGCGTTCCGCCTCCAGCAGCCGTTGGGCCTGATCGGCCAGTATTTCGCTGAGGGTCAGCTGCTCCGCGTAAGCGCCGACGGCATCGCGGTAAGCCCGCGCCTTCGCGTCCAGCGCCTGGGACTTGGCGTTGAATTTGGCTTCCGACTCGACCACCTTCAGCTCTCCGAGTTGTACACCCGCCCGCGCCTTGCGGTTGAGCAGCGGGTAGCTGGCCGTAACGCCCAGTTTATAAGCCTCTGAGAAAGCGGTACCCGCCGGCGTCTCGGGCAGCGAAAACCCGTCGCCCAGCAAATAATAACTGAGGTTTAGCTCGGGTTTCAGTTGCTCGCGTTTGAGGTCGCGGGCCAGGGAAGCATCGGCCAACGAAAGCGATAACTGCGCCAGTTCGGGGTGCTGGCTGAGGGTTTCCAGGCGGGGGAGATCGCTGATAAATTCTTCCGGAAGCAGGGTGGGCAGATCGGCCGCTTCCAACGGCCAGTACAACTCAGAGAGTGCCCGGCGGGCCAGTTCGGCGTCGATCTCCGCCTGGCGGACGGTCTGTCGCTGCAGCCCCAGGTAAACGGTTGCCTCCAGCGTGTCTACGGCCGGTTTATCGCCCTGCTCCACCAGCCCCCGGTACTGGTCAAGCCGGGCGGCGATGAAGTCTTCAATCTGGCGATTGAGGTTAACGGAACGCACGGCAAAAGACCACTCCAGGTAGCGATAGGCCACGTCATAGCGCAGTTCGTTGCGGATCATATCGGCCATTGCTTGCTGACGTTCCACGGCCAGTTCGCCGCGTTTCAGATCCGTACGCGTTTCATCGCGCATCAGCCCCCGCAGCAGCGGTAGTTTGATGGCCAGGTACGCCTGTCCGTTGGCCGGCACGGTACGCTCAGCGCTGAGGTAGGTGCCCTCGGCGCGCTGATAGCCACCGGCAAGCTTGAGCGCGTAAGGGCTCTGCCAGCTAAGCTCGGCGGTACCGTAATCGAAGTACTCGGTCCCCTTAAAATCTTTTCGATCATAGTCGATGGACAGCTTGGGGTCGAGCGCACCACGGGCGTAGCGCAATTCGGCGGGGCCACGCTCTTCCACGGCCCTGGCGGTCATCGCCAACGGATGGTTGGCCAGCGCCCAGGCGGTCACTTCCTCCAGGGTAAGCGCTTTTTGCGCGAACGCAGGTGCAAGGGAGAGGACGATGAAGACAAAGAGTAGATGTCTGATGTTGGTACGTTTCATTATTGCTACTGGTCTGATCCGAGGTCGGCCCGCTACGGCAAACGTAATACCGTTACTTGACTACGCCCTTGGCGGGTGCTTTCAGTTTCACTTCGTCGTCTTTAACTCCTTTTTCCTTGCTGTTGTAATAGTCGGGTGGGAAAGCGTTAAGCTGCCGCCAGACTTCGTACCAAACGGGTACCCGCCCCAGCAGGGCTACCCCTTCGGCCCCGGAGCCCGGGCGCAGGGCACTGGGCCAGGAACGGCCGTCCTCGGTCGGAGACACCAGCACCCGGTACCGGCCCTTGGCGTCGATGGTATTATCGATGGCCACTACCTTACCGCTAAAGGTACCGTAACTCAGGCCCGGCCAGCCACTGAAGAAAACCGCCGGCCAACCATCGAACAAGAAACGAACCTCCTGGTCCAGCTTTACCAGGGGAAGATTGAAGGGATCGACGTAAATTTCCACTGCGGCCCGGAAGGTACGGGGTAAGATGGTTACGATGGACTCGCCTTCTTTCACCGTCTCGCCGATACCGGGCGTAAGTATTTTACCGATTACCCCATCCTGGGGAGAAAGGATGTACCCGAAGTTGCGGCGCATGAGGTAGTTCGTTTCCGTACTTTCCAGTTTGGCCACGTCCCCAATGCTTCCGTAGTAAGCCGTCAGTGCACTCTGGCGGTCGCTCTCGGCCTTGGCGATCTTACCCTGGTAAGTAGGTTCCGTAACTTCCAGCATCAACTGGGCTTGATCCACGTCCGTTTTGGCCTGGTCAAGTTTGTTCTCGATGGAAGTCAGTTTAGCGCGGGCTTCCTGCGTCTTGAGCACCTTGGCTTCCCGGTAGGTCAACGACTTCAACCCTTTTTGGAACAGGGTATCCGCCCGCCTTTCCTGGTAAGCGGCGATCTCCACCTGCTTTAGTTGTTGCACGAGGTCGGCTTCGAGGGTAGTGACGTACAGCAGACTTTGTTTGTACTTATTGCGCGCCTGCTTCAGCTTGTTGTCCAGTTCCAGGCCAAGCGTTCCAATCTGGCGTTCCAGCGCCGAGGCTTTTTCTAGGTAACCTTCGGCACTGTTGATCTTGGCGTTGCGCATCTCGCCCGTACGTTCCACCAGTTTCGGGTCAAAATATTCCGACTTTATCTCGCTCATCCGGGCGATGGTATCGCCCCTTTTCACGGTATCCCCCTCGAAGAGAAACCACCGCTCGATCCGGCCGGGGATGGTGGCCTGAATGTTCTGCGGGCGATCAGAGGCGTCGTAAGCGGTTACGTTGCCCTTGGCGCGAAAATTCTGCGTCCAGGGCATCAGGAGGATGATCAATGAGAGGACGATAAAGACCAGCAGCCACCGCCGAAGAAGCTTTTGTCCGCTGGGCATATCCACCTGATTCAGGGCGGAGAGTTCCATACCCGAGACGTTGGTCAGTACACTTTGTGGAGAGATGTTTAACATTGGTAAGCTGATCTGATGGTAAGTCGGGTGAGTACAGTCCGTGCATGGTAACGTTTGAACGAGGGATACCGGTCAATGGTTAGCTGGAAAAGTTTTTGGAACTGGTCCAGATTTCCATGGTCGCGGCGTCCGCGAGCACATCGGAAGGGGTACCGTTCAGCAGTACGTTGCCACGCCGGAGCACCATGACCCGGTCACAGGCACGGGCCACTTCGGGTTCGTTGCTGAGGATGACCAGGGTCCACGGCTGTCGCTTGTCCGTAAGTTGCTGCATGATGATGCGGCGGGTGGCGGGTTCGAGCTGATCGAGCAGGTTACCGAGCACCAGCAGGCGGGGCTTGCGGACGATCGCGCGGGCCAGGAGCAACCTCACCCGGATGGAACGGGGCACGTTCAGCCCCTCGGCGGCGAGCACGAAATCGTAGCCTTTGATTTGCTCGGCAACCCAGTCGGACAGGCGCGCGACGCCCAGCGCCCACTGCACTTCGGCGAAACCGACGTCGGGGTGCCCCAGGCAGATGTTGTCGATCAGGGTACCGGGGATGATGCTCTCTTCGGGGCTGTAATCACCGATCATCTGCCGGAGGGTATCAAGGTCCAGATTGCCCAGGGGAACGTTGTTGAAGGTCAGCACCCCATCAAAATCATCGCGCATGCCCGCCAGCAGTTGCACCAGGGTGGATCGTCCGGAACGGTTGTATCCCGCGACGCAGACCCGCTCGTTGGCCGCGATGTTGAAGTTGATGTTTTTAAGCGCCGTAACGCCGGAGACCGAATAGACGAAAGAGAGATCCTTGGCACCGACGGCCATTCCCAGTCCGGTATCGATGGCGGTGAAGGTCAGGTCACCGCTGATCTCCAGGGGCAGATCGGTCAGGGTACTGATCTTCTCTACGCCGGTCAGGGTATCGTAGATGACGTCGAGCATGAAGACCAGTTTCTCCGCCGAGGAAAGAATCAGCAGGATTACGATCTCCGCGGCAACGAACTGACCGATGTTGATCTGGTTTTCGATGACCAGTTTACCGCCAAGCAGGAGGAAAAAGGCCGTGACCAAAGCCTGAAAAGCAATCAGCCCGCCGTAGTGAAAAAGAAGGATGCGGAAGTGTGCCCTGCGGGCATCGAGGTAACCGATGACCAGTTCGTTGGTCCGGCGCATGGAGAGGCGTTCTCCGCCGGCCAGCTTAAAGGTATTGCTGGCGCGGCCGATATCCTCCAGCCAGCCGGCGACCTTGTATTTGTACTTACTTTCCTGCAGGCTCGTATCCAGCCCGGCCGGGGCCACGAACCAAAGCAGGAGAAACAGCAGCAACGCCAGTACACCGCCAAAAGCGGCAAAGAAAGGATGATAGAGAGAAACAAGCACCAGACCGAAAAGAATCTGCATGACGGCACCGCTGAAGTCCATCAAAATTTTGGGCAGACCTTTCTGGATCGTCAGCGTATCGAAAAACCGGTTAACCAATTCAGGCGGGTAATGCTCCTGAAAAGCCTCGAGGCGGATGCGCGGTAAGCGGTAGGCAAACTCGAACGAAGCCCGGCTGAAAAGGCGCCGCTGCAGGGTCTCTGCCACGATATACTGCATCACCTTCAGGATACCGACCAGCACAACGGCACCGGTAACTACCAAAACCAGAATCACCAGGGAAGTGTTGAAAGCGCCACCGGCAATGAGGTTAATGATGGCCTGTACGCCCAGCGGACCGACGAGCGCAAGCACACCGATCAGTACAGCGTAGAGATATACGTAGCCAATATCTTTACGATCCGGTTTTAAAAGTGCGATAAATTTGTTCAGGGGCGAAACGGGGGAAGCGGGCAAATTTTAGAATTTTGGCTTGGCTTAAAAGTAATACTATCAAAACTTATAGGTTTTACTTTTGTTCACGGGGCATGGCAATTCAGGTACGTATCCTTCCATCGACCCAACATTTTTTGCGTGACCCCCAGGAAACTGATCTTGGAAGGCGCTTACTGGAGCAATCGATCATCCTGTTGGATGAACTGGGACTGGAAGCTTTCAACTTCAAAAAGCTGGCGTTAGCGCTCAATTCCGTGGAAGCGAGTATCTATCGTTATTTCAGCAACAAGCACCAGTTATTGTTGTACCTGGTCAGCTGGTATTGGGACTGGGTACACCACTTGGTAAACCAGGCGGTTGCGGGTGAAGTTACGGCAAAAGGACGGTTACGCGCGGCGATCGGTGCACTTACCCGTCCTTTTGTAGAAAACCCGGGGGTTCCTTACATCGACGAGCGGCGGTTACACCAACTGGTCATCAGTGAAGGATCGAAAGCCTACCACACCAAAGCCGTTGACCAAGAGAACAATAAAGGACTGTTTCTGGGGTACAAAAGCCTCAACGCGGAACTGAGCAATCTCTTACTGGAGATAAATCCGGATTTTGCTTATCCACGCGCCCTGGCGACCTCCCTGTTCGAAATGGCGCATAACCACCCCTACTTTGCCGAGCACCTGCCCCGCCTTACGGACCTGAACCACGGCGAAGGAGTCGGCAGGGAACTGGAACAAATGCTTTGGTTCTGGACGACCCGTTTACTCGGAATTGCAAAAGATTAGATATTTGCACCCCATGCCCCGTAAGTCGGTTTCAATTAGAGATTTATCCGACGTAAGCCCTGATTAAATATTCCACGCCGAACTGAACTATCCCCAAAAATTCTTGTCTAAACTAATGCGATAGCAAACCTATCATCCATCAAAAGAGTCACCGCATTTCACGGTACGCTTCATTCTTAACACATATTCATGGTTTCCGATAGTTCATCAGGTCTTTTTTCCAACTGGAAAAATGATCTTCCCGCGAGTATCGTGGTATTTTTCGTGGCCCTGCCGCTCTGCCTCGGCATTGCGGTGGCCAGTGACGCTCCTCCCTTTGCCGGTCTGATTGCCGGTATCATCGGTGGCATTATGGTCGGGGCGGCCTCCGGCAGTAAAATCGGCGTAAGTGGTCCCGCAGCCGGTTTGGCCGCAATTGTAGCTACCGCCATCGCCGACCTCGGCTACGCCAACTTCCTCATGGCCGCCGTAATCGGTGGCGGGCTGCAGATTCTGTTCGGAGTGCTCAAAGCCGGCGTGATCGGCTACTACTTTCCGTCTTCCGTAATCAAAGGTATGCTGACCGGTATCGGAATCATCATCATACTGAAGATGCTGCCGCGTTTTTTCGGCATTGATGCCGATGCTTTCGGCGACCTTTATTTTAATCAGGTCGACGGGGAGAATACCTTTACGGAGATCGGCAACATCATCTCGGGAGTCGACGTATCGGCTACGACCATCGGGTTGATCTCGATGGCCATACTGTTGTTGTGGTCAAATGTGCTTGTTCATAAAGGAAAAATTTTCAGCCTCATCCAGGGGCCCCTGGTGGCCGTAGTGGTGGGTATTCTCTACTACATTTTCACCAAAGACAATTCCACCTTCAGCCTTGCTCCCGAACATTTGGTCAACGTTCCCGTACCGGACAATTTTGACGACTTCATCGGTCAGTTTTCCTTTCCGTCCCTATCCGCGCTCGGCATGTGGAAGGTCTGGCTGACGGGTTTCACCATTGCGCTGGTCGCCAGTCTTGAAACCCTGCTGTGCGTGGAGGCTACCGACAAGCTCGATCCGGACAAGCGGATTACACCGACAAACCGGGAATTACTCGCTCAGGGCGCGGGTAATATCTTATCCGGCCTCATCGGCGGTCTGCCCATCACGCAGGTGATCGTCCGGTCTTCCGCCAACATCCAGTCCGGGGGCCGCACCAAGCTTTCGGCGATCGTTCACGGCTTTCTGTTGTTGATCTCGGTACTGACGATTCCTTCGTTGCTCAATAAGATTCCCTTTGCGGTGCTGGCGGCCGTACTTCTTGTGGTTGGCTATAAGCTGGCGAAGCCGGCTACCTTTTCGGCCTTATACAAAGCCGGCTGGCAGCAATTCGTACCTTTCCTCATTACCGTGATCGGAATCGTAGTGACGAATCTTCTGGCGGGTATTGCCATCGGGCTTGCCGTAGCCGTCGTAATCATTCTTTACCGCAGCTACCAGAACAGTCACTTCCTGCACATTGTAGAGGATGCTCCTAATCACAAAGTAAAAATGAGATTGGCCGAAGAAGTTACCTTCTTTAATAAAGGAGCGATCCTTAAGGAACTAAACGAGCTGCCCAACGGTACGGAGCTTGAGATCGACGTCCGCAAGACCCGGTACCTCGATTACGACGTGATGGAAATTTTGCAAAACTTCAGCGATCAGACCGAAGACCGCGACATCAGTTTCTGCATCATCTCCGAAAAAGGAGAAGTTCAGAATCCGGACAGTATTTATGAGTTCTTCAATCTCGCTCCCGCCGCCGGTCATTAAGCGTTTTCAGGAAAATTCCTGACGCGCTTTGTCAGTAGTACATCCTCAGCGCCCTTATCATCATTTCATTCCTACTTAACAGAAGATCATATGTCATTGTCCGCATTAACCAAAGAAAAACAAGCTGAGATTACGCCGGAAGCAGGTGTGAAAGCCCTCATCGAAGGCAACAGGCGCTTCCTCGATCAAGCTCCGACCGAGCGTAATCTCGTCGAACAGGTGAGCCAGACTTCCAACGGTCAGTACCCCTTCGCCTGCGTGCTGAGCTGCATCGATTCCCGCATCCCCACCGAGATCATTTTCGATCAGGGTATCGGCGATCTGTTCAACGCCCGCGTGGCCGGTAATTTCGTCAACGACGACATTCTGGGCAGTATGGAGTTTGCCTGTAAGCTGGCGGGAGCAAAGGTTATCATGGTGCTCGGACATACCTCCTGCGGGGGCGTAAAGGGAGCCTGTGATAACGCCGAACTCGGTCTGCTGACCCAAATGCTCGGTAAGATCAAGCCCGCCGTCGACGCCGTCAAAACACCCGCGGGAACCGACCGCAGCTCGAAGAACAAGGCGTTCGTGAACGAGGTGGCGGAGATGAACGTCCGCATGAACGTGGAGGCCATTTCCGCGCGCAGCAGCGTGCTGAAGGACATGATCGAGAATGGTGAGGTTATCGTTGTCGGCGCGATGTACAACGTCGGCTCCGGTAAGGTGACGATGGTGGAGTAACCGCACCTAAACCAACTCCCGG
>ENA-ORXU01000060-ORXU01000060.1-marine-metagenome-genome-assembly--contig:-NODE-60-length-129740-cov-14.596901_pt1 | contig 129740 bp, 104 predicted proteins | sample MGYA00237869_ERZ511484 | MGnify/ENA metagenome assembly ERZ511484 | reverse complement strand
GGAACGAGGCGAGTGCGGCGGCGGTGGACGTCGAGCACGACCCGGTGGCGCCGCCCGTGCCGACGGTCGAGGCGCAGACTTCGCCGAGCGCCACGCCGACCCTCGCGGGGGGAGCCGTCATCGGCATCGGGGAGACGCTCGCGGTGACGCTGAACGGGACGACCTACACGCTCGGTGACGGGGCGCTGATGCTCGGCGCGCGCGATACCTGGACACTGGACGTGGCGGCGGGTGACGCGCTGGCGGACGGCACCTACGACGTCATCGCGACGGCGACCGATCTCGCCGGCAACGTCTCGGTCGGTGCGACCCCGGTCGAGTTGATCGTCGATGCCACGGCTCCGATCTCGCCGACGGTCACGCTCCAGGCGGGCAACAGCACCACGCCGACCCTGGAAGGCACCGCCGCGCTCGGCACGGGCGAGGCGCTGACGGTCGAGCTGGACGGGACGACCTACACGGTGGGTGACGGCGCGCTGGTGGACAACGGCGACGGCACCTGGACGCTGGCGGTACCGGGTCCGCTCGCCGAGGGTGCGTACGACCTCACGGTCACCGTCACCGACGCGGCCGGCAACGCGAGCTCGGAGACGGCGGTCGGCGGGTTGTCGATCGACACGACGGCGCCCGACGCGCCGCCGCTCGCTCCGGACCTCGTCGCCACGAGCGACAGCGGAGCGAGTGCCACGGACGACCTGACGAATCGGGCGAGCGTGGACATCGGCGCGGAATCGGACCCGGCGTTCGTGCCGGGTCTGATCGTCACGCTGTACGTCGACGGCATCGCTGCCGGCACCTCGACGATCGATGTACTCGGCCGGTCGACCGTCGCGGGCATCGCGCTGGGTGCCGAAGGCGAGCGTGTGCTCGAATACACGCTGAGCGACGCGGCCGGGAACGAGAGTCCGCCGTCGCCGCCGCTGCTCGTCACGCTCGACGTCACGGCACCCGTACCGACGATCGTCACGCCGATCGCGCTCGACGGGTTCGTCAACGCCGCCGAGGCGAGGGCGCTCGAGCTGAACGGCCGGTCGGAGCCCGGCAGCACGATCAGGCTCACCGCGAGCGACGGCACGGGCTCGGTCTCGGCCATCGCCGTCACCGACGCCGCCGGGAGCTGGCGGATCGCCGACTTCGATGTCATCGCGCTCGCCGACGGTGAGATCGAGATCGTGGCCGACGCGATCGACAGGGCCGGCAACCCCGGCACCTCGCCGGTGGCGAGCGCCACGTTCGTCGTCGCCGGCCCGCTCGTGCCGACCGTCGACGTGCTGATCACGAACGATACGACACCGGTGCTGTCCGGTACGGGCGTGGGCGCCGGCGAGCTCGTCGTGCGCGTCGACGGCGTCGATCACAGCGAGGCGAACGGCTCGCTCGTGCGAGATCCGGACGGGACCTGGTCGCTGACGGTGGACGATGCCGACGCACTGGACGACGGCCGCTACGACGTGCTCGCGAGCCTCACCGACATCGCCGGCAACGAGGCGCTCGACACCACGGTCACGGAGTTGACGATCGACACCGTACCGCCGGCCGTGCCGAGCGTGGACGCCCGGTTCGCGAACGTCGCCTCGCCCGTCGTGACGGGACGCTGGGTACCCGGACCCGGCACGACGCTGGCGATCACGCTCGCCGGCGTCCAGCGCGATGCCGACGACGACGCGCTCGACGTCATGCCGGACGGTAGCTGGGCGTTGTCGGTGCCGATCGACGCCGGCCTCGTCGACGGAACCTACGACGTGCTCGCGCGTGTCCTCGACGCCGCGGGCAACGAGTCGGTCGACGCGACGGTGGGGGAGCTCGTCATCGACACCGTGCCTCCCGCGCTCGCGCTCGACGCGATCGAGGGCGACGACGTCGTGAGTCTCGCCGAGGCGTCCGACGGCGTCGTCCTGGAAGGTGACTCGGATGCCGGCGACGGGCAGCTCGTCGAGCTCCTCGTCGACGGCGTCGCCCACGACGCGCCGCTGGTCGACGGGCGCTGGTCGCTCGCGCTGTCGCCCGCCGCCGTGGCGTCCCTGCCGGACGCGTTCGACGTCGTCGTCGACACCCGCGATGCGGCCGGCAACGCCGCTCCGCGCGTGACGCGCACGATCCGTCTCGATCGCGATGCCGCGCGGGTCACGCTCGACGCGCTGTCGCTCGCGAACGTCCTGTCGGCCGAGAACTGGCCGGTGAGCGGGGAGTGCGAGAACGACGGCTCGGCGGTCACCATCACCGTCGTCGACGCTGCGCCGGAGAGTCAGGACGTGCCGTGCGTGGACGGACGTTTCGAAGGGTTCTTCGACACGAGCGGCATCGAGGACGGGGACCGCGCGATCGTCGTGAGCGCGACGCAGCGCGACGTGGCCGGCAACCCGGGCACCGCGCCGGACGAGTCGCTCGCCAAGGACACCTCGCGGCCGGCCCTCGTCCTCGTCGACATCGGCGACGGTGGTGACGGCCTGTTCGCCAACGCCGAGGCCGTCGCGGCGATCGTCACCGGACGTGTGGGCGGCGTGGTCGCCGGCGACGCCGTACGGCTCGTCGTCGAGGGTGGCGACGACGACGTGTCGAGCGACGTCGTCGTCGACGCCACGGGCGACTGGGCGACGCCCGCGCTCGATCTGTCGAGCCTCGACGACGGCCCGATCCGGTTCGTCGCGACCGCGACGGATGCGGCCGGCAACGTCTCGGAGCCCGTCGCGCTCGACGCGACTCTCGCCGCCACGCTGCCCGCTCTCGCCGTGACGCTCGAGTCGATCCCCTGGGACACGACGCCCGTGTTCGGTGGCACGACCGACGGGCCGGACGGCACGGCGATCGAGATTCGCGACGAGGCGGATGCACTCGTCTGTCGTGCGCTCGCCGCGGGTGGCACCTGGCGCTGCGAGTCGACACGTGCCTTCGAGAACGGTGCGCACCTGCTTGCCGTGTCGGCCATCGACGTGGTCGGCAACGTCACCGTCGTGGCGTTCGCGTTCGACATCGACGAGGACATCGATACCGACGCGGACGGCATCAGCGACATCGACGAGGGAGCGGGCGACGCGACGGTGTCCGACCTCGACGGCGACGGCGTGCCCGACTGGCGTGACACCGACAGCGACGGCGACGGCATCGACGACCGCATCGAAGGGGTGGTCGACAGCGACGGCGACGGCCTTCCGGACTTCCGTGACGAGGACAGTGACGGCGACGGTGCGAGCGATGCGCTGGAGGGTGAGGTGGACAGCGACGGGGACGGGCTCGGCAATCGCGTCGATACCGACAGTGACGGCGACGGACTCGACGATGTGCTCGAGTCGTACATCGACAGCGACGACGACGGGCTCCCCGACGCGCTCGACACCGACAGTGACGACGATGGCCTGCCGGACGCGTTCGAGGGTCTGCGCGACACCGACGCCGACGGTATCGTCGACGCGCTCGATCTCGACAGCGACGGCGACCGCCTGGCCGATGCCCTCGAGGGGCGAGGCGACAGCGATGGTGACGGCGTGCCCGACAGCCGCGATCTCGACAGCGACAACGACGGGCTCCTCGACGTGTTCGAGAGCGACGGCACCCGCGCGAACGGCGCTGGCGGCGCGAACGCGCGCGACGGGCGCAGGTCCGGAGCGGTCCCCTTCGACGAGACGGTGTTCGACGACGGCGAGGGCTTCGTCGAGGTGCCGCACGACCGTGACGGCGATCTCGTGCCCGATCACCGGGACCTCGACAGCGACAACGACGCGATCACCGACGCCATCGAGGCGGGCGGGGAGGACGCGAACGGGGACGGACGCATCGACGGCTTCCGCGACCTGAACGGCAACGGCTGGGACGACGCGACCGAGGATCGCCCGCTGGCGGCGCCCGATACCGACGGTGACGGCCTCTTCGACTTCCGTGATGCCGACTCCGACCAGGACGGCCTGGCCGACATCGTCGAGGTACGCGTCGACGACCTGGACGGCGACGGCGTCATCGACGATTTCCTCGACGAGGACGGTGACGGCCTCGACGACTCGCTGCTGATCGTGCCGGCCGAGATCGTCGACAGCGACGGCGACACGCTCCCCGACTTCCGCGAGATCGACAGCGACGACGACGGGCTGAGCGACCTCGTCGAGAGCGGCGGGAGCGACGCCGACGGCGACGGACGGGCCGACTCGCTCGCCGACTCCGACGGCGACGGCATCCCCGACGGGGTCGACGTCGATCAGACGGGTGGAGCGGACGCCGACGCGGACGGCATCGACGACAGCGCCGACGCCGACTTCGTGGCGGGAGGGGATCGGGACCTGGACGGCATCGTCGACGCGGCCGATCCGGACGCGGACGGCGACGGTCTGGCCGACGGACGTGCGCCCGCCCTCGGGGCGGGTCTTCCCGACGGCGACGCCGACGGGGTTCCCGACTACCAGCAGGCGCGCAGGAACGGCCGGGTGCAGACCGGTGTGTTCGGCCACGGCGCCGGGTGCTCGATCGTCGGGCCGGGAGCGTCGGGTCCGCAGGGCGATCGCGATCCGCTGCTGCCGCTCGTCGCGTGCGCCGCGCTGTTCGCGCTGTGGCGACGCTCGCGTCGACACATGTGCCGGCCTGTCCGGGCCGACGGCGGTGCGGGGGATGTCACGAGCGGCTGGGCGAGTGACGGATCCGGCAGCGGTGGGTCGCGTCGTGGCGGTGGTCGACTCGCGTTCGTCGCGGCCTGCGCATCGCTCGTCCCGGTGTTCGCCGGTGCCGCCGATGCCTTCGAGCGGCGTGCCTATGCGGGCGTCGGGTTCGGCGCCTCGATACTCGCACCGGTGACCGACGAGACCGATCTGAGCGTCGACGACGGTGGCGGCGCTGCCGTGCACCTGCATCTCGGCTACGACGCCTCCCCACGCATCGGCGCCGAGCTCGCGTTCGGTTCGCTCGGCGAGGCGACGTTCGCGCCCGAGGGCTCGATCGCCTATGGCGTCGTCGGGGTGAGCGGACTCTTCTACAGCGCCGCCGACCGGGCGGCACTCGCGCGGCGGCGCGGTCTGATGGGTTACCTGCGAGGCGGTATCGGCGTGCTCTCCACGAGCGGCAAAGACGTCGAGATGGAACAGCTCAACACCGTGCACCTCGCGCTCGGTGTCGGTGCCGAATACGGTACGCGGAGAGGACTCGTCGTGCGCGGCGAGCTCCTGTCCTACGACGGCGACGCCCGCGCCGTGCAGCTCGCCCTGCTGTGGCGCTTCGGCGGTGATCGCGACGCGCGCACCCGTGATCCGATCGCCGAGCGGGGCGACGCGTCCCGATCGGCCGTCGAGGCGCGGGCCGCCGAGCCCGTCACGACACCATCTCGCGCGGCGGTTGCCGACGCCCCGTCCGAGGCACCGTCTCGCGTGGCGGCCGCCGACCCCGTGCGCGAGGCCGAGGCGGTGTCCCCCCGACCCGATCCGGCGAGCGCCGCGAGCCCGCCCGCCGACCGGGTACCGTCGACGGAGCCACGGCTCGGCGGGGCGCTTCCGAACGGGGGGCGTCCGGTCGACGGCGATCGCGACGGTATCGAGGACGGTGTCGACGGTTGTCTCGGTTCCCGATCGGATCGTCCGATCGACGAACGCGGCTGTGACCTGTTCGCCGGCGCCATGCCCGGCGTCGAGTTCCTGCCCGACAGCGCCGTGCTGACCGAGCGGGCGGAACACGCGCTCGACGACATCGCCCGCACGCTGGTCGATTGGCCGACGCTGCGCGTGCGCATATCGACTCACACCGACGACACGCTCGGGCGCGAGGCGGCCGACTCGCTCACCCGTCGGCAGGCGGTCGCCGTCGCCCGCCACCTGATCGGTCGCGGGGTCGCCCGGGCGCGGCTCGAGGCACGCGCCTTCGGGGCCAGGGAACCGCTCGCGAGCAACGTCGACGACGCGGCCCGGGCGCGCAATCGCCGTGTGGTCATGACGATCGTCGACTGATTCCGGCCGCCGGATCACCGGACCGTCGAATCGAGACCGGGGCGACATTTCGGGACGATGGCGAGCGGGCCATCGGTGTGGAAATTGCTGCCGTCCGGGAATTCCCCCTCGCGCCGCGCGGTCGTTCGCAGGAAAGAAACGCATGGTTCCCGATCTACGTTCGATTCGTCATCGTCGCCAGGCCAGGGGCGCGGTTGCCGTGGGCGTCGCGCTCGCGCTCGGTGGGTGCACGCTGCCGTCGATGTCCGACTTCGAGGTGCCGGGCAACGACCCGAGCTTCCGCACCCGTGTCTACGCCGGCGCCTCGATGGGCAACTCTCGTCTGACGCCCGACACTCGCGGCACGGTGTTCAACGTCGACGACAGCGACGATCTCGGCACGCAGTTGCGGCTGGGCGTCGACGTTCACAACATGCTCGCGGTCGAGCTCGACACGTCGGTGCTCGGCACGGCCACGTTGCGCGAGGCCGGTACCGACGTGAACTACTCGGCCGCCGCGATCAGCGCGCTGGTCTACGGGCTCAACGGGGTGCAGCTTCGATCGCGCCGTGAGGGCTGGAGCGCCTACGGTCGCCTCGGCATGGGGCTGTTGAAGAGATCGTCGGCCGTCGTCGACCTGGAAGAGAGTGGTTCCGGGCCGATACTCGGCCTCGGGGCGGAATACGGACTGTCGAGCGGAGTCGGGATCCGTGGCGAGATCACCCGCTTCGACGACGACGCGGTCCATCTCGGGCTCGGTGCGGTCTACCGCTTCGGGGTCTCCCCGCGCGAGGTCGGCGGACTGATCGCCGAGGTCGCCGCCCCCGTGCTCGCCTCGAGTGACAGGCGTGTGCGGGAGGGCGGACGCACGCTCGCGCGTCGCGGCCGCTTCGGTCAGATGGATGACGACACGGCGCCCGACGCGACGAGTTCGCCCCGCGGCTGGGCGACCGGCACGTTCTCGCGCTGGCGACCGCCCGCGCTCGCCGACGATCGCGATCGGGATGGTGTGCGTGACGTGAACGATCGTTGTCCGGAGAGCGGCGGCGAGATCACCGTCGATCGGGTCGGTTGCGGGCTGTTCGACGGTGTGCTCACCGGTGTCGTGTTCAAGAGTGGTTCGCACTGGCTGACGGCACGGGCGAGGGGCGAGCTCGACGCGGTCGCCGAGCGTCTGCTCGCGTTTCCCGAGGCGCGCGTGCGCGTGCACGCGCACACCGATTCGAACGGCCCGGCCGACGAGAACCTGGCCTTGTCGGTGCGTCGTGCCGAGGCCGTGGTGGAGTACCTGCAGGGTCGCGGTGTCGCCGAACTGCAACTCGAGAGCCAGGGTGCCGGCGAGACGCGGCCGCTCGCGAGCAACGGCGACGTCGAGGGACGTCGCCGCAACCGCCGTGTCGAGATCGAGACACTGACCAATCTCGATCCGATGCAGGTCGCCGGGGCCGCGAGCACCGATGATCGCCGGGAACCCGATCGCCGGCTTCCGCCCGAGTCCGGCGTCGAACCTTTCCCGACGGCCGCGCCGGTGTCCGAGCGGACCGCCATGTCGTCTTCCGGCCCGTCTGCCGTGCCCGACGCCGGCATCGATGTCGATCTCGACGCACCGGACGGTGCCGACGGGTCGTGGCGCGCGCGCCACGAGCCGGGCGTCGGCGCGGCCCGACCGATCGCGGCCCGGCCGACCGCGGCCCGGCCGACCGCGGCCCGGCCGACCGCGGCCCGGCCGACCGCGGCCCGGCCGACCGCCGCCACGGCCGAGGCGGCGGCCGCGACGACGGATTCCCGTCCGATGCCGCGACCGGGGTTCGTGCCCGGACTCACCGTGGCCGGTGTCATCCCCGAGGTCGATTTCGCGAGCGGCTCGGCGGAACTCCCGCCGGCCGCGGACCCTGCCCTCGCGCGGATCGCCGACGAACTCGACAGGTACGCCACGGCGCGCGTCGCGATCATCGCTCACACGGACGACCGCGGCGCCGAGGAGGCCAACGAGACGTTGTCGCTCGAGCGGGCCGTCAGTGTTCTCGACCGACTCGTCGAGCTGGGCGTCGACCGCTCGCGTCTCGAGGCCGAGGGCTACGGCGAGAGCCTGCCGCTGGTCCAGAACGTGACCGACGAGGATCGTGCGCGCAACCGCCGCGTGGAGCTTCGCGTCCTGCCCTGAACGTCGATTCGTGCGGTAGACGCCAAACGTGTGACACGATGTCACAGAGTTGACGCCGGTCCCGCTTCGACGGCTCGTGACCTGTTATCGTTGTTGGCGGGTCGGCATGACGCGGTGCCTCGGAACGGATGGACGTCCGGCTGCACTTCGGCGAGTGCGACCCCCGCCATCCACGAACCGGGGCCGTCACGGCCGATGCTCATGATGCTAGATAAACGATCCGTCTGTGCCGCTGCCGTCGCCGCGGCCTTCGCCGGACTGCTCGCGACGGCTCCGGCCAGCGCCTTGTCCGAACCCGTGTCGCCGTTCTCGTTGCGGGCGGTGCCGACCGGTCCCGACTCGGACGGTGACGGCATCCGCAACCAGGACGATCTGGACGACGACAACGACGGTATCCTCGATCGCGACGAGGGCGGCGTCGACGCCGACGGCAACGGTGTGCACGACGCCGCCTCGACCGACACCGACGGTGACGGTACCCCCGACGTCATCGATCTCGACAGCGACAACGACGGCATCCTCGACAACCTCGAGGCCCGTACCGATCGCGCGGCCGTCGAAGCCCTGGACATCGTCAGGAACGGTGCGATCGACATCGGCTTCGAGGTCGGATCGAACGGTGTCGCCGACGCGATCGAGACCGCCCCGGATTCGGGCACGCGCGCGTTCCCGCTGGTGGACACGGACGGCGACGGCGTGCCGGACTTCCGTGATCGCGACAGCGACGGCGACGGCATCGACGACGTCATCGAGGCGGGCGGTGCGGACGGCGACGGCGACGGCCGCATCGACGGCTTCTCGGATGTCGACGGCAAGGGCGTGGACGATCGGGTGCAGGCCAGCGCGCTGCCGCTGTTCGACACCGATGGCGACGGCACGGCCGACTACCGCGACCCGGACAGCGACAACGACGGCGTGAGCGATCGGGACGAGTCCGGCGGCACGAACCCGCCGCGGGACACCGACGGCGACGGCGCGGCCGACTACCGCGAGCGGGACAGCGACGGTGACGGCACGCCCGACGGCGCCACCGGTGGCGGGAGCGGCCCCAACGGCAGCTCCGACGACGATCCGCGTCCGGACACCGACGGTGACGGGCGGGTCAACCAGGAAGATCTGGACGACGACAACGACGGCATCCTCGATCGCGAGGAAGGGCTCGTCGATGCCGACGGAGACGGCGTGGCCGATGCGGCCTCGACCGACACCGACGGTGACGGTACGCCGGACGCCTACGACCTGGACAGCGACAACGACGGCATCCTCGACCTGGTGGAAGGCCGGCTCGACACCGCCACGGTGGCCGAGCTGGACGTGGTGCTGAACGGGGCGATCGACATCTCGGTGGCGGTCGGCACGAACGGTCTGGCCGACCCGATCGAGACGTCGGTGGACTCCGGCACGCCGAGCGCGGCGCTGGCGGACACGGACGGCGACGGTGTGCCGGACTTCCGTGATCGCGACAGCGACGGCGACGGCATCGACGACGTCATCGAGGCGGGCGGTGCGGACGGCGACGGCGACGGCCGCATCGACGGCTTCTCGGATGTCGACGGCAAGGGCGTGGACGATCGGGTGCAGGCCAGCGCGCTGCCGCTGTTCGACACCGATGGCGACGGCACGGCCGACTACCGCGACCCGGACAGCGACAACGACGGCGTGAGCGATCGGGACGAGTCCGGCGGCACGAACCCGCCGCGGGACACCGACGGCGACGGCGCGGCCGACTACCGCGAGCGGGACAGCGACGGTGACGGCACGCCCGACTCCCCCGTCGTCGACGGCAGCGGCGACCTGGACGGCGACGGTGTGCCGGACGTGATGGACGAGGACAGCGACGGCGACGGCATCCTCGACAGCGTCGAGGGCGGTGTCGACAGCGACGGCGACGGCGTCGACGACGCCCATGATCGCGACAGCGACAACGACGGCATCGGCGACGCGACCGAGGCGTTCGGTGGTGGCACGACCGTGATCGCCGACAGCGACGGTGACGGCGTTCCGGACTACCTCGATCTCGACAGCGACAACGACAGCGTCTTCGACGGGTACGAGTCGGATCACCCGATGCTCACCGCCGACGGGCGATTGCAGTCGGCGGACATGGTCGACGCGCGAGGCCTCGCGACCGGATCGGCGGACGAGGCGACCGATACCGACGGCGACGGCGTGCCGGATTACCGCGACCTGGACAGCGACAACGACGGCATCATCGATCTCTTCGAGGTCGGTGGCGTCGACGGCGACGGCGACGGTCGTCTCGACGACGTGCGCGACACCGATGGTGACGGGGCCGACGACCGGCTCCAGACGATGATCTCGCTCTGGATCGATACCGACGGCGACGGAGTGCCGGACATGCGCGATCTGGACAGCGACGGCGACACCCTGTTCGATCTGGTCGAGGTGCACGGCGCCGACCACGATCTCGATCACGACGGCGTCATCGATACCTTCGTCGACGCCGATGGCGACGGGCTCGACGACAACGTCGCGACCAACGGCAGCGGCATGCGGGACACCGACGGCGACGGGCTGCCCGATCAGACCGATCTGGACAGCGACGGCGACGGCATCTCGGATCGGGTCGAGGCCGGTGGCGTCGACGGCGTGCGCGACGACGGCGTGGCGCCGGCGAATCCGCTCGACAGCGACGGCGACGGCACACCGGACTTCCAGCAGGCGGTGGACGGTGGTGTGGCGACCGGCCTCGGCGGATCGGGTGCCGGTTGCAGCATCGGCGGCTCGCCGTATCCGGGGGCGCGGGGCGGTGCGTTCGATCCGACGTTCCTCCTGCTGCTCGGCGCCGCCCTCGCGTTCGTCGGCTCGCGCCGCCGAGCGGGGGCGACCCGGCTCGTGCGGGCGGGCGTCGTCGGTGCGGCGGCGCTCGCCCTGGGTGGCTGCGGGCTGATCGATACCGGCGGACTCGACGGCCGCGACGGCGGGTTCGACCGTCGCGTCTACGTCGGCGCCGGCGCGCTCGTCAGCCAGCTCGAGCCGGACGCCGACGCGGACGACGGTATCGAGCTCGACGAGAGCACGAGCGCGGGCGGTTCGCTCGCGCTGGGCTACGACCTGAGCGAGCGGTTCACGGTGGAGGGTCACATCGCGTCGCTCGGCGAGGCGACGTTCGACCCGACGGGGGACATCGCCTATCAGGTCGGTGGTCTGAGCGCCGTTCTCTACGGGCTCAACGACACCGACGATCGGCTGCTGAGGGAAGGCTTCTCGGTGTTCGGTCGGCTCGGCGTCGGCACGATGCGCAACCAGGCGGACGACGTCGAGTTCGAACGGGTCAACGATTTTCATCTGCTGGCCGGGGCAGGTGTCGAGTACGGTCTGGACAACGGCCTGGCCCTGCGCGGCGAGCTCGTCGCCCACGAGACCGACGCCAAGTACGCCCAGGTCGGGTTGCTCTACCGCTTCGGTGAGGCTCGCACGGCGAACCGGCGTGCCGGTGAGGTGACGAACGCCGGCGAGCAGGCCGACTCCGCCGCCGAGACGAAGGTCACGCCCGATACCCGGCCGACGCCGGTTCCGAGCATCGCCTCTTCCGCCGGCGCGGCGATCGACGGGGACGGCGACGGCGTCGCCGACGCCGCGGATCGCTGCACCGACACCGAGGCCGACCGACCGGTCGACGAGAACGGCTGCGACATCCTCGACGGTGTCATCGAGGGCGTCGGCTTCGAGTCGGGGTCCGACTCGCTGACCGCGAGCTCCAGGAGCGTGCTCTCCGAGGCCGCCGGAACGCTGCGCGACTATCCGGTCTTCGATGTCGCGATAGAGGCCCACACCGACAACCAGGGCGCTGCCGACGGCAACCTCGAACTCTCGCGGCGACGTGCGCTGGCCGTTGCCCGGTTCCTCGCGAGCGAGGGAGTGGAGGCCGGACGTCTCAAGCCTCGGGCGTATGGCGAATCGCGGCCGCGCGCGAGCAACGCGACCGCCGAGGGGCGGGCGGAGAACCGCCGGGTCGAACTCTCGATCATCGAGTAGACCGCGAAGCGTGGAGCCGTCGACGTCCGGTACCGGCGGACGTCGATCGGCGTCGCGAAACGTGCACTCGGACGGGGTATCGTGAGGCATCCGTCGCCGCCTTCACGGAGGTCTGCGGCATACTCGCCCTCATGAACGAATCCTGTACAAGCTGTCATCTTCGAGCGTCTTCGCCGCGAGGCGTGGCGTGCCTGACGCTCGTCCTCCTCGCGCTGTACGGCGGCCTTTCGGGTCTCTCCACCGCCGCGATCGCCGCCCCGGAGCTGCAGTTCCGGGCAGGCACGCCGTCGGATCGGGACGGCGACGGCATCGACAACGCCGTCGACGGTGACGACGACAACGACCTCGTGGCTGACGAGGACGAACCGCCGGGCGACGCCGACGGGGACGGCGTGCCGAACGGCTTCGACACGGATGCCGACAACGACGGCATCGCCGACCTGGTGGAAGCGATCACCGATCCGGCGCTGCTGGCACTGCTCGACGCGAACGGTGACGGCGTGCTGGATGCCGATGTCGAGGTCGGTGCGAACGGCATGGCCGATCTTGCCGAGAGCGCGCCGGATACCGGCTCGTTCATCACCGGACGCGTCGATGTCGATGGCGACGGCGTGCCCGATCCCTACGATCTCGACAGCGACAACGACGGGCTGGCCGACGTCGTGGAAGCCGGCGGCACGGACGCCGACGGCGATGCCCGCGTCGACCGCTTCCGCGACTTCGACGATGACGGCCGTGACGATCAGCTCTCGCTGTTCCCGATCGTGCCACGCGACACCGACGGTGACGGACTCCTCGACTTCCGTGACACGGACAGTGACGGCGACGGGGCGAGCGATCGACGCGAGTCGAGCGGTACCGATACCGACGGCGACGGCGTCATCGACGGATTCGTCGACGACGACGGCGACGGTCTCGACGATCGCGTGGCCGCCGAGGCGGTCGTCCCGATCGACAGCGGAGGCGACCGTCGGCCCGATCATCTCGATGCCGATTTCACGCCCGACTCGATCGGATCGGTGGGCGATCTCCCGAGCGGTGCGGGCAACGACGGAGCGGGGCGGCCGGTGACGGGCCGGGCCGGCAACGCGCTCGGCGGGTGCTCCATCGCCGCGCATGGCCGCGCCGGTTCGGCGCCGGTCGTCGATCCGACGCTCGTGGCCCTCGCCCTGCTCTCGCTCGGAGCGCTCGGTCTGGGCACTCGACGACGGCGCGCGGCGGCGTCGGTGGCGGCCGTTCTCGCGCTCGGTGGCTGCACATCGTTCGAGCGACCGCGGGACGGGTTCGGCATCGACGGCTATCACGCCGGTGCGGGCATCGGCGCGAGCCGTCTGGACGCGGACCTCGACGGGACATCGTTCGTTGCCGACGATCGTGGCTCGACGAGCGCTCAATTGACGTTCGGCGCGACGCTCGCGCCATGGCTCGACGGCGAGGTTCGCGCGGCCGACCTCGGCTCGATGACGTTCGAGGGTGGCGGGAGCATCGGCTACCAGGTCGTCGATGTCGGTGCCGTCGTCCGGCAGCGACGCGGTATCGCGACCTGGTTCGGCCGGAGCGGCATCGGTGCGCTGTTCAACGACGGCGACGTCGAGGTCGACCGACGCAACGCCGTGCACCTGCTGTTCGGCGCCGGTGTGGACGTGACGATCGGCGGCGACTGGCTTCTCCGGTTCGAGGCGAGCGGTCACGATGTCGACGCCTTGCACGCCGATGTCGGTATCGTCCGTCGCTTCGGGCGCACGCCGCGTGCGCCGGTTTCCGTCGTTCGCGCCGAGCGCGCATCCGAGCCGACGCCCGAGCTTCCGTCGACGGAGACGGCCGCTGCGACGCCGCCGGCGCGTGACGGACTGTTGATCGAGCCGACACCCGCGCCCGAGCTGCCGCCGACGGAGACGGCCGGTGCGACTCCGCCGGCAAGTGGCGGATTACCGGTCGAACCGACGCCCGCGCCCGCGCCCGAGCCCGAGCCCGAGCCCGAGCCCGAGCCCGAGCCTCGGTCGACGGAGACGGCCGGTGCGCCGCCGCCGCCGACGCCTGGCGGGTTGCTGATCGAGCCGATGCCCGTGCCCACGCCTCCGTCGACGGAGGCCGCCGATGCGGCTCCGCCGGCACGTGGCGGTCTGCTGATCGAGCCGTTCGTGGCCGACGGTGCGATCGACTCGCGCGCGGCCGTGCCGCCTCCGATCGTCGCGCCGCGTCCGGGCCCCGCCGGTACCGCTGATCCGGCATTTCCCGGCGAGCTGTTCGACGACGGTGTCGAGGCCGATGCGGCCTCGTCCGCCGATGTCACCGCTCCCGTCGATCCCGACGAGATCCTCTCGAACGAAGTCGGTGACGACGCGCTCGTCGTCGCGCGTGTCGAGCCGTTCGATGCCGACGGTCACGGTATCCGTTTCGAGCGGAGCAGCGATCGCCTCACCGCCACGGCACGGCGCGAGATCTCCTCGCTCGCGCTCGCGCTCGAAGCCTCTCCGGAGACGACGCTCGCGATCGTCGCTCGCTCGGTCTTCGCCTCCGATCCCCAGGCGGATCTCCTCTCGCGACGGCGTGCACTCGCCGTCGTGCGTGCGTTCGGGGAGGCCGGGGTGGACGTCGCGCGGTTGCGTCCCGAGGTGCGTTCGTCGTCCGACGTCACGGATCTCGAGGACGTGGATGTCGTGCGGCTGATCGCGCGCGGTGCGGAAGGCGGATGACCGCGTTCTCGCGACCTTGCGGTACGTTGATGTCGGTCACCGTACGCGCGGCGCCCCTTTGCTAGTATCGATACATCACGGGTCCGCCGACGCGGACCTCACTCGGACGGATCCTTTGCCATGCCCAGACTCACACCGCTCGCGACGCTCGTGCCGACCCTCATGGCGCTTTCCGCCGGGGTCTCCTTCGCTGCCGACACCGGCGACGCGCCCGCGAGCTACGGCATCGCCACGCATGCCGTCGTCGCGGGCTCGGCCCACCTCGGCAGTCTCGAGCCCGACGACAACGAGCCGGTCGGTGGAGCCGCGGCCGACGGCGACGGCGAGGACGAGGACGGCGTGTTCGCCTTTCCGGAGATCGTGCAGAACGGCAAGGCCTACACGACGAACGTCTTCGCGAGCAATCCCGGCACGACACCGGCCACGCTGATCGGGTGGGTCGACTTCGACGGCAACGGACTCTTCGACGCCGACGAGTCGGCGAGCGACACGGTGCCGGCCGGTGCCGACGACGTGAAGTTCAAGCTCCTCTGGAACGATCTGGGCGGCGTCACCAGCGACTTCAGCGGCGATACCTACGCGCGCTTCCGCATCACCACCGACGCGATCGGTGGCGACGACGCGAGCGGCGACGCGAGCGACGGCGAGGTCGAGGACTACACGCTCACGATCCTCGACGACGTGGACGGTGACGAGATCCCGGACGAGCGCGACACGGACAACGACAACGACGGCATTCCCGACGAGGTCGAGGTGGTCGGCATCGACACCGACGGTGACGGTACTCCGGACTACCTCGACAGCGACTCCGACGATGACATGGTGCCCGATTTCGTCGAGGCGGGTCCCGCGCCCGCGACGCCGGTCGACTCCGACGGCGACGGCACGCCCGACTACCTCGACCTCGATTCCGACGACGACGGCACGCCCGACGAGACCCGCATCACCGACGACATCGACGGCGACGGACTCGTCGGCTCCCTCGAGGGTCCCGGTGACGACGACGGCGACGGCGTGCCGAACACCGACGATCTCGACAGCGACAACGACCTGATTCCCGACGCGGTCGAGGCGGGCGATCTCTCGGCTCCGGTGGACAGCGACGGCGACGGCGTGCCCGACTTCCTCGATGTCGACAGCGACGACGACGGCATCCCGGACCTGTACGAAGCGGCCGGCGGCGCGTTCGATGTCGTGCCGCTCGACACCGACGGCGACGGTCGCGCGGACGGCGATCGCGCCGGCGGTCTCAACGGCATCGACGACGCGGCCGAGACCGGCCCCGATTCCGGTATCCCGCGCTTCGCCATCGTCGACACCGACGGCGACGGCACGCGCGACTACCTCGATCTCGACAGCGACGACGACGGTGTCGGCGACGTGGTGGAGGGCGGCGGCACCGACGACGATGCGAACGGGCTCGTCGATGCGCCGGAAGACGCGGACGGCGACGGCTTCTCCGACGCCGCGGCCGCCGCGTTCGCGGCGGGCGGCGGTCTGCCCGATACCGACGGCGACGGCGTACCCGATCTGCGCGACGCGGACGCCATCGGGGGTGACGGCAGCGGCAACCCGATCGACGGCGTCGATGACGGGGGGGCCGGCGAGGGCGACACGGACGATACCGGCGACACCGACACCGACACCGACACCGACACCGACACCGACACCGGCACGGAAGGGACGGTCGGCGGCACCGATGGCGATGACGGCGGTGCGGTCGACGTGGGTGGTGGCGACACCGACGGCGACACCGACGGTGGCAGCGTTCCCTCGGACGATGGAGCGGCCGGAACGGCACGGGTGGAAACCGGCTTGTCCGGCTACGGTGGCTGCACCATCGATGCGTCGGGCGCCCGCGATCCGCTCCTGCCGGGTCTCGCGCTCGCGACGCTCCTGTTCGGCACCTTGCGCCGGCGCGTCACCCGCGTCGCCGTCACGCGCCGCTGACACGGCTCGAGCGCGAAGCGTGATCCTTCGCCAGGCGGGGATCGCGCTTCGCGTCGTCGACGGATCGACAGGGCGGCACGCGGTCGGCGGCGCCACCGCCCGCCGTCCGGATTCGGCGGAAGCGAAGGTGATCGCTACCCTTTGTCCCTGCATGACGTGATCGATGGCGTCGTGAAGGAACCAAAACTACTTGTGGCGGGCGCGCGAGCGCCGTTTCGGGAGCGGCGTCGGGACTCGGTGTCGCGGTCGCCGCGGTTTCCGCCGGCAGGGCGGGCCATTCGTCGTTTCGCCGACGAACGGCCGAGCCGTAGCTAAACTACGGATTCTGCCTTGTAGTTTTCCAACCTGTTGTTTCTGCGAGATTTTTTAAACCGTTTCCCGCGTTCGACGGATCGCGCTGCCGTATAGTCCGCCGCAACCTCGCCGCTACAGGCGACAGGCTGCGCCGACTACGGCGTGACGATTCACCGTTCGAACGATCGGGAGAACCCCCTCGCATGAACCGACCGGCCCGCGCGCTCGCGCAAGGTATCGACTTGTCCTCCCACGGCATCTGCGGCGCGACGGACATCGTCCACAATCCGTCGTACGAGCAGCTGTTCGCGGAGGAGACGCGCGAGGGGCTGGAAGGGCTCGAACGGGGCGTGGTCACGGCGAGCGGTGCCGTGGCGGTCGACACCGGCCGCTTCACCGGCCGGAGCCCGAAGGACAAGTACATCGTCGAGGACGACACCACGCGCGACACGCTGTGGTGGTCGACCCAGGGCGCGAACGACAACAAGGCGATCTCCGAAGCCGCCTGGGGCGATCTGAAGGCGCTCGTCACCGGCCAGCTCTCGGGCAAGCGACTGTTCGTGGTCGACGCGTTCTGCGGAGCCAACGAGAGCACGCGCCTGGCCGTCCGCTTCGTCACCGAGGTCGCCTGGCAGGCGCACTTCGTGACCAACATGTTCATCCGTCCGACCGACGCGGAGCTCGCCGTCTACGAGCCTGACTTCGTCGTGCTCAACGGCGCACGGGTGACCAATCCCGACTTCGAGCGCCACGGCATGAACTCGGAGAACTTCGTCGCGTTCAACCTGACCGAGAAGATGCAGCTCATCGGCGGCAGCTGGTACGGCGGCGAGATGAAGAAGGGACTGTTCGGCTACATGAACTACCTGCTGCCGCTCGGCGGCATCGCCTCGATGCACTGCTCGGCGAACGTCGGCGAGAACGGTGACACGGCCGTCTTCTTCGGGTTGTCGGGCACCGGCAAGACGACGCTTTCCACCGACCCGAAGCGGCGCCTGATCGGCGATGACGAGCACGGCTGGGACGACGACGGCGTGTTCAACTTCGAGGGCGGCTGCTACGCCAAGACGATCGACCTGTCCCCCGAGGGCGAACCCGACATCTTCGCGGCGATCCGTCGCGACGCCCTGCTCGAGAACGTCGTCGTCCGCGACGACGGCACGGTCGACTACGGCGACGACAGCAAGACCCAGAACACGCGCGTCTCCTACCCGATCCACCACATCGACAACATCGTCCCGCCGCCGTCGCGCGCCGGTCACGCCACGCGCGTGATCTTCCTGACGGCCGACGCGTTCGGGGTGCTGCCGGCCGTGTCGGTGCTGACTCCCGAACAGACGCGCTACCACTTCCTGTCGGGCTTCACCGCGAAGCTCGCCGGCACCGAGCTCGGCGTCACGGAGCCACAGCCCACCTTCTCCGCCTGCTTCGGCAAGGCGTTCCTGTCGCTGCACCCGACCGTCTACGCCGACATACTCGGCGAGCGCATGGCCGGCGCGGGCGCGACGGCCTACCTCGTCAACACCGGCTGGAACGGCACCGGCGAGCGCATGCCGCTGAAGGCGACGCGGGCGATCATCGACGCGATTCTCGACGGGTCGATCGACGGTGCCGAGACGCACGTGGTACCGGTGTTCGGACTCGCCGTGCCGCGCACGCTGCCGAACGTGGACTCGACGCTGCTCGACCCGCGCTCGACCTACGACGACGAGTCCGCCTGGGAAGAGAAGGCCCGGGAGCTCGCCACGTCGTTCGTCGACAACTTCGCTCGCTACACCGACACCGACAGCGGTCGGGCGCTCGTCGGTGCGGGACCGCAGCCGGCGGCGAGTCGGGCCGACTGAACGGCCGGCAGGGAGCGGATGCCGATCAGCGTCGGCGGGCCGCCTCTTCGCGCAGGGCCTTGAGCCCGGCCTGCAGCCGAAGCTCGTCCTGCGAGGCGGGCGGTACCTGACGGAGCGCGAGCTCGAGCTGACCTTCGGCCCGCTGCAACTCGTCGAGCGCCTCGAAATAGCGGGCGAGCGACTCGTGGCTGCCGGCGGTGTCGCCGAGCTGCTGGCGGATGCCGGCGAGCTGGCGCCAGGCCAGCGGGTCGGGTGAGTCGACCCGGCGAAGGTAGCGTTGCGCGACGTCCAGCGCCTCGTCGAGACGCCTTCCGCGGACGAGCTGCTCGACGCGCTTCTCGACGATGGAGTAGCGTTCCGGGTAGAGCTCCCCCAGAGCCTCGAGACGTTCGCGCGAATCGCGCTCCTCGCCCTTCGCCTCCAGTGCCTCGGCCCGGAGGAGCTCCACGGCGGGGTGGGCCGGGGCGAGCTCGTCGAGACGCTCGAGACGGACGAACGTCTCGTCGAGGCGGTTGGCACGGAGGGCGATGAAGGCGAGCGCGTAGAGCGCGCCCGTCTCGGCGTCGCCGCCTCGCGCGAGCGTCGCGCGGTAGGCGCGTTCGAGCCGCGCCGTGTCGCTGCTCGTCAGCACCGCCAGCCGCGCCTTGAAGAGCGCGAAGTCGGTCTGCGGCACGAGCGCGCGTTCCGGCTGGCTCTCGGCGCGGTCGGCGGCCTCGGCGATGCGGTTGTTGTCGAGCGGGTGGGTGCGCAGGTACTCGAGTCCGGAGCCGGACGTGTTCAGGTTGTTGCGCCGGCGCAGGATCGAGAAGGACTGGGCCATCGCGCGAGCGTCGTAGTTGGCGTTGCCGAGGATCTCGATGCCGATGCGATCCGCCTCTATCTCGTTGGTGCGGGTGAAGTTGATCGCCGACTGCGTGGTCGCGGCGAGGCCGGCGGCGAGTGCCGCCTGACCCGCCTCGGGAGAGGCCTGACCGATCAGGATCGCGGCGAGCACGGCGGCCGCGGCGCTCAGCGATGTCCGGTTGCCGGTGGCGAAGGCGCGTGCGTGATGCCGCTGGGTGACGTGGGCGACCTCGTGGGCGACCACCCCCGCGAGCTGTTCCTCGTGCTCCATCGCCTCGACGAGACCGGCGTTGATGCCCACGTAGCCGCCGGGTATCGCGAACGCGTTGATCGTCGCGTCGTCGATGACGAAGAAGTTGAACGGCCGCCCGCCGGTCTTGCCGGAGGCGAGCGCGAGCCGCATGCCGAGCGCCTGGATGTACTCCTCGATCTGCACGTCGCGCACGAGCGGCAGACCCGCCCGGATCTGGCGCATGAACGAGGCGCCGAGGCGCTGCTCCTCGAGCGGGGAGAGCGCGTTGTCCGCGGGTTCCCCCATGTCGGGAAGGTTCTGCTGGGCCCGCGCGCCCGGCACGAGCGCCAGCGCGAGCACCGTCACCATCGACATGAGCAGGATCGCGGCGAGGGCGGATGGACGGGCCGCGTTCGGTCGGGCCGCGTTCGGTCGGGCCGCGTTCGGTCGGGCCGCGTTCGATCTGGTGTTCGGAGGGGGCACTCTCGACAGGGTCCGTTCGCGGGCAGGTGTTCGGCGGGCGGCGTCGCGGCCAGTCAACCGAAGCGTGCGCGGTTCGTGCCAATCTGGCAAGCGCCGGGCGAGGACGATCTGTCCGCGCCACGGGCTCCCGGTTCCGCTCTCTCGCGTACCCGTCACGAAATCGATTCGCTATACTGAGCGTCGTTCAGGGGCACGACACGATCCGGCCCCGTCGCAGAACCGGCACCGTCTCCGATCACCCTTCCGGACACGGCTCGCGATACGCCCGGCGGTCAACCCGCGGCGCGTCTCCCTCCGGAGCCTCTGCACGGGCCACCTCGACGACGACACCGCGACGGCGTTCTCCGGCGTGCGGGCCACGGATCTTCATCCGCGGTCCGGCACCGGCCTGCCGCGTTCCCCGATCGATCCATGCGCGCACGATCCCGTATCCCGGCGCCTGCCGCGGGCGGGTCCGTGCCGACGAACCGCGAGGAATTCCCGACCGTGGAAACCAAGACGGCGAGTACGTCCCGGCCATCCGAGAGCCAGGCATCCGGCGCGATACCGGGGGAGGCTCCGGCGGTGTCGAATCCCGTGGTGCCGGCCGGTCAGCCGCCCGAGCTCTCCGGTGGCGAGATCCTGATCGAATCGCTGCGCGCCGAGGGCGTCGAGTTCATCTTCGGCTACCCGGGCGGCGCGGTGCTGCACATCTACGACGCGCTGTACGCCCAGGACGCGGTCAGGCACATCCTCGTCCGCCACGAGCAGGCGGCCACCCACGCCGCCGACGGCTACGCGCGCGCCACGGGTCGCCCCGGCGTCGTGCTGGTGACGTCGGGACCCGGCGCGACCAACGCGGTCACCGGCATCGCCACCGCGTTCATGGACTCGATCCCGATGATCGTGCTGTCCGGCCAGGTGCAGAGCCGCTTCATCGGCTCGGACGCCTTCCAGGAAGTCGACTTCGTCGGCATCTCGCGCCCCTGCGTCAAGCACAACTTCCTCGTCGACTCGCTCGAGAATCTCGCGGCGACCATGAAGAAGGCCTTCCACGTCGCCACCACCGGCCGTCCCGGCCCCGTCGTGGTCGACATCCCGAAGGACTTCACGACCCCGGGGGTCACGGTGCCGTTCGAGTACCCGAGGACGGTCGACATGCGGAGCTACACGCCGCCGGAGCAGGGCCATCCGGGGCAGATCCGCAAGGCCGTCGACCTGATCCTCTCGGCCAAGCGCCCGATGATCTACTCGGGCGGCGGCGTCGTCCTCGGGGACGCGAGCGAGCGCCTGATCGATCTGACCGAGCGGCTCGGCTACCCGATCACGCAGACGCTGATGGGCCTCGGTGCCTTTCCCGCCTCGAACGAGCAGAACCTCGGCATGCTCGGCATGCACGGCACCTACGAGGCGAACATGGCGATGCACGACTGCGACGTGCTGATCGCGATCGGTTCGCGCTTCGACGATCGCGTCACCGGCGAGATCGAGAGCTTCTGCCCGGACGCGAAGATCGTGCACGTCGACGTCGACCCGGCCTCGATCTCCAAGAACGTCACCGTCGACGTGCCGATCGTCGGTGACGTCGGGCGGGTGCTCGACGCGATGCTCGAGCTGGTGCGGGAGAGCAACGGTCCGATCGAGAAGGAGGCGCTCGAGCTCTGGTGGAACCAGATCCGCCAGTGGCGCGGCATGGACTGCCTCGCCTACGAGAAGGGCGGGAACCTGATCAAGCCGCAGGCCGTCGTCGAGTCGCTGTGGCGCGCGACGAACGGCGACGCCTACGTCACCAGCGACGTCGGTCAGCACCAGATGTGGGCCGCCCAGTTCTACGGCTTCGACAAGCCGCGCCGCTGGATCAACTCCGGCGGTCTCGGCACGATGGGCTTCGGTTTGCCGGCGGCGATGGGCGTGCAGCTCGCCTTCCCCGATTCGGTCGTCGCCTGCATCACCGGCGAGGCGAGCATCCAGATGTGCATCCAGGAGCTCTCGACCTGCCTGCAGTACGACCTGCCGATCAAGATCGTCAACCTGAACAACCGCTACATGGGCATGGTCCGTCAGTGGCAGGAGTTCAGCTACGAGAAGCGCTACTCGCACTCGTACATGGACGCGCTGCCCGACTTCGTCAAGCTCACCGAGAGCTACGGTCACGTCGGCATGAAGATCGAGAACCCGGCCGACGTGGACGGCGCGATCGCCGAGGCCATGGCGCTGAAGGAGCGGCTCGTGTTCATGGACTTCCAGACCGATCGCGCCGAGAACGTCTACCCGATGATCGAGGCCGGCAAGGGACACCACGAGATGCGTCTGAACCCCGCGCGGGAGCTCGCCTGATGCCGAACAGAGTCCGGCGGCACGTCATCACGGTACTGCTCGAGAACGAGTCCGGGGCGCTGTCGCGGGTCGCGGGCCTGTTCAGCGCGCGCGGCTACAACATCGAGTCGCTTACCGTCGCCCCGACGCACGACCCGACGCTGTCGCGCATGACCATCGTCACGAGCGGTACCGAGCGCGTCGTCGAGCAGATCACCAAGCAGCTCAACAAGCTGATCGAGGTGGTGCGCCTGGCCGACCTGTCCGAGGTCGCGTTCATCGAGCGCGAGATCATGCTCGCCAAGGTGCGGGCGGTCGACACCGGGCGCGAGGAGCTCAAGCGCCTGACCGACATCTTCCGCGGCCGCATCCTCGACGTCACCGACACCAGCTACGTCGTCGAGCTGACCGGCGACGACCACAAGCTCGGCGCCTTCCTCGACGCGGTCGGACGCGACAACGTCATCGAGATCACCCGCTCCGGCGCGGCCGGCATCGCGCGCGGCGACAAGGCGCTCAGGGCCTAGCGTCTCGTCATCGAGCTTTCGTGGTGTTCGAGTTCAAGAGCGCGATCCGCCCCGAGGCGACCCTGCACGACGCCTACGTGCAGCTCACCGTCCGCTACCGCCGCGACATCCCGGAGCTCCTGAAGTACAACGCGCTCTGCGTCGTCAGCGACGGCGTCGACACCCATCAGACGATCGCCGTCACCGAGCAGGACGTCAAGCGCAGCTTCGGCTTCGCCAAGTACCTGTACGATTCCCTCCCGAACGCCACCTACGTCGGCTTCGCCGGCACCCCGGTCTCGTGCGCGGCAACCCGTTCGATCTCCTGATCACGGCGCTGGCCGGCATCGCCGGTTTCCTGCTGCGTCGCCAGGGGTTTCCGATGCCGCCGCTGGTGATCGGCATGGTGCTCGGACCCACGCTCGAGATCGGCCTGCGACAAGGCCTTATCCTGACAGACGGCAGCTTCGCCGCGTTCTTCACCGGCCACCCGATCGCGCTGGTGCTGACGATCGCGGCGCTCGTCATGCTGTCGCTGCCGCTATGGCGTGCACTGCGCGTACGCCGCACTCGGCCTGGCGGAATTCCGGTCCGAAAGGACGCATGACCCCGTGACGCGATCCGTCGTCACGGACGGGCTCGAGCGAGGACGGCGTCGGTGACCGGCGGAGGCGGGGAGGCGGCGTGGCCCGACCCGGTCATGACGCTCGATCACGTCTTCGTGCTCGCGCGCCCCTGGCGGGTGGGGCAGAGCGGCACGCGAGCGGCCGACGAGCTCGCCGCCGGCCTCGAGGCGGTCGGCTTCCGGCGCGGCTCGAGTCGCCGCCATCCCGGGCAGGGCACCGAAAACCGCTGTTTCGCGTTCGAGGGCTTCGTGCTCGAACTGCTAGCCGTGGTCTGCCGCGCGGAAGCCGAGGATCCGCGGGTCGCGCCGCTGTCCTTGCCCGCGCGTCTCGATCAGCCCGGCGCGTCGCCGTTCGGGATCGCCTCGCGCCCGACGCGGGCGGCGCGTCCCGACCCCGACTACCCGCACGTCGTCTACCGCCCGTCGTACCTGCCGCCGCCGCTCGGGATTCCGGTCGCGCGCGACGTGCCGGTGTCCGAGCCGCTGTGGTTCCACCTGCCGTTCGGGACTTCCCGCTCCGCGCGGGAGCGCTACGGCGAGCCCGCCCACCCGAACGGCGCGCGCAGGCTCGGCGCGCTCGCGCTCGCCACCCCCGCCCCGCTCGGGTCCCGCTCGGCGAGCATCGCCGCCGCGCTCGGCATCGACACGCGCGCCGACGCGGACGCGCATCGGCTGACGCTGCGGTTCGAGGGCGAGACCCTCGCCGACGATCGGTTCGAGCCGCACGCGCGTCTGCCGTTGACGATCGATTGCCGTCGCACCACGCCGGGGTGTGCGGAGTAGTCGCGCGGAGGCGCTCGAGAGCGGCGGCGTCGAGGAGATCCTTCGCCGCGACGACGCGGCATCCGCCGCTCAGAGCCGATCGTCGTCCGGTTCACCGAACCGGACCCAGCCCGCGTACGGTTCCCGCGCCACGCTCGCCAGCCGCGAGGCGAGGTCGCCGTCGTGCAGCTCGAGCTTGTGCCCGTCCGGATCGAGGAAGTAGAACGAGTCCCCCTCGCTCGTGTTCTCCTGCCAGCGAGTGACGCCGTTCGCGACGAGACGGGCGACCGTCGCGGCGAACTCGCCGTCCGCGACACCGAACGCGACGTGGGTGTAGTCATCGTGCGGCCCGACCGAACGCGGCCCGACCGAACGCGGCCCGACCGAACGCGGCCCGACCGGGCGCGACGCGTCGAGCGACAGGCACAGCCACAGCTCGCCCGCGCTCAGGTAGGCGCCCCGGTCCCAGCGGGCCTCGGGGCGGCAACCGAGCAGATCGACGTAGAAGTCGAACGAGCGGGCGACGTCGCCGACGGCGAGCGTCAGGTGGTTCAGGCCGATGATCACGGGCGATCGGCCGGGGCGATCGGCTCCGCCCGATGCACCTCCAGCCCGGCCCGCTTCAGCGACGCGACGAGAGGCGCCGGTGCGCCGGCGTCGATCACCACGCCGCTCGCCTCGTCGAGCGGCATGACGACGTAGCTCGACGCGACGTTCAGCTTCTCGGCGGACGCGAGCACCACCGTCTCGGCCGCGCGCCGGCTCAGCGCGCGCTTGACGTGCGCCTCCTCCAGGTCGCCCGTGCTCAGTCCCGCCTCGGGATCGAGGCCGGTGACGCCCATGAAGAAGCGGTCGGCACGCACGTGGGCCATCGCCTCGACCGCCGACGCGCCGACGTTGACCATCGAGTGGCGGTAGAGCTGTCCGCCGATCATGACGACCCGCACGGCCCGGTGAGCGGCGAGCGCGACCGCGATCGACGGGCTGTGCGTCACGACCGTCAGCGGACGGTCGACGGGCAGGTGGGCCACGAGCTGCAACGCGGTCGTGCCGCCGTCGACGATGATCACCTGATCGGGCTCGACCAGCGCCGCGGCGGCCCGGCCGACCGCCCGCTTGGACGCCGAGGCGCTGTCCGCGCGGGCGACCAGGTCGGCGTCGGCGGGTGCTGCGGGCAGGGCGCCGCCGTGCACGCGCTGCAGCTGCCCGGCGGCGGCGAGCTCCCGGAGATCCCGCCGGATGGTGTCCTCCGACAGCGCGAGCTCGGCGGCCAGCGCCCTGGCCACGATGCGGCCGTCGCGCGCGAGGCGGTCGAGGACCAGGTTCTTGCGCTGGCGGGTGAGCATGCGAGCGAGACTGCACGATTTTTCTTGACGTTGCAAGAAGCTGCACGTTTCAATCGCACGGCCCGATTCGGGCGGTGAATGCCGGAACACCGGCAGCGGAGAGCGACGGTGGCGGAGAACGTTCGGATATCGCGGATCGAGACGCTGTCGGACGACTGGTACGTGCTGAGGAAGACGACGTTCGAGCTCCGCCGGCGGAACGGGAGCTGGCAGACGATGTCGCGCGAGACCTATGACCGGGGCAACGGCGCCACGGTGCTGCTGCTCGACCCGCGGCGCCGCACCGTCGTGCTGACCCGGCAGTTCCGACTTCCCACCTACGTCAACGGCAACGCCGACGGTCGGCTGATCGAGACCGCGGCCGGCCTGCTGGACGACGCCGACCCGGTGACGCGCATCCGCGCCGAGGCGGAGGAGGAAACCGGTTACCGACTCCGCGAAGTGAGCGCCGTGTTCGACGCGTACATGAGCCCGGGGTCGGTGACCGAACGGCTGGTCCGTCCGATGCCGACAGGCGGGCGGTGCCGGCCGCCCTCACCCGGACCGCTCGTCGGGCGCGCGAGCTCGCGGCGCGTGGCGGCACGCCCCCGGCGGTCGACGAGAACGGTCGAGTGGTCGAGAGGCAAGTCGCTCACGCCTCCCAGAACGCCGCGACGAGCGGATTGCCCAGATGCTTCGCGAGCGTCACCAGTCCGACCTCGTAGTCGGCGAGCGCCGGGCTCACCGGCAGCACCCGCACCTTGCCGGCGTGCGGGCTGTTGTCGAGCACGAGCCGCGGCACCACGCCGACGCCGAAGCCGAGCGCGACCATGCCGACGATCGCCTCGTTGCCGGCCACCTCGGCGTGAATGCGCGGCGACGCGCCGAGCGTGCGGAACCAGACGTCGACGCGTCGGCGTGCCACACCGCGTCGCGCCACGATCATCGGGGTGGCGGACCACGGCTTCGGCCGGGCGCGACGCGCCTGCGGCACGTCGAAGTCGGGGGTCTCCGGGGCGATGAACACCAGCGGCGACGGCGCGAGGCGTCGGAACAGCGTGCCGGGCGGCAGCCGGTCCGGTCGCGCGGCGATCGCCAGCTCCTCCTTGCCGGCGAGCACGCGGGCGATCGCGTCCTCCGGGTCGCCGGTGTGCAGGCGCAGGTCGATGCCGGGGAAGGCGCCGCGAAAACGGCTCAGGAGATCGGCGAGCAACCCGTAGCTGGCCGTGACCGAACAGGTGAGGCTGATCTGCCCGTGCAGCGGCTCGTCGGGATCGGCCAGCTCCCGGCGGATCGCGCCCCAGCCCGAGACCGCCTCCCGGGCGTAGTCCTGGAAGCGTCGGCCCGCGAGGGTCAGCTCGACGCTCCGGTTGTCGCGCAGGAACAGCGCGGTGCCGAGCGTCGCCTCCAGCTGGCGGATGTTCCGCGACAGCGCCGACACGCTGATCGAGACGGCGTCCGCCGCGCGTCCGAAGTGCAGCGCGTCGGCCAGGGCGAGGAAGTGCTCGAGCGGTCGGGTGTGCATGCAGGCGTTGCGAGATCCGGGACATGATGTTTCGTTTATATCAATTTACCGAACGCGTGGCGTGGCCTAGCATGGCGTTCCGCCCGCCCCGACACCCGTGATCGACATGGCCCAGAATTACTTCAACTCGCTGCCCCTCCGCCTGCAGGTGGCCGAGCTCGCCAAGTGCCGCTTCATGCACCTCGACGAGTTCTCCGACGGGGTCGAGGCGCTGCGCGGCAAGAAGATGGTCGTCGTCGGCTGCGGCGCGCAGGGGCTCAACCAGGGGCTGAACCTCAGGGACAGCGGTCTCGACGTCTCGTACGCGCTGCGCGAGTCGGCGATCGCCGAGAAGCGCCAATCGTGGAAGAACGCGACCGAGAACGGCTTCACCGTCGGCACCTACGAGGAGCTGATCCCGACCGCCGACGTCGTGCTGAACCTCACGCCCGACAAGCAGCACACGGCGGTCGTGAACGCCATCATGCCGCTGATGAAGAAGGGCGCCTGCCTGTCCTACTCGCACGGGTTCAACATCGTCGAGGAAGGCATGCAGGTCCGTGACGACCTGACCGTCATCATGGTCGCCCCGAAGTGCCCCGGCTCCGAGGTGCGCGCCGAGTACGTCCGGGGCTTCGGCGTGCCGACGCTGATCGCGGTGCACGAGGACAACGACCCGAACGGGGACGGGCTCGCGCTCGCCAAGGCCTACGCGGTCGGTACCGGCGGGCACAAGGCCGGTGTCCTGCAGAGCTCGTTCATCGCCGAGGTGAAGTCGGATCTCATGGGGGAGCAGACGATCCTCTGCGGCATGCTGCAGACCGGCTCGCTCCTCTGCTTCGACAAGATGATCGAGGAGGGCATCGAGCCCGGCTACGCCTCGAAGCTCATCCAGTACGGCTGGGAGACGGTGACCGAGGCGCTCAAGTACGGCGGCGTCACGCACATGATGGACAGGCTCTCCAACCCGGCGAAGATCCGCGCCTTCGAGCTCGCCGAGGAGATGAAGGACATCATGCGTCCGCTGTACCGGAAGCATCAGGACGACATCATGGACGGCACCTTCTCGTCGACGATGATGGCCGACTGGGCGAACGACGACGCGGAGCTGCTCGGCTGGCGCGCCGAGACCGGCGAGACGCCGTTCGAGAAGACGCCCGCCGGTGACGAGGAGATCGGCGAACAGGAGTACTTCGATCACGGCATCCTGATGGTCGCCATGGTCAAGGCCGGGGTCGAGCTCGCGTTCGAGACGATGACCGACGCCGGCATCATCGCCGAGTCCGCCTATTACGAGTCGCTGCACGAGACGCCGCTGATCGCCAACACGATCGCGAGGAAGAAGCTGCACGAGATGAACGCGACGATCTCGGACACCGCCGAGTACGGCTGCTACCTCTACAACCACGCCTGCGTGCCGCTGCTCGGCGACTTCATGAAGACGGTGAAGTCCGACGTGATCGGGCGCGGCCTGCAGCTGAACGACATGGGCGTCGACAACGCGCGCCTGATCGAGATCAACACGGCGCTTCGCGAGCACCCGGTCGAGCGCATCGGCTCGGAGCTCCGCGGCTACATGTCGGACATGAAGCGCATCGTCTGACGGGGCGGAGAGCTCGGCGGAGCGAGGCGGGACCGCGGTGTCGAACGGGGAAGGCGACGGAACCGCTCGCGCGGAGGGTGCCGGTGCGTCATCGGTCGAGTCCGACGGGAGGGCAGACGGAGGCTCGGTGGTCGCGCCCTCGACGGCGACCGCGCGTGCGGTTGTCCCGGATGTCGCGCCCGAGGCCGCACCTGCGCCCGCACCTGCGCCCGCACCGATCCGGCTCGAGGCGCTGACGGTCGACTTCGACGGCCGCTTCCGGCTGCACGACGTCGACTGGACGATCGGCGCGGACGAGCACTGGCTGATCGTCGGTGCGAACGGGTCGGGGAAGTCGGCGCTGGCGGCGGTGCTGGCGGGCGCGGGCGACATCGAGTCGGGTCGGCTGGACGGCCTGCCGGAGCGGGTCGCGCTCGTCTCCTACGAGGCGCAGGCCGAGCTGATCGCGGCCGAGCGGAAGAAGGACGACGCGGACATCCTCGACGTGATCTCCGAGGGCACGCCGGTGCGCGAGCTCGTGTTCGGCGCGAGCACCGGCGCCGGGAACGTCGACGGCGCGAGCCGCGAAGGTGGCGCGAGTGCCGATGCCGATGTCGGAAACGAGACCGGAGACAGGGCCGCGGACGACGGCGGCGGCATCGACACGGCGCTCGCGCACGAGCTGATCGCCGGGTTCGGCCTCGAACCGCTGCTCGACCGGGCGTTCCGCAAGCTCTCGACCGGCGAGACGCGCAAGCTCCTGCTGGTGCGCGCGCTCGCCTCGCGCCCGCAGCTACTCGTGCTGGACGAACCGTTCGACGGCCTCGACGCGGCGTCGCTCGCGCGGCTGCGGGAACACCTCGCCGGCATCGCCCGGGAGGCGCGCGTCGTCATCGTGCTCAACCGTCTCGACGAGGCGCCCGCCTGGGTCACCCACGTCGCCTGGGTCGAAGGGGTCACGGGCGAGGGTGCGACGAGCGGCGGAGCGGCCGTCGGCGGTGCCCCGAGTCCCGCCGGACGACTGGGCGCGACGCTGCCCGCCGACGACCCCGAGGCCCGCGCCGAGATCGAACGGCTGCTCCACCTGAAGACCACGGACCTGGAGCTGCCGCCCGCCGACACCGCCGACCGGCTGCCGCCGCTCGATCCGGACGAGCCGCTCGTGCGCCTGACCGGCGCGACGGTCCGCTACGGCGACACGGTGATCTTCGAGGGCGTCGACTGGACGATCGAGCGCGGCGTGCACTGGCAACTGGTCGGGCCGAACGGCAGCGGCAAGACGGCGCTCCTGTCGCTGATCACCGGCGATCACCCGCAGTGCTACGTCAACGACATCCTCGCGTTCGGCTACCGCCGCGGCTCCGGCGAGAGCATCTGGGAGATCAAGCGCTACATCGGCCACGTGTCGACGGCGTTGCAGTGGGAGTACCGCGTCGGCACGAGTCTTCGGCACGTGATCGTCTCGGGCTTTCACGACAGCATCGGGCTGTACACGAAATACACGGACGAGCAGGGGCGCATCGCCGACGCCTGGCTCGCCCTGCTCGGCATGCGCGAGCGGGCCGACGAGTCGTTCACCCGCCTCTCGCACGGTGACCGGCGACTGCTCCTGATCGCGCGGGCGATGGTCAAGCACCCGCCGCTCCTGATCCTCGACGAACCCTGCCTCGGGCTCGACGACGTCAACCGCCGTCTCGTGCTCGCGCTGATCGAGCGGATCTGCGCGAGCGGGACGACCACGGTGCTGTACGTCAACCACCACGCCGAGGACCGGATCGAGGGCATCGAGCGGCGTCTCGCGCTCGGTACCTGAGGTAGAGTCGGGGCGTCGACCGGCGGCAGCGACGCGAAGGAGAGGGCGGCGATGGAAGAACGGCGTGTGTCACGGCGCGGTCCCGTCACGACACTGCGTGTCGTCGGCGGCACGATCGCGGTCGTCGCCCCGTTCGCGCTCGGGCTGATCGGCCACTCGCCGTGGAAGGCCCTGCTGCTCGTGCCCGCGTTCGCCGCGAGCTACGCGCTCAGTCGCACGCGTCGCCCGGTGGCGCGCGCCGACGCGCTCGCCGGCACCATCGGCACGGTGCTCTCGATCGGCCTCGTCCACCTCGTCCTGGTCGGCTCGCTGTACCTGATCGGGCTCGGCCTCGGGGAACTGTTCGGCGACGTGCTGCCCGTCGATCCGCTCGGTACGGCCGATCTCCTGTTCGTGGCCATCGTCTGGGCGGTGACGCTCGCCTGCGCGCTGACGAGCCGTCGCCTCGAGCGACGGCGGACGTATCCCGGCCCCGAGGACTGAGCCGCCTCGGTCGAGCTCGGTCGGTCTTGATGATGCTGATGACCCGGGAGACGCCGTCGACGCGCTCCGGCGCGGTGATCAGGCGACGCTTCTCGATGCGGTCGTCGACGTGTCCGGACGCGGTGACGACATCGCCGTCGAGCGCGCTGGAGACGCCGGGCGACGGGCTGGTGATCGAGAAGACGCGGGCGGCGGTGTCGTCGGACGGCGCGGACATCGCGTGTGCCGAGCCGGCGCCGAGCGACAGCGCGACGGGCAGGGCGATCAGGGCGGCGACGGCGACGGCGACGGGGGCGGGGGCGGTGAAGGGCAGGGCGGAGCGGAGGGTGCGGTTCAGGTTCATGGGGGTGGTTCTCCGGGGTTGCAGGTCGTCGGTCGCCGGGTCGGTGACCGTGGAAAGCATCCTGACTCCGTGCGCTCCGGAGATGAATGACCGCGCCTGCACGGCGTTCATGCGGGGAGCGTATGAAACCCTCCGTCCCGGGCATTCGCTCGGGCCGTTCAGGCGTTCGCCAGCCGCGCCGCGACGAGCGTCCACACCGGCAGCGTGGCGAGGCCGAGCAGCGACGACTGCATGACCATGAGCGCGACCGCCCGGCGATCGGCTCCGTAGCGGGCGGCGAGCACGTGGGCGGCCGTCGCGGTCGGCAGCGCGGCGAACACGAGGAGCGTCGCCGGGACCACGCCGTGCAGGCCCGCGAAGGTCGCGCCCGCCCAGACCGTACCGGGCAGTACCAGTAGCCGGATCGCGTGCAACGCCAGCGCGAAGCGGGTCGGCGGCCACACGCGCGCGCCGCGAAGTGCCGCGCCGAGCGACAGCAGCACGACCGGCAGGGCCGCGTCGGCGAGGCGTTCGACGAACGCGGCGGGAAGCGTCGGAAGCGTGTGCCCGCCGAGGCCGATCGCGACCCCGGCGAGGCTCGCCAGCAGGAAGGGGTTCGACGCGATCTCGCGCACGAGCCGGATCGGCGAGAGCGACCGTCCGCGCGCGAGCAGTCCGACGGCGTAGAGGTTGGCGAGCGGTATGCCGAGCCCGACCATGATCGCGAGCGTGCCGCTCGCCTCGCCGGGCAGCGCGCTCACCGCCACGAACCCGAGCGCGGTATTGAAGCGCCAGCCGTTCTGCAGCGCACCGGCCCGCTCGACGGCGACGCCCGGTCCGAATCGCGCGACGCCGAGCGAGAGCAGGAAGCCGAGCGTGACGACCGTGCACGCCAGCCCGCCGACGACGGCCAGCTCGCCGGGCGCGATCGATCGGGCCGCCGCCGCGCCGAACAGGAGTGCCGGGTACAGCACGTGATAGCTCAAGCGGTCCACGGCCCGCCAGCCGTCGGCACCCAGCAGCGGCGCGATCAGCATGCCGAGCGCGATGACGGTGAAATCGGGGAGCAGGGCGAGGAGGACGTCCATCGGCGTCGAGAGTACGCCGTCGTGCCAGGTCGGTCCCGACGTCAGGCGTGCCGACGGCGCCGACGCCGAAGCCACGCGAGCCCGCTCAGCAGCAGGCGCGCGCTCGGGTGCCCGGAGGCGACCCGCAGCTTGAGCAGCTCCCGCCGCTCGCCGAGGCAGGTGTTGAACAGCCTCGATCCGGACGCTCCGCAGCCGTCGATCGAGCAGGGCGGCGAGGCCTCGAGCGCCTGGTGGACGACATCGTGCATCAGCAGGAGACCCGGCGAGTGCCGACCGAGCGACTCGTCGAAGCCGAGCTTGTAGATCAGGATCTCGCCGTCGTTGACGACGCCGATCTGGGCCGCCGCGACGCGCTCGCCGGCGCGGGCGACGATCAGGAACAGTCGCCCGCGTGCGGCGGCATGCTCCGCGAGCGTTCGCACGAAGCGCTCGAGCCCCGCCTGCCGCGCGATGGCCGAGCCGTGTTCTCCCTTCCAGCTGCTCGCCTCGACCGCGATCAGCTCGGCGAGCAGTTCCCCGGGATCGGCGACCGAGGCGAGCGCGTCGCTCGCGGGCGTGAGCGCGTTGGCCGCGAAGTGCAGGCGCCACGGGCCGTGCTCGCTCTCCAGCCGGCGACGCTTGCGGGCGAGGGCGTTGCGGCTCCGGGCGCTCGTGACGGCCCGCCGGTATTCCTCGGCGGAGAGATCGTCGCGGAGCAACGCGGCGCGGTCCGTCCGGCTGACCGTCTCGACCACGTGTCCGTCACCGTTCAGGGCCGCGATCAGCCGTGGCCAGAAGGCGCTCCGGTCGACCGCCTCGGTGATCGTGAAGATCGTCGGCATCCGCTGTCCGTCGAGCCACCCGGTGAACGCGTCGATGCAGCGCCGCACGTGATCGCGGTGCACCAGCGGCACGCTCGCCATCATGTGCTCGGTGTGGAAGCTCGCGATCTGGCGTACCGGCAGCAGGGGGAGCGTGCGCTTTCGCTGCACGGGCCAGACGCCGATCAGCGTCTCCTCGTGCCAGATGAACAGGACCGTGACGTCCGCCGGCGAGAACGCCTCGAGCAAGGCCAGCAGGGGAACCGGTTCGTAGTTGATGTTCTGTTCGAGCGCGTCGGCGCGGAGCGCCTCCCACGGCGCGGCTCGCGTCTCGAGCTCCCGGGGCGAGCGCACGGCCTCGACCCGGACGCCACCGGCCGGGTGATCGCGCGCCCCGGTGTCGAGTGCGGCGGATCGGCGAGGGATGGAGAATTCATCGCTCATGCAGCGATTCTTTTCGACCGCTGCGCGCGCGACAGTGAGCCGGTCGGAGTTCTCGCTATCCATTCTGCCGACCGGTCGTGGTCCTCGTCCCGTGTCGCGGTAGACTCGCCCCGACAGGCGATGCGGCGAGCAGGGAATGGCGGAAATCGACACGACCCGACAGAAGCCGCGCTCGCGCGGGGTCTACCTGCTGCCGAACCTGTTCACGACGAGCGCGCTGTTCGCCGGTTTCTACAGCGTCATCGCCTCCTACAACGGGGATTTCCGTCCCGCGGCGATCGCGATCATCGCGGCGATGGTGCTCGACGGCTTCGACGGGCGCGTCGCCCGCATGACCGGTACCTCCACGGCCTTCGGGGCCGAGTACGACAGCATGGCGGACATGGTCTCCTCGGGCGTCGCGCCGGCGTTCCTCGCCTATGCCTGGGCGCTGTCGAGCCTTCCCGAGGTGGAGTACGGGCAGCTCGGCTGGGTCGCCGCCTTCGTCTACACCGCCGGCTGCGGGCTGCGTCTCGCGCGCTTCAACGTGGCCGTCGGTGTCGCCGACAAGCGTTTCTTCCAGGGGCTCGCCTGTCCGTCGGCGGCCGCGGTCAACGCGAGCTTCGTCTGGGTGGGCGTGGACATGGGCATTCCCGGCGAGGAGCTCGTCTGGGGGATGCTGCTGGTGACGCTGTCGACCGGGCTCCTGATGGTCAGCACGTTCACGTACTACAGCTTCAAGGATCTCGGCACGAGCCGGAAGGTGCCGTTCGCGATGGCGACGGGCCTGCTCCTGCTGTTCGTCACGACGGCGGTGGACCCGGCCAAGATGATCCTGATCGCCTCGTCGCTGTACGCCTTGTCGGGACCCGGCTACTGGTTGTTCCGCTGGTTCCGCAAGCGGAACCGCCAGGTCGCCCGCTGAGAGCGCTCGCGAGTCCGCCGTGCCGTACGCCGCCCGTCAGCTCCGGTGCCTGTCCGCGATGGGTCTGGTCGCGTGGCGTCTGCGCGAGGGGAGCGAGCCTCCGGCCGCGACGCCGCCCGCGCCCGTGACGGCATCCGTGACGGCGCCCGCGGCCGTCGCGACCGAGCGCGCCGCACCGCCGGTCGATCCGTCCGTGCCGCCGCCCCCCGGACCGCCATCCCCCGGACCGCCATCCCCCGGACCGCCGGCGGCCGTCGCGCTCCCGCCGGGCGCGGAGCCGCTGGTCGCGCCCGTGCTCGCGACGCCGCTGCCGCGCGAGCCGGACGCGCTTGCTGCCTGGCTACCCGAGCAGCCGCTCGCGCCGTTCGTCTGGAAGGAGCGGCGGCTGACCCGGATCGGCCGCGACGACGCGCCGCTGCTCGTGGTCGTCGAGCGGGAGCCGGCCGAGACGTTGCCGCTGGACGGCGACGCGGCCGAGCTGTTCGAGCGAATGCTCGGCGCGATCGGCCGCACCCGGCGCGACACCTGTCAGTGCGTGCTCGCGGCCGCACCCGCCACCGACGGCGACACCGTCTCCTCGCTCGCCGGTCCCGAGCGGCCGGTGACGCTCGTGCTCGTGCGCGAGCTCGACGGCGCGCTCGACGCCCCGGGGTGTCGGCTCCCCGGAGACCCCTTCGGCGGCGGTGCCTGGTGCCTGCCGCACCCCGAGGTGCTGCTGGCCGAGCCCGCGGCCAAGCGCCAGGCGTGGCTCGTGCTGAAGGCGGTGCGACAGCACCTGCCGCTGCTGCCGTGAGCGCGAGCGGCGAGGTCGTGCAGCTCGCGTTCGAGCCGATGCGCGCCGGGGACGTCGCGCTCGTCGGCACGATGGAGCGGCGGAACTACGAGTTCCCGTGGAGCGACGCGATCTTCCGCGATTGCCTGAAGGCGAGCTATACCTGCGAGCTGGTGCGCCTCGACGACGAGCTCGCCGGCTACGGCATCCTGCAGACCGGCGCCGAGGAAGGGCACATCCTGAACCTCTGCATCGACGAGTCGTACCAGCGGCGCGGGTTCGCCCGCCTGCTGCTCGAACATCTCGTCTCGCGCGCGTCCGCGAGCGGTGCCCGTGTCGTCTTTCTCGAGGTGCGCCCGTCCAACCCGCGGGCGATGGCCCTGTACCAGCGTTCCGGATTCAACGAGATAGGGCTCCGCAAGGGCTACTACGAGGCGCACGGCGGACGCGAGGACGCGCTCGTCATGGCGCGGAGCATCGTCGGGGACGACACGGACTTCCGCGACCTGCATTGAGCGTCGCGCGGGGTGCTCGATCGCCCCTCGGCGCCGGCACGCCGGGAGGCTGTCCGACGCCTCCGGGCGATGGTGCGGCGCGAGCGCGACCCGCGTGGCGGGCCAAGTGGCGGGCCGGGTGGCGGGCCGGGTGCGGCGCTATACTGGTACGTTCCCCGACGACCCGACCCCCTCCCCGATGAGTCTCACCGACGAGATCGAGCGACGGCGTACGTTCGCCATCATCTCGCACCCGGACGCGGGCAAGACCACGCTGACCGAGAAGCTCCTGCTGTTCGGCGGCGCGATCCAGCTCGCCGGTACCGTCAAGGGGCGCAAGGCCGCCCGCCACGCCACCTCCGACTGGATGGCGATGGAGAAGGAGCGCGGCATCTCGGTGACCTCCTCGGTGATGCAGTTTCCCTACCGGGACCACATCATCAACCTGCTCGACACGCCCGGCCACGAGGACTTCTCCGAGGACACCTACCGCACGCTGACGGCGGTCGATTCGGCGCTGATGGTCATCGACGTCGCGCGCGGCGTCGAGGCGCGCACCGAGAAGCTGATGGACGTCTGCCGGCTTCGCGCCACCCCGGTCATGACCTTCATCAACAAGCTCGACCGGGAAGGACGCGACCCGATCGAGCTGATGGACGAGGTGGAGGAGATGCTCGGCATCCGCTGCGCGCCGATGAGCTGGCCGATCGGCATGGGCAAGCGCTTCAAGGGCGTCTACCACCTGCACACCGGTGCCATCCACCTGTACTCGCCGAACCACGGCGGCAAGGTGCAGGAAGGGGAGACGATCTCGGCGCTCGACGACCCGCGGCTCGACGAGCTGATCGGCGACATGGCGGCCGAGCTCCGCGACGAGCTGGAGCTGGTCGAGGGGGCGTGTCACCCGTTCGATCACGCCGAGTACCTCGCCGGCGAGCTGACCCCGGTGCACTTCGGATCGGCGATGAACAACTTCGGCGTCGCCGAGCTCCTCGACGACTTCGTGAGGTACGCGCCACCGCCGCAGCCGAGGGCGACCCTGCAGCGCGACGTGAGCCCCGCCGAGCCCGCCTTCACGGGCTTCGCGTTCAAGATCCAGGCGAACATGGACCCGCAGCACCGCGACCGGGTCGCCTTCGTGCGCATCTGCTCGGGCCGCTACGACAAGGGCATGAAGGCGCATCACGTGCGGCTCGGCAAGGACGTGCGGCTGAGCGACGCGCTGACCTTCATGGCGTCCGACCGTGGCCACGTCGACGAGGCGTTCAGCGGCGACATCATCGGGCTGCACAACCACGGCACGATCCGCATCGGCGATACCTTCACCGTCGGCGAGGAGCTCGTCTTCACCGGCATCCCCAACTTCGCCCCGGAGCTCTTCCGGCGTGCGGCGCTGAAGGATCCGCTGAAGATGAAGGCGTTGCAGAAGGGCCTCGACCAGCTCTGCGAGGAGGGGGCCACACAACTCTTCCGTCCGCTGATCAACAACGACCTGATCCTCGGGGCGGTGGGCGTGCTCCAGTTCGAAGTCGTCGCCCAGCGTCTCGCCGACGAGTACAAGGTCGAGTGCCGGTTCGAGGCCGTCGCCACCAGCCAGGCGCGCTGGATCCGCTGCCAGGACGAGAAGAAGCTCGCGGATTTTCGCCGAAAGCTCGAGAGCAACCTCTCGATCGATCACGCCGGCGAGCTCGTCTACCTCGCCCCGACACGGGTGAACCTGTCGATGGCCGAGGAGCGCTGGCCCGAGGTCGAGTTCCTGGCCACGCGCGAGCAGGTGTTCAACTGAGGGAGCCGGAGGCCGGACACGTCGATGACCGGATTGTGGCGCGGGCGCGACAGCCGGCGGATTCGACCGCGTCCTCGGGCCCGAGGGGTCCACTCGATCGGCGGTCGGGCTTGTAAAATAGCGTGTCCGCGACGTGTTGTTTTTCCCCTACACTAAGGCGCAGAAGTCGTAGGTGGGCAGGTGTCCACCAATTCGATGCAGGCGCCGTGCGGGGCGAACACCGGGCGACGCGGCCTGCACCGGACCCACATGGAGTCCAGCCGATGATCGTTCGCCGTTCCCTCTTCGTGGCCGCGTTGTCGCTGGCCACGGCCGCCCCCGTACACGCCGAGTTCTACGGCCTGCTCAACGGGCGCCTGGTCGGCCGGGATTCGCTGCCGGACCGCTCGTTCGAGGCCGGTGCCCAGTTCGGCGAGTACGACGACACCGATACCCAGTACTTCGGCGCTCGGTTCAATTACCGGGCGAGTCCCGATCTGATGATCTACGGTGACATCGGCCAGACCGAGGTCGAGCTCAATGTCGACATCGACGGCATCGGATTCGGCATCGGGGGCTACTACATCGTCGATGGCGTGTTCAGCGGCTCGGACTTCGCCGTCAAGGCGAGCTATCACACGGTCAGCCTCGAGGGCGACAACACGCGCGAATTCGACTTCACGGCGCTCGTCGTCGAGGCCGTGCTGAGCGGACGCGAAGGGCTCGGCGCCAGCGGCGACATCGGCTGGTACGCGAACGTCGGCATGCACCGACTGGATTTCGACGACATCGGTGACGACGAGACCGAGATCGGTTTCGGCGGCGGCATCGTGCTGCCGCGCCAGACCGGCGAGTTCTACCTCGGCATCGACATGATCGATGACCTGAACTTCGGTGGCGGGTACCGCCACTTCCTCGATTGAGTCCGGCACGCCTTCGTGCACGGACGTTCACAGACAGGGCCGTCGCGGTCCGGAGAACCTGCACCATGATCAAACGTCTCGCGCTCGCCGCGACTCTCGCCACTCTCGTCGCGTCCTCGGCTCATGCCGAGTACCTCGGCCCGGTCAACGGCCGTTCCGCGAACCCCGGATCGTTGCCGGAGTTGTCGGTCGAGGGCAACTTCGCGACCAGCGACTTCTATCAGAACATCGGCGGCCGCGTGAACTACCGGGTCTCGCCCGAGCTGGTCGTGTTCGGCGACCTCGGACTGATCGAGCTCGGCCCCGGCTTCGCTGACGCCGACGGACTCGGCTTCGGCTTCGGTGCGTACTTCTACCTCGCCAATCAGCAGTTCCTGTCGCAGATGGACGTCGGCGTGAAGGGCAGCTACCACTTCGGGAGCGTGGAGTTCGACGGAGTGGCCTTCAACCCGGTGACCGGTGCCGTCACCAGCAGCAGTCAGGACCTCGACGTCAACAACATCTCGCTCGAGGCGCTGGTCAGCGGCAAGGAGGCGCTGACCGCCGGCGGACTGATGTGGTACGCGAACGCGGGCATCCAGATCGCCGGTGGCGACGGCCCGGGCGACACCGAGCTCCTGATCGGCGGGGGCGTCTACATGCCGGTCGGACCGGGTGAGGTCTTCGGCGGCGTGGACCTGATCGACGAGCTCACCCTCGGCGTCGGCTACCGCTACTTCTTCCAGTAGCACGAAGGCCGCCCCTCGCCCCCGCCCTCCGCGCAGCTTGCGGAGGCGCGGGGCGAACCCTTCCGATCGTTCTGTCGTAACCTCGGAGACACGTCTCTCCACCGGCCGCGATTTCCATGACCATCCAGACCGACGTCGTCATCATCGGCGCGGGTCCCGTCGGACTCTTCCAGGTGTTCGAGCTGGGCCTGCAGGGATTGAAGGCGCATGTCGTCGACGCCCTGCCGCAGCCCGGCGGGCAGTGCACCGAGCTCTACCCCGACAAGCCCATCTTCGACATTCCCGCCGTGCCCGAGTGCACCGGCCAGGAGCTCACGGACAGCCTGCTGAAGCAGATCCGTCCGTTCGAGCCCGTCATGCACTTCGACCAGACCGTCGAGGTGCTGGAGAAGCGCGGCGATCTCGACTTCCGCGTCGCGACGTCCGCCGGCACGGAGTTCCGGTGCAAGGCGGTGATCATCGCCGCCGGCGCCGGCAGCTTCACCCCGGTGAGACTCCGCACGCCCGGCATCGAACGCTTCGAGGACGAGCAGCTCTTCTACCGGGTCAGGGACCCGTCGCGCCATGCCGGGCGCGACGTGGTCGTTCTCGGTGGCGGGGACTCCGCGATCGACTGGGCGCTGACGCTCGCCGGTGTCGCCAAGAGCCTGACCCTCGTCAACCGCACCGAGAAGTTCCGCGCGGCCGAGGCGTCGGTGACGAAGCTCGAGGCGCTCGCCGAAGCCGGCGAGGTGCGGATGCTGCTCGGGCAGACGTCCGGCTTCACCGAGGCGGACGGACGGCTGACGTCACTGACGATGACGCTCCGCGACGAGGTGAAGTCGGAGATCGAGTTGCCGGTCGACGATCTGCTCGTCTTCTTCGGTCTCTCCCCGAAGCTCGGGCCGATCGAGAGCTGGGAGCTCGCGCTCGAGAAGAAGCTCGTCACGATCGATCAGTCCACGTTCGAGACGTCCGTGCCGGGCGTCTACGCGATCGGCGACATCAACACCTACAAGGGCAAGAAGAAGCTGATTCTCTCCGGCTTCCACGAGGCGGCACTCGCCGCGTTCGCGATCAAGCAGAGTCTCGAGCCCGACAAGAAGGTGTTCCTGCAGTACACGACGACGAGCCCGCTGATGCACGAGCGTCTCGGCGTCGACGGGTGAGCTTGGCGTCACGGCCGGCACCCCGGCACGCGCTACCGGGCTCGCGCTCGAGGCGCCGGCGATGACCGGCGCGTCATGACGCTCCAGCAGCTCCGCTGCATCGTCGCGATGGTCAGGAACAACCTGAACGTTTCCGAGACCGCGGTCGCGCTGCACACCTCGCAGCCGGGAGTCAGCCGTCACATCCGTCAGCTCGAGGACGAGCTCGGCGTCGCGCTGTTCGAGCGGAGCGGTCGGCAGGTGACGGCGATCACCGCCGCCGGGCACGACGTCATCCGCGTCGCCGAGAGCGTGCTCGCCGGTGCCGAGGACATCCGCAGCCTGGGGCGACAGCACAGCGACCCGCACGCGGGCGAGCTCCGGCTCGCGACCACTCATACGCAGGCACGCTACGTCCTGCCCGGCATCGTCCGCGCGTTCACCGATCGCTGGCCACGGGTCGACATACACATCCACCAGGGAACGCCCGCCCAGATGGCGCGCATGGTCGAATCGGGCGAGGTCGATTTCGTCATCGCGACCGAGGGCGAGCACCACTACGATGCGCTGGCGATGCTGCCGTGCTCGCGCTGGCACCGCGCGATCGTCGTGCCGCCCGGCCACGCGCTCGAGAAGCTCGCGGCGATCGGCAGCCTGACGCTCGAGGCGCTCGCCGCCTATCCGATCGTGACCTACGTGTTCGGGTTCACCGGGCGCTCGCGACTCGATCGCGCGTTTCACGCACGTGCGCTCGTCCCCGACGTCGTGTTGACCGCGACCGATGCCGACGTGATCAAGACGTACGTGCGCACCGGGCTCGGTGTCGGACTGATCGCGCGCATGGCGATCGAGGCCGGTGCGGACGACGATCTGGTCGCGCTCGACGCCTCCCACCTGTTCGAGTCGAGCGTCACGCACATCGGCATGCGTCCGCGCCGTGCGCTGCGCCCGTTCATGCACGATTTCATCGAGCGCTTCGCCCCGCACCTGACGCCCGCGCTGGTCGACGCGGCGCTGTCCGCGCCGACCCCCGAGAAGCGGGCACGGCTGTTCGACGAGATCGCGCTGCCCGAGCGTTGAGCGCCTGTCCGGCGGTCGATCCGGCGGTAAGAATACCGATGCGCCTCGGGGGATGTTCACATCGGGTTTGCCTATACTGCGCTCGGGCGGCTCGGGCTCAGAGCCGAGACGAACGGATGACGGGCATGGCCTCGAGAAAGGGGATGGAGACCGCCTCTCGCGCGGAAACACGCATCGCGAGCCTCGGTCTCGCCGTCACGGGTCTCGCCGTGCTTGCGGGCGGTGCCCATGCCGAACCGGGTGGTCTGCTCGCCGGTCGCTCCGGCAACCCCGGAGAGCTGCCGGAGCGCTCCGCCGAGCTCGGCTACCGGACGGGGGACGACAGCACTCTGATCGGGCTGCGGGTCAACTACCGTCTGAACGAGCGAGCCGTGCTGTACGGTGACTTCGGCAAGGCCGACTTCGAGGGGGAGTCGGTGCCGGCGAACGACGACGGGGTCACCCCTGCCGAGGCGTCCGGCAACACGTTCGGCGGCGGCATCCTGTATCACATGCCCGACGTCCTGGAAGGGTTCGACGTGAGCCTTCAGGCGAGCTACCACACGGCGGATCTCGACGGCTCCGGTGCGATAGTGGTCGAGCGGGACGGAAACGGCTTCACCTTCGTCCGACTCGAGAACATCGAGTTCACCTCGCTGTACGCGGGCGCCGTCATCAGTTCGCCCGAACCGCTCTCGGCGAACGGGCTTTCGTGGTACGGCGCTCTCGGCTACGGCCAGATCGACTCGAAGGCGAAGATCCGGAGCCGTGTGGAAACGCTCGATGACGACGTGTCCGGGGCGGTGTTCGAGCTCGGTCTCGTGCTCCCGCTCGCCAGCGGACAGGGCTACGCCGGTTACGAGTCGTTCGACGGCGATGGCGAATTCGGCGTCGGCTTCCGCTACTTCTTCAAGTAGCCGGCGAGGCGGACGCGAGACCGGACGCGACCGGCTCGCCGAGCACGTAGGTCTCGGCGACCGCGCGCTCGTCGCCGAGCATCATCAGCGCGAACAGCCGCTCGCGCCATCCGTCGGCGGTGACGTCGTTCGCGCCGCGCTCGCGCGCCACGCGGCTGCGGCGGGCTAGAAGCGGGGTGGCGGCATCGTCGAGCACGACGAAGTCCGCCTCCTTGCCCGGTTCGAAGCTGCCGACGTGCGCGTCGAGATCGAGCGCACGGGCGCCGCCGAGCGTCGCGAGGTAGAGCATGCGTTCGGGGGACAGGGTGTGGCGCTGGAGCTGCTGCACCTTGTAGGCCTCGTTCAGCGTGCGAAGGATCGAGAAACTGTCGCCGCCGCCCACGTCGGTGCCGAGTCCGGTGCGTACCCGTGCCGCGTCGGCCGCGCGCAGGTCGTAGAGTCCGCTGCCGATGAACAGGTTCGAGGTCGGGCAGTGGGCGACGTTCGCGCCGGCCCGGGCGAGACGTCGCCAGGCGTCGTGCGGCAGGTGGATGGCGTGGGCGAACACCGACCGGCGGCCGACGAGCCCGAAGCGTTCGTAGACGCCGAGGTAGTCGCCGGCGTCGGGGAAGAGATCGCTCACCCAGTCGCACTCCTCGGCGTTCTCGGCGAGGTGGGTGTGCAGGTGAACGCCGGGGTGCTCGTCGAGTAGCGCACCCGCGACGGCGAGCTGCTCGGGCGTGCTGGTCGGGGCGAAGCGTGGTGTCACGGCGTAGCCGAGCCGGCCCTTGCCGTGCCAGCGGCGGATCAGGCGGCGGCTGTCGTCGCGGGCGGTGTCGGGTGTGTCGAGCAACGCCTCGGGCGCGTGCCGGTCCATCAGCACCTTGCCGGAGACCATCCGGAGGTGTCGCGCTTCGGCCTCGGCGAAGAACGCGTCGACCGATGCCGGGTGCACGGTGGCGAAGACCAGCGCGGTCGTGGTGCCGTTGGCCAGCAGCGTGTCGAGGAAGAAGGCGGCGGTGGCGCGCGCGTGGGCGGCGTCGGCGAAGCGCGTCTCGGCCGGGAAGGTGTAGCGCTCCAGCCATTCGAGGAGCTGCGTGCCGTGGGAGGCGATGACGTCGACCTGGGGGTAGTGCACGTGCGTGTCGACGAAGCCGGGAACGACGAGTCGGCCGCCGCGTTCGACGAGCGGCACGCCGTCGGGTACGCGCGCCTCGCTCGCCGGACGCAGCCAGCTCACGTGGCCGTCCTCGATCAGCAGCACGCCGTCGGCGACGTGGTGGACGGCACCGTCGTGGTGCAGCGGGTCGTCGACGCAGTGCAGGAAGTCGGCACGGAGCGCGAGGGTGCGTGCGGGCATCGGGAATCCGTCGCGGCGAGACAGGGAAGGGCGGGCGTCCCGGGTATCGATGCGCGTGACCGAGTCGAGGTGACGACCGTCCGGACGATGGGCAGCGGTGCTGCGGGACGTGCCCATGATAGGCGGACCCCGACGGGCACGGTACACTCGCCTCGACCCGAACCGCGCGAGATCATGGCGCCCGACGACTCCTCGCCCGACGATGCCACGGCGGCCGCGCCGCTCGTCGCGATGCACGGCATCACCAAGGCCTACCCGGGCGTGCTCGCCAACGATCGCGTCGACCTGACGCTCGCCGCCGGTCGCGTGCACGCGCTGCTCGGCGAGAACGGCGCGGGCAAGAGCACGCTGGTCAAGATCCTCTACGGGCTCCTGCAGCCCGACGCCGGTCGCATCGTCTGGAAGGGGCGCGAGATCCGCATGGGCAGCCCGGCCGAGGCGCGCCGCCTCGGCATCGGGCTCGTGTTCCAGCACTTCTCGCTGTTCGAGTCGATGACGGTGCTCGAGAACATCGCGCTCGGCATGGCACTCGACGCGGACGCGGCGCTGGCCGCGCGGATCAGCGAGGTGTCCACGCGCTACGGTCTGCCGCTCGATCCCGCGCGGCCCGTGCACACGCTGTCGGTCGGCGCGCGCCAGCGCATCGAGATCTGCCGCTGTCTGCTGCAGGAGCCGGCGCTGCTGATCATGGACGAGCCGACGTCCGTGCTGACGCCGCAGGAGGTGGCCGAGCTGTTCGCGACGCTCGGGCGGCTCGCGAAGGAGGGCACGGCGATCCTCTACATCAGCCACAAGCTCGACGAGATCCGCCGCCTCTGCGACGAGGCGACGATCCTCCGGGCCGGGCGGCGTGTCGCCGGGGCGAACCCCGCGACGGAGTCCGCCGCGAGCCTGGCGGCGCTGATGATGGGAACGGCGCTCGCGGGCGGGGCGCCGGCGGCGACTCTCGCGACGCTCGGCGCCGGTGGCGTCGACGGGAAGGATGCCGTGAACGGTGCGAGCGGCGCCGGCAGCGCGAACGGCCAGGGTGACGTGCATGGCGCCGGCGGCATGGGCGAGGCGCGTGCAGAGGGGCGCACGGGTGCGGGCGCGACGACGGACACGGCGGCGCGTGCAACGGCGCGTGCAACGGCGCGTGTCGAGAGGCACGCGACGGCGCGGCTCGTGCTCGACGACGTGTCGCTCGCCGGCGGCGACGGCCACGCGAGCGCGCTGCACGGGCTCGCGCTCGAGGTCGCGGGCGGCGAGATCGTCGGCATCGCGGGCGTCGCGGGCAACGGCCAGGACGAGCTGATGGGCGTGATCGGTGGCGAGGCGCGTCTCGGCGACGCCGACGCGCTGCGGCTCGACAGGCGAGGTATCGGCCTGCTGAACGCGGGCGCGCGTCGCGAGCTCGGACTCTGCACGGTGCCCGAGGAGCGGCTCGGTCACGCGGCCGTACCCACCATGACCCTCACCGAGAACGCCTTCCTGACCGGACATCACCGCCGACCCCTTCGGCGCCTGGGCCTGTACTCGGCGAGCGCGAGCCGTCGCTTCGCGGACGAGATCATCGAGCGTTTCGACGTGCGCTGCAACGGACCGTCGAGTCTCGCCGGGAGCCTCTCGGGCGGGAACCTGCAGAAGTTCGTCGTCGGGCGCGAGATCCTGCAGGCGCCCGGCGTGCTCGTCGTCGCGCAGCCGACCTGGGGCGTCGACGCGGGAGCGGCGGCGGTCATCCACGCCGCGCTCCGCGAGCTCGCGGCCGCGGGTTCCGCCGTGCTCGTCGTGTCCCAGGATCTCGACGAGCTGCTGGCGCTCACCGGCCGGATCGGGGCACTGTGCGCGGGGCGCCTGTCGGCGTTCCACCGGACCGCGTCGGTCGGCGCGCGCGAGGTGGGCCTGCTGATGGGCGGGGAGGCCCTGGCCGCGTGATACGGCTCGAACGACGGGCGGACCCTTCACGGCTCATGGGCTGGCTCGCGCCGCTGTTCGCGCTCGGTGCGACGCTCGCCGCCGGTGTCGTCCTGTTCGTGCTGTTGGGCGTGCCGGTGGGCGAGGCCTTCCTCGCCTTCTTCGTCGATCCGGTCTCGACCCGCTACGGGATCGCCGAGCTCGGCGTCAAGGCCGCACCGCTGGTCATGATCGGCGTGGCACTGTCGATCGGCTTCCGTGCCCAGGTCTGGAACATCGGCGCGGAGGGACAGCTGATCGCCGGCGCCATCGCCGGCAGCGTCGTCGCGCTCGCGCTGTACGAGATCGAGAGTCGGCTCGTGCTGCCGCTGATGGCCGTCGCCGGGGTCCTCGGCGGCATGCTCTGGGCGGCGGTGCCCGCGCTCCTGCGCACGCGTTTCGGGGCGAACGAGATCCTGACCACCCTGATGCTGACCTACGTCGCGACGCTGCTCCTGAGCTATCTCGTGTCGGGGCCGATGCGCGATCCGGACGGGTTCAACTTTCCCGAGTCGCGGCTGTTCCACGACGCGGCGCTGCTGCCGCGTGTCTGGTCCGGAACGCGGCTGCACGGCGGTGCGCTCGTGGCGCTCGCGATCGTGCTCGGCGGGTGGCTCCTGCTCACGCGCACGCTGCTCGGGTTCGCGCTCCGGGTGAACGGGGCGGCGCCCCGGGCCGGAGCGATGTCCGGGTTCAGCCGCTCGCGCCTGATCGTGTTCGCGCTGCTGCTCGGCGGCGGCGTCGCCGGGCTCGCCGGACTGTTCGAGGTGGCCGGTCCCATCGGGCAACTGCTGCCGTCGATCTCGCCGGGCTACGGGTTCACCGCGATCATCGTCGCCTTCCTCGGACGCTTGCACCCGGTCGGTGTGCTGTTCGCCGGACTGGTCATGGCGCTGTCCTATCTCGGCGGCGAGTCGGCGCAGATCTCGCTGAATCTGCCGCTCGCGGTGACCGGCGTGTTCCAGGGAATGCTCCTGTTCTTCCTGCTCGCCGCCGACGTCCTGATCGGCTTCCGCGTCGTTCTCGGGCGGCGGGGCGGGGCGGTGCACGAACGCGCGGGCGAGGCGGGAACCACGGCGGAGGAAGTGGCGTGAACGAGACAGTGCTGCTGACACTGCTGACCGTCGTGACGGCGGCGACGCCGCTCGTCTACGCCGCGATCGGCGAGCTCGTGGTCGAGCGCTCCGGCGTGCTGAACCTCGGGGTCGAGGGCATGATGCTGGTCGGGGCGGTGGCCGGCTTCGCCACCACGCACGCGAGCGGCAACGCCACGCTCGGCGTGCTCGCCGGGTTCGCCGCGGGCGTCGCCCTCGCGCTCGTGTTCGCCTTCCTGACGCTGACGCTGCAGTCCTCGCAAGTCGCCACGGGCCTCGCGCTGACGATCTTCGGCGTCGGGCTCAGCGCGCTCGCCGGGCAGTCGCTCGTCGGTCAGGCGCTCGGCGGGCTGCCGGACCTGCCGCTGCCCTGGCTCTCGGAGATCCCGTTCGTCGGGCGGCTCCTGTTCGATCACGACGCGCTCGTCTACGGCTCCTTCGCGCTGGTCGCGGGCGTCGCCTGGTTTCTCGCGCGGACGCGCGCCGGGCTCGTCCTGCGCGCGGTCGGGGACTCGCACGACGCGGCGCACGCGCTCGGCTATCCGGTGATCCGGGTGCGCTATCTCGCGACGCTGTTCGGCGGCGGCTGTGCCGGGCTCGGTGGCGCCTACCTGTCGATGGCGTACACGCCGATGTGGGCCGAGAACATGAGCGCCGGGCGCGGCTGGATCGCGCTCGCACTGGTGGTGTTCGCCGTCTGGCAGCCGGGGCGGTTGCTGCTCGGCGCGTACCTCTTCGGCGGGATCGGGGTGCTGCAGCTGCACGGCCAGGCGCTCGGGCTCGCCGTTCCTTCGCAGCTGATGTCGATGCTACCCTACCTCGCGACCATCCTCGTGCTGGTGCTGATCTCGCGCGACGCGGGCCGCATCCGGCGGAACGCCCCGGCCAGTATCGGCAAGCCGTTTCACCCCGCCACCTGAGTGCCGACAGGCCCCCGGACCGGCCCTTCCACCCCCCCCCCCCCCCCCTTTGGAGAACACCTCGATGCAACGACGCTCGCTTCTGAAGAAGGTGCTGCTGGGCGGTGCCGTGCTTGCGTCGACGGCGATGCCCGCACTCGCGCAGGACGAGCCGTTCAAGGTCGGCTTCGTCTACGTCGGCCCGGTCGGTGACCACGGCTGGACCTACCGTCACGACGTCGGTCGCCTGGCGATCGAGGCCGAGCTCGGCGACGCGGTCGAGACCACGTTCGTCGAGAGCGTTCCGGAGGGCGCCGACGCCGAGCGCGTCATCCGCAAGCTCGCGAGCGAAGGTCACGATCTCGTCTTCACGACCTCGTTCGGCTACATGAACCCGACGGCCAAGGTCGCCCGCGAGTTCCCCGACGTGAAGTTCGAGCACGCCACCGGCTACAAGCAGGCGGACAACCTCTCGACCTACTCCGCGCGCTTCTACGAGGGCCGCGCCGTCATCGGCACGATGGCCGGCATGATGACCAAGAGCAACGTCATCGGCTACATCGGCTCGTTCCCGATCCCCGAGGTGGTGCGCGGCATCAACGCGTTCGCGATCGCGATGCGCAAGGTCAACCCCGACGCCGAGATCAAGGTCGTCTGGGTCAACAGCTGGTACGACCCGGGCAAGGAGGCCGATGCCGCGCGCGCGCTGATCGACCAGGGCGCCGACATCATCACCCAGCACACCGATTCCCCGGCGCCGCTGCAGGTCGCCGAGGAGCGGGGCGTCATCGGCTTCGGCCAGGCTTCCGACATGTCGGCGTTCGCCCCGGAGGCACAGCTGACGTCGATCATCGACGACTGGGACGAGTACTACGTCGAGCGCACGAAGGCGGCGATGGACGGCAGCTGGGCCTCGCAGGACGTCTGGAACGGGATCGACTCCGGCATGGTCGCGTTCGCCGACTACAACGCGTCGGTGCCGGAGGACGTGCAGGCGGCCGCCGAGGTCATCAAGGAAGGCATCGTCGACGGTTCCCTGCACCCGTTCCAGGGGCCGATCAACGACCAGTCCGGCGCGGAGATCGTCCCCGAGGGCGAGAGGATCGACGACGAGACGCTGCTCGGCATGAACTACTACGTCGAGGGCGTGCAGGGCGAGTTGCCGAAGTAGGGTCGGGCGACATCCGTCGGCCGCTCGCCGCGCCCGGGTGGCGCCCGGGTGATGCACGGGCGGCGCACGGGCGATGACGACTGGCGGCCGGTGGCGGCGATCGGTCGAACATCCACGTCTCGTGCCGCTCGTTCGCGGGGTGCGGATCTGTCGTGAGTGAAGCCGACGTTCGCAGGGCCTTCGCCGATCAGGCGGACTGGTGCGAGCGGCTCGGCTCGCCGTTCACCGCACGCGTGATGCGCGTGCTCGAGCGCGGGCTCGACCGGAGCACGCTCGTCGGGCGGCGCGTGCTCGATCGGCGTGGACGGGCGGACGCCGGCGGGGACGCCGTGCCGTTGCGCCTCGCCGGCGCGTTGAACGCGCTCGCGCGGAGCGCCGAGCGTCCGGCGCTGGCGGCGGCCTGGCCACCGGCACCGGTCACCGACGACGCGACGCTCGCGCGGGCCGTGCGTGCCGCGCTCGTCGATGACGGCGCGGTGCTGCTCGACTGGCTGGCGCTCCCGCCGCAGACCAACGAGGTCGGTCGTTCGGCGGCGGTGCACGCGGCACTGATGCACGTCGTCGCCGCGCACGGGTTGCCCGTGTCGCTGTTCGAGCTCGGCGCGAGCGCCGGGCTGAACCTGCAGCCCGATCGCTACGGCTACGCGCTCGGTGGTCGGCGTTGCGGCGCGCGCGACTCCCCCGTGCAGCTCGTGCCCGACTGGACGGGCTCCGCCCCGGGCGGTGTCGAACCGATCGTGGTCGCCCGTCGCGGTTGCGACCGGGCACCGGTGGACGTGACCGATCCCGCCGCGCGCGAGCGGCTTCTCGCCTACGTCTGGCCCGATCAGGCGGCCCGTGTCGAACGGTTGCGCGCGGCGCTCGCCATCGCCGTCGACGACCCGCCCCGGGTGGACGAGGCGGATGCCGCCGACTGGGCCGAGTCCCGTCTCGGCGAGGCGGGCGAGCGAGGCGCGACCCGCGTGCTCCTCCACACGATCGCACGGCAGTACTTTCCGCCCGATGTCGACGGCCGGGTCGCCCGGCGGATCGCCGCCTGCGGCGAGGCGGCGACACCCGACGCGCCGTTCGCGCACGTCTCGTTCGAGCAGGACGGGAGTCGCGGGCCCGCGCTCGACGTGACGGTCTGGCCGGACGGGACGACGACGCGCCTCGCCCACGCCCAGGCGCACGGCGCCGCGTTCGTCTGGCACGGACCCGGACGTGCCCGAGGGTGACCGCCTCGGATGGAACCGGCGGCGTGTCGGTCGGGACGACGACAGGGCGATCGGCGAGCTGCACGCCGTGGTCCGGCGGGGCGATCTGTCGACGAGCCTCCGGATCGAGGCGACGCGTGGCCGGCGTGATGCGCCGCACCGCGTCCCGAGGCCGACCGCACGCGAGATGCGCTGCCGCCCGTCGCTCTCCGGGAGTCAGCCCCCGCCCCTACCGGCGGAACGTCCCCGTAGAGATCGGCCATCGCGAGCGTCAGGTCCACCGAGGCGAGCTCGATCGTCTCGCCGGCGCCGAACGTCGCGTGGGTCCACGTGTCGCCGTCACGGGTGAAGCGTTCGACGCTCGCGCGCTCCTGCGAGACGATCCGATGATCGACCAGGCCCGGGATCGTCTGGTAGACGAGGCGCCTCTCGCGCCGGTCGGTCGCGGCGGTCGACGGCGAGAGGATCTCGACGACGAGCACGGGGCGGGTCTCGGCGTCGCGTTCGGCGACGAGGTAGTCCGCCTCGTCGACGGCGACCCGTGGAGCCGGTGCGCCCTCGACCTCGATGCCATCCGATCGCCTCGATTCGTTCGCTCGTTCGAGGTGACGGCCGATCTACGGGGGGGCGGGCCGTGCAACGGGCGCCGTGCCTCAGAGATCGAACGACGCCCACGCCGGACAGTGATCCGAGGGTTTCTCCATCGCTCGGATGTCCTCGTCGATGCCGGCGCCGCTCAGGGCCGCCGTCATCGGCGCCGTCGTGAACAGGTGATCGATGCGGAGTCCGCGCTTCGGGTCCTTCTCGAACCCGCGACTCCGGTAGTCGAACCAGCTGTGGAGATCGGTCCGCTCGGGGTGCAGCACGCGATAGCTGTCGTCGAGGCCCCAGCCCTTCAAGCGCTCGATCCACTCGCGCTCCTCGGGCAGGAAGCTGGTGGAGCCCGCGCGCAGCCAGCGCTTGATCGTCGGCTCGTCGAGACCGAGATCGGCGTCGACCGGCGCGACGTTGAAATCGCCGAGGACGACGAGGTGATCGGACGGATCGTGATCGGTCTCGAGCTTCGCCTGCAGGTCCGCGTAGAAGCGCGCCTTCGCCGGGAACTTGACCGCGTGCTTCCTGTTCTCGCCCTGCGGAAAGTAGCCGTTGATCACGCGCACGTCGGTCCCGCCCGGGCTGGTCACGGTCACGCCGATCAGGCGCTTCTGGGCATCGGGCTCGTCGCTCGCGAAGCCGACGGTGACGTCGCGCATGGGTGTCCGCGAGAGCGTCGCGACGCCGTAGTGCGTCTTCTGACCGGCGAACGCCGACTCGTAGCCGAGCTCGCGGAGCGCGTCGACCGGGAAGTCCGCGTCGACGACCTTGGTCTCCTGCAGGCCGATGACGTCGGGGGCGTGCGCGTCGACGAGGGCCTGCAGCTGGTGGAGGCGCAGTCGCACGCTGTTGACGTTGAACGAGACGATCTTCATCGTGCGCCGCCGTGCGTGTTGAACAGGACGCGCACCTGCACCGGGCGGGCGCGCGTGCCGTCGAGGGCGGCGAGCAGGGCCTCGCGGCGCGCTTCGAGCGCGGCGATCTCGTCGTCGCGGACGGCGGGGTTCACGCGGGCGAGGGCGACGAGACGGTCGCGTGCCTCGCCGAGCTCGGAAATGACCGCGGCACGCGCCTCCTCGACCAGCGCGGGCACGCGCTTCTCGGCGAGCGCCGTGCAGCGTTCGAGCAGCGTCTCGAGCGGCTTCCGGTTCTTGATGACCACCTGGCGAAGACGCGTGCGGTCGTGACGTTGGCGGGCGGAATCGATGTCGACGCCCTCGAGCGTGGCGCTCCAGTCCTGACCGTCGATGCCGAGCCGGCGGGTATCCAGCTCGGCGGCGAGGAAGCGCTCGACACCGAGTGCGGCGGGGGCCGAGCAGTCGAGCACGTGGCTCGCCTCGACCAGCGCGAGCCCGTCCGGGAGCTCCGGCAGCGAGACCACCTGGCAGTCGGCCTGGCCGAACCCTTCGTCGAGCACGAGATCCATGGCGGCCACGACCATCGGATGATCCCAGGACAGGAACCCGAGTTCCTCGCGCTCGAGCGCCGAGGCCCGCTCGAACGTCACGCTGGTGCCGTCCTCGGGCAGGTGCGGGAAGGTCGCGACCTGCATGTGATCCCCGGGTTGTATTATCCAGTGGTCGCGCTGTTCGACGACCTCGACCCCGAAGCGATCGAACACCGCCTCCATGAAGTCCTGCAGGCGGTAGTCGCGTTCCAGTCGGGCGAGCTCGTCGAGCTCGACCTGGACGCGCTCCGGGCGGTTCGAGTTCAGCTCGAGCAGGCGATCTCGTCCGCCCTCGAGCTCGGCGTCGAGCCGCTCCGACAACGCGCGCGTGTCGGCGATCAGCGTGCTCAGCGCACGCTCGTCGAGCGCACCCTCGGTGGCGGTATCGACGACGTCCGCGATCCGCGCGCCGAGCGCCGCCTCGATCGCCGCGCCCGTCCGCGTGATGTGCTCGAACGCGTCGAGCCCCTCGTCGTACCAGCGCGCGAGCGCCTCGTCGCGCGAGCCGGGCGCGCTCGGCACGTGGATCTGCACGACCTCGTCCTGGCCGATCCGGTCGAGTCGGCCGATGCGTTGCTCGAGAAGGTCGGGAGAGTCCGGCAACTCGATCGTGACGAGGTGGTGCAGGAACTGGAAGTTCCGGCCCTCGCTGCCGATCTCCGAGCACAGGAGCAGACGGCAGCTCTCCTCGGGGTCGGCGAAGAAGGCCGCGGCCCGGTCGCGCTCGACGATGCTCATGCCCTCGTGGAAGCGCGCGCTCTGGACGCCGGCGAGCCGCAGGGACTCGGCCAGCTCGACGACGGTCTCGGCCCGCGAGCAGATCAGCAGCACCTTGTCCGGGAAGCGTTCGGACAGGAACTCGACCAGCCAGCCGACGAGCGCGTCCGGCGAGTCGTCGTCGAGGGCGTGGCGGTGCAGCGTCCGCCCGGGAAATCCGCCGACCGCCGCGCGCGTGTTCCGGAACATGGCCCGCCCGGTGCCGTGGCGATCGACGAGACGCTCGATCAGGCGTGCCCCGAGCTCGCTCATCGCGAGCGCCGTGCCGGAGGCGAGCGTGCGCCGGGCGGCATCGTCGAACGGCTCGCCGAGCAGCGTCTCCAGCGCCTCCACGTCGGTGTCCGAGAGCGCTTCGTCACGGCTCAGTCGATCGGCGATCGCGGCGACGGGCGCGTAGCCCGTCTCCTCCTCGCGATAGCGTTCGAGGTCGCCGAAGCGCTCGGGGTCGAGCAGCCTGAGGCGGGCGAAGTGGCCGTCCTGGCCGAGCTGCTCGGGCGTCGCCGTCAGCAGCAGCACCGACGGGACGACCTCGGTCAGCGACTCGACCAGGGCGTAGCCCGGCGAGGGTGCGTCCGGGGACCAGCCGAGGCGGTGCGCCTCGTCGGCGACCAGCATGTCCCAGCCCGCGGCGATGGCCGCGTCGCCCATCTCGTCGTCGGCCAGCAGGTCGTCGAGCGAGGCGAGCACGAGCTGTTCGGCGAGGAACGGGTTGCCGTCCGGCGCGCCCTCCGCGAGCTCGGCGAAGCGCTCGGCGTCCATGAGGCTGAACGCGAGGTTGAACTTCCTGAGCATCTCCACGAGCCACTGGTGCAGGAGCGGCTCCGGCACGACGATCAGCACGCGCGCGTCCCGCCCGCGCACGAGCCGCGCGTGCACGATCAGCCCCGCCTCGATGGTCTTGCCGAGTCCGACCTCGTCGGCGAGGAGCAGACGGGGGTGCTCGCGTTCGAGCGCGCTGACGGCGACGTGTACCTGGTGGGGCAGGACGGCGACGCGTGCGCCGGCGAGCCCGCGCACGCTCGAGTGGGCCAGGCGACGACGGTGCTCGAACACGCTGCGGCGGAGCGCGTACCAGCGCGCCCCGTCGATCAGCCCGGCGAACAGCCGCTCGCGCGGGGTGCCGAACTGCAGCAGGTCGTCGATGTCGGTCTCGACCAGCTGCGCGGCGGCGCCGGTGTCCTTGCGCGTGCCGACGTAGCAGAGCAGGCCGCGGTCCTCGTCGACGCGCGCCACGGTGAGCGTCCAGCCGTCACGGGCCGCGACGTCGTCGCCGGCGGCGAACATCACGCGGGTCAGCGGTGCGCTCTCGGTGGCGTAGATGCGGGTGTCGCCGGTGGCCGGGAACAGCAGCGTCACGCGGCGGTGCTCGGCCTCGAGCACGGTGCCGAGCCCGAGGTCGGTCTCGGTGTCGCTGATCCAGCGCTGTCCGGCGCGGAACGACGCGCTCATGCCCCGCGCTCCGGCCGAGCGGGCTCGGCACGTGTGCCGCTCCGGCGCTCTGGCGGAAAGGGGGGCGACGGGAGATCGGTCAGACGCATGCGTGACGGGGTGGTCGATGAGGGGCGGGAAGAGAGGGCGGCGCGGTCTCGCGGGCCGTCCGGAGGGGCGCGGGATTGTACCTGCAGGACCGGACGAGCCCGCCGTGCCGCGGCGCCGGCGGGAGAGGGAGAAGTGGCGGACGGGCAAGGCTCCGTCAGTGATTTGACATTTCGGCGTGCCGTCCGGATCGTGTCGCGAAGACCTTGTGTTCACCGCGAGCAACACTTATATTGACGGAGTCGCGGGCGGAAACGCCCTCGGTATCCTCCGGGCCGGACAGCTCTTTCTCGTCCGGTTCGATTGTCGGGATCAGGTCGTCGCAGTTCCCCGGACAGGCTCCGGGTTGCACGTCCCGTTCCTTTTGTTGTTCTTGATATACAGGGTATTACATTGAGTACTGGTACAGTTAAGTGGTTCGACGCGGCGAAGGGCTTCGGTTTCATCGCTCCCGAAGACGGTGGCAAGGACGTGTTCGTCCACCACACGGCCATCACGGGTGACGGCTACAAGACGCTCGACGAAGGTCAGAAGGTCTCCTTCGACATCGAGCAGGGTCAGAAAGGCCCGGCGGCGGTCAACGTAACCGCCATGTAAGTCGGCCGGTCCGGGGCCCTGTGCCCCTCTGGCTTTGCCTGCAGGCCCCGCTTCGGCGGGGCCTGCGCGTTTCCGGAGAGGAGAAAGTTCTCCGTCGGCGTCCGTCCCGCACCGTTCGATGGGCGGGCTGCTAGGCTCGACCCGCCGCGTCTTCGCCGGCGCGTCCGCCGTCCCCGCTCATGAACGTTCTCGTCATCAACTGCGGCTCGTCGAGCGTCAAGTTCGCGGTGTTCGACACCACGGGCCGATCGCTCGCCGGCGGCAAGCATGAACGGCTCGGTCAGGGCGGCGGCCGTGACGATGCGTCGGAAGACGCTCCGGACGACGGTCTCGGCGGCGGCCCGGATGACGGCCCGGACGGCAGCCCGGACGGCAGCCCGGGACAGGGCCTGAAAGACGGCCCGCGGGAGGACTCGGCGAACCGCTCGGGCGGCGAGGCGCACGGCGATCACGCCCGCGCCGTCGAGCGGATCCTCGCCGGGCTCGGCGACACCCCGATCGACGCCGTCGGCCACCGCGTGGTGCACGGCGGCGAACACCACGCGTCGCGGCTCGTCGACGCGAGCGTCATCGACGCGATCGAGCGACACGTGCCGGACGCTCCGATGCACAACCCGTTCGCGCTGGCCGCGATCGCGGCGGCCGGCAAGGCGCTGCCGGACGTGCCGCACGTCGCGGTGTTCGACACCGCCTTCCATCACCGTATGCCGCGTCGCTCGACGAGCTACGCGATCGACGCCGAGGTGGCCGAGCGTCACGGCATCCGCCGCTACGGCTTCCACGGCATCTCGCACGAGTACGCGGCGAACATCGCCGCCGACTTCCTCGAGCGCCCGCTCGACACGCTGCGCCTGATCACGTTGCACCTGGGCAACGGTGCGAGCGCCTGCGCCGTCGAGTTCGGGCGAAGCGCCGAGACGAGCATGGGCAACACGCCGCTCGAGGGCCTGGTCATGGGCACACGCTCGGGCGACGTCGATGCCGGGGTCCTGCTGCAGCTCCTCCGGGAAGGCTACGACGTCGACTCGCTGGACGAGCTGCTGAACCGCAGGAGCGGGCTCGCCGGGCTGTCCGGGCTCGGACCGGACCTTCGCGAGATCGAGCGGGCCGCGGCCGAGGGTCACGTCGACGCGCGGCTCGCGATCAACGTGTTCGCGCACCGGGCGAGGAAGTACATCGGGGCCTACGCCGCGGCGATGGGCGGGGTCGACGCCGTCGTCTTCACCGGCGGCATCGGCGAGAACAGCGCGAGCATGCGCGGGCGCATCCTGCAGCGGCTGGAGTTCCTCGGACTGATCCTCGACGAGGATCGGAACCGCGACGCGAGCGTGTCGAGCGATACCGATCACGCGCTGATCACCGCCCCGCGCTCGCGGGTCGAGGCGATCGTCGTCAAGACCAACGAGGAGCTCGCGATCGCGGGCCACGTGCGCGCCGTCGTCGGCGAGTCCACGCGTGTGCCGCCGCGCGCGATCCCGATCGCGGTGAGCGCCCGGCACTGTCACCTGACCGCGGAGACGTTCGCTCGCCTGTTCGGGCCGGAGGCGACGCCCACGCCCGAGCGCGAGCTCTCGCAGCCCGGCCAGTTCGCCTGTGCCGAGCGCGTCGCGCTGATCGGTCCGCGTGACCGCATCGACGGCGTGCGCCTGCTCGGGCCCCTGCGCGATGTCGACCAGGTCGAGATCTCCCGCACCGACGAGTTCCGTCTCGGCATCGACGCCCCGGTGCGCGACTCCGGCAACGTGCGGGGCTCGGCGCCGATCACGCTCGAGGGGCCGCACGGCACGGTGCGCCTGTCCGAGGGGCTGATCTGCGCGCGGCGTCACATCCACATGCACCCCGACGACGCGCGGGCGTTCGGCGTGAGCGATCGCGAGGAGGTGGCCGTCGCGATCGTCGGTGGCGAGCGCGACCTGGTGTTCGGCGACGTGCTCGTGCGCGTCAGGGACAGCTACGCGCTCGAGATGCACATCGATACCGACGAGGCCAACGCCGCCGAGCTCGATCGCGGGGCGGCCGGATCGCTCGCGCGCCCGGATGTCGACGACGTCGACACGCCGGCGCTGGTCGCCATCGAGGGGGCGCACGGCTCGCTGCGGCCGAAGGGCCCGGCCGCGGTGCGCGGTGCGCCGAACGCGCCGTCGGCCACCTCCCCGGGCACGCCTTCGTGAGCGTCGCGATCGTCTGGTTCCGCCAGGACCTGCGCCTCGCCGACAACCCGGCGCTCGCCGCCGCCGTCGCCGCGGCCGACACTGTCGTGCCGGTGTTCGTCGACGACCCCGCCGGGCGCACGGCCTCGCGTCTCGGGGCGGCGAGCCGGGTCTGGCTGCACCACTCGCTGCGCGCGCTCGACGCCTCGCTCGGCGAGCACGGCTCCGCGCTCGTCTGCCGTCAGGGTCCCGCGCTCAAGATGCTCGAGGCGCTCGCCGCCGAGTGCGGGGCGACGCGAATCTTCTGGAACCGCTGCCACGATCCGGACACGATCGAGCGCGACGTGCGCGTCAAGAAGGCGCTCGCCCGCCTCGAACCCGCCACCAGCAACGCGCTGCTCGTGTTCGAGCCGTGGCAGGTGCTGAAGAAGGACGGCACGCCCTACAAGGTCTACACGCCGTACTGGCGCGCGGCGGCGCGGGCCCACGACGACGCGCCCGACACGCACCGGCCGCTGCCGGCACCGGCCGACGTGCCGGGTGGCGAGGTGGTGCGGGCGCTCGCGGGGGCGGGTGACGTCGATGCGTTCGGGCTGCTGCCCCCGGAGCGCTGGCACGAGGCGCTGATCGCGCGCTGGGAGGTCGGCGAACGCGCCGCGAGCGCACGTCTCGACGCCTTTCTCGCCGAGGATGTCGCGGCCTACGATCACGCGCGCGACCTGCCCGGTCAGCGCGGCACGTCGAGACTGTCTCCGCATCTCCACCACGGCGAGATATCGCCGCGCCAGGTGCTCGCGCGCTTCGCCGACGGGCGGGCGCTGTCGAGTCTCGGGGAAGGCGAGACGACGTTCGCGAAGGAGGTGTTCTGGCGCGAGTTCGCCTACACGCTCCTGTACCACTTCCCCGATACCGTCGACGAGCCGCTCGATCGGCGTTTCCAGGCGTTCCCGTGGCGCGAGGACGATGCGGCGCTCCGCGCCTGGCAGCGCGGACGGACGGGGGTGCCGATCGTCGACGCCGGCATGCGCGAGCTCTGGGCGACGGGCTGGATGCACAACCGCGTGCGCATGATCGTCGCCTCGTTCCTGATCAAGAACCTGTTGCTGCCGTGGCAGGCGGGCGAGAGGTGGTTCCGCGACACGCTGGTCGACGCCGACCTCGCGAGCAACGCGATGGGCTGGCAGTGGACGGCGGGTTCGGGGGCGGACGCGGCGCCGTTCTTTCGCGTGTTCAACCCGGTGCTGCAGGGCGAACGTTTCGACAAGGGCGGCGACTACGTGCGCCGCTGGGTGCCCGAGCTCGCCGACGTGCCGACGAAGCACGTGCACAAGCCGTGGGAGCTCGCCGACGACGCACGGGCCGCGCTCGACTACCCCGAGCCGCTGGTCGACCTGAAGGTCACCCGGCAGCGCGCGCTCGACGCGTTCGCGACGATCCGCGGCTGACGAAATCGCGGAAGGACCCTCGGAAGGACCTTGGGAAAGACCTCGAAGGAACCCCGGTGATCGCGGGATCGAGGGAACCGATCGGCTCGCGCACGGACCGAAGGGAAGTCACCGCCAGAGAGATGACGCCGATGCGCCCGTCCTCCCTTTCCTCCCTCGCCGCGTTTCCTGCCCTGTCCGGTCCGATCCCGTCCGACCGCCAGCGGCCCGACCGATCGCGGCCCGACCGATCGCATCCGGACCCCTCGCGGCTCGATCGCTCGAGGCCGGAGCGCTCGACCGTCACGAACCGGCTCTACCGCGATCTCGCGGCCGGCGCCGTCACCGGTCTCGCCGTCAGCGTGGCGTTGTTCGTCGCGCTCGCGGGATCCGGCTCCGGTGCACGGGCCGCGTCGTCCGACTCTGTCGCTCCGGCCGAGGGCGTCGCCGTCGATCCGCCCGCGCGTGTCGTCGAGCTGTTCACCTCGCACGGCTGCTCCTCGTGCCCGCGCGCCGATCGCCTGCTCGGCGAGCTGATCGAGGCGGACCCGTCGCTGGTCGCGCTCGAGTACCACGTCGACTACTGGAACTCGCTCGTGCACGGCGCGGCGGGGAATTTCGTCGACCCGTTCTCGGATACCGCCTGGAGCGTTCGCCAGCGCGACTACGACGGGCTGCCGCTCGACGGACGCCCCGGCGTCTACACCCCGCAGGCGATCGTCGACGGTCGTCACGCCGCGATCGGCTCCGACGCCGCGCGCATCGGCGGGGCGCTCGCCTCGACGCCCGACGTGCCCGGCCCGGACATCCGGATCGAGCGCGACGGCGACACGCTTCTCGTCAGGGTCGCGGGCGTCACCCGGGGCGGGCGCGACGCGCGCACCGCGGGCCATCCGCCGGTCCCGGTGCCCGACACCGGCGAGGTCGCGCTCGTGCGTTTCCTTACCGAACGGACGACGACGATCACGGGTGGCGAGAATCAGGGGCGCGAGCTCGTCAATCACCGTATCGTGACGGCGGTCGAGCCGCTCGGGCGTGCCGGCAACGACGGCACGCTGACGGTGCGTGCCGAGGGGCCGGGCGGTTCCGGCGAAGGGTGCGCGGTGCTCGTTCGCCACGGTGCCGACGTGCCGCGCCTGGCCGGTCGTCTGTGTCCCGATCCCGCCTGACCCCGCGGGCCGGACGGCACGAACATCGCACGCTGCATGCGCCGTAGCGCCGGTGCTATCGTGTCGGCCCCGTTTCGACGCACCCGTGGAGTCTTCGCTTGCGCCGTATCCCGCTCTTCCTGTCAGGTCTTCCCGTCGTGCTGTCCGGCCCGCTGCTCGCCACGGGCGGGTCGCTCGCGCACGCGGCCGATTCGCCCCGCCTGGGCGGTCTCTACGCGGAGCTGCAGGTCGGGGCGAACGGCGTGCGCCATTCGGAGCTCGACTTCGTCTCCCCGCTCGCGAGCGCCAGCATCGGCACGTGGCTCTACCCCGGCATCGGGGTCGAGGCGTTCGTCGACGTCGAGCTCGAGCGAGGTGCCGACCAGGGGTTCGAGGCCGGCGTCAGTCGGGCCGTCGGCGGGGCGTTGCGGTTGAGCTCGCCGTCGCAGGACGGGCTGCGCGGCTACATCGTGCTCGGCTACGTCGACTTCACCGTCGCCCAGCAGCCCACGCGCGGCGAGAGCCGACGCGAGATCGACGAGCGCTTCTCCGGCGCGCGGCTCGGCATCGGCCTGCAGCAACGGCTCGAGCGCGTGCCCGGCGTGCTGGTCGGCGCCGAGTACCGCCGCTTCTTCGTCGACGAGGCGATTCACGTCGACGGTCTCGTTCTCGGCTTGCGGTGGGACGTTCGATGAACGTGCGGATGAAGACGGACGGCGCGGTCGGCAGCACGAACGCGACGACGAACTCGGCGGGCGCGGCCACGGCGAGCGCAGCCACGACGGACGCGGCGGTGAGCGCGACGGCAGGTTCGATCGCGACGACCCGCTCGATGCCACGCTCGATCGGGAAGCTGGCGCGATTCCTCGCGGTGGCCACGCTCGGGTCGCTCGCGGTCGCGTGCTCGGGCGACGTGCAACCGCTGGCTGAGGCGATCGAGGTGCGCGACCTGCGGCTCGACAGCCTGTCGATCGAGCGGCCGTTCGGCACGCTCACCCCGTTCGTCGTCAGTGCCGGCGAGCGCGTGACGTTCGGGCTGTCGGGACTCGACGTGAACGGACGGACGATCGACGAGATCGACCCGGAGGGGCGCAACTGGCGCGTCTCGGACGGCGCCTTCGCCTCGATCGACGGCAACGGCGAGCTCGTCGCGCTCTCCGACGGTTCGGTGACGGTGGACGTGCGCATCGGCGACATCGCCGCACCCCCGTTCGACGTGCGTGTCGCGACCGCCCCGCTCCTCTCGATCGATCGCATCGTCGGGGCCGATGAGCTCGACCCCTGCGTGGTCGAGCGCTACACGGCCATCGGCACGTTCGCCGACGAGACGGAGAGCGAGCGCCTGCTCCGCGGCGTGGCCTGGACCACCACCGCCGCGGGCACCGAGCGCCGTCCCTCCGAGGACCGCAGCGTCGTGGAGCTGTCGGCGAGCGAGGCGGGCGGCACGGTCACGCTGGTCGCGACGGTCGAGCAGGCGAGTCTCGCCAAGGAGATCGGGGTGAACACGTCGCTGACGGGTCTCGACCTGGAGCGTGCCGATCAGAGCGGCTCGGTCCAGTCGTTCACGGTCAGCGCGGGCGAGACGCTGGATCTGCGGGCGATCGGCCGCTACACCGGCGCCGATGGCGTCGCGCGCGCGCGCGACGTGACCGATTCGGTCGTCTGGGAGACCGTCGACGGTGCCGGATTCGCCAGTGTCAGCAACGACCGGGAGACGCGCGGGCGCGTCACCGCGACGAGCGCCGGCATCGCGCAGGTGCGGGCGCGGTGCGGCAACCTGCCTTCCGAGTCTCGTCAGGTGGTCGTGGGCGCGACGACGAGCGATTCGTCGAGCGCCGAGGGACTCAGCTTCGACGGGATCGACAACGGCCGCGGCGACGGCGACGGCGGCAGTATCAGCATCGCCCAGAGCGTCGGCCAGTTCCAGCTGCGTGTGTCGCTCGGGTCGGAATACGACGAGGCCGACGACGTCACCGATCTGGCGGACTGGAGCGTGGTGAACCCGGGCGACCTCCCGATCGGAGCCATCGACAGCGACGGGCTCGACCGCGGCATCTTCAGTCCGCTGAACCCCGGCGTCGGCCAGATCCGGGTGGACTACTCGGGTCGTACGGTGACCTTGACCGTCACCGTCACGGACAATTGAGCCGATCGTTCACGGAATCATGAGCGCCTTGCCCGCCGTAGCACGCCTTCGCGCCGAGCTGGAGGCGGCCGTCATCGGCCAGGAAGTGCTGATCAGCCGCTTGCTGATCGCGCTGCTGGTCGACGGTCACCTGCTCGTCGAGGGGGCCCCGGGGCTCGCCAAGACGCGCGCCGTGCGGGCGCTCGCCGAGGGCATCGAGGCGGACTACCGGCGCGTGCAGTTCACGCCCGATCTCCTGCCCGCGGACCTGACCGGTACCGAGATCTACCGCCCCGCCGACGGCACGTTCGCGTTCCAGCGAGGGCCCCTGTTCAGCAACCTGATCCTCGCCGACGAGATCAACCGCGCGCCGGCCAAGGTGCAGTCGGCGCTGCTGGAGGCGATGGCCGAGCAGCAGATCTCGGTGGGCAACGAGACCTACCCGCTGCCCGCGCCGTTCATGGTCATGGCGACCCAGAACCCGATCGAGCAGGAGGGGACGTACCCGCTGCCCGAGGCGCAGCTCGATCGCTTCCTGATGCACGTCGTCGTCGGCTACCCGGACGCGTCCCGCGAAGCCGAGATCCTCCGACTCGTGCGAGCCGAGGCCAGGGCCGAGGCGGCCTCCGCGATACGCGCCGCGCTGCCCGATACGCTCACCGACGAGATCGACGCGCCGGACGAGCAGGGGCGGGCCCGGGGTTCGGTCGACGGGCACGGCCCGCTGACGCTCGACGAGCTGTTCGCCGCGCGCCGCGAGGTGCTGGACGTGCACATGGCCGACGCGCTCGAGGACTACATCGTGCGGCTCGTCGTCGCGAGCCGCGAGACCGCTCACGGCGACGCCGACCTGGCGCGCTGGCTGAGCTACGGTGCGAGTCCGCGCGGCACGCTCGCGCTCGACGCGGCGGCGCGCGCGAGCGCCTGGCTGAACGGGCGCGACTACGTCTCCCCGGCGGACGTGCAGAGCGTCGTGCACGACGTGCTGCGGCACCGTTTGCTGCTGTCGTTCGAGGCCGAGGCCGACGGCGTGACGACCGACGCGGTCGTCGATCGCCTGCTCGAGCTCGTGGCCGTGCCTTGAGTGGCGTGTCCGCAACGCGCCCGTCGCGAGCCGGCGGATCGACGGGTGGGCCGGCGGGGGAGGAGGTGCGCGGCGCCCCGGGGTCGGGCCTGGATTTCGCGTCACCGGCGAGCTCCTCGCTGGACGAGCTGGTGCGGTTGCGCGCCGTCGCCGGTGCGCTCCGGCGCCGACGTCTGTCGAGTCGTGCACCGGCTGCCGGCGCGGCGGTCTCGCGTCGACTCGGACGCGGTCTCGACTTCGCCGAGACCCGGAGTTATCAACCGGGCGACGACGTGCGCCTGATCGACTGGCGGGTCACCGCGCGCTCGGGACAGGCGCACACGAAGCTGTTCGTCGAGGAGCGCGAGCGACCGGTGCTGCTCGTCGTGGACGCGCGCGCGTCCATGCGCTTCGCCACGCGCGGCATGTACAAGTCGGTGATGGCGGCGCGTCTCGCCGCGGTGCTCGGCTGGAGCGCCGTGGCCGCGCGCGATCGGGTGGGCGGTTTCGTGATCGGCGACGACTGGCACGCGGAAGTGCGCCCGCGGTCCGGGCGGCGTGGCCTGATGGCGCTCTTCCGGGCGATCGTGGCGGGGCAGCGGCGGGTGCCGCTCGACGCTGCCGGGCAGCTCGGCGACAGCCTCGCCCGACTTCGCCACGTCGCGCAGCCGGGCAGCACCGTGGTCGTGCTCAGCGACTTCGGCGGGTTCGACGACAGCGCGCGCCGGGCTCTCGGCGCTCAGCTGCACCGCCTCGACCTGCTCGCCGTGCAGGTGTCCGACCCGCTCGAGCGGGCGTTGCCCGACGCCGGTCGCTACGAGCTCGTCGCCGCCGACGGAAGCGCGGACGGGCGGTTGACGCTCGACATCGACGGTCGTGGCGATCAGCGCGCGCGGCACGCGGCGCGCTTCGTCGCGCGTCGCCAGGCGGTCGTCGACCTGTTCGCGCGCGGTGGCCATCGGCACGTCGATGTCTCGACGACCGATCCGCTGACGGACGCGGCGGCGCGCGTGCTGGCGCGCGCGTCCGCACCGTTCGTCGTGCAGACAGGCGCGCGCTGATGGAGCGACGCGAGGCCCTGCTCGAGTCGCTGCGCGATCCGCACCTGCCGGACGTCGGCTGGTGGCCGCTCGCGCCCGGCTGGTGGATCGTCATCGCTCTCGGCGCGTTCGCCGTGGCGGCGCTCGCCGCGTTCGTGGTGTCGGTGTTCCGTCGTCGCGCGCGGGCGCGGCACGCCAACGCCTGGCGACGCGCCGCGCGCGGCGAGCTCGATGCGCTGCGGGAACGTCTTCTCGCGGGCGAGCCGACCGGTACGCTGCTCGGCGAAGCCTCGGTGCTTGCGCGCCGCATTCTGCTCGCGGTCGAACCGCGCGCGGAGATCGCGCCGCTGCACGGCGAAGCCTGGCTCCGGGCACTCGACGCGGCGGGCGGTGGCGAGCGCTTCACGCGTGGCCCGGCACGCCTGCTCGCGAGCGCGCCGTTCGAGCGGACCCCGCAGGTGACACGGGATGATCTCGGCGACGTGCTCGGCGCGCTCGAGTCGGTGGTCGTGCTGGCCGGTCGATCCCGCACCGTCGACGATGACGCGCACGGCGCCGTCCGGCCGGCGGCGAGCGAAGTCGCGTGAGCGTCGCGATCCCCGGCACGGAACTGATCTGGGCCTGGCCGCTGGCCTGGGCGCTGCTGCCGCTGCCGTTCCTGGTCCATCGCTTCGCGCCGACTCGCGAGGCGGCGCGCGAGCGGGCACTGCGCGTGCCCGCGCTCGAGCCGTTCGAGGCGTTCGGTCATATCGCGCGGCCGGCGAGCGGACGCCGCCTTCGCGTGCTGCTGCTCGCGCTCGCGTGGATCGCCCTGCTCGCCGCCACCGCTCGCCCGCAGGGGTTCGGAGATCCCGTGCCGACGCCGCTCGACGGCCGCGACCTGATGCTCGGCATCGACATCTCCGGCAGCATGCGCGAGAGCGACCTGTACGCCGGCAACCGACGCGCGACACGCATGGAAGTGGTGCGGGTGGTCGCCCGTGACTTCGTCGAGCGGCGGGCGGGGGACCGGATCGGGTTGATCATGTTCGGTGACCAGGCCTACGTGCAGACGCCGCTGACGGAGGACCACGAGACGGTGGCGCACTTTCTCGACGAGGCGACGATCGGGCTGGCCGGCAAGGAGAGGACCGCGATCGGCGACGCGATCGGTCTCGCCGTGAAGCGCCTGCGATCGCGTCCGGCCGAGTCCCGCGTGCTGATCCTGCTGACGGACGGGGCGAACACCGGCGGCGTCGTCGAGCCGCTCGAGGCCGCGCGTGTCGCCGCCGCCGAGGGCATCCGCATCCACACCATCGGTGTCGGTGGCGAGTCGGCGCCGGGTTCGCTGCGCGATCGCCTGTTCGGCATGCGCCGTGCCGAGCTCGACGAGGCGACGCTCGTGGCGGTCGCCGACGCGACCGGCGGGCGGTACTTCCGGGCGCGCGACGCGGCCGAGCTCGAGCGCATCTATCAGGCGATCGACGCCCTGGAGCCCACCGTCCGGGACGGTGACGCGTTCCGACCGCTGATCGAGCGCTACCCGTGGCCGCTCGGCATCGCGCTCGCGCTGTCGCTCGCCTGGGCCGCGCTCGGAGTCCTGCCCTCGCACCGCGATCGGCTCCTGACGGAGGTTCGTCCCGGTGGCTGACGCGACGCTCGTGTTCCTTCGTCCACTGTGGCTCTGGGGCTTCCTGCCGCTCGCGATCGCCGCGTTCGCGTGGTGGCGTCGACGCGCGTCGGTCGGCGCCTGGGAGCGTGTCGTCGATCCGGCGCTCGCCCCCTACGTGGTCGAGCCCGCCGGCACGGCCCGGCGGCATGACGTGGCATGGCTGTTCGTCGGCTGGGCGCTCGCGCTCGTCATCCTGTCGGGCCCCGTCCGCGAGCGGCAACCGGTGCCGGTGTTCGAGGCGCGACGAGCGCAGGTGGTCGCGTTCGACCTGTCCGGGTCCATGCTCGCGACCGATCTCGCACCCGACCGGCTCACCCGCGCGCGTTACAAGCTCGGCGATCTTCTCGCGCGCGCGAACGGTGCCCGCACCGGACTCGTCGCGTTCGCCGAGCGCCCGTACGTGATCAGCCCGCTGACCGACGACGCGTCGACGCTCGACGCCTTCCTGCCGTCGCTGTCGCCCGCGATCGTGCCGGCGCGGGGCAGTCGCCCGGATCTGGCGATCGCGCGTGCGGTCGAGCTGCTCGAGCGGGGCGGTGCCGAGAACGGACACGTGATACTGATCACCGACGCCGACATCGGCACGCGTGACATCGAGGCCGCTCGCGTGGCCGCCGGCCGTGGCCATGTGGTGTCGGCGCTCGGTGTCGGCACGGCGGCCGGCGTGCCGTTGCGTGACGCGGCGGGGCGGTTCGTGCGGCGTGCCGATGGCGATGTCGTCGTGCCGCAGCTCGACCTCGCGGCGCTGCGCGCGCTCGTCGGTGCCGGCGGCGGCGTGGCCGTCGCGCTCGCGAGCGACGCGCGCGATCTCGACGCGCTCGAACGGGTGGAGACGCGTGTCGTTCGGGTCGAACCCGACGGCGCCGGCGATGACGCCCGCGCCACGCCGCGCGAGGACTACTGGATCGAGCGGGTACCCTGGCTGCTGCCACCGCTCGCGCTGCTCGCGCTCGGGCTCTTTCGACGAGGGGTGATCGCATGATCGGCCGACCTGTCGGTCACTCGGCGCCCGCCACCGTCCTGCTGGCGCTCGCGACGACCGGTGCCGTCCCGTCGGCCGCCGCGGTCGAGCTCGGGGCGCTGTTCTCCACGCCCGCCCAGCGCGCCGCGGACCGCTTCGAGGCCGGGGAGTACGAGGCGCTCGTCGAGGAGGCGCCCGATCCGGGCTGGGAGGGAATCGGGCGATATGCGACCGGAGACGCCGCCGGGGCGGCGGACGCGTTCGCGCGCGCGCTGGCGTCCGACGGGAGCGAACCCGCGCTCACGTCCGCGGAGCGCGAGACGCTGCTGTACAACCGGGCCGTGGCCGAGACCCGCGCCGGACGTCTGGACGCGGCGATCGCCGGGTTCGACGAGCTGCTCGCCCGCGATCCGGAACACGCCGACGCACGGCACAATCGCGATGTGGCGCGCGCGCTGAGGGAACTGGAGGAGAGCCGCTCTTCGGAGGATGGGGAGTCGCGGGATGCCGAGGGCGAGGAAGGGCAGGAAGGGCAGGAAGGGCAGGAAGGGCAGGAAGGGCAGGAAGGGCAGGAAGGGCAGGAAGGGCAGGAAGGGCGGGGCGACGACAATGCCGCCGGGCGTCCGGGCGAGAGCGATGGATCGTCCGGCACCGGCGGCGAGGATCGAGAGGACCGGGGCGAACCGGATGGGCGTGGCGACGCCGGCGACGATGACCGGGAGGGTGAGGCGGGCGACGACACGGCCGAGGCACGAGCGGCGGCGGAGGCCGCGCTCGAGGCCGAGCGACGTCGCGCCGAGCAGGCGGCGGCGCGCCTGGGCGAGAACGGAACGGAGGAGGCGGCCGCCGCGCCGGACGGTGAGTCGATCCGGACGCCGAGCGAGCGCGAGCAGGCGACCGAGCAATGGTTGAGACGGATCGACGACGATCCGTCCGGGTTGCTCAGGCGACGCCTCGAGCGAAGCCACCGAGAGGACTACCCGGAGATCGGAGACGGTGACGAACCCTGGTAGCGGAGCGCCGGTCGAGCGCCGGCGAATCGCGTGCTTCCTCTTCCTGGCGCTGATCCTCGCGCTGAGCGGGTCGCTCGCGGTCATGCCCGCGCTCGCCCAGCCGGGCGGTGTGCGCGTGCAGCTCTCGTCGTCGACGATCACGATCGGCGAGTCGGTACGGCTCGCGATCGTCGCCAGCGGCATCGACGGCGAGCTCGACGCGTCGGCGCTCGAGCGCGAGTTCGACGTCGTCGGGCAGTCGAGCTCGCGCGACGTGCAGGTCACCAACGGCGTGCGTCGCAGTACCGTGACGTGGGTGCTGGAGCTCGTGCCGCGCGAGGTCGGCGTCTTCACGGTTCCCGCCGTCAGCGTCGGCGGCGTCCAGAGCGATCTGGTGACGTTGACCGTGACCGAGGAACCGAGTGGTCGCGAGCGCGATATCTTCGTCGAGGCGAGCGTCGACGACGCGTCCCCGTACGTGCAGTCGCAGGTGATCCTGACCCTCCGGGTGTTTCTCGGGGTGGACATCGTCGAAGGGTCGCTCGAGGAACCCTCCGGTGACGGCTTCGACGTACGCCGGCTCGGCGACGACGTGCGTCGCGAGGAAACCCGCGACGGGCGCCGCTACGAGGTCACCGAGCGCAGGGTGGCGCTGTTCGCGCAGAAGAGCGGTCCGCTGTCGATCGAGCCGGCCCGGCTGTCCGTCACGGTACCGATCGACGCGACGGGCTCGCGTGGCTTCTTCTCGCCGACCCGTCGGCTGACCCGGAGCACGGCGCCGATCGAACTGGACGTGCGCCCGCGTCCGCCCGGCGGGAGCGGCTGGTGGCTGCCGGCGAAAGCGGTCGTGTTCGAGGAGGACTGGAGCGGCGGTGCCAACGTCGAGGCACGTGTCGGCGAGCCGCTGACGCGCACGGTCCGATTGCGTGCGAGCGGGGCGCTCGACACCCAGCTGCCCGACATCGCGACGCCGAGCGTCGACGGGCTCGCGATCTACGCCGACGACGTGGTGCGCGCGGGCGGTGTCGGCGCAGGCGGCGTCGAATCGACGCTGACGCTTCCCCTCGCCGTGATTCCCGAGCGCCCCGGCACGTTCGAGTTGCCGCCCGTCGAGATCGACTGGTTCGATGTCGGTGCGGGACGCGTGCGTACGGCGTCGTTGCCGGCGCGGACGCTGACGGTGGTTCCCGGCGAACGAGGCGGCGGTGTCTCGGGTACCACGCCGGGCGCCGGCAGCCCGTCCGTGGACGGGAGCGACGCGCTCGCGCCGTCCCCGGGGGCCGGCGGCGCGAGCGTCGAGCCGCTTCCCGGGCCACCAGATGCGGGCGCTGCCGCCGCGACTCGCTGGCGGACGCTCGCGCTCGGTGCGCTGCTCTGCTGGACGCTCACGGCCGGCGCGCTCGCGCTCGTGCTGTGGCGTGGCTCGCGCGCGTCGAGGAAGCGGACGGACGGCAAGACCGGCGGCACCGGCGCAGGAAGCGTCCGGCCCGTCGACACGAGCGCCGTGCGCGGACGGCTCGAGCGCGCCGCTCGCGAGCGCGATGCCGTCGCTCTCGGGCGCGCCGTGCTCGAGCGAGCCGCGCTGCGATGCCCGGATCATCCGCCTCCCGGCCTCGCCGCGCTCGCCGACCGGCTCGACGTCGCGAGCCGCCGCTCGGGCGTCGCGGTCGACGACTCGAGCGATGCAGCTGTCGTGGCGCGTGCGCTCAGGCGGCTGGAGGCGTCGCTCTACGGACGCCGCGGCGACGCACGTCTCGATACCGAGGCGCTCGAGCTCGACACGCTGGCGGACCGGCTCGAACGCGCGCTCGGCACGCTCGATGACGGCGCGTCGGCCGAGCGGCACCCGCGAGCCGCGGCCGCACCGGGCGAGCGCGACCTGCCGCCGCTGTAGGCGGCGCGCTCCGGCCTCCGGAGCGCACGGGCCCGGTCCGGCAGGCACGATCCTTGTGTCGCGAGGTGCCTTCGTGACGCTCGGCGAACGGGCATCCGAGTCCTCCTCTTCCGTGACGGAACGCGGTGCACCCGACGACAGATCGCAATCTCGACGGCGCGTGCCCGGTCGGCGCGCGTGTCCCGCTACCGCGGCGGCGACGCTCGGGCGCGAAGGCCGCCGCGTGCTCGATCCGCGGTGTCGTCCGCCGCCTCGTCGGCGCGCTGCTCGGTGCGCTGCTCGCCGCGGGTCCGGTCGCGGCGGCCGACGCCGTGCCGGGCGAGCTCTGGTGCGGCGTTCCGGACGGTGACGGGGCGGCGCGCGACATCGTCCGCATCGCGTTCGTCGGCAACGACGTGACGCGCGCGGCGGTGCTCGAGCGGGAGCTCGTGCAGCGTATCGGCACGCCGTGCGCGCTCGACGACGTCATCGACGGTATCCAGAGCCTGACGGACCTCGGGCTGTTCCGTTCGGTGCGTGCCGAGCTCGCGCTCGCCGCCGCGTCGGTACCGGCGAACGGCGCGCGCGCCGGGTTGGTACTGCGCTACATCGTGCGCGAGAAGCTGTTCTTTCTCGCCGTGCCGCGGATCAGTCGCACCTCCGGCGGCGAGCTTCGCACCGGCCTGCAGCTGCGCTGGGACAACTTCGCCGGACGGCTGCACGAGCTGCGCATCACGTCCGAACGACGTCGTGAGGACGACGGTCGCGGACGCGCCGGGGACGTGCACTCGATCGACTACCGCGTGCCGCGCTTTCTCGGCAGCGACTGGGGCGCTGACGTCGAGCTCGCCGTCGACGACCGCTCGGTCGGGCTCGCGCGCGAGTCGACGTCGTTCGGCGAGGCGCGGCGCGAGTCGTATCGGGTCGCGCTCGGCATCGCCCGCTGGCTGGGTACCTCCGACGGGGTGCGAGGCTGGCGCGCCCAGGTCGGGGGGGCGTTCGAGGAGCGTGAGCTCGCGCTGTCTTCGGGGACACGCGGGCCGTTCCTGGACGGGCGGGACGCGAGCGTCGTGTTCGGTGTGGCGAGACACGCCCTGCACCACGAGCGCTACCGCAGGGTCGGGCACGAGCTGAAGGCGAGCTTCCGGCTGGCGAATGCCTGGCTGGGGTCGGACTTTTCTTACCACCGTTTCGACGTTCGCTACGCGCACTACCTGCCGCTGTCGGGCGGCATCCGGAATCTCAACGTGCAGGCGCGGCTCGGGGTGAGCGACGGCGCGCCGTTCGGGACCGAGGCCTACTCGATCGGCGGCGGTGAACTGCTCCGCGGCGTCGCGCCCGGACGTGACGTCGGCGATGTGCTCACGCTCGTCAACGTGGAACTACTCGACGCGTTCTTCACCCGTCCGCAATGGCGCCGGGTGGCGTTCATCGACATCGGCAACGTGCACCCGAAGGAGCGGGTCCGTCCGCTCGCGCAGAACGTGCGCATCGGGATCGGGCTCCGCTACAAGCTAGAGGCGCTGACCCGGACGGATCTCAGGGTCGACGTCGCCTGGGATACCGACCGGGGGCGTGCCGCGACCTATCTGGCGACCAGCGTGACCTTCTGAGGGTCCGATACACTGCGCGCGCGAGCGCGCTCCGGAAACAGGGGCCGCAAGACCGGCTCCGGGAGAACTGGCGACATGAGCGACGTGCGAGGGCTCGAGCACTGGCGGCTCGAACGGGACGACGAGAACATCCTCTGGGCGCATTGCGATCGTGTCGGCGAGTCGACCAACGCGTTGTCCGAGGCGGTCTTCGCCGAGCTCGACCGGATCGTCGCGCATGCCGAGGCGGTGCCGCCGGCGGGGCTGGTGATCGCGTCGGCCAAGCCCGCGAGCTTCATCCTCGGCGCCGACATCCGCGAGTTCGACGGCTTCGCCTCGGCAGAGGCGGTCGCGGACAAGATTCGTACGGGCCACGCGGTGCTCGCGCGCCTCGAGAACCTCGCCTGCCGCACGGTGGCCGCGGTGCACGGCTTCTGCCTCGGGGGCGGGCTCGAGCTCGCGCTCGCCTGCGACCTGATCGTCGCGCTGGACGTCGACGCGACGCGGCTCGGGCTTCCCGAGGTGAAGCTCGGCATCTTCCCCGGTCTCGGTGGCACGACGCGGCTGACCGAGCGCCTCGGCGGGCTCGCCGCGATGGAGCTGATGCTGACCGGGCGGCTCCTCCGCGCGGGAGCGGCGCACAAGGCCGGCATCGTCGACGAGCTCGTCCCCGAATCCGGCTCGCTCCGCTGGAGCGCGCGCCGCGCGGTGCTCGGCAAGCGCCGCAAGCACGAGCCCTCCCGAACGGCCGCGCTGACCAACCATCAACCGGCGCGCGCCGCGCTCGCGCGCGTGCTGAAGAAAAGGACCGCCGCCAAGGCGAACCCCGATCACTACCCCGCGCCGTTCGAGATGATCGAGCTCTGGGCCGAGCACCGCGACAACCGCCGGCGCATGTTCGACGGCGAGGCGACGCGCGTCGGAGAGCTGATGGTCGGCGACACCGCGCGCAACCTCCGGCGCATCTTCTTCCTGACGGAGCGCATGAAGGCGCTCGGCAAGCGGACCGGGTTCCCGGTGCGTCGCGTGCACGTGGTCGGCGCCGGTGTGATGGGCGGGGACATCGCCGCCTGGTGCGTGCTGCGCGGGATGGAGGTGACGCTCCAGGATCGCGCGGCGGAGCAGATCGAGCCTGCGCTCGAGCGCGCCCGCGCGCTGTTTCGCAAGCGCCTGAAGGGGAAGCCGGCCGCGCTCGCCGCCGAGGCGCGACTGATCGCGGACGTCGCCGGTGCGGGCGCCGAGCGGGCGGACGTCGTCGTCGAGGCGATCTTCGAGAACGCCGACGCCAAGCGGGCGCTGTACGCCGAGCTCGAGCCGCGCATGCAGGCCCACGCCGTGCTCGCGACCAACACCTCGGCGCTGCCGCTCGAGGAGCTCGCCCGCGATCTCGCCGATCCGTCGCGACTGATCGGGCTGCACTTCTTCAATCCGGTGGCGAAGATGCCCCTCGTCGAGGTCGTGCACGGCGCCGGCACGAACACGGCGTGGATCGACAAGGGGTGCGCGTTCTGCACCGCGATCGATCGCTTTCCGCTACCGACGCGGAGCGCACCGGGATTTCTCGTCAACCGCGTGCTCGCCCCGTACCTGATGGCCGCGTTCACGATTCTCCTCGAGGGCGTGGAGAAGGAGACGATCGACGCCGCGGCGATCCGCTTCGGCATGCCGATGGGACCGATCGAGCTGGCCGACGTGGTCGGACTCGACGTCTGCCGGCACGTCGCGGACACGCTCGCCCGGGGCGACGTCGAGGGGCAGGCGAAGCTGCTCGACGAACGCATCGGGCGCGGTGACCTCGGCCGCAAGACGGGCGAGGGGTTCTATGTCTGGAAGAAGGGGCGCGCCGAGCGCCGCGAGATCGACATCGACGGCCCGTACGGCGATCAGCTGGTCGCGCGGCTGCTCACGCCGTTCCTCGCCGAGGTCCGCTCGGCCTCGGCGGACGGCATCGTCGCCGACGACGACCTGCTCGACGCGGGTATCGTGTTCGGCACGGGGTTCGCGCCGTTCCGAGGCGGTCCGATGCACTACCTCGAGCACGGCTCGGACGAGATCCATCGCCAGATAGCGGCGAGGCTCGGCGCCGACGAGACGCCGGGCGCGACCACCGCCGCCACGGGCTGACGATGCGCTCACGACGCCGAGTCGTGTCGCCGGAGCGTCGTCTCCGGCACCACCTGTCGCGAGTCGCATCCGCCCGGACCCTCCGTCCGGTCACGAGACCACCGAGAGCACGCCCATGACCGCCGCCACCGATCGAACCCTCCGCCCCGTCGCGATCGTCGGCGGGCTGCGCATCCCGTTCTGCCGCTCGAACACCGCCTATGCGGACACCTCGAACCTGAAGATGCTGAGCACGGTGCTCGGCGGCATGGTCGAGCGCTGGGGGCTGGACGGGGCGCGTCTCGGGGAGGTCAACGCGGGCGCCGTCATCACCCACTCGCGCGACTGGAACCTCGCCCGCGAGGCCGTGCTCGGCACGTCGCTCGACGCGCGGACGCCGGCGCTGACCCTGCAGCAGGCCTGCGGCACCTCGCTGCAGGCCGCGCTGGTCGCCGGGGCGAAGATCGCGACGGGGCAGATCGACAGCGCGATCGCCGCCGGTACCGACACCGTCAGCGACGTGCCGATCGTGTTCTCGAAGCGGTTCGCGAAGCGGCTGGTGGCGCTCGGCAAGGCGAAGAGCGCGGCGCAGAAACTGTCGGTGTTCAAGGGCTTCGGCCCGAAGGAGCTGGCGCCCCTGCCACCGTCGGTGGCCGAGCCGCGCACGCTCCTGAGCATGGGCCAGCACTGCGAGCTGATGGCGAAACGCTGGGCGATCCCGCGCGAGGCGCAGGACGCCCTTGCCGTGGCGTCCCACCATGCCGCCGCGGCCGCCTGCGAGCGCGGCTTCTTCGACGACCTGCTGGTGCCGTGCGAGGGCGTGCTGCGCGACGACAACCTCCGCCCCGACACGAGCGTCGAGGCACTCGCGAAGCTCCGGACGGCCTACGACCGGACGGACGCCGGGACCCTGACCGCCGGCAACAGCACGCCGCTGACCGACGGCGCGGCCGGCGTTCTGCTGTGCAGCGAGGACTGGGCGCGCGAGCGCGGCCTGCCGGTGCAGGCGTGGCTGACGCACTCGGCGACGGCGGCCATCGACTTCGTCGGCGGGGCCGGCCTCCTGATGGCGCCGACGCTCGCGGCGAGCGACATGCTCGCCCGCGCCGGGCTCGCGCTGCAGGACTTCGACCTGTACGAGATCCACGAGGCGTTCGCCGCCCAGGTGCTGTGCACGCTCGCGGCCTGGGAGGACGAGACCTACTGCCGCGAGGAGCTCGATCGGGACGCCCCGATGGGGGCGATCGATCGGGCGCGGCTCAACGTCGTCGGTTCGAGCCTCGCGGTCGGGCACCCGTTCGCCGCGACCGGTGCGCGCGTGCTCGGCACGCTCGCGAAACTCCTCGACGAGCGCGACGGCGGCGGCCGTGGCCTCGTCTCCGTCTGCACCGCCGGCGGCATGGGCCTGACCGCCGTCCTCGAACGCTGACAGTGGGACAGTGGGGGGACAGTGGGGTCGGACCACGCCAAGTACCTGACGACGCGACGCTTCCACCGGAAACGCACCATGAAACGAACGCTATCGGCCCCTTCTCCCCCCCTGGAACATGCGTCTCGCGCGGGATCGTGTCGCTGCCGCTCATCCGCCGCGCGCGTCGCCACGTGCGCCGCCGCGCTCGCCGCCGCGCTCGCCGCCCCTCCCACCGTCCACGCCCGGGAGACCCCGACCGTGCCCCACGACATCGTCTCCCTATCCGCCTCGGCCGACGCCGTTCTCGACAACGACCGGATGAGCGCCACCCTCGTGGTGCAGGCGGAGGCGAAGGAGCCGGCCGCCCTGGCCGACGAAATCAACCGCACGATGCGCTGGGCGCTGGACGCGCTCGATACCTGGCCGGACATCGCGCGCGAGACGCGTGACTACCGGACCTGGCCGCGTCGCGACACGAGTCAGGCACGGCGTCTGATCGGCTGGAGCGGCAGCCAGAGCCTCGCGATCGAGAGCGGTGACTTCGCCGCCATGGCCGAGGCGATGCAGACCCTGCAGGAGCGGCTGCAGGTGCAGGGCACGTCGCTCGACGTGTCCGTGGAGGCGCGTCGGGAGGCGGCCGACGAGCTGATCGACGAGGCGCTCGAGGCGTTCGAACGCCGTGCGACCCGCGTGACGGCGACGCTGGGCGCGACCGGCTACCGCATCCTCGAGATCGACGTGCGCACCGAGGAGGGCGGATACGCACCGCCGCCGATGATGCGTTCGCGCATGATGGAGGCGGACGCGATGGCCGTCGCCGAGCCCGGCATCGCCGGCGGCACGAGTCGGCTCGCCGCCCACGCGTCCGGGCGTGTGCAGCTCGTGCGCGACGACGGCACGACCGACGGCACGACCGACGGCACGGCGGGCGACAATGGCGACCAGAGCGACGGCGACGAGAGCGACGGCAGCGGAGCGAACGACCGATGAGCGACGACGCGACATTCATGCAGGCCGCCGTCGAGGAGGCGAGAAAGGGGCGCGCCGCCGGCGGCATCCCGATCGGCTCGGTGCTCGTCATCGACGGCGAGATCGTCGGGCGCGGGCACAACCAGCGCGTGCAGAAGGGCAGCACGATCCGTCACGCCGAGATGGATTGCCTCGAGGAGACCGGACGTCGCCCCGCGGCCGACTACCGCCGGGCGACGCTGTACTCGACGCTCTCCCCGTGCGACATGTGCAGCGGCGCGGCGCTCCTCTACGGCATCCCGCGCATCGTGGTCGGGGAGAACCGCACGTTCCGGGGCCCGGAGGACTACGTGCGGAGTCGCGGCGTCGAGGTCACCGTGCTCGACGACGCCGATTGCGTGGCGATGATGGAGTCGTTCATCGCCGAGGAGCCGACGCTCTGGAACGAGGACATCGGCGAGTAGGCAACCGCCGGGGCCCGGCCCGCGAAGCGCGTTCGCCGGTGCGGCCCGTGCGTGTCGCCTCGTGGTGACGGGTCCAGGCTGACGCGGGTGGGTGTCGCGGCATCCGGCACACCGGCCGCTACAGTCGGACCGCCTTCCGGTAGCGGGCCATGACGAAGCAGTAGAGGCCGTAGCAGACGAGCCCGGCACCGGCGAGCGTGAGCATCAGGGGACCGTACGGCTGCGCGCGCAGAAGGTCGAGCGCCTCGCCGATGCCGCCGGCCTCGTCGGCGCTGCGCGTCCAGGCCGCCTTCAGGAGCAGCCCGCCGATGATCGCGTAGAGCAGCGCGCGGGCGGCGTGGCCCACCCGACCGGCACGCGTCGCCCACGTCCGTTCGGTCTCGCTCATCGAGTCGAGCGCGAACTCGTCGTGGAAGCCCGCCGTCAGCGTCTGCCGCGCCTGATGCACGCCGGCGAGCAGGATGCCGATGCCGACGATCGCGACGAGGTAGCGACCGAACGGGAGCCCGAGCAGCGTGGCCGTGCCGCCCTCGGCACCGCTGCCGCCGCTCCGGTCGCCACCGAGCGCGAGCCGCGCCGCCGAGTACGCGAGCGCCGCGTAGACCAGGCCGCTGCAGAACCAGCCGATCCGCTTGCCGATGGACGTCGCGTCGTTGCCCTCGCGCTCGGGATCGAGGACGCTCTGGACGGTGCGCCAGGCCGCGTAGGCGAGGAGCCCGAGCGCGAGCGCTCCGAGCATCACCCGCCCGAACGGCTGGCGCAGGATGTCGCCGAGCGCCCCGTGAGGCCCGGCACCCGCGCCGCCGATGGCCGCGACGCCGATGATCAGGTAGACCACGCCCTTGGCCCCGAAGCCCGTTCGCGCGAGCAGCTTCAGCCAGCCGGGGTTGTCCAGGCTGTCCGTCGCTCGCGATACGTGTCGTGTCACGTCCAATGCGTTCCCGGGGCCGCGTTTCCGCCCGAGCGTACGGGGAAGTTCCCCGGCGTGCACGCACCGTCGCGGGCGCGGGCGGACATCGGCGTGACGCGCGCGGGTACGGTCCGAGAGGAAAAGCCTAGTAGAATGGCCGGTCTGGCCCACCGATCCGACCCGGAAGCGCTCCCGACATGAAGATCCTCGTAGGCGTCAAGCGCGTGCTCGACTACAACGTAAAGGCACGCGTCAAGGCCGACAAGTCCGGCATCGAGCTGACCAACGTCAAGATGTCGATGAACCCGTTCGACGAGATCGCCGTCGAGGAGGCGCTCCGGCTCAAGGAAGCCGGTCACGCCGAGGAGGTCGTGGTCGTCTCGATCGGCACCGCGCAGAGTCAGGAGACGATCCGGAGCGCGCTGGCCATGGGCGCCGATCGGGGCATCCTGCTCGAGACCGACGAGCGCCTCGAGCCGCTCGCGATCGCCAAGCTCCTCAAGCACGTCGTCGAGCAGGAGTCCCCCGACATCGTCATGCTCGGCAAGCAGGCGATCGACGACGACGCCAACCAGACCGGGCAGATGCTCTCGGCGCTGAGCGGCATGAGCCAGGCGACCTTCGCCTCGAAGGTGGAGATGGAGGAAAGCGACGGGACGGGAGCGCTGAAGGTGACCCGCGAGGTGGATTCCGGCCTCGAGTCGATCCGTGTCGCGCTGCCGGCGGTCGTCACGACCGACCTGCGCCTGAACGAGCCGCGGTACGCGAAGCTGCCGAACATCATGAAGGCGAAGAAGAAGCCGCTCGACGTCACCCCGGTGGCCGACACCGGCGTGAACGTCGCCAGCGGGCTGTCCGTGGTCGAGGTCAACGAGCCGCCGAGACGCGCGGCCGGCGTCATGGTCGCGAGCGTCGCGGAGCTGGTCGACAAGCTCAGGAACGAGGCCAAGGTCATCTGATCCGCGGCGTGCCCGGACCGACGGTCCCGGTGCGAGACCCCGGATCACCCCACGAGGAAACCCGTACATGAGCATTCTCATCCTGGCCGAGCACGAGGGCGGCGAACTGCGCGCCGCCACGGCGAGTGTCGTCACGGCCGCCGGGTCGATCGGCGGCGACGTGCACGTCCTCGTCGCGGGCAAGGACGCCACCGGTGTCGCCGACAAGGCCGCCGCCATGGCGGGGGTCGACAAGGTCCTGCTCGCCGACGACGCGGCCTACGAGCACGAGCTCGCCGAGAACCTCGCCGCCCTCGTCGTCAAGCACGCCGACGGCTACTCCCACATCCTGTTCGCCGCCACCGCCGCCGGCAAGAACGTCATGCCGCGGGTCGCGGCGCTGCTCGACGTCTCGGGCATCTCCGACATCATCGAGGTCAAGGGCGAGGACACCTTCGTGCGACCGGTCTACGCCGGCAACGCGCTCGCCACGGTGAAGAGCTCCGACGCCGTCAAGGTCGTCGGCGTCCGCGCGACGGCCTTCGATCCGGCCGCGGCCGAGGGCGGCGGCGCTCCGATCGAGACGGTCGAGGCGGCCGGGGCCGACGCCGACGTCACCTTCGTCGGGCAGGAACTCTCCGACTCCGACCGGCCCGAGCTCACCAGCGCCGACACCGTCGTCTCCGGCGGGCGCGGCATGCAGAACGGCGAGAACTTCTCGATGCTCGACGACATCGCCGCCAAGCTCAACGCCGCCGTCGGGGCCTCCCGGGCGGCGGTCGACGCCGGGTTCGTGCCGAACGAGTATCAGGTAGGCCAGACCGGCAAGGTCGTCGCACCGAACCTCTACGTCGCCGTCGGCATCTCGGGAGCCATCCAGCACCTCGCGGGCATGAAGGACAGCAAGGTCATCGTCGCCATCAACAAGGACGAGGAGGCCCCGATCTTCCAGGTGGCCGACTACGGACTCGTCGGCGACCTGTTCGACGTGCTGCCGGAGCTCTCCGCCGCGCTCGACGGCTAGGTCCCGGAGCGCCGACTCGAGGCCACTGTCCGTCAGGCGGCGGACTCGAGGTTCGGCGCGAGGCTGTCGTCGAGCCTCGCCACCAGGGTGTGGCGGTCGAGAAGCACTTCCTTCGGAATCGTCTCGACGTGTGGCGGCAGGCATCGCGTCCAGTCCGTCTCGGCCACCCGGCTGGCGGAGCACAGGAAGACGTGTCGTCCGCCGCGGCGACCGCGCTCCGCGAGCCGCACGAGAAGCTCCGGGCCGTCCATGCCCGGCATGCGAGTGTCGACGATCAGCACGCCGGCGGTCTGCCCGTCGAGGTGTTCCAGCGCCGCCTGCGGATCGTCGAAGGTGCGCAGTCGCCACGTCGTTTCCCTGAGCGCGCGCTGCACGAACTCGGCGATCATCGGATCGTCGTCGACGAGCACGATGTCGTCGTCGGGATCCGGCATCGCGCGAGTTTCCGTCATGCCGCGTGTGGTACGTGGCAGACGTCCCAGAATTCACTCGCCGCGCGCAGGGTGTCGAGCATCTCGTTCATCGTCTGCGGCTTGAGCATGTAGCCGGCGACGTGATAACGGTACGCGGCGGCGACGTCGGACTCGCGTCCCGACGTCGTCAGCACGAAGACCGGCGTACCCTGGAGGCTCGGATCCGCTCGCAGCTCCTCGAGAAATTCGAGGCCGTTCATGCGCGGCATGTTCAGATCGAGCAGCACGACCTGGCTGACGGGCGGAACGCCGTCCGAGGAGGCGGCGCGCAGCGCGTCGAGCGCTTCGATGCCGTTGCGCGCGCGAGTCACCGGTCGCACGACACCCAGCCGGGCGAAGGCCCTGACGACTTTCTCGGCGTCGAGATCGTTGTCCTCGACGAGCAGGATGGCGGGCTTGCTCGGTTTCATCAAGCGGCTCTCCCGAGGTTGAAAAGGGCAGTCTCGCCTGACGAGGGGAGCGCGGCCGTGGTGCGGATCGGCCAGTCGACGTGGAAGGTCGTCCCACCGCCGGGCGTGCCGCCGACGTGCACTCTGCCACCGAGGCTCTCGACGGCCTTCCTGACGATCGACAATCCGATGCCGGTCGACTCCATAGCGTCCTTCGGCTCCAGTGTCTGGAACATCTCGAAGATTCTCTCGTGGAAACGTGGATCGATTCCGGTGCCGTCATCGGCGACGGAGAACCGATAGTGCTTCGCGAGCGACACGGCGCGCACCGTCACGTGCGCCCGGGACGGATCGGGGTGGTACTTGAACGCGTTGCCGACGAGGTTGAACATGACCTGCTCGAAGCGGGTGCGGCAGCTCTCGAGCGTCGGCAGGGCGCCCTCGACGACCAGTCGTCCGTCCTCGAGCTCCAGCTCGACGGCGATTTCCCGAAAGACCGCGTGCGGGTCGATGCGCTCGATCCGCAGCGTCTGCCTGCCCGCCGCGGAGTATTCGAGAACGCCCTCTATCAACCCGTTCATGCGCCTGACCTGGGTGTGCAGTCGCCCGATGTTGTAGGCGACGTCGGCCGGCGCGTCGGGGCGGGCGAGCACCGGTGCGAGATCCTCCTCGATGTACCAGGCGAGATCTCCGATTCCTCTGAGCGGCGTCTTCAGGTCGTGGCTGACGATGCAGGCGAAGCGCTCGAGATCGCGGTTGGTCTCCTGCAGCGCGTCGGCGCGGTTCTCGAGCTCGGCGTTCATGTCGGTGACCTGGTGCATCGCGCGCCGGGTGCGCGACATGCCGAGAAACAGCCCGAGCAGCATGATGTCGATGATGACGCCGCCGAGCAGCACGAGCAACGGCTGGTGCAGCGCCACGGCGTTCCTGAACGCGAGGTTGCTGCGCACGTCGAACTGCCAGACCCGCCCGTACAGCCGCACGTCCACGGTGCGCGAGAACAGCGGCTGCGGGTCGTACCCGCGAGCCTCCGGGTCGTGCTCGTCGTACAGCGTCTCGTCGGCGTCGGTGATCGCGACTCTCACCTGACGTCGGTTTCTCGGAAGCATGCCTTTCATCAGCGTGTTCATGACGAACGGCGCGTAGACGAACCCCTTGTACGCTCCTCCCCCTTCGTCGTCCGCCTCGCCACCGGCCGTGGCGCGCCACGGCGCGAAGAACAGGAACCCCGGCGTCTGCCGCTCGTCCTGCACCAGATCGAGCGGCGCGGTGATCGTCGGCTCGCCGCTCTCGAGGGTCTCGTGTACGCCGGCGAGACGTCGCGATTCGAAGGATACGTCGAGCCCCAGGGCCGCGCGGTTGCGGGGTTCGGGTTCGATGTGGACGATCGGGAAGTGCTCGTCGACATCGAGCGGTGGATGGATGAAGAACGCCGAGTCGAGGCGGTGGAGGTCTCGGACCAGGGCATCGAGACGTGTGTCGCTGACGCGGCGGATCACGCCGATGCCGTGGATGCCCGGGTAGCGCGCGTCGATGTCGAGCGTGTCGGCGAAGTCGCGCCAGGCATCCCGATCGATCTCGCCGCCACGCGCCGCGATCGCCGCGACGCCCGCGCGGAGCGCGTCCTCGTAGCGGCCCATGCGCTCCGAGACGATCTCGATCAGGTGCTCGGTCTCGCGTTCGAAGCGTGCCGCGTTGCGCTCCTCGACGAGGCCACGGGAAAGCCACCAGGCGCTGATCGTCAGCAGCAGCGACAGCACCAGGATGGCCCAGTGCAGGAGATGCAGTGAGCCGAGGCCGCCGAGCGCGGCACTGCGGGCACGGTCAGGCTCGCTCGTCGGGAGCTCGTCAGCCATCGCTCGACTCCGCGAGCGTCGCCGCCAGGAAGTCGATGCGTTCATGCATCGTCCGGGTCGCCGACTCGACGAAGCCGAGGCAGGGACGCAGGTCATCGGCGAGCAGCGCCGCCAGTCGTTCGGTGACGACGCTCGCGTCGGCCCCGCCCTCGAGCAACGTCTCGAGCTCCTCCAGCGCCCGATCGATCTCCCCCGCGAACCCGTCGATCGTGATCAGCGGCCCACGCAGATCGTGGACCAGCGTCGAGCGAGCACCTGCGCCGCTCGCGTTGTTCGCGCCGCTCACGGTACGCTCAGGCCGCGACGACGAACATGCCGTTCCCCTCGCCCCCGATCGCTCGCTCGAGCGTATCGAGCAGCTGCGTGGCGGAGAACGGCTTCTCGATCAGCGCGAACGCGCCGGCCGCTCGTGCCCGATCGTGCAGATCGGGCGCCTTGCTCGCGGTCACGAAGACGATCGGCACCGTCGCCGTCGCCGGCGTGGCGCGCAGCCGATCGAGAACGAGAAAGCCGTCACCGCCGGGCAGGTTGATGTCGAGCAGGATCACTTCCGGCGCGTGCCGCACCGCCTGCGCCATCGCGTGCACGGCGTCCGGCGCCGTCGCCACGTCGTAGCCGGCCGCACGCAGGCGGATCTGCAGCGCGAGCGTGATGGCGGTATCGTCCTCGACGAGCAGGAGCCTGGTCATCAGCTGATGGTTTCCTCGTGAAGGTCCGGACGGGGTATGCCCGACGTGGTGCCCTCGATCGGCAGCGTGAACGAGAACGTGCTGCCGAGGCCCACCCGACTGTCGACCGAGATCTCCCCGCCGTGTCCGCGGACGATCTCCCGGGCGATGCTGAGCCCGAGCCCGAGGCCGCTGCTCTCGGGGTTGTCGGCGGCGATGCTCACCTGATACAGGCGATCGAAGACCTTGCGGCAATCGCTTTCGCTGATGCCGCAGCCGCTGTCGATCACGGCCACCTCGACCGTCCGTTCGTCGTCCGCCCGCTTCGCCTCGAGCCGTACGCGACCGCCGCCGGGGGTGAACTTGATCGCGTTGCCGAGCAGGTTGGAGAGCACCTGAACGATGCGTCCGGCGTCGATGTCGAGCGGTGGCAGATCCTCCTCGACATCGTGCTGGAGCACGAGCGACTTCGCTCGCGCGGCGCTCTCGCTCATCGCCACGGCGCGCGTCACGGTGTCGGCGAAGTCGGACGGGGTGCGATCGAGACGCATCTTGCCGGTCTCGAGCCGGGTCAGGTCGATCAGGTCGTTGAACTGGGTGGTGATCTGGTCGCAGCATTCGAGCGCGTGGCCGAGCAGCTCCGCCTGCTCGGTGCTGACCGGGCCGGTCAGGCCGTCGCGCACGATCGCGACGAACTCGCGTGCGGCGGTCAGCGGGGTCTTCATCTCGTGGGACACCGTGTGATAGAAGCGCTGGATCTCGACCGCCCGCCGCTCGAGCTCGCGGTTCGCGTTCTTCAGCTCGCGCTGACGTGTCGATACGGCGCGTTTCAGTCGACCCTTCTCCACGGCGTTGCCGATCGAGCGGCGAAGCGCCTGGGCCGACACCTCCCGCTTGGTCAGGAAGTCGGCGGCGTTCTGCCTGACCGCCTCGATGATCGCGCCCGCACTCGCGTCGGCACTGATGACCACGACCGGCGGCAGTGCCGTGCCGAGACGCTGGCCCAGCGTGCCGACCAGATCGGTACCGGTGCCGTCCGGCAGGTCGTAGTCGACGAGCAGGCAGTCGAACGGCGTCTCGGCGCAGGCGGCGAGCGCCTCGTCCACTCCGGACGCGGTGACGATGTCGTAGGTATAGTCGGAGTCCTTGCCCAGAAAGCGCTGGCACAGGGCGAGATAGGTCTCGTCGTCGTCGACGATCAGCAGTCGGGCGACTTCACCGCCGAGCTCGGTGCGCGTCGGTTCCTTGAGTTCGTCGGGTGTTCTGCTCATGTCCGAGCGTAGTGGCGGTGCGTGACTTTCCTTGACGAGTATCGGGACGTCTCGCGCGACACGGTTCGCAGGCTTTCGTGCCCTTGCGACCGTTCTGTGAATCGGTGCGGCATGCACGGGCGCGGCGGCCGCTCAGGCGTCGGCCCGGTTTCCCCCGACGACCCGATTCCGCCCGCCCGCCTTGGCCCGGTAGAGCGCCGCGTCGGCGCGCGCGAGCCAGCTATCGCGACCTTCCCGTGCGCCGAGCACCGCGAAACCGACGCTGGTGGTCAACGGGTGGCCGACGAGCAGCGGCGCGTCGGCGACCACCCGTCGGAGCTTGTCGGCGAGCCGGGCCGCGTCGTCGGACCCGGTGCCGCGCAGCAGCACGAGGAACTCCTCGCCACCGAGACGGAAGACGCTGTCCCCCGCTCTCGAGCCCTCGCGCAGCAACCTTCCGAACGCGCACAGCACATCGTCACCGACGGCGTGCCCGTACGCGTCGTTGACACGCTTGAAGTGATCCAGATCGAGCGTCAGGGCCGTCATCGGCGTGCCGTCGGCGCGCGCCTGGGCGACAGCGTTCTCGAGTGCGGGCTCGAGCGCGTGACGGTTGAGGAGTCCGGTCAGCGGATCGGTCACGACCTTGTGGTGCAGGCGGGCCTGCTGACGGCCGATGGCGTTGACCAGGATCGCCGCGAACACGCTGACCGCGCCGAGCGTCACGACCGCGCGCACCGCGATGGCGGGCTCCAGCACGTGCAGCGCGATCGGCAGGAGAATCGCGAGGATGGCGGCGTTCGCCAGGCGAGCGTGACGCTCGGGGAGCACGCAGTAGCACGCGAGCACGGCCGGGTAGACCCAGAGCAACCCGATCGTGCCGTGGCGGAACATCACGTGCCCGATGCCGAGGATGATGGTCGGTGTCATCGTGAGCGCGAGCCATCCGGAATCGTGGCGACCCCGGCGGCCGAGCCAAGCACCGAGCGCCAGCATCGTGACGATGACGATCGCGAGGATCCCGGTCTGCGGTCGGCCGCCCAGGAACGCGGCGATGGAGAACGGCGCGATGAACACGATTCCCGCAACGCCGACCCATTGCGTCGTGCGTCGGCGGAAGTCGCCGTCCTCGTCGAGTCCGTCGCTCCGGTATTCGTTCATGGGGCCGCTCGCCTGGCGTGCCGGGGCGAGGATTCGCCCGTTCCGGAAAGCATCGGCAGGAGCGTGGCTTGGTCGACGGCCCGAGCCCGGACGTGAGATCCCTGTCGCGCTGCGGTTCGCGAGCGTTCGGGATCGAAGCGGGAAGTCGGACGTAGAATGGGGTGATACCCACCGAGAGCCGTTCGCCATGAGCTATGTCGCGCCCGTCAGGGACATCGCGTTCGTCCTGAACCACGTCGTCGGACTGGACGCCATTTCGAAGCTGGACGGGTTCGAGGACGCCAGTCCGGAGCTGGTCGAGGCGATCCTGGAGGAATCGGCGAAATTCACCGCCGAGGTGCTCGCGCCGTTGAACGTCGTCGGCGATCGCGAGGGCTGCACCTGGAGCGAGGAGGGTGTCCGGACGCCCGAGGGCTGGCCGGAAGCCTACGCGCAGTTCGTCGAGAACGGCTGGGGCAGCCTCTCGTTCGACCCCGAGTACGGCGGGCAGGGGCTGCCGATGACGGTCTCGGCGGCGGTGCAGGAGATGTGGCACAGCGCCAACATGTCGTTCGGGTTGTGCCCGCTGCTGACCCAGGGGGCGGTCGACGCCATCGAGCACCACGCCTCGGACGATCTCAAGGCCCGCTATCTGCCGAACATGGTCGGTGGGCAGTGGTCGGGGACGATGAACCTGACGGAGCCGCAGGCGGGCTCGGACCTCGCCGCGGTACGCACGAAGGCCGTTCCGGAAGGAGAGGTCTACCGCATCAGCGGCCAGAAGATCTACATCACCTACGGCGAGCACGATCTCGGCGAGAACATCATCCACCTGGTGCTCGCGCGCCTGCCCGACGCGCCCGAGGGCGTGAAGGGGATTTCGCTGTTCATCGTGCCGAAGTTCCTGGTTGACGAGGACGGCTCGCTCGGCGAGCGCAACGACGTCCGTTGCGTGTCGATCGAGCACAAGCTCGGCATCAACGCGAGCCCGACCTGCGTGATGTCCTACGGCGACGACGGCGGGGCGCTCGGCTACCTCGTCGGCGAGCCGAACAAGGGACTGGTCTACATGTTCACTATGATGAACCAGGCGCGTCACGCGGTCGGCGTCGAGGGCTACGGCATCGCCGAGCGGGCGTACCAGAAGGCGCTGGCCTACGCCAAGGACCGCCGGCAGGGCAAGACGCTGCTCGGTCGCGACGAGGACGACCAGGTCATCGTCAACCACCCCGACGTGCGCCGCATCCTGATGACGATGAAGAGCTCGATCGAGGCGATGCGCGGGCTCGGGCTCGAGTGCGCCGCGGCGTTCGACACGGCCCGCAGGCACGCCGACGCCGACGTCCGCGAGCGCATGCGGCGTCGGGGCGAGCTGCTGACGCCGCTGGTCAAGGGCTGGTCGACCGAGCTCGGCGTCGAGCTCTGCTCGCTCGGCGTGCAGGTGCACGGCGGCATGGGGTTCATCGAGGAGACGGGAGCGGCGCAGTTCCTGCGCGACGCGCGCATCGCGCCGATCTACGAGGGCACCACCGCGATCCAGGCGAACGACCTGATCGGGCGCAAGACCGCGCGCGACGGCGGACGCGGCATGGGCGAGCTGATGGCGGACATGCGCGCGACGCTCGCCGAGCTCGACGCGAGCGAGCGGGTGGAGCTGCGCGCGGTGTCGAAGCGGTTCGCGCCGGCGATCGACGCGGCGGAGGCCGCGACCGAGTGGCTGCTCGGTCAGAACGACCCGACGCTGCCCGCGGCCACGTCGGTCGAGTACCTGATGATGATGGGGCGACTCGCCGGCGGCTGGATGATGGCCCGTCAGGCGCTCGCGGCGGTGGCGCTGAAGGACGAGGCGGACAGCGATGCCGACTGGCTCGACGCGAAGATCGCGCTCGCCCGCTACTACGCCGAGCGCATGCTGCCGCTGGTCGAGTCGAGCCGCACGATCGTGGTCGAGGGCGCGGACAGCACGGTCGCGCTCGAGGTCGCGCAGCTCTAGCCGTCGGTCCCGCCGGGTCCGCTGGCGTCGGCGGGACGGATCACCGGCGATCGTCGTCGCCGGTGACGGCGGTCGCGGCGGCGGTGTCCGCGAGTCCGACGCGCGCCGCCGACTCGAGTCCGAACGGCCGCGTGCGCCGGATCGCCGCGAGCGGTATGCCGCCGTGGACGTGCGGGAACGCCTCCTCGCCACCGGCGGTGTTCTCGCGGCGAAGCGGCACGTCGAGCGAGTCGGGATCGATCTCCAGCAGCACGAGGTCGTCGATGCCCGCGTAGTAGCGCTCGACGACGCCGGCGAGCTGATCGGCGTCGCAGCAGTGCACGAACCCCTCGGTGTCGAGCGAGGCGCAGCGATAGCGACCCTCCCGGCGGGCGCGCCCGAGATCGTCGGGCAGGGCGATGTGCAGGATCGGTTCGCTCGTCATGCCCCGAGACTCTACCCGGATCGGATGCCGCGTTGACCGATGAGGGGCGCTCGAACGAGGATGGACGTCCCGAGCGAACGCGAGACGACGACACGATGAGTGAAGCGAGCACCGGTGCCGAGCCGGTTCACGAGACGATCCTGATCGACGTGCGGGAGCGCGTCGGCACGCTGACCCTGAACCGACCGGAGGCGATGAACGCGCTGTCGGCGAGGATGCTCGAGGAGGTGAGCGAGGTCATCGCGCGCTGGGAGGCTGATCCGGACGTCAGGGTGATCGTCCTGACCGGATCCGAGCGGGCCTTCGCCGCCGGGGCGGACATCCGGGAGATGGCCGGGCGGACGCATCTCGACGCGCTGACGAGCGACTTTCTCGGCGGCTGGGATCGCATCGCGCGTTGCCGCAAGCCGATCGTCGCCGCGGTCGCCGGGCACGCGCTCGGCGGCGGTTGCGAGATCGCGATGATGTGCGACTTCATCCTCGCGGCGGACAACGCGCGGTTCGCCCAGCCGGAGGTACGCATCGGCACGATCCCCGGCCTCGGCGGCACACAGCGGCTGACACGACTGGTCGGACGGGCGAAGGCCATGGAGATGTGCCTGACCGGGCGCGCGATGGACGCCGCCGAGGCGGAGCGTGCGGGTCTGGTCGCACGGGTCGTGCCGCTGGCCGAGTTGCAGCGCGAGGCGCGGGACACCGCTCTCGCGATCGCCGCGCTGCCGGGACCGGTCGTGCAACTCGCCCGCGAGTGCGTCGACGCGGCGCTGGAGACGCCACTCGAGCACGGTCTGCGTCACGAGCGGCGGGCGTTCATGTCGCTGTTCGGCACGGAGGATCAGCGCGAGGGCATGGCGGCGTTCATCGAGAAGCGGACGCCACGTTTCGTGCGCTGACGGGTGGTGCGTCGAGGCCGGAGGCGCTCCAGGGTGCTTTCAGGAGTCGAGCGGCTCGCGTCCGAGCGGCTCGCGTCGCTGACGGCCCGATCCTTCCCGCCACTCGCGCTTCTCGGTCTCGAACGCCTGACGTTCGCGGGCGAGCGTCTCGCGCTCGCGTCGGAGTGTCTCGTCGGTGGCGCTGCCGTCGACCGGCGGTCGCTCGCCACCCGCCGCCCGCGCATCCGGGGTGCCCGTGCCGCTCGCGAGCGTCGGTCCGCGACGCCAGGACTCGGTGCCGGCGCGCCACGCGCGAGCGAGGCGCGAGCCGAACGTCGACAGCGTCTCCGGTCGGGAGAAATCGAGACCGAGCCCGCGCCCCCAGACGATGTAGCCGATCATCAGGAGCCCGAGCGGCCAGGCGAGCAGGAACAGGACGACCGTCAGGGCGATGTTGACACCGCTCCAGCCGGGGGCGAGTTGCGCGCGCAGATCGTTCATGAGCGGTCTCCGGAAATCCTGTTCGAGTACCTCATGAGTGGGGGTGAGACGCCCGTCCGTCAAGTCTCGTCCGACACGCCGTCCGACGGCCGGGGGGACGTCGGGCGCGTCGCGCGGCGCCCGACAGGCCCGCGACGAGCAGCGCGAGCCATCCCGCGGCGCCGCCACCCCCGCCGTCGCCGAAGGCGGGATCCACCGCGACGGCGCTCGCCGCCGACGTCTCCACCCGCGGCGGCGTGCTCGTGTCCGCCGCCGCCGACGCGGCGCCGGCGGCGGTGGCGTCGTCGACCGTCACGGGAGCGGACGCACCGCCAACCGCCGCGTTCCCGTCGGGCACGTCGCCCTCGTCGGGCGCATCGCTCTCGCCGATCCATTCGAGCATCCGCCCGGTCGCGTCGGCCACGCTGGTCGCGCTCGCCTCCGGACCCGCGAGACACAGGCCGTCGGCGATGCAGAGATCGAGCGCGTGCCGCCCTTCGGCGATCAGGTGCAGCTCGCTGCCGGCCGCGTCGCAGGTGACGATCCGACGTGGTGCCGGTGTCGACGAGCCCGACGCCTGCGGCGCGGTGGCGAGCGCGCGGGCCGCGGGTCCGGCGTCCGGATCGCCCCCGAGCGCGTCGCACATCCGTGCCGACTGGCCCACCGGCAGCAGCTCGTCCGCCTCGCCGTGCAGCAGGAACATCGGCGGTACCCGGCGGCCCCGGGCGCGGGCTCGCGCGACCTGCTCCGGAAAGCTGTTGGCCACGACGAGCGGGTCGTCGGCGGCGAGCGTCTCGAGCGTTCCGCCGACGACCCGCTCGAGGGTGCGTCGGCCGGCCTCGCTCCGGTAGTCGCCCGCGCGCAGCTCCCGCACGAAGTCGCCGAAGTCTAGCGGGGCGTAGAACAGCACGGCACGCGCGACGGCGTCGGGCCGGCCGACGGCGAGCGACGCGGCGAGGTGACCGCCGGAGGACTGCCCGAACACCACGGGCGGACCGCTCGCGCCATACGTCGCGGCGTTGCCGAGGACCCAGTCGAGCGCGTCGTCGGCATCCGCGAGCACGGCGTCGAGCGTCGCGCCGTTGCACTCCACGTTCCCTTCGTCGGTGCCGATCAGGCGGTGAAACGGGGCGAACACGACGAAGCCCTCGGCGACGAAGCGCGCGGCCATCGACTCGATGCCGAGGAAGCCGCTCGAGCGCCGTTGCCAGCTGCCGCCGTGAAAGGCGAGCAGCGGACGGAGCCGGGCGGACGGCCGCGCGCCGCCGTCCGGTTCCAGGGTGTGGATGCGCATGCCGAGCTCGCAGAGACCCTGATCCGTCTCGACCGACTTCCAGAGGACACGACGCGTCAGCGGCTGCGTCTCGCCCGCGAGCGGACGGGCGAGGATGTCGAAGCGCGTGCCGGGGGACAGGGCCCACGTGTCGAGCGTCTCGGCATCGACGCCGGCGTTGCCGAGGCGGCCGTCGTCGAGCACGGTGCGGCAGAACGACTCGACGTCCTCGGCCACCACCTCGAGCGGGCGCTGGCAGGCGGCATCGGCGTGCAGGCGCTCGCCGTCCACGACGGGCGGTCCGTTCGAGGCGGTGCCGCCCGGGGCGAGGCGTACCGCCGTGCAACCGGCGTCGCGCACGGCGTGCAACGGCGGGTGCGGCAGTGGCACCTGCAGGAGCGTGGCCGCCTCGCAGATCGCCGCCCGGCCGAGGAGCTCGGCGACGCGAGCGTCGTCGCCGAGGATCAGCGAGGCGAGGATCTCCGGGGCGTTGGCGCGGGCGTAGGAGAGCGGCAGCGGGAACGTGGCGTCGGGGGAGAGCCGGGCGACGAGCGCGCGCAGCTGCTCGTCGTCGGGGTCGGCGAGCTCGATGCGCAGCACGCCGCCCTCGAGCTCGGCGTCGAGCGCGGCCTCCGCATCCGCCTGCAGCGCGGCGATGCTCTCGCCGACACGCTCGGCGTCGAGCGCGTCGGTGATGCGCCGGCGAAGGACCCGCTCGAGCGAGCGCTCGAGCAGCGAGTCGTCGACGTCGAGCGCGAGATCGAAGCGTTCCAGCGCACCGGAGACGGTGACTCCCGGGCGCAGCTCGATGACGCCCGTGCCCCGCTCGACGCGGGGCGCGAGCACGAGCTCCACGGCGAGCGCGAGTTCCAGCGGCCCGCTCGCGGTGAACGTGAACGTGTCGCTCGCGACACCGCGGCAACGTCCGAACAGGTCGAGCGCGAGCCGCTGGCGTGCCCGTCCCCGCGCCTCGACCCTGGCGTCGATGTCCAGCGCGACCCGGATCGGGTCATGTAGCGAGTCGAGCGTCAGCGCGAGCTCGCTGTCGCCCGCGAGGCGCACGCTCGCCGCGAGCGTGCGCACGTCGGTGCGGTTGCAGCCGGCGGTGAAGCGCTCTCCCTCCAGCGTGGCGGCGAACAGCAGGGATCCGTCCGAGAAGCCGAACCCGGCGCCGTCGAACCGCGCGCGGATTCTCTCCAGCACGGTCCGGCGCAGCGCGTCCGGTTCGGTCGCGCTGGCTTCGAGCGCCGTCGCGAGGTCGGCGACGCCGATCCGGATGGTGTCGGCGGCGACGGGCGGGGAGGCGAGCGCGGCGATCAGCGCGCAGGCGCCGAGGCTCAGGGAAGGGGGGGGGCGACGGTGTTCGATCGGTGCTCTCCATGGCAGGTCGACTAGACCGCTGCAGTCTACCGCTCGTCTCCCCCGGCGGAGACGAGTGCGCACGATCGCCATCCCCCGCCGCGGTGCCCGCTCCGGGCGGGTCCGTCGTCGTGCCCCGATGCGGCGCTCGCGTCGCGCGTCAGCGTCGCCGCGTTGCCGGCAGATCGAGGAACTTCCGTCCGGCTTCGCGACGGGCCGCCTGCCGATCGAGCCCGATGTCCCGGAGCTCGTGATCGACGAGTCGGCCGAGCGCGCGCCGCTCGCGCGCGACACGACGGGCGAGGGTGAGCTCGAGGACGGCGTGACGACCGGTCCGCCAACCGTGCCAGAGCACGTGCAGGGCCGCGTTGCCGGCCTGTACCGCCGGCGAGCGGTCCGGCGTCGTGACCCGCGTGCGGGCCAGCGTATCGGTCTCGAAGGGGGGGATGGAGAGGTGGTGGGTCATGACGTCCGGCTCGGTTCGCGATTCGTGCCTCGATTCTTCGGCGGCCGAGGCGTGAACTCCAACGACTTGACGTCATGGCTCGCATCACGGATCGTGATGCTTCGCCCGGAACATCGGGGAAGGCGCAGGTGCCGATGATCAGGAACCTCGATCTCGCGACGCTGAGAAGTCTCGTGGCCGTCGTCGACACCGGTGGCGTCACGCGCGCCGCGAACCGCCTGCACCTGACCCAGTCGGCGGTCAGCATGCAGATCAAGCGGCTCGAGGACGCGCTGTCGCTGAAGGTCCTCGAGCGGCGTGGGCGGAACATGCACCCGACGCGCGACGGCGAGGCGCTCGTCGCCTACGCCCGCCGGCTGGTCGCGCTGAACGACGAGGCGGTCGAGCGATTGACCACGCCCCGGCACGAGGGCGCGATCACCTTCGGCGTGCCGACCGACATCGTCCACCCGCACGTGCCGGCGGTGCTCATCCGCTTCGGCCGGACGTTTCCGCGCGTGGCGATCCGGCTCGTCACCGGTCACACGGTCGATCTGAAGGCGGCGTTCGACGACGGACGGCGCGACGTGATCCTGACCACCGAGCGCCACCCCGCGCCGGACGCGGACGTGCTCTGGCGGCGCTCCCTGATCTGGACCGGAGCGCCCGGCGGGCGCGCCTGGCGCGCCCGCCCGCTGCCGCTCGCGTTCGCGCGCGAGTGCATGTTCAAGAGCGCGGTGACGACGGCGCTGGAGGATGCCGGCATCGACTGGTTCGACGCGATCGACACGCACAGCGAGGACGCCGCGACGGTGTCGGCGGCGGCCGACATCGGCCTGCACGCCGACCTCCTCGGTTCCCTGGTGCAGGGACTCGCGCCGATCGATCACGGCGGTGCCTTGCCGCCGCTGCCGGAGTACTGCGTCGGGCTCTACGTCGCGCGCGGCGGCAACGAGGAGCTCGCCAGACCGTTCGCCGAGCTCCTGCGCGAGGCGTTCGCGGCGGTGGACGGCGGTTCCGGGAGCCGTGCCGAGGGTGGCGTCGAGGCGGCCGTCGACCGGGCGGGCGGCGAGGGCGACGAAGCGTCGCGGCTCGCACCGTGCGCATGACGCCCGACGAGCGCGCGCGCCGCTGCGCGGAGATCCTGTGGGAGCGCGACGAGGCGAGCCGTGCGCTCGGCATCGAGCTCGAGCGGGTCGGCGCGGGCAGCGCGCTCTGCAGCCTCGTCGTCGAGTCGCGCCACACCAACGGTCACGGCATCTGCCACGGCGGTATCGTGTTCATGCTCGCCGACACCGCGTTCGCGTTCGCCTGCAACGGCTACAACCGTGCCGCCGTCGCCCAGCACGACTCGATCACGTTCGTCGACCCGGCTCGTGTCGGCGAGCGACTGCACGCCGAGGCGGTCGAGCAGACGCTGCGTGGTCGAAGCGGCGTCTACGACGTGAAGGTCGCCCGCGAGGACGGCGAGACGATCGCGCTCTTTCGCGGCTGCAGCCGCGTCGTCGACGGCAACTTCTTCGACGAGGAGTACTGACGGCGGCGCCCGGGCCTGTAGCCGATCACCGAGCGGCGTCGACTCGGCGATCGGTCAGGCCCTGGCCGGCGCGACTCAGCGGAACATCAGCACCGGCACCTTGCAGCTCGCCAGCATCGCGCTCGTGGTCGAGCCGATGATCAGGTTGCGGATGCGCGAGTGACCGTAGGCGCCGATGACGAGCAGGTCGATCGCGTGCTCCTCGACGGCCTTCGCGATCGCCGTCTCCGGTGCGCCCGCGCGGATCTCGGTCTCGACCCGGAACCCCGCCTCCCGGAGCTGGGCCGCGGCCCCCTCGAGCGGACGGCGCGTGGCGGCGTTGTCGGTGCCGACGGTGACGAGATGGCAGTCGAGATCGTTGTAGTGCTCGCGCGCGGCGATGAAGTCGATCGCCCGACCGGCACTCTTGCCGCCGTCGAAGGCGACGAGGAAGCGCTCGACCTCCCGGAAGGCCCGGGCGGCGACCAGCACCGGCTTGCGGGTCGAGCGCACCACACGCTCGACGTTCGAGCCGAGGTGCATCGTGTCGAAGTTCGCACCCTCTCCGCGCTTGCCGAGCACGAGCAGGTCGGCATCCTTCTCGAGCTCCACCACCGACTCGACGATCTCGCCGTGGCGAAGGCGGGTGCGTACCTGGGTGGCTCCCGCCGCCGTCAGGCGCGCCTCGGCGTCCATCAGGATCGCCCGCCCGCGCTTCTGCCCGAGCCTGGCGCGCTGCGCGTCGAGCTCGGCGAGCTCGGCGAGAAGCGCGGTGCGGGCGCCGAGCCCGATGTTGCCCGAGAGGTTCGACTCGCTGCCCGCCCCGTCGCGTCGCCCGATCACGTGCACGACATCGATGGCGGCGCCCGCGCGACGGGCGATCCAGGCCGCGTGATCGCAGACGCTCTCGGAGTAGGCCGAGCCGTCGATGACCGCCACGAGACGATTCTCGGGCGGCTCGGCGGCGGTGCCGTCCGGGCTGACGGCCACCGTCGTGTCGCCGATGATCTCTTCGCTCATTCTCGATGCTCCATGAGGTCGTCGAGCGCGCCCGGACGGTCATGCACGGCCAGGCTGTCGACGATCGTCTCGCTCGCCTCGTTCAGGCCGACGATCTCGACCTCCGCACCCTCGCGGCGGAACTTCAGCACGACCATGTCGAGCGCCTGCACGCTCGAGATGTCCCAGATGTGCGCCTGGGAGACGTCGATGACGACCCGCTCGAGCGCCTCGCGGAAGTCGAAGGCGGCGGTGAACGCGTCGCTCGAGGCGAAGAAGAGCTGACCCTCGACCCGGTACGTGCGCGTGGTGCCGCGATCGTCGAGCGTGGACGTGACGCGGAAGATCTGGGCGATCTTCCACGCGAAGAAGATTCCGGAGAACAATACGCCGACCAGGACCCCGATGGCGAGGTTGTGGGTGGCGACAACGACGACGACGGTGGCGAGCATGACGATCGAGGAGCTCCTCGGGTGCTCGCGGAGGTTCGCGATCGAGGACCAGCTGAACGTGCCGATCGAGACCATGATCATGATCGCGACCAGCGCGGCCATCGGGATGCGGCCGACCCAGTCGCCGAGAAAGACGATCATCAGGAGAAGGAAGAGCCCGGCCACGAAGCACGAGAGCCGTCCGCGTCCGCCGGACTTCACGTTGATGATCGACTGGCCGATCATCGCGCAGCCGGCCATGCCGCCGATGAAGCCGGTCGCCGTGTTCGCGAGCCCCTGGCCGATGCACTCGCGCCGGCGATCGCTGGTCGTGTCGGTCAGCTCGTCGACGATGGAGGCGGTCATCAGCGACTCGAGCAGGCCCACGGCGGCGACCCCGGCCGAGTAGGGCAGGATGATCATCAGGGTCTCGAGCGTGAACGGCACGTCCGGGAGGAGGAACACCGGCAGCGAGTCCGGCAGCTCGCCCATGTCGGCGACCGTCCTGAGATCGAGCCCGAGGGCGAGCGAGATCGTCGTCAGCACGATGATGCAGACGAGCGGGGAGGGCACCGCCCGGGTCAGGCGCGGGAACAGGTAGATGATCGCGAGACCGGCGGCGACCATGACGTAGGTGAGCGCGGGCACGCCGATCAGCTCCGGGAGCTGGGCGAGGAAGATCAGGATCGCCAGCGCGTTGACGAAGCCGGTCATCACCGAGCGCGAGACGAAGCGCATCAGCGAACCGAGCCCGAGGATGCCGGCGGCGATCTGGATGAGCCCCGCCAGCACGGTCGCGGCCAGCAGGTACTGCAGGCCGTGTTCCTTGACGAGCGTGACCATCAGCACCGCCGTCGCCGCCGTGGCCGCCGAGATCATGCCCGGTCGACCGCCGGCGATCGCCGTGATCACCGCGATCGAGAACGAGGCGTAGAGTCCGACCTTGGGGTCCACCCCGGCGATGATCGAGAACGCGATCGCCTCGGGGATCAGCGCGAGGGCGACGACGAGACCGGCGAGCACGTCGGCACGCGCGTTGCCGAACCACTCTTCTCGGAGACGAGGCAGGAAGTCGCTGTTCAAGGCGTGGCGGTTCCGGGGGCGGGGGCGGGCGAGGGTACCGCGGATCATCCTCGCCCGGTCGGCACGATTCTCGCTCGGAACGGCCAATTTCAGGCCTGTCAGGCCCCGAACGGCCCGAACGAAGTATAATGGGCGCAGAGATGGACCGCGAGACGCCGAACGGCGACCGCAGCCGGCGTTCCCGCCACTCACCCGCCGCGGCGGGCACGGAACGCCGGATCACGACGCGAGACACGCCCCACCCGGCCACGTCGGCCCGCGAGGAACGGTCTCCACGATGCGTCCCGATGCCTCGACCCGACCCGGAAGCGTCGCGCGAGAGCCCGATCGGTGTCGCCGACGACCTCCCGTCACCCTCGTCCGCAGCGACCGTCCGCGTCTCGACAGAGCGCGCCGGTCCGAGGACACGCAACCCGAGTCACCCCCCAAGCATGTCATTCGAAGACCTCGGCCTTTCGGCCGAACTCCTGCGCGCGGTCAACGAGCAGGGCTACGGCGAGCCCACGCCGATCCAGAGCCAGGCGATTCCGCTGGTGCTCTCCGGTCGCGATGTCATGGCCGCCGCCCAGACCGGTACCGGCAAGACCGCCGGGTTCACGCTGCCGCTCCTGCAGCGTCTCTCCGCGACCCCCGCCCCGAAGGGCTTCCGCCCCGTCCGCGCGCTCGTGCTGACGCCGACGCGCGAGCTCGCCGCCCAGATCGACGAGAGCGTGCGCGGCTACGGCACGCACCTCGACCTGCGCTCGGCCGTGATATTCGGCGGCGTCAAGATCAATCCCCAGATCGATATACTGCGGCGCGGTGTCGACATCCTCGTCGCCACGCCGGGGCGGTTGCTCGATCACGCCGGCCAGAAGACGGTCGATCTCTCGACCATCGAGATCCTCGTCCTCGACGAGGCGGACCGCATGCTCGACATGGGGTTCATCCACGACATCAGGCGTGTGCTGGCGCTGCTGCCCCCGAACGGGGAGCGGCAGAACCTCCTGTTCTCGGCGACGTTCTCGGACGACATCAAGCGTCTGGCCGGACGTCTGCTGAACGATCCCGAGCTCGTCGAGGTGGCGCCGGCGAACGCGACGGCCGATCGCATCGAGCAGGTCGTGCATCCGGTCGACAAGGTCAGGAAGCGCGATCTGCTGAGTCGGCTGATCTCGGTCGGCGACTGGCGTCAGGTGCTCGTCTTCACGCGTACCAAGCACGGCGCGAACCGTCTGGCCGAACAGCTCGGCAAGGACGGACTGACGGCTGCCGCGATCCACGGCAACAAGAGCCAGGGCGCTCGCACACGGGCGCTCGCGGGGTTCAAGAGTGGTGACGTGCGCGTGCTGGTGGCCACCGACATCGCCGCCCGCGGACTCGACATCGACCAGTTGCCGTACGTCGTCAACTACGAGCTGCCGAACGTCCCAGAGGACTACGTGCACCGCATCGGTCGTACCGCGCGGGCGGGACTCTCCGGGCAGGCCATCTCGCTCGTCTGCGTCGACGAGCTCAAGCTCATGCGGGACATAGAGCGTCTGATCCGGCGCGAGCTGCCGAAGATCGTCGTGCAGGGGTTCGAGGTCGATCCGTCGATCCCGGCCGAGCCGATCGTCAACGGTCGCGGCGGCGGCGGACGTGATCGCAACCGGGGTCCGGCCGCGGCCGGTGGACACGGCGGACCGGGACGGGACGGCGGACGCGGACGCGGTGCGGGCGGTGGACGACAGGGGGTCGGTGCTCCGGCGCCGGGTCGCTCGCGACGTGGTGGTGCGCGGGCGCGTCGCCCCTGATGAACGGGCTCGCCGGCCCGCTCGACGACCTGAGGAGGCAAGACGTCACGTGACGGACGAGGCGAACAAGGCGACGGCGAAGGCGTCGGTCGCGACGGAGAAGACGGCGGCCGGAAAGAAGATCGCCGCGAAGAAGACCGCCGCGAAGAAGATCGCCGCGAAGAAGGTGGTCGGGAAGAAGGTCGTGTCGAAGGTGACCGCCGGCGGACCGGCCGCGTCGCCTGCCAAGGTGCTCGCGAAGGCGCCTGCCAGGGCGCCTGCCAGGGCGCCTGCCGTGGCGGCCGAGGGCCGTGCTCCGGAACGACCGCCGTCGACGAGCGGGTCGACGCGAGGCAAGGCGCCGGCGGGCGAGCCCGCGGAAGGCCGGGCACCGGCACGCGCGTCGTCGGAAGGCAAGCCGTCGGACGTCAGGGCACCGGCGGGCGATTCCTCGGAAGGCAAGGCGGCGGCCGGCAGGCCGACGAAAGACAGGGCGGCCGGGAGCGGACCCGCGGAGGGCCGCCCGGCAGAGGGTCGCCCCACGGAGGACCGCCCCGCGGAAGGCCGCCCCACGGAAGGCCGCCCCACGGAAGGCCGCCCCACGGAAGGCCGCCCCGGAAGACGTCGGCGCCGCGGTCGACGCGAGAAACGTCCGGAAGGCGCGCCCGTGTCCGACGGCGAGGCCGGTCACGGCGCCTCCTCGCGAGAGCCGGCCGGCGTGACCGGCGGGGGCGGGAACGGCGCGGACGCGTCGACGGGCGACGGACGGCCCGAAGGTAAGACGTCGCGTGCTCGCGGCGGCCGCAATCGCTCCGGGCGCGGACGGCGCGGGCGCGACACGCGCGACGGCGGCGAGCCGGCGGTGAACGGCGCGGCCGCTCCGGACGACAGCGGCGGCGGTGCGACGGCGAACGGTGCCGGTGTCGACGGCGCTGCCGCCGACGGCGCGCGCGACGGAGAGGCCCGTAGCGGGCGGCGGCGCGGTCGGAAGAATCGCGGTGGTGCGCAGGAAGGGGACGCCGACGCGCGGAACGCGGGCGCTCGCAAGGGCGGGCAGGCGCAAGGCGGGCAGGCCAAGGGCGCGCCGGGCGGACGCAACGCCGGGCGCGGCAAGGGCGGCAAGGACGGCACGCCGAATCGTCAGGCGAAGAACGGTCCCGGCAAGCGCAACAAGCGCGGCAACAAGCGCCGTGACGATGACGGTCCGCAACCGGGCAACCGGCTGCCGAAATCGATGATCGTGCGCGAGCTGCCCGAGAACATCGGCAACCGCGCGCCGCGCGAGCGGAATCGTCCGAAGCACCTCGACGACGAGGCCTGGGACTCGATCGGCAACCGCGCCGTCGTCGCCGAGGAGCCGGTGATCGCCGACGAGAGCTTCGGCAACCGTGACAACTTCAACGTCACGAACCCGTTTCCATCCGACAGCAACCTGATCGGTACCGCCGCCGAGCTGTACGCCATCGGCGGCCGCGGCGGCAGGAACGGGCGTGCGCGCGCCGGTTACCGCGGGCTCAGGAACCCGGGTCAGGGCAACGTCGGCGTGTGGTTCGGCGGCACGCTCGAGCCCGGCAGCATGCCCGTGCGCGGTGGCAAGGAGTCGAACGGCAACGTCGCCATGCGCGAGGTCGTCGCCGACGAGGGGAAGGAGGTCAACGGCAACCGTTTCGGGCACATCCCGGGCAACGTCATCGGCGGTGCGCGCAGCGGCGGAGCCCGCAAGGCCGGCTCACGCAAGGCGGGCCAGGGCGGCGGACGTGGAAACCCGAACGGACGACGCGGGGGTCAGGGTGCGGCCAAGGGCGCGAGGGGTGGCAAGGGCGGCGGCAAGAACAAGCGCGGCCCGAGCGATGCCGCTCGCCAACCGGCCGCCGCCGGCGAGGGTGGCCGCGCCGCCCGGGGGAAGGGGCGTGGCGGGCGTCGCGGCGGTGCCGGCGGTGCCAAGGGGAACCGACCCGTCGACGCGAGCTGAGCCCCTCACATGTTCGGGTAGTTCGGTCCGCCGCCACCCTCGGGCACGACCCAGGTGATGTTCTGGCTCGGGTCCTTGATGTCGCAGGTCTTGCAGTGGATGCAGTTCTGCGCGTTGATGCGGAATTCGGGCTTGCCGTCGTCGTCCGGCACGACCTCGTAGACACCGACCGGGCAGTAGCGCTGGGCGGGCTCGGCCCACTTCGGCAGATTCACCTCGATCGGTATGGACGGGTCCTTCAGCACCAGGTGGACCGGCTGGTTCTCCTCGTGGTTGGTGTTCGAGAGATACACCGAGGAGGGCTTGTCGAAGACGAGCTTGCCGTCGGGCTTCGGATAGGCCGGTGCCCGGCACTCGTCGGCGCGCTTCAGGCACGCGTGATCCGGCATCTCGTCCTTCATCGTGAACGGCAGGCGACCGCGGGCGAAGTTCTGGTCGATGTAGTTGTAGGCACCGCCGAGGTACATGCCGAACTTGTGCATCGCCGGACCCCAGTTCCTCGAGCTCTTCAGTTCGTCGCCCGCCCACGAACCCATGAACGAGTCCTCGTAGGCGACGAGTTCGGCCGGCATCTCGTCGAGGGCGAGGGCGTCGGCGATCGTCTCGGCGGCGACGAGCCCGGACTTCATCGCCGTGTGCGTGCCCTTGATCTTGGCGAAGTTCAGCGTGCCGGCGTCGCAGCCGATCAGGAGCGCCCCGGGCATCGTCATCTTCGGCAGCGAGTTCAGCCCGCCCTTGGTGATGCCGCGTGCGCCGTAGGCCACTCGCTCGCCGCCCTCGAGCACGGCGGCGATCGTCGGGTGCGTCTTGAAGCGCTGGAACTCGTCGAAGGTCGAGAGGTGAGGGTTGGAGTAGTTCAGGTCGATGATCAGGCCGACGACGACCTGGTCGTCCTCCATGTGGTAGAGGAAGCCGCCGCCGGTGGTCTTGGTCTCCGACAGCGGCCAGCCGGCGCCGTGCACCACGGTGCCCGGCTCGTGCCTCGACGGATCGACCGTCCAGAGCTCCTTCAGGCCGATGCCGTAGTGCTGCGGCGATCGACCCTCGTCGAGTCCGAACCTCTCGATCAGGCGCTTGCCGAGATGCCCGCGGCAGCCCTCGGCGAACACCGTGACCTTGGCGTGCAGCTCCATGCCGCGCTCGTGCCCGTCCTTCGGCTCGCCGTTCACGTCCAGTCCCATGTCGCCGGTGGCCACGCCCTTCACGCGCCCGTCGTCGTGGTGGAGAATTTCGGCCGCGGCGAAGCCCGGGAAGATCTCGACGCCGAGCGCCTCGGCGCGTCCGGCCAGCCAGCGCGTCAGGTTGGCCACGCTCGCGACGTAGTTGCCCGGGTTGTGCATCGTCTTCGGGGCGAGCGCGTTCGGCATCCTCACCCGCTTCGAGGCGCTCGTGAAGAACAGGATGTCGTCGCGCGTGACGGCGGTCTTCAACGGCGGCTCGGGGTCTTCGCGCCAGTCGGGAAAGAGCTCGTCGAGCGCGCGCGGCTCGACCACGGCGCCGGACAGGATGTGGGCACCGACCTCGGACCCCTTCTCGAGCACGACGACGCTGATCTCCCGCTCGCGCTCGGCGGCGATCTGCATCAGGCGACAGGCGGTCGAGAGACCCGCGGGGCCGGCCCCGACGACGACGACGTCGAACTCCATCGATTCGCGTTCTTCGCTCATGGGGGTATCGCCTCTGCGTGTGCCGGCCCGTGTGCAGGCTTGTTGGAGGGCCGACCCGACAGGGCCGGAAAGCGGTTGATACGGGCGCGGGCGAGGTTCCGTTCGCGTCCGCCGGTACAATGCCGCGATTGTAGCGAAGCCGCCCGCTCCCATGCCCATCGATGTCCCTCAATCCGGCGGCTCCGTGTCGGCGCTCGCGACCGACTCCGCGACGCTGTACGCGACCTGCGCCTCGGGACTCGACGCGCTGCTGGCCGACGAGCTGGACGGGCTCGGCCTGCGAGAGGTGCGCCGGGCGGGCGCCGGGGCGAGCTTCGGCGGAGGGCTGGAGGCCGGCTACCGGGCCTGCCTGCACTCACGCGTGGCCAACCGTGTGCTGCTCGTCCTGCACGCGGGCGCGGCCGCCTCGCCCGACGCGCTCTACGCGCTCGTGCGCGAGCTCGACTGGGACGCGCACCTCGACGTCGACGGCACGCTCGCGGTGGACCTGTTCACGGCGAAGTCCGCGATCACCCACTCGAAGTACGGCGCGCTGAAGGTCAAGGACGCGGTCGTCGACCAGTTTCGCGAGCGCTTCGGGCGGCGCCCGAACGTCGACCGAGAATCGCCGGACGTGCGGATCAACGTCTACCTGTTCCGCGATCGGGCCCGCATCGCCATCGACCTGTCGGGGGCCTCGTTGCACCGGCGCGGCTATCGGGAGGACGGCGGCCCCGCGCCGCTGAAGGAGAACCTCGCCGCCGCGCTCCTGCTCGCGGCGGGCTGGCCGGCGCTCGCCGACGCGGGCGTGCCGTTCGCCGATCCGCTCTGCGGCTCCGGCACGCTGCTCGTCGAGGCGGCGACGATCGCGTGCCGGCGTGCGCCCGGGCTCGGGCGCGCGGGCGACGACGCGGTCGCGGCGGGCCGGAGTGCGTCCGATGCGGCCGCCGTCGGTCGGGCCGGGTTCGGATTCGTCGGCTGGAAGGGGCACGACGCCGCCACCTGGGAGCGGCTCGTCGCCGAGGCGCGCGCGGCCGTGCGCCCGGCGCCCGGTCCGATCGCGGGCGGCGATCGCGACGCCGCCGCGGTGGCCGCGGCGCGGCGCCATCTCGACGGCGCGGGCGTCGGCGACGCGGTCCGGCTCGAGCGGCGCGCGCTCGGCGGCGGCCGACTCGACGGACTCGCGGGCGCCGTGCCCGGACTGATCCTGACCAACCCGCCCTACGGCGAACGCCTGGCCGCCGGCGCGTCGTTCTACGCCGACCTCGGCACCGCGCTCGCGCGCGATTACGATGGCTGGCGCTGCGGCGTCTTCACGGCGCGAGCGGCCCCGCTCGCGAGCGCCCGGCTCGCGCTGGAGACGCGTCTCGAGGTGGCCAACGGCGGCATCGACTGCGTCTACGCCGAGGGGCGCGTGCCGTCCGGATCGAGGTCGGGCTCGAAGCCCGCACGCGGGACCGGGCCGGAACCCCGTCCGGACGCGAGACCCGTGGCCGGACCCGCTGCCGGACCCGCACCGGGAGCCGTTCGCGCGATCGACGTGGAGCCGTTCGCGAACCGTCTGCGCAAGAACGTCCGTGCCCTGCGTGGCTGGCGCCGCCAGGCGGGCGTGAACGCGTGGCGCGCGTACGACGCCGACCTGCCGGAGTTCGCCGTCGCGATCGATGTCTACGACACCGAGTACGGCGGTGCGGACACGGAGCGCGGTGGCCGCCACGTCGTCGTGCAGGAGTACCGGGCACCGGCGACGGTCAACGCGGCCGTCGCCGACGACCGGCTCGCCGCCGTCGTCGCCGCGCTGCCCGCGCTGCTCGAGACCGACGCGACGCGCGTGCACCTGAAGGTGCGCGAGCGCCAGAGCGGCACGAGCCAGTACGAGCGCGTCGGCGGCGATTCGACCCGAACGGGTGCGGTCCGGCCGGGTGGCGGGCGGGCCGACGGCGGCGCGAGGGGCCGGTACGGTGGTACGGCGCGCGACGCGAGCGCCGTCGCCGTGCTCGCCGAACACGGCTGCCGCTGGCGGCTGAACTTCTCCGACTACCTCGACACCGGTCTCTTTCTCGATCACCGGAACGTGCGCCGGCACATCGCCGAGCGTGCCCGCGGCGGGCGCTTCCTGAACCTGTTCGCCTACACCGGGGCGGCGACGGTCGCGGCGGTCGTCGGCGGCGCGCGCGAGAGCGTCTCGGTGGATCTGTCGAACCGCTATTGCCGCTGGGCCGAGGACAACCTCGCGCTGAACGGGGCCGACCCGGACGCGCATCGCGTGGTGCGCGCCGACACGCTGCGCTGGCTCGCGGGCGACGCCGGCACCGAGTCCGCCGACGGCGCGCCGTTCGACGTCATCCTGCTCGATCCGCCGACGTTCTCGAACTCGACCGACACCGAGGCCGACTGGAACGTGCAGCGCGATCACGTCGACGCGGTGCGCGCCTGTCTCGCGCGCCTCGCGCCCGGAGGGCAGCTCGTGTTCTCCAACAACTTCCGCCGCTTCAGGCTCGACGAGGCATTGGCCGAGGGGCGCCTCGACGGCGAGCGCCTGAGCGTCGACGAGCGCACGCGCTGGTCGGTCGGACGCGACTTCGGACGCAGCCCGCGCATCCACCGTGTCTGGTTCATCGAGCGGGCGACCATCGACTCCGACGCACGAGAGAGCTGACCCATGTCGCAATTCTTCGCCGAGTACGGGCTGTTCGTGCTCAAGGCAGTGACCCTGCTGGCGGTGATCGTGCTCGCCGCGCTGGCGATCGCGGGCATCGCGGCACGCGCGCGCCGTACGGCCGGGCGCCGTCCGAACCGGGGCAAGGGCGACGACGGGCGCATCGAGATCGTCCGCTACAACGAGCGGCTGGAGGAACTCGGGGAGTCGCTGTCCGAGGCGCTGCTCGATCCGGCCGCCCGGCGCGTCGCGGCCAAGGAGCGGCGCGCGCGCGACAAGGCCGACGCGAAGGCGGCGGCCAAGGCGGCGAAGGTGGAGGCGAGGCTCGCGAGGAAGCGTCTCGGGAAGAGCGAGAAGTCCCCGGTCGACGACGAGACGCCGAGACGGGTGTTCGTGCTCGACTTCGACGGCGACATTCGCGCGAGCCAGGTCGAGAAGCTCCGCCGCGAGATCACGGCGGTGCTGACCGGGGCGACGCCCGCGGACGAGGTCGTGGTGCGACTCGACAGCGGCGGCGGCGCGGTGACCGGCTACGGGCTCGCCGCCTCCCAGCTCGACCGGATCAGGAGGCGGCGGATTCCGCTGACCGTCTGCGTCGACAAGATCGCCGCGTCCGGCGGCTACATGATGGCCTGCGTGGCCGACCGGCTCGTCGCGGCGCCGTTCGCGATGCTCGGCTCGATCGGCGTCATCGCGCAGATCCCCAACGTGCACCGGCTGCTCAAGGAGCTCAACATCGACGTCGAGATCCTCACCGCGGGCAAGTACAAGCGCACGCTGACGCTGTTCGGCGAGAACACCGACGAGGGGCGCCGGAAGCTCTTGCAGGACATCGAGCGGATCCACGCGCAGTTCAAGGACTACGTGGGCGAGCACCGTCCGCGCCTCGACATCGAGCGAGTCTCGACCGGCGAGATCTGGTCCGGCCAGGATGCGCTCGACCTGCACCTCGTCGACGAGATCCGCACGAGCGACGAGTACCTGAACGCCGCGGCCGAAGAGCGCGAGGTGCTGCTGGTCGCTCACCGCTCGGCGAAGAAGGGGCTGGTCGCGCGGCTCGCGGGCGGTGTGGAGGAGAGCGTCGACCGATTGTCGCTGCGCTGGTTCGATCGGCTCGTCGGGCAGCGCTTCACGTGAATCGGGAGGGGGCGCGCCCGCTCGACGGCGTGCGCGTGCTCGAGCTGGGTCAGCTGATCGCCGGTCCCTTCGCCGGGCAGATCCTCGCCGCGTTCGGGGCCGAAGTGGTGAAGATCGAGCCGCCGGGGCGCGGTGACCCGCTTCGCCGCTGGCGCGTGCTCGACGAGACCGGCACGTCGTATTGGTGGGCGAGCATCGCCCGCGACAAGAAGTCGGTGACGCTGGACCTGGGGCATGCGGAGGGGCGCGCCGTCGCCCGCGCCCTGATCGAACGTGCCGACGTCGTGCTGGAGAACTTCCGCCCCGGCCGCATGGAGGCGTGGGGGCTCGGCCCCGAGGCGTTCGCCGAGACGAACCCGTCACTCGTCTACACGCGCGTCTCCGGCTACGGTCAGGACGGACCCTACGCCGCCCGACCCGGGTTCGCCTCCGCCTGCGAGGCCGAAGCCGGCATGCGCTACGTGAACGGACACCCCGGTGAGGCGCCGGTGCGCGCGAACCTCTCGCTCGGCGACACCTTCGCCGGTCTGCACGCGGTCATCGGTACCCTGCTCGCGCTGCTCGCCCGCGGTCCGCGGGCGGGTGACGACGCCGCGGCGGACCACGGTGCGGGGCCGGGGAGAGGGGCCGGGCAGGTCGTCGACGTGTCGATCCTCGAGTCGGTGTTCGCGATGCTCGAGGGTGTCGTGCCGGAGTACGACGGCGCCGGCATCGTCCGCGAGCCGTCGGGCACGACGGTGACCGGCATCGTGCCGACCGGCACCTACCGGGCACGCGACGGGCGCTTCGTCGTCATCGGCGGCAACGGCGACTCGATCTTCCGGCGACTGATGCGGGCGGCGGGGCGGGCGGATCTAGCCGACGCCCCGGCGCTCGCCGACAACGCCGGGCGCGTCGCCCGCGAGGGCGAGATCGACGCCGCGCTCGCCGCCTGGTGCGCGACGCTCGACGCGCCGGCGCTGCTCGCCGCGCTGGGTGCGGCGGACGTGCCGTCGGGGCCGATCAACTCGGTCGCCGACATCGTCGCCGACCCGCACTTCCTCGCGCGCGGAAGCGTGGAGCGAGTCACGGTCGGCGATCGGGAGCGGCTCATGCCCGCCGTCCACCCGAGACTGTCCGCCACGCCCGCGAGAACCACCGCCCCGGGCCCCGGACTCGGTGCCCACACCGAGGCGGTGCTCGGTGACTGGCTGGGTGCCGACGCCGCGACGATCGCCCGCTGGCGCGAGCTCGGCTGCCTGTAGGCGAACTCCCGGACGGGACCCGGATCGGACCGTGACCGACCCTCGAAGGGTCTCGGATCAAACCGTCGTCAAGTTGCCGCCGGATGCGTCGATACCGGAGAGAGAGAGTCGGCGACGGGGCCGGGGGAGGTTCACGGACGGTGAAGGGCTGGTTGACCAGAGCTGAAGGCGCAGGCATCGCGGCGGTCGGCTACGTGCTCGTCCTCGGGGCGCACATGGAGCTGCCGGAGCTGGGGCCGTTCGCGCTGTTCCTGCTCACGGCGGTGCCTCTCACGGCGGCGCTGGCGATGCTGGCGAGTGTCTCGCGAGGTCGTGTCCCGAGGAGGCCGCGCGAGCGCGGTCGGTCGGGTCGGCGACCCTCGCCGGAGGGTCCGCCCCGGTGCGTGGACATCGCGTGGCGGCGGGGGCGCGCGAACCGCGCGTCGAGCGGCGTGGTCAGTGCCCGCGGGACAGGGTCGTCCGGGGAATCGTCCGGGCTCGAGGCGATGCGCGCGGCGCTCGCCCGGCTCGAGGGTGAGCTGCACGCGCTGGAGGATCAACGCCTGACCGAGCTGGCCTGCATGAACGGAGATGCCCGGTGAGCGCCTCGATGAAAAGTGCCGTGAACGACCACCCGGAGGAGCCCGCCGGCGCGCGTCCGGGCGCTCCCGCGAGCGCCGCCATAGACGGCAAGGCGCTCGACGCGATCCGTGCGCTGCAGCGGCCGGGCAAGCCGGACCTGCTCGCGCGCATCGTCACGCTGTTCGAGAGCGAGACGCCGAAGGCGCTCGAGGCGATGCTCGGCGCGCTGGACGCGGGCGACATCGACACGCTCCGCGACGCCGCCCACACGCTCAAGTCGAGCAGCGCCTACGTCGGTGCCACCGCGCTGTCGGCGCGGTGCCGGGAGCTCGAGCGCCTGGCGCGCGAGGGCAACCTGCCGGCCTGCGTCGGGATCGCCGACGGTCTCGAGGACGACTACGCGGACGCGATGGCCGAGCTCTCCACGTTGGTGGTGAGGGCCGCCTGATGAGCCCCGGCCTCGACCACGGTGCACCGCGCCCGGGCGTTCTCGCCAGGCGCGAGCGTCCGGTCGTGCTGCACGTCGACGACGACGCGGCGAGCCTGATCATGGCCGAGGGGGCGCTGGAGGAGGCGGGCTTCGACGTCGTGCAGGCGGGCGATGGCGCGGAGGCGATCGAGTGCTTCCACGAGCACGAACCGGATCTGATCATCATGGACGCGGTCATGCCGGTCATGGACGGGTTCGACAGCATCGCTCGCCTGCGCGAGTTCGGCAGCGGCGTGCACGTGCCGATCCTGATGATCACCGGTCTCGACGATCTCGACTCGATCACCCGCGCCTACGACGTCGGCGCGACCGACTTCCTGACCAAGCCGATCAACTTCTTCATCCTCCCGTACCGCGTGCAGTACATGCTGCGCGCCAAGGCGACCGCGGATGCGCTGCGCGCGAGTCAGGCGAAGCTCGACAACGCCCAGCGCATCGCGCGTCTGGGGCATTGGGAGTGGCACCCGGAGAGCGGTGCGCTGTCCGGATCGCGCGAGTTCGGCCGCATTCTCGGACTGAGCGCCGGCGAGCTCGTCGGCGGGTGGGAGGCGTTCATCGCGCTCGCCCTGGAGGGCGACCGCGAGGAGCTGTCGGTGGCGATGCGCCTGGCGGTCTCCGAAGGCCGTGCGGTCAGCCTCGAGTTCCGTCTCGACGACGAGACCTCGCACGATCGGCGCACCGTGCGGCTGGAAGCCGAGCCCGGCACCGGCGACGGTGACGCCTGCTCGCACATGCTCGGCACGCTGCAGGACATCACCGAGCGTACCGACGCGCAGGCTCAGATCCACACGCTCGCCTACTACGATCTGGTGACCGGGCTTCCGAACCGGGCGCAGCTGCACGAACAGCTTCGGCTCGTGCTGAAGGCGGCGGTGCGCGCCAGCGAGGAATTCGCGCTCCTGTTCCTCGATCTCGATCACTTCAAGCAGGTCAACGACACGCTCGGACACGACGCCGGCGACGACCTCCTGCGGCAGGTCGCCGGGCGGCTGCTGTCGGTCGTTCGCGAGTCCGACACGATCGGGCGGCCGGGCACCGACCGAGGCGACGACGGACCCGAGCACACCGTCGCGCGTCTCGGCGGCGACGAGTTCGTGGTGCTGCTCGGCCGCATCGGGCGGGCCGAGGGCGCCGCGCGTGTCGCGCGCCGCATCGCCGACGCGATCGGCGAGCCCTACACCATCGGCGAGACCGAGGTCGTCGTCACGACGACGATCGGCATCGCCGTCCATCCCGCCGACGGCGAGGATGCCGAGACGCTGCTCAAGCATGCCGACGTCGCGATGTACCACGCCAAGGAACGTGGTCGAAACGGCTACCAGTTCTACTCGCGCGGCATTCACGAGAAGGCGCTCGAGCGCTTCTCGATGGAGCGCGAGCTGCGCGAAGGGATCGAGGCCGGTCAGCTGGCGCTCGTCTATCAGCCCAAGGTGCGACTCGCCGACGGCTCGGTCTGCGGGGCCGAGGCGCTGGTGCGCTGGAATCACCCGGAGAAGGGCGAGGTCAACCCGGCGGAGTTCATCCCGCTCGCCGAGGAGACGGGCCTGATCCTGTCGATCGGCCAGTGGGTGCTCAAGGAAGCCTGCGCGCAGCGTCAGCGCTGGACCGAGGCCGGCATGTCGGCGTTTCCGATCGCGATCAACTGCTCGGCGGTGCAGTTCACCCGAGGCGACGTGATCGGCGACATCGATCAGGCGATCGACGGCAGCGGACTCGATCCGCGCTGGCTCGAGGTCGAGCTGACCGAGAGTCTGCTCCTGCAGGACATCGATGCGGGCATGGCCGCGCTGGAGCGTATGAAGCGTCTCGGCATCCAGGTGGCCATCGACGACTTCGGCACCGGCTTCTCGTCGCTGAGCTACCTCAAGCGCCTGCCGGTCGACAAGCTCAAGGTCGACCAGTCGTTCGTCAAGGATCTCGCGACCGACAGCGGAGACGCGGCGATCGTCTCCGCCATCGTCACGCTCAGTCGCAATCTCGGGCTGACCGTCGTGGCCGAGGGCGTCGAGACCACGCAGCAGTACGATATCCTGCGCGGCTACGGCTGTCACGAGGCACAGGGCTACCTCATCGGCTGGCCGATGCCGGTCGATGCCTTCGAGCACTGGGTCGCCGCGCGGATGACCGGTATCCTGTCCAAGGTGTCGGGCTTGTAAAATAATGGATCTCGGCCCGAGGCCGCGCACCTTGTTATGCTCGGGCCATGAACACTGTGGAAGACGCGTGCGCCGAGCTTCGGCTGACGGCCGGGGAGTTCCGCGTGCTGATGGACGAGCGCATGCCGTTCTGCGCCCTGATGGGAATCGCCGTGGACGCGATCGATCTCCGGACGGTGCGACTGCGAGCGGTGTACGACGAGCGCTTCCTGCGTCCCGGCGGCACGATAGCGGGGCCGATCATGATGGGACTGGCGGACGCGGCGATGTACGCGCTCGTGCTGTCCCGCATCGGCCCGGTGGAGCTTGCCGTGACCACGGAGCTGTCGATCAACTTCCTGAGAAAGCCCGCACCGGGCGACGTGCTCGCCGAAGCACGCCTGCTCAAGCTCGGCAAGCGCCTGGCCGTCGGCGAGGTGAGACTCTGGAGCGAGTCGGGCTCGCCCGACGAGCCCGTCGCGCACGTCACGTCGACCTACTCGATCCCGCCGCCCGAGCGTCGCTGAACGCGGCGCCCCGCCCGCCCGCCGATCAGCCGGGCCGGTCGCGCGCCGGTTCGTCGTCGGCGCGTGCGAGCGTCGCTCGCCGCCGTTCGCGGAGCGTGTCGAGCAACGCGTGACGCGCCGGCTCGTCCAGTCGGCGCCAGCTCGCGATCTCCTCGAGCGTGCGCAGGCAACCCGTGCAGTGGCTCTCGTCCTCGGCCAGGCGACAGACGCCGACGCATGGCGACGGGGCGGGGCCCGCGGGCGTCGCGCGCGGTGCGTCGGGCGGGATCGGGGGCGGCATCTGGTCGGCGGGCATCTGGTCGGCAGGGTGTCACGGACGGTGTCCACGGTCGGCGATGGTAGCGCTCGGGAGGCCGCTGATACACTGCCGATCCGCCATCTTCCGACCCGTCCCTCCCCAGTGACGATCCACAACCTCGGCTCGATCAACATCGATCACGTCTATCGCGTGCCGCATCTCGTGCGGCCGGGCGAGACGCTCGCGAGCCGTGCGCTGGAGACGGTGCTCGGCGGCAAGGGGGCGAATCAGTCGGTCGCGCTCGCCCGCGCCGGTGCCGAGGTCCGCCACGTCGGCCGCGTCGGTGCCGCCGACGACTGGGCGCGCACGGCGCTCGCCGAGGCCGGCGTCGACATCTCGGCGGTCGAACGCGTCGACGGGCCGAGCGGTCACGCGATCATCCAGGTGGACGATGCCGGCGAGAACGCCATCGTGCTGCACGGCGGCGCGAACCGCACGCTCGATCGCGAGGCGCTCGACGGCGCGCTCGCGGCGGCCGCCGCCGACGAGCTGCTGCTGCTGCAGAACGAGACGAGCGCTGTCGCCGACGCGTTCGACGCCGCCGCGGCGCGGGGCCTCCGCATCGCTTTCAATCCGGCGCCGATGAGCGAGACGGTGCGCGCGCTGCCGCTCGAGCGCTGCGACACGCTGATCCTGAACGAGACGGAGGCGACCATGCTCGCCGGTGGCGGCGCCTCTAGCGGATCGAGCGCCAGGGACCCGACGGGGGCGGGCGCCCCCTCGGACGAGAGCGAAGGCGAGATCGTCGACGCCGACGCGCTCGAGGCGGCGCTCGTGGCCCGCTACCCGGAGGTGCGGCTCGTGCTGACGCTCGGCGCGCGCGGCGCGCGACTCGCGCACGGAGACGTGCGCGTCGCCGTGGCGGCCGCTCCGGTCGACGTCGTCGACACGACAGGCGCGGGCGACACCTTCGTCGGCTATCTGCTCGCCGCGCTCGAGTCGGGCATGGACGAGCGAGCCGCGCTCGCACGCGCCTGCACGGCGGCGGCGCTGTCGGTCACGCGCGCCGGCGCCACCCCGTCGATCCCCCATGCCGCGGCGGTCGACGATTTCCCGAACCCGGAGAGTCGGACCTCGTGAACCGATTGATTCTCGACACCGATCCCGGCGTCGACGACGCGATGGCGATCGCCTTCGCGCTCGCCCATCCCGACATCGAGCTGCTCGCGCTGACCACGGTGTTCGGCAACACGAGCGTCGAGTCCGCCACGCTGAACGCGCAGCATGTGCTCGAGGTGTTCGGCGCGCGCGATGTCGCCGTCGCGCGCGGCGCCGCCGCTCCGCGCGTGCAGAGCCCGCACCCGTATCCCGATTTCGTGCACGGCATCGACGGACTCGGCAACGTTCGCCCGGACGCGGCGGCCACGTTCACGCCGGACGCCCGCCACGCCCGGCCCGACGAGCGCGACGCGGCCGACTTCATCATCGACACGGCCCGTGCCATGCCCGGCGAGCTGGTGCTCGTCGCCATCGGCCCCCTGAGCAACATCGCCGAGGCGCTCGCCCGCGAGCCCGCCTTGCCCGAGCTGGTGCGCGAGCTGGTGATCATGGGCGGCACGCTCGACGAGCCGGGCAACGTCTCGCCACTGGCCGAGGCGAACTTCTGGAACGATCCGCACGCCGCCGACGAGGTGTTCGCCGTCGACTGGCCGACGAGCGTCGTCGGACTCGACGTGACCCACCGCATCATGCTCGGCGACGCGCATCTGGCGCAGTTGCGCGACGAGGCCGGCGCGACCGGCGAGCTGATCTGGGCGAGCAGTCGCTTCTACGTCGACTTCTACACCGCGCGCGCCGCCTCGGCGCGTCGCGAGTGCGCGATGCACGACGCGGCCGCGCTCGTGCACGTCGTCGCTCCGGACGCGTTCGAGCACGTGACGGGGGGCGTGCGCGTCGTCGGTGACGGCATCGCGATCGGTCAGCTCGCGCTCGATCGCACCGGCCACGACTACCCCGAGCCGCACTGGGCGGGTCGACCTCGGGCGGCGGTCTGCACCGGCGTGGAGGCCGATCGGGTTCGCGAGCTCTTCCTCGACACGGTCGTCCGGCATCACCGTCGCTGAACCGGGCCCACAAGGCCGATTCCGGGCGGAGGGTGCCGCTCGCGACGCGACGCACCGGCCACTGTCCTACACTGTGCCCATGCGACACGTCCCGCTCGCGCGCTGCCCGCGCCCCGTCACCGCCGTTCTCGCGCTCGTCGTCTCGCTCGGGGGCTGCGGCTGGGTCGACTCGACCGGCCGCCAGTCCGACGAAGGCCCCGACCCGGTACTGATCATGTTCGATCAGGTGGCTCCGGGCGAGGCGCTGGTGCTGAACGAGGAGAGCGCGGTGCGGCTCGATCTCGATCGCCTCGCGCGCCCCGGCGACGTCTACGCCTGGAGCGAGGCGCCGGTCGCGGCGGGCGCGCTCGACAGCTGCGCCGGCGTTCCCGGTTTTCGCCCGGAACTCGCCGCGGCGACGCTCGAGGAGGCCTGCTCGGCCGACGCCGATAGCTGCGCGTTCGATTTCGTGCGCGACCCGCCGGCGTTCACCGACGACGCGGGAGGCGACGACGCGGGAGGCGACGAGAGCGGTGCGGACGGCGCGAGCGTCGGGTTCGTCATCGTCGCGCCGACCTTGCGAGCGTCGATCGGTCTGCGCCACGAGCTGACGGTGACCACGGCCGGCGGGGCGAGCGGGACCAGTGCCCACGACTTCTGTCTCGTCGCGATCAACGAGGCACCGTTCGCGCTCGACGACGGCCCGTACGTCGTCACGGAGGGCACGACCCTCGTCGTCGAGGCGGACACGCCGGACAGCCTGCTCGCCAACGACGGCGACGACGACGACGTCGGCAATGCCGACGCGCTCCGGGTCGACACGACGCCGGTCCTGCCGCCGTCGGCGAGCGACGCGTTCGAGCTGCGTGCCGATGGCGGGTTCAGCTACTCCTTTCCGGATGCGGGCCTTCGCGTCGGCATCACCGACTCGTTCGACTACGTCGTGACCGACGGCGAGTTCACGTCGGCACCTGCCACGGTTTCCCTCACCATCGTCCCGCTCGACCTCCCGCCGGTGCTCGCCCTGCCGCTCGATCCGCTGGAGGCGCGTGTCGGCGAGCCCTTCGCGGTCGATCTCGGGGCCGGGTTCACCGACCCGGAGGGAGGCGGGCTGACGTTCTCCCTGACCTCCGATTCGTTGCCCGGGAGCGGCTCGCTGACGCTCTCCGACGACGGCTTCCTTTCCGGCGAGCCGCTCGCCGAGGACGTCGGCGACTACGACATCCGTTTCGTCGCGAGCGACGGGGTACGCGAGACCGAGGCGCGGGTCTCGCTCGCGATCGTCGAGCCCCCGAACGAACCGCCGGTCTACGTGCCGGGTTCGATCGGCGACATCGTGCTGCTGCGCGGGCGTCCGATGACGCCGCAGGCGCCCGAGTTCGTCGATCCGGAGGGCGAACCGCTCGGCTACGAACTGCTCGGTGACCTGCCGCCGGGGATCGAGTTCGATCCGCTCACCGGCACCCTGTCGGGGCGCCCGACCCGGGTCGGCGACTTCACGGGATTGCGGATCGTCGCGATCGATCCGGCAGGAGCCAGCAGAACCTCGATCGTGTTCTCGATCCAGGTGGTCGGGCGGATCATCTGACCGGACGTTCCGTCACGGCTCACCTGTCGTGAAGGAGTGCCGCGGCACCGCACTTGCACGACGGCATGGTTATCGGCAACGATGACACCGTGAAACGCCCAGCCGCGACCATGACCCACGACGTGACCGACCGCTACCTGTTCGTCAAGCACTCCGAGAACTGGAACGTCGACCGCTGCACACGCTGGATGGAGAGCCACGGCGTGCCCGTCGACTGGTGCTATCCCGCGAGCGGGCAGCCCTTTCCCGAGCCGGCGGGCTATGCCGGCGTGGTCGTGTTCGGCGGCGCGGGCAGCGCCAACGACTGCGGCGACTTCGCCTGGGTGCGCGACGAGCTCCGTTTCATCGAGCGCACGCTCGTCGACGCGGTGCCGTTCTTCGGAATCTGCCTCGGTGCACAGATGCTCGCCCGCGTGCTCGGCGCACGCGTCGCCCCGCACCCCGAGGGGCTGGTCGAGATCGGTTTCCACGAGGTGCTGCCGACGCCCGCGTCGGCGGGCTTCGTCGACGCCCCGCTGAACGTCATGCAATGGCACTCGGAAGGGTTCGAGCTGCCGGCGGGCACGACCCGCATCGCGACGGCGGAAGGGTTCGAGAACCAGGGTTTCCGCGTGAACGAGACGACGCTCGGCGTGCAGTTCCACCCCGAGGTCAATCCCGAGGCGCTCGCCATCTGGCACGCGAGAAATCGCGAACGGCGCCCCGGGCAGCTCGACGACGCGGATCGCGCGGCGATGATGGCCGACGCCATCCGTCACGCGCCGGCCGTCGATGCCTGGCTCGACTCCTTCCTCGGGGGCTGGGCTCGCCGCGCGGCCCGCGCCGCCTGACCCCGCGAGAGACCGGATTCCAGCCGATGCGTCGCGTCTTCGTTCTCTGCTCGGTCATCGTCGTGCTCGCCGTCGCCGTGCTCGGCGCGTCGTGGGCGCCGGCGTTCCTGCTCTACCTGCTCGTGTTGCCCGGCGTGGCGCTGGGCGTGATCGACATGATCCAGACCGAGCACTCGCTCCGGCGCAATTTTCCGCTGGTCAGTCGCGGGCGCTGGTTCATGGAATGGCTTCGACCGTTTTTCCGTCAGTACTTCTTCGAGTCCGAGACGGACGGTGCGCCGGTCTCGCGCATGTTCCGCTCAGTCGTCTACCAGCGCGCCAAGGGCCAGAGCGACACGGTGCCGTTCGGCACCAAGATGGACACCTATCGCGACGGCTACGAGTGGGTGGCCCATTCGATGGCGGCGATCGACACGCACGGCGCGATCAGCGACGCGCGCGTCCGGGTCGGTGGTCCGCAGTGCACGAAGCCCTACACCGCCAGCCTGCTCAACGTCAGCGCGATGAGCTTCGGCTCGCTGAGCGCGAACGCCGTGCTCGCGCTGAACGCGGGGGCGAGGAAGGGCGGGTTCGCGCACAACACGGGTGAGGGAGGGCTCTCGAAGCACCACCTCGAGCACGGTGGCGACCTGATCTGGCAGATCGGTACCGGCTACTTCGGCTGTCGCACGAAGGACGGGCGGTTCGATCCCGAGGGCTTCGCCCGGAACGCGACGCGCGACAGCGTCAGGATGATCGAGATCAAGCTCTCCCAGGGCGCGAAACCCGGGCACGGCGGCATCCTGCCCGCGATCAAGAACACCGCCGAGATCGCCGCGGCGCGCGAGGTCGAGGTCGGCACGCTGGTCGCGTCCCCCCCGGCCCATACCGCCTTCACGACACCGCTCGAGCTGATGGAGTTCGTGCGGCGGCTCCGCGAGCTGTCCGGGGGAAAGCCCGTCGGGTTCAAGCTCTGCGTCGGGCGCGAGAGCGAGGTCTTCGCGATCTGCAAGGCGATGGTCGCCACCGGCATCCGCCCCGACTTCATCACCGTCGACGGCGGCGAGGGCGGCACCGGTGCCGCGCCGCTCGAGTTCACCAACTCCGTCGGCATGCCGCTGCGCGACGGTCTCGCGTTCGTCTGCGACTGCCTGTCGGGGTTCGGGGTCAAGGGCGAGGTGCGCGTGATCGCGTCGGGCAAGGTGTTCACCGCGTTCCACATGGTGCGCTGTCTCGCGCTCGGGGCCGACATGTGCAACAGCGCGCGCGGATTCATGATGGCGCTCGGCTGCGTGCAGTCGCTGATCTGCAACACCAACCACTGTCCGACCGGCGTCGCCACCCAGGACCCGGAGCTCGAGAAGGGGCTCGTCGTCACCGACAAGTCGGAGCGTGTCCGGCTCTGGCACGGCGAGACGCTCGAACGCCTCGCCGAGATCGTCGCGGCGGGCGGTCTGAGCGCGGGCAACGAGCTCAACCGCACGCACGTGTACCGTCGCACCAGCCAGGACGCGATCCGTCGCTACGACGAGCTCTTCCCCTACGCCGAGATAGGCAGTCTGCTCGAGTCGCCGTATCCCGAGCGTTTCGAGCAGCAGATGGCGGAGAGCGACGCCTCCTCGTTCCTGCCGCTCAGCTACGTCGCCCGGCATGCGGAGGGCATCAAGGAGCTCGACGTCGCCGCCAGCGCCTGAGCAGGGCGACGGGCGGAGCTGGCACGTGGAGGGGTCGGGCAACTTCCTGCTGAACGTCTCGATCTATCTCGTCGTCGCGCTGATCGCCGTGCCGTTCGCGCGGCGTGTCGGGTTCGGCCCGGTGCTCGGTTACCTCGCCGCCGGTGTCCTCGTCGGGCCGTGGGGGCTCGCGCTGATCCGGGACGCCCAGCACATTGAGCTGTTCTCGGGCATCGCGACGGTCATGCTGCTGTTCCTCGTCGGGCTCGAGGCGACACCGGCCCGCGTGCGGACGCTGTTCTCGCGCTTTCCGGCGTTCGACACCTGGCAATACCTGCTCGTGGTGCTCGTCGTGTCGATCGTCGCGCGGATCATCGGCCTGCCCTGGCACCATTCCCTGGTCGCGGGGCTCGCGCTGTCGCTGTCGTCCGGGGCGATCGCGACGCACGCCTTTCGCGAGCGCTTCCCGAGCGGCTCGCCGTTGACCGACACCGGCCGGCGGCTCCTGCTCGGGCAGGGTCTGGCCATGGTGCCGATCATCGTGTTCCTGCCGCTCCTGGGGTTCGAGGCGGCGATAACCGAGGGGAGCGCCTGGCCGCGGGTGGTCGCCGCGCTCGCCGTCGTCGTCTCGGTCTGGGCGTTCGCCCGCTACGCGCTGCCGCACCTGTTCCGCCTGGTCGCGGGCATCGGGCTCGACGAGGTGTTCGCCGCGTTCGCGCTGCTGCTGGTCATCGGGCTGCTGCAGCTCGTGCAACTGCTCGGCCTGCCGCTCGAACTCGGTGCGCTGCTCGCCGGACTCCTGCTCGCCAGCTCCGAGTACGGCTCGGCGATCACGATCGCCCTGCGCCCGTTCGGCGGGCTCCTCGTCGGGCTGTTCTTCCTCTCCGTCGGCATGGCGGTGGACTTCGCGACCTTCATCGCCAAGCCGCTCGAGACGCTCGCCCTCGTCGTGCTGCTCGTGGTCGTGCGTACCTGGCTGCTCCGCAACGTGCTCCGTCACTCCGCGGTGCCGCGTCCGCAGCGCGTCTGGCTCGCGACGGTGCTCTCGCAGGGCGGTGAGCTCGGCTTCGTCGTGCTCGCGCTGGCCGCCACGCTGTTCGCCGTGCCCGAGCCGCTCGCCGAGCAACTCGTGCTCGTGATCGCGCTGTCGATGTTCGTCACGCCGGCGCTGCTGACGCTCGCCGAGCGACGCGCCGCGCTGCCCGCCCAGCAGCAGGGCAACACCGGTCTGGCGAAGGGCGCGCGCGCCGACTCTCAGGTCATCGTCGCGGGGTTCGGGCGGATGGGGCGCGTCGTCGCGCGGCTCCTGAAGCGCAACGGCTTCCGGGTCGCGCTGATCGATCACGATCCGGATCGATTCGCCGAGCTCCGCGCCGAGGACTTCATCGGCTTCTACGGTGACGCGCTCCGCCCCGACCTGCTCGCGGCGGCGGGGGCGGCCCGGGCCGCCGTCGTCGTCATCGCCATCGACGAGGCCGAGCGCGCCGAGGAGCTCATCCGGCGCCTGCGCCGCGATTACCCGCACCTCGCGATCGCGGCCCGTGCGGTCGACGGGGCGGGCAGCGAGCGACTGCTGGCGCGCGGGGCCGACCGGGCGTATCGCGAGACGTTCGAGTCGGCGCTGCTGATGGGCGAAGATGTGCTCGAGCTCGTCGGCGTCGCGCCGCTCGAGGCGCGCACGCTGGTCGAGAGCTTTCGCGACGTCGAGGAGGCGGAGCGCGCGGAACATCCGGAGGTGACGGCATGAAAGGGTCCGACGTCGAGTCGATCACGAAGCTTCTGAAGGCGCACGACGTGAAGCTGTCGGCGGTGCGCGCCAACCGGCTCCTGATGGAGCTCGGGTTGCTCGAGGAGGCGACGCGCGAGAGCGCCACGCGCCCGGGTGTCATCAAGACCTACAAGGTCGTGACCGAGCGCGGGCTCGACTTCGGGGTCAACGAGGAGAACCCGCAGAGCCCGGGACAGAGCTCGCCGTACTGGTACCGGGACAGCTTCGCCGAGCTCGCCGGCATGCTGATCGCGGCGGATGCGGGCGACGGCGCGGAGTCCCGGGCGGACGGATCGGGTGAGGCGCCCGGAGACGGCGTCTGAAACGAGGCCCGGGGGGCGAGGCTGTGGACAAGGCGTCGGGAAGGCGTCGGGAAGGCGTCGGGAAGGCGTCGGGAAGGCGTCGGGTCCGGTGCTCGGGAGGAGGCCGCAGAGGGCGATGGCGACGGTCTGCCGAAGCGGTCGTGATACACTCGAAAGCGCGTAACGGCGCGGTTTCCGTCGCTGTCGAGCACTCCGCCAACGGAGCCGAAACCATGAGGATGCCCCGATGATGTTCACCCGTTCCGGCACGGCCGTCGCCCTTTCGGTCGGTGCCGCCCTGGTCGCTTCCCTCGTCGCCGCGCCGGCCTTCGCGGACGCGCACTCCGAGGAGATCTCCCCCGCCGTGGTGTTCGACATGGGCGGCAAGTTCGACAAGTCGTTCAACCAGGGCGTCTACGACGGGGTCGAGCGCTACAAGGAAGAGACCGGCACCGAGTACCGCGAGTTCGAGGTGACCAACGAGACGCAGCGCGAGCAGGCGATCCGTCGCATGGCCCAGCGCGGCGCAAACCCGATCCTCGGCGTCGGCTTCGCCCAGGCCGGTCCGATGGAGAGCGTCGCGAAGGAATTTCCCGACACCCGGTTCACCCTGATCGACGGTGTCGTCGACCTGCCGAACGTCCAGTCGGTCGTCTTCAAGGAGCACGAGGGCTCGTTCCTCGTCGGCGCGCTCGCCGCGATGGCGTCCGAGAGCGACATGGTCGGGTTCGTCGGCGGCATGGACATCCCGCTGATCCGCCGTTTCGCCTGCGGTTACGAGCAGGGCGCGCGTCACGTCGACAAGTCCGTCGCCGTCGTCCAGAACATGACCGGCACGACGCCGTCGGCCTGGAACGATCCGGGGCGCGGCAGCGAGCTCGCCAAGAGCCAGTTCGATCAGGGCGTCGACGTCGTGTACGCGGCGGCCGGCGGCACCGGTGTCGGTGTCTACCAGGCGGCGGCCGACGGTGGCAAGTACGCCATCGGCGTCGACTCGAACCAGAACTACCTGCACCCGGGCACCATGCTGACCTCGATGCTGAAGCGCGTCGACGTCGCCGCCTACGAGGCCTTCAAGTCGGTGGCCGACGGCAGCTGGGAGCCGGGCATCAAGGTGCTCGGTCTCGCCGAGGACGGCGTCGGCTGGGCGCTCGACGAGAACAACGAGGAGCTGATCACGGCCGACATGCAGGCCACGATGGACGAGCTGTCCGGAAAGATCACCTCCGGCGAGATCGTCGTGCATGACTACATGGAAGACAACGCCTGCTCGTACTGAGCCTGCCCGTCTCGGGCACGGGCGGAGCCGGCCCGCGCGGGCCGGCTCGCTTCACGTCCCGCGCCTCGCCGTGTCGCGGGCTCGCGAGGAGTCGTCGTTCGTGTGGAACTGACCCGGCGTTTCCGGACTCCGGGCTGCCGTTCGCGTGAGGAGTGTCGTGCCTCGAGTGATGAGTGAAGCCGTTTCACGCGATCGCCGCCGAGCGTCGCCGGTCGTCGCCGTGCCGCGCCGATGAGCGCCGCCGCGGCGAATGTCGTCCCGCCGCCCGTCACCGACGGTTCGGCCGACAACGCGATCGAGCTCCGGGGCATCACCAAGCGCTTCGGCGCGGTCGTCGCGAATCGCGCCATCGACCTCGCGGTCAGGCGCGGTACGATCCACGGCATCGTCGGCGAGAACGGCGCCGGCAAGTCCACGCTCATGAGCATCCTCTACGGCTTCTACCAGGCCGACGAGGGCGAGGTGCTGATCGGCGGCAAGCCGGTCGACATCCGCAGCTCCCGCGAGGCGATCGACGCCGGCATCGGCATGGTTCACCAGCATTTCATGCTGGTCGAGACGTTCAGCGTGCTCGAGAACGTGATGCTCGGGGCGGAGGAGCACGCGCTGATCGCCCCGAGCGCGGCGGACGCGCGACAGGAGCTCAAGCGCCTCGCCGACGAGTACGGGCTCGCCGTGCACGTCGACGAGATCGTCGGCGAGCTGCCGGTCGGCGAGCAACAGCGCACCGAAATCCTCAAGGCGCTGTACCGGCACGCCGAGATCCTGATCCTCGACGAGCCCACCGGCGTGCTGACCCCGCAGGAGGCCGATCAGCTCTTCCGCGTGCTCGAGTCGCTGAAGTCGCGCGGCGTGACGATCATCCTGATCACCCACAAGCTCCGCGAGATCATGGACGTCACCGACACCGTCTCGGTGCTCCGCCACGGCGAGATGGTCGCTCACCGCGAGACGTCGGCGACCTCGATGGGCGAGCTCGCCGAGCTGATGGTCGGGCGCCCGCTCGAGTCGCGCGACTACCACCGTGACGGGCCGCTCTCCGATGCCGGCGCCGAGCGCGCGGGAATCGTCGTGGACGCGCTCGAACTGGTCGACGCGCATGGCGCGAAGCGTCTCGACGGCGTCTCGTTCACGGTCGAGCGCGGCGAGATCCTCGGTGTCGCGGGCGTCGCGGGCAACGGGCAGAGCGCGTTGCTCGAGGTGCTCTCCGGCATCCGCGAACCGAGCGGTGGACGGTTCACGATCAACGGGCGGGCGGTGTCGGTCGACGCGCCGATCGACCCGGCGGCGATGCGCGAGCTGCGCGTCCACCACGTGCCGGAGGATCGGCTGAAGCTCGGACTGGTCAAGGCGTTCACGGCGGCCGAGTCCTCGGTGCTCGGCTACCAGAGGACGGACGCGTTCAACGCGCGTGGCCTGCTGCAGCTCGGCACGATCAGGAGGGCCTGCCGGGCGTTGATGGACGCGTTCGACGTGCGCCCGACGAACCCGGCGCTGAAGTCCGCCTCGTTCTCCGGCGGCAACCAGCAGAAGCTGATTCTCGCCCGCGAGCTGGAGAAGGCGCCCGAGGTGCTGCTCGTCGGGCAGCCGACGCGCGGGGTCGACATCGGCGCGATCGAGCTGATCCACGAGAAGCTCGTCGAGATGCGCGACGCGGGCTGCGCGGTGCTGCTGGTCTCGGTCGAGCTCGACGAGATCATGGCGCTGTCCGACCGGATCATCGTCATGTACGAGGGCCGCATCGTCGGCGAACTCGACGGCCGCGACGCCGACAAGACGACACTGGGGTTGATGATGGCGAACGCGCATCAGGGCGGGGCGAGCGACGGGGGAGAGCCGGGCGGTCAGGGCGGTCGAGGCGGTGGCGGCTCGCGCGGCACCGCTTCCGACACCGTCGGTGACGGGGCGCGCGGCGGGATCGGCACCGACGCGACCGGCGCCGTCGATCCGGCGACGGGTGGCGTCGACCCCGCCGTCGGCGGCACCGTCGGACCGGCCGGTCGTTCCGGAGGGTCGCCGACATGAGCGTCTCCACCGCGAGCGTGCCGCTGCCGGCCTGGCTCGAGGTCGTCGTCATACCGATACTGAACATCGTCGTCGCGCTGTTCTTCTCGGGGCTCATCATGCTCGCGATCGGGGTCGATCCGATCGAGGCGACCGGCATCATGATCGAGGGTGCGCTCGGCTACGACTACGCGATCGGCTACACCCTCTACTACACGACGAACTTCATCTTCACCGGACTCGCCGTCGCGGTCGCCTTCCACGCATCCCTGTTCAACATCGGCGGGGAAGGGCAGGCCTACATCGGCGGGCTCGGCGTCGGGCTGGTGTTCCTCGCCCTCGATCGGTTCCTGCCGGCCGTCCTGCTGATCCCGCTGGGCATCATGGCGGCGGGCCTGTTCGGTGCCGCCTGGGCGTTCATCCCGGCCTGGCTGCAGGCGCACCGCGGCAGTCACATCGTGATCACGACGATCATGTTCAACTTCATCGCCTCGTCGCTGATGGTGTACCTGCTCGTCAGCGTGCTGATCGAGCCGGGGCAGATGTCGCCCGAGACGCGCGAGTTCGACGAGTCCGCCTGGCTGCCTTTCATGCATCAGTTCCTCGGGCTGTTCGGCGTGAACGTGACGAAGACGCCGCTGAACCTCTCGCTGTTCTTCGCGCTCGCCTGCTGCGTGTTCGTCTGGGTCTACATCTGGCGGACGCGCTGGGGCTACGAGCTGCGCACGGCCGGGTTCAGCGAGCCGGCCGCGCGCTACGCCGGCATCCGCCCGAAGAACGTCATCATCGGCGCGATGTGCCTGTCGGGGGCGCTCGCCGGGTTCGTCGCGGTCAACGAGATCATGGGCGTGCATCACCGGGTGCTGATGAACTTCCCGGCGGGCTACGGGTTCACCGGCATCGCCGTGTCGCTGATGGGACGCAACCACCCGGTCGGCATCGTCATGGCGAGCCTGCTGTTCGGGGTGCTCTACCAGGGTGGCACCGAACTCGCGTTCGAGATCCCCAAGATCACCCGCGAGATGGTCGTCGCGATCCAGGGCCTGATCATCCTGTTCTCGGGCGCGCTCGCCCTGATGCTCCGCCCGATGGTCGTGCGGCTGTACCTGGCGGTGAAGCCGGTCGATGAGCTCGCGCCGGCGTGACGGCGGTGACACGCTGATGGACTGGTTGCCGATCCTGTTCGCGATCATGGACGCGACGCTGCGCGTCTCGGCGCCGCTGATCCTCGCCGCGATGGCCGGACTGTTCTCCGAGCGCTCGGGCATCGTCGACATCAGCCTCGAGGGGAAGATGCTCGCCGCCGCCTTCGTCGCCGGCAGCGTCGCGGCGACGACCGACAGCGCCTGGCTCGCGCTCGGCGCGGCCATCCTGACGAGCGTCGGGCTCGGGCTCGTGCACGGCTTCGCCTGCATCACGCACCGCGGCAACCAGGTCGTCAGCGGGCTCGCGATCAACATTCTCGCCTCCGGGCTGACGGTGGTCCTCGGCATCGCCTGGTTCGCCCGCGGCGGGCAGACACCGTCGCTCGGGCGCGAGGCGCGTTTCCTGCCGATGGAGCTGCCGTTCGCCGACGCCGTCGCCGGCGTGCCGGTGGTCGGGCGCTTCTACGCCGACGTCCTCAGCGGTCACAACGTGCTCGTCTACATCGCCTTCCTGTCCGTCGCGCTGACCTGGTGGGTGGTGCAGCGGACGCGCTTCGGGCTCAGGCTTCGCGCGGTCGGGGAGAACCCGCTGGCGGTCGACACGGCGGGGCTCTCGGTCAGCGGTCTCCGCTACGCGGCCGTGGCGATCTGCGGCGGCCTCTGCGGGGTCGCTGGGGCCTATCTGTCGACGGCCCAGAACGCCTCGTTCGTCCGGGAGATGACGGCGGGACAGGGCTACATCGCGCTCGCCGCCCTGATCTTCGGCAAGTGGCGTCCGCTCCCGGCGATGCTCGCCTGCCTGATGTTCGGCTTCCTCGACGCGATCGCGATCCGTCTGCAGGGCGTCTCGCTGCCCGGCATCGGCGAAGTGCCGGTGCAGGCGATCCAGGCGCTGCCCTACGTGCTGACGGTGATCCTGCTCGCCGGCTTCATCGGGCGGGCGGTCGCCCCGAAGGCGGTCGGGGTGCCGTTCGTCAAGGAGCGCTGAGAGTGTTCTCGCGCGTCCAGGCGGAAGGGTTCCGGTCGCTCAGGAGCGTCGATCAGCGCATGGGGCCCTTCCAGGCGCTGGTCGGACCGAACGCCAGCGGCAAGACGACCTTCCTCGACGTCATCGACTTGTTCTGCTACCTACACGCCGTCGTCCAGGTCTGGTCGCCGCAAGGCTGCCTTGGCCAACGTTCCGGCTGACGAAGACAGCTTCCCCGTCAGCTCGTGGTTCAGGGAGTTGCTCGAACGAGGCATCCAGAACATCCGGTTGAACGGACAGGCCATCCGGCAGCCGAGCCCACCCGGCCTCGGTACCCGGTTCCAAGCTGATGGCTCCAACCTTCCTCGGGTCGTTGCCGCCCTGGGCAAGGACGAGTCACGGTTCCGCAGCTGGGTGGAACACGTGAAGACCGCGCTCGATGAGGTGGTGAACATCTCGACCGTCGAGCGCCAGGAGGATAGACACCGTTATCTGTCGATCGAATACGGGAACGGAGCGCGTGTCCCTTCATGGTTACTGTCCGACGGCTCGCTTCGCCTGATGGCGCTCACCATACTGGCTTGTGTCGAGGATGCCGATGGCGTCTTCCTGATCGAGGAACCGGAGAACGGCATTCGTCCCGAGGCGATCGAGACGGTGATGCAATCGCTGGAATCGATCCACGACGGTCAGGTCTCCTGACGGCCACGCACAGTCCCGTCGCGCTGAACATGCTCGACGCCGCTCAGGTGCTCTGTTTCGCCAAGGACGCGAGAGGCGCTACCGATATCGTCTCCGGCAAGGACCACCCGAAGCTCAGGGACTGGCACCGTGGCAAGCCGGATCTGGGCGTGTTGTTCGCCAGTGGCATCTTGAGCAGCTGATGACCTCGGAGGGCGCGAAGGATCTCGCTCTGCTCGTCGCCGACAAGGACATGGAGATATCGCTCGACGCGGTGCTGTCAAGACCAGAGGCGCTTTCCACAAGACCGATCACGTACAGCTTGTTCAGACACCCGTTTCACGACGGAGGCGTGCGTAGCGGAGGAGCGGATCTCCTGAATGTCGCCGTCCGCGACCATCAGTGCGGGCTGCTCGTGCTCGATCTGGAAGGGGCCGGCGCGTCAAGTAGTGATCCGCTGAAGCTCGAGGCGCTGCTGAACGGGCAACTCGAACCGACGTGGGAGGAGAGAGCGGCGGCAATCGTGATTGCCCCGGAACTCGACGTGTGGATGTGGGGTAGTGACGAAGCTCTGCGCGACCCGCTGGGCTGGACGGCCGACACGCCGATTCGAGCATGGCTCGAAACCAAGCGGTTCGAGTTCGATGCCGCCGGCAAACCGATTGAACCGAAGGAGGCCATGGAGGCGGTTACCAAGTATCAGAAACGGCCTCGTTCATCCAAGCTCTACGGATCGATAGTCTCGGGAATCAGTCTGAGCAAATGCACCGATCTCGCGTTCGACCGGTTTCGCCGACGGTTGCAAACGTGGTTTCCACCAGTCTGACGACCACACGGGCTGCTGGTTGAAAATCGTGACATTCAAACGATTGTTCCGTTACCGAACTCGTTGTCGGAGCGAGTCTGATGTCCCCGGACTTGCAGTACCGTAGTGATAGCGCCCGGTCATCCTTCCGCAGCCGTTCGCGTTCGGCAAGTCGCCATCAGCCGCGCCGGCGGTGCGTGCTCGATCAACCCTCGTCGTCGCAGACCTCGGCCGAGATCACGTCTTCGCCGCTCGCGGCGGGGAAGCGCTCGGTGACGCCGATCTGGCCACCACCGAACTGCGGGTCGGGGTCGTCGCCGAGGTAGCGGAAGACGATCGCGCCACCGTCGACGGTGATCAGCACGTCGTCGATGCTCGTGCTGCCGGGCAGCGTGCTCGAGTCCTGGATGTCGTAGCGATCGTCGCCACGCGACGCGATCGAGGCTTGCCGCACCACGTTGCAGTCACGGCCACTGCCGACATCGTCGTTCTGGTAGTCGTATTCGATCAGGCCACCCGTGGCGTCGATCTCGATGACGACCGTGTCGGTGCCCGCATCGCTCGTGCGGCTGTAATCCCAGACACCCGCGATCGACGCGGTGTCGCCGCCGTCTCCGGTCGGACGCTGCTGCTCGGGGCCGTTGTCGGTCGGCGACGGCTCGGGAGCCATCGCGTCCCCGGTCCCGCTCTCCGCGCCGTCGCCGCTCGTGGAGGTGGACGGTTCGTCCGTTTCCGGGCCCTCGCCGTCGGTGGGTGCCGAAACGGGTGGCTCGAAGGGCGACGGGTCCGTCACGTCGCCGGGCGGGGAGGCGGGTTCGTCCGTCGATCCCTGTTCGCCCGCATCGGCCTCGGTGACCTCGCCGCCCGGAGCCGCGGAGTCGTCGCCGCCGCCGCTGCAGGCGCTCGCCGACACGAGCCAGATCGACAGCATCACCGAGGCGAGGGCGAGTACGCCGAGCTTGCGATTCATGCGCGAGTGACCACCCGTTGAAGACTCATCGTGAATGCCGCCGCACCGGCCGGACCCGAAGGTCGGCGGTACGACGGCCGTACCGCGCTACCAGAAGCCTTCGTAGTTGGGGCTGTTGTCGAACACGGTGTTGGCGAGCAGGCGGACCTTGCGGTTGCTCATGATGCCCGTGCCGAAGCTGTGCGCGACCGTCGTGAACGAGATCAGGCCCGAGGAGTCGTCCTCGAACTCGATGCCGATGCCCGGGCTGGGGGAGATGTCGCCGCCCGGCGTCAGGCCGAGCGAACCGGACCGGCGGTAGCCGCTCGAGTTCACCTGCGAATTCGTCACGACGACCTTCGAGTCGCCCTGGACGCGGATGCCGTAGTTGACGTTGCTGTCGACGCGCACGTCGTCGAGGGTCACTCGGCTGCTGCCACGCACGACGATGCCCGTGGTCCAGTTGCGGCTGACGATGTTGCGGATCTCGATCGGGAAGCTGCCGTCGGTGTGCACGACGATGCCGGGTGCCATCTGACGCATGTTGTTCGCGTCCGCTTCCCCGCCGCCGTTGAAGGCCTCGACGATCGCGTTCACGCCGGGGGCGGCCTCGAGGACCGATACGCCGACGCCTGCAAGCGTGACCGTCTCGAAGAACCGGCCGGAGGTCACGATCATGACCCGGCCGTTGTCGCTGACGCCCGCCACGCCGGCGCCGATGGTGCCGAAGACCTGGTCGCCGTCGCTGTTCTCTTCCTCTCCGATGAGGCCGTCGCCATCGAAGTCGGACTCACCCTCGACCAGCACGGTGTGGTTGGCGAGGGTGGCGGACGAGAGTGCCAGAGCGGCGATCGCCGCGCAGCCCGCGACGGAGCGTCGCAGACCGACACGCCTCCGTGAGTTGGCGGGTTTGCTGACTGTGGACATGCGGTATCTCCTTGATTCCAAAAGCCGTGACAAAGTTTGATGGAGCCGTGACGCCGTTCCGCCGGCAGGGCACTCGGCGACGACAGGGAACACGTCACGAGTCGTGCTCCTCGTCACTTACGCACTCCGATGGTGCCGAGATGCAGCTTGGTCAGAACGGTGACCGGTCGAAAGGCTAGTCCGCCGAACTGTGACGCCCGTCGGATCGCGGCGGGCTCGACAGTGCCGGTGCCGTCGCGAGCGGACCGTCCAGCGCCTTCAGGAAAGCCTCGAGCTGATCGAACTCGATCTCCGTCAGCTCGAGCGGCTGCAGCTCGTCGCTGATCAGGGTCGGACGTGCCTCGTCGTAATGCAAGAGTACCTCCCGCAACGTGTCGAATCGTCCGTCGTGCATGTACGGGCCACCCGTCGCGGCGACGTTGCGCAGCGACGGGGTGCGGAACGCGGCGACCAGCTCGACACCGTGAGTCTTGACGAAGTCGAGCTCGGCGCAGGCCTGCGCGGACACGCCGGAGAACTCGCCCAGGCAGTTGAATTCGTCGTCCAGCAGCAGTTTCACCCCATCGACCCGGCCCCGGTCCTCCGGCAACCGGTCGTGCGGCGTGATGCCCGTGTTGTGGAACTCGCCGTTCGCGAACAGCGGCCCGTTGTGGCAGTGCAGGCACTGGGCCTTGTCGATGAACAGTGCCAGCCCGGCACGCTGGTCGGCGTCCATCGCCGCGGAGGCCGCCGCCGCGTCTCCCGCGTCCAGCGCCCGCACGTACTCGTCGAACGGCGCGGCGGCCGGGACCAGTCGGCGCTGGTAGGCCTCGAGCGCGCGACCGATGTTCGCGAACGATGCCGAGACGAGCCGGCGATCGGTCGGCGTCATCGCCTCCCAGGCGGCCCGCTCGGCGGCATCTCCCCGCGGCCCCGCCGAGGGCGGAAAGCGCGCGCCGTCGGCGAGTGGCGGCAGCTCGCCGAACAGCGCCTCGAACGCCTCGCGGTAAGCGGCGTCGCCGGCGATCAGGTGCAGGTGGCGAAGGCGCGTGGCGCCGTGCTCGGCCGGGTCCTCGAGCGGCTCGAGCGCCTGCGCCCACAGGCTGTCGCGGCGTCCGTCCCAGAACAGCCACGGACTCCAGGCCGCGCCCACCAGGCCCATCGTCCGTCGGCGCGTCTCGCCGATGCCGCGACCGCGGGCGAGCCCGTCGCGAAATCCCTTGTCGGGCTGATGGCAGGTGGCGCAGGCCACCCGATCGGTCGCCCCGAGGCGGGTGTCGAAGAACAGGCGGTGCCCGAGTTCCACCGCGCGCGGGTCGTCGGCGACGGGATTGCCGGGGGAGGGCGGCAGCGGCGGCAGCGCGTCGATCGACAGCGAACGCAGCGTGGCGAGCTCGGCCTCGCTCCAGGGCGCGGCGGCGGGCGCCGCCGAGCCCGCACCCGATCCGAGCAGCGCGAGGGCCGCGCCGATCAGGGCGCGTCGCCGGAGAAGGGCACGGGCTTCGCGAAGCGTGTCGCGGACGGGGTGCGCGGCGCGGCTTCGGAGCGATGACGCGCTGACGCGCTGCATGCGGCCGGATCCCCGGGGGTCAGAGCATCAGTTCGAAGGTCACCGAATCCCGGGTGTCCGCTCCGCTGATGTCGAGACTCAGGACCCAGTGGCCGGGCATCTGGAACTTCACGCCCTCGAGCAGGTAGTCACCGCCGCCGAGCTCCTCGGTGACCCGTGGTGCCGTCGGCAGGCCGTGGTCGTGCATCGGCATCCCGCCGTCGATCTCGAACACGGCTCCCTCGACCGGCTCGCCGTCCGCCGTCTCGACGTGCACGACCCAGGCGTGCAGGACGTTGAGCGGCACCGGGTCGACCCGACTCTCCACGGACACCATGAAGGCGCCCTCGTCGCTCGTGCGGGAGCGCGACGTGTCGGGATCGGCGGCGAACGCGGCCGGCAGCAGCAGGCAGGCGCAGAGGTAGGCGCAGAGGCCGGCGGCCAGACGCGTGATGAGCGCGAGAGGTCCGCCGCCGGACACCGAGCGCGCCCGATTCGTGCGCTCGCCCTCGCGTCGAGGGTGACGCCGTGCTCTCGCGTTCGTTCCAGTCATCGCAGTTTCCTCGGTTGTCGTCGTGACGTGGCTTTTCGTTCCGCGCCGTCCGCACCGCGCCCGAAGTCCCTCGCCGGCGAGGCCTCCGGGCCGATCTGCAGGCCGGGTCGGACCGCGGGACGGCGAACGCGAAACAGGCGTCCGCTGCCGGGTACTACGCGTCTCGGCGCTTTCGCGATGCGGTTTCGCGACTCGACGTTCCGGATCTTCGAGGCAGACGAGGTGCCCTGTTCGGGAGCGGTTCACAAAACGCGTACCGCAGGTGGAAAGTTTCACCGGCGGCATCTCGCCGACGGATCGCCGCGTATGCTTGATCCGGTGACACCGGTCTCGTGATTTCCGCGCACGAACCGGCGGAGGCGACGCGGCAACGACGACGGTTCCCCTCGCTCGGGAGAACGCACATTCTAAATGGAGATGGACACACGATGATTCCGACACTCAGGACGGCGACGGCGACGGCCATCGCGACGGCGCTGCTGGCAGGCATGAGCGGTGCCGCGCTGGCTTCTTCCCACGCCGAGGCGCCGTTCATCAAGACCCGCCCCAAGCTCGACGCGACCGACTTCTACGCCTTCGTCTCCTACGA
>ENA-ORXU01000056-ORXU01000056.1-marine-metagenome-genome-assembly--contig:-NODE-56-length-131781-cov-14.741321_pt1 | contig 131781 bp, 123 predicted proteins | sample MGYA00237869_ERZ511484 | MGnify/ENA metagenome assembly ERZ511484 | reverse complement strand
GGACGACCTGGACATCTTCGTCTCCGGCGGCATCCTCGAGGTGCAGCCCTACGTGGTGACGATTCTGGCCGACACCGTGTTGCGTGCCCAGGACATCGACGAGGCCGCGGCCGAGAAGGCGCGCGACGAGGCGAGTGCCGCGTTGCTCAACGCCAAGGGTGCCGAGGGCGGCGAGGTCGACTATGCCGCCGTTCAGCAGTCGCTGGCCGAAGCCTCGGCGCAGCTGCAGCTGCTCAAGAAGGTGCGCTCTCACACCTGATCGCGGGCTCGTTCGGCCACGCCATGCCCAAGGGGTTGACCGGCTCGTGTCGGGCGGCCCCTTTTTTTGCCGATCGTCGGTTGCTCGTCGATGGCATCGCCGAATCGCGGGCGCCTCGATCCGGCCACGATGCGATGGCGAAGGCGTCCGGGCAGGTTACCGAGCGCGCCCCGAATCGGGTAGGCCCGAATGCTGCGTGTGATAATCGTCTGCCCCTGTCAACCCACGCGCCATGTCATCGCTTAGAGTCATCGTCCTGGCCGCCGGCAAGGGGACGCGCATGAAGTCCGCGCAGCCCAAGGTGCTGCACGCGCTGGCCGGCAAGCCGCTGCTGATGCACGTGCTCGACACCACGGCCACGCTGCAACCGAGCGGGGTGTCGATGGTGGTCGGGCACGGTGCCGAGGCGGTGCGCGCCGCGGTGGAATCCCGCATCGACGCCGCGCCGCCGGACCGGTCGATAGACTGGCCGATAGACTGGGTGGTGCAACGCGAGCAGCTGGGCACCGGGCACGCGGTGCGCGAGGCGTTGCCCACCGTCAGCGACGATGATACGGTGCTGATCACCTACGGTGATGTCCCCTTGACCACCGTGGACACCTATCGGCGCCTGCTGGACGCCTGCGACGACAGCTCGGTCGGTCTGCTGACGCTGGTGATGAGCGATCCGACCGGCTACGGGCGCATCCTGCGCACCGACGGCAAGGTGTCGGGCGTGGTCGAGCAGAAGGATGCCAGCGCCGAGCAGTTGGCGATCAACGAGGTCAATGCCGGCGTGATCGCGATTCGTGGGGCGCACCTGAGAAACCTGCTGTCGCGCATCGATGACGACAACGCCCAGAACGAGTACTACCTGACCGACATCGTCGGCCTGGCGGCCGGTGACGGTCTGCGGGTGAGCGCGGTGCACCCCGGACAGGCCCACGAGGTCGACGGGGTGAACAGCCGGGCCCAGCTCGCCCGGCTGGAGCGCCTGCACCAGCGCGACATCGCCGAGCGCCTGATGGATGGCGGCGTGACGCTGGCCGATCCGGCAAGGCTGGACGTGCGCGGCACGCTCGTCACCGGCACCGATTGCCTGATCGATGTGAATTGCGTGTTCGAAGGCGATTGCCGGCTTGGCGATGGGGTCGTGATCGGGCCGAACTGCGTGATTCGCGACAGTCGGCTGTCGGACGGGGTGCGGGTGCACGCGCACAGCACGCTGGAGTCGGCCGAGCTGGCGCGCGATTGCTCGGTCGGTCCTTACGCGCGGCTGCGTCCGGGCACGCGGCTGCACGAAGGGGCGCGCATCGGCAACTTCGTTGAGACCAAGAACGCCGAGGTGGGTGCGGGCAGCAAGATCAGCCACCTGTCCTACGTCGGCGATGCGGTACTGGGGCGCGACGTGAACGTCGGCGCCGGCACCATCACCTGCAACTACGACGGCGCCGCCAAGCATCGCACCACGATCGGCGATGCCGTGTTCGTGGGTTCCAACAGCGCGCTGGTGGCCCCGGTGTCGCTGGGCGAGGGAGCCACCATCGGTGCCGGCTCCGTCATTACCCGAGATGTGGACGCGGACACCCTGGCGTTGAGCCGTGCCCGTCAGACTTCGCTGAACGGTTGGGTGCGCCCCGCCAAGAAGCCTTCCTGAGCGACGCGGCCGGTTCGCGTCCCGATACGACAGTTGCGAGAATCCCCCTGATATGTGCGGCATCGTCGGCGCGGTAGCGCAGCGTGACATCGCGGACATCCTGTTGGTCGGGTTGCAGAGCCTGGAGTACCGCGGCTACGACTCGGCGGGCATCGCCACCATTGGCGGCGACGGGCAGATGCACCGCGTCCGCCGTGTCGGCAAGGTGCGCGAGCTGGTCGAGGCGGTCACCGAGCACGGATTGCCCGGCGGCACCGGCATCGCCCACACGCGCTGGGCCACGCACGGCGCGCCCAACGAGACCAACGCCCACCCGCACGTCTCCGGCGAGCGCATCGCGGTGGTGCACAACGGCATCATCGAGAACCACGGGCCGCTGCGCGAACGGCTGAGGGCCACCGGCTACACCTTCGTGACCGACACCGACACCGAGGTGATCGCCCATCTGGTCGATCAGGAGCTACGCGGCGCCAACTCGTTGCTGGAGGCGGTGCAGGCGGCAGCGCGTCAGCTGGAAGGGGCCTATGGCATGGTGATCATGGATCGCGAGCAACCCGATCGGCTGGTCGGTGCCCGCTCGGGCAGCCCGTTCGTGATCGGTCACGGCATCGGCGAGACCTTCATCGCTTCGGACCAGCTGGCACTACTGCGCGTCACCCGGCGTTTCTCGATGCTGGAGGAGGGCGACGTGGCCGAGATCACGCGCCACGGCGTCACCATCCTGGACCGCACCGGCGAGCCGGTGCAGCGTGCCATCGAGGAGGCCACGTTCTCGCAGGACGCCTCGGACAAGGGCCGGTTCCGGCACTACATGGAAAAGGAAATCCACGAGCAGCCGGTCGCCATACAGCGCACGTTGGAGGGGCGCATCGTCGATGGCGTGGTGGCCGACGAGGCGTTCGGCGCCGGCGCGGCCGAACTGCTGGCGCGGGTGGAGCACGTGCAGATCATCGCCTGCGGGACCAGCTATCACGCCGGCATGACGGCGCGCTATTGGTTCGAAAGCTTCGGGGGCGTGACCTGCAACGTCGAGATTGCCTCCGAGTACCGCTATCGGGAAAGCGTGGTCAGGCCCAACAGCCTGCTGGTGACGATCTCGCAGTCCGGCGAGACCGCCGACACGCTCGCCGCCCTGCGCCTGGCGCTGGCGCAGGGCTACATGACCAGCCTGACGATCTGCAACGCGCCGGGTTCCTCCCTGGTGCGCGAATCGGACATGGCCTACCTGATGAAGGCGGGCGTGGAGATCGGTGTGGCGTCCACCAAGGCCTTCACGGTGCAGCTGGCCGGCCTGCTGATGCTGGCGGCCGCCATCGGCCGGCATCACGGCATGGACGAGGCGCAGGCACGCCGCATCGGACAGGCGCTGCTGTCGCTGCCGGCAAAGCTGGAGCAGGTGATCGGGCTTGACGGGGAGATCCAGGCGCTGGCCGAGGATTTCGCGGACAAGCACCACAGCCTGTTCCTGGGCCGGGGCGATCAGTACCCGATCGCCATGGAAGGGGCGCTCAAGCTCAAGGAGATCAGCTACATCCACGCCGAGGCCTACGCGGCCGGAGAGCTCAAGCATGGCCCGTTGGCGCTGATCGATGCGGACATGCCGGTCATCGTGGTGGCGCCCAACAACGAGCTGGTGGAGAAGCTGAAGTCGAACGTGGAGGAGGTGCGCGCGCGCGGCGGGCTGATGTACGTGTTCGCCGATCGCGAGGCGAAGTTCGTCTCGGACGACACCATGACGGTGATCGAGGTGCCGCACTGCGAGGCGGTGCTGGCGCCGATCGTCTACACGGTGCCGCTGCAACTGCTTTCCTACCACGTCGCGCTGATCAAGGGCACCGACGTCGACCAGCCAAGGAACCTGGCCAAGTCCGTGACGGTGGAGTGAGGGGGGCTCGACGCCGGCCGCCGGCTGCACCGTTCCTGCAAATTGCGCGTTGCCGGACGTTGCCCCGTGACGTGCCGCATCGATGGCGATAGGCTGTCGCATTCACCGTGCTACCCGGATCGCTGACGTAGATGGGCCGCGTACCGATTCCACCGGTCGCTCGCCGGTGCGAGCGATGACGACACCGGAGCCGGCATCCACCGCGAGCGCCGCCGACCCCCTGGGCTCGGCCGACGAGATCGCACTCCTGGAACAGGCCCTGCTCGCCGCCGAGCAGATCGCGTTTCACTACGATGCCGCCGATGACCGGCTCACGCTGCGCGGTGCGGTCAAGGCGTTGACCGGGCGCAGCGCCGAGCAGATCGGGCACCGGCTCGATGACCTGCTCGCCGTCGTTCACCGGGACGACCTGGCGATGCTGCACGGGGGCAACGATCAGGGTGTGACGGCCGGCGAGGCCACGCTGACACGGTTTCGGTTCGTGCACCCGGACGGACACGCCACGGTCTGTCAGCTGCGCGGTCAGCCGTTCGCCCCGCGGGCGAACGCGGGTGCGGGTGCAAGCGCGGGTGCAAGCGCGGGTGCAACCGCGGGTGCGAGTGCCGGGGCCGACAGCGCTCGGCATGGCGTGATCGGGCGGGTTCAAGGCGATACCCAGGGGCAGACGCTCGATCCGACGATGCGCCTGTTCGAGCTGATCGAGTTCCTGCCCGAGTTCGTGGCGGTGCACACCACCGACGGTCGCTGCGTGGCGATCAACGCCGCGGGCCGGCGGCTGGTGGGCATCGACCGCGGCGAGGACATCACCCGCACGCTGCTCACCGATCTGGTCACCGACAGCACCTCGGTACCGGTGCACCTGTTGCTGTCGGTGGTGCTGGCGCAGGGCTCGCACGGAACCGACGTGGTGATGGTCAACCGCCGCTCCGGGCGACAGATCCCGGCCTTCTGGTCGGCCACGCTGATGGACGACCGCACCGGCGGGCAGCGCTTCCTGGTCGCGATCGCCCGTGACATGACCGAGCAGCTGGAGATCGAGTGGGAGCTTCGCCAGAACCAGCGTCGGCTGTCGCACGCGCTCGAGGTCAGCCGGCTCGGGGAATGGTCGCTCGACATCCGCACCCAGAGCAGCACCCAGTCGCGGCGCGTGGCGGAAATCTTCGGGCACGTCGGCAGCGCCGATCAATGGAACTACCGGGCCTTCCTGAACCATATCCACCCGGACGATCGGGAACGGGTGGACCGGTTGTTCAGCCGCTCGCTGGAGACCGGCCGGGACCTGGACTTCGAGGCGCGGATCATCAGGAAGGACGGCGAGCTGCGCTGGATCAGCGCACGCGGCAGCATGAACCGTGGGCTGGGCGGCAACGAGCGGGTCATCGGCAGCGTGATCCAGGACATCACCGCGCGCAAGCAGACCGAGCAGCGCGACCGCTTCCTGGCCGATGTCAGCGTGCCGTTGAACACGCTGCTGGATCACCACAGCACCCTCGAACAGGTGGCGCGATTGGCGGTGCCGTTCCTGGGCGATCATTGCAGCATCGACCTGGCCGACGAGAAGGGCCAGCTCACGCGCATCGTCTCCACCAGCTCCTTGCTGGCGCGCGAGGCGGTGGGCGAGTTCTCGGCAGGCTCCGCGCAGCCGACCGCCATGCGGCTGATGCTGGAGGCTGGCGAGGTGGTGATGCTGGACATCGTCGAGCCGGGCAGCCTGGACGGTTTTGCCCGCACCCGTTCGGAGCGCCTGTCGCTGCGCGCCCTGGACATCAAGAGCTACCTGGGCGTGCCGTTGACGCTGCGCGGCCGGCACATCGGCGTGCTGCACTTCTACCGGACCGCCGGCGAATCGCACTACAGCGCCGGCGATCGCAACGTGGCGGTGGAGCTGGCGACCCGGGTGGCGGTCGCGTTGGAGAACGCGCGCCTGTACAAGGCCCTGCAGGACAGCGACCACCGCAAGGACGAGTTCCTGGCCATGCTCTCGCACGAGCTGCGCAACCCGCTCGAGTCGCTCAGCGTGGGCGTGTCGCTGATCGAGCAGGACGACGCTGACAAGCGAGACTGGGCGCAGGGCATGATGCGCGGCCAGATCGCCAAGCTGGCCAGCATCCTGGAGGATCTGCTGGACGTGTCGCGCTACACGTTCAACAAGGTGGTGCTCAATCGCGAGCACACCGCCCTGGCACCGCTGGTGTCGGTCACCGTCGAGGAGATGCGCGCCAAGGCCGAGGAGCGCGGCTACGCGCTGGTGTTCGAGGCGTCGGGCCCGCCGATGTACGCCGATGTCGATTACGTGCGCATCTCCCAGGTGATCGGCAACCTGCTGACCAACGCCATCAAGTACGGCGAGGACCGCGGCACGCTGCGGGTGACGATGGCCTACGAAGATGAACAAGCGACGATCAGCGTCACCGACGACGGGGTGGGCATCGCCCCGGAGGAGCTGCCGAACGTGTTCGAGCTGTTCTCGCAGGTGGACACCACCATCGATCGCACGCTGGGCGGGCTGGGCATGGGCCTGACGCTGGTCAGGCGCATCGCCGAGATGCACGAGGGCACCATCAGCGCCCGCAGTCCCGGCGCCGGCAAGGGCAGCACGTTCGTGCTGCGCCTGCCCGCCAGCCTGGAGGACACGTCGACCGAAGAGCTTGTCGCGCCGTCCGATGCGCCGCGCCTGGCGCAGGTTCCGATGAGCGAACGCCGTCGGCTGCTGCTGGTGGACGACAACCTGGAGACGATCAGCGCGTTGCAGAAGCTGTTCATGATGAAGGGCTACGAGGTCGAGACCGCCAACGACGGGCTGGCGGCGATCGCGCTGGCCGAAAGCTACCGTCCGCAGATGGCCGTGCTGGACATCGGACTGCCGGGCGCCAACGGCTACGAGGTGGCCGAGGCCCTCAGGCGCCAGTACGACGGCGAGCCGCTGCTGCTGATCGCGCTGTCAGGCTACGGCCAGCAGAAGGATCGCGACCGGTCCCGGCAGGCGGGTTTCGATCATCACCTGCTCAAGCCTGCCAACTTCAAGGCGATCATCGATCTGCTTCAGGCGGAATGAAGGCATCGTCGGTGATGCGCGGCTCGTAGTCCTCGCTGTCCTCCTCGAGCGCCTCCAGCTCGGCCTCGTCGGCCAGCTCCGCCGCCAGACCGGTGGCGTAGGCGCTGGTGCGCGGGCTGACCGGCACCCACGGGCTCTGCTGGGCCCGGTCGTGACTGCGCTGCGTCATGCGCCACAGCCCCCAGCCGGCGATGCTGGCCATCAGCAGGATCAACGCCACGAAGAAGGCGCCGTCCCCGTAGCGGGTCATCGCCCAGCCGACCACCACCGGGCCGGTGACCGACCCGGCCCCGTTGATGAACAGCAAGCCGCTGGAGGCGCTCGCCATCTGGTCGTGTTCCAGGTAGTCGTTCGCGTAGGCCAGCAGCAGGCCGTACAACGGATTGGCGGCGCCGCCGAGCACGAACGCGCAGGCGATCAGCGCGCGAGGATCGCTGTCCACCATCAGTGCGATCGTGGCTGCCAGCATGCCCGCCACCGAGCAGGCGATCACCAGGATGCGACGGTCCATCCTGTCCGAGATCCAGCCCAACGGGTACTGGAACGTCAGACCGCCCAGGAAGATCGCCGTGACGAAGGCCGAGGTCTGCGCCACGCTGAACCCGTGCGACACCGCGTACACGGCCGACATCGCGTACAGCGTGGCGAACACGCCGCCCAGCAGCAGCATGCCGACGCTGGCGAACGGGGACACCGAGATGAGTTCGCGCAACGGCATGCCGCGCGTTCGCTCATGGATCGGCGTGGGGGAGGTGCTCAGCAGGATCGGCGCGAACGAGACGGAGACCAGCACCGAGATCAGCACGAACAGGGTGTAGCCGGCCGGATCCGCCGCGTTCAGCAGCACCTGTCCGAGCGCCAGGCCGCTCATCTGCACGATCAGGTAAAGCGATAGCGTCTGGCCGCGCGTCTCGTTGGTGGCCGAATGGTTGAGCCAGCTCTCGGCCACCACGTAGATGCCGGCGATGCAGAAACCGACGATGATGCGCAGCAGGAACCAGGCCCAGGGTTGGACGATGGCGGCGTACAGGATGAAGGCGGCCGACACCAGCGAGCCCAGGGCGGCGAACACGCGCACGTGTCCGACGCGTTGCATCATCTGCGGGGCGTTCCAGCTGCCGAGCAGGAAGCCGACGTAGTAGGCCGACATGATCAGGCCCAGCGTGCCCGAGTCGATCAGCTCGATCGAGCCGCGCACGCCCAGCAAGGTGCCCTGCAGGCCGTGGCCGAGCATCAGCAGCAGCATGCCGAACAGCAACGCCCAGGATTGGCTCAGGACAAGTAGCACGGGCGCGGATCTCGGGCACGCAGGTCGTGCGCGCTTTATACAAGAGCTGCGCCCCGAGCGGGGGCGTCGAATGCGCCCGGGTATGCTCGCGGGCACCGCACCCAGAGCGAGTCCATCGTGATGATCCGCCGACCCGAAGATTTCGCTCGTCCGAACGCGCCGTCGCGCCGCCGTCGCGCGATGGCCGTCGCGCCGCTCGTGACGGCGTTGTTCGTGTCGTTGCCGGTCGCGGCCGAGGAGCTCTCGGCTGAGCTTGTCGCCGCGGCGGTCGCCGATCGGACGTACCAGGGCTCGATGACCGCGGATGCGTTCGCCGAGTACTACGCCGCCGACGGCACGATTCGCGGCGACGGTTACACCGGGACCTGGCGTGCGCAGCCCGACACGCTATGCTTCGCCTACGGCGGTGCCGACGAACAGTGCTGGGGCGTGCTGATCAACGGCCCGGCGATGACGCTTCTCAAGGACGGCAAGGTCGATGGCAGCGGCATGCTGGTGGACGGCAATCCGCTCGGACTTTGAGGGCCGCGATCCGCCCTGGGCGATCGCCCGAGCGAGGTCGGATTCCCGCGTCAGAACGGCTTAGCGACGACGAGCGCGAGACTCACCAGCGACCATCGCGGGATCTAGCGCGGCGGCACGAGAGAAGCGCCCTTGGCGATGTGCGGGAGTCGCCCCGTCAGCACACCATGCAGTTCCGACAGTATCAGCACGAACACCAGCTTGACGATCAGCCACGTCGACGGCTGCCATTGACCGGGCGTGATCAAAGCGATGCCTGAGGCGATCGGGCGGGCGATGACGCACAGTAGCCGCCACCAAAAAACTGCAAGTCGGTACCGAGCAGCGGATGCGTCTCGAACAGCGCGGCGACGCCGGGCGCGAACGCGATGCCCCACACGGTCGCCCCGAACGCGACGCCGGCGGCGACCGCGATCGCCGGCAAGCGTCCCTGACCGAGCGCGACGCCGGCGACGGCCAGCCGGTTCGGCCCCGGTGAGAGCTGCGCGGCGAGGGTCCCCGCGAAGGCGATGAACAGGGCGCTGAGCATGGCGAGCGGTCCGGTCGACGAATCGGGGCGGCATGGCGTGTGTCAGCCAGGTGCCACGGTGCCACACGAACGCGTGTTCTACCGTCGGCTCGGCGCGTGCGCATCGAACAGGAATCGGTCGCAAAGGAGGGCAGCACGCTGCTCGGCGTGGCACGGATGGCGCTCGGCATGCTGTGCTATCCGATCGCGAATGCGTCGAGCAAGCTGCTGAGCCAGGATCGTTCGCCTGTCGACGTAGCCTTGACGGAGGGGCCTGCGGACCTTCCTGGATCCTTACACAGACGTGCTGTCGCGACGAGCACCCCGCCACGCTCGCGCTCGGGCTCAACGTGCCGTTCGTGCTCGTCGGGACGGCTGGCAGAGCTCGTGTTGCCGGTCGAGGCGTCGGGCTGCACCTCGCCGTCGCGATCCAGTTCGCCGCGCCTGGCGACCCACGACGTCTACTACATCCTGCTCGAGAAACCGTGCGGCGCCTGGTCGCTCGGCGACTGGGAGCGTCGCAAGGGTGTGCTCAGACCGCCCTGACGTCGAGAAGGCCGTCGAGGGCGACAAGATCACGAGGGTGCCGTGTGTACAACGCCAGCCCGTTTGCCAGCGCGACTGCCGCGATGAGCAAATCGAGCGCTCGAGCGCCGCGCGGCCTGCGTCCCGCCGCGGCGACCGCGCCGTACACGCGGGCGTAGGCCCGTGCGGCGTTCGCATCGAAGGGTAGCGGATCGAATACGACCTCTGTGCGCTGGAGTCGATCCTGACACACGGCACGCACGTCAGGATCGCTTGCCGCGAGCGGTGCCGCAGCGAGCTCGGCAAGTGTGATCGAGCTGATGGCAGGTTCGTCGGGCAATGCCGCCGCACCGAGCTTTTTTAAGATCGACGATCACCGAGGTGTCGAGCAGTCCACGCGTCGGCCCGGCTGCCTCAGCCACGAGGGGTCGGATCCTGATCGACGCGCGCGTCGATATCGGCGAAGAAGCGGTCGCCGTCGAGTGCGGGCGCGTTGCGGAAGATGTCGAGCACCTGCTGGATCAGCACGATTTTTCGCCGGTGCAACGGCGAGAGTTGAGCGATCGGGACGCCGTTTCGGGTCACGATGAGGGTCTCGCCGCCCTCGACCTCTCGCAGTACCGCACCGCTATCGTTACGAAGCTCTCTCTGACTGATCTCTCGTCCCATGCCCTGGGCGTAGCATCATCTGCTACGCCGAGCGGTTCGATCTCACGCACCGTCGCCGCGACCGACGAGCCATTCGTGTCGGCCACGCGCCGAGCCTGATCGACAGCTCCGGCAGCTTTGCGCCCGTTCTCGCGCCGCGTCGACGATCGATCCTCCCCGAGATCTCCGGCGCCGTAGATCATCAGTGCGGGTCGATGAATCACTGGGTCGACGCGTGGGCTCGACCCGCAAGGCTCGAACCCGATGGGGGGTCGTGGTAGTCTCATTCGACGGATCACCGTTTGCAACGGCCGTCTCTCCTGAGGCAAGTCGAGCCAACCCGCTCAAGCGGGAGGCCGATTGATCTCGACGTTCGATCGTGCGGGTGTAGCTCAGTTGGTAGAGCGAAAGCTTCCCAAGCTTTAGGTCGTCGGTTCGATCCCGATCACCCGCTTTCTTTACCGCGCCGTGCAGACACCGGCCGGCAGCTGATCAAGCCATTTCAGGAACGCTTGCCCGATCAACGCTTGTCGGGACGCCCGCCCGCCTCGGCGGCCTTGGTCGCATCATTGGCCGCTGCGCCCGTGCGAGCGTCGGGCTTGCCGAAGTAGTGCGGTGCGGATTGCGCCTTGCGCTTGGAATACCAGGCCCAGGCCATCACCAGCAGCATGGTGACGAGGGCGAGGGAGATGACGAGCAGCGAACGGTCCATGAACGTGTCCTGGCAGCCAGGCTGCCTGTTCGGGTGACAGGGACGTTCACGCTAGGACGGGCCGTGACTGACCGGGCGGGGCCTGCAATGGTTTCCGTGACCGTTGTCAGGATTTCAGGACGGTGAGCCGAACGCCTCGTCCGCCATCGCCTGCAGCGCGCCGTGCACCCGCGGTGCGCCGGCGATCACTCGACCACCCCGCTCCAGCAGGGTGTCCATGTCGAACGGGGTGACGGTGCCGCCCGCCTCCTCGATCATCAGCAACGCGGCCAGGCAATCCCAGGCGTTCATGTGGTACTCCACGTAGCCGATCAGGCGCCCGGCGGCGACCATGCTCAGGCACAGCGCGCCGGAGCCGGTGCGCTGGTACAGGCCGCCGGCCTCGAGCAGGGCGCGCAGCACCGCAAGCGTCGGCTCGATCGGATCGCGCGAGCTGTGCCCCACCGAGACGCTGCCCTGCGTCAGCGCATTGACATCGGCGACCGCCATCGGCCGACCGTTCAGCTGCGCACCGTGTCCGCGGAGCGCGGTGAAGCGTTCGCGGGCGATCGGGTCCACGATCACGCCCAGCACGGTCCGCCCGGCGTGCACGCAGGCCAGTACCACGCACCAGCCGGGCGAGCCGTTCACGAACAGCGTCGTGCCATCGATCGGGTCGATCACCCAGGTGTAGCCGGAGGTGCCTTCGACATCGGCGCGCTCCTCGCCGCGGATGCCGTCGTCGGCAAAGGCGTCACCGAGCGCCTGCCGGATGTGGTCCTCCACGCCCCGGTCCGCCTCCGACACCCAATCCTGCAGGCCCTTGGACTCGATGGTCAGCGAGTCGCGATCGCCGAACAGGCTCAGCGCCAGCGCGGCGGCCTCGTCCACGATGCGCTCGGCGGCGTTCAGCCGCTCGCGCAGCTCGACATTCGGGTGCGGCTCGTTCATCGTACGCCTACCAGTGAGTGAGGGCGTCACGGTACAGGTTCTCCATGTCCACCACGTTGGCCTCGCGCGGTGCGTTGGCGATGGCTCGGCCCTGGCGCACCGCCGACTCGGCCATCGGTCGCACGCTGGACTCGTCGAAGCCCAGCGCGGACAGCCCGTTCGGCATGTCGGTATCACGCATCAGCTGCACCAGGCGAGCGCTCAGCACCTCGCCGGATTCCGCAGGCGTGGCCCCCTTGTCGGCGCCCAGGAAGCCGGCGGCCTCCAGATGCCGTTCGGGCGCGGCCTCGGCCAGGAAGCGCACGATGGAGGGGGTGCTGACGATGACGCTGATGCCGTGCGGCACGAACGGCGAGGCAACCGGGTAGCCGGCGGTGGTGATGTCCTTCATCAGGTGGGTCACCCCGTAGCTCATCGCGTGTGGCAGATGGGTGCCGGAGTTGCCGAACGCGATGCCGGCCAGCGAGGCCGCCCACATCAGCTGGTCGCGAGCCTGGCGGTCGGCGGCATCGTTGACGCCGCGCACCAGGTAGCGATCGGTGATCTGCAGCGCCTCCTGCGCGACCAGGTCGCTGAACGGATTGGCGCCCTGCAGGTACTGCCTGGTGGCCGGGTCGGCGGCCGGGGTGTGCGCGGTGTACGGCCGGGCGGTCCAGCACTCCAGCGCGTGGCAGCACAGGTCGAAGCCGGTGGAGGCCAGCGCGTGGCTGGGCAGGCTGTCCAGGCAGGCCGGATCCACGATCGCATCGATCGGCAGCAGCGCGGGGCTGGCCACCACGAACTTGCAGTCCAGGTCGCCGACGCGCAGCACCGACACCGAGGTGCACTCCGAACCGGTGCCGGCGGTGGTCGGGCAGGCGATGTGCGGCAGCACCGCACGGCTGATCGGCAGGCCCTCGCCGACCGGCGGTGCGAAGTGACGCGTGATGTCGACGCCGTGGGCGGCGACCACGATGGCCGCCTTGGCCGTGTCGATGACCGAGCCGCCGCCGACCGAGACGATCACATCGAAGGCGCTGGCGGCGGTCCGACCGGTCAGGAAGTCCGCCCCGCGCTGCACGCTGGCATCGTCCGGCTCGACGCGGATCTCGTCGAAGGTCGCCACATCGAGCCCTGCCGCCTTCAGCGAGGCGACAGCGGTGGCCACCAGCGGACCGTCCACCAGGTGCGGATCGGTGAACAGCGCCGCACGGCGGAACCCGCGCCACGCCGCCCGGGCGCCGAGTTCTGCCAGCACGCCGCGCCCGAACGTCAGGCGCGGCATGGCAACGGTGAAGCTGGTGGCGCCGGCGGTGTCGCCCGGGCCGCCCGAGGCACCGGCATGATAGGGATCGTGGTGTTGGCAGCCCATCGGCATTGCGGCTCGCAAGGATCGATCGAACAGGTTAGCGGATGCGCGGCGCTGCGCGATATCGCCGTTTGCTTGCACGTGCGCGCACCCGACAGCGGCGACCCGCACTCGCGCGAGCGCTCACACCGTCCGGCGCACGTGCTCGATCAGTTCGCTCTCCAGCGAGTTGTCCACCATGAAGCCGTGTCGCTGCTTGTAGCGGCGCACCGCCCGCATGGTGTGGGTACCGGCGATGCCATCGACCGGGCCCTCGTACAGCGTCAGCTGGCGCATCGCCTCCTGCAGCAACATCACATCGGCGGTGGTGGCGATCGGCGAGCCGCGCCGGTTTCTGCTCATGCGAATCGATGTATCGACGGATCGTTGGACGGTGCGGTGCGCATGCTCGCACGTGAGGCGATGATCCGTCGCGGGGTATCGGGCGCCGTCGCGTCGCGATGGACCCGACGTCGTCAGGAAGGCAACGACACCACCCTCGCTCGCCTTTCGGCTGATCGGCCCCGCATTCGGCAACAGGTAAGCTCCCCGACATGAGATGTCGCTACTGCAGCGGGACGTTCGCGCCCGGGGAACGCCGGTGCCTGTCCTGCGGTGCGCCCACGGGGCCGGATACGTCGGTGGGGCAGGCCCTGCTCGGGCAGCCGTCGGCTGCGAAGGGCTGGGTAGCCGATTTCCGTCGGGCGCTGAAGCTCTCGCTCGGTGGCACCGCCGTGCTGATCGGCTTGCACATCGTGTTCTCGCCCGAGGATGCGTCGACCAACGCGCTGGTGATCTATCCCACGCTGCTGTGGGAGATCGCCGTGATGCCCTCGATCCTGGTGGTGGCAAGCGTGATGTCCGCCAAGGGAAACTGGGCCACGATCGGGATGAACGTGCTGTTCTCGGTGCTCGTCTGGATCGGACTCTCGGTCGCACTGGCCATCGGACTGTTCGTCGCGTACGGAGTCGACTGATCGTGAGCGAAATCCTGTCCCTGGCCGGCAGCAACCTGCTCTCGCCGATCATCCTGAGCTTCGCGCTCGGTCTGCTCGCCGCGCTGGCGCGCTCCGACCTGTCGATCCCCGAGGCGGTGGCCAAGGGTCTGTCGGTGTACCTGCTGTTCGCCATCGGTTTCAAGGGCGGCGTGGCGGTCAGCGCGCACGGGGTGGACAGCACGCTGCTGCTGTCGCTGCTGGCCGGCCTGCTGCTCTCGTTCGGGCTGCCGCTGATCGCCTTCGCGCTGCTGCGCGTGATGACCCGGTTCGATACCACCGATGCGGCCGCCGTGGCGGCCCACTACGGCTCGATCAGCATCGTCACCTTCGTAGCCGGCACCTCGGTGCTGGAAGGGCGCGGCATCCCGGCCGAAGGGTATCTGGTGGCGGTGGCCGCGGTGATGGAGGCGCCGGCGATCCTGACGGCGCTGTGGCTGGTGGCGCGCGGTGGCGGACCCGGTGGCGGACCCGGCGGCGGACCCGGCGGTGGACCCGATGGTGGACCCGATGGTGGACCCGGCGGCGAGCCGGGCGGTGAAGCCGACAAGGCCGGGCAGGCGGGCGGATCACGCATGGATTCCCAGCTGCTGCGCGAGATCCTGCTCAACGGCTCGATCGTGCTGCTGGTCGGCGCCTTCGTGATCGGGGCGCTGACCGGCGAGAAGGGGCTGGCCGAGATCGCCTCGTTCATCGTCGATCCGTTCAAGGGCGTGCTGTGCCTGTTCCTGCTGGACATGGGGCTGATCGCCGGGCGCGGGCTGCGCGGTGCACGCGGCGTGCTCGGGCTCGGCGCGATCGGCTTTGCCCTGCTGATGCCGCCGATCGGCGCCGGCATCGGGTTGGGCGCCGCGATGCTGGTCGGGCTGTCGCTCGGCGGCACGGTGCTGCTGATGGTGCTGTCGGCATCGGCCAGCTACATCGCGGTGCCGGCGGCGATGCGTGTCGCGCTGCCCGAGGCCAAGCCCTCGATCTACCTGACGCTGTCGCTCGGCGTGACGTTCCCGTTCAACCTCACGCTGGGCATTCCGCTGTACCTGGCCCTTGCCACCACCGTCACCGGAGGCTGATCGCGTGCAGACCCATGATGCCAAGCGCGTGGAGATCGTCATCGAGGCACCGATGCAGCGCCGCCTGACCGATGCGCTGGAGGCGGCCGGGGTGACCGGCTACTCGGTGCTGCCGGTGCACGGGGGATCGGGACGCTCCGGACCGTGGACGCGGGACGGACAGATCGGGCGCGGCGGCATGGTGTGCGTGATCTGCCTGGTCGCCCCGGACAGGCTCGACGGGCTTCTGAACGGGGTGATCGCGGTGCTGGAGCGACACATCGGCGTGGTCAGCGTGAGCGATGCGCAGGTGGTGCGGGCGGAGCGTTTCTGAGGGCCGGGTGAATCGACTTGCCGCACTTCCTGCATCTGCAGGGGCACGACGCGCTTGGCCGACTCCACCGTCTCGAGCTCGGCCCGGAACCCGGCTTCGCGGTCCGGGTTCGTCGATGCCCCGTTTCCCGGCGTACCCGCCGACCCGGGCCGAGGGGCACGCCTGCACGGGGCGCTCGTCACACTGCTGGCTCGACAAAGGGGTGCCCCCGGGTTCCTGGCTAGTTCACGCGGATCGCGTGGTCACGTATCGCGCCGTCACGAACCGAGTTACCACGAATCGAGCTGGAGTCGGTTGGTGGCGGATCCGCCGGCGGACGCGGCGGTAGCTCCACATCGCCCCCACAGGCCTTTGGATTCTTGTCACATATCGGTTCCAGCGGCTTGGGCGGTATGGTCTCTGCGGGTCCTGCCACGTCGGCCCGGGCGTTGCCAGCGACGAGCAGGTAGGCGAGTACCGCAATCAGCGCGGCCCCTGTCTCTCGTTTCATCATGTCGTTGCTCCGTCATCGTCACCGCGGATGCGGCACGACGACTAACGTCTCGGGAGACTGGACGTTCCCACTCGAGGGGCCACAACGCATCGACAAGCGCTTCGAACGCACGCTCGCCGCCCACGTGCTAGCTTCATCGTCCACGAAGCGGCAACGGAGTGCTGTCATGCCCCTGAACCACTCGCTGTTCGCGCTGGCGCTCGCCGTGTCCGCGATCGCACCCGCCGCCGCCGCGCAGTCGGCGCACGAGGTGATAGGCGCGCTGCCGGACCGGTTCTACGTCATCGGTGAAACCACCGGTGATCTCGCCGAGTTCGACGCAGCCCTTCACGAGGCGGCCGCCGAGATCGGTGCCCTGATCGATGCCGCCACCACCGAGTCCGAAGCCGCATCCTTGGTGCTCGCCGACGGGCGGGGCCGTACCCCGCTTCGGTTGGCCGCCTCGTACGGTTACGCACCGCTCGTCGAAGCCCTGCTGCAATCCCCGACCGTCATCCGCTCGATCGATGAACGGGACGATGCCGGGTTGAGCGCCTGGGATCACGCGATCCTGGCGCAGCGGCAATCGATATGGGCCTGCCGCTCGATGTTCTCGCTCGACCCGTTCGCCTGGATTCCGCTGGTGGTCAGCTCGGCCTGGTACCAGGCCCGCGATCCGTATTCCCGTATCCGGCAGCTGCTCGAACGGGCCGGCGCGCCTGCCGATGTCGAACGTCCCCGAACTTTCTGGCTCGAGCGCTGCGACGAACAATCGGCGGCGACGCGTACCGCGGTGGCATCGTCGACCGACCTGCAGGCGACACTGCTCGATGCGGGCGCTGACGCCTTGGCGGCGGGCCTGGCCGGCAGCTCGTCACCCGCCGACACGGATTGAGCGCGCAGTGACCCGATCGGTCTACGAGAACTCGATCTTGCGCCCCAGCTGCCGCAGCACGTCCACGTGATCGATCATCACCCAGTTCTCGGACAGCTTGCCGTCGCGCACGCTCCAGAAATCCGAGAAGCGCATGCGCATCGACCGGCCGGTGGCGGGGATGCCCATCCATTCCCCCCGATGCGTGCCGCTCAGAAAGCCGGTGGCCGCCACCATCCCCTTGCCGTCGGCCACCTCCATGTCGTTGACGGCGTGGTAGTCGGGAAAGGCGGCATAGAACGGCTCGAGCACCTGACGCTTGAATCCCTCCAGACCGTGAATGTCGTCGAAGCCCGGCGGGCCATGCCAGATCATGTCCTCGTGCCAGTAGCGATCGTGGGCGTCGAGGTCCTGCGCGTTGAGCGCCTCGTACATGCGGTGCACGAGCTCCAGGTGCTCGTCGCTGGTGGTGGTGGTCATGGGGTGCGTTCGGTTACGTGGGTGATGCAAGTCGACAGGCCGTCGGATGGTTTGTGGATGCGGCGATGGCCGGGGCGACCGACGGGGCGACCGACGGTACGAGGTGGCCGCTACCCCTTCACCGCGCCCTGCGTCATGCCCGCCACCAGATAGCGCTGGAACAGCAGCACCAGCACGATCAGCGGCAGCGTGATCGACACCGCCCCGGCGATGCCCATCATCAGCTTGTCCATGTGGCGGCTCTGGCCGAGGTAGTTGCCAAGGGCCGCCGTCATGGTCTGCATGTCGCCGCTCATCAATTGGTTGGCGATCAGGAAATCGTTGTAGGCGAGCAGGAACGAGAACAGCCCGGCGGTGGCGACACCGGGCCACATGACCGGCATGATCACGTGTCGGAACGCCTGCAATCGCGTGCAACCGTCCACCATCGCCGCCTCGTCGAGTTCGCGCGGGATGTTGACGAAGAACGAGCGCAGCATCCAGATCGTGAACGGCTGGTTGATGGCCACGTACACGATGATCAGCGTTTCGTAGCGGCTCCACAGCCCGTATTGGAAGAAGAACGGCTTGTAGGAGGTCAGCAGCACCACGTGCGGCATGGCGCGGAACACCAGGGCTGCGAGCAGCAGCCACAGCCCGAGCTTGCCGCCATATCGCGACAGCGCGTAACCCGCCAGGCACCCGAACGCCAGGGAGACGAACACGGTGGCGAACGTGACCAGCACGGTGTTGAGGCCGAAGCGCCAGAAGCCGTCCTCGAGCCAGATGGCGCGAAAATTCTCGAACGTGACGGGGGCGACGAGCTTCGGCGGGACCGAGAACGCATCGACCGGGGTGCGGAACGAGATCAGGATCATCCACAGGAACGGGAACACCGCGAGCACCAGCCACGTTCCCAGGCCGGCGACGGTCAACACCGTCAACCAGGCAGGCGCGGCGCCCGGTACGCGGTGCGGTACGGCGTGCGCAGGTCTCATCTGTTCGACCCACCCTGATGGCGCCAGGTGCTCCACACCACGGGCGCCAGCAACAGGATCACGCCGATGATGGTCAGGATGGCGTAGGCGGCCGCCCGGTGCACGTTGTCCTGGAAGGCGAGCACGAAGAAGACCAGGTACTGGAGCGAGCTTGCGAACACCCGCGAGCCGAACACGTAGATCGGTTCGAACACCCGGTACGCATCCATCAGGTGAATCAGTGCGATGACCGCGAACAGCGGGGCCAGGTGCGGGATGGTCACCGCGCGCACGCTCTGCCAGCGGCTCGCCCCGTCCACGCGAGCCGCCTCCAGCGTCTCCTGCGGCACGGTCTGCAGGCCGGCGTACAGCAGGATGAACGCGAACGGCGTGGCACTCCACACGCCGAAGAACAGGATGATCGAGCGGATGGTCCACTCGCTGCCCAGGAAATGGAACGGGGCAAAGCCGAGCGATTGCAGCAAGGACGAGATGATCGCGTCGTCGATGAACAGCCAGTACAGCGACAGCGCTGCCACCACCGGGGTGATGATCATCGGCAGGAGCGTCGCGAACACCAGCGTGCTGCGGATGCGCTCGGTGACCCGGTTGACGCCCAGGGCGAGGAAGAAGCCGATACCGAGCACGAACGGTGTGGTGCCGAAGGTGTAGAGCAGCGTGAATTCCAGCGCGCCCCAGAAGTCGAGGTTGGTGACGTCGTCGTACAGCGACGAGGTGGCGGCGAGCGCGGTCCGGTCGCTGCGGTCACGTGCGAAGGCCGACTGCAGGCCGTCGACATCCACGGCAGCACGCATCTCGTCGAGACCCACGTACTCGCTGACGGTGATCGGCTCGCCGTTCTCGTCCAGGACCGGTTGCGGGACGGTGCGGGTGCGCACGCTTGTCTGTCCGCCGAAGGTCGGCACCTCGGTGGTGACCTCGACCAGCTCCGTCTGCACGTACGAGCCGTGCACCGCGAGCCAGGCGACGCCGGCGAGCGGCACGGCGATCAGCGCGACCATCGTCAGTACCGACGGTGCGACGAAGCCGAGAAAGGTCTTCGTTTTCATCGCGCCTCCGGTGATGTCGGTCGGGCCGCAGTGGCGGGGCCGATGGCGTGCCGTGCGGCTACTTCAGGTAGCCCGCGTCGGTCGCCGCCTGGCGGTAGGCGCGCGCGGCGTCCGCCAGCGACTGCTCCGCGCTCTCCTTGCCGGCCAGGAAATCGCCGATGTTGTCGCCCAGCGCGCCGTGCGCCAGATCCGCCTGCGGCTCCATCGGGTAGGGCGGTGCACCGGCATTGACCGAATCGATGATCGCCTGCGAGTAGCGGCCCGCGGTGTAGTTCGTGCGCAGCCACAGCGTGGCGTCGTTGTTCTCTTCCACCGTCTCGGGGGACAGGGCTGCCATGATGACCCGAAACGTGGTGTCGGCGTCTCCGTCGGCGTTCTTCGGGATCACGTAGCCGTCCCACCAGAAGGTCGTGGCCACCGGGCCACCCGGCTCGAGCGAAGGGGCCGGTGCGAAGGCCACCTTGTCGACCACGGTGCTCTCCTCGGGCTTGTCCATCGAGGCGGCCTGATCGCCCCACAGGAAAGCCATCGCGATCTGTCCCTGCTGCATCTGCTGGCGCACACCGCCGAAGTCGATGCCGAGCGCGTTGGGCGACATGTGGGCGGTCAGCTCCTTCATGAGCTCCAGCGCGCGGATGCCCGCCGGGGAATCGAAGGTCGCCTCGCCGGTGGCCGGATCGAACAGCTCGCCGCCGGCGGCCAGGAACAGGTTGACGAAATCGTTGCCCAGCTCCCAGCCGCTCTTGTAGGCCGCCCCGAACGGGTACTCGACGATGTCCGCCTCGTCGATGGCCTCGGCCGCGGCCAGCACGTCGTCGAAGGTCTGCGGCACCTCCAGCCCCAGCTCGTCGAAGATGTCCTGGCGGTAGAACAGGTGCTGGGCGTTGGCCATGAACGCCACCGCCATGACCTCGTCGCCGAAGCGGATCAGCATCGAGTCCTCGATCTCGTACTCGTCGCGATACTTGTCGACCAGGTCGTTCAGCGGACGCAGCTGACCCTTGGCCTGCAGCATGGTGACCGAGCTGTTGGCCACGGCCGCCGCGTCGTAGGGCGAGGTCGAAGCCTCGAACGCGCGGTCGGTCTCGGCGCGGTGATCGGTGGTGAGCTTGTTCTCGATCGTCAGCTCGGCGGTCTCGCACTCCTCCATCTTCTGGTCGATGAGTTCGAGCACCGGGAAGAAGTTCGAGACGATGTTGACCTCGCCACGGGCGTCGATGTCGCATGCGGCGGCAACCGGTCCCGCCGCGCCGAGACCGGCCATCAACGCAAGGGTGGGTCCGACGAGCATAGGGTGGCGCATGGGACGCTTCTCCGTCATCACAGGTCTTTGGAGGGGGTGTTCAGTCACCGCTGGTCTGCACCAGCAGGCCGAACTCGTTGAACATCGTCCAGTCGGCGGTGATCCGTCCATCGCGCACCTCCCACTGGGTGAGCCCGCGCAGGTGCACGGCCCGCCCGCTCGGCGCCCCGTAGGGACCGAACCCGGAGTGGGTACCGGTGGCGCTCCAGCGCACGGCGATGAGGTAACCCGCTCCCGGGTTGCCCATCCAGTACAGGTGATCGACGCTCATGTGCAGATCCGGGAACATCGCCACCAGCGACAGCGCGAAGCCGCGGATCTCGCCGTGACCACGGTGAACCCGCCCGGTCGAGCCGTGCATGACCGCATCCGGTGCCCACAGCCGATTCACGACGCCGAAGTCGCGACGGTTCCACAGCCTGGCGAAGGCGGCGCGCACGAAGCCCTCGACATCGTCGTCGATGCTCGCCGGCGCATCGGGCACGACGGGCTTGCCCTGGCCGTGCAAGCGGGCGGCATCGGCAACCGCGAAGTCGGCCGGCAGCGCGTGCGCGTTGCGTTCGGCGGCCACCGCACGGGCCACCGCGCGCACGTCCAGGCCGAGCTGCTGGATCATGCCGGCCACGTCATACATGACGTGTTCGTGGAAGATCTCGTTGTCGCGAGACACGCAGTCGGCGATGCACCACAGGTTGATGCGCTTGCCGGTGGGCGGCCCGTAGCGGCTGAACCCGGAGTTGCTGCCCAGGATGCGCACCCGGTGCGAGGTGTGGAAGCCGACGTCCGGGTCACCGGCCCAGATGACCTCGTCGGCCACCAGGCGGATATCGGGGAAGGCGTTGTTGGTGTGCACGGTGTCGGCGACGATCTTGTCGCGTCCGTACTGCAACCCGAATTCGTCCCACACGGTGCAGTCGTGGGAATAGGAGTCGTAGATGTAGCCGATGTCCTTCTCTTCCCAGATGCGGTGCGTGATGCGCACGATGTAGTCGACGATGTCGACGTAGTCGGGGTCGAAGCCGCCCAGCTCCTGGCGGGGCAGGTGAGCGCGGTCACCGGACAGGAAGGCGTCCGTGCCACCGCGGCGGTAGCGATCGAGCGATACCGAGAAATCCGCCGGCATGTGATCGCCTGTCAATGGCGCCAGGCGGCGCGGTGCGGCCGGTGAGGGCGCCTCTCGGGCGGTGGCCACGTTCGCACCGTCGTTGCGGGTCGCGGATGCCGCGACGGCCTGTGCTGCGTTCGTGTCCGCTGCCATTGCCTCTCACTGCCTCACGTCGATCCGGTCGCATACGTATGCTTGCCGAGTACGCGGTGCATTGCAAGCGATTTCGATCAAGGAGAGCTGTCGAAGGCTCACCGAGTCGCATACGTATGCGGTTACGCTCGGGGCCTCCAACCCGAACGTCTTCATCTCATGTCACTGCAAGACGCCAAGTCCGCCGTGCGCCGGTTCCAGGCCGAACTCGACGCTGCCGATCCCGGCGAGCTCGACACCGTCATGCGCCGTCACGTCGGCGATGGTTACCGCTGGCGTGGCTTCCACCCGTTCTACGACCTGGAGGGAGTCGACGAGACGGTGGCCACGTTCTGGCGCCCGCTGCGCACCGCGATGGGCCGGCTGCAGCGACGCGAGGACATCTTCATGGCCGGCGTCGATCGGCTCGCCGAGTCGGACGAGAACGCTGGAGAGCGGGCGTCCACCAGTGCCGGCGCGACCTGGACCTGCGCGATGGGCCACCTGCTCGGGCTGTTCGACGCACCCTGGCTCGGCATACCGCCCACCGGTCGCATGGCATTCCTGCGCTACGTGGAGTTCCACCGCGTCGAACGGGGATGCATCGTCGAGACCGTGCTGCTGACCGATATCGTCGACCTGATGCAGCAGGCCGGTGTCGATCCGCTGCCGGTCTGCACCGGTGCGCAGCTGTTGGTGCCCGGGCCCCGCACCCATGACGGCGTCATGCTCGAGGCGCAAGATCCGGCCGAGGGCGAGCGCACGCACCGCCTGATCATCCAGATGGTGGAGGAGCTGACGGGGGCCGGCGTGCACTCGCCGATGGACGACCTGAGAAGGACCTGGCACGAGGACATGATCTGGTACGGACCGGCCGGCATCGGCTCCACTCACACGCTGGAGCGTTACGAGATGCAGCATCAGGGCCCGTTCGGGCGCGGGCTCGACGACATGCGCTTCGAGGGCCACGAGTTCCATGTCGACGAGGGCAACTTCGGCGCCTTCCTCGGTTGGCCGTCGCTGACGATGGTGTCCACCGGTGGCTTCCTGGGCATGCCAGGTTCGAACCGGCGCACGGAGATGCGCCTGGTCGACTTGTACCGGCGCGAAGGCGACAAGCTTGCCGAGAACTGGGTATTCATCGACTTGCTGCACTTCCTGCACCTGCAAGGCTTCGATGCGCTGGCGCGGTTGCGGGAGCTGCGCGAGCCGCTGCGCGACCAGCGTGATTGAAGCAGGGGGCAGCCGAGCGGTTCAGGTGACCGGGCCGGCGGCAGGCCGGGTCGATCGATGCGGGCGGCGCGCCGAGCCGCGTTCCACCAGGCGTGCGCCGAGCACCACGTGCTCGGCCTCGTCGTCCGCCGGCTCGTTGCCGGGCGCTGCGCGCTCCATGTTCTCGAACAGCAGGCGCGCGGTGGCATCGACCATGCGCCGGATCGGCTGGCGTACCGTGGTCAGGTCGTAAGGGGGCAGGGCAGCGGTGGCGATGTCGTCGAAGCCGATCACCGAGACGTCCTCCGGCACGCGCAGGCCAAGCTCGTGGCGCAGCGTGTCCAGCACCGCGATCGCGCTCCAGTCGTTGGCCACGAACACCGCGTCCGGACGATCGCTCGGCCGTGCCGGTGCGAACATCGCCCGCGTGGCCTCGACGGTGCTCGGTAGGTCGAAGTGGCCGACGCGACGATCGAACAGCTGTGCACCCGCGCCGGCCAGCTGGGCGTTGAAGCCCGCTTCGCGATCCCGGTTCGTCGATGCGCCCTCCCAGCCGGCCAGCATCGCGATACGGCGGTGCCCGCCGGCCAGCAGGTAGCGCGCGACCTGACGACCCCCATCGGCGTTGTCGCAGGTGACGCTCGACAGCCGCTGCGCATCCTGGGTGCGGTTGAACGCCACGATCGGCATGTCGGCAGCCAGGCAGAACGCGCACAGCTCGGAGCTCAGCTCCACGGTGGCGGTGATGATGCCGTCCACCCGGTGTTCGAGAAGGGCCGACATCGTGCGCTCCGCCCCCTCGACCGTGTCCGGCATCATGAAGACCATCGCGTGATGGTGCCTCGCCTGCAGCACGTGGCAGAAGCGTTCCAGCGCGCCGGCGTAGAACGGATTGTCCAGGTAGCTGAACAACAGGCCCACCGTCCGCGAACGGCGCGTGATCAACGAACGCGCGATCGCGTTCGGCCGGTAGCCGAGCTGATCGGCGGCGGCCATCACGCGCTGGCGCACCTCGGCCGATACCCCCGATTGCGTCGGCTGGCTGGCCAGCGCACGGCTCACTGCGGACTGCGACACGCCGGCACGGCGAGCGACGTCCAGCGAGGTGACGACACGGCGGTTGCGCGACACGGGCCAGCGAATGTCCGGAAGTGGCTGGGAGGCGGGGGGATTGTGCCCGATTGCGACAGCATCGCGATCACGATCACCGGCGGGCACCATCCTGTACCCTTCGTCGATCCTGTCCATTGGAGAATCGATATCATGACGCAGCGACGCATCCGGCCTGTCGCCCTTGGCGCGCTTCTCGCGTTCGGTGCGCTGTCCACCACGGCTCAGGCCCAGGACACCCGCCTGGCCTTCGGCGCCACCAACGCGCAGTCCTCGCACTACGCCTACTTCGCCGCGCTGTCGCAGATCGTCAACGACTCGGTGCCCGGCTACCAGGCGCAGGTGGTCGAGACCGGCGCCACGGTCGACAACCTCAAGCGCATGGCGCGCGGTCAGCTGGACATCGGGCTGGTCACCACCAACACGCTGTATCACGCCAACCAGGGCATCCGCACCTTCGAGGGCGAGCCGATCGATTCGAAGCTGCTGTGGGCCTATTCGCTGGCCCCGCAGCTGGTGATCTCGCGCGAGGATGCCGGCTACGAGAGCCTGACGGATCTCGATGGCGAGCGCTTCGGACCCGGCCAGCGCGGCTCGTCCACCGAGGCCACCAGCGAGCTGGTGCTCGAGCTGTTCGGCGTCACGCCCGAGTGGGTGCGCGGCACCAACGGGGAGCTGGCCAACCTGATCAAGGACGATCGCCTGGCAGGCTTCATCAAGTCGGCGGTGGGCACCGAGTTCGATCCGCTGACCACCGACATTGCCACCTTGACCCCGTTGAAGGTGCTGCCGATCAGCGACGAGCAGGCCGAGACCATCCAGGCCGAGCTGCCGGAGCTGTCGATCGTGGAGCTGCCGGCCAGCGAGTCGCAGGGCCGTGCCGAGCCCTACAAGACCTGGGGCTTCATGATCGCGGTCAGCGCCGCACCGGGCATGGACGAGGAGACCGCCTATCAGATCACTCGCGCGGTGCTGGCCGACGAGGGCGTGCAGGCGGCCTCGTTCAAGGCGGTCGAGGGCGTGGACATCGGGCAGCTGACGCTCGACTACGCCACCAGCGAGATGCACCCCGGGGCGGTACGCGCGTTCGAGGAAGCCGGTTACGCGGTGCCCGATGCGATGAAGCCGTAAGCCGCGACTCGCGCGGCGACGTTCTCGGGTTCGAAGGTCCGTGCAGGACAGCCCAACGCTGCGTCAGCGTGCCGTGCTGCTGCTGTCGATCGGGCTCGGGCTGTTCATCCTCTACTCGGCCGCCTTCGGCGCGTTCGAGAGCCTGATCCAGCGGGCCACCTTCGTGGCACTGGTCGCGACGCTGGGGGTGCTGATGCATCCGCTGCTGCCCGATTCGCGCCTGCGGGTGCTGGGCAGGGCGATCGATGCGCTGATGATCGGCGTGGTGCTGTACGCCTGCCTCTCCGTGATCCTGCGCTTCGAGGAGATCATGGTGGAGCGCCCGTTCGCCGAGATGCCGGACGTGATCCTGGCGTTCGCCACGCTGGCGGTCATCCTGGAGATCTCGCGCCGGGCGGTCAGCTGGGTGTTCCCGCTGCTGGTGATCGTGATGGTGGCCTACGCGCTGTTCGGCGATGCGATCCCGGGCCGCATGGGGCACCGCGGCTTCGACATCTACTACGTCAGCGAGACCATCTTCCTGTCCGACCTCGGCCTGTGGGGCATGCTGGTGGGCATCGCCTCCACCACGCTGGCGATCTTCGTGCTGTTCGGCGCCTTCCTCCTGCACACCGGCGCGGGCAAGACCTTCTTCGACATCGCCTCGCGCGCCAGCGGCAACACGCCGGGCGGGGCGGCCAAGATCGCAACGATCGCCTCCGGCTTCTTCGGCATGATCTCCGGCTCCACGGTGGCCAACGTGGCCACCACCGGCAACTTCACCATCCCGCTGATGCGCCGGCTGAACTACCCGCGCGCCTATGCCGGCGGCGTGGAGGCGGTGGCCTCCACCGGCGGCCAGCTGGCACCGCCGATCATGGGCACCGCCGCCTTCGTGATGGCCGAGCTGGTCGGGGTCAACTACTGGACCATCGCCGCGGCCGCGCTGCTGCCGGCGTTGCTCTTCTACCTGGGCATCTTCACCACCGTGCACGTGATCGCGATCCGCAAGGGGCTGGGCGCCACCGCTCCCGAGGCGATCGAGAAGGCCCAGGGCTCGGTGTTCGATGCGCGCGCGCTGGCACCGATCGTCGCCTCGCTGGGCGGTATCGTGTTCGGCATCCTGAACGGCAACTCGGTGGACACCAGCGCCTTCTACGGCATCGCCGCGATGATCGCAGCCTTCGTGCTGGCGCGCCTGTCCGCCGGCGAAAGCCCGCTGCAGGCGATCCGGCAGCTGGCACCGGCGATCGTCACCGGCGGGCGCGGCGTGGTCATCGTGGGGCTGTTGCTGGTGGCCGCCCAGGTGTTCGTGGCGCTGCTGAACCTGACCGGCGTGGGCGTCACGCTGACCGGCATCATCCTGTCGTACGCCGGTGGCAACGTCTGGGCGATCGCCATCGTCATGGCGGTGGTCTGCCTGATCGCCGGCATGGGGCTACCGACCTCGGCCGCCTACGTGCTGGTGGCCGCGGTGTTCGCCCCGGCGCTGATCCAGGCCGGGTTGCCGGCGCTGACGGTGCACCTGTTCGTGCTCTACTACGCCACGCTGTCGGTGATCACGCCGCCGGTGTGCGTGGGCGTGTTCGTGGCCGCCAGCATCGCCGAGGAAAGCTGGCCCAAGGTGGCGGTGCAGGCGGTGCGCCTGGGCGCGGTGGCCTACGTGCTGCCGATGCTGTTCCTGCTGTACCCCGGCCTGCTGATGCAGGGCGGGTTCGTGCAGATCGCCGAGGCGGCGGTGGTCGGTGCGATCTTCACGCTGTCGCTGGCGTTCCTGCTCGGCGGGCGTCCGGCGATCGGTCGCGCAGGGGTCAGCGCGCTGCTGTGGGCGGTGCCGCTGGTGGTGGCGTTCTGGCCGGGGCACCTGTCCACGCTGATCGCATCGGCAGGCTTTGCGCTGCTGCTGTGGACCTCCCGATCCGCATCCTCCGGTTCCTTGGTGACGAGCGCCGCCGCGACCGCGCGTACCTGAAGCGGACGCAGGGCAGGCGGAGCCGGGAACACGGCGTGCGCGGCAACGTGACCGTCGGATCCTCGACCCGGTCTTGCTAAGGTCGACCGATGCCACCGGACGATGCCCTTTCGCACTCCCCGAACGCGCCGGCGTGAGCGTGCTGATCCTGTCGCCGCACATCGATGACGAGGTGCTCGGCTGCTTCGCTTTCCTGGTGCCCGGCACCCACGTGGTGTTCGCAGGCGTCGAGTCGCGCCCTGGCATGCCCGCGTCGCTGCGCATCCAGGAACTCGAGTCGTCGGCCGCGGCACTGGGATTCACCTGGACCCTGCTGGACAATCCGGTCAACGCCTACGATTCGGCAGGGCTCGTGACCCCGTTCGAGCAGGCCATCGTCGCGCACCGTCCGACCACGCTGCTGCTGCCCGAGCCGTCCTACAACCGCGATCATCGCCAGGTGCACGATGCGGCGCTGATCGCTGCGCGCCCGCACGATACGTTGCCGCGCGTGGACGAGGTGCTGGTCTACGAGCAACCGCACGCGGTGCTGTGGCCGCATGGCGCAACCCCCGAGCCCTGCGTGTTCGTATCGATCGATGTGCAGGCCAAGCTGCAGGCCTACGCCCGCTACGCCTCCCAGGTGCGCGGACACCGCTCGCCCGAGTGCGTGCGGGCGCTGGCGGTGCTGCGCGGTGCAGCGATCGGCTGCCCGGCCGCCGAAGGCTATCGGGCGCTGCGCATCGTACGATCAGCGCCACCCCACGGAGCGGCACCCGCATGAGTCGTTCGATCCTGGTCACCGGCGGCGCCGGCTTCATCGGCTCGCACCTGTGCCGGCATCTGCTGAAGCTGGAGAGCGAGGATCGGGTCTGCATCGTCGACGACCTGTCCGGTACCCGGGTCGATCTGTCCTGGCTGGCTGCTCGGGCCGAGATTCTGGTTCAGGACGTGCGCCGCTTCGACCCCAAGCGGCGACGCTTCGACGAGATCTACCACCTGGCCAGCCCCGTCGGCTCGCTCGGCATCCTGGCCAGGCACGGGCGGATCGCGCTGGACATCCTGGAGCTGGCCGAGGTGGCGGCCGAGCTCGCGCGGCGCGGATCGCCCGACGATCGACCGACCCGGTTGCTGTACCTGTCCTCCTCGGAGGTGTACGGGCGCGATGGGCGGCATGGCGAGACGGTCGAGCTGGTGGTGCCGGATCGTCGCGGCTCGCGCATGGAATACGCGCTCGGCAAGCTCGGTGCCGAGCATGCGCTGGCCAACTCGGCCGACGAGGGCGCGTTCGCGCTGCGCACGGTGCGCCCGTTCAACGTCATCGGTGCCTGGCAGTCGTCCGCGCTGGGGTTCGTGGTGCCCACGTTCCTGGACGCCGCGCTCACCGGCCGCCCCTTGCAGGTGTTCGGCGACGGTAGCCAACGGCGATCCTTCTGCCACGTGCAGGACCTGGTCAGCGGTCTGGTCGCCGTGCAGCGCCATGGGCAGGCCGGGCGCACCTACAACGTCGGCCACCCGGACAACCTGGTGACGATCGAGCAGCTGGCGCAGCGCATCCTCACCGTGACCGGTTCGGCATCGCCCATCGTGCGCACCGATCCGGTGGCCGTGCACGGGCCGCGCTACCTGGAGGCGTTCGACAAGATCCCGGACATCGCGCGGGTGCGCACCGACACCGGCTGGCAACCTCGCATCCCATTGGACGAGGCGCTGGCCCGGTTGGCCGGGTTCCACCGTCAGGGCGATCGCGCCGCACGCGCCGAGGCGGCGATCGCAGCGCTCGGCCAGGGCGATGCCGGCGTGCTCGGGCAGCGCCTGGACCAGGGCTCGGACAAGAGCGCGTCCCCGATCCCGCCGGTTGCGCACGGAGCGCTACCGGCATGATCCGACTTCGGCTCGGTTGGCTCGACGGCCTCACCGCCGATCGCGATTCGCTGTGCCGTGACATGGACGAGGCGCTGATGCGGGGCGCCTCGTTCAGCGTGGGTTTCGTGAACCCGCACGTGTTCGTCACCGCCGAGCAGGCGCCCGTGGTGCGCGACTTCCTGAGCGCCTGCGATCGAATCTGCATCGACGGGTTGGGCATCGTCATCGCGCACCGCCTGTTCGGACGGGCCCGGCTGCCGCGCGTGGTGGCCGAGCAGCTGTTTCGCGCGCACTGGACCGGCAGTGCGGTGCGTGCCGATGCGTTGCTGATCGGCATCGAGGCCGATGACATCGAGCGCGCCGCCGTCGCGTTGAACGAGGCCTCCGACAGCTTGCGCGTGGTGGGCACGCTGCACGGCTTCGCCGACGATGAGGCGATCGATGCGTTCGTCACTGTCAGCTCGTCGGAACCGGACAATGCAACCGGCAACGCTCGCTACGTGCTGATCGGCGCCGGCTCGCCCCGCTCGGAGGCGATCGCCGCCCGGGTGCGCGCGGCCCGTCCGGATGCGCTGATCTTCCACTGCGGAGCGGGCACGCTCAAGACCTGGGCGGGCGCCAAGCGACGCGCGCCGGCTCAGGTCTCGCGCTGGGGCCTGGAGTGGGTGCACCGGATCGTGTTCGAGCCGCACGCCCGCGCCCGCTACCTCTTGGGCGGGCCGCGCTTTCTCGCCGCGCTGTGGCGCGCGCGCACCACCCGCCATCACCTGGGAGTCCGTTCGTCATGAGCGTGCTGATCGTCAACCCGGCGGTGCGCCGGGCCACCGCCTGCGGCAACGAGCGCTACCTGCTCGGCTCCGGTATCCGCTTCCCGTGGTCGATCCTGAAGAGCCCGGATGCCCGCCCGCGCTTCGCGCTGTTTCCGATGTTCCTGGGCTACACCGCCGCGGTGCTCGAACGCGACGGTGTCGAGGTGCGGGTGATCGATGCGGTGCCGATCAACCTGTCCGATGCCGAGCTGGATCGGCGCGCGATCGAGGCGGCACCCTCCCTGATCGTGTTCGAACCGAATTCGGCGGTTGTCAGCGATGTCGAGGCGGTGGCCACCCGATTGAAGGCGCTGACCGGTGCGCGCATCGCCTTCGTCGGCACGCACGCCACCGCCGAGTGCTTTGCCGTCATGGCCGAGTGCGAGGCGGTGGATTTCTGCCTGATCGGCGAGTTCGAGTACGGGGTGCTGGAGCTTTCGCAGGATCTGGCGGCGGGGGGACAGGGTCGCGGTATCGACGGCATCGCCTGTCGCGACGAGGCCGGCCGCTTCGTGGGCGCGAACGGCCGCGCGCGGGCGGTGGACGATCTGGATGCGCTGCCGGCGCCGGCACGGCACCTGTTTCCGGCCTGGTTCGAGCCGGACCACACCGCCTACTTCGACGGCTTCAACCAGTTCCGGCCTTGCTACGACATGCACGCCACCCGCGGCTGCCCGTACCGCTGCAACTTCTGCGCATGGGTGCACGTGCTGTACCGCGACGAGCCGCAGCGCACCCGTGATCCGGCGGCGGTGGTGGACGAGATGCAGATGCTGGTGGAGCGCTATGGTGCGCGTGAGATCTACTTCGACGACGACAACTTCAGCGCCAATCGCAAGTGGGTGCACGCCTTGTGCGATGAGCTGATCCGGCGCGGCCGGCCGGTGCGCTGGTCGGCGCTGACCGATGCGATCGCGTTGAACGACGGCATGCTGGACAGGATGGCCGAGGCAGGCTGCATCGGCATCAAGTTCGGCCTGGACAGCGCCGACTCGCAGGTGCTGCGCAGCACCAACAAGCCGTTGAAGGTGTCGCGCGTGGCAGGGCTGATCGAGCGGGCCCGCCAGCTGGGAATCAAGACGCACATGACCGTGGTGCTCGGGCTGTCGGGCGAGACTCGCGAGTCGCTGAACCGCACGTTCGACTTCGCCTGCGCCCAGGACATCGATTCCATCCAGCTGTCGGTGGCCACGCCGATTCCCGGCACACCGTTGTACGAAGGACTGAAGGGCGATGGCAAGCTGCACCTGAAGCGCTGGGACGACCTGGACGGCTACAGCACCTCGGTGATCGCGCACCAGGACTTCTCGCGCGAGTACCTGGAGGATTTCGTGGCGCACGCGCACACCCGCTGGCTGCGGGCCCGGCTGCGCGATCCGCGCTGGATCTGGCGCCAGGTGACGTACCTGAAGCGGCTGGGGGCGGGGCAGGGCGTGCCCGGACTGCTCCGGCGGGTGCACCGCCTGTACCGCCTGGTGATCGGGGATTCGCGCACCGTCGCTCTGGGGGCGCGCAGCAAGACCCTGCGGCACTGAGCGTGATCGGTGAACACGTTCGCCGGCTGGTGGGTGCAACCGAGAAGGGACAGGTCGTCCCGCCACTGGAGCCGGTCGGTCCCGCCGTGGTCCGTCAGCACCGTACCGCTCATTGTTCCGGGAATCATGTTCTCTGCCCGCCCGAAAGCATCGCTTGCTTCTCGGCGTTCGACCTGTTGCGCCGACAGATTCGATCCGCCGGGCCGCACTCGCTCAACCACAACGTTCCGGAGCGTCTGGCGGTGCTGCGGCGAGACCCGGGGCAAGTTCGTCCGGCATGAACTCGCGCATGCCGAGATCGTGCCGTTTCCAAAACGGGACGGGCAATGCGGGCTCGATGAAGGTCCAGTGCAGCTCGTGCTCGGCGGTTCGCTGGCGACGATCGCGTGAACCGGACACTCAAGTCTCCTCGGGGGCAGTCGATCACCGCTCTTGTTAGCGCACGAACCCACCCTTTCCCTCGAAGGATCCGCGCGTCATGGCGGAAGATGCAAGCGATGAGTCCGGCACACGTGCCAAAGCCTACCTGACACGCTACGGGGGGCTCGGTGCCATCGCGTGCATCTGTCTGCTGCTGGCCGTTCAGCTGGCCTCCGCGCGGGAGGTCGAGCGTCGCACCGCTGAACTTCATGCTTGCATGAACGACACGCAGACACTGGCACTGCAACTGACGCGTCGGCTCGGCTACGGCGGGCTGATTCATAACTTCAAGAATCTGGTACTGCGCTCTGATGACTCGCCCTACTACCAGGCCGCCGTCAAGGATGCTGAGCAAGCCATTCGACTGATCGACGAGTTGGAAGCGCGAGCGATCTTGCTGGGCACACCGCTCGTTCTCGACAGCACCCGGGACATGATCGAGGCCTACCGCGCGCGACTCGATGAGGTGCGAACACGCCACCGTCAGGGTGAGGCCATCGCCACGATCGATCACGCGGTTCGTTTCGACGACCGATACGCCGTCCGCGAAGTCGACACGCTACTCGAGACGCTCTCGCGAGCGGTGACGCTGCAGGTTCGTCAGATCGAGCGGGAGGCCGAGCTGCTGAGCGGTCTGCGCACGGGCGGTGGCGTGTTGCTCGGTACCCTGGTGCTGGCGTTGTGGCTGAACCAGCGTCAACGACGGCGGCACGTCAACGCCGTCCGGCAGATGAATCGGCGGCTCGAGCACGGCAATGCCGAACTGACGGCGGCCAACACGGCGTTGCAGCAGTTCGCCGGCATGGCGTCGCACGATCTCAAGGGCCCGCTTCGCAACGTCAGCTTCTTCAGCGAGTGCGTTACCGAGGATAGCGAGGAGCCTGAGCTCGTTCGTGAACACGCGGCCGCGATCACCACGGTCGTTCAGCGCATGGAACGCCTGGTCGAGAGTCTGTTGGACTTCACGCGCACCGGCTTCGCTCAGCCCAAGCTGGTCCGGGTCGATGTGACCGAGCTGGTCGATGGCGTGTTGAAAGAGCTTCGCCCCGCCATCGACTCGACCGGTGCGACCTTGAGGTTGCAGCTCGAAGGCGCCGTCATGGCCGATCCGGAGCTCCTTCGTCGCGTCCTGCACAACCTGTTGAACAACAGCCTGATGTACGTTCACCCCGAACGCTCCCCACAGATCGACGTGGTGGCGAGGACGCTGGAAGAGAAGATCGAGTTCTCCATCAGCGACAACGGCATCGGTATCGAGCCCCGGTTCGCCGAACGGATCTTCGAGCCCTGCCAGCGTCTGCACGGCCCGCAAAGCCAGTACTTGGGCAGCGGCATCGGCTTGTCGCTGGTCAGGGCGGTGATCGAGTCCCACGCGGGTACCCTTCGTCTCGACATCGACTATGACCAAGGTGCACGCTTCGTGTTCTGCCTCGACGCCGCTGAGGCAGTCACACTGAAGAACGCTGCATGAACGCCACGACGACCGGCCACCTTCTTCTAGGCTGAGTCTGCGCGGCAGAAGCCGCAGGGCGTCGATCACGCCCCGACACGCCCCCGACGCGCCCCCGACGCGCCCCCGACGCGCCCTGGGCCGATGCGTGGAGCGGATCGGTCCAATGACCGTGCGTTCAGCGGCGCTTCAGCCGCCACACCGATACTGTCGCGATCCGGCACGCGGTTCGCGTGGCGAATCGAGCGCATTCAACAGGACTCACCGTCATGACCGATCATCGAACCGGCGCCGTCCAGCGACTCGCCGTCGTCGCCCTGCTGGCACTGAGCCTTGCCGGGTGTGCAGCGACCACGCGTCAGCTGGATACCGAAGGCACCACCAACTACGACGACACCTACGGCTTTTCCGACAAGAACGAGATCGTCGACGTGCTCACCGAGAGCCTGGCCGCGTCCCGTCCGGTTGCCTCGGCGTCCGCGGCACCGATCGCCGTCATCTACGGGGTGGCCAACCGGACCTCGGAGCATATCGATACCTCCGGCATTACCGATGACATCCGCAACGCGCTGCTGCGAAGCGGTGACCTGCGGTTCGTGAGCCGACCGCAGCGCGACAACCTGACGCTGGAGGCGGACTACCAGTACGCCGGTTTCGTCGCCCCCGAGCAGCGCGTGGCCGAGGGCCGACAGGTGGGCGCCGACTACATCGTGTCCGGCACGCTGCGCTCGATCAGCAAGCGCCAGCCGTCGCAGTGGCGCCTGAACAAGAAGCGCTACACCTACTACAGCATGACGCTGGAGCTGACCGATCTGGAGAGCGGCGAGCTGGTGTGGGCCGACTCGGTCGAGCTGGCGCGCGAGTTGTCGCAGCCGATCCTGCGCTGGTAACGGGCCACCGCGCGACGAGCACGATCCGCCCATGACCGGCACCTCGATGCGCCGCTGGCCCGGCATTGCGCTGGCGCTGATCGCGCTCATCGCCGGTGGCTGTGCCACCTCCGGTGCGATCGTGCAGGCGCGCGGCGATTTCCGGGCCGGCGATCCCGATGCGGCGCTGGCGGTCCTGGCCACCGGCCGCATCGCCGAGCGCGATCGCCTGGTGGCGTTGATGGAAGGCGGGTTCATCGCCCATGCCAGCGGCCGCATCCACGACAGCATCCGGCTGCTGCGCGATGCGGCGCGCCTGGTCGACGAGCTGGACGCGGTGTTCGTGGGCGAGCAGGGCGGGGCGCTGCTGGTCAGCGATCGGGCCACGCGCTACCGCGGCGAGTACGCCGAGCGGCTGTGGATCCGCACCGTGCAGATGCTCAACCACCTGGTGCTCGGCGATTGGGAAGGCGCCTCGGTGGAAGCCCGCCAGGCGATCGAGGTGTTCGATCGCTACGCCGAGGCGCTGCAGGCGGACGTGTTCACCCGCACGCTGCTGGCGCGCGTGCTCCACGCGGTCGGTGAGCCGGGTGCCGCCGCGATCGAGTACGCACTGGCGTTCGAGCAATCGGGTGGCCAGGTCGGTGTGGCGGCGCTTGCCAGGAGCGCCGCTCGTGAGGCCGGGCGGCCCGATGACGTGGTGCGCTACGACAAGGCCTTGGAACGGGATGCCCGAGGCGTTGCCCGGCAGGTGCAGGCACGCACCGGAGACGGCTCGCTGCTGCTGATCGTGGCGAGCGGACAGGTGCCGAGAAAACGCGCCGGCAACCTGTTCATCGCACCGGATGCACGCATCTCGTTCCCCTATTACCCGAACTTTCCCGACATGGCGATCATCGATGGCATCCGGCTGGTGCTGGACGGCGAGCCGCTGCCGATCGATCCGATCGGCACGCGCCTGGGTCAGGTGGCCGAGGCATCGCTGGCGGCACGGGCCCGGCAGGTGGTCACGCGGCAGACGTTGCGGGTGGTCGCCAAGCAGGGACTGGGTGTTGCGGCCAGTCGCGAGGATCCGGCGCTCGGCCTGCTGGTCAACGCGCTGTTCTTCCTGCTCGAGGAGGCGGACACGCGCAGCTGGCGCACCCTGCCCGGGCAGTGGACACTGATCGAACGGGCCCTGCCGACCGGCAGACACCGTCTGGAGGTGTCGGCCGGTTCGAGCGGTCGGCGGGTGGTGATCGAGGATCTGCGCATCGATGCCGGCGCGACGTCCGTACTGGTGCTGGCGGATGGCCCCGAGGGGCTGCAGCGCATCACGCCGCGGGCAGCGCCGGCACCCGCTGCCACCCGGGTGTCCGAAGTGTCGCCCTGATCGACGACCGAATTCGCTGACGCACGCGCCGAGCCGGCTTGGCTCAGCTCTCTTCCTCGTCCAGAAACGAGGGCTGCTGTTCAGCTTCGCTGGCCTCGATCAGCTCCTCGGCCGATGGGCCCCCGGGACGCTCCAGGTTGTCCGGATCCAGGTGCGTGGCAGGCCCGCGATCGTCGTAGGCGGCCTCGAGCACCGACTCGCCCTGCGTGAGGGTCTGCGTGGACATCGCTCCGTCGGCGAAATCCAAGGTCTGCACCTCCGGCTCGGGATCCATCAGGCCGTCTGCCGCGGCCAGTTGCTCGGCTTGATCGCCGCGCGGACGCGGTGTGCTCGACAGGCCGGCCGCCGGATCGTCGTCTGCGCGATGGGCGACCGCGGTCTCGCCCTTGTCGGCGATCGGGATGGTCGGCTCGTTCAGCGCATCGTCGTCATCGACGATCGCCTCGGCGATGCGTTCCGCCTCGCGGCTCGGCTTGTCGGTCATGGGCATCTTCCGGATGGGGGCTGGGCACGGCAGTCGTGCACCCGGATTGTCGTCGCCTGCCATCGACAATGACCCGGATCGGCCAACCGGCTGCAACATCGACCGCCGGGCGGACGCATTCTTGCGAGCAGGCCCTGTCGAAAGCGGATCGAGGGGCGCCATTGAGGTTTTCACCCCGGCGGCCGATATTTGGGTTATAAATCCCAATCAAGCGATGGGCGTTGGTCGAATGATCGGCGCCGATCGCCCCTCGAATCCCCAACGGAGACGGTAACGATGCGACCGATGACCACCCTGGCCATGGCCCCGGCCCTACTCGCCGCACTGGCGCTCGGCGCCTGCAGTTCGGACGATGACACCCCCCCGGATCCGACCGGCACCAGCCAGGAGGCCCCGGGCACCGGCGAGCCGGAAGGGCCGCCGTCTAGCACCCCGGGCGGGGACACCAGCACGGTCGCCGGGTTGTGGAATGCCACCGAGGTGGTCACCGTGACCGACGGTGCCCAGAGCACCACCGGTGACGATGTCGCCTACGTGCAGATCAGCGCCGACGGGCTATGGACCGTGTACGACTACGATGCGGACATCGCCGGCAGCCCCGGGCAAGGCAACTGCTATCGCGTCATCGGGCCACGGACGCTGACGCCGGAGTCCGGCGACGAGTACAGCCTGGCCGGCGAAGAGGAGCCGCTGACGCTCGGCATCGATGCGGCCGGCGACACGCTGACGGTCGACTTCGGCGGCGAGCGAGCGGTGCAGCAGTGGCCGCGCACCGATGGCGAGGTCAGCGTCGAGGACTTCGACGAGTGCACCGCGGCGCCGGGCGTGACGGATCCAGGCCCCGGCGACCGTTGAGCCGGGGGGGAGGCGTCGGCACGGAGCCGTCGCCACCGCCCGATCAGCTCTTGACCCGGACGTAGGTGCCGGGCGCATCGCACAGCGCCTCGAGCTCGCCATCGCCGGGTCGGCGCGCCGCGACCTGCTTGCCGGACAGCGGGCTCAGCCAGCGGTCCCAGTCTTCCCACCAGGAACCGGGGTGCTCGTCGGCACCATCCATCCAGGCTTGCAGTTCCAGCGGGGCGTCCTCGTTGATCCAGTGCTGGTACTTCTTGGCCGACGGCGGGTTGATCACGCCGGCGATGTGGCCGGATCCTGCGAGCACGAAGCGCACCGGCCCGCCGTACAGGCCGGTGGACTTGAACACCGAAGGGTAGGGGGCGATGTGGTCGTCCTTGGCCGCCTGCAGGTACACCGGGATATCGATGGTGCCCAGGTCGATCGGCACACCGTCCAGCGTGATGCCGCCCGGCTTGGCCAGGTTGTTCTCCACGTACATCTGCTTCAGGTAGAACAGGTGGGTCTCGCGCGGCATGCGCGTGGCGTCCGCGTTCCAATAGAGCAGGTCGAACTTCAGCGGCTCCTTGCCCAGCAGGTAGTTGTCGATGTAGAACGACCAGATCAGGTCCCGAGCGCGCAGCAGGTTGAAGGTCTGCGCCATGTCGCGCCCTTCCAGGAAGCCCGAGTCCTTCATGCGGTGCTGCAGGTTGTCCAGCTGCACATCGTCGGCGAACAGCTTCAGGTCGCCGGCCTCCGAGAAGTCCGCCTGGGAGGCGAAGAAGGTTGCCGCCTTGACGCGTTCGTCGCCGCGCGCCTTCATCCAAGAAAGCGTCGCCGACAGCAGGGTGCCGCCGATGCAGTAGCCGATCATGCTGACCTCGCCGGTCGCCGGGTCCCGACCGGTCGCCCGGTTGACCGCATCCAGGGTGTCCAGGATGCCCTGGCGCATGTAGTCCTCGAAGGTGCGCGCGCCCAGCTCGCCGTCCGGGTTGACCCAGGAGATCACGAACACGGTGTAGCCCTGTGACACCGCCCAGGCGATGAAGCTGTTCTTGGGCTGCAGGTCGAGGATGTAGAACTTGTTGATCCACGGCGGCACGATCACCAGCGGGCGCTCATGCACCTTCTTGGTGCTCGGGCTGTACTGGAGCAGCTCGACCAGCTCGTTGCGCCAGACCACCTTGCCCGGCGTGGTGGCGATGTTCTCGCCCAGATGGAAGGCATCCGGATCGTTCATCAGGATCTTGAGCTGCCCGGTGTCCGGATCCAGGTCGCGCTGCAGGTTCTTCATGCCCTGCACCAGGCTCTGCCCGCCGGAATCGACGATGCGCTGCAGCACCTCGGGGTTGGTGAGCAGGAAGTTGCTGGGGGAGAAGGCGTCGGCCAGCAGGCGGGTGTGGAACACCAGCTTGTCGTGATCGCCCTGGCTCAGCCCCTCGATGGAGGCCATGGTGTCGACCAGCCAGCGCGAGGTGATCAGGTAGGAGCTGCGGATGTAGTCGAAGGTGGGGTGCTCGGCCCAGGACTCGTCGCGGAAGCGCTTGTCCTTGCCCGTCTCCTTGGCCGGGTCGCTCCTTTCCTGCTGCGCGCGAGCCTCCAGCTCGCGCGTGGCGGTCGATTGCCACAGCGTCATGTGTTCCTGCCACAGCGCATAGTTCGAGCTGATCAGCTTCTGCGGATCGATGGCGAGCTTCTCGCCTGCGGCCAGGAAGGCCGGACCGACGTTCATCGGGTCCATCTCGCGCTGCATCGGCGCCATGGACTCGGTCAGCATTCGCTGCGACTGCGCGAACAGCTCGTTCATCGCACTGGCCTGCTGCGTGAACAGCTCGCCGGCGGTGCGACCGAACTCGGCGAAGGCGGCGCCCGGCGAATCGTCGGACGCGGCGCCGTCCGATTCGTCCGAGGCCTTCGGTCCGGACTTGCGGGTGTCATTCATGGGTTCAGCTGTCCTGGTCGGCACGGCCGGATGGCGTACCCGGATCGTCGTCGGTTCGCGCGGCTGCCGCATCGGTGGCATCGGCATCGGTACCGGCCTGCGTGTCGGTGCCGGTATCCGTATCGGACGTTTCAGCGGAAGCGGACGGTGTGCCCTTTCGGAAGATCGACTCCCAAACGCTCAGGTTCTGCTTCATCAACCCCTGCATCGCATCCACGGGACCGCTGCTCAGCACGCTCGCCATCTGCTTCTGGAAGGTGCTCTGCTGCGCAGTGAAGGTCTGCACGCTCTGCTGCAGGTAGTCGCCCATCATGTGCTGCATGGGGTTGCCGTAGAAGCGGATCAGCTGGGTGAGCAGTACCTGAGGCAACAGCGGATCGCCGGACTGTTCCTGCTCGACGATGACCTGCAACAGCAACGCACGCGTGATGTCCGCATCGGTGGTGTCGTCGACGATGCGCACGTCCACACCGGACACGATCAGCTCGCGAATGTCCGACAGCGTCACGTGACGGCTCTTGACCGTGTCGTACAGGCGCCGGTTTGCGTACTTCTTGATCAGTCGGGGCGAACTCATCGATCCTCTGGCTCGGCGAACGGGGGAGGCCGTCCGGTCGTCACGAGTGCAGCGGGAATCGCGTCGTACCGGTCGGACGGATGGTACGGGTCGGAACGCCCCCGCGCAGCCGTGATCCAGGGATCACGGCTGCGCGGAGACGGTTCCCGCATCAGCCCTTGCGGGTGGATGCGGTCCCGGCGCGGGGCTTGCCCGCGTTGCCACCCTTGCCGGTCGCCTGCTTGCCGGCGGCGCGCTTCGTGGCTGCGGCGGACTTGCCCGCGGCCTTGCCGGCAATCTTGCCGGTTGCCTTGCTGGCAGTCCTGGCCGTGGCCTTGCTGGCCGTCTTGCCCGCGGCTTTGCTGGCGGTCTTGCCGGCGGCCTTGCTGGCGGTCTTGCCCTCGGCCTTGCTCGTGGCCTTGCTGGCGGTCTTGCTCGTGGCCTTGCTGGCGGTCTTGCTCGTGGCCTTGCTGGCCGTCTTGCCGGTCGCCTTGCTGGCGGTCTTGCTGGCGATCCCGGGCTCGCTGGCCGGTGTCGAAGCCCTGGTGGTCGTGGCTGCCGATTTTTCGGCTGTCGGCTCGGTAGCAGCGACACGAGGGGTGTGCTCGACGGGTGCATCGTCCCGATGAACGGTCTTCGCAGCGACCGTGGGCCTGCCGCCGGCCATCGATTCGTCGCTGGCCGCATCGGCGGCGGCAACGGCGTGCGAGACGGCCCTGTCGGCCGTGTTCGCCGCCAGGGAAGGGGTGCTCATCGTCAGGTCGCGCATCTCGCCGACGATATCGGCGTACTCGCCGGCACGCTCGCGCGCCTTGCTCACGAGGGTGCGGGCGTCGGCGCTCTGCTGCGCGAGCATCTCGCGCGCATCGGTGTGCGCGACCGGCAGGCGCATCTGCGCGAGCGTGAAATCGATGATGTCGCCCATGAGGGCGTAGTTCTGGCGCGTCAGCCGTGCGAACGTGCTGCCGGCGGCGCGGGAAAAGGCACGTGCCTGTGCGCTCTGCTGCTCGCCGATCCGGGCAGCGCGTCGGGTGTTTTCTTCGAGATCCATGCGGGAGTGCTCCTTGGCCGGTTCGTGAGTGAGGGGTCCCCGCGTCACCGGCAAGGTGACGCGGGGAAGAACGCGCTTTCGTGATCCGGCACGACGTGCGTGCCGGAGTCGAAAGGTCCTAGTCGGCCTTGATGGTGGAGGCGGCGTAGTTGGTGACGGCCTTCATGTCGCGGGCAGCCTCTTCCGATGCGTTCTTCATCTCGTCCGAAACGCTCTTCATGGTGGCGGTGGCCTCCTCGGAAACGCTCTTGGCGCGCTCGCCGAAGCTGTTGGCGATCTCGGCGTACTCGTTGGCGCGGACGGACATCTTCTCGTTGAACGCCGACACTTCAGCCATCTGCGTGTTGGCGATGTCGCTCATCTCGCCACCGGCGACCGGCAGACGGGCCTGCTTGAGCGTGTACTCGACCAGGTCGCCCATGACCGCGTAGTTCTTGCGGACGACGCTGTCCATGGTCTCGACGGCGAGCGCACCGAACAGGCGCATCGGCTCGAAGGCGCGGGCCTGCAGGTCGGTGGCCTTCTTCATCTGGTCGTTCATGGTGGCGGTCGCTTCGTTGATGGAAGCGTTGGCCTTGTTCTTGGCAGCGGTAGCGTTGGTCATGGGGTGTGTTCCTGTGGTGCGTAGGGTGAAGGGCATGTCTTGTTGCAGTGCATCATAGAGACGGTGATGTTGCGGTGCAAGAGGAATTGTTCGTATCACGAGAACTGTTTCGCAATGTCATGAACGAGAAAAGGCCCCGCAGCGTTTGCCATGGGGCCTTCTTCCCGCATCGAGAGCCGTTTACCGAATCTGTTGCGGTGCAACAGCCCCGATTCGGAAACAGCCGGCGATCACGCCCGGCATCAGTCGCGCGCCACGCACATGGCGATGCCCATGCCGCCGCCGATGCACAGCGTGGCCAGGCCCTTCTTCGCGTCGCGTCGCACCATCTCGTGCAGCAGCGTCACCAGGATGCGTGCACCCGAGGCGCCGATCGGGTGGCCGAGCGCGATCGCACCACCGTTCACGTTGACCTTCTCGACATCCCAGCCCAGCTCCTTGTTGACCGCACAGGCCTGGGCGGCGAACGCCTCGTTGGCCTCGATCAGGTCCAGCTCGTCCGCGCTCCAGCCGGCCTTCTCCAGGGCCGCCCGGCTGGCCGGGATCGGGCCGGAACCCATGATCTCCGGATCGACCCCCACCGTGGCCCAGGAGACGATGCGCGCGATCGGTGCGCAGCCACGCTTCGCCGCCTCGTCGGCGGTCATCAGCACCAGGGCTGCCGCGCCGTCGTTCAGGCCCGAGGCGTTGCCGGCGGTGACCGAGCCGTCCTTGGAGAAGGCGGCGCGCAGCTTGCCGAGCGTCTCGGTGGTGGTGCCGTGCTTGGGGTACTCGTCGGTGTCGACGACCTGCTCGCCCTTGCGGGTGGTGATCGTCACCGGGGTGATCTCGTCGGCGAATCGCCCGGCCTGCTGGGCCGCCTCGGCCTTCTGCTGCGAGGCGGCGGCCAGCGCGTCCTGCGCATCGCGATCGATCTGCCACTTGCCGGCCACGTTCTCGGCCGTGGTGCCCATGTGGTAGCCGTGGAAGGCGTCCCACAGGCCGTCCTTGATCATGGTGTCGACGAACTGCATGTCGCCCATCTTCTTGCCGTTGCGCAGGTTGGCGCAGTGCGGCGACAGGCTCATGTTCTCCTGACCGCCGACCACCACGACGTCGCTGTCGCCCGCCTTGATCGCCTGCATGCCCATGGCCACGGTGCGCAGGCCCGACCCGCACACCTGATTGATCGTCACCGCGGTGCGCTCGGCCGGGATGCCGGCCGCCATGGCGGCCTGGCGGGCCGGATTCTGACCGGTGCCGCCGGTCAGCACCTGACCGAAGATCACGTCCGAGACATCGCCGGCCGGCACGCCGCTCTTCTCCAGGGCCGCACGGATCACCTGTGCGCCCAGTTCGCTGGCGGGCACGCTGGCGAGGGCGCCGAGAAAGCTGCCGATCGGGGTGCGGGTGGCGGCGGTGATGACGATGTCGGTCATGGAGGCTCCGGATGGGGGGGGGGGCCGCGACGGGCGGCGGGCTGCCCATTGTCCACGCTTCATCCGCCGATCGCTTCCTGGAGGGCAGAGATGTCACGACGCTGTGCGAGGACCGATGAACGTGAGACAGTTCGCGACATGAAACGGTGTCGTGACATTTGGTCACGACGCGTCACTTGGCCGCGCGGAACGGTCCGCGCACCGAATACGGAGAACACGACATGGCAAGACTGGCAGTGGTGACCGGCGGCACCCGCGGCATCGGCGCGGCGATCGCCGCCTCCTTGAAGGAGCGGGGCTACGTGGTGGCGGCGACCTACGCCGGCAACGAGGAGCGCGCCAAGGGCTTCGCCGACGAGACCGGCATTCCGGTGTTCAAGTTCGACGTGGCCGACTTCGAGGCCTGCAAGGCCGGTATCGCCAGCATCGTTTCCCAGCTCGGTCAGGAAGTGGACGTGCTGGTCAACAACGCCGGCATCACCCGCGACGGCACCATGCACCGCATGTCCCCGTCCGACTGGCAGGCGGTCATCGACACCAACCTGGGCGGTTGCTACAACATGTGCGCCTGCGTGATCGAGGGCATGCGCAGCCGCAGCTTCGGCCGCATCGTCAACGTCGGCTCGATCAACGGTCAGGCCGGCCAGTACGGCCAGGTCAACTACGCCGCCGCCAAGTCCGGCATTCACGGCTTCACCAAGGCGCTGGCCCAGGAGGGGGCGGCCAAGGGCATCACCGTGAACGCCATCGCCCCGGGCTACGTGGACACCGACATGGTGCGCGCGGTGCCGCCGAACGTGCTCGAGAAGATCATCTCGCGCATCCCGGTCGGCCGACTGGGCAAGGCCGACGACATCGCCCGCAGCGTGGCTTTCCTGGTGGCCGACGATGCGGACTTCATCACCGGCTCGACGCTGTCGGTGAACGGCGGGCAGCACATGTACTGAGGGCCTGCCGGCCCGCAGGTCCGCGGCAGGAGGCGTCCTCCTGCCGCGGAGTGCACCGCGATTCCCGGCCTATTCCATGCACCAGCCGTGGGTCACCAGCATCGACTGACCGGTCAGCGCGTTGGTCGGGAACGCGGCGAACAGGTGGGCGATATCGGCCACGTCCTGCACGGTGGTGAACTCCTGGTCCACGGTCTTGCCGAGCATGATCGTGTTGATCACCTCGTCCTCCGAGATGCCCAGCGACTTCGCCTGCTCGGGAATCTGCTTCTCCACCAGCGGCGTCTTCACGAAGCCGGGGCAGATCACGTTGGCCCGCACGCCGTGCTCGGCTCCCTCCTTGGCGATGACCCGGCACAGCCCCAGCAGCCCGTGCTTGGCGGTGACGTAGGCGGCCTTCAGCGCCGAGGCCTCCTTGGAGTGCACCGAGCCCATCAGGATCACGCTACCCGAGCCTTGCGCGTACATGTGCGGCAGGCAGGCCTTGGTGGTCAGGAAGGCGCCGTCCAGGTGGATCGCCAGCATCTTCTTCCAGTCGGCGAACGGGTAGTCCTGCAGCGGGTGCACGATCTGGATGCCGGCATTGGAGACCAGCACGTCGATGCGGCCCCAGCGATCGACCACCTGCTGGGTGCCGGCGTCGACCGCGGCCTCGTCGGTGACGTCCATCTCCACCCCGATCGCCTCGCCGGGCAGCTCGGCGCTCAGGCGGGCGGCGGTGGCCTCGGCGGCGTCCAGGCGCAGGTCGGCGATGGCCACCTTGGCCCCGTCGGCCAGGTAGCGCCGGGCGATGTCCTCGCCGATGCCGCGCGCGGCGCCGGTGATGATGCAGACCTTGTCGTTGAGTGTCATGGCGTGGGATGGCTCGCGGTTGTCAGCGCGCGACGATACCCGCATTCCTGCGCGGCCCGTCGGCAAGCTGGCAAACTCGCCGGATGCCTCGATTGCCCGCTGCCCGATCGTCCGCGGACGCGATCGTGCGAGCTGCCCCGCCGCTGACCGGCATCACGCTGATGGCGCTGGCCACGCTGATCTTCGCCGTCCAGGACGCCACCACCAAGACGCTGACCGTCACCCTGCCGGTCGGGCAGATCGTGTTCGTGCGCTTCGCCGCCTTCTTCCTGTTCGCCTTGCTGTTCGCCCACCGCGGCGACGGCATCCGCGTCGCGGCACGCTCGGCGGCACCCGCTCGACAGGTGGTGCGCTGCCTGCTGATGTGCAGCGAGATCGCGCTGTTCGTGTTCGCGCTGCGCATTCTGGGGCTGGCCGAGATCCATGCCCTGTTCAGCTGCTTTCCGCTGATCGTGGCCGCGCTGTCGGTGCCGATGCTCGGCGAGCGGGTCGGCTGGCGGCGCTGGCTGGCGGTGATCGTCGGGCTGATCGGCACGCTGCTGATCCTGCGCCCCGGCAGCGCGGTGTTCGACCCCTACGCGCTGATTCCGCTGGTGTGCGCGGTGATCTACGCGCTGTACAACCTGCTGACCCGGCAGGTGTCGCGCCACGACCGGTTCAGCACCTCGTTGCTGTACTTCGGGGCGGTGGGCATGTTGGCATCCCTGCCGTTCGCGCTGCTGGGCTGGCAGGCGCCCACATCGCACGAGTGGTTGTTCCTGGGTGCGCTGTGCCTGACCTCGATCAGTGCCCACCTGATGCTGATCAAGGCGCTGGAGCTGACCGAGGCGGTCGTGCTGCAGCCCTTCCACTACCTGATCCTGCCGTGGGCGATGCTGATCGGGGTATTCGTGTACGGGGAGCGTCTCGATGCGGCCACGCTGGCAGGCGCGGCGATCGTCGTCGGCAGCGGTGTCTATGTCGCCTGGCGCGAGTACCGGGGAAGCCGCCTGTCAAGCAGAGCCTAGACCGGTAGCGGCCCGCTGCCCTTGATCTCCTCCATGACCACGTAGGTATGGGTTTCACGCACCCCCGGCAGCGCCAGCAGGCTGGCCGACAGGAAGCGGCGGTAGGCGTCCATGTCGGCCACCCGGGTCTTGAGCAGGTAGTCGAAGCCACCGGCCACCATGTGGCATTCGAGCACGTCGTCGGCCTCGCGGGCCGCCCGGGCGAAGGTCTCGAACACATCGGTGGTGGTGCGATCGAGCTTCACTTCCACGAACACCAGCAGGCCGCGACCCAGCGCGCTCGGTGACACCTTGGCCGCGTAGCCCTCGATGATGCCGTCGCGCTGCAGGCGCCGCAGGCGCTCCGAGGTGGCGTTGGGCGACAGGTCGATGCGTTCGGCGATCGCGGTGACCGGCAAGCGCCCTTCACGCTGCAGCAGGTGCAGCAGGCGTCGATCGTAGCGATCCAGCTCCATCGGTGCGTTCGGTCGGTGTCGGCGGTGGGCCGCAGCGTAGCGCGGCGTGGCGATTCCCGGGCTTCAAGGGGGGCACGGCGAATCCTGTAAAGAGGTGCCCGTCGCATCGTCCGGACGAGTAAATGGCGCGGCGGGCGACGGGGCCGGACGTTGAAGATGCACCGTGACGACCTTCTTGCAACTCACTCGCAGAGGTATTCGATGGACGACACCGCAGGCAACGCCACCCCCGACATCCCCGCCCAGTCCCAGGAGGGCATGCCGGCCGACGAGCACGCCATGACGCCGGCACCGGACTACGCACCGCGTCATCCCGGGTCCGACAGGCTCAAGGGCAAGGTGGCGCTGATCACCGGCGGCGACAGCGGTATCGGACGTGCGGTGGCCGCGTTGTTCGCCCGCGAAGGGGCGCACGTGGCGATCTCCTACCTGGACGAGACCGAGGATGCGAACGAGACCCGGCGCATCGTGGAGGAGGACGAGAAGGGTCAGGCACTGCTGCTGCCCGGCGACATCGGCGACAAGCAGCATGCCACCGACATCGTGAACAAGACCGTCGAGCACTTCGGCAAGCTGGACATCCTGGTCAACAACGCGGCCATGCAGTATTGGGCCACCGACCTGCGCGAGATCGAGGAGAGCGCGCTGCGACGCACCTTCGACTCCAACGTCATGGGCTATTTCTTCGTCACCCAGGCAGCGCTTGATCATCTGGACAACGGCGCGGCGATCGTCAATACCGCCTCGGTCAACGCCTTCATGGGCATGGGCGAGCTGGTGGACTATTCGTCCACGCGCGGCGCCATCGTCGCGTTCTCGCGCTCGCTGGCCAAGCAGCTGATGCCCAAGGGCATCCGCGTGAACACCGTTGCGCCCGGCCCGATCTGGACACCGTTCATTCCCGGCACGATGCCGGCCGAAGGGGTCGAGGACTTCGGCAGCCAGGCACCGATGGGCCGCGCTGGCCAGCCGTGGGAGGTGGCCACCAGCTTCCTGTTCCTGGCGTGCAGCGACGGCAACTACATGACCGGGCAGACCCTGCACCCGAACGGCGGCATCATCGTCGGCGGCTGACCGATCGGCCTGACCGATCGGCCTGACTGATCGGCCTGACCGATCGGCCTGACCGATCGACTTGGGTTCGGCTCGGCCGGCGAGGCGCTCCAGGCCGGGCCGTATGGCGCAGAAGACCGCGACACGTGTAGCGCCGTTGCCAGCCCACGGTGCATGCCGTGAGTGGCGAGGGTATCGCTGCCCGAGCTGACGAAGTCTCGCTGGACTGCCAGGATCCGAGCCGGACGGAGCACTCAGTCCAGCGCAACCTGCGTCCACCGCCCCTGCGTGGCCGATCGCCGGCAGGCATCCACCACCTGGCTGACCGCCAGGCCATCGGCGAAGCTTGGCCAGCGCGACTCGCCGGCATGGATGGCCGCCAGGAAGTCGCGCGCCTCGATGATCAGCTGGTCCTGATAGCCGGTACCGTGCCCGGGGCCTTCGCAGAACGCGGCGTACCGACCGTGGTGCTCGTTGGTCAGGATCTTCCGAAAGCCTGCGATCGCCTCGTTGTCGCTGCGCTGGTACAGCCACAGCGCGTTCTGATCCTCTTGATCGAAGCGGATCGCCCCATCGGTGCCGTTGATCTCGTAGGCGTACCCCATCTTGCGCCCGGTGGCGATGCGGCTGACGTGCAGGTGGCCCATGGTGCCGCGCGAGAAGCGCACCAGCGCGTGCGCATGGTCATCGTTGGTCACCGCCTGCGGCCCGTCGTGCCCGGGCCGCGCGCGGTGCACCGTTTCCACGTCGGCCAGTACCGAGCGGATCGGCCCCACCAGCCCCAGCACCGCGTTGATGATGTGCGGCGCCAGGTCCCCCAGCGTGCCGTTCGCCTCCCCTCGGGTTCGCCAGCTGGACGGTGCGTCCGGATCGGCCAGGAAGTCCTCGGTGTGCTCGGCGCGCACCCAGGTCGGCTCGCCGATCACACCGTCGCCGATCAGCTTGCGGGCGAAGGCGGTGGCCGGTGTGCGGATGTAGTTGAAGCCCAGCATGGTGATGGCGTTGGCCCGCTCGGCAGCCTCATGCATGGCGATGGCATCGGCCAGCGACGCACCGAGCGGCTTCTCGCACAGCACCGGCTTGGCGGCGGCGATGGCCGCCAGCGCGATCTCGCGGTGCGTGCCCTGCGGCGAGGCGATGATCACCGCGTCCACCTCGGGGTCATCGACCAAGGTGCGCCAGTGGTGGGTGTGGCGCTGAAAACCCAGTGCGCGGGCCGCCCGTGCGGCGCTCTCGGGGTTCGATGTCGCGATCAGCTCGCACACCGGGCGCAGCGGCGTGTCGAACACCGCGCCCACCGCCTGCATGGCCACCGCGTGGCGCTTGCCCATGTAGCCGGCGCCGACCAGTCCGATCCGGATCGCTTGCGTCATGCCGTCGGGTCTCGTTCGCTCGAAGAGGGGGGATGATGCAGCAGTCGAATGCGTGACGTGCGAGCGCGGCGAGCCGCGCGATGAACCGCTGGCAGGCGTGCCGAGCACGCTGCTCGAGGGGCGATCCGGCGGCTGATCACGGCCGATCACCGGTCAGCGCCTCGCGCCGATAGCCCAGCGCGATGCACAGCGACTGCGCCAGGCACAGGCTGGCGTTCAGCGAGCGGAACGAGCGCACCTCGGCATCCTGCACCGCGAACACCACCTGGGCATCGATCGCACCCGGCGCATCGCCGCGGTCGGTGAGCAGGATCACCGGAGAGCCGGCGGCCAACGCGCCGGCGATGACCGCCTGCACCTCCGGGGCGTAGGGGTTGAAGGTGATCGCCACCAGCACGTCGTCATCTCGCAGGGCGCGCACCTGGCTGTCCTGCATCATGCCCAGCCCGTCGATGGCGCGGCAGTCCACGCCGATGTGCGACAGCGCGTAGTTCACGTACATGGCGACCGGGAAGGCGCGCCGGATGCCGCAGACGTGGACCGTGCGCGCCGCCTCCAGCAGGTCCACCGCCCGGATCAGCTGGGCCGGGTCGATGTGGGTGCGAAGCTGCTGCAGCGACAGCAGGTTCGCCTCGGTGAATTCGTCCAGCAACTGCGGCGGGGTGACCGCGTCGTTGTCGCCCAGCGTCTGTTGCAGCTGGCGAATGCGCACGCCGTAGTCCGCACCGGCACCGGCGAAGTGTTCGTGCACGTGCTGCTTGTACAGACGCTGCAGTTCCGAGAAGCCGCCGAAACCGAAATGGTGGGCGAAGCGCACCAGCGTCGAGGGGTGGCTGCCGGCCCGTTCGGCGATCTGCGCCAGCGTGTCCACCGCGATCGACTGCGGGTGGCTCGCCACGTATCGGCCGACATCCTGCAGACGCGGGCTCAACGAGGCGTGTTCGCGGGCCAGCCGCTGCCCCATCGCTTCGAGCGTGTCGGGCGGCGCGTCCGGGGCTGACGCGGGGCCGGGCGCTGGCGGGGTGTCGGAGTCGCTCACGCGGCGGACGGTAGCGTGGAATGCTTGTTCCACGCAATGCGCATCTCGCGCTTGCGTTGGAACAGGCGTTCCAATACGCTCTGTGGCACATGACCTGTGCCACCCCTCAGCTCGACCTGATCTGCCTCGGCCGCGCCGGGGTGGACTTCTATGCCGAGCAGATCGGCAGCCGCCTGGAAGAGGTGGCCAGCTTCGCCAAGTACATCGGTGGCTCCAGCACCAACATCGCCTGCTGCAGCGCACGGCTTGGCCTGAAGACCGGGCTGATCACGCGCGTGGGCGACGAGCACATGGGGCGCTTCATCCGCGAGCAGTTGCAACGCGAGGGCGTCGATACCACCGGCGTGATCACCGACCCGGACCGGCTGAGCGCCTTGGTGGTGCTCGGGATCGAGGACCGGGACACGTTCCCGCTGATCTTCTTTCGCGAGGACTGCGCCGACCTGGCGATCCAGCCGGACGACCTGGACGCGGACTGGATCGCCTCGGCGCGCGCGCTGCTGATCACCGGTACCCACCTGTCGCAGCCGGGCGTGCACGCGGCCTCCCTGGCCGCGCTGGACATCGCGCGCGATCGCGGCCTGAGGACCGTCATCGACATCGATTACCGCCCGGTGCTGTGGGGCCTGACCGGCAAGGGCGACGGCCAGACGCGCTTCATCGCCGACGATGGCGTCAGCGCGCACCTGCAAGGCGTGCTGGAGCGCTTCGATCTGGTGATCGGCACCGAGGAGGAGATCCATATCGCGGGAGCCAGCACCGACACCCTGCAGGCGCTGCGCACGGTGCGCGCGTGCACCGCGGCAACCATCGTGCTCAAGCGCGGCCCGCTGGGGGCGAGCGTGTTCGAGGGTGCCATTCCCGAGGCGCTGGACGCGGGCGTGACGGTGCCCGGCGTCACGGTCGAGGTCATGAACGTGCTGGGCGCAGGCGATGCCTTCGCCTCCGGCTTCCTGTCCGGCTGGTTGCAGGGCGCCTCGTGGCAGCGCTGCCTGAGCCGGGCCAATGCCAGCGGTGCGCTGGTGGTCTCGCGTCACGGCTGCACGCCGGCCATGCCCAGCGCCGAGGAACTGGACTGGTACCTGGACAACGCCGCCGACATCGCAAGACCGGATACCCACCCCGAGCTGAACTACCTGCACCGGGTCACCACGCGTGCCGGACGGTGGCCGGCGCTGTCGGTGCTGGCGTTCGATCACCGGGCCCAGTTCGAGGAGATGGCGGATGCCTGCGGCGCGGCGCGCGATCGCCTGCCGGCGCTGAAGTCGTTGCTGCTGGATGCCGCGCTCGATGTCATCGAACGGCGCGAGCTGCACGGGGTTGCCGGCATCCTGTGCGACGACCTGATCGGTGCGGACACCCTGGCGCGGGCCACCGGGCGGCCCCTGCCGCTGTGGATCGGCCGACCGGTCGAGCTGCCGCGTTCGCGTCCGCTGGCGTTCGAACGCGGGCAGGACGTCGGCACGCTGATTCGCGGCTGGCCGCGCGATCACGTGGTCAAGTGCCTGGCGTTCTACAGCGCCGCCGACGAGGCCGGCCTGCGCGATGCGCAGGAGGCTCGCCTGGTGGAGCTGTGGCAGGCGGTGTGCGCCACCGGGCACGAGCTGCTGCTGGAAATCATTCCGCCCGACGAGGCGTTGCCGGCGGGCGAGTCGGTGCGGCGCTCGATGGAGCGGGTGTTCGAGCTCGGCGTGCGTCCCGACTGGTGGAAGGTGCCGTGCGTGCCACGCGAGGCGGCCGAACGGTTGGATGCGCTGATAGCTGCGCGCACGCCGCATTGCCGCGGCATCGTGGTGCTGGGCCTGGATGCGCCGATCGACGAGCTGGCCAGCGGCTTTCGCGCCTTCGACGGCCTCGCCACGGTGAAGGGCTTCGCGGTCGGGCGCAGCATCTTCGGCGCCCCGGCGCGCCGCTGGTTGAGCGGCACGATCGACGATGCGGCGCTGGTGCACGAGGTGGCGAGCAACTTCGAGCGGGTCATCGATGCGTGGCACATCTCACCCGAAACCAGCCGGGACCAGGCGACATGAGCAAGCAGACCCATCGACTGACGATGGCCCAGGCGCTGGTGCAGCACCTGGTGGTGCAGCGCACCGAGATCGACGGGCGCCGCGAGCCGCTGTTCGCCGGGTTGTGGGCGATCTTCGGTCATGGCAACGTACCGGCGTTGGGCGAGGCGCTGCACGCGCACCGGGCATCGCTGCCGACCTGGCGCGGCCAGAACGAGCAGTCGATGGTGCACATCGCCAGCGCCTACGCCAAGCAGATGCGGCGGCGGCGCATGATGGCGGTCACCAGCTCGGTCGGTCCGGGCGCCAGCAACCTGCTCACCGGCGCCGCGACCGCCTACGTGAACCGCCTGCCGGTGCTGCTGCTGCCCGGGGACACGCTGGCCTCCCGTGCCGGCGCACCGGTGCTGCAAGAGGTGGAGCGCCCGGACGATGGCACGCTCAACGTCAACGACTGCTTTCGTCCGGTGTCGAACTGGTTCGATCGGCTGCAGCGGCCCGAGCAGCTGATCACCTCGCTGCCGCGCGCGATCTCGGTGCTCACCGATCCGGAGCTGGCAGGTCCTGCCACCCTGTGCCTGCCGCAGGACGTGCAGGCCGAGACCTTCGACTACCCCGACTGGTTCTTCGAGCCGGTGGTGCACCGCCTGGTGCGCACCGGAGCCGATGCGCGCACGCTGGACGAGGTGGCCGCACGGCTTCGAAGTGCCCGCCGCCCGGTGATCGTCGCCGGTGGCGGCGTGCACTATTCCTTCGCCTGCCAGGCGCTGCAGGACTTCGCCCAGGCGCACGGCATCCCGGTGGTGGAGACCTCGGCCGGCAAGGGCGCGTTGCCGGCCGGTCACGCGTTGAATGCGGGCGGGGTCGGGGTGGTCGGTGCGTCGTCCGCCAACGCCATCGTGCAGGCCAGCGACCTGGTCATCGCCATCGGCACGCGGCTGTCGGACTTCACCACCGGCTCGCGCTCGGTGCTGTCCACGGTGCGGGTGCCGCAGATCAACATCAACGTCGCCCAGCTGGATGCGCACAAGCACGCCGCCATCGCGCTCAGGAGCGATGCACGGCGCGCGTTGGAGGAACTGTCGCCACGGCTGCAAGGCTGGTCCGCCGATGCTGCGCACCGCGAGGCGCTGGTCGGACTGAAGCAGCAATGGCAGGATCTGGTCGACACCGCGTTGCAGGGCAGCGGGCAGAACCGGCCGTCCGATGCGCAGGTCACCGACGTGCTGAACCGGCACGCGGACCAGAGCCGGGATGTGCTGGTGGTGGCCGCAGGCTCCATGCCGGCCGAAGGGGTGAAGCTGTGGGGCTGCGAGCACTCGCGCGGCTACCACGCCGAGTACGGCTTCTCGTGCATGGGCTACGAGCTGGCCGGCGGCATCGGCGTGAAGATGGCCGAGCGCGAGCTGGGTGGCGAGGCCGAGGTATTCGTGGTGGTGGGCGATGGCTCCTACCTGATGATGAATTCCGAGATACTGACCTCGGTGGCGCTGGGCCAGAAGCTGGTGATCCTGGTGCTCGACAACCGCGGCTTCGGTTGCATCAACCGCCTGCAGGGCGCCAGCGGGCAAGCGCCGTTCAACAACCTGCTCGACGATGGCACGGCGGTCGATCAGCCGTACCCGAAGGTCGATTTCGCCGCTCACGCAGCCGCCTTGGGCGCCGCCGCCGAGCAGGTCGATTCGCTGGACGGGCTGACCTCGGCGCTGCAGCGTGCGCGCGCCTCCGAGCGCACCTATTGCATCGCCATCGACACCAACGCGGTGGACGCAACCGGCGGCGGCAGCTGGTGGCAGGTCGGCATTCCCGAGGTGTCGGTGCGCGAGTCGGTCACCGAGGCGCGGCGCGACTGGCAGGATGCGCACCGCGACGAGCAGGCGTTCTGATGGACCTGCTGTCGACACTCGCGCGGGCCGCTCCCGGCCAGGACATCGACGTGCTGACGTTGGGGCGCGTCGGGCTGGACCTGTACGCCCGCGAGCACGACACCGACTTCACCGAGGTCACAGGCTTCGACAAGCACGTCGGCGGCTCGCCGGGGCTGATCGCGATCGGGGCGGCCAAGCTCGGCAAGCGCGCCGCCATCCTGACCCGGGTCTCGGACGACATGGTCGGGCGCTACGTGGTGCAGCGGCTGCGCAGCGGCGGGGTGATCACCGATGGCGTGGCGCTGGATGCCAGCGGCACGCGCACCACGCTGGCGTTGACCGAGATGCGTGCCGATGGCTGCCAGGTGGTGATCTATCGCAACGATGCGGCCGATCTTGCGTTGTGCGAGGCGGACATCGATGCATCGCTGGTGCGCCGTGCGCGCGTGCTGCTGATCTCCGGCACCGCGCTGTCGCGCGAGCCGTCACGCGCAGCGGCGCAGCGCGCCATGGCCATCGCCGGCGCCGCCGGCATCCCGATCGCGCTGGACCTGGACTATCGCGCCTATACCTGGGCGTCGGTCGATGAGGCAGGCTCCGTGTATCGCACGGCGGCGGCCGGTGCGTCGATCCTGATCGGCAATCGCGAGGAGTTCGCGGTGCTGGGCGTGCCCGACAACGCCTCGGCGGCCGAGGTGGCGCAAGCCTGCCCGAGCGAGCGCACCGCGCTGGTGCTGGTCAAGGCCGGTGGGCAGGGCTCGGATGCCTTCCTGGCCGGTGCCGCGGCGCATCGTCAACCGATCTTCGCAGTCGAGGTCACCAAGCCGTTCGGGGCGGGCGATGCCTACGCTGCCGCGCTGCTGTGCGGCCTGCTGGACGGCCAGGACCTGCCGCAGGCGCTGCGCCGCGGGGCGGCGGCGGCGGCGATCGTGGTGGCCGGCACCAGCTGCGACGATGCGATGCCCACCGAGCACGAGCTCGCCCATTTCCTGAACACGCACCAGGCGGCCTGAGTCATGACCCGACACATCCTCGCGCACGACAACGCCAACCGACCGATCGTGCCCGAGAACGACGCGGTCACGCCGTTGATCTACTTCAACCGCGTGTGGCTGGATGCGGGCGGCTCGCACACCTTCCGGCTGAAGGGCTACGAGGCCTGCGTGGTGCCGGTCGATGGCACCTGCACCGTCACGGTCGGCGGGCAGGCGTTCGAAGGCATCGGCACCCGCGCGCGGCTGTGGGACGGCGATCCGAACGGGGTCTACGTGCCGGTGGACACCGAGTGCACGATCAGCGCCGGGGATGCGCGCATGGAGGTTTTCATCGCCGGTGGTGCCTTCGACCAAACGCTTGAGCCGTTCGCGATCCGCGACGCGGACGTGCAACCGGTGCAGTACGGCTCGGACGAGACCAAGACGCACCGCAAGATCCGCCACCTGCTGGGCCAGGGCAACGTCGAGCGACGCGGGCGGCTGCTGGTCAGCGAGCTGTTCACCGTGGGCCAGGGGGGCTGGTCGGGCTTTCCCCCGCACAAGCACGACACCGAGCGTCCGCCCGAGGAGACCCGCTTCGAGGAGGTCTACAACTTCCGCTTCAACCCCGAACAGGGGTTCGGTTGTCAGTTCGACTATCTGGAAGACGGCGGTACCGGCACCCCGCACCACCTGCGCCACGGCGACACCTACCAGATCGATCACGGCTACCACCCCTGCGTGGTGGCGCCGGGGTACCAGATGTATTATTTCACGATCATCGTCGGCGAGCACTCGCAGTCGCTGCGCCAGTTCTTCGAGCCGACCCATGCCCATCAGATCGAGACCATACCGGGCATCAAGGACATGGTCGCGGCGTTCAAGTAGGCGATACCCGTGCGCGCACCGCTCAAGGAGTTGCTCGACGATGCGCTGGCCGGCGGCTACGCGGTGCCGTGCTTCAACGTGTTCGGTCACGAGGATGCGCGCGCGGTGGTGGACGAGGCCGAGTCCCGCGGCGCACCGGTGATCCTGGCCACCAACAAGGAGATGACCGAATTCCTGGGCGTGGACGGTGCGGTCGCGATGTTCGGCCACCTGGCCGGGCGCGCCACCACGCCGGTCTGCCTGCACCTTGACCATTGCTACGACGTCGCGTTGGCCTGCCGGGCGGTGGACGCAGGCTACGATTCGGTGATGTACGACGGCTCGCAGCTGTCGCTGGACGACAACGTGCGCGACACCCGCCAGGTGGCCGACTACGCGCACGCGCGCGGGGTCAGCGTGGAAGGCGAGATCGGCTCGGTCGGCTACAGCCGGACCGGCAACCGGGGGCGCGAGCACATTCGCTTTCAGCTTACCGAGCCGCACGAGGCCGAGGTGTTCGCGCAGCGCAGCGCGGTGGATGCGGTGGCGGTGTCGATCGGCAACGTGCACCGGCAGGAGCAGCGCGGCGATCCGGTGGATCTGGACCGGGTGCGCGCCATCGCCGCCCGGGTTGCGCAGCCGCTGGTGGTGCACGGCACCAGTGGCATTCCCGATGAACAGCTGCGCACGCTGTCCGGCATGACGGTGTGCAAGTTCAACATCGGCACCGCACTGCGCCAGCGCTTCGGGGGCGCGCTGCGCCAGGCGCTGGCCGAGCATCCGCACGAGTACGACCGGCTGACGATCTTCGGCCGCGTCATGCCCGCCATGCGCCAGGAGGCCGGGCGCTTCTTCGATCTGCTGATGCCCTCGGCGGATCCTGCCACCGACCGCGTTCCCGACCGGGCGCGCGGATGAACGACGAGTCAGCATCGATGGACATCAAGATCGGCAACGCCCCGTGCTCCTGGGGCGTGGAGTTCGGCGACGACCCGCGCAATCCGGCCTGGACCCAGGTGCTGGACGATGCGCGCGACGCCGGCTACCAGGGCATGGAGCTGGGCCCGCTCGGCTTTCTTCCCGAGGACCCGCAGGCGCTGGCCGAGGCGATGCACGGCCGCGGTTTGACGCTGAGCGCAGCCGTCATGTTCCGGCCGATCCACGATCCGGCCAAGCATGACGAGGTGCTGGACATCACCCACCGCACCTGCCGTTCGCTGCGCACGCTGGGCGCCGATCAGTTCGTGATCATCGACAGCATCGCCCAGGCGCGAGCATCCACCGCCGGTCGGCCCGACGAGGCCGAGCGCCACCCGGACTGGGCAGGCTTCATGGCCCGGCTTCGGCAGGTGTGCCAGATCGCCAGCGGCGAGTACGGCATGAACGTCTCGCTGCACGCGCACGCGGCCGGCTACCTGGAGTTCGAGGACGAGGTGCACCGGGCCATGGATGCCATTCCCGCCTCCCTGCTCGGGCTGTGCGTGGACACCGGGCACTGCGAGTACGCCGGCACCGATCCGGTCGCGCTGTATCGCACCTATGCCGAGCGTGCCCCCTACGTGCATTTCAAGGATGTCGATGCGACGGTGCGCGAGCGGGTGGTGGCCGATCGCATCGGCTTCTACGAGGCGTGTGCGCAAGGGCTGTTCTGCAACCTGGGCGACGGGGTGGTGGACTTTAAAGGCTTTCGCGATGCGCTGATCGAGCACGGCTACCGCGGCTGGGGCACGGTGGAGCAGGACTGCGACCCGCAAGCCGCCGCCGCACCGGTGGACGATGCCCGCGCCAACTACGACTTCCTGCGCCGCGCCGGCATCGCCGACGGCGACAGCGCTCGGAGCGGCGCATGAGCCGCGCTCGCGCCTGGGGCCTGGTCGGGGGCGGCAAGGGCAGCCAGATCGGCGGCGCTCACCGCATCGGTTCGAGCATGGACGGGCATTTTCGTCTCGCGGCCGGCGCGCTGGACGTGGACGCAGCGACCGGCAAGCGCTACGCGAAGCAGCTTGGCGTGGACACCGACCGGGCCTACGGCGACTGGCGCGAGATGCTGGCCGGCGAACGCGATCGCGAGGACGGCATCCAGCTGGTCACCGTCGCCACGCCCAACGCCACCCACTACGCGATCGCCCGGGCCTTCCTGGACGCCGGCATCCACGTGCTGTGCGAGAAGCCGTTGACCATGACCGTCAAGGAGGCGCTGGCCTTGCAGGCCCTGGCCGACAAGCGCGAGCGCCTGCTGGCGGTCAATTTCGGCTACACCGGCTACCCGATGGTGCGCGAAGCGCGCGCGATGGTCAGCGGCGGCAAGCTCGGTGCGATCCGCCTGGTGGTGGCCGAGTTCGCCCACGGCCACCACGCGGACGCCGCCGATGCGGACAACCCGCGCGTGCGCTGGCGCTACGACCCAGCGCAGGCCGGGGTGTCTTCGGTACTGGCCGATTGCGGCATCCACGCGCTGCAGATGGCCGAGTGGGTCATCGGCCAGCGGGTCGAGAAGCTCTCGGCGCACTTCCTGTCGGCGGTGCCCGGACGCGAACTCGAGGACGATGCCTCGGTGCAGGCGAGCATGGACGGCGGTGCCACCGTGCGGCTGTGGTCCAGCGCCATCGCGCTCGGGCACCAGCACGGGTTGACGCTGCAGGTGTTCGGCGAGAAGGGCGGTGTGGCCTGGCAGCAGGAGAGTCCCAACCAGCTGGCCTACACGCCGCTGAACAAGCCTACGCAGATCCTGGAGCGCGGGTCGCGCGGGTTGTCGCGCGATGCGCGCGACTCGACCCGCATCGCGGTCGGTCACCCCGAGGGCATGGTGTCGGCGTTCGCCAACCTCTACCGCGACCTGGCCGGTGCGATGGACGGCGACGCCCGCGCCCGCGCCCGGCTGCCGGATGCCGAAGACGGGGTGGAGATGGTCAAGGTGGTGCACGCGGCGGCGAAGTCGGCCAAGGGCTCTGGCCGGTGGGTCAGCCCATGAACGCCGTGCACCGCCGGCGATTCGTCGGCGATTCGTCGGCGATTCGTCGGCGGCATCGCGAGTCCGCCACGCCCGATTCACGAATTTTGCCGCACCAGCGGCAGGAGCACGACGTCGCATCGAACCGCTGCGACGCATGACAAACCGAGGAGAAGATCGATGAAGACGACATTGGGAACCGTGTTGAAGGCGGGGGCCGTCGCGGTCGCCGCCGCCGTGTCCCTGGGCGGCGCGAGTGCCGCCCAGGCCGAGGGCGAGACGTTCATCCTGGTCAGCCACGCGCCGGATTCGGACTCGTGGTGGAACACCATCAAGAACGGCGTGGCGCTGGCCGGCGAGCAGGTCGGCGCCGAGGTCGAGTACCGCAACCCGCCCACCGGGGACATCGCCGACATGGCGCGCATCATCGAGCAGGCCGCCGCCTCGAGCCCGGACGGCATCATCACCACGCTGGCCGACTTCGACGTGCTGTCGCAGCCGATCAAGGATGCGGTCGATGCCGGCATTCCGGTCATCATCATCAACTCCGGCACCCCGGAGCAGGCGCGCGAGGTCGGTGCGCTGATGTACGTCGGCCAGCCCGAGTACGATGCAGGGCTTGCCGCCGGCATGCGCGCCAAGGACGACGGCGTGGGCTCGTTCCTGTGCGTCAATCACGTGATCTCCAACCCGGTGGTCGGCGAGCGCTGCCGCGGCTTCGCCGACGGGCTGGGCGTGGAGCTGGGCGATTCGATGATCGACTCGGGCCAAGATCCGTCCGAGATCAAGAACAAGGTCATGGCCTACCTGGAGACCAACCAGGACACCGAGGCGGTGCTGACGCTGGGGCCGACCTCGGCCGATCCCACCATCGAGGCGGTCAAGGAGCTGGGCCTGGATGGCGAGATCTACTTCGGCACCTTCGATCTGGGCACCCAGATCGTGCAGGGCATCAAGGATGGCGTGATCAACTGGGGCATCGACCAACAGCCCTTCCTGCAGGCCTACCTGCCGGTGATCATCCTGGCCAACTACCAGCGCTTCGGTGTGCTGCCGGGCAACAACATCAACTCCGGCCCCGGCTTCGTGACCGCCGATGCGCTGGGCAAGGTCGAGGAGTTCGCGGGCGAGTACCGCTAGACCGCATCCAGCACGTACAGACCGCCAAGGCCCGGCAGGACGCCGGGCCTGGCACCCATTTTCCGGTACGGCGACGAGGGCAGACCCGATGAGCGATCCCGTTGACAGTCAGATGCCACCGGCATCTCCACCGGACGACGAACGCATCAAGGCCATGTCACCGCTGCGGCGGGCCTTGATCCGTCCGGAGCTCGGTTCCATCTGCGGCACCATCCTGGTGTTCGTGTTCTTCATCAGCGTGGCCAGCGACTCGGGCATGTTCTCGGGCAAGGGCGTGCTGAACTGGACCACCGTGTCGGCGCAGTTCGCGATCATCGCGGTGGGCGCCTGCCTGCTGATGATCGCCGGCGAGTTCGATCTGTCGGTCGGTTCGATGATCGGCTTCGCCGGCATCGTCATCGCGATGATGTCGGTCACCTGGGGCTTTCCGATGTGGATCGCCATCCTCACCGCCTTCGCGGTCGCCGTGGCGATCGGCGCACTCAACGGCTATCTGGTCATCAAGACCGGGCTACCGTCCTTCATCGTCACGCTCGCCTTTCTCTACATCCTGCGCGGGCTGACCATCTTTCTCGCCATCGCCACTACCAACAAGACCATCATCGGCGGCATCAAGCAGCACGCCGAAGGGGACTGGCTGGCCAACCTGTTCGGCGGCACGCTGTTCAATGGGGCGTTCGTGTGGATGGGCGAGCGCGGCTGGATCGAGACCTTCACGCGCGGCAACCGCGAAGGCCAGCCGGTGGTCGACGGTATCCCGATGCTGATCGTCTGGGCGGTGGTGCTGATCGTGTTCGCCCACGTGGTGCTGACCCGCACCCGCTTCGGCAACTGGATCTTCGCCGCCGGCGGCGATGCCCAGGCGGCACGCTACGCCGGCGTGCCGGTGAATCGGGTCAAGATCCTGATGTTCATGTTCACCGCCTTCTGCGCCACGGTGTTCGCCACCTGCCAGGTCATGGAGTTCGGTTCGGCCGCCGCCGACCGGGGGTTGCTCAAGGAGTTCGAGGCGATCATCTCGGTGGTCATCGGCGGCGCGCTGCTGACCGGCGGCTACGGCTCGGTCGTCGGCGCAGCGTTGGGGGCGCTGATCTTCGGCGTGGTTCAGCAGGGGCTGTTCTTCGCCAACGTGGAAAGCTCGCTGTTCCGGGTGTTCCTGGGCGGCATCCTGCTGCTGGCGGTGATCCTGAACACCTACATCCGCCGCATGATCACCGGGGAGCGCTGAGTCGTGGCCACGCACACCGAGACCGGCTCGGCGGCACGGGCGCGCAGCGATGCGCCGATCATCGAGCTGCGCGACATCACCAAGCACTTCGGGCAGGTCATCGCGCTGAACGGGGTCACCGTCAGCGTGCATGCCGGCGAGTGCCATTGCCTGCTGGGCGACAACGGCGCCGGCAAGTCGACCTTCATCAAGACCATGTCCGGGGTGCACGCACCGACCACCGGCGAGATACTGATCGATGGCAAGCCGCTGCGCCTGAGCACGACCCGGGCGGCGATCGAGGCCGGCATCGCCACCGTCTACCAGGACCTGGCGATGATTCCGCTGATGTCGGTCACGCGCAACTTCTGGATGGGGCGCGAGCCGCTGAAGGGTGTCTGGCCGCTGCGCTTCTTCGATGTCGAGAAGGCCGGCCAGATCACCATGGCCGAGATGGCGAAGATGGGCATCCAGCTGCGCGAGCCCGGCCAGGCGGTCGGCACGCTGTCCGGCGGCGAGCGTCAGACCGTGGCGATCGCCCGCGCGGTGTACTTCGGCGCCCGCGTGCTGATCCTGGACGAGCCCACCTCGGCGCTGGGCGTGCGCCAGACCGCCAACGTGCTGGCCACCATCGACCGGGTGAGAAAGAGTGGCGTCGGCGTGGTGTTCATCACCCACAACGTGCGCCACGCCATGGCGGTCGGTGACCGGTTCACGGTGCTCAATCGCGGCAAGACGCTCGGCACCGCCGATCGCGGCGATGTGGACATCAACGAGCTGCAGGACCTGATGGCGGGTGGCCAGGAAATGGCCAGCCTGGAGGGCTCGCTGGGCGGTACGGTATGAAACCGGTACGCCTGGCGGTGCTGGGCACCGGCCGCATCGGAGCCGTGCACGCCGAGGCGATCGCCGGGGTGTCGGGTGCGACGCTTGTCGCCGTGAGCGATCCGGTGGTCACGGCGGCCGAGGCGGTGGCTGCGGCCCACGGTTGTCGTATCGACACGCCGGAGGGTATCGAGACGGCCGGCGATGTGGACGCGGTGGTCATCTGCACACCGACCGATACGCACGCGATGTTGATCGAGCGCTACGCGCGCGCCGGCAAGGCGGTGTTCTGCGAGAAGCCGATCGATCTGGACGTGGAGCGGGTGCGACGGTGCCTGGCGGTGGTGGCCGACACCCAGACGGTGTTGATGGTCGGCTTCCAGCGCCGCTTCGACCCGGATTTCCAGGCGTTGAAGGCGGCCATCGATGCCGGTCGCATCGGGCAGGTCGAGATGGTCAGTCTGACCAGTCGGGATCCGGCGCCGCCGCCGGTCGAGTACCTGGCCCGATCGGGCGGGCTGTTCCGCGACATGATGATCCACGACTTCGACGTGGCGCGCTGGCTGCTGGACGATGCGGTCGTCTCGGTGCAGGCGGTCGGGTCGGTGCTGGTGGATCCGGCGATCGCCGCGGCGGGCGACATCGATACCGCAGCGGTGCTGCTGAGCACTGCGGGTGGGCGGCAGTGCACGATCGGCTGTTCACGTCGTGCCAGCTACGGCTACGACCAGCGCATCGAGGTGCACGGCTCGAAGGGCTCGATATCGGCGGGCAATCGTCACCAGGCCAACATCGAGCTGGCAACGGTCAGCGGCTACGAGCGGCCACCGTTGCAGGAATTCTTCATGAGTCGTTATGCGGCGGCCTATGCCGCCGAGATGAGCGCGTTCGTTTCATCGCTGAGCAGCGGCGTGCCGGTGCCCACCAGCGGTGAGGACGGGCTGGCGGCGTTGCTGCTGGCGGCGGCGGCGGCGCGTTCGATGGCCACCGGCCGGGCGATCGATCCGCGCTCGCTGTAGGGCCGGCGGCGCGGGCCGCCGGTCCCCACGGTGCGTGGCTGGATCATGCCGCGACCGGCAGATCGTCATCCTTGCGGCCCGGTGCGTCGATGCCTACACGCCCTTCGCGCACCGCGCGCGGGATGTCGACGCGGGCCAGGGCCAGGTCGTCCAGTTCGCGATCGCTCAGGCTCTGCAGCTCGCGCTCGGCCTGTCGCAGCGCCTGCTCGGAGGTAGTGGGCGTGGTGGCGCGCGAGTCGTTCTCGAGGCGCCACGGCCAGGCTTGCACACCGGACTCGAGCAGCTCGCGCGAAAAGCCGGCGTCCTCGAGGGTGCGCGGGCTCAGGCGCAGCAGTTCCTGACGGGCACGCACGCGGCCGCTGCGCAGCAGGGCGTTCTTGAGCGCGTCGAGAGGGGAGGAGAAGAAGGTCATGTCGTTGCGTATTCCTTGGATGTCGGTTGATGGCGTGACGCGCGAAACCGTCGGGTTCCGATGCCACGCGTTGATCCTAGGAACGCTCCGAAGCCCCTTCAAACGAGCAATTGTTGTCCTCGCGGATAGCCCAGCTAACGCGTTGCCTTATTACATTCGACGTCGCGGGATGACGTGACTGGCACGCGTTTGCGGGCGTTCGGGCACCGCGTCACATCGCGATCGAACAGCGGGGTGCGCATCGGCGGCATACGTGTTGGTCGGGGCCGGCGACGTCCGGTCGCGGGGCGCTCGCGTACGATGCAGTCAGCGGCGGTGCCATCGCCGCACAATCGGGGCACGGCACAAGCGTGACGGAACGGATCTGTGTGGTCGGCGGCGGTGCCGGTGGGCTCGAGCTGGTGGTGAAGCTGGCCAGGAAGCTGCGCCGCGAGTCGGACGTGCAGGTGCAGCTGGTCGACAAGAACCCGACGCACATCTGGAAGCCCCTGTTTCACGAGGTGGCGACCGGTTCGCTGAACAGCTACCACGACGAGGCCAGCTACCGGATGCTGGCCCGGAAGCACGGCTTCGAGTTCGTGCTCGGTCGGGTCACCGGCATCGACCTGGACGCCAAGCGCCTGACGCTGGGTTCGGTCACCGATGATGCGGGTACCGACATGGTGCCCGGACGGGTGCTGCCTTACGACACGCTGATCGTGGCGGTGGGCAGCCTGAGCAACGATTTCGGCATCGAGGGCGTGGCCGAGCACAGCCGGCAACTGGACTCGCGCGAGGAGGCGGAGCGCTTTCACAAGCAATTCACCGCCGCCCTGCACCGGGTCAACTCCGGTCTGGACGATGATTCGCTGCTGTCGGTGGTGATCGTGGGCGGTGGGGCAACCGGGGTGGAACTGGCCGCGGACATGCACAACGTGGCGGCGCGGCTGCGCGAGTACGGCTTTCCGAAGTTCTCCAACGAGCGGCTTCGCGTGTCGGTCATCGAGGCCGCCCCGCGGCTGCTGCCCCGACTGCCCGAGCGCATCGGCGAATCGGTGGTCAAGGAGCTGCGACGCATCGGCGTGGACGTGTTGCTGGATACCCAGGTGTCCAAGGTGGAAGCGGATCGCGTGCACACCAAGGACGGGGGCAGCTACCAGGCCGACCTGAGCGTGTGGGCCGCCGGGGTTCGCGCCCCGTCGTTCCTGACCGACTCGGGTTTCCCGGTCGATCGGCTGGGCCGCATCCAGGTGCTGCCCGATCTGTCGGTCAAGGGGCACGACAGCCTGTTCGCGATCGGAGACTGCTGCGCGTTCACCTCCGCCGACGGCACCGAGGTTCCGCCGCGTGCGCAGGCCGCCCACCAGATGGCCTCGATCGCTGCGCGCAACGTGATCGCACGGTACCGCTCCGGTCCCACCAAGCCGTTCGTGTACCGCGACTTCGGCAGCCTGGTCAGCTTGAGCAAGTACTCCACCGTGGGCAACTTGATGGGCAACCTGATGAAGGGCACCGTGTTCGTGGAAGGCTGGGTGGCGCGCATGGTGTACCTGTCGCTGTACCGCATGCATCAATCGGCGGTGTTCGGGCCGTTCTCCACGCTGCTGATCATGCTGGGCGATCGCATCTACAAGGCGACCCGAGCCGACGTGAAGCTGCACTGAGACTCCGGCGATGACCGATTCCACCGATCCCACCGATCACCCGGTCCGCCCCGCCGAGCTGCTCGACGGCATCGGCGCCGACGCCTTCGCCGCCTTCAACGCGATGCAGACCACCAAGCAGCGCCACTACGCGTTGCTGGCCCAGCTGGACGAGAAGAAGCGCCGCTACGGGCTGGCGCCCAGCGCCCGCGAGTCCGCGCGGCTGGCCGACCTGCTGGCCGATCACGACGCGCAGGTGCGGCGCTTCACCCTGGCCGCCGCCGCGCTCAAGCGACAGGACGGTACGGGTCACCGAGCGCTGTTCGCCTACATCGGCCAGTTGGCCGATGTGCCGGCCGAGGGCGAGGGCGACGTCAGGCACTGACGAACCGGTCGCTTGCGCTGCCCCGGCGGCGGCGGCGGCGCGTCGCCTCGGTCAGCGATCCACGGGCCCGCCCGCCGGCAGCGGGCCGAGCTCGATGCGGCGGTTCTCGCGCCGGCCCTGCGCGGTGAGGTTCTCGGTGATCGGCCGGCTCTCGCCGTGGCCGGTGGAGCTGAGCGAACCGGCCGGCACACCGCGCAGCAGCAGGTACTGACGCACCGCGCGCGCGCGCCGCTGCGACAAGGCCAGGTTATTGGTCCAGCGCCCTTGACTGTCGGTGTGCGCGGCGATCTCGTGATCCCGTCCCGGCATCGCGATCAGCGCGGCCGCCACCCGATCCAGCACGCTCCGCGCGGACGGGTCCAGCCAGCTCTGCCCGACATCGAAGCTGATGCCCTCGAGCACCACCCGCGAGGCGCCCTTGCAGCCGGGCAACGGCGCGGCATCGCTGTCCTCGGGTGCGTTCGGCTCGATGCGCGCCAGCTTCACCGATCCGATGCACACGTCCTGCGCATCGGCGACGCCATCTCCGTCCGTGTCGATGTCCAGGTCCGGTCCCGCGTCCGGTCCCGCGTCCGGTCCCGCGTCCGGTCTTGCGTCCGCCCGCGTTTCCGCGCGATCCTCGGACACGGCAAGCTGCGCCGCGGCCGGTGACGCGTCGCTCAATGCGGCGCGCGACTCGGCCTGACCGGCGCTATCGTTGCGCCCGTCGATCGGGGACGCGTCGGCCAGGGGGACGTTGGTGACAGGCGGTTCCGGCGGGGTGGCGGGCTCGTCCGGGGGGGCGGCCGGAGCGGTGCTCGGGTCATCGGTGGCGAACGCGTCGGCCAGCGCAGCGGCGTCGGACCGAGAGCGATAGGTGATCGTCAACGCCACCGGGTCGGTGCCGCGCTGCTGCCAGCCGAGCGAGTTGTCCTCGAACGTCCACTCGCCCGCCGATGCGCTGCCGGCCTGCCAGTCCAGCACCTCGACATCGCTGGGAAAGACCCAGGTGGAGGCGATGTCGATGCGTGTCGGGGTGACGTCCGCGCTCACGGTTGCCGATTCCGAGGCGGCAATGGCGGCGGCATTGGCGGCGGCATTGGCGGCGGCATCGGAGGTTGCCTCGTCCAGCTCGATCGACAATCCGGACGGGAGCGAGGAGACGCTCAGGCGCCAGGCGCCGTTCGACAGGTTGCGCACCGCATCCCCGTACTGATGTCGGTAGCGAGCGAACGCGCTGCCGGACCACAGCGCCAATCGGTCGGGCCGCGCTTCCCAGGCGCTGCGGAAGGTCAATCGCTCCGGGCCGCCGAACACCACGCGTTGCGGGATGACGCTGCCCGGCAGCTGCAACGTGGCCGGCACGGCGTCGCTGAACAGGGTGTGCTGCACGGTGTGGCTGCGCCCATCGGCCTCCATCAGCACGAGGCGATCGCTGAGCAGCTCGGCGGCGCCTGCCGGCGGCAGCGCAAGCGCTGCCAACAGGCCCGACAGCGTGGCCATCGGAAGAGGGTTGCCGCGGTGTCGCTTGCTACACTGCCGCCCCTGCCGGCACGGCCCGGTTTGCCGACTTCGTAGGGAACGCTCTTGCATGTCCAAACAGACCTGGCTGACCGGCATCACGACGTCCGGCACGCCGCACCTGGGCAACTACGTCGGTGCCATTCGCCCCGCCGTCGAGGCCAGTCACGACCGGAATCGTGACGGATTCTACTTCCTCGCCGACTACCACGCGCTGATCAAGCATCAGGATCCCGAGCTGCTGCGCCGCTCACGTCGCGAGATCGCCGCCGCCTGGCTGGCGCTCGGGCTGGACACCGATCACGCCACGTTCTACCGCCAGTCGGACATCCCGGAGATCCTGGAACTGACCTGGATGCTGACCTGCCTGACCGCCAAGGGATCGATGAACCGGGCACATGCCTACAAGGGCCTGGTACAGGCCAACCTGGACGGTGGGCTGGATGGGGGCGATGAGCGCGATCCGGATCAGGGCATCACCATGGGCCTGTTCAGCTACCCGATCCTGATGGCGGCCGATATCCTGATGTTCGGTGCCACGCACGTGCCGGTGGGCCGTGACCAGACCCAGCACCTGGAGATGACGCGGGTGGTCGCGCAGCGATTCAATCACGTCTACGGCGAGCACCTGGTGCTGCCCGAGGCCGTGGTTGCCGAGGAGGAGGGCGCGGTGCTGTCCGGGCTGGACGGGCGCAAGATGAGCAAGAGCTACGGCAACACCATTCCGTTGTTCGAGACCTCCAAGCGGCTGCGCAAGTCGATCATGCGCATCGTCACCAACTCGCAGGAGCCGGGCGAGCCCAAGGAGCCGCTCGGCAACACCGTGTTCGAGATCCACCATGCCTTCTCCACCGCCGAGCAAAGCGCCGAGCTGGCGGCCGACTACGCCGCCGGCATCGGTTGGGGGGATGCCAAGCAGCGCCTGTTCGAGCGGGTCGAGGCGACGCTTGCCGAACCGCGCGAACGCTACGATCACCTGATGGCGCATCCGGACGAGGTCGATGCGGTGCTGGCCGAGGGCGCCGCGCGTGCCCGGGCGATCAGTGCCCCGTTCCTGGAACGGCTGCGCGAGGCGACCGGGATCGGCACCGCGTTGGCGCGCTCGTGAATCCGGTCCTGGTCAATCGCTGGCGCGGCAACGCGATCGAGAGCCGTCACCGCGGCTCGGTGGTGGTGGCCGAGTCCGGCGGACGGGTGCTGATGTCGCTCGGCGATGTCCGCCAGCAGGTGTTTCCGCGCAGCGCGATCAAGTTCCTGCAGGCGATCCCGTTCGTGGAGTCCGGGGCGATGGAACGCTTCGAGTTGGACGAGCGCCATCTGGCGCTGGCCTGCGCCTCGCACAACGGCGAGCCGATTCACGTCGGGCTGGCGCGCGACTGGCTGGAGCGTATCGGGCTGGATCACGATGACCTGGAATGCGGGGCCGAGCTGCCGATGCATCAGGCCACCGCCTACGAGCTGATGAACGAAGGACGCGGGCCGGAGCGCATCCACCACAACTGCTCGGGCAAGCACCTGGGCATGTTGTCCAGCGCGCTGGCGCGGCGCGAGGAGACCAAGCGCTACCGCCTGTACAACCATGCGGTGCAACAGCGCTGGTTCGAGGTGCTGGGCTCGCTGGGCGGCACGCGGGTCACCGAACTGCCCTGGGGCTACGACGGCTGCGGCATTCCCGCGCTGTGCCTGCCGCTGCAACGCATCGCGGTGGCCATGGCTCGGTTCGGCGACCTGTCCCGGTTGCAGGGCGAGCGGCGCGAGGCGGTGCAGCGGGTGCACGACGCGCTCACCGCCCACCCCTACCTGGTGGCCGGGCGCGAGCGGATCGACACCGCGCTGATGGAGCGGCTGGCGCCGGGTGTGCTGGTCAAGGTCGGTGCCGAAGGCGTCTTCACCGCCGTGCTGCCCGAGGCCGGGCTCGGCATCGCGCTGAAGATGGACGATGGCAGCAACAGTGCCGCGCGGGTCACGCTGGGGGCGGTGCTGTCACGGCTGGGTCTGATCGCACGGGAGGATGAGCGGCAACTGGCCGACTGGTTCGCCCCATTGGTGGCCAATTCGCGGGGCGAACAGGTGGGGCGCCAGGAGCCTTCCTCGGTGTGGGAAGAGGTGCAACCGCTGGTCGGCTGAACCGTTCGGTCCCGCTGCGCGACGCCGGGCTTCCCCGGGGGCCGGGCAGAGCGTCAGCGAGGCACGGGGTCGATGGCGCCGGGCGGGGTCAGCGGTTGCGCCTCGCAGCTGACCAGGCGCTCGTAGCGGTCGCGGTCCTGGGCATCGCCGTGGCGGGCCAGCTGATCCTTGAGCAGCGCCAGGCGCCGCATCCGAAGCAGCTTCAGACGCTGTACCGCGGCCCGCTCGCTGTCCACGAAGCGCGCATCCAGCGCATCGTCCTCGGCCTGCGTACGCTGCAGCTCGTCGAAGGTCGGCATGGCCGAGATGTCGGCGGCGATGCGTTCCAGGTCGCCGTTCCGGGCCAGGCTTGCATAGGCGGCAGTGTAGGGGCCGAGCAGCGCGGGCCAGCGCGGTAGCAGCTCGGCCCTAATGCGCTCGCGCAGGCCGCGCTCGCGCTCGCGTAGCGCCACACGCTCCTCGTGCAGCGCCTGCACATCGTCCCGGTAGCGCGCCAGTTGCTCGCGCAACCGGATCGGGGTGTTCTCGTCCAGCACGATGTCCAGGCGCGAGGCGATGTCGCGGTACAGCTCGGCGTACTCGTTGGTCGGCACGTGCCGAGGGGGTGGCAGCCAGCGCAGGTACCACGGCTGCCAGGCGTCCAGCCAGTCCTCGCTGGTGGAGCGTGACAGATCGCTGCTGTAGGCGTGCCGCAACGTGTACAGGTGAGCCTCGCGCGGTGTGGTCACACCGTCAGCGTCGGTATCCGGGTCGCTGTCCACGATGCGCCCGTCGCGCTCGCGTCCGGACAGGGCGGCGAAGAAGAAGGTCGTGTAGTCCCGGTAGTCGCCCAGCTCGATGCTGGCACTGCAACCCTCGGCCAGCCGGTAGGCCGATTCGCTGGTGAAACCGCAGCGCTGTCCCTGTGCAAGTTCCAACCCGGAATGCGGGTCGGCGAACGCCAGGCGATGGAAGCCGCCGGAATAGCACTGCGTGAAGATCCAGCGCAGCGGCGCGGTGCGCCCACCCGCCAGCGTGTGCAGTTCGTCGACCGTCAGCGCGCTCTGACCCCACAGCTCGAGCGAGACGCCGGCGGGCGAGTCCGGCGACTGGGTGCCATGGCCGTTGTAGACCAGTAGCAGCGGTTCGCCGTTCTCGTCCAGGCGCTGCTGCAGCGCCGGCAGCAGCGTGTCGCGCTGGGTGCCGCCTGCCAGATCGCCGAGCGAGTTCTCCGCGTAGGTGGTGCGGGCCTGACGACGATCGCCGAACACCGAACTCAACGCATCCAGCGGGTCGGTAGCGGCGTCCGCTGTGCGCAGCGTCATCACGTCGGCGCCCGCTGCCTCGCCATCGGTGAACCAGGTGGTGACCGGAATCCCGGCCTGACGCAGCACATCGCGCACCCACGAGACGTTGAGTTCGATCTGCGCCTCGGAGCGCCAGGTGGCATAGCCACCCCCGACCAGCAAGGCCTCGTCGGCGATGCTGACGGTGCTCAGGCAGAGCAGCGTGGCCAGACCGGCCAACCGGGCCTGCCGTGCGCCGGCGGGACGGCGAGCGCGCGGTGTCGCCCGCGATCGGTGGGTCAGGTCAGCCATCGGATGATCAGGTCGATCAGGCGGGTGATCAGCGCCAGCACCAGGCCGGTGATGATCAGCGTGGGTGCCGCATCGGCAGGCGTGGGCCACACGATCGTTGCCAGCGCGGCGCCGGCAGCCGGCAGCGCGATGCCGCGCATCGCCCAAGTCACGTGCGAGAAGCCGAGCAGCAGGCGCTCGAGCACGACCAGAAGGGCCAGGCCTGCAGACCAGGGAGCAGCCTCTCGCCATCCGGCCAGCCAGTTCATCAACCAGCGGCGCTTGGGTTCCTGAGACCAGGCGTCCAACTGCCAGCCTTCGCCCAGGAAGACCGCCAGGGCGGTGGCCACCGCGCTGAACACCGGCCAGGCCAGCACGGCGACCGATAGCGCGATCAGGACGGTGGTGCGGGTGCCTTGGGGCATCGGTGAGGAAGGGTCAGGCGGCTTGATCGAGGGCGACGTCGGTGACGTCGGCCGCTCGCTTGGCGGGCGCCGGAACGGGCACCAACGGTAGCGCAAGGAATGGCAGCTGTACGCCTTCGCGTGTCGGCCCGAGCCGGGCCTCGGCACGCAGGTGAGCGCCGTGGGCGCGAACCCGTGCATCGGAGGCCGATCCGCTGGCACGTCGCGACAGTTTCATGGCCTGCTCGGACAGCGACCGGGCCGCCTCGCTGCGCTGCATCAGCGCCCGCGCCTCGAGCTGGCGGCCGTCGCGCTCGGCCGGGGTCGTGCGTTGCGTCGACGAATGCATCACGCCGGAGGCTCCTCGCCGGTATCGCGCTTGCCGACGATGAACGAGCCGATCGACAGGTAGTCCAGTCCGCTCGAATAGAAGCAGCGGATCGCATCGCGCGGCGACTCCACGACCGGTTCGCCCTGCACGTTGAAGCTGGTGTTCAGCACCACCGGCACACCGGTGCGCCGTCCTAGCGCCTCGATCAAGGCGTGATAGCGCGGCGCGCTGTCTCGCCGGACCGTCTGCAACCTGGCCGAACCGTCGACATGGGTGATGGCCGGCAGCAGCGCGCGCTTGTCGTGGCGCACCTGGCAGACCTTCAGCATGAACGGCGCCTCCACGTCGATATCGAAGAAGGTGGAGGCCGCCTCGACGGTGGCCGATGGCGCGAACGGGCGGTAGGGTTCACGGTACTTCACTTCGCGGTTGATCTTGTCCTTCATGCTCGGGTCGGCAGGGTTGGCCAGGATGCTGCGCGCGCCAAGCGCTCGCGGACCGATTTCCATTCGCCCCTGGAACCAGCCGACGATCGCGCCGCGCTCGAGCAGCGCGGCGGTGTCGGCGGCGATGTCCTCGCTTCGTCGGTAAGCAAGTTTCGCACCCCGCAACTGCGCCTCGATCTGGTCGTCGTCGTAGCCGGTGCCCAGGTAGGGATCGTCGTGGACGGCGTTGCGCGGCTGGCCCAGCACGCCGTTGTGCAGCACGTAGGCCGCACCGATCGCGGTACCGGCATCGCCGGCGGCCGGCATGATCCACACATCCTCGAAGCCTGTCTCGCGCAGCAGCCGCCCGTTCATGACGCTGTTGAGCGCCACCCCACCGGCGATCACCAGGTGGCGCGCGTCGCTGCGGCTGCGCAGCACCCGGGCCAGTGCCAGGGCGCACTCCTCGAGCACCTGCTGGAAGGCGGCGGCCACGTCACGGTGATGATCCAGGAACTCGCCGTCGGCCGCGCGTGGCTCGCCGAACGTGGCCAGAAAGCGGGCACCGCAGCGTCGGTGGCCCCAGTAGGCGTAGTCGAACCAGGACTGATCGACCTGGATGCGCCCGTCGGTCTCGTCCACCCGCACGCAGCGGCGCGCCGCCTCGATGAAGCGCGACGGATCCCCCAGCGGTGCCAGGCCCATGGTCTTGCCTTCGTCGTAGTTCGGCCGAAAGCCGCAGAACTCGGTGACCGCCTCGTACACCGCGCCCAGCGAGTGCGGAAAATCGCTGGAGCCGAAATGCTCGACCCGATTCCCACGCCCTTCGCCCAGCCAGCTGCAGGCCCACTCGCCCGAGCCGTCCAGTGACAGGATGGCGGCGTGCTCGTGCGGGCAGACGTAGAAGCTGCCGGCCGCGTGCGCCAGGTGGTGCTCGATGGCGTGGACCGGCGGTCGCTGCGCCGTGTCCGGCCAGCTGTCCTGCAGCCAGCGCCTGAGCCGGCGCTGCTTCATCAGCCCGTTCAGCAGCTCGTGGCGTACGAAGGGTCCGGCCCGGTGCGGGCGCCGCATCGCGTAGCCGAACTTGGTGGCCCAGCGGTGCGAGGGCTTGATCGATATCGCCACGCGATCGATGTCCTGCAGGCCGATGCCCCCGATCTGCAGGCAGTGGGCAATGGCCTCATCGGGAAAGGCCCGGGTGTGCTTGTCGCGCGAGAAGCGCTCCTGCTCCAGCGCCGCGACCAGTCGCCCGTCCTGCACCAGGCAGGCGCTGGTGTCGTGAAACCAGTGGTTGAGCCCGAGTATGTTCATGCTGAGGGTGTCCGGCGCAGGGTCGATCGGAGGCGGCCAAGGCGGGCTCGCACCCGGCGAGCGGTGCGGTCCCAGCGGGCCAGCGCTCGCCCGCCCGGCGAGTCCGCGTAGCGTGTCACGTGCCAGACCGGCGCGCTGAGCGGTCGCCAGCGCGCCGCCCAGGCCGGGCAGGTGACCAGAGAGAGCCGGGTGATGCCGGCCGCCTGCGCCTGCGTCATCAGCCCGAGCAGCAGCTGCGAGCCCGGCGACTGCGCAGCGTAAGTCTCATCGTAGGCGATCTTGAGCAGGCTCAGCGTATCGCCGCTGCGCAGCCCGTACTTGGCCGCGATGGTCCGGCCATCCAGGCGCAGCAGCGCGATCTGCGGGTGCAGCGCGTCTTCGTCTTCGTCGAGCAGTCCGCGGTAGAAGCTCAGCAGGCGGGGATCGCCGGCGATGGCGGTGCCCGGACCGCCGTTGGTGCCCGCGGCGCCCTTCCAGCCCGATGCCTCCAGTCGCAGGAAGTCGTCGAAGGCCTGCGCCAGCGCCGTCGGATCGCGCCGGTCGTGCACCTCGATGTGCACCTCGCCCAGCGACTGCAGCGCCCGGTTCAGGCGCTGCAGGTTGCGACGCAGCTTGCCGGGCACCGGCAGCGGCCCGTTGTCCAGCTCGAACCAGGCGCTGGCCGCCACTGGATGGCAGGCCCAGCGCCCGGACGACGCGTCAAGGCGGGCAGCGGCCAGCAACGCACTGTCGTCGGGGATGCGCGCAGCGCGCCAGGCGAGCGGGCGGGTCCGGCGTGCGCCATCGCCGGGCGCCTGCAGCAGGGTGTCCAGCGCCGGGCCGATGCGCTGCACGGCCAGTTGGTCGGCCACCGCCACATCGGCGAGCGACAGGTGGTCATGCGTCGGCAAGCCGATCGCGAAACGGGTTGCGCGCCCGCCGAGCGCGAAGCGCAACGCCGGGCATCCCTCGAGCGCGATGGTCATCGGATCGCTCGCCTGCGGCAGCAGATCGCGTCGCACCGCCGCCCACCAACGCTCCTGGGTGGCGAACGGCGCGCAGCGGCTGGTGCGCCAGGCGATCGGTGCGCCAGGGGGGGGCAGCGACGGGCGGTTCATGGACGACATGGGCGGCAGCGGTGCGTCATCGCGGCAGGTAGCGGCGCGCGGGCAAGCGTGCTTGAGCGGCGCACGCCCCGCACGCGGGATCGACCTGAGAATAGACTTGGGAATCGACCTGGGAATCGACCTGGGGACCGGACCGGAATCAGGCCGTGTCGCGAACCTGGGCGGCGGTGACCGCGATCATGTCGAGCACGTCCTGGGTGCTGCAGCCGCGACTCAGATCGTTGATCGGCTGGGCGAGCCCCTGCAGGATGGGGCCGATCGCCCGTGCGCCACCGAAGCGCTGGATCAGCTTGTAGCCGATGTTGCCGGCGTCCAGCGAGGGGAACACCAGCACGTTGCACGGTGGGCCGGGCGGCTCGTCCGGGGCCTTTCTGCCCAGCAGCTCGGGCACCAGGGCCGCATCCAGCTGCACCTCGCCGACGATGCGCCGATCGGGACGGGCGGTTCGGGCCAGGACGGTGGCCTCGCGCACCTTGGTCACGGCGGCGTGCCGGGCGCTCTGCGCCGTCGAGAAGCTGAGCATGGCCACCGCGGGTTCCAGCTCCAGCAGGCGCTGGGCCGAGTCGCCGGCGGCGGTGGCGATGGCGGCCAGCTGCTCGGCGTCCGGATCGATGACCAGGGCGCAGTCGGCAGCCACGAACGCATCCCCGAGCGGGTGCCCGGTGTCGAACAGCAGCAGGAAGCAGCTGGACACCACGGTGGCATCCGCTTCGCGCTCGATGGTGCGCAGTGCGCTGCGCACCACATCGGCGGTGGCGGTGACCGCTCCGGCCAGGCAGCCATCGGCCAGCCCTGCGCGCACCATCAGGCAGGCGTAGGTCACCGCCGAGCCGACCGACTGGGCCGCCCGCTCGCGCGTCATGCCACGCTGGCTGCCCAGCTCGAGCACGGTCTCGGTGAACCGCTCGAGCAAGCCGGCCTGTGCCGGGTCGTGCAGATCGAGTCCCTCGGCGCTCAGGCCCAGGCGTGCCAGTTCGTCGCGGATGGTATCCGGCCGGCCGAGCAGCACCGGCTGCGCCAGGCCCTGGTCGAGCGCCTGCCGGGCGGCGCGCAGCACGCGCTCGTCGGCGGACTCGGGCAGCACGATGCGCCGGGGTGCGGCCTGCGCGCGCGCCAGGATGCGATCGAACGCCGAGCCGCTCATGCCATCGCCGCCTGCGGGCGCGCGTGTCGGGCATCCTCGATGATCAGGTCGGCGGCCTTCTCGGCGATCATGATGGTCGGTGCGTTGGTGTTGCCGGACACGATCTCCGGCATGATCGAGGCGTCCACCACGCGCAGGCCGCTGACCCCACGCACCCGCAGTCGCTCATCGACCACCGAGTCGGCATCGGCACCCATCCGGCAGGTGCCCACCGGATGATAGATGGTATTGGCGATGCGACGCGCCTCGGCCAGCAGCGCCTCGTCGCTGGCGGCTGCCGGGTCCGGCAGCATCGCCTCCTTGACGTGATCGCGCATGGCCTGTGATTCCATGACGCGTCGAACGTGGCGCAGGGACTCCACCGCGGTGCGCCGGTCCAGCTCGGTGGACAGGTAGTTGGGCACGATGCGGGGGTGGGTGCCGTTGCGCGGCGAGACGATGTGGATCGATCCGCGGCTTTCCGGGCGCAGCTGGCACACCGAGGCGGTGATGGCGGAGAACGGGTGCAGCCCCTCGCCGGGCGAATCGGCCGACAACGGTTGGAAGTGGTATTGGATATCGGGGCGCCGGTTGGACAGGCGGGTGCGGCAGAACGCGTAGACCTGGCTGGCCGCCATGCTCAGCGGGCCGCTGCGAAAGGCGACGTACTGCAGACCGGCGCGCAGCTTCTGCAGTGGGTGGGACAGCTCGTCGTTCAGCGTCACCGGACGCTGCGTGCGGTACACCGCGCGCAGCTGCAGATGATCCTGCAGGTTCTCGCCCACCGCCGGTCGATCGGCGATCACCTGGATGCCCAGGTTGCCCAGCAGCGCGCCATCGCCGACCCCGGACACCTCGAGCAGCTGCGGCGAGCCGATCGCGCCGGCGCACAGCAGGATCTCGGCATCGGCCACCACGCGGTGCGCCCGATCGCCCCGCCGGTAGTGAACCGCCACCGCCCGGGTGCCGTCGAACTCGATGCGCGCAACCATCGCCCCGGTGATGACCGACAGGTTGGTGCGCGCGCGCGCAGGCTTCAGGTACGCCACTGCCGAGCTGCAGCGCCGCCCCTTGTGCGCGGTCAGCTGGTAGTAACCCACGCCCTCCTGGGTCGCGCCGTTGATGTCGTCGTTGCGCGGCGTGCCGCATTGCTGGACGCCTGCGATGAAGTCGTCGCAGATCGGGCGGGCAAAGCTCATGTCGCTGACCCGCAGCGGGCCGCCGCTGCCGTGGTGCTCGTCCTCGCCGCGCACCTGGTTCTCGGCGCGCTTGAAGTAGGGCAGCACCTCGTCGTGCGACCAGCCGCGGCAACCGATCTCGCTCCAGCGATCGTAGTCCTCGTGCTGCCCGCGCACGTACAGCAGGCCGTTGATCGAGCTGGAACCGCCGAGCACCTTGCCGCGCGGCCACTTCAGCGAGCGCCCGTCGATGCCCGGATCCGGCTCGGTCACGTAGCACCAGTCGGTGGCCGGGTTGTGGATGGTCTTGAAGTAGCCGACCGGTACGTGAATCCACGGGTTGGTGTCGCGCCCACCGGCCTCGAGCAGGGCGACCCGTGTAGTACCATCGGCGCTCAGGCGGTTGGCCAGGGCGCAGCCGGCGGAACCGGCGCCGATCACCACGTAGTCGAAGTGTTGGTCGCTCAAGGGGCTTCTCGCAGGTGGTCGGCGGGGACGTCGCTACCCGCACAGGGTACCGGGCATGGTAGGCGACCCGGCGCCCGCGCTTGCGGCTGTCACCACCCGGGCCGAACCGCTGGACTCCCCCGGCGCCATTGCTTGCTTCGTCGATGACCTGTCGTGTTTCCGTTGACCGTCGGCGCACCCGCCGCGCCGCCGAGCAACCCGTGCGCCCGTGCCGCCCGTGCCATCTTCCGAGCGGGTGCTCATGAGCGCCCTGTGGAGCGAGACGGTCCATCGGCTGGTGCCCTACGTGCCCGGCGAGCAGCGCGCCGGCCCCGACATCGTCAAGCTCAACACCAACGAGAATCCGTATCCGCCCTCGGCAGCGGTGCTGCAGGCGATCGCGCAGGTGGACGGTGATGCGCTGCGACGCTATCCGGACGCCGAGTCGATCCGCCTGCGCGACACCCTGGCAGCCCACCACGGCCTGCGCCGTGAACAGGTGTTCGTGGGCAACGGCTCGGACGAGATCCTGGCGTTCGCCTTCCTGGCCTTCTTCACCGGGCGAGGCCGGTTGCACCATCCCTCGCCCAGCTACAGCTTCTACCCGGTGTACTGCGGCCTGTACGGCATCGAGTCCGACGAGCTGGCGTTGTCCGAGCAGGACGGGTTCGCGCTGGATCCGGCTCGCTTCGCGCTGGATGTGCACAGCGCCGGGGTGATCCTGCCGAATCCGAATGCCCCCACCGGGCGAGCCATCGGCTTGCCGGCGATCCAGGCGCTGCTGCAGCGCTGCCCGGACCGGGTGGTGCTGATCGACGAGGCCTACGCCGATTTCGGGGCCGACAGCGCGGTGGCACTGATCGATCGCCATCCCAACCTGCTGGTGTCGCGCACCTTCTCCAAGGGCCGGTCGCTGGCCGGGCTGCGGCTGGGCGTGGCGCTGGGCGATGCGGCGCTGATCGAGGCGTTGCAGCGGGTCAAGAACTCCTTCAATTCCTACCCGGTGGACGCCGTGGCGCAGGCGGCGGGCATTGCCTCGTTGCAGGACGAGGCGACCTACCGGGACCAGGTGGCGCGCATCGTCGCCACGCGCGAGCGCTTCACCGAGGCGTTGCATTCGCGCGGCTGGACGGTGCTGCCGTCGGCTGCCAACTTCGTGTTCGCGCAGCCATCCGACGAGGCCGACGAGGATGGCCCGGCGCTGGCTGCGCGCCTGTCGGCCGCCGGCGTGCTGGTACGACGCTGGTCGCTCGAGCCGATCGCCCGGTGGCTGCGCATCTCGATCGGCACCGATGCGGACATGGATCGGCTGCTGACGCTGGTGGACGACCCGGACCGCGGCGCTGTCCGGTGAGCCCGGCGGCAAGCCTCATGACGCGATCGGCGCCGAGACCGGTGGCCAGCGTTCGCGCGAGCGTCTCGCCGTGCCTTGGGTGGCGCCCTGGGCCGGGTTTCGGGTGGCGTAGGGCGCGGCGTGCGGCGCGGCGTGTCGGCATCGGCGTGGGGTCGCTCTGGCTGGTCGGCGCCCTCGCCGGCTGCGCCTGGCTTGGCGAGCGGGCCGCCGCGCCGGTGCTGCCGGGGGCGTCGAGCGCTGCCGATTCGGGGGCTGGTCCCGACGAGCCGGTAGCGGATGACACCGTTCCCGGCGACGGCGAGCCGGCGCCGGAAGGGCCGGGCATGCTCGCCTCGGTGGCGAAATTCGTCGACAATGCGCAGCGCAACGCCTCGGAACGCTTCGGGGCGTTCATGTACGAGCTGGACGACTTCTTCGCCGGCCCGTCGCAGAGTGCCGAGCCGAACACCAGCTTCATGCGGGTTCGGCTGGATGCGAAGAAGCCGCCCACCGAGGGGTTCGAGCTCGATCCCAGTGTCAAGCTGCGGGTGGTGCTGCCGCGCTCGGAGCAGCGGCTCCGGTTGTTGCTCAGCACCGAGGACGAGCTGGGCGAAGGGGCCGATGGCGTGTCGGAATCGACCGCGATCGAGGCGGACGAGCAGTCCCTGTCGCTGGCCCTGCGGTTCGTGCGCCGGGCGCGCGAATCCAGTCTTCTGGATTTCGATCTGGGCACCCGTCAGCGAGAGGGACGCCTGCAGCTGTTCGGGCGCTTCAACGCGGAGTACCGCGAACAGCTCGCCGAGCGCGTCCGGTTGCGGCTCAGCAATCGCTACTACTACTACTCCACCTCCGGCTTCGATGACCGGCTGCAGCTGGACGTGACGCGCTCGCTGAGCGCCGAACGCTCGCGCATCCTGCGCTCGTCCACCACGTTCGACTGGCGCAAGGGTCGCAAGGGCGCCTATCTCAACCAGGTGTTCGGCGCGTATGCCGATCTGACGGCACGATCGGCGATCGCCCTGGAGGCCCGGGCCACGTATCACACCGCGCTCAACGGCGAGGTCCGGGAGCGTTACCGCGGCCACGAGCTGCGCGTGCGCTATCGGCGTAACGTGTGGCGGCCGTGGTTGTTCTACGAGTTCTGGCCGACCGTCACCTGGCCGGCGGAAACGGACTATCGCCGCACCTGGAACGGTCTGCTGCGGCTCGAGATCACGATCGGTGCCGAGTCGATCGGACAGGCCGGCCGGTGAGGCCGGGCGGCATCGGGGCGTGGCCCAAGGAGCATCAGGCACGATGAAGATCGTCTGCATCAGCGACACTCATGGCGATCACCGCCGCGTGGACGTGCCGGCGGGCGACCTGCTGGTGCATGCCGGGGACATCACCGCGCACGGCCATCGCGAGGACTACCTGGATTTCCTGGACTGGTTTGCCGGGCAACCGCACCGGCACCGCGTCTTCGTGGCCGGCAATCACGACACCTGGCTGGAACAGGAGCCCGAGCAGGCGCAGCGAATGGCCCGGTCCGCGGGGGTGCTGCTGCTGAACGATTCGGGAACCCGGATCGCCGGGCTGTCGATCTGGGGCTCCCCGATCACGCCGCGCTTTCACGATTGGAGTTTCATGCGCGACCCGGGACCGGACATCGAACGCCACTGGGCGCTGGTGCCCGCCGATACCGACCTGCTGATCACCCACGGTCCGCCGCATGCGGTGCTGGACGCGGTCGAACGCCCCTGTGGTGCCAGCGAACACACCGGCTGCCCCTCTCTGCTCGAGACCGTGCGCCGCATCGCGCCGCGGGTGCACGTGTTCGGGCATATTCACGAGGGATACGGCGAGCGGCGAGTGGACGCCGTGCGCTGCCTGAACGTCAGTACCATGAACCGCGACTACCGCATCGCCAACACGCCGGTGACGTTCGAGCTCGGCGCATCGGCACCCGATGTGCTCCCGCCGACACCGCGGCGCCACCTCGCCTGATGAGAGCCTGCCCATGATCGATCGCGAACGTTTCCCCGGCCTGGCGGCACTCGCCCTGCTGGGTGTCGGACTGTTACCCGCCGGCGCGTCCGCTCAGTCGGACCCGGTGCGCGAAGAGGCGGCGACGGCCTGCGAGGAAGCGGCCACGCTGCTGCGCGACGATGATCTGGACGGCGCGCTGGCCGAGGCGAAGTGGTGCCTGGAGAGCCTCCAGCAGATTCGCCAGGACCGTACGCTCGCCATCTTCCCGGACACGGTCCAGGACTGGACCGGCGGCCAGCTGGAGCAGCAAGGGGCGATGGGCATGAGCATCCTGTCGCGCAGCTACGACCAGGACGGCAACCGCATCGATGTGACGCTTACCTCGGGCGCGGCCGGTGCCGGACTGGCCGCCCTGGCTCAGATGGGCGCGGTCATGGGCGGAGGGGCCGGGCGCAAGATGCGAGTGCAGAAGCGCACCGTGATCGACATGAGCGACGATACCGACACCGGTGCCAACTTTTTGGTGCAGCTTCGCAGCGGTGGCATGCTGAGCGTGGAGTCCGCGGATGTGGACGACGCCACGGTGATGGATTTCCTGCGTGCCTTTCCGATCGTCGCGATCGACGACACGCTCGCCCAAGGTTAGGGCGAGCGAGCACTGCGATCGGGAACGGCCGGGCGCGCCTGGGCCCGGCCGGCGACAAACCCTGGCTCGGACCTATTCGAGGCCCATCTGAGCCTTCTCGATCGCCACCATGCGGTCGATGACGTCGATGATGCCGGCATTGCCACCGGCCAGCGACGCACCGGTCAGGTACTTGCCGTTGATCATGATCGAGGGCACGCCGGTGATGCCGGCCCCGCGCGCCAGCTGCACCGAGCGGCGCAGGGCGGTCTCGACGGTGAACGATTCCATCGTACCGAGGAACTTGTCGCGGTCCGCGCCCAGGGTCTGAGCCAGGTCGGCGATGTCGTCAGGGGAGCGCATGCGTTCCCCGTCCTCATGGATGGCCTTGAACATGGCGTGCACGAACGGTTCCTCGATGCCCAGCGCGCGCGCAGCGTAGAAGCCCCGCGAGTGCTGCTCCCAGCTCGGGTTCAGCGGCGGCGCCTCGCGCACCATCACGGTATTGGCGGGCATGCGGGCCTCCCAGGCGAGCATGTCCGGCTCGAGCGAGTAGCAGTGCGGGCAGCCCAGCCAGAAGAACTCCAGCACCTCGACCTTGTCGGCGATGGAGGTGTTCTGCGGCGGCTGGACAAGTTGGTAGCCATTGCCCTGCGCATGGATCGGCAGGGCGCTGGTGACGCCGAGCGCCAAGGCAGTGCCGGTCAACGTGCGCAGTAGCTGGCGGCGGGACAGGGTCGACATGAGGAATACTCCGGGAAGGGGCAACGAGGGCGGTCGGTGCCGGTCGGACCGCATCGCGCCCGTCCGGTTCCCGCCGGCAGGGAAAGGGACTGCAAGCGTCGCACCAGGCGCGACGCCGATCGGTGCCTGCTCAGTGAAGTCCTTCGATGTAGTTGGCCACCGCCTCGATCTCGGTATCGGTCAAGCGATGCGCCAGGGCGCCCATCACGTTGTTGGGGTCGTTGGATCGCTCGCCGGCGCGCCACAGGCGCAACTGCTCGGCGGTGTAGTCGGCACTCTGACCGTGCAGCGCCGGTACCACGGCGGCCGGATTGCCCAGCCCCTGCGGACCGTGGCAACCCATGCACGAGGCGATTCCCTGTGCGGTGATACCGCCGCGATAGATGCTCTCGCCAAGCGTCAGGTTCTCCTCGGTGGCCACGCCATCGATGGCCGGCATGGCGCTGTAGTAGGCCGCCAGGTCGAGGATGTCCTGATCGCTGAGATTGGCGGCCTGGCCGGACATCAGCGCATTGACCCGGCCGCCGTCGCGGTAGTTGGTCAGCTGCTTGGCCAGGTAGGACGCGTGCTGTCCGGCCAGGTTCGGGTAGGTGGGCTGCAGCGCCTTGCCGTCTGCGCCATGGCAGGCGGCGCACACGGCCGCCTTGCCCTGCCCGGCGGTGGCATCTCCCACGGCGGCGGCCGGCTCGTCGGCAGCGAGAGCCGAGCCGGCCGACAGCGCGCAGCCGGTGAACAGGACGGCGAGCACGTTGCGCCACGAGGCGAGGCGACGGTCGGCCTGTCGGCCGGCGATGGTGCGATCGGCGTTACCCGGGAACAGGTCGAGGAGAAGCGTCATCTGGGCTGCGATAATCATCGGAACGGGACACTCGCACTGTACGACGGAAGCGCGCGCAAGGATCCGTGAATGGTAACAGAGGGGCCCGAGTTCCCACGGCGGCACGGCACTGCGCCACCGGTCGCAATCGCCATGCCCACCGCCATGCCCACCGCCATGCCCGCCGCCATGCCCGCCGCCATGCCCGCCGTCTTGATTGCCGCTTTGATTGTCGTCGAGCCCGCCGTCGTGCCCGAGCGTGCGCGGTGCGCTGCTCCGCGCTACCGTTCGGCGGATGAACAGTGCCTACTTCGCCGCCCGTTTCCATTCGAGCGCCTCCGAGCCTCATCAATGCCCGCGGGCCGAGATCGAGGTGGCGTTCGCCGGTCGGTCCAATGCCGGCAAGTCGAGTGCCATCAACACCCTCACGCGCAACGGCAAGCTGGCGCGCACCAGTCGCACCCCCGGTCGCACCCAGCTGATCAATCACTTCGAGGTCGGGGTGCCGGACAGCGAGCGCTTCCTGGTCGACTTGCCCGGCTACGGATACGCCAAGGTGTCCAAGGAGAAGCAGGGGGCGTGGAAGCGTGCGATGAGCGAGTACCTGTTCACCCGCGAAGCACTGGCCGGACTGGTCGTGGTCATGGACATCCGCCACCCGCTGCAACCGGTGGACTGGCAGCTGATCGAGATCCAGCAGCAGGGGCGCGGTGCGTTGCACGTGCTGCTCACCAAGGCCGACAAGTTGTCGCGCAGCGAGCAGGCACGGCAGCTCGAGCGCACGCGTCGATCCTTGGAGGGCGAAGGGGTGGAGGCCACGCTGCAGTCCTTCTCGGCGCTCAAGAAGCGGGGCGTCGAGGATGTCCACGCGGTGCTGGATCACTGGCTGTTCGGGGTGGCGCTGGACGAATGAGGGGCTCGGCGGCCCTGTACCGTTTCGCCCTGTGCCGTTACCTTTCGTAACACGCCGGGTCGATCAGGATCGGATGGGTTCGTCAGACTCGCTGGCGAAACTTACAACCCACTGTTTTTACTGAAGTATTTATTTGGTTATTGCCATAAGTTCATCTCTCTATACTGCATATCGTGATGAATCCGGACGACACACGGCCTGTTCCGCGGTCGGCTCCGGTGTCAGGCGCATCGAGCCGACGCGTGTTCGGGCGGTGAGCAGGCGTTGCACACGACAATCAGAACCCGGGTCCATCGGGTCTGTTTCACGAGGAGAGAACGGCTATGAGCAAGATCAACAAGGGCGGCAGCTGGTCGCGACGCGATGTCCTGAAGGCCACGTCGGCCACGGCGGCGATCAGCAGCGCACCGATGTTCTTTTCCAGGAACGCGTTCGGCGCCGAGTTCCTGAACAATCCCGGTGACGCCAGCACCGTCACGTTGGGATTCAACGTGCCCCAGTCGGGCGCCTATGCGGACGAGGGCGCCGACGAGCTGCGCGCCTACAAGCTGGCGGTCAAGCACCTGAACGGCGAGGGTGACGGCGGCATGATGAACACGTTCACGCCGAGCGAGCTCAAGGGCAATGGCATCCTGGGCAAGAAGGTCGAGTACGTGACCGGTGACACCCAGACCAAGTCGGACGCGGCACGCGCCTCGGCCAAGCGCATGATCGAGAAGGACGGTGCGCTGATGATCACCGGCGGCTCCTCCTCGGGCGTGGCGATCGCGGTCCAGGGTCTTTGCCAGGAAGCGGGCGTGATCTTCATGGCCGGCCTGACCCACTCCAACGACACCACCGGCAAGGACAAGAAGGCCAACGGCTTCCGGCACTTCTTCAACGCCTACATGTCCGGCGCCGCGCTGGGCCCGGTACTGGAGAAGGCCTACGGCACCGAGCGCAACGCCTACCACCTGACCGCCGACTACACCTGGGGCTACACGGTGCAGGAGTCGGTGCAGGCATCCACCGAGGCGATCGGCTGGCAGACCGCCCAGAACGTGCTCACCCCGGTGGGCGCGGGCGATTTCAGCCAGTACATCACGCCGGTGCTGAACTCGGGCGCCGACACGCTGGTGCTCAACCACTACGGCAAGGACATGGTCAACTCGCTGACCCAGGCGGTGCAGTTCGGCCTCAAGGACAAGCAGGTCGACGGCAAGGACTTCCAGATCATCGTGCCGCTGTACTCGCGATTGATGGCGCAGGGCGCCGGGGACGCGGTCAAGGGCATCTACGGCTCCACCAACTGGCACTGGTCGCTGCAGGACGAGGGCAGCCAGGCGTTCGTCAAGAGCTTCGGCCAGGAATACGGCTTCCCGCCGAGCCAGGCGGCGCACACCTGCTACGTGCAGACCCTGCTGTACGCGGACGCCTGCGAGCGGGCCGGCACGTTCGAGCCGTGCCAGGTCGGTGCGGCGCTCGAAGGCTTCGAGTTCGACGGCATGGGCAACGGCCCCACCGAGTACCGCGCCGAGGATCACCAATGCTTCAAGGACGTGCTGGTGGTGAAGGGCAAGGAAGAGCCGTCCTCGCAGTTCGACCTGCTCGAAGTGGTCGAGGTCACCCCGCGTGCCCAGGTCGAGTACGCCGTGGATCACCCGATGTTCGCCGGTGGCGACCTGGGGCAGTGCAACAACGGCGCATAGGCTGCGCCGCGGCCCGGCCTCCGTACGAGGAGCCGGGCCTGTCATGCGCTCGGCGCGACCGACTAGCCGACAAGGCTCGCTACCGTCCGACCCGGCTCGGCCGCTGATCGATGTCACCGGTCGTCGCGCCGGTGACCGTCGACTCCCGATCCCCACCTTCCCACTCACCGGCCACCTCGGCCCGCCGATCCTTCCGCCAGCGATGACGGAGTGGCGGACGAGGGCATGCCGATGTGCCCGCCCGGTCGAGCCCGTGATGCTCGCCCCCGACCCTGATGGAGCCCGACCCTCGTGGACGCGTTGCTGCTGCAGATCCTGAACGGCCTGGACAAGGGCGGCGCCTACGCGCTGATCGCGCTCGGGTTGACACTGACCTTCGGTACGTTGGGCGTGGTGAACTTCGCGCATGGCGCGCTGTTCATGCTCGGCGCCTTCTGCGCGGTGGGCATGAACGAGTTGCTGACCATCTCCACCAAGGTCAAGGACGAGAGCATCACCTTCTTCGATGCCTTCAAGGAGGTGCCGATCCTGGAGGCCAAGTTCCCGGTCATCGGCCCGATCATCGTCGACTACTCGGTGCCGATCGCCATCCTGTTCACCGTGCCGATCATGCTGCTGATCGGCTGGGTGATGGAGCGTGGCCTGATCCGGCACTTCTACAAGCGTACCCACGCCGATCAGATCCTGGTGACCTTCGGGCTGGCCATCGTGATCCAGGAGATCGTGCGCCACTACTTCGGTGCGAACCCCATCCCGCAGCTGGCCCCCGACGTGGTCGCCGGATCGGCCAACATCGGCAGCTGGGTCGGATTGAGCGACAACGTCGTCTACCCCTGGTGGCGGCTGATCTACCTGGTGTTCTCGTTGCTCATCATCGGCGCCACGTTCGCCTTCCTGCGCTTCACCACATTCGGCATGGTGGTGCGCGCCGGCATGCAGGATCGCGAGATGGTCGGCATGCTCGGCATCAACATCCAGCGCCGGTTCACCATCGTGTTCGGCCTGGCGGCGGTCTGCGCCGGGTTGGCCGGAGTCATGTACACCCCCATCCTGCCGCCGGACTACCACATGGGCATGGACTTCCTGGTGCTCTCCTTCGTGGTGGTGGTGGTCGGCGGCATGGGCTCGCTCGGCGGGGCCGTGCTTGCCGGTTTCCTGCTCGGCATCCTGCAATCCTTCGCCTCGATGACCGAGGTCAAGGCCATCATCCCGGGCATCGACCAGGTGATCATCTACCTGGTCGCCGTGGCGGTCCTGCTGATCCGGCCGCGCGGCCTGATGGGCCGGGCCGGCGTCATGGAGGACTGATGATGCAGCGCTCACACCCCCGTCCGTCGATGATCCGACCCTGTGGAAACCCGTGCCGATGAACGCCTCCACGCTTTCGCGCAGTGCGACCTCGGACTGGGTGCTGCTGGCGCTGTTCAGCGCCGCCGTGCTGACCATGCCCATCTGGCTGGCACCGTTCGGCGCCAACTACCCGGACCTGATGCAGAAGTTCGCCATCTTCGGGGTGTTCGCCATCGGCTTCAACATCCTGTTCGGGCTGACCGGCTATCTCTCGTTCGGGCATGCCGCCTTCCTGGGCGTGGGTTCCTACACCGCGGTGTGGTCGTTCAAGCTGCTGAGCATGAACGTGCTGCCGGCCATCCTGTTCAGCGTGGTGCTGTCCGGGCTGTTCGCCTGCGTGATCGGCTTCATCAGCCTCAGGCGATCGGGCATCTACTTCTCGATCCTGACGCTGGCCTTCGCGCAGATGTCCTACAAGCTCGCCTACTCGGTGCTGACACCGATCACCAACGGCGAGAGTGGCCTGCAGCTGTCGTTGAACGATGCGCGCGTGCTGGATGCGGCCGTGGGCATCGAGGTGACGCGATCGTTGCCCACGCCCAACCTGTTCGGGCTGGAGCTTCGCGACGAGGCCGCGTTCTATTTCTGCGCCGTGGTGCTGATCCTCGCCTTCTTCATCGCGCTGCGCATCTTCCGCTCCCCGTTCGGCATGATGCTCCGGGCGATCAAGTCCAACCAGACGCGCATGGCCTATACCGGTTTCAACACCCGCCCCTACCTGATCTGGGCCTTCGTGATCTCGGGCATGTTCGCAGGGCTTGCCGGTTCGCTGATGGCGGTCACCGATCCGCTGGCCGGGGCCGAGCGCATGCAATGGACCGCCTCGGGCGAAGTGGTGCTGATGACCATCCTGGGCGGGGCGGGCACGCTGATCGGGCCGGTGATCGGGGCGGCCTTGATCAAGTACTTCGAGAACATCCTGTCCGCATTCAACGCCGGGGCGCTGAACCGGGCCTTCGAGGCACTGCCCGACAGCATCCAGCCGTTCGTGGTCGACACCGTCGGGCTGTTCGTGGGTGACGGCTGGCACCTGACGCTGGGACTGGTGTTCATGCTGGTGGTGATCTTCCTGCCCGGCGGCATCATGGAGGGCGTGCGCCGGATCGGCGGGATGTTCCGGCGCGAGGACCGCGCCTCGGTCCCGAACCGTTCCACCGCGCCCGGCGCGGCCATCGACAGCGCAGGGTGAATCCGATGAATGCAGCCATGACCCCTGCGGTGGAGAACACCGTGCTGCACGTGGCCGACGTGCACAAGAGCTTCGCCGGCCTGCACGCGCTGTCCGACATCGACCTGTCGGTCACCGAGGGCGAGACTCACGCCATCATCGGGCCGAACGGTGCCGGCAAGTCGACGCTGCTCAACGTGTGCATCGGCAGGCTGCGCCCGGACACCGGGCACGTCATCTTCGATGGCGAGAACCTGACCGGCCGCGCACCCCACGAGATCAACCAGCTGGGCGTGGTGCGGGTCTTCCAGACCCCGGAGATCTTTCCGGACCTGTCGCTGCTGGAGAACGTCATGGTGCCGATCCTGGCCAAGCGCGATGGCAGCTTTCGCCTGAGCTGGTTCCGACGTTTCGCAGGCGAGGTGGCCGTGCGTCGACAGGCCGAAGAGATTCTCAGCGACCTGGGACTGGGTGCGATGTTCGACACCTTGGCCACGGCGCTGTCGCGCGGCGACAAGCGTCGGCTCGAGCTGGCGATGGGGCTGGCGCAGCAACCCCGGCTGCTGCTGCTGGACGAGCCGACCGCCGGCATGGCGCGCCACGACACCAACGCGACGATCGAGCTGTTGAAGAAGATCAAGGCGCGCGGCATGACCAAGGTGATCATCGAGCACGACATGCACGTGGTGTTCAGCCTGGCCGACCGGATCACCGTGCTGGCCGGCGGACGCATCATCTGCCAAGGCACACCCGAAGAGGTGAAGAACGATCCGCGCGTGAAGGAAGCCTACCTGGGCGAGGAGCAAGTCTGATGAGCAGCACGTCAACCGCGGCCGCGGCACCCGGTGCCGCCAGGATCGGCGGTTCGCGCGCCGACGACATCGCGCCGGGCCTGGCGCGTGACGCCTACTTCGGTGTCAGCCATCTGGAGGCGTACTACGGGGACAGCTACATCGTCCAGAACGTCTCGTTCACCGTCAACGAAGGCGAGATCGTTGCGCTTCTGGGGCGCAACGGTGCCGGCAAGACGTCCACGCTGCGCGCCATCGCCCGCGCCGCCAGCCCGGTGGTGCGCAGCGGCGAGGTCTGGCTGCAGGGCGAGCCTTTGCACCAGATGCAGGATTACCAGGCCGCCCTGGCCGGCGTGCAACTGGTGCCCGAGGACCGGCGCATCATCCAGGGCCTGAGCGTGGAGGAGAACATCGAACTGGCCCGCATCGAGGGCGAGCTGGGCTGGGAGCTCGAGCGGATCTACTCCCTTTTTCCGCGCTTGAAGGAGCGAGCGAAGCAGGAAGGCACGACCCTGTCGGGCGGCGAGCAGCAGATGCTGGCCATCGCCCGCGCGCTGGCGCGCAACCTGCGGTTGCTGCTGCTGGACGAGCCGTACGAGGGATTGGCCCCGGTGGTGCGCCACGACATCGAGCGGGCGCTGCTGGAGGTCAAGAACGAGGGCATCACCACGATCCTGGTCGAGCAGAACGCGGTCGCCGCGCTGAAGCTTGCCGACTCGGCCCTGATCCTGGACACCGGCGAGATCGTCTACGCCGGCACCGCCCAGGAAGTGCTCGGAGACGAAGCCCTGCGTCACGAGTACCTGGCCATCTGACGTTGGAAAGATGGGGAAAGATGGGGTCGGACCCTGGCAACCCGTTGATTCAACAGTCGATGTAGCTTCTCCGGAACGGCTTTTCGCCCTTGCAGGCCGCTGTATCGCCCCGAATACCCTTCTCCAAGCGCTCCATGGCCAATACCACCTTGCTACCCGACGAGCTGCCCGTGCCCCAGGACGACGGTGCTTGCGACCACCTGTCGGGTCGGGCGCTGCCCGCACTGGCACTGCCCGCGGCCGACGGCGAAACGCTCGACCTGAGCGCGCAGCGCGGGCGCATCGTGGTCTTCGTCTATCCGCGCACCGGTGTGCCCGGTCAGGCGCTGCCGTCGGGGTGGGACGACATTCCGGGTGCGCGCGGCTGCACGCCGCAATCGTGCCGTTTTCGCGACCTGCACGCCGAGTTCGAGGCGTTGGGCGTGCAGGTTTTCGGTCTGAGCAGCCAGAGCACCAGCGAGCAGCGCGAAGCCGCCGAGCGGTTGCACTTGCCCTATCCGCTGCTGTCGGACGCCGAGCGGCGCTGGGCCACGGCGCTGGCGCTGCCGACGTTCGATGCCGACGGGATGACGCTGATCCGGCGACTGACCCTGGTGGTGGACGATGGGGTGATCACCCGTTGCGTCTATCCGGTGTTTCCGCCCGATGCGGCGACCGACGAGTTGCTGGAACACCTGACGAAGACTGCCTGAGCGTCGTGTCCGCGCCCGTGCGGTTCGGTGCGCTGCGCGTGATCGATCGCATGAAGGCACCGACGCTCTGGCCGATGCCTCGGCTGTCAGCAGCGATCATGGCGTGCGCGCCATCCCGTCCTACGAGGGCCCCTCGTGCGGTTGCCCGACGTGCGCGCAGACCGCACCCAGCAGCGTGCACAACCGGGCCGGCCGTCCGTCTGCCAGCCACACCCGTTCCCACACCATGCGTCCGGCCAGGATCGGCAGGAAGCCGCTGCTCCAGGCCTGCAGTTCGATCTCGACCGGTCGAGGTGCGCCGCAGGGCCGTCAGCCGTGCGCCGCCAGATCGCTCTCGGCGGCATGAATGACCGGGCTGGCGGCCGGCCACAGGCATTGCCCGCGAAGCGCTGCCAGCGACACGTTCCCTTCGCGCACGCGGGCAGGAGAGGCGGTCAGTAGCAGGTGATCGACGTCGCTGATCAGGTGCACCGTCAGCGTCGAGGATTCGACCAGTCGTCGCAACGCGGCATCGTTCGCATGGACAGGTGCCTGCAGGGCACGCAGCACCGCCTCGGCAAGCGACGTGGCAGGGCGGACCGTGCCGTTTTCCCAGCGCGAGACGGTCGTCTGGTCCACGCCGGCCAACTGCGCACGGCGCAATCGCTTCAGGCGTGCGCCGAAGTCCGGCAATGTCGACGACCATGTTCGCGTCGGAACCGGCGAGGACGGCCATTGCAGGATTCATGGGTTCGGGCGACTCGATGCGCGACGGCGCCTGGCCAGCACGGTCAACGCGCCGATACCGGCCGCGTAGCACAGCATCACGAATGCCAGCAGGGCACCGACACCGCTGATCGCGTGCAGCCACACCATCAGCGGGGTGCCGACGGCGTTGCCCAGGTTGCCGGCCTGTGCCAACGCCCCGTTCGCCAGGGCCTGGTCGCTCGGGTGCGGGTTGAGCTCGGGAATCGAGGCGAAGCTGGCACCTTGCACCAGCCCGAGCACGCCGAACAGCGAGATGGCGGCACCTGGCCACTGCGGGTTCAGCAGCAGCAGCATCGCTGCCGCGATTGCCAGCGCGAAGCCGATGCCGACGACCTGCACCGCCTGGAACCAGCGCAGCAGCAGCACGCCGAGCGTCATCGAGCACACGATGCTGGCCAGCGGCATCGCGGTGGCCACGACGCTGCGTTCGCTCGCCGGCATGAGCCCGGGCAGCACCGCCAGCAGAGCCACGAAGGTCAGCGTGTAGAACAGCCAGCACACCGCCGGGGCCGCGATGAACGGCGAGCTCCAGGCCGTCGCATGGCGTTGCAGCAGCGCTCGAGCGGACAAGGGCCGGGGCGCCTCCGTCGAGGTCGGTGCCTTCGTTGCGGTGCCCGCCCGCACGGTGCTCGTATCGGTTGTCGCCTTGTCGGGTGCCAACATCCACCCCAGCAGCAGCGTGACGCCGCCCAGCAACCCCCCGTGCAGCAGCAACAGCGCGGCCGGCCCGTGCGTGTGGACCAGCGGCAGCCCGAGCCAGGCGGTCAACGCGAACGCCACCCCGAAGAACGTGCCCCACAACGTCATCGCGGCGGCTCGCCAGCGAGCCCGGCTGGCGGAGGCGATCAACGTCGGCGCGGCCACCACGATGGCCAGATGCGAGACCCCCTCGATCACGCGCGTACCCAGCAGCACGGGCAGCGAGGGCAGGGTGGCCTGCCACAGCGACAGGACGGCGCCCAGGGCGCAGCCGATCAGCAACAGCCGCCGTGACCCCCAGCGACCGGCCAGCACGCCGGCGACCAGCCCGAGCAGCACACCGACCACGCTGACGCTGGAGACCAGCAGTCCGAGCAGCGTCCCGGCCTCGGGGTAGAGCTGCTCGAGCTCCGGCAGCACCAAGGCGATCTTGGCGAACTGCGCCGCCGCGCACAGCCCCGCCAACCACCGGGCGAGGACGGTCGGCAACGGGGCGAAGGCTCGCATCGGTACAGGCTGCCGCAAGCCGGCCCGTCACGCCACGCCTGTTTCATGCACGGCGGCTCGATCCGCTGCTGCGCCGCCGAGCGACGATGTTGCGCAGCCGGTTCACCCAGGCCGTGGGTCGCGGATGATGCCGAGCCTGCTCTCACCGATTCTGCCCACCGATGCTGATGTCCTGGTTCATCGCCTGGCTTGCCGCCATCGTCGCCTTCCTGGTGCTCGACGGCCTGTGGCTGGGCGTGGTCGCCAAGTCCTTCTACGCCGATCGGATGGGCGATCTGCTGCGTCCGAGCATCCAGGTTGCGCCGGCGGCCGGCTTCTACCTGTGCTACGCGCTGGGTCTGGTGTTCCTGGCCGTCCGGCCGGGCTTGCCCGAGGCACCCTTGCTCGGCAGCGTGGCGCTGCACGGTGCGGTGGTCGGCTTCCTGGCCTACGGCACCTACAACATGACCGCGCTGGCGGTGGTGCGTGATTGGCCGAGCGCCCTGTCGTTCGTGGACCTGGCCTGGGGCACGCTGCTGTCGGCCAGCGTGGCGGTGGTCGCCTCGCTGGCGCTCAGGGCGTTCGCGTGACGTCCAGCGCGTCGCTGTCCGCCTCGTCCACGCCTGCCAGTCGGGCGAACCGCTGCAGTTCTGCCACGATGCGTCGCCGCCGTTCCGCACCCAGTCGCACTCCCGGTTCCGGCCAGAATGCGCGCAGGTGCAGCCGCTCGGGCGCGCCCCGGCGCACGATGTCGGCCCGCCCGATCAGCTGGTCCCCATCCAGCACCGGGTACACGTAGTAGCCATAGCGGCGTTTAGCGGCCGGGACATAGATCTCGATCGTGTATCGGAAACCGAACAGTCGCTGCACCCGCCTGCGATCGCGCACCAGCGGATCGAACGGGTTCAGGATGCGTACCCGGCGAGCCGGGGCTGGCAGGGCGGCGATGCGGGCTTCGATGTCCGCGGGCGCCCAGGCCTGCTGGCGGCGCCCGTCGTGCTGTTGCACCTCGACCTGCACCAGCCGGGAACCCTGGGCATCGAGCCAGGCCCGCGTCTCGGCGGTGCAGCTCGCCGCCCAGAAGCGTTGCAATTCGCCACCGGTGGCGGTGCCCAGCCGATCCAGGGCATCCCGGTGCAATCGATCCATGCACGCCGCATCGTCCAGCCGGACCGTGCGCAGCGCCTCGGGCACGATGCGCTCGACCAGGTCATAGCGCTTGGTGAAGCTGCGGCGGTCGGCCACCGCCAGGCGGCCGGACAGCCACAGCCAGTCCAGCGCCAGCTTGTGCGGCGGTTTCATCCAGGCATGGCGACGGCGATCGGTGCGCCCTTCGAAGTCGCGCGAGGGTCGCACTGCCCGTCGGGCCTGCGCCATCGAGCTGGTTCACCGACAGCCACAGCCTGCGCGCCGTGGCGTTGCCGATCGGCAGCCGATTCACCTCCCTAGCCCTCCCGTGCCCCTTGTCCCCGGTCCACCGTCCACTGGCGCTGTCCGATGTTCTGGTACCGCTCGGGATCGCAAGTGCTGACGATCACCTGCAGCCCGCGCTCGCCGGCCTGGAACAGCATGTCGATGACCTTCTCGATCCGGCCGGGGTCGGTGTTGACGAAGGCATCGTCGAACACCACCGGCAGGGTGCCGCCGTAGCGGGTGGCCAGCAGCTCGGCGGTGGCCAGCCGCACCGCGGCGGCCACCTGCTCGCGCGCACCGCCGCTCAGCGAGGAGAACGGCTCCTCGTGTTCGGCGAACCCCGGGCGAAACAGGTAGAACTCGCCGAATGCCCCGTCGGTGTAGCGCAGGTTCACGCTGGCCGTGGTGCCGAACAGGTACCGCAGGTAGTGGCTCACCGTATCGGCCAGCGGTCGGGTGACGGCGTCGTTGGCCGTGTCCAGGCCTTGCTGGTACAGCGTGTCCAGCAAGGTGCTGGCGCGGGCGTCCAGCGTCTCGCGCATCAGCTCGGCGTGGGCGCGCGCCTGACGTTCGCGGGTGTCGCGAAGCTCGCTGTCCGGATCGCTGCCGTCGGGCTGGTGCAGCCGGCCGCGCGATTCGTTGACGTCGTCGCGCGCCCGCTCCGTGGCAGTGCGCAGCCGCTCGCCTTGCTCGCGCAGCCGAGCGCACCGTGTCTCCAGCACATCGAGCGCCAATGCCTCCACCTCGGCCTGCACACCGCCGAGGTGCTGCGCGGCTTGCGCCTGGCGTGTCGCCATCTCCTCGAGCGCGTGCTGCACCGCCTGTCGATCGCCGCCGTGCTCGCGCAGCCGCTCCTCGGTGTAGGCGCGCAGTTCCCGCAGCCGGTCCTCGTCAGCGCGACGCGTGTCCGCATGCGCGCTCTGCTCGCGAAGCGCCTCGCTCAATGCCGTGTCGGCCATGCCCGAGCGGGTGGCGAGCGTGTCGAGCTGACGCTCGTGCTCACGCTGCGCCTCGAGCGCTGCCGCCAGCAGCCGCTGCGCGTCGTCGAGCCCCTCGGGATCGGTCCAGTCGGGCGGGTCGGGCAGCTGGGCATCAAGCGCCTGGGCGCTCTGGCGGGCGTGCTCGGCATCGACCAGCTCGGCCCGCGTGCCGTCGGGATCCTCGGCGGCCAGCTGGCGTTGCAGGTCCTCGCACTTCTCGCTCAGGACCTGGCGGTGCGGCAGCAGCTCGGCCAGCCGATCCACCGAGCTTGCCGGCGAGCCGTCGATCACGAACCGGCTCAGCGATCGGGCCAGGGCGGCGCGTTGCTCGGCGATGGCGGTGCGACGCCGTCCGGCATCCACGGCCGCCGGTACGATAAGCCGAAGCGACAGCGCCTCGCCCACGTTCAGCATGCTGTCGGCATTCAGCGCGATCGGCTCGCCCGGGCAGAGCGGGCAGCCATCGAGCGTTGCCGCGTCGGTACCGCGAGCGTGGTGCAGTACCTGCAGTGTGCTGGTGACACCGTCCAGCTCGCGTTCGCTGGTGTGCAGCGCATCGGCGAGCTGACGCAGTTCGGTCACGTCCCGGCTCGATACGCTCGGCAAGGCGCCCAGCGCGGCGCGCGTGGTGGTTAGCGCCTCGTCGATGGCGCTCACGCGGGCGGCGGCCTTGCCGGCGACCGTCAGCGCCCGGTCGGCGTGCAGCAGCCGTACGCGGGCCTCGATGCGGTCGCGGGCCTCGAGCAGGGCGGGCAGGGCATCGCGTGCGCTGTCGCGAGCAGCGTGTGCCCGGTCGCGCTGCTGTCGAGCCTGCTCGGCAGCGGTGCTCAGTCGCTGTGCGTGGCGATCGGTGTCGAGCCGCTCGGCCAGCGTCGCCGCCTCGGCGCCCCAGCGCTCCAGCCGTTCGGTGGTGCCCTTCAGGTCTTCGAGCCGGGTTTGCAGTTCCTGGTGCGCGTGCGCGGCACGCTCGAGGCGTTGCTGCACCGCCCGACCGGTCTCGATCCGGGTGGTCAATGCGGCGAGTTCGCTGGTCACCTCCTGCGCGCGCGGTTCGGCGCTTGCCAGCCGCTGCAGGGCTTCGGCATGCCGGTCGGCATCGGCTGCCAGATCCGCCACGCGTTGCGCCAGTGCATCGCCTTCCGCCTGCAGCGCCTCGTTGCGTGCCTGAGCCTTGCCCAGTGCGCTGGCGGCCTTGGCGCGCGTCGTCGCTCCGTACACCGCCTCGCGCTCCTGGCGAAAGCGTTCGGCCAGGCGGGTATCGGTCTCGCTCATCATCATCGCACCGGCGCCCTGCGCGGTGATGCGCACCAGCTCGTCGGTGGTGGCATGGATGGCGGTGGTGGGGTCATCGCCGGCGGCGCCCTGCCAGACCCAAAGATGGCTCCAGGGTTGGCGTACCGACTCATCGGTCGCACGCTTTCCGGTCGGCAACGCGGCCCCGGTCAGCTCGGCCAGTCGCTGCTCGGCGGCATCGCCTTCGAGCGGTGGGCGACCGGATTGCCTGAGCGTTGCGGTGTAGGCGCTGGTGCCGCCGAAGCGCTTGTGCAACTCCCATTCCTCGCCATCCTGCTCGAAGCGCAGACGCACCTCGGGGCGTTCGCCGGCGCCTTCGCGCTGCATGCCCTTGTGCACCTGGGTGTTGCCCTTGGCCGGCAGGAACAGCGCGCGGTGGATCGCCTCGACGATGGTCGACTTGCCGGCCTCGTTGAGCCCGCCCAGCAGCGAGGTGCGTGGGTCGAACTCGACCTCGACCCGCTCGTGCACCCGGTAGTTGTCGATGCTTGCCCGAATCAGTCTCACGCCTGCGTGGCCTCGTGCAGCTTCACCAGCGCCAGGCGGGCCGCATCGCCCTGCTCGGCATCGTCCAGCAGTTCGACCAGCCGTTGCGCCACCTGACGCGTGGCAGGGTTCGCCGCGTTGTCGGCCAGCGCTTGCAGTTCGTGTTCGCCCGGCGCGACCACCAGGCCCGATCGGTCGATGTCCAGATGCAGGTAGACATCGGCCAGGCGCTCGCAGGTGCGCGCCAGCTTCGCCTGTTCGGCGATGCCCAGCGAGCCGGTCAGCTCCAGGCGCAGCAACCGCCCGCCCTGCGCATTCGCGGCCAGCAGCTGCTCGTCCAGCCGCTGCACATCATCCGATCCGCGCAACGTGCGCTGTTCGGTATGCCAGGCGAAGCGGCCCACCGCGTGCTCGGTGATGCGCGGTGCGCCACCGCGTTCGGCCAGCACCTCCAGCACCAGGCCGCTGCGATAGGTCTCGCTGCGCGGAAAGCGGTCCGGTTCCGGCGTCCCGGCATAGCGATACGCCGTGTCCATCAAGTCCATCGTGCCGTGCCAGTCGCCCAGCGCCAGGTAGTCGATCTGGTCGCGTGCCAAGCGATCCAGCGCGATCTCGGCGCTTTGCTCGACATCACCGGGGAAGTCCAGGGTGCCGCCGTGCGCCAAGGCGATGCGCACCGCATCCTCGGGCACATCGTCGCGCCCGTCGAGCTGACGCAACCAGGCGGTGGGATCGCTGCCGGGCCGGCCACTGGCCGGGCAGGGCAGCAGCACCGCCCGCGCCTCGGGCAACGGCTGCGGCTCGGCGCTGTCCAGCAGGTGCAGGTTGGGCGCGTAGCGCGTTCGATAGTCGTGACAGGTGTCGCTGGCCCAGGGTCCGTACGGACCGGCCGGATCGTGGTTGCCCGGAATGGCGTACACCGGTACCGGGATGCGGCCGATCGCCTCCATGGCGCGGGCGATGACGCTGCCGCCGGGGTTGCGTGAGTCGAACAGGTCGCCGGCGATGACCACGAAGGTGGCACCGGTGTCGCGGCTCAGACGTTCGATCGCCTCCAGTGCCTGGAAGCGGGCCGCGTGCAGTTCGGTGGCCGCCTCACCGCCGATGGAGCCGAACGCGCGACCCAGGTGCAGATCGGCGGTGTGGAGGAAGTGGGCCATGGGGTCGCGACAGGCGAGGCGTGCGGCAGCTCGGCGATGTGCGCAGGGTACCCGCTTGCACCGACTGCTGCATGGATAACCAGCAGCCCGTCCGATCGGAGCCGAAACCGGGCACGGCCGAGTACCCGGCTCAGTACGCGGTTGCGGCCGAGCGCCTCAGCCGCGCCGCGCGGCGCGAAACTGCATCTGCTGCTCGTCCTCCTGCTCGCCCGGTTCGGGCTCGGGTTCGGCGGCGGGTTCGAGCGACAGCTCCAGCGATGCAGGAGCGGCGGCTGGCGAGGCGGGCGCAGGCGCCGGTGCGTGCTCGGGCTGGCGAGGCGCCTGCGATGCGTTGGCGGCGATGCCTGCGCTCATCATGGCGTGGATGTCCGCATCGTCCCGCGGCGGCTCGGCGTCGGCAGCGTCGGCGCCGGACGACGGCGCCCCGTCCGGCGGGTTGTCCCGCGGGTCGTCCTGCGCGTCGCCCTCCTTCGATGTGGCACGCCGAGCCTCGTCCGATGCCTTGTCGGCCGCCATCTGGCTGGGCATCTTGCCGCGCATCGCCAGCTCGCCGGCATCCTCCTCCTCGACCTGCCCGCCCGAGAGCTTGAAGCGCAGGCGCAGGTTGTTGGCCGAGTCGGCGTTCTTGAGTGCCTCCTCGCGCGTGATGCGCCCCTTGCAGGCCAGCTCGAACAGGGCGCTGTCGAAGGTCTTCATGCCCATGTTCTCCGACTTCAGCATCGCCTCCTTGATGTCCATCAGCTGGTCCTTGGCGATCATCTGCTTGATGGTGTGCGAACCGAGCAGGATCTCGATCGCGGCGCAGCGCTTGCCGTCCACGGTCGGCACCAGGCGTTGCGAGACGATCGCGCGGATGTTGTTGCCCAGATCGTTGAGCAGCTGCGCCTTGCTCTCGGAGGGGAAGAAGTTGATGATCCGGTCCAGCGCCTGGTTGGCGTTGTTGGCGTGCAGCGTGGAGATCGCCAGGTGCCCGGTCTCGGCGAAGGCCACCGCGTGTTCCATCGTCTCCCGATCGCGTATCTCGCCGATCAAGATGACATCCGGCGCCTGGCGCAGCGTGTTCTTCAGCGCGGCGTGGAAGCTGTTGGTGTCCACGCCCACCTCGCGCTGGTTGACGATGCATTTCTTGTGCGGGTGCACGTACTCGACCGGATCCTCGATGGTGACGATGTGGCCGCCCTTCCAGCGGTTGCGATGATCGATCAGCGCGGCCAGCGAGGTGGACTTGCCCGAACCGGTGCCGCCCACGAACAGCACCAGACCGTTCTTGGACTGAATCACCTCCTTGAGCACGTCGGGCAGGCCCAGGTCCTCGAAGCGTGGAATCTCGGTCTGGATGTTCCTGGCGACGATCGAGACCTCATTGCGCTGGCGGAAGATGTTGATGCGAAAGCGACCCACCCCTTCGGGCGAGATGGCCAGGTTCATCTCCAGCTCGTGCTCGAACTCCTCGCGCTGGTCGGCGGTCATGATCGAGGCGGCGATGTCGGCGATCTCGCCGTGCCCCAATGGCGTGTCGGACAGGGCGGTGAGCTCGCCGGCGAACTTGGCGCTGGGGGGCGCGCCGGTGGACAGGTACAGGTCGGATCCGTCGAAATCCACCAGGCGCTTGAGCAGCGCATTGAAATCCATCATCGCTCGGTCCCGGGTGTGCGTGTCGGCTGGCTGGCTTTAGCGGCACCCGGGCTGGCCGGGTTCATGTCGAAATGGCAGGCCCGGTGCATCAGCGCGCGTGCCAGAACACGCGCGACAGCCCTTGCGTCAGCGTGCCCACGGTCTGCTTGTCCACCACGATGGACACCTGCGGGGTCCCCTTGGGAAACAGCACCTGCGGGGCGCTGGGGATGCCGCCGTTGCCCACCAGTCGCTTCAGGCGCGCCCCCGGATCCGCGACCGGTGCGCCGTCGGCCGACAGTGGCTGTCCGGTGACGATGTCCATCTGGTAGTAGCGCCCGATCGATTCGGGCCCGCAGGCACCGGGGGCGATCGTTCTGCCCGGCTCGAACGTGGTGGCCAGCAGCCGCCCCTCGAAGGCAAGCGTTGCCGACAGGGACTTCTCGCCCGCGCGCAGGTCGATGCGCCAGCCGCGTGCCGCGGCCAGCCCGCTGCGGGCGCGTTCCGCGATCCCGTCGTCGCTGTTGCCCAGCGCGTTGCCGGTGGCATCGAACAGCTCGTTCGCCCCGATGGTGGTGAACTCGCTGCCCGGCGGACCGGGCGCGACGTGGGTGTCGCGCAGCATGAAGAAGGCGTTTTCGCTGTTCAGCCGCATCGGATCGGGCCGATTGCCCGAGCCGATCGACACGGCCAGGAAGTCGCCCCCGGCGTCTTGGTGGTAGGAGACGCTCGGCGCGTAGAAGAACGGGCGATGCGAGCCGTCGGCAAGGGTTGCCAGGTGGGTGGTGCGATAGGCGGCCGCGTTGCGCATGTCGGTGAAGTCGATGCGCCACAGCTGACCGCCCAGATCGCCGATGTACAGCCGATCGGCCAGCCCGTCCGCATCGCTGTCGATCACGGTGGGATCGGAGGGGATCGCGTGGCGCATGGCGGCCACGCGCCCGCCATCGACCGACCAGACCCGATTGCCGCCGGCGTCGATCACGTACACCGCGTTGCCGCGCGAGGCGGTGGGTTGGTTGCGCCCGTCCAGCGTGTCGGCATCGTAGCCGCCGCCCAGGATCAGGAAGCGCTCGCGGCCCCCGCTGGCGGTGCTGCTGGCAGCGCTCACCAGCGCCGGCGTGGACCAGCTCTGGGCCAGCCGCTCGAAGCCGGCGACCGACGGGTCGATCTCCCAGACCAGCTTCGGCGCCTCGGGATCGCTGACATCCATCGCGTAGTAGCTGCTGCCGCCGCGACGCATGCCGAACACCAGCAATGTGCGCTCGCCCGGATCCACCAGTCCGTCCCTATCGTCGTCGTCGTGCCAGCGGGTCATGCCGCCGTCCAGTCCGTAGACGTGCGGGCCACCGCGCTCGCCGGACATCAGCGCCGGCAGGTTCGCCAGCAGCTGCTTGGGCATGAAGCCCCACAGCTCCTCGCCGCCACCGGTGTCGGTGCTGCCGTTGCTGGCCGTGCCGTCGGGTCGGGTGCTGTCGAACGCGTGCAGCAAGCCCTGGTTGGTCATGGTGAACACCACCGTGCGGTCCGGATAGGCCAGCTCGACCGCCTGGGTGTGCAATGGATCGCCCAACGGTGCGGCACGCAGCCGGTCGATCAGCGCGGCGCGCTCGTCGGCATCGGACGGCAGGCCCAACCCGGCCGCTGCCAGCCCTGCGTTGTCGCCGGACAGCGCATGGGCGGCATTGCCGGTCAGGGCGATCGGCGTGCCGGTGGCGCGCGGGCCCAGGTAGGTGTAGAGGGCGCGCGCCGCGGCGCGCGCCTGCCGAGGCCCGGCCAACTCGCCGCTCACGGCAACCTGTTCGGAGGCGCCGCCCAGCAGCACATCGTCCCCGTCCGGATTCTCGGACCAGAAGCTGTGCGCCGTCGGGCTGAACACCTCCTGCCCGTCGATGTTCAGCGTGGCGGCCGAGCCGTCCAGGCTGCGCAGGCCATCGGCGCTCAGGAAATAGCCCTTCAGGTTGCCACGCCAGGCATTCGCACCCGACGGCTCGAACAGGTTGAAGTAGGCCCGATCCCGGTGCGAGAAGCTCGCCCGATCGACGTCCACGCTCAGCCCGGTGAACGTCTGGCTGCTGCGCTCGATCTGCTCCAGCAACGAACCGAGCGCCTCGGACAGCGAGTCCAGGTCGCCGGCCACCGCTGCTTGGCCCCCCCCGGCGCTGGCCACCCTTTCCAGGTAATCCAGGCCGTCGCCCTCGATCGCGAAACCGATGGTATAGGTGTTGACGACCCGGTCCGGATAGCCGGGGATGTGCCCGGGGGTGGCCATGCGTTGCGCGATCTCGGGGCCGCAGTCGCCCATCGAGGCGCTTTCATCGTCCACATCGAAGATCGAACCTGCCAGCGATTCGCACTCGCTCGGCGCCATTCCCAGGGCATCGCGCAACCGGGCATCGTCGTCGCGCGTGGTCGGCTGGCCATCCGAGACCAGGATCACCGCATTGGCCTGGCACTGATTGACCGGGCTGGCGTAGCGAGCGGTGTCATCGGCGGCGTAGCTGGCCGGCAGGGCGGCGCGCGCATCGCCGCCGGTGTAGCGCGCGGCGTCGGCGTCCCAGGTATCCGCCGACGTGCGGTCCACGCCGCCCACCACCGCTCCTCGAAAGTAGGCCGATGCCTCGGCCAGCGCGTTGACGGTGGCGGTGGCCCCGTCGGCCTCCAGCCGATCCAGCTGGCCGATGATCACGTCCTGGTTGGTGACGCCGGCCGGGATGCTCGGGTCCAGTGCGTTCGCCGGCTCGTTCATGGGTACGCTCGGCCAACGTACCCCCGAGGCATTGTCTGCGAACAGCGAACCGATGCCGAAGTTGACCGTGTCCCGGTTGGCCTCGATGACCGCCGTGACGGCCTGCTTGAGGATATCGATGCGCGCTGGCTGGCCGCTGTCGGTCGGTTCCCGGTCGGCCAGGTCCATGCCCATGCTGCCCGAGTAGTCGAGCAGGAACAGAACGTTCGGCGGCCCTTGTGCGGCGATGCCGGCGCGGTACACGTCCAGGTCGTCCGCGGCGGCAGGCAGGGCCAGGCCCGCGCCGAACAAGGCGCCTGCAAGGGCGCCTGCAAGCGCGCCTGCAAGGGCACGCCCGGTGGGAGGGGCGAAGCGGTGTCGCGCTGTCGTCAGGGTGCCATCGCGTGCCACAATCGACTCCTTGGTCAGTGCAGGTCCGTCGGTGAGGGCTGCCGCGAAGCGGGATCCCTGCGCCTTCGGACGAAACGGTCTTCTGCTCGCATAGCGGCACCCGCCCGGTCTTGCTTGAGCGGTCGGCCTGACGCCTGCGCCACGACGTCACTCTCGACCGACGAGCCTTTGCGCCGTGCGAACCCAGCTCCACCGCTTGATCCAGTCCTGGTTGTTCCGCCGCGTGGACGCCGCCTCGCTGGCGGTGTTCCGGATGATGTTCGGTGCGCTGATCCTGTTCGAGGCGGTCAACTACGGTGTGTTCCTGGATCTGGACACGATGTACCGCTCGCCAGATCTGCTGTTCAAGTACCACCACTTCGAATGGGTGAGGATGCCGCCCGGCCCGGGGCTGGAGCTGTTGTTCGCGCTGATGGGCCTGTCGGCGATCGGCGTCATGCTCGGTGCGTTCTACCGGGTGTCGGCCACCGTCATGGCGGCAACGTTCGGTTACCACTTCCTGCTCGATCAGGCGCTGTACCTGAACCACTTCTACCTGGCCTGGCTGTTCGCGGTGATCCTGATCTTCGTGCCGGCGCACACCCTGTGGTCGGTGGATGCCCGTCGACGCCCGAGCCTGGCCGCCGAACGGGTGCCCGACTGGGGGCGCTTCTGGCTGGCCGCCCAGCTGGAGATCGTGCTGGTGTACGCCGGGCTGGTAAAGCTGACCGGGGACTGGCTGCAGCTGGAGCCGATGCGCTTGTGGATGAACGACGAGGCGGCGGATGCCGCACCGCTGTTCCAGTGGCTGGCGCAGGACCCGGGCATCGCGCTGGCCAGCTACGGGGTCATCGCGCTGCACCTGATCGGGGCGCCGCTGCTGCTGATCGAGCGCACACGCCTGCCGGTGTTCTGCGTGTACGCGGTGTTTCACGCGATCAACGCGATGGTATTCAACATCGGCATCTTCCCGTTCATGACGATCGGCGCCACCTTGCTGCTGTTCGACCCGTCGTGGCCGCGCCACCTGGTCGGCCGGCTCGGCGGCGACCCGGCACGGTTGGCCCGCCGTGTCGAGCAGGCACCGCCCGGGCGAGCCGATGCGCCGCGCTCGGGCAAGGCCGTGCACCCGCCGCCAGGGTGGGCCGGGCAACGTGCGCTGATCGTCGTGGTGATCGGGGTGTGGTTGGTGGCCCAGGTGACGGTGCCGCTGCGCCATTACGCGCGCGAAGGCAACGTGGCCTGGAACGAGGATGGCCACCGGTTCAGCTGGCGCATGAAACTGCGCTCCAAGCGCGGCACCGCGCGGTTCGTGGTCGTGCACCCGGACGGTAGCCAGCAGGTGGTGGATCCGGCGGCACACCTGAACCGCAAGCAGACCATCAAGATGGCCTGCATCCCCGATCTGCTGTGGCAGTTCGCGCAGTTCACCGAGGTCGCCTACCGCCGTTCGCCGGACGAGGACCCGTCGGTGCACGCCTGGACGCTGTGCTCGTTGAACACCCGCGAACCGATCGCGCTGGTGCGACGGAGCATCGATCTGACGGCGATCGCCCGGGACACGCCCAGCGAGCAGTGGCTGATGCCCAATCGCAAGCCGCTGCCTCGCTACCTGTTCTGACTGACCAGGTCCTGCACTCGTGAGCATTCGCCACCCCGAGCCTTGCGCTCGTGCGCACGCCCCTGGACCGATCGTCCATCCGATCGACAGCGTGGTGAGCCGGTGACAGCGCTTGCCGCCCAGATCGTCGGCATTCTCGCCCCCGGGTTCCTCCTGGCGCTGATCGGGCTGGCCTGGCACCGCCACGGCCCGGACTTCCCGCTGCCGTTCATCACCACGCTGGTGCTGAACCTGGCCATGCCGGCGCTGCTGTTCCACACGCTGGTCACCGCCAGCATGCCGTTCGCCGCCCTGCTGGAAGTCGCCCTGGCCTCGCTGGTGGTGCACCTGGTGTTCGCCCCACTGGCGATCGGGCTGCTGCGGCGGGCCGGTGCCGATTGGCGGCTCGGCGTGGCCCATGTGGTCGGCAACACCGGCAACCTGGGGTTGCCGGTGTGCCTGTTCGCGTTCGGCGAGACGGGGCTGGCCTACGCGATCAGCTTCTTCGCCGTGCAGTGCCTGCTGCTGTTCAGCCTCGGTGAGGCGGTCTACGCCGGGCGCATGGACGTGGGCAAGATGCTGCGCTCGCCGATCCTGTGGTCGATATCCCTGGCGTTGGCGTGGCGCTGGGGCGGGTGGAACGCGCCGGCGTTCGCGCTGCAGACGCTGCAGCTGCTCGGCCAGCTGGTCATCCCGATCATGCTGATCACGCTCGGGGTGAGCCTGTCCTCGATGCGGGCCGCCAGCCTGGGTCCGACCTTGTGCTGGGCGGCGGTGCGCACCGCGCTGGCGTTGGCGGTCGGATTCGGGGTGGCCGCCCTGTTCTCGCTGGAAGGCATCGCGCGCAGCGTGCTGATCGTGCAGACCGTCATGCCGGTGGCCGTGTTTCACTTCCTGCTCGCCGAGCGGCACGGTCGCGACAGTGCCACGGTGTCGGGGCTGATCCTGAGCACGCACCTGGGCGCGGTGCTCTACCTGCCGGTGGTGCTGGCGCTGGTGCTGGGCGACTGAGGCGACGTCCCAGCGCGTTCGCAATGCCTGTCAGCTGGGCAGCACCACCAGCGTTGCGTAGTCGCGCAGCATGGCGATGGCGTTCTTGAGCCCCTCCAGCGGGCTTTCCTTGACGATGTAGCCGGCGATGTTCTTCTCGTAGGCGGAAGCGATGTCGCCAGGCGCATCGGAGGTGGTCAGAACGAAGATCGACAGCTTCTGAAGACGAGGATCGTTGCGCACCCGTTCCAGGAACTCCAGTCCGCCCATGCGCGGCATGTTCAGGTCCAAGGTGATGACGTACGGGGGCAGAGCACCGCCGTTTTCCTGGATGGCGTTCTCCAGATGCGCCAGCGCTTCGACCCCGTTCTTGGCGACGCTGACCGGATTCGCCACGTTGAGCTTGTTCATCGAACGGGTGATCGCCATGACGCTGACTTCGTCATCGTCGACGATCAGGAATCTCACGGTGTGAAAGTGGGAGGGCGTTGTCATCGGATTCGTCATGGTTGCTTGTTCGGGTATCGCCGGTCCGGCGATCGATGTCGCGACCGACCGATCAGGCGCATCATGCAGCCGCTGCCAGCTGGCCATCCAGTTTCTCGAACGGCCAGTCGAACACGAATCGGGTACCGCGTGCGGTGTCCGGATCGGATACCACGGCGATGCTGCCGCCGTGACGCTTGATCAGCTTCTGCACCAGCGACAGTCCCAGCCCGCTGCCCTCGACCGCATCCTGGGACTGCAGGCGCTTGAACAGACCGAAGATCTGCTCCTGGTACTGGGGCCCGATGCCCGGTCCGTCATCCAGAACCGCGATGGACAGGCGTTTGCCCAGGCGCTGCACGCCGATCCGCAGGCTACCCTCTTCACGATCATGATGCTTGATCGCGTTGCTGATCAAGTTGAGCAGCACTTGCCGCAGCGGCACCGCGTAGGTGCGCACCGGCTGCAGGTCGCCGCTCAACGTCAGCGTGAATCGCCCGGTCGGGTCGATCAGCTCCGCCTGCTGCTCGATCAGCTGTCGCAGGTCGATCGCCTCCAACGGCGTCTCCTCGTGACCCGCCCGCGAGTAGTCGAGCAGATCGCTCTGCAGGGTGCCCAGGCGCTTGGCGCGCTGCAGGATCGCCAGCAGGTTCTCGGTGCAGCCCTCGGGCAGATCCTTGTAGTCCTCCAGCGTCCACTCGGCCAGGCTTTCGATGCCGCGCAGCGGGGTGCGCATGTCGTGGGCCGCCGCATAGGCGAATTGCTCCAGCTCCTCGTTCGAACGGCGAAGCTGGCGGGCGTTGGCCTTGAAGGTCTCCAGCGAGCGTGCCATGGCGGCGATCTCGTCATCACCCGACAGCCCGGCCTGCGCCTCGGTGCGCCCGGCGGCCACGTCCAGCATGCTGGCGGTCAGCCGGGCCATGCGCCGGTTGAACTGCCGCTCCACCACCAGCCAGCTGGTGAGTCCGAACACGGTGACGATGCACAGCGCGATGGTGACGAACAGCCAGATGGTCTGCAGCAGGACCCGATCGAACGTCTGGGTCGCCAGCAGGATGTCGTAGCGCTTCTGGGCCACGATCGCATCGATGTTGCGGGATACCCGGGAGATGATCGCCGACTGCGTCTGCTGCTGCGTATCGAAATCGTCGCGCAGCAGCAGGCGTCGCTGCTGCGTCAGAACGATGCCGCTCTCGCCCAGCACCTGGGCTCGAAGCCGGGTGGTCAACCGCGCCGCGGCCTGGCGAAAGCCATCGTCCGGCAGCCCGACCAGCAGCTGCGCGATGCCAACCAGCTCGAACCCCAGTCGGCTGGTGTCGACGCCCTCGGTGTCCTGATCGACGCGGCGGGTAAGCTGCTCGGCATAGCCGACGATGGCGTTCACCCGCAGCGACAGTTCGGTCAGCCTGATCTGCTGATCGATCAGCCGGGAGGTTCCGGCAACGTTGCCGCCGTCTCGCTGGCCCTCGCCGGTCACCGCGCTGTCCGTCAGCGGATCGTTCAGGCGGTTTTCCAGCGCCAAGGCGCTGTCGATCAGGCGCGGGCCGCTCAGGTCCTGGAAGTCGGCGGACCATTGTTGCAAGGCGATGCGCTGCCGGGCGAGCAAGTCTTCGGTGCCGATCAGGCGTTGCCGAGCACGGGTCAGGTCCGCGGCCGAGACGTTCAACGTGCGGATGTCGCGCTGGATGCGTGCCTGCGAAAGCTGCGCACCGGCATCGAGCGCCGGGCGCTGCATGGTCTTGACCATCGTGCGACCCAGCGCCTGCAGGTTGGTGGCCAGCCGGGTCGCCTCGGCTTCGGTCCTGACCGAGCGCAGGCGATCGTCGTAGCGCAGCAGCCTGGACAGCTTGCCTTCGAGTTCCTGCGCGCCCACCAGGGCCGGCACCAGCCGATCGGCAATCACCGAAGTGGCGCGCTCGAGCCGGTTCAGCTGATGGATGCCCAGCCCGAGCGCGAGCAGCAGCAGCAGCGACACCGCGATGAACGTCGCTCGCAGCCGAACCACGATACGGGTGTATCGACGTGACGGCGGCCGGGGGCGGGAAGGGAACGGCATGCAATCAGCTATACAAGTACCGACGCCTGATCCGGTTGAGCGGTAAATAATGCAAAGCGCTACTACAAGACGAGGTCTGCTGAAGGGCTTGGCGGCCATCGTGGCCGGCCACGCCCTGCCCGGCGACGTGCGGGCGGCGCCCGACAGCATGCGCGACTACGCCGCCGCCCAGGCGAGCCGCCTGGCTGCCGGCTCATCGCAACCGCTGCGGCTGCTGATGCCGAACGGGTGCGGGGAGAACCTGCGACCGGCCGTCGAGGCGTTCCGGGCCGCGACCGGGGTGGCGGTGCAGATCACCGAGGTGGCGGTGGACGATGTCAACGCGCGGTTGCTGCTGGATGCGATGAGCGGGCAGGGGGAGCACGATCTGGCGCTGCCCGCCACCTTCGCCCTGCCGGACCTGGTCTCGGTCGGCGCCATCCTGCCGCTCGGAGCGTTCGCCGCACGGCACGAGCCGACCGGCTACCGCGATGCGCTGCTGTACGGCATCGGTGATCGCTTCGACGGCGAGCTGTACGGGTTCCAGACCGACGGCGATGCCTACCTGATGTTCTATCACAAGGACTACCTGGACGATCCCGACGAGCGCGCCCGCTACGCCGATCGGCATGGCGAGGCCTTGATCGTCCCTCGGACCTGGGAGCAACTGGATCGCCAGATGGCGTTCTTCCATCGCCCCGAGCAAGGGCTGGCGGGCGGGTTGCTGTTTCGCACTCCCGGCTACCTGGCTTGGGAGTGGTGGGTGCGCTTTCACGCCAAGGGGGTCTGGCCGCTATCGCCGAGCCTTGCGCCGCAGATCGCCGGCGAGGCCGGCGTCACCGCGCTCGAGCAGATGATCCGTGCCGGGGAATCGCTGCCGAGCGAGACGCGCACGCTTGGCTTGTTCGACAATTGGGAGCGCTACGCGCGCGGCGATGTCTATTGCAACATCGGCTGGGGCGGTACGCAGAAGTTCCTGAATGCACCGGGATCTGGCATGCGCGGACGCATGGCTCACGGACCGACCCCCGGTGGCATCGTGGACGGCGAGCTGCTGCGCGTGCCCTATTTCAATTGGGGATGGAACTACGTGGTGACCGCCGCCAGCACGCGGGCCGAGCTGGCCTACCTGTTCGCCCTGTTCGCCTCCACCGCCGAGATATCCACCGCCTCGGTCAGCCAGGCCGGGGGCTACTTCGACCCGTTCCGCTCCGAGCACTACGCCGATCCGGCGATCCGCGAGCTGTACTCCGAGCCGTTCCTGGCGATTCATCGTGCCAGCCTGACCGGTGCCATCCCGGATCTGTACCTGGCCAACCAGGGGCAGTACTTCAGCACCCTGAGCGAGGGGCTGGCCCGGGCGCTGGCCGGCAAGATGGATCCCGAGCAGGCCTTGATGGGGGTGGCCCGGCACTGGGAACTGATCTCGGCGCAGTCCGACCGACCGCTGCAGCGCAAACGTTGGGCCGCGCTTCGGATGAAGTACCCGGCCGAGCTGCGCGAGCGGCTCAAGGACACCGGCTGAGCGATCGCCCGGGCCGGGCGCCACCTCGGTCGGTGCCCGGCGCCCGACTCAGTCGATGGCCGGTCCGCCCGGCCCATCGGGCATCAGCAGCCGCGCAAAGCTGCGCTTTAGCTTGCGCATGCCGGTCGCCTCATCGAAGGCGATCTGGAAGCGTGAATGAAATCCCCATTCGTTCGGGCGCACCGCGCGCATGCGTCCAAGCTCCTCCCACCGCGTGCCCAGGTGCACCGGCAGGAACCCCACGCAGGTGCCCGACAGGATCATGATCAGCTGGGCTTCCATGTTCGACACCCGAGCGCTGGCACGCACCGCGCCCAGCCGATAGACGTCATCGAAGTAGCGGTAGCTGCGCACCGAGAAGCCGGTGGCCTGGACATCTTCGGCGCACAGGTGCGCATCGTCCCGGGTGAACCAGGGGTGGGTCGAGCCGCAGTACAGCGCGTGATGCTCGCTGGCCAGCGCGCGCACCGTCAACGTCGCCGAGGCCGGCTCCGCCGGACCGATCGCGATGTCGCGCTGCCCCTCGGCCACCGCGCGCTGCAGCGAGTCGGCCGGCATCACGTCCAGGTCGATGAACACGTTCGGGTGCGCGGCGCAGAAGGCGGCCATCGCGCCGGACAGGTCGATGTCCGGATTGCCGGTGATCGCATCGATGGTGGCGATGCGCAGGCGTTGCGTCTTGCCGCCATGCACGCGATCCATGCGCGAGGTGAACCGGTCCACGCCGTTGAACAGCTCGAGGGCGGCGGCGTAGGTCTGCTCGCCGGCCGCGCTCAGCCGAAAGCCGGCCCGCCCGCGGTTGCAGAGCGTCACGCCCAGCCGCGCCTCCAGGTTGGTCATGTGGGTGCTGAGCGTGGACTGCGCCATGCCCAGCTCCAGGCGCGCCTGCTTGAAGCCGTCGCGCTCCACCACCGTGCAGAAGATGCGCAGCAGTCGCAGGTCGATGTCGGTCAGGCGTTTCACGGTGGATCCGGTGCGCTGGTTCGCTCGGGTCGAGGCGAGCGATACATCGATGATTTTCGATGCATCGCATTCGTTTGTACCGGTTTCAGGGGGCGACGGCCAGCGGTAAGCTCGATCGCGTACCCCCTTCGCATCGAGGTATCGCCCGCCATGGCACAGAGCACCCCCCACGCAGCGCATCGATTCGTTCCCTGCGCCGCCCGGCGATCCGATCGCGCAGCGCACGCGCACGCGCTGGACGACCGGGTCTGCCGCGCACGCGGTGCGCTCGGCACGGCGACACTGTGCGCCGCGCTCATCGTCGGTGCCCAGCCGGCGCTCGCCGCCGAAGACGTCGTGACGGTGCTGGCCCCGACCTGGGTCGGCTTCGCCCCGGCGCTGGTGGCCGACGATCTGGGCTACTACGAGGAAGAGGGCATCAGCGTGGACTTCCGGTTCGAGGACGACCGGGCCAACGTCATGTCGGCGATCGAGCGTGGCGACATCGATGTCGACATGCGCACCGTGGGCGAGCACCAAGGCTCGCCGCGCGTCGATGAGACGCCGGGCACGATCATCGGCACCATCGACCTGTCGCTGGGCGGGGACGGGGTGCTGGTGTCCGGCGACATCGCCTCGGTGGCGGATCTTGCCGGCAAGACCGTGGCGATCGAGCCGAACATCCCGGCGCGGCTGCTGTTGCAGATGGCGCTGAAGCAGGGCGGGCTGTCGCTGGAGGATGTGGACCTTCGCGAGATCGCCACCGCCGACACCATCGCGGTGCTGGCCGACGATTCGATCAGCGCGGTCGGCACCTACGAGCCGTTCCTGTCGCAGGCGCTCACCGCGGTGCCCGATCGCGAGCCGAAGGTGCTGCTGTCCTCCAAGGACGAGCCGGACCTGATCATCGACATCATCACCGCGCGCGACGACGATCTGGCCGCTCACCCGGAGAAATACGCCAAGTTCCTGCGCGGTGTGTACCGTGCGGTCGACTTCTTCGAGCAGGATCCGGCGCGCTTCGCCGAGCTTGCCGCGCCGCACTACGGATTGAGCGCGGACGAGGTCACCGAGATCGTCGACACCTCGCTGTCCTACACTACCTACGAGCAGGCGCTGGAGATGCTCGGCACCCCCGATGCACCGGGCACGCTGCACGGCTTCTTCGATCAGGTGATGGAGCTGAACCTGGAGTTCGGCGCCGCCGAGGTGGCCCTGGATGCCGACAAGGAGATCGATGCCTCGGTGCTGGACGGGCTGTTCGACGGCGCCACGCGATAGGCCACGTTCGGTCGCGCCGAGCGCATCGCGGCTTCGGACGACGACATGCGGGCGAACGCCAGCGCAGGCTACAAGGTCGGGGTGGGCGCCGCCTCGGTGGCGCTGCTGTTCCTGGCCTGGGAGCTGTCCTCGCGCAGCGGCCTGACCTCGGCTCGCTTCCTGCCGCCGCCCAGCGCGGTGGCGGCGGCGTGGTGGCAGATGGTCACCGAGCAGTCGCTGCTGTTTCACGCCGGCGTATCGACGCTGCGCGTGTGGGCCGCCTTCCTGCTGGCAGCCGGCATGGCGATCCCGATCGGCATCCTGATGGGCAGCGTGCGGGTGATCGGTGCGGCGCTGGAGCCGATCGTGGACTTCGTCCGCTACCTGCCGGTGCCCGCGCTGGTGCCGCTGTCGATCATCTGGTTCGGCGTCGGCGAGGAGACCAAGATCTTCCTGCTGTGGCTGGGCACCTTCTTTCAGCTGGTGCTGCTGGTGTCGGACGATGTGCGGCGGGTGCCGTTCGAGTACCACGAAGCCGCCGCCACGCTCGGCTCACCGAGCTGGCGGCGGCTCACCGACGTGTCGTTGCCAGCCATGCTGCCCACGCTGGTGGACAACCTGCGCATTTCGCTCGGCTGGTGCTGGACCTACCTGATCATCGCCGAGATCGTCGCTGCCGACAGCGGACTGGGCTTCGTCATCTGGCGCGCGCGGCGCTTCCTGAAGACGCCCGAGGTCATGGCCGGCGTGGTCACCATCGGCATCATCGGGCTGGCCACCGATCAGCTGGTGCGCGCCGCGCACCGGCGCCGCTTCCGGTACCTGGCGCCATGAGCCGACTGAGGTTCGAGCAGGTCGCCAAGACCTTCCACGGTGGCATCGAGGCGGTGGCCCCGTTCGACCTGGCAATCGACAGCGGCGAGCTGATCGCCTTCCTCGGCCCGTCCGGTTGCGGCAAGACCACGCTGATGCGCATGGCCGGCGGGTTGGAGACGCTGTCAGGCGGACAGGTGCTGCTCGATGGCGAGAAGCTCGGCGGGCCAGACCGTCGCCGCGGCATGGTGTTCCAGTCCTATTCCTCGTTTCCCTGGCTGACCGTGGGCGAGAACGTCGCCTACGGCACGCGCTACCGGCGTGACCTGGACACGCAGCAAAAGCGCGAGCAACGTGACCGCTACCTGGAACTGGTCGGGCTGACGGAGTTCGCCGATGCCTGGCCCGCCGCGCTGTCCGGCGGCATGCGCCAGCGCGTGGCCATCGCCCGCACGCTGGCAGCAGGCTCGCAGGTGCTGCTGATGGACGAGCCGTTCGGGGCGCTCGATGCGCAGCGTCGCGAGGCGTTGCAGTTGGAGCTGCTCGCGCTGCAACGTCAGGAACCACGCACCATCGTGTTCGTCACCCACGATGTGGAGGAGGCGGCGTTCCTGGCCGACCGGGTGATCGTGTTCACCCGCCGCCCGGCGCGGGTGCTGGCCGAGGTCGACGTCAACGCGCGCCTGGGGCGAGAGCGCACATTGGACACCCGGGACAGCCCGGCCTTCTTCGCCCTGCGCAACGAGCTGCTGGCCTTCGTGCGCGCTACCGCCGAGGAGCACGCGTCATGAACGGCATCGAAGGAGCGATGGTACTGGTCACCGGCGCCAGTCGCGGCATCGGCGAGGCGATCGCGGCAGGCTTCGTCCAGGCGGGCGCGCAGGTGCACGTGCTGGCCGAGGACGAGGCGGTGCACGCCACCGCCGAACGGCTGGGGGCGATCGCCCACCGGGCCGATGTGACCGATGCGGCCGCGGTGCAGGGCGTGCTGTCCTCGTTCGCCTCCCTGGATGTGTTGGTGAACAATGCAGGGCTGGAACGACTGACACCGATCGAGGATACCGATGCGGCAACCCTTGCGATCTTCCGGCGCATCGTCGACATCAACATCGTCGGCACCTCCATCGTCACGGCGCACGCGTTGCCGGCGATGGCGTCCGGTGCGCGCATCGTCAACACCGCCTCGGTGTGGGGGCGCGTCGCCGAGCCCTTGTTCGGCGCCTACGTGGCGTCCAAGCACGCGGTGGTGGGCCTGACCAAGACCTGGGCGCGCGAGCTGGGTCCGCGCGGCATCCGTGTCAACGCCGTCGCGCCCGGCTGGGTGCGCACCGTGGCGGCGCTGCGCTCGGCCGATGCACTGGCCGAGCGCCAGGGCCGCGTGCCCGCAGACATCATCGCCGGCGTGTCCGCGGGCCAGGCGCTGGCCGGCGGCCTGATGGAGCCTGCCGACATCGTCGGCAGCTACCTGTTCCTGGCCTCGGACCTGTCGGCCAACGTGACCGGGCAGACGCTGGGCGTGGACCGCGGGGAGGCACCGTTTTGAGCGGCGCGCGCACCGCCCTGGTGACGGGAGGCGCGACCGGCATCGGCGCGGCGATCGTGGCGGCGCTGCGCGCCGACGGGTTGCGGGTGATCCTGTTCGATACCGAGGCGATCGATGATCCGGAGGCGCAGCAGGTCGATGTGTCGGATGCCGACGCGGTGGCCGCCGCCGTCGCCCGGTGCCCCGAGCGCATCGACGTGCTGGTCAACAACGCCGGCATCCTGCGGCCCGGCGCGCTGCGCACGCTTGACCTGGACGACCTGGACCGGCAGATCGCGGTCAACCTGCGCGGCCCGTTCGTGGTCAGCCAGGCGGTGCTGCCGCGCATGCCTGACGGCAGTTGCCTGGTCAACGTGGTGTCGGAGCTGGCCTATCTCGGACGCCAGCAGGCTTCGGCCTATGCGGCCACCAAGGGTGCCCTGCTGACGGCCACCCGATCCTGGGCGCGCGAGCTGGCCCCGTCGATCCGCGTGAACGCGGTCGCGCCCGGGCCGGTCGACACCGCGCTGCTGGACCTTGCCGGCATGGACGACCAGGAGCGAGCGCTGGAGACCGCCAACCCGATGGGCCGCATCGGGCGGCCCGAGGAGATCGCCGCGGTGGTGGCGTTCCTGGCATCGTCCGCGGCCAGCTTCGTGACCGGGCAGTGCTACGGGGCGGACGGCGGGGCGGCGATGCGATGAGCCGCACCCAAGCGTTACCCACCCACAGGAGCTGCTCATGATCACCTGGCCCGACGGCGCACGCTGCGCCTGCGCGATCACCTTCGACATCGATGCCGACAGCCTGATCCGCAACGCCTGCCCCGACGACGGGCACGACCGGCTGGCCGCGGTGACGATGGGTCGCTACGGCCCGACCGTGGGCGTGCCGCGCATCCTTTCGACCTATCGAAGGCTGGGCCTGACGCAGACCTTCTTCATGCCGGCCTGGTGCATGCGTCGCTACCCGCAGACGGTGGAGGCGATCCTGGCCGCCGGTCACGAGATCGGTCATCACTCCTGGCGGCACGAGGATCCGGCCCTGCACGACGATGCCGTCGAGGCCGAGCTGTTCGAGCGCGCCTGTCAGGTGCACGTGGAGATGACCGGCCGCCTGCCGCGCGGCTATCGGGCCCCGGTGTACAGCACCAGCCAGGCGATGCTGGATCGGCTGATCGAGCGCAACTTCCTGTACGACAGCTCGCTGATGGCCGACGACGTGCCGTACCTGATGCGCACCGATGCCGGCGAATTGATGGAGATGCCGCCGCACTGGGGCAACGACGACTGGCCGCCGTTCGCGCACTTCGAGCAGATCGGCTACCTGATGCCGGTGCGATCGCCCAGCGAGGGCATCCGCAACTTCGTCGAGGAGTTCGAGGCGGCGTACGAGGCGGGCGGCTTCTGGATGCCGGTGCTGCACCCGTTCCTGACCGGGCGACTGGCGCGCTGGCGCGCCTTCGAGCGCTGGCTGGAGACCATCGTCGCCCGCGACGATGTCTGGTTCGCGCCGCTGGAGACGATCGCCGCCCACGTGAAGGGCGGTTCGCCGCGCATCGAACGGCTTCCCTATCCGATCTAGGCTGACTCGGGCTGGCCCGGCCCGAGCCGACCTGATCTGACCCTACCAGGAGACCCGCATGGCCCACGGCTACGACAACGGCCGACTCGATCTGCCGTTCGTCGGCATCTGCACGTTCGCCAAGAGCCCGTACGTGCCGGACGGCCAGCCGATCGATGCGGACGTGGCGATCCTGGGCGCCCCGTTCGATGCCGGCACCCAATGGCGCGCCGGCGCCCGCTTCGGGCCGCGTGGGGTGCGCGAGGCCTCCACGCTGTTCTCGTTCGGCCACGCCGGTGCCTACGACCACGAGGACGACACCACCTACCTGGACGATATGCGCATCGTCGACCTGGGCGATGCCGACATCATCCACACCGACACGGTGCAGAGCCACGCCAACATCGAAGCGGCGGTGCGGCGCATCCTGGCGGCGGGTGCGCTGCCGGTGGTCATCGGGGGCGATCACTCGATCGACATCCCCTGCGTGGCCGCCTTCGAGGATCATGGCCCGGTGCACCTGGTGCAGATCGATGCGCACCTGGACTTCGTGGACGAACGGCACGGCGTGCGTCATGGGCACGGCAACCCGATGCGGCGCGCGGCCGAGCGGGGGCATGTCACCGGCCTCAGCCAGTACGGCATCCGCAACGTCTCCTCCACCGCCAAGGAAGGCTACGAGGCGGCGCGCGCCATGGGCTCGGACATCCTGTCGGTGCGCCAGGTGCGACAGCTGGGCATCGAGGCCACGCTTTCGCGCGTGCCGGCCGGCGTGGACTACTACCTCAGCATCGACATCGATGGCTTCGACCCGTCGATCGCACCCGGCACCGGCACACCGAGTCACGGCGGCTTCCTGTACTACGAGGTGCTGGAGCTGCTGGCGGGGCTGGCCAAGCGCGGGCGCATCGTCGGCGTGGATCTGGTCGAGGTGTCACCCGATCATGACCCGGCGGGGGTGACCTCGATCCTGGCCGCCCAGATCCTGTTGAACCTGATCGGCCGGATCGGCAAGGCGCGCTGATCGGCCAACCAGCGTCATCCCGACATCATCCCCACATCGTCTCCGTGAGCGGCATCGAGGACAGCGCCATGCAACCGATCGACTTCACGCCGGTGTCCGGCATGGAGCTGCCGCGCTTTGCCGGCATCCCGACCTTCATGCGCCTGCCGCACGTCTCGCTGGACGATCCGCGCATCGCCAGCGTGGACGTCGGGCTGATCGGTGCACCGTGGGACAGCGGTACCACCAACCGGCCCGGTGCCCGTCATGGGCCGCGTCAGCTTCGCGACCTGTCCACGATGATCCGCGCCGAGCACGGCGCCACCGGCGTGCGCCCGTTCGAGCGCATGAACTGCGCGGACCTGGGAGACGTGCCGCCCAACCCGGTGGACATCGCCGACGGTCTTGGGCGACTGCAGGATTTCGTGGCCCGCGCCAAGAGGCACGGCATCCGGCCGCTGACCGCCGGCGGCGATCACCTGTGCTCGCTGCCTATCCTGCGTGCCCTGGCCGCCGACGAGCCGCTGGGCATGATCCACTTCGACAGCCATACCGATCTGTTCAGGGACTATTTCGGCGGGCAGCAATACACCCATGGCACCCCGTTCCGCCGGGCGGTGGAGGAGGGCCTGCTCGATCCGAAGCGCGTGGTGCAGATCGGCATCCGGGGGACGACCTACGATCGCGAGGACCGCGACTTCGCGGCCGCGAACGGCATTCGGGTGATTTCGATCGAGGAGTTCTTCGCGCTCGGCGTCGAGCAGGTCATGCAGGAGGCGCGTGCCACCGTCGGCACGCAGCCGACCTACGTCAGCTACGACATCGACTTCGTGGATCCGACGTTCGCACCGGGCACCGGGACACCGGAGGTGGGCGGACCGAACTCGTTCCAAGCGCTGCAGGTGGTGCGGGGGTTGGAGGGGGTGCGGATCGTCGGCGCGGACGTGGTGGAGGTGTCGCCGCCGTTCGATGCATCGGGAGGCACGGCCTGGTTGGCAGCGTCGGTGATGTTCGAGCTGTTGTGCGTGATGGCGCCGCCCTGAGATCACCCCTCCGCCGCTGCCCTCTCCGGCGTCATCAACTCCCCATCCGGCGCGATCACGCCGGTCTTCACGATGATGTTTCCGTAGGGCCGTCGCTCCATCGTGCGCACGATCACCGCCGAGCGCCTCGCGCGCTCGTAGAACGCGAACCGATCCAGCGTGCCGAGCGACCAGGGGGCCCCCGGTACCCCCTTCAGCACCTCCACCATCTCGGCGTGCACGCTCGGCACCGGGGGATCGTCTCCCGGCACCGCCATCGCCAACAGCGGATCGTCCACGAACGTATCGATCGGCAACAGTGCCAGGATGTCCCCCAGTGCCTGCGGCAGGTTGCGCCCGGGCAGCTCGATCGCGTGGCCATGCCGGGTCAGGGCGGCGTCGCTGTGGAACGGGTAGTTGGCGTCGACCAGCACGAGATCGTCGCCGTGACCCAGGCGGGCGAGCACGTGCAGCAGCTCGGACGGCAGGTGAGGGGGGATACCGAACAGCATGGGCGGATTTCCTTTGGCTCGGTCGGTGGGGCCGGGCGGCCGATCTGCACGCCCGGCGACGAAGGCGGGCAGCGAGGTCAGGCGTCGTAGGCGGTGCTGGACACCTTGCCACCGCTGCCGATCCAGTCGGTGTGGTGGTGCTCGGGACTGCCGTCAATGTGCTGCCAGGTGTGGGCGCCGAAGTAGTCGCGCTGCGCCTGGATCATGTTCGCCGGCAGGCGGGCCCGCCGGTAGCCGTCGTAGAAGGCCAGCGCTGCCGAGGTGGCCGGCATGGGTAGGCCGTGGGTCAAGCCTGCGGCCAGCGTGCGGCGCCAGCCGTCCTGGGCGGCCTGCACGCGCTGCGCGAACCAGTCGTCGAGCAGCAGGTTGGGCAGCTCCGGATCCTTGTCGAACGCCGCCTTGATCCGGTCCAGGAAGGCGGAGCGGATGATGCAGCCACCGCGCCACATCTGCGCGATGCCGCCGTAGTTCAGCGACCAGTCGTACTCGGCGGCCGCTTCGCGCATCAGCATGTAGCCCTGGGCGTAGGAGACGATCTTGGCGGCGAACAGCGCTTCGCCCAGCGCCTCGATCCAGGTGCCGTCCGCCTCCAGCGGCGAGATGGTGGGGCCGTGCAGCACGCCTTCGGCGCGCACCCGCTCATCCTTCATGGCCGACAGCGCACGGGCGAACACCGCCTCGCCGATCAGCGTCAGCGGCACGCCCAGCTGCAGCGCGTTGATGCCGGTCCACTTGCCGGTGCCCTTCTGGCCGGCCTTGTCCAGGATGCGATCGATGACCGCACCGTCCTCGTCCTCGAACGCGAGGATCTCGGCGGTGATCTCGATCAGGTAGCTGTCCAGTTCGCCCTGGTCCCACTCGCGGAAGGTCTCGGCCATGGCGGTGTTGTCCATGCCCAGCAGCTGGCCCATGAAGTCGTAGCTCTCGGCGATCAGCTGCATGTCGCCATACTCGATGCCGTTGTGCACCATCTTCACGAAGTGCCCGGCACCGCCGTCGCCGACCCAGTCGCAGCACGGTTCGCCGGCATCGGTCCTGGCGGCGATCGACTGGAACAGCTCCTTGATCAGCGGCCACGCCGCCTTGTGGCCACCGGGCATCAGCGACGGCCCGTGGCGCGCGCCTTCCTCGCCGCCGGACACGCCGGTGCCCACGTACAGCAGCCCCTTCTCGCCCAGCGCATCGGCGCGGCGCTGGGTGTCGGGGAAATTGGTGTTGCCGCCGTCGATGATCACGTCGCCTGCGTCCAGCAGCGGTGCCAGCGCATCGATCACCGCATCCACCGCCCGGCCGGCCTGCACCATCAGCATGACCCGGCGCGGGCTGGACAGCCCGCCCACCAGCTCCTCGAGCGTCTCGGCACCGCTGATCGGTGTGCCATCGGGCAGGTTGGCGACGAAGTCCCGCATCGTGGCGGTGGTGCGGTTGTAGGCGATCACGTGGTGGCCGTTGTCGGCCATGTTCAGGATCAGGTTCTGGCCCATGACCGCCAGGCCGATCAGGCCGATGTCGGCGCCGCCCGCGGGCAGGTTGCTCATGATCAGACCACCGGGGTGAGGGGATCGTTGCCGGCAAAGTGTGCGGCCACGTTGTCCAGCACCAGCCGGCCCATCGCCAGGCGTGTCTCGTGCGTGCCGCTGGCCGCGTGCGGCTGCAGCACCGCGTTGTCCAGCGTGTAGAAGCCCTCGGGCACCATCGGCTCCTTCTCGAACACGTCGATGCCGGCCCCGGCGATGCGCTTGTCCTGCAGCGCCTTGAGCAGCGCCGCCTCGTCCACCAGCGTGCCGCGCGAGACGTTGACGAACCAGCCATCGGGCCCCAGCGCATCCAGCACATCGCTGGTGACCGAACCGATCGTGCCCTCGGTGGCCGCGGCGGTGACGAACAGGAAGTCCACCTCGCCGGCCAGCTCGGTCAGCGAGCTGACGAAGCGGTGCGGCGAGCCGGCCTTCTCGGAGCGGTTGCAGTAGGCGATGTCCATCTCGAAGCCTGCCAGACGGGTGGCCAGCGCCGAGCCGATGCTGCCCATGCCGTAGATGCCGGCCTTCTTGCCGAACATCCGCGTGGTCAGCGGCAGACCGCCCTTGCCGGCCCAGTCACCGCGGCGCACCAACGCATCGCCATCGACCACTCGGCGGCACACCGCCAGCGCCAGTGCCACGGCAAGATCCGCCACATCGCCGGACAGCACATCCGGGGTGTTGGCCACGCGGATGCCGCGCTCGCGGCAGTAGTCCAGGTCCACCGCATCGACCCCGACACCGAACACCGACACGATCTGCGCGTCGGGCAGCTGTTCCAGCACCGCCCTGGAGCAGCCACGACCGCCGTCGGTCACCACGCCGGTGCAGCGATCGGCGATCGAGGCCAGCAGCGCATCGGCATCGTCGGCCTCCCAGTGGCGGTGCACGTCGTGCTCGCGTTCCAGCTCTTCCTGGATGGCGGGCAGCAGGGGGCCCATCAACAACAGCGTCTGCGACATGATCGGTTCGGTTCCTTGATCGGGTGTGGTGGGGATCTGCCCGGCGAGCGGACGGTGAGCGTCAGACGACCGCGGACATGCCGCCGTCCACGTACAGCATATGGCCGTTCACGAAGTTCGAGCCGTCGCTGCTCAGGAACACCGCGGCGCCGACCAGCTCGGACACATCGCCCCAGCGACCGGCCGGGGTGCGCTTGGCCACCCAGCCGCTGAACTCGGCGTCGTCGACCAGCGCCTCGGTCAGTTCGGTGGCGAAGTAGCCGGGGCACAGGCCGTTGACCTGCACGCCCAGCGGCGCCCACTCGGCGCACAGGTTCTTGGTCAGCATCGCCACCCCGCCCTTGGAGGCGGCGTACGGGGCGATCGAGGGGCGACCGAGCTGGCTCTGTATCGAGCCGATGTTGACGATCTTGCCGCGTCCGCGCTGCGTCATGTGCCGACCCACCGCGCGCGAGACCTTGAACACCGAGCCCAGGTTGGTCTGCATGACCTCCAGGAAGGTCTCGTCGCTGCACTCGAGCACCGGGAAGCGACGCTGGATGCCGGCGTTGTTGATCAGGATGTCGATCGGGCCGATGTCGGTCTCGATGTTCTCGATGGCGGCATCGATCGCTGCCGAGTCGGTCACATCGAACGCCCGGCCATGGGCGTCCATGCCGCACTGGCGGCACTCGGCCACCGAGCCCTCCAGCCGCTCGGCGTTCACGCCGTTCAACACGATGCGCGCACCGGCGGCGGCCAGGCCCTCGGCCAGGGTGCGGCCGATGCCGCGGCTGGAGCCGGTGATCAGCGCGGTGCGGCCGGCGAGTTCGAACAGGGAGCTGGACATGGACAGGCGGATTCTCGGGCGTGTGAGGGGTCAGGAGGCGAAGCGCAATTGCACCTTCATGTGGCGGCTGCGATCGCGCGCCGCCTCGAAGGCCTCGTCGGCATCGTCGAAGTCGTACACGCCGCTCAACAGCGGGGCGACGTCCAGCCGACCATCGACCAGCACCTTGACCGCGCTGGCGAACTCGTCGTGAAAGCGGAAGGTGCCCAGCAGGGCCAGCTCCTTGGCCATCAGGCGGTTGACCGGCACCGCGTTGCTGGGCGGCGGCATGACACCGACCTGCACGATGGTGCCGCGCGGGCGCACCGCCTCCAGGCAGGCATGCAGGGCGGACGGATTGCCCGAGCACTCGAACGCCACGTCCACCTGTCCGCGTTGCTGCTGCAGCGCCTCCAGCGGAGCCGGGTCGGTGGCCACGTCGATGGTCTGGTCCGCGCCCAGGGCCGCGACCTGATCGAGCACGCCGCGCGAGACATCGGTGACCGTCACCCGGGCGGCGCCGGCCAGCTTAGCGGCCATGACCGTCAGGCAGCCGATCGGACCGGCGCCGGTCACCAGCACGTGCCGATGGACCAAGGGGCCTGCCCGATTGACCGCGTGCAGGCAGATCGCCAGGGGTTCGGCGAAGGCGGCGATGCCGGTGTCGAACCCGTCCGGCAGCCCGACCGCCTGGCGGCTGGGCACCACCAGTTCCTCGCGGTAGCCGCCCTGGATGTGCGGGGTGACCGCGGCGCTGCCGAAGAACACCATGTCGCGGCACAGGTTGGTCTGGCCTGCCAGGCATTGCGGGCACACCAGGCAGGGCAGGTTGGGGTCCACCGCCACCGGTTGGCCCACCCGCAGGTTCTCCACCTCACTGCCCAGCTCGGTGATGCGCCCGGCGATCTCGTGGCCCAGGATCATCGGCTCGTTGACCGCGAAGTTGCCGACCCGGCCTTCATGGTAATAATGCAAATCTGACCCGCAGATGCCGCCGCTTTCGTAGGCGATGCGCACCTGGTCCGGTTGCAGCGTGGCGGCCGGCTCGAACTCGACCAGGCGAAGGTCCTTGGCGCCGTACAGGGTGCAGGCTTTCATGCAGGGGATTCTCGGTGGAGCTCGGCCAATGCGGCGGCGGCGTCGGCGGCGATGGTGTCCGGGTCGGCATCGATCGACACCACGACCACGCCCGGCTCCCCGTCGGGGCGCTGCAGGGCTTCGAACTGGCTGTCCAGCAGGGTTTCGGGCATGAAATGTCCCCGGCGCTCGTGCATGCGCGAGGCGATCAGCTCGCGCGAGCCGTCCAGGAACACGAAGCTCACCGCGCCTGCGCCGCGCAGGATCTCCCGGTAGTCCCGTTTCAGGGACGAGCAGGCGACCACGTGCACGCCGTACCGCGCGGCCCGCTCGGCGGCGGTGTCGCGCACCGCTTGCAGCCACGGGGTCCGGTCGTCATCGTCCAGCGGCTCGCCACGCGACATCTTGTCGATGTTGGCCTTCGGGTGCAGCGTGTCGCCGTCCAGAAAGTCGGCCGACAGGTGCGCGGCCAGGTGCTCGGCGATGGTGGACTTGCCGCAGCCGCTGACACCCATGACCACCACCACGCGCCCGCCTGCACCGCTGCCATTGCCCAAGCCATCGTTGCGGCCATCGTTGCGGCCATGGCCCCGGCCATCGCGCATCCGATCGGCAGGCGTGGCACCGGCCGGATCGTCGGTATCGGTCATGCGCGTCGGGTGCTCTGGCGGTGCAACAGCTGGAACCCCAGATCCTGGCAGGCGTCCAGCGTGGCCTCCGGGTCGTCGATGCGGGCGGCGATCAGCTCAGCGGCGATCTCGCCGATGCGCCGCCCGGGCACCTGGACGGTGCTCAGCGACGGCGACAGGCTGGCGGAGAAATCGAAGTTGCCGTGTCCGGCGATGGCGATGTCCTCGGGCACCCGCCAGCCGTGTCGGGCGCATTCGTCCAGCGCGCCCAGCGCGATCAGGTCGGTGGCGCAGAACAGCGCATCGCTGTCCGGCCAACGCCTGCGCAGCTCGGCCACGCCCGCCGCCCCGTCCTCGATCTCCATCGGGCGGTTGCCGGTGCTGACCAGCCGATCGGTCGGCAGGCCGTGCTCGGCCAAGGCGCGCCGGTAGCCCTGGCGGCGCATCTCGCCGTAGGGGTCGGTCTCGGCAGGGCCTGCCAGGAAGCCGATGCGCCGGTAGCCCATCTCGATCAGCGAGGTGGTCATGGCGTGGCCTGCGGCCTGCTGCGAGAACCCGACCACCAGGTCCATCGGCTCGGCCGGCCAGTCCCAGGTCTCCACCACCGGAATGCCGGCGCCGAGCAGCAGCCGGCGCGCAGGCTCGGAGCTCATGTTGGCCACCAGAGCGATCGCTTCGGGCTTTCGGCCCAGGATCACCCGCAGCAGCTCCAGCTCTTGGTCCGGGGAGTAGGTGCTGTCGCCTATGAGCACCGCGTAATCGCGCTCGCGAAGCCCGGTGGACAGCCCTTCGACGGTGTCCAGGAAGCCGCTGTGGCGCAGCGAGGGCACCAGCACGGCGACGTGGCCACTGCGCTGGCTGGACAGCGCGCCGGCCACCAGATCGGGCACGTAGTCCAGCTCGCGCACCGCGCTGGCGACCTTTTCGCGGGTCTGCTCGGAGACCAGTTCGGGGCGGCGCAGCGCTCGGGACACGGTCATCGGCGATACGCCGGCACGCGCGGCGACGTCGCGGCTGGTGGGCGGAACCGGTTTGGGGGCCTTGCGGCTCATGGCGATTGGCGGGCTTCCCCGGTTGCGGCGCGACGGCGATGCTTGCGCGCCGCCACCGACTCGCGCAAGCCCCGATGATATCGTTCACACCCACCTCGCTTCAAGGTCATGGCATGACATCCCATTTCGGTGAACTGCCCGGCACCGGGTTCGTCTCGCTGGAGCCGGCCTTTGCCGACTGCTTCGTCGGTCATGCCCGCGTGGACCGGTTGTGGAGCGGGGCGCGCTGGTCCGAAGGCCCGGCCTGGTTCGCCGCCGGTCGCTACCTGGTGTGGTCCGACATCCCCAACGAGCGCATGCTGCGCTGGGACGAGGCCGATGGCAGCGTGTCGGTGTTCCGGGCCTCGTCCAACAACAGCAACGGCAACACCGTCGATCGCCAGGGGCGGTTGGTCACCTGCGAGCACTTGACCCGACGCGTCACCCGGACCGAGCACGACGGCACCATCAGCGTGCTGGCCGATGCCTTCGAGGGGCGGCGCCTGAACTCGCCGAACGATGTGGTGGTCAAGCGCGACGGCTCGGTCTGGTTCACCGATCCCACCTACGGCATCCTGACCGACTACGAGGGGGTGCGCGCCGAGTCCGAGCTACCGTGCCGCGTCTACCGCATCGATCCGGACGGTGGCATCTCGATCGTGTGCGACGACTTCGTCAAGCCGAACGGGCTGGCCTTCTCGCCCGACGAGAACTACCTGTACGTGGCCGACACCGGCGCCAGCCACGACCCGGACGGGCCGCGCCACATCCGCCGGCTGCCGGTGTCGTCCGACGGGCGCAGCGTGGGCAGCGGCGAGGTGTTCGCCACCTGCACCGCCGGGCTGTTCGACGGCTTTCGGCTGGACACCGAGGGGCGGCTGTGGAGCAGCACCGCCGAGGGCGTGCACTGCTTCGCCACCGACGGCACGCCGCTGGGCAAGGTGCTGATTCCCGAGATCGTGGCCAACGTGACATTCGGCGGCGCCAAGCTCAATCGCCTGTTCATCTGCGGCACCTCGTCGTTGTACGCCGTCTATCTGACCGCCAACGGCTGCACGCCCGGTTGAGCGACCCGCGATCAGCCCCGGCAGCCGAAGCCGATCCGGCAGCTGCACCGAGCGAGGCGCCGCTCGCCGTAGCGGGCGCCGCATCGACCGTGGCGCCACCGGTCTGCGCCACCCGGATGGTGGCGGTGCTGTCGGTGGCGAACTTCGCCATCGGCATGGGCGCGTTCGTGGTCATCGGGCTGATCGAGCCGATCGCGCTCGACCTGGACGTCGGACCGGCCGCTGCCGGCTCCATCCTGACCACCTATGCGCTGGCCTACGCGGTGCTCTCGCCGCTGGCGGTGGCGCTGACCGGGCGCATGGGTCGGCGCCGGCTGCTGGGCATCGCGCTCGGGCTGTTCGCGCTCGGTGCGCTGGGCTCGGCGTTGTCGACAAGCCTTGGCATGCTGAACGCCTCGCGGGTGATCGCCGCGCTGGGTGCCGGCATGGTCACCCCGGTGGTGGCCTCGATCGCGCTGGCCACCGCGTCCCCCGGCACCGAAGGGCGCACGCTGGCGCGGGTGTTCTTCGGCCTGACGCTGGCGCAGGTGCTGGGTGTGCCGGTGGGCAGCTGGATCGGCTACAGCGTCGGCTGGCAAAGCGCCTTCGTGATCGTGGCCGCGCTGTCTGGCGTGGCGGCGATCGCGGTGCTGCGCGTGGTGCCCCGGCGCCTGTCCTTGCAGGTCAACACGCTGGCCACGCTGGGTGAGGCGCTGGCCGACTGGCGCAGCCTGGTGGCGGTGCTGTTCACCGCCTCCTACCTGGGGGCTGTGTTCGTGCTGTACACCTACGCCGGCCCCCTGCTGGGCGAGGTGCAGGGATACGACCGCGACGGGGTCACGCTGGTACTGTTCATGTTCGGCATCGGGGCGGTGATCGGCAACAGCCTGGGCGGTTGGTTGAACGATCGCTTCGGCTCGGCGCGCACGCTGATGATGACCTGCCTGTCGCAGGTGCTGTTCCTGCCGCTGTTCGCGCTGCTGCCGATGCCGAATGCCCTGTTGATGCTGCTGGCGCTGGTCTGGTCGATGTGCGGCTGGTCGTTCATGGTGGCGCAGCAGACCCGTCTGGTGGCGCAGACGCCGCAGCGCCAGAACGTGGTGCTGTCGCTGAACGCCGCCGCGATCTACGTGGGCACCGCCGTCGGCTCGGCGGTGGGCGCCGCATTGATCCCGCGGGTGGGCCTGGGCTCGCTGGGCCTGTGGGCCGGCGGATTCGCGGTACTGGCGCTGCTGCACCTGCTGCTGAGCGAGCGCCTCATGCGCCCCGCACCGACCCTGGAGGTGGCCAACCCATGAACCAGCGCATCGTCAACCGGTCCGTGCTGATCCTGGTGCTGTGCGCCATCTCGGCGCTGTTCGTGTACCTGATGTTGCCGTTCCTGCAGGCGATCTTCCTGGCCGCCCTGTTCTCCGCGCTGTTCCACCCGTTGTATCGCCGCTTCCTGTTCCGGCTGGGCGAGCGCGAGGCCCTGGCGGCTGCGCTGACGCTGCTGGTGGTGCTGATGTTCGTGTTCGTGCCGATGCTGCTGGTGTTCGGGGCGGTGGTGGGCCAGGCGATCGAGGTGGTGGAGTCCACGCGCCCGTGGATACAGACCCAGATCACCACGCCGGGCACCCTGACCGGCTGGCTGGAATCGGTGCCGTTCTACGACAAGCTGGTCCCGTACCGCGACCTGGCGCTGGCGCGGGCCGGTGACCTGGCAGGCTCGCTCAGCGGCACCGCGATCAACTTCCTGCAATCGGCCACGCTGGGCACCGTGAGTGCGCTGCTGAACGGGGCGATCATCCTGTACACGATGTTCTTCTTCATGATGGACGGGGACCGGCTGCTGTTCTACATGCTGTACTACCTGCCGCTGGACGATCGCGACGAGACCAAGCTGCTGAACCGCTTCCTGTCGGTGACGCGCGCCACGCTGAAGGGCACCGCGGTCATCGGCATCCTGCAGGGGGCGCTGGCAGGGGCCGCCCTGCACATGGCCGGCGTGCCCAGTGCGTTGTTCTGGGCGGTGGTGATGATGTTCCTGTCGGTGGTGCCGGGCATCGGCACCGCGCTGGTGTGGCTGCCGGCGCTGGCCTGGCTGGCGCTGAACGGTCAGGTGGCCGCGGCGGCCGGTGCGGCGGTGTTCTGCGTGGTGGTGGTGGGCCTGGTCGACAACCTGCTGCGCCCGCGCCTGGTCGGCAACGATGCCCAGCTGCACGACCTGATGATCTTCTTCTCCACGCTGGGCGGGCTGTACGTGTTCGGCTTCACCGGCTTCATCATCGGCCCGATCGTCGCGGCACTGTTCGTCACCGTATGGGAGCTGTACGGCGAGGAGTTCCGGGATTGGCTGCCGACCACCGCGTTCGAGCCGCGCAGCGGACCGGTGGTGCTGCCGCATCAGCGCCAAGGCAGCACCGAGGACATCAACGAGGTGCTGGCCGGCCGGGGCTCGGCGACGGTCAGGGCCGAGCGAGCCGCTACCAGTTCTTCGGAAGACGACGCAGCAGGGTGATGCGCCCGTCGACGATCTCCACGTAATCACCGCGCACCAGCTCGGCCATCACCTTGCCGACCATCTCGCGCGAGGCGCCGATCAGGTTGCCCAGTTCCTGGTGCGAGTAGCGACGCGGCAGGCCCGGGCGCGGCTGGTCCGGCTCGATCTGGTCGGACTCCTCGATGCCGGCCAGCTCGCGCAGCTTGTCCGCCAGGCGCCGGTACACGTTGTCCAGCGCCAGGCTGCGACTGCCCTCGGTGGCCTTTCTCAGGCGCGCGCTCAGCGAACGGATGATGTTCAGCGCGAACTCGGGACTGCTGGCCAAGCACTCCAGAAGCGCCTCGCGCTCGATCGCCAGCGCGGTGGTGTCCTCGAGCGCCATGACGCTGGCCGAGCGTGGCTCGCCGTCCAGCAGCGCCATGTCGCCGATCACCGCGCCGGGCCCCAGCTGGTGCAGCACCAGCTCGCGGCCGTTGTCGTCGCTGACGAACACCTTCACCTCGCCACGGCGCAGCACGTAGAGCGCATCGCCGCGTTCGCCCTGGTGCATCAGCAACACATGGCGGCCGAAGCGGTGATCGCGTGAACGCGAGGCGAGCAGCGTCAGTTGCGGGTCGGTCAGGTGATCGAACAGATCGACCCGGCGCAGCAACTGGATGGGGTCATCGGTCATGGGCTGGCTCGGTACGGGCAGAGCGACCGATCGTGCGTCGCGGCGGCCGCCTGGTGGTGCACCACGCGTCCGATTGCCACGATCATACCCGCCTGAACGCGGTGAACCGGACTTGCCGATGACCGCCACGCAATTCGCGCCGTACACTGGTGGGGCACGCCAACGGAGCAGGGCATGACCACCGATGGACACGACAGCCCATCGCAGGCCGCCTCGCCTGCTCTGACACCGGCGCCTTCAACACCGTTGGACGTGGTGGTGATCGGTATGGGCAACATGGGCCGCAGCCATGCGCTGGCCTACCATCACGACCCGCGCTTTCGCATCGTCGCGCTGGTCAGTCGATCCGCGCCGTCGCTGCCCGAGGAGCTCGCGCACTACCCGGTGCAGCGCTCGGCCGAGCAGGCCATCGATGCGATCGGTGCCGACGTGGTGTCGATCAACACCTACTCGGACACCCATGCCGAGCTGGCGATTCGTGCGCTGCAGCGTGGCCGCCACGTGTTCCTGGAAAAACCCGTGGCCACCACGGTGGCCGATGCCGAGCGGGTGGTGGCCGCCGCCCAGGCCTCGGGCCGAAAGCTCGTGATCGGCTACATCCTGCGCCACCACCCGTCCTGGCTGCGCCTGATCGAGGAGGCGCGCGCGCTGGGTGGCCCGTTCGTGTTCCGCATGAACCTGAACCAGCAATCGTGCGGGCAGGCCTGGGCCACGCACCGGGCGCTGCTGGATTCGTTGTCGCCGATCGTGGACTGCGGGGTGCACTACGTGGACGTGATGTGCCAGATCACCGATGCCCTGCCGGTGCGCGTCAGCGGAATGGGCCTGCGGCTGGCCGATGACATCGCCGCGCAGCAGATCAACTACGGCCACTTCCAGGTGCACTTCGATGACGGGTCGATCGGCTGGTACGAGGCGGGCTGGGGGCCGATGATGTCCGAGACCGCCTTCTTCGTGAAGGATGTGATCTCGCCGAACGGGGCGGTGTCGATCGTGGCCGACGAGGCGGCGGGTTCCGCCGACATCGACATGCACACGCGCACCTCGAGCATTCGCGTGCACCACGCGGCAATCGGTGCCGACGGCGCCTTCTGCAAGCCGGACACCCTGCTGGACATGCGCGGCGAGCCGGGTCATCAGGCGCTGTGCGATGCCGAGCAGGCCTGGCTGCACCGCGCCATCGTCGAGGACATCGACCTGCAGCGTCACTGGCGCGATGCGGTGCAGTCGCTGAAGGTGTGCCTGGCGGCCGACGAGAGCATCCGCCGGGGCGAGACGGTCATACTCTGATCCCGACACACGAGCCCAAGGAGCCAGGCATGCCGCAGGATCTGAAGATCGACTACATCGAGCTGCCGGCCAGCGACTTCGATGCGGTGCAGGCGTTCTACGAACGGGTGTTCGGCTGGACCTTCGAGGACCATGGCCCCGACTATCGGGCGTTCGACGACGGGCGGCTGGACGGCGGCTTCTACCGGGCCGAGTCGCGCTCGGAGGCGGATGCCGGGGCGGCCCTGGTGATCTTCTACGCCGCCGATCTGGAGGCGGTGCAGCGCGCGGTCAGCCAAGCCGGCGGCAGGATCGTCAAGCCGATCTTCTCGTTCCCGGGCGGGCGGCGATTCCAGTTCACCGACCCGCACGGCAACGAGCTGGCGGTGTGGTCGGATCGCGGCCACTAGCAATCCGGCGGCAGGTCCTGCTCGGTGATGCCCACGCGATCGCCGGTCACGCTCACGCGTTCGTTGCGGTCCTGATCGCCGTCCACGTCGTTGATGTCCGTGACGGTCAGCCGGATGCCGCCATCGGCCGTGCGTGACGCCACTGCGCTGTCGAAATCGTTCAGCTCGTTCAGGAAGATCTCCCGGTTGCCGCCGGCATCGTCGACCATCAGGTTGCCCTCGCGAGCCGTTTCGCTGCAGTTGTCGAACTCGTCCACATCGCGGAGCAGCACCTCGCTGACACCGAGATCGGAGGGTGAGCGGATGATCAGGAATGCCGCATCCCCATCGTCACCGCGCCAGTTGCCGGTCAGGTCGTAGACGCCGGTGTACGGGGTCAGGTCGGCGATGTCCTCTTCGATTCGCTGGTTCTGAATGTCGTCACCGGCACCGCTGCCGCTGCCGATCGGTTCGCCATCGTCCGAACAGGCGGCCAGCAAGCCGGCCAGGGCCAGGAGCGGTAACCGCGTGCGACCTGGGGCGCTGCGCGGGGCGAGGGTGTGGGGTATCGACATGGCGGGCAGTCTCGTCGGTGGTAGCTGTACGGACGCTGACCGGTGAGGGCCGAGCGCTCGCGGGTGGGCTCGTGAATCACGGCGTGCGAAGGCGCAGGCCCTTGACATCGAACAGGTGACGGGCACCGTTGTCGCGCAGGGTCAGCGACAGGGCGTCGCCGGGGCGCAGCTCGGCATCGCCGTCGAGCTTGGCGACCACCACCTGCCCGTCGGGCAAGGCCAGGTGCACGATCGCCTCGCCACCCAGGTGCTCGGCCACGACCACCTGGCCGGTCAGGCCCGTTCCGGCATCGCAGACGCGCAGGTGTTCGGGGCGCAGCCCCAGCGTGCTGGCTTCAGGGGGCGTATCGATCTCGTCGATGGGTTGCCCGGCCAGCTGCAGGCGACCCTGATCGACCGTGACGTCCAGCAGGTTCATCGCCGGCGAGCCGATGAAGCCTGCCACGAAGGTGTTGTCCGGCTCCCGGTACAGCTGCAACGGGCTGCCGATCTGCTCGATGCGCCCGGCGCGCAGCACGACGATGCGATCGGCCAGCGTCATCGCCTCGACCTGGTCGTGGGTGACGTAGACCATGGTGGCGCCCAGACGCTGGTGCAGCTTCAGGATCTCCACGCGCATGTGCACGCGAAGCGCGGCGTCCAGGTTGGACAGCGGTTCGTCGAACAGGAACACGTCCGGCTCTCGCACGATGGCCCGGCCGATCGCCACGCGCTGACGCTGCCCGCCGGACAACTCGCGCGGGCGCCGCTCCATCATCGACTCCAGGCCGAGGATGGCGGCGGCCTCGTCCACGCGTCTGGCGATCTCGATCTTGTCCACGCCGGCGTGCTTCAAGGCGAACCCCAGGTTGCCGCGCACGTCCTTGTGCGGGTACAGGGCGTAGCTCTGGAACACCATCGCGATGCCGCGTTCGGACGGCGGACGGTGATCGATGCGCTCGCCGTTGATCACCACCTGGCCGTCGCTGAGCGTCTCCAGGCCGGCGATCATGCGCAGCAGCGTCGACTTGCCGCAGCCGCTGGGGCCGACGAACACCACTAGCTCGCCATCGCCGACCGACAGGTCGGCGCCGTGGATGATGGGGGTGTCGTCGAAGCGCTTGACGACACCGTTCAGCTCCAGAGTGGCCATGCTCGTCCTGTTCAGCCCTTGACCGCACCGGCGGTGATGCCGCGGATCAGTTGGCGCGAGAAGACCACGTACATCACCAGCACCGGCAGGATCGCCACCGACAGCGCCGCCAGCACCGCGCCCCAGTCCACGTTGTACTGTCCGATGAACTGCTGCACGCCCAGCGTGACGGTGCGCGTGTCCTCGCCCGGCGACAGGATCAGCGGGAACCACAGGTCGTTCCAGATCGGGATCATCGAGAACACCGCCACGGTGGCGATCACCGGACGCACCAGCGGCACCACCACCTCGAAGAAGATGCGGTACTCGCTCAGTCCGTCGATGCGGGCACTGTCCTTGATCTCGCGCGACACCGAGCGCAGGAACTCGCTGAAGATGAACACCGCGATCGGCAACCCCTGCGCGGTGTAGACCAGGATCAGCGCGGTCAGGGTGTTGGCAAGATTCAGGTCCACGATCAGTTCCAGCAGCGCCACCGTGCCGATGCGGATCGGCACCATGATGCCCAGGATCAGGTACAGCCCCAGCAGCGTGTTGCCGCGAAAGCGGTACTCGGACAGCGCGTGCGCCGCCATCGCCCCGAACAAGAGGATCAGCAACAGCGACACGCCGGTGACGATCAGGCTGTTGCCGAAGAACAGCGGGAAGTCGCTGTTGGTCAGCACCGCCGCGTAGCCCTTGGCCGAGAACGTCTCGGCACCCGGCAGCGCCAGCGGCTCGCGGAAGATGCCGCCTCGGCTCTTCCAGCTGTTGATCACGATCAGCACCAGCGGAAACAGCGCCAGCACCGACCAGGCGATCAGGATGGCGTGCAGCGCGGTGGAGGACAGGCGTTGGCCGGAGGTCATCGCAGGCGGTGTCCGATCGACCGAAGGCGCATCAGTCGTAGCGCCGCAGCCGGCGCTGCACGCCGAACAGGTAGGCGCCCACGCCCACCAGGATGATCACGAACAGCATCGAGGCGACCGTGGCCCCCATGTGGATGTCGCCCTGCTGGGACTGGAAGCCGAAGAAGCTGCGGAACAGGAAGGTGCCCATGACGTCGGTGGACCCGTCGGGGCCAGCAAGGCCGCCCTGCACCGAATAGATCAGGTCGAAGCTGGCGGTGAAGTTGCCGATGTAGGTCAGGATCGTCACCAGCCCCAGCGTGGGCAGGATCAGCGGCAGCTTCACCTTCCAGAAGATCCAGAAACCGGTCAGCCCGTCGATGCGCGCCGCCTCGATCACCTCCTCGGGCACGTTCAGAAGGCCTGCGTAGAACAGCATCAGCGGGATGCCCACGTACTGCCAGATCGAGATCAGCGTGATCGTCGTCAGCGCGCTGGATTCCAGTCCCAGCCACGGGGCGAACCAGTCGCCCAGCCCGATCGCCGCCAGCGCATCGGGGGTGATGCCCCACAGCGGCGACAGGATCAGCTGCCAGATGAAGCCCACCACCACCACCGAGAGCAGCGTGGGCAGGAAGAAGATGGTGCGATAGGTGGCAGCGCCCCTCAGCGTCGGTGTCGACAGGATCGCCGCCAGGGCCAACGCGATCGGGTTCTGGATCAGCAGGTGCATCACGAACAGCACCAGGTTGTTCGCGAACGCGTTGGTGAACTGATCGACCCAGTAGGGCTCGCCGAACAGCCGGGCGTAGTTGGCCAGGCCAACGAAGGCATCGGTGCCGCCGACCACCCCGTCCGGGCGGTCGAACAGCGACAGGCGCAGCGACTCCACGATCGGGTAGATCGCGAACACGGTGTAGATCAGCGTGGCCGGGGCGAGGAAGACCCAGATGTAGTGGCGCGACGCCGCCCGCTCGCCAGGAGCGGGGCGGACGGCATCGCGCGAGGCGCTCACGAG